>Ga0181532_10000039_pt1 | contig 128870 bp, 100 predicted proteins | sample PEATcosm2014_Bin_33_FD_119768 | JGI IMG/M metagenome (GOLD analysis project Ga0181532, IMG submission 119768) | Peatland microbial communities from MTU Mesocosm Facility, Houghton, MI, USA - PEATcosm2014_Bin11_30_metaG | ecosystem: Environmental > Terrestrial > Soil > Wetlands > Peat | place...
AATCTCTCGAGCATGCCGGAGGCTGTGGAGCAGTATCGCGTGCCGGTGATCGTGGAAGACGTGCGCGCGCTGGCCGTGAAGCTGAAGGCACGCAAGTTCGTGCTGGTGGGGCACGACTGGGGTGGGGTCATCGCCTGGGCGTTTGCGGCCGCGCATCCGGAGATGCTGGACAAGCTCATCATCGTGAACGCGCCCCACCCCACGGTATTCGCGCGCGAGCTGGCGAACAATCCCGCACAGCAAAAGGCCAGCGCGTATTTCAACCTCTTCAATTCGCCGCAGGCGGAAAAGGTCCTGAGCCAGAACGATTTTCAAAATCTGCAAGGACTGCTGAAGCCGTGGGCCACCGACGCCGATCGCAAGGAGTACCTGGCGAGTTGGGGACGTGGATTGACGGGCGGTCTCAATTACTATCGCGCGGCGCGGCTGCACTCGCCGGTGGGTGGCGCGCAGGCCGCGACGGACAACACGCTGCCGGAGATGAAGCCGATCGAGATCCCCACTTTTGTGATCTGGGGCGAAAAAGACACGGCCCTGCTCACCGGCAACCTGGACGGACTGGACCAGTACGTGAAGAACCTGAAGGTGCGCCGCGTGCCGGAGGGCACGCATTGGGTGATTCACGAGAAGACGCCGGAAGTGATCCAGTACATGCGCGAGTTCCTCGGCCGCTCGTAAGGCGGAAGGCCATCTCCGGCCGCGCACGGCGAACACAAGGCGAAGCCGAGAAGCCGTTAGGCACCCCGCCAAGTACCCTAGACCAGCAGCCTGTGGTAGAAGCCGCTGTGAGTTGCGGTTGGCAGGCGAAAGCGCCTGCCCCGCGGCTGCCCCACCGTGGCGAGCCAACAGCTTGAGACCTTGGTGGAGAAACATTCAGCCTGCCGGAGCCTCTACCACGGGCTGCTAACGGTCCCAACGGCCCAATGCCGCTCCGGCCTGCAGGGCGCGCGGGCAGCCGCCAACGATGGGTGAATACACCCTACTCGCCACCTCGCAAGCCCCATTTTCGAGACAACTATCTCCTGAATTGGGCCATTTTCGGGGCAATTCCCCCTGGCATCGGGATTGCACTCTAAATCCAATCGAAAAAGGATGGTCCCCATGGCTACAGCCGTAGAGCCCAAGCCCGAGACGTTGCGCGCTTTGCCCGGCGACGATATCCGGCAGATCCAATGGCGCTTCGCCAATCGGTACGATCTTCAAATGTTGGTGCAGTCGACGCGCGCGGTGGCCCGCGGCCCTGTGGCGCGGCTGGTTGCCGAAGGCGCGCGCAACACCCACGCCTGGACCGCCGCCAAGCAGAGCCTTCTCCAGCACTTCGATGCCTCTGGCATCACGGGCGTTTTCCTCGATCCTGAGCAGGGCGGCCTGGTCGAAGGTCCCAAGAACCTGGCGCTGGCCCTGGTGGCATTCGAGCTGGCCTGGGTGGATGCGGGCGCGGCTACAGGCAGTCTGGCCGGTTGTCTGGCGCTCGCTCCGATCCACGAGCGCGGTACCCCCGAGCAGCGCGACACTTACATGCGCCTCTGCGCGCCCGCTCAACCCGGCGAGGACCGCCAGCCCTGGCGCGGCGCGTTCTGCCTGACCGAGCCGATCCCTTACGTCGGCGTTGAAACCGGCATCCTCGCCGGGAAGGTAAGGGTGGTGGAGTGGGTGGAAGGCGCCGAGCCAATCCTGCAGGTCGAAAAGCGCGGCCGGTTCATCACCAACATGGGTTTCGCTAATTTCGTGACCGCCGCGGTGGACACGGACGACGCGCGCATCTCGAAAACCTGCATGGTGATCCTGCACGAAACCGATCCAGGCACCTTCGACCGAGGCGTGCCCACGCGCAAACTGGTGCACCAGTTGTCCTCGACCAGCGATCCCATCTTTAGCTTGCGCGTGCCGGCCAGCCGCATCGTAGGCGGCTACTCCATCAAGAACGGCGTGATCGTGCCGCGCTACAGCCACGGCGAGATCATCGAAGCCGTCTTCCGGCGGACGCGTGTCACCGTCGGGGTGATGACCGCCGCCAAGCTGCTCTCCGCCATCGAGCCTATCATTCGCTATCAACGCGGGCGCTTCCGCGGCGGGGAAAGCGCCGCGCCCGGCTCGCCGCGTTACGAGTTCGGTTTGCAGCTTAAGGAGGACACGCTGCACCGGCTCATCGAGATTTGGGCCACCGGCGAGGCCAGCGCGTCTCTGGGGTTTGCAGCCGCCCGGCTGTTCGACGAGCTCGATCCCCTGGAAAGCGTGAAAAATGAGAAGTTCGCCGCCGAAGGAGTTACTGGCAGCACAAGCACGCTGCGCGCCATGCGCAAGCTGCAAAAACAAGCCCTCGACTACCTGGCGAACAAAACCACCAGCCACCAGCCACCAACCACCAACCACGGCGAGCAAGGCGAGCCCGACCCGCTGATCCATTTCGCCTTGTTAGATTCAATCGCGAACGTCCTCTGTCCGGCCTGCAAGCTCTGGAACACCGGCCACGGCGCCAATATGATGCGCGAAGCTGTCAGCCTGATGGGCGGGTACGGCATTACCGAAGATTGTCCTGGATTCCTGGGCCACAAGTGGATGGACGCGCAGCTCGAAGCCACCTATGAAGGTCCCGAGGCCGTGCAGCGCCGCCAGTTGACGCTGACTATGACGGACGAGCTGTTCCTGGCGCAGTTCCGCAACTGGATCGGCGAGATGCGCGAGATCGCCTCCACCCATCCGGGCACCGGCGCTTGCACGCTGGCTACCGCCATGCAGATGTGGCTGTGGTCGCTGCATCATTTGCAGAAGGCGAATGACGCCGAGGGCAGCCGCCTGTATCAAAGCTCCCGCCACGGGGTCACTTTCCCGCTGGCTGATGCGCTGTGCTGGCTGCTGGCTTCCCGCTGCCAGATCCTCGACGTGCTGGAACTGGAGGCCAAAGGAGGCGATGCCGCCGCCCCTGGTACGCTCACTTTCTTCACGGACCTCTGCCACGTACAGAGCGCCCGCGCCGCCGGCGAAGTGGGCCGCATCTGCGCCGAGCTCGTCTTCGGGTATAACCGCCATCCGGCTTGGGATACAGAAGGCTGCGCTTCCTGTTATCACGGGGAAGAGCTGGAAGCCATGGAAGGCATGATTCCGGGCATCGCCAGCCTGGCGCGCGGCTACACCGACGTGATCGAAAGCGACGGCTCGCACGCGGCGAAAGCGGGGCCCTGCGCACGATTCGAAGGATACGACCAGTTCAGCCGGCTGCGCGTGCGCATGGACGGTTGCCTGACCGGATCGCACCTGGCGAAGGATCGCGCAGCCGAGGCGCTGCAGCGCGTGATGATTCCGGAAGCGCTGGACTATCCCGCATGAGCCGCATGACAAACAATGCCTGAAGAGCGCCAGTCAATGGACGTGGATATCGTCTGCGTCGGCTTCGGGCCGGCCATGGGCGGTTTCCTGACCACGCTGGCGCGCGACGCCGATCCGAACCTGCAGGTGATCTGCTATGAGCGCGCCGACGATATCGGCTTCGGCGTCTCCGGGGCGGTAACTCGCGCGCGCGGCATCCGCGCCAGCTTCCCCGATCTCAATCCGGCGGAAATCCCCATGGCAGCGCCGGTCCGCCAGGAAAAGATTGTTTATTTGCTGGATCCCATGGGGGCCAGCCGCCGCTCGCCCAGCCGCCGCTCAAAAACGCTGCGTGCGGCCGACCGGCTGTTGCGTCTGCTCCGCCTGCCGCGCAATCAAGCCTTCGAACTGCCCTGGACGCCGTCCTTCCTGCGCAAAGATGGCGGACTACTGCTCTCCATCGGCCAATTTATGCAGTGGACCGGCGCGCAGGCCATGAGCAATGGCACCGTGCAGATCTGGCCCGGCATGCCCGTTTCCGAAGCGCTGATGGAAGGCGAGCGGGTGGTGGGCGTGCGGCTGCTCGATCAGGGCACCAATCGCGAAGGCCATCCCGATGCGGGTTACATGCCGGGCATGGATATGCGCGCCACGCTCACCGTAGTCGGCGACGGACCCGTGGGTGCGGTCGGCCGGCAGCTCGATGCGCAGTTCGGCCTACCCGGCGGCCACCATCAGCACGAGTGGGCCGTGGGCGCCAAGATGGTAGTCGATCTGCGCGAAGGCGTGGATCTGGAGCCGGGCACGGTCTTCCATACGTTCGGCTACCCTGAGCCGGAGATCTTCGGCTTCTTCTATGTCCATCCCAACCGGGTGGCTTCGGTGGGGATCTTCGTGCCTTCCTGGTTCCACAACCCGGCGCGCACGTCGTACCGCTATCTCCAGCACTACATGCTGCATCCGTATCTGTGGCGTTATCTGGAAGGCGGCAGGCTGCGCTCGTGGGGCGCCAAGTCGCTGCAGGAAGCGGGCAAGCGCGGCGAGCCGTTTCTGGCGGGCGATGGATACGCGCGCATCGGCGAGTGCTCCGGCAGCACCAATGTCCTGACCGGATCGGGGGTGGATGAAGCCTGGACCACGGGCATCCAGCTTGCCGAAGCCGTGAAGGAACTGCGCAGCGCGGGCAAGCCTTTCACCAAAGCCAATCTGGAAGAGACCTATGTGGCGCGCCGCCGCGCGAGCTGGGTGGAGCGGGAAGGACGCGTCGCCGAGAAGGCCCGCGACGGCTTCCATCACGGCGTGGTGAGCGGACTGATCGGCATGGCGCTGGCGGGCGCCACCAAAGGCCGCTTCTCGATTGCGGGCGAACCGCAACTGCTCCCCAACCTGGAAGAATACTACCGCGGCAAACTCACTCCGGGCGACATCGATCGGGTGCGGCACCAATGTTACGGGCGCGGCATCGCCATGCACGATGCGCTGATGGATTGCTGCGGCTGGCCGGCGGTGCCCTACGATGGGCAGTTATTGATGTCCCAGCAGGACGCGATGCTGGTGGGCGGCAAGGTGCAGGCGCCCGCCGGATATGCCGACCATGTCACGTTCCTGTATCCCGATTTCTGCGAGCGTTGCGCCACCAAGCTGTGCATTGAGATGTGCTCGGGGCAGGCGCTCACGCCGGGGCCGAATGGCGTGCCGCTGTTCGACCGCGAGAAATGCGTTTTTTGCGGAGCGTGTCTTTGGAACTGCAGGCAGCCGCTGGACGACGATCCGGTGCGCACCAACATTGCGTTCCGCGCGGGCGCCGGGGGGCTGCACTCCACCGAAAATTGAGCGACGCCAATCATGAATTCCGGATATCAAATTGTAGTGTGCGCCGGCATTGTGCCCGATCCTTTGCAGACCCTGGAGCCGGTGAGCGGCCCGGCCGGTCCGGTGCTGAAGAACGAGACCATGCTGCCCGCTATCCTCGACCCGTGGGCGGCGCATGCATTGTACGAGGCGGCGCACCTGGCGGCCGAGTCGCCCGGCAGCAAGGTCTGGCTGGTGAGTCTGGGGCCGAAAGCCAAGCTGCAGCAAGTCATGATGACTGTGGCGCAGAAGGCCGCGTTCGAGTTTGTGGCGGTGGATGGCGCGGCCGGCGGATTCACCGAGGCGCACGATGTGGCAGCCGCGTTGGCGGAGGCCATACGGGCGATCGCCGGTCTGGATATGGCCCGCCTGCTGCTGTTCGGCGGATGGGAATCCGCCTCGCGCGGCGCCGGCGCCACCTTGCAGATGCTGGGCGAGCAACTGGGCATCGTGGACCAGTTCCAGGGCGTGGACGAGCTGCGCGTGCGCCCGGATGGTGCGCTGGAGATCCTGGAGCGCGTGGAAGGCGGGCGGCACCAGTTGTCGGTGTGCGTGGGTCCGCCGGCGGCGCTCGGATGGGCTACCGGCAATCTACCCGAGCCGCGCAACAATCCGCAGATCGGCATGGCCAACTTGCGCGGCGTCATGCCCGCGCTGCAAAGAGCCAAACCGTTCCGGCCCGCGGCGGATGGGGCGCGCTTCCTGCGCGCTGCCGCGCCCAGGCAGCAACGCGAAACGCGCGTGGTCAAGGACCTCGATCCCGCTGAAATCGCGCGCGAAATCGCGGCGTGGATCTCGAAAAACTGACCCGGATCGACCATGGAAACGATTCTCTTTCTCACCCATACCGAAGCGGACGGATCGCTTTCGAAAGCCGCATTAGAAACGCTCGCGGCGGCCATAACGCTGCGCCAGGGACTATCTGGCGCAAGCCTTGCCGTCGGCCTAGTGGCGGCTGACGACGCCCAGGCCGCGGCCGATTCCATCGGGGGCTGCAGCGCGGCGCGATTCCTGGCGGTGACTGGCCACGACTTCGCAACCGCCCGTTACGCCACCGACGCAGCCGCCGCCGAAGCGTTGACGCAAGCGTCGGGGGCCACACTGATTTTGGCGCCGGGCACTTCGCGCTGGGCGCGCTGCCTGGCCGGTGTCGCGCAACGCCTGCATGGCCGCGCTGATACGCACGCGACCGCTGTCACGGTGGAAGACGGCGCTCCCGCCGTGACCCGCTGGTATTACCGCCAGAGGATCGAGGGCGTCTCCACTCGCGCGCAACGGCCCGCGCAACAGCCCGCCCCACAGCCCGCGCAACAGCCATGGTTCATCCTGCTGGAGCCGGGATCGGGCGAGCCTTGGCAGGGCGCTCCCGCGCACGCCGCGTTGGAGCGCGTGCCCGTCGCGGTAGACGATCGCCTGCGCCGTACGGCGTTCTCCGGTTGGCGCGCGCCACGCACGGATCGGCAGACCATCCGTCCGGAGGCCGATCTCCTGCTGGTGGCCGGCGCCGGATGGACCAAAAAGCAGGCCGACGGCCAGACGCATCCGGCGGATGCCGAGCGGCTGATCCTGGGATTCCTGCAACTCGCGCAAGCCTCGCTGGGCGGCAGCAAATCGCTGGTGGACCTGAGCGGCGAAGGCCAGGCGGTGCTCCCCTTCATGACGCATCTGAACCAGGTCGGCCAGACGGGATCGACGCCGCGGCATCCGAAGGGCCTGGCCACCTGCTGTCATGGCGAAGAGCCGCATGTGGTGGGCTGGCGGTTCATCAACGAGCGGCGGGCCATCAACCTGGACCCGAATTGCGGATGGGCGCGCGGCAAAGCGGACGTTCTCTACGTCGCCGACGCCTTCGCCGTGATGGAGCGGTTGAACCAGATCCTTGCCGACGAACGGCAGACGGGGCAGGCGTGACGCGCGTGAGGCACCGCTTGGCATCTTCAGCACGAGGGCCTTGCCGATGCTTCGCGGGATGACGGGGAACTGTGCAAGCGAGTGGCTGTTCACCGGGAACGGCCGAGAACGGCGATCTGCGAAGCGCGCGGTGGAGCGCGGACGTTACTGCACGGCCATGGTGACGGTATTCGAATCCACTCCGCCCATGGAGATCACGACGGGTACCGCAGACCCGGTGGCGGACCCAGCGGGCACTTGCGCGTTCACTTGGTAGAGGCCCACAAAGCCGGGCGCGAGACCGGAGAACTGCACATTCGCCGCCGCTCCGCCGATTGTCACCGTTGGCGTAGCCGACCATGAAAGCGGGTCGCTAAGCCCGGGTGAACCGGTCTGGGGCTGGTTGGTGACCGCCCCAAGACCGGTACAGTAAATCAGGACGAAGCTACTGCCGGCGGTCGCCGGGTTGGAGGAATCCACCAGCCGATAGGATGTGTCAAGGATCGCTCCCTGGCCCGAGCCTTCCGTATTCGTGGTGAAGATTGCCGGCGCGAAGGCCGCGAGCCCCACCGTCTGCGCGGTGCTGGTCTGGCCGTTCAGAGTGGCAGTTAGAGTCGTCACCGATTGCCCGCTCAATTCCCAGGGGACCTGGACATTGACCTGCCCAGAGGCAACGAAGAACAGAGGCGCCAGAGTGCTGGCGAATTGAATTGAAAGCCCCGAGATACTGGGGGGAAGCGGCGATTCGGTGGCGCTCATCGGCGAGGACAGGAGAAATTCGCCGAAAATCGAAGCAATGCTGCCGGGAGCCACCAGGGGCGCATAGCTTGCGGCATTCACTAAACCACCGTGGTTCAGCGACGGGACCGGGCCAAGGCCCACAGATAGCTTAAATACAGTGCCATCGCTATCGGGTCCGCCACCGGAGGTGGTGCCGTAGAAGCTACCGTCTGTAGCTTGCACCAGCCCCGTCGGCTTCTTGCCGTCGGCGCCATTAAAGTAGAGCAGCGTGGTCAGCGTGCCAGCCGGACTGATTTTGAAGATCGAGCCGTCACTGTTGGGCCCGCCCGCGCCGCTCGTCCCGTAGAGATTACCGTCGCTGCCTTGCATCAACCAGGAGGGGCCGGACCCGTTCTCCCCGTTGAATTCGTACAGCGTCGTCAGCTCATTTGTGGCAGTGATTTTGAACACGGTGCCATCGCCATAGGCGCCGCCCCCGCCGATCCCGTAGAAGTTCCCATCGGCGCCTTGAACCAGCCCGGCTGGGCTGCTGCCGTCGGTCCCGACAAACCTGTGCAGCGTCGTCAGCGCGCCCGCCTGAGTAAACTCGAAGACTGTGCCATCGCCATTGGTCCCGCCCGCGCTAGTTATCCCGTAGAAATTCCCGTCGGCGCCCTGGAACAGTCCGATCGGGCTGCTGCCGTTTGACTGGTCGAAGCTGAACAGCGTCGTCAGCGCACCCGCCAGGGAGATTTTGAAGATCGTGCCACAGCCGGATGTGCAGGAGTTGTTCGCCCCGCCTGCGCTGGTTACGCCATAGAGGTCCCCGTCACTGGCTTGAACCAGCCCGACGAATGTGCCGCTTGGGTTACTACCGTCCGTCCCGACAAACCTGTGCAGCGTTGTCAGAGCGCCCGAGGGAGTAATTTTGAAGATCGTGCCATGGCCATTGGTCCCACCTGCGCTGGTTGCCCCGTAGAAGTTCCCGTCGGCGGCTTCAACCAGCCCGATTGGATTTCCGCCGTCCGTCTGCTCAAAGCTGTGCAGCGTCGTCAGGGCGCCAGACGGAGTAAGCTTGAAGATCGTGCCGCAGCCAGATGCGCAAGCGTTGCTCGTCCCGCCTGTTCCGGTCGTCCCGTAGAAGTTCCCGTCGGAGCCTTGAACGAGAGACGTGCCGCCAGCACCGCTCGTCCCGTTGAAATCCAAAAGGGTAGTAAATGTCTGCGCAGGGCAGGCCACCGTCGTCGCGGCACAGGACAGAATGACGATGAAAGCCCTTACCCACCTGGCTCGAATCCGTGGATGAAGGCCGCGTGCGGCAAAGTTCAGGATGCGCTTGATGGCCGTTAAGTTCAGTGCGGTTCCTTTTCTTACGATCACTTAAGCTTACCGTGGGCAGCCCGACCGTTCAACTTTCCCGTGCCGAGGCGCGCACACGATGCGAAGGATCCGGCCGCTCGGACCCCAAACGAGGAGGTTCTCCGTTCTTTTGATTGTTTATGCGGTGTGCGTGTATTAGCCAGATTGTCTTTAGTTATGATTCACCGGCGAATTGCGGTCGAGGCGATTTTGGCTGGCGGGTCCGGCCAGAAGGAGGCGAGCTGCCGGATGTTAAATGAGCGATAGACTGCCTTGCTATCAATCACAAATAGTATATACGATGAGCGATAGAAACCGGGGCTATCGCTCATGAAGTGGAACTGGCAACAACCCGACTGGCCCAATTTCTCCTGGATGCAACCCGCCTGCGCAAGGCGGAGGAGCATTTCCTGATGGGAACGGGCTTGCTCGCTGGCACGATCAAGCGCCTCTCCACCTCGGATGAGCAGCAGGATCTGGTGGCCAAAGGAGCGCTGCTCCGCGTCGGCGAGCATCGCTATGCGCGGTATCGCATCGCAATTCCTATGCGGAAGGTTTCGCCGGTGGTGCTTGATGAGCGGGGGAATTTTAGCTAAAGCTGCTGACGGGTGCCTATCCTCTTTCTCTTCCTTTGAGCAGGTTGCCGTGGGGCTAGGGGTCCATCCAGACCGTCCGCGTGACGATGCTTCGATGATGCGCCGAAGTCGGCGGTATAGCATGGACTCGAAGGGGTCTTGCGGCGGCACGGGCCAATGGCTCGGCGTTAGTGCGGATACGAAATTGTGCTGCGATGTTTTTCCAAACCACTACAAAAACTGCTACCGTGAGCCAAAACGCATCGGGCCATCCATTATCAGGATGGCCCGTAAGTACCTTGGAATCTCTGGTGCGGAGAGGGGGACTTGAACCCCCACGAGATTGCTCCCGCTAGCACCTCAAGCTAGTGCGTCTGCCAATTCCGCCACCTCCGCAATGGTTGCTACTTCTTCGGCTGGACCGGCGCGGCAGGCGCCTTCTGGGGCGCGGCCGGGATGTTGAGCGGCACCGTCTTGCCCTGAGCGCCGCCGGGCTTACTTGGCGTCAGCGAAATCGGCCCCGGTTTGGCCGGCGCTGTCTTGGCCGGAGTTGTCTGCTTCGCGCCCGACGAGTCCAGAACCGTCTTGCCCGGGCCCCCATTCGCGCGCGTGGCCAAGACGGAAAGGGACATCGACGTGATCATAAAGACGATGGCCGACACCGTGGTGGCCTTCGACAGCAGCGTGGCGGAACCGCGCGGTCCGAAGGCGGTCTGCGAACCCATACCGCCAAAAGCTCCCGCCAAGTCGGCCGCCTTCCCGCTTTGCAGCAGCACCACAATGATCAGGAAGACGCAGACGATTACATGGATAAGTGTGATCAGGATATACATCGCGTCCTTCCAGTATAGAAAACCGGGCAGCCGCCGGTCAAACGCGCGATGCCACGCAAACGGAGCGATGGCCCTCTAAACGGCGCGCGCTTTGCGCACCGCGCGGCTGGCTTCCGATTTGGGCGGCTTTTTCGTGGCTTGCGACAGCCGCCGCACCTGGTCGCTGACGCATACCAGGAACATGGGCTGGCGGGCATTCTTGAGCAGATCGATGATCCGGTCGGGCGCCTCTTCCATATAAATGGATTTGCCATCGGTGAGCAGATGGACTTCCGACTCGCTTTGGAGAGCCTCGCTGAGGCGCTTGCCCATGTCCTTCTGCAGGAAGCGCAGGACGCGCCGGATCTTCTGGAGCGAGAATCCTTTCCGCCGCAGCTCGGCGATGACGGATACCTCCAGCACCTCCTGAGCAAGGTAAACGCGCTTATGGCCGTCCTGGCGCGGCGAAACGACGCTCCGTTCGTCCCACCATTGCAACTGGCGCAGGCTGACTCCGCAGATACGGGCCACGTCCGTGCTGGTGAACTGGTCGCTGTCGGGCAGGACAGCAGGCCGCAGTTTTTTTGTTTTGAACATTTAGCGCCGCCTTCGGTTTGGAAAATTTGCCGCCATTCTGGATTGTACTTGAGTGGCTTGCCGTGTCAATAGGCAATTGCGCATTTGCAGATGTTTTCGAAGGGACGGCCGTGGCAGACAGGCAAGGACGCGCTCCCCGTGCTACCATAGGAGTTCCAACCAACCTGAGGTTTCTGTGGCTAGAATCACGCGTAAAGAGTTGAAGACCGACAAGTTTGCCCTCGAAGTCGGGCACACGGTCGATTTCTTTGAAGAGCACCAGACCGAGATCCTGCGATATGGAGCGGTGGCCCTGGCGGTAGCGGCGATTGTCGTTGGCATCGTGCTGTATCGGGGGCATCTGCAAACCGTCCGCCAGGAGGCGCTGGCCCACGCCATCGCGGTGCAGGAGGCGCCCGTCGGCCAAGCGGCGCCGGGGACACCCATCAGCTTTGCCACCCAGGAGGCCAAGGAGAAGGAAGCCACCAAGGTTTTCAGCGAACTGGCTGCGAAGGATTCCGGGACCGACGAAGGCTACATCGCCGAATATTATCTGGGCTGTATCGCCGCCGACCAGGGAAAGATGAGCGATGCGGAGAAGCGGTTCGCGTCCGTAGCCGGTTCCGGCAACCAGCGGTATGGCCCGCTCGCCAAGCTGTCGCTGGGCCAAGTCTACTTCGCCGAGGGCAAGCCCGACCTGGGCGAAAAAACGTTGCGTTCCCTGATCGACCATCCCACGATCTACGTCTCCAAGGAGCAGGCAACCGTCGTGCTGGCCAAAGTGCTGGCGGCTACCAAGCCGGCCGAAGCGCGGAAGTTGCTCGATCCCCTGCGCGCGGTGGTCGGTCCCGTCAGTCAAACCGCCATTCAGGCGTATGGCGACCTGCCGCCCCAATAGGCCGGGCACGCCATGCTCCGCCATCTGCGGTTTCCGGTCGAGCACAGCAGGGGCCGCCGCTACCCGGAGCCCGAACATCATTACCGCAACGTGTTTCAGCGCGACCGGGACCGCATCGTGCATGCCCGCGCCTTCCGCCGGCTGGAGGCCAAAACCCAGGTATTTACTCCCGGCCTCTGCGATCACTTTCGCAACCGCCTGACGCACACCATCGAAGTGGCTCAGATCGCCCGCACGGTGGCGGCGGTTCTGGCGCTCGACGAGGATCTGACCGAGGCGCTGGCGCTGGCCCACGACATCGGCCATCCGCCCTTCGCGCATGCCGGGGAGGAAGCTCTGGACCGCCAGATGAACCGCTTCGGCGCGCGCTTCGACCACAACCTGCACGCTGTGCGCATTGTGGAAAGCTTCGAGCAGCGCTACGCACGTTTTCCGGGATTGAACCTCACCTTTGAGGTGAGGGAAGGCATCGTCAAGCACTCGCACGACCTCGGCCCCGGCGAGAACCCGGATGCGGAGGAATACCTGCCCGGTTTGCGTCCGCCACTGGAGGCGCAGCTCATCGATCTGGCGGATGAGATCGCCTACAATACCGCCGACCTGGACGACGCCTGCTCGGCCGGCCTGCTGCGCCCCGAGGAGGTTGCCGCGGAGGCGCCATACTATCGTGACCTCTACGAGGCCGCGGAGACGCAGTTCCCCGGCGCGGCGCGGAGCGAGCGTTTCCACGAGACGCTGCGCTGCCTGATCGACTCGCTGGTATCGGGTCTGATCGAAGGCACGGTACGGCGCGCCGCGGAGTCTGGGGTGCGAACCGTGGAGGATGTGCGCCGCCACCCGGAGCGCCTGGCCGCGTTCACTCCCGAGACAGAAACGGCCAATGGCGATTTGAAGCGATTTCTGCACCGGCACGTCTATGAGGCGCCGGCCTTGTGCGCGGAGCGCAGCCGCGCTGCCGGGATGATCGCCGAGCTATTCGATTTCTTCCTGGCGCGTCCAGACCGGCTTCCAACATCGTACTGCGATATGATCCCGGCGCAACCGGCCTACCGGGTGGTCTGCGATTATATCGCGGGCATGACCGACAGTTTTTTGCGGCGCACATATGAGGAAATGCGGCTGGGATAACGCGTTGGCAGGCGAAAGCGCCTGCCCCACCATTGTGAAGCATGACGGACAGCTTTTTGCGGCGCACATATGAGGAAATGCGGCTGGGATAACGCGCGTTGGCAGGCGAAAGCGCCTGCCCCACCATTGTGAATCGAGTTGGTGGCATTGGTGAGTAGGCATTCAGCGCACGGCCAGCGTTACGCCGGGCTGCGAGATCGCATCGCCGATCTTGACTTGTACGGGCACGTTGGGACCGGGCGTCACACCTGCCGGCACCTGCGCATTGATTTGCAGGGCGCCCGAGACGAAGCCCGGCGCGGCGCCCGAGTACTCGATGATGGGGCAGGGAAGACCCCCGATCGTGACGGACGTCTGCGCCACAGTCAGCGGAAACGGAGCAGTGGCGATGAGGCCATCCACGCCGGCTGGACTGGTCTGGCCGGCGCCGGTGGCGTAGATGCTCACATAATCGCCGCGGGCGGCGGGATTCGCGGCGGAGTTTACGCTCTCATCGATGGCGTTAAGAATCGCGCCTCGGCCCTTGCCGGAAGCGTCCAGCGTGAAGATGCCGGGAGCGGTAGCGGACACCGGCAGCGTGACCGCGGCCGAGAGCGCGCCCAGGTATTCCACCTGAAGTTGAGTGGTGAGCTGTCCCGCCACCGAATAGGGAACCGCCGCGTTCACCTGTCCAGCCGAGGCGAAGAGCACCGGCGCCGGCACACCGTCGAACAGCACGTGCACGCCTGCCAGCGAATTGGACACCAGGAGCGGATTCGTGAACGTGAGATTTGCCGGAGTGGCGGGCCCTATCGCGGTTCCGAATAACGACACGATCTCGCCCGGCGCCACAGCTCCGGAAGCATAGCTCGCCGCATTGACCACGCCCGCGGCCGGCAGGGCGGGTAGTGCATTGGCAAGGCGCAGTAGAGCCGCGCCGTAGCCCGGCAGCACGACTTGCATCTGCGCGGCAGGCGTCAGCGACACGGGGACCGGCCCGCTGGCAGGCGTGCTGGCGTCCAGGGTGACGAGGGTGGCTGAGCTAAACGTACCGAGGGCCGAAAGATCGAGTGCGAAGGTGCGTGGTGTACCAGGGCCGTTGTTGTCCTTGATGGAGTTTTCGACCGCGTGATTGGACATCAGGAGCACTACGGAACCGTCCACGTTGCGCGCCGCCAGAGTGTGGGTATCGAGCCCCATGGGATTCGAACCCTCGTAGATCCAGAGGCAGCAGCCCGAAGCGGTGACTTGCAGGATATCTTGACCGGGCGGCGAGGGGAGCCAGTGAGACAGATAATAATCGACCCAGTAACTGAGATACGGATTTCCCGAGCTGTCGACTTCGCCGAACTGCGGGTCGGAGCCATACGACCAGTGATAGAGCGCCTGTGCGCCCGCTTCCGCGAGAGTTGCAAAAACCAGCGAACGCCAAGCGGCGAAGAAAGGGCTGCTGCCGCGCGGGTCGAGTACGAACTCCTCACCGGGGTTGCAGGCGCTCATGCCATTGCCGGCGTTGTAGTCTGCGTTGACGTTGTTCTCCGTGATCCAGACAGGCACGGAGGCAAGATCGGTGCGCGTGGCTAACTGTGAGTAAATGTCCTGCACTTCGCTCGCAAAGCCGGGCACCGTGGAGAGGACCGTCGCGTCGAGGTCCTTCTGGTTACAAGTGGAGTAGAAGTGCGTGGCGAGCACATCGACCGGAGCGGTGACGCTGGCGACGAAAGGGGGCAAGTAACTCTGGGCTACACCCGTCGCGTAATCGGAGAGTTCGACAGCCAGGAATTTGAGAGTCGGGTCTACCTGGGCCATGGCCGGGACTACCGTGTTATAGAGCTCCACGTATTGCTGCGCAGTCAGGCCGTTGCCGTTGGGTTCGTTGAAAATGCCCCACCAGGTGACCGCGTAAGGGGTGGGGCTCTGGAAATGTTGGCCGGAGTCGCCAAAGCCGCCGGCGTTGTAATAACTGACAAGATCGGCGCTCATTTGGGCGAAGGCGGGAAAGTTGGCGGGAAGAATGTAGCCGCTGGAATCGTTCATGAAGGCGGGTGCCGTGCCAATCTGGAACTCGGGGCTGTGATCGCCGGCGCTTTGGATGAACGCGAACATGCTGTCGAGGCCGGAGAAATTCCAAGTATCGGGGGCAGTCAGCGGAAGGCCGCCCGCGATGACCTGGACACGGGCGTGCGACGGGTATAGAGCGTCCAGAGGCGGCAGGGCGATGGAATAGGTCTCGCCGGCCAGTTGAAACGAAGTAGACGTGGCGAGTTGTGAACGGCCATTCACACCGAGCAGCGTGTTCACCTGATTGCCGACCTGTACATTTACAGTGGTAGACTGGGCCGCGGCGCTTACGGCCTGCATCAATACGAGGGCACACAGTCTGAAAAGAGAAGGGTACATACCTCTGAGGCTAACGGTATCGAAGCTCACGTTCGTCTAAACAGCTCAACCCTAAAGGTCCTGCAGACACTCGGCATACGGTACCAGCCTCAACCCATCCAACTGAGATGCTGCGCGGTGCCGTCGAATTGCGACGTCGTCTTGAAAGGCTCCAGGCTGCCGGTAAGAGCCGCCTCTCGGGTCTTCGACAGCAACGCGGACAATTGCGCATCGGTTAGTGGCCTGAAGGTGCGCGCCGCTTCCAAAGCTTGATCGAGCCGTTCCATGCTGTCGCAGCCCGTGATGACCACCGATGTCGGCAGATTGAGCGCGTAGTGCAGGCACTCGATGCCGGTCGCCAAGCCATTTTTTGGAAGGTTGGCGAAGGCCATCGGCTTCATTCCCAGCACGCCGATGCCCTGCACCACCAACTGCGGCACGACCAGCTTCGCAAAACTCCGGAAGTGCGCGTCGAGCAGATTCAGCGGCATCTGCGCGGCATCGAAGTGAAACCCTTGCTGGCCGGCTACTTCCAGCATACGTAGATGCACCGCCGGGTCCTTGTGGCCGGTGAAGCCGATGTAGCGGATCTTGCCGGCCCTCTTGGCCTCGAGCAGCGCTTCGAGCGGGCCGCTGGGCGCGAAGAAGCGATCCGGATCTTCCATGCGGATGTTCTCGTGGTATTGCATCAGGTCCACTCGATCGGTCTGGAGCCGCTGCAGCGATTCGTCGATCTGGCGGGCGGTGGATGCCTTAGTGCGTCCGTCGAACTTGGTCATGAGGAAGATTTTCTGGCGATAGCCATCGCGCAGAGCTTTGCCCATCCAGACTTCGCTCTTGCCATCGTGGTAGTCCCAGCAGTTGTCGAGGAAGGTGATGCCGCGGTCCACGGCGGTGCGAATCAGCCGGATGCTGTCCTTTTCGTCTGTCGGGACACCGATGTGATAGCCCCCCAGGCCGATGGCGGAGACGCGCTCGCCGGTCCGGCCTAAAGTGCGATACAGCATGCCACCGGATGGCGTTTGGGCGGCGCCCGGCAGGGCACTCGCCAGCGATGCGCCGACGAGGGCTCCCAGGATTTCTCGGCGTTGAGGATTGGAGTCGTGCATGCCGAGATCTTATCACTTTCCCGGCGGTGGAAAGGCGTGTTGTCAGCTCACGGCACCAAGCTGTAGATCGTACCGCACTGACAATGACTTGGTCCGACGAATGTCGTGCCATACAAGACGCCGCCAATGGAAAGCAAGCCTCCCTCCAGAAGTCCGCCATCAGTACCGTCGGTAAAGCTGTGCAACAGCGTCTCCGTCCAGCCCCCATCGGTGACGGGCGGCGATAGTTTGAAGACCATACCGTAGGTCCCATACCCGGTTGAACTGACACCGTAGAGCGCACCGCTCGAGTCGAGGATCGGTGCGCCGCGAGGCTCGAACCATTGCGGGACGAACCGATAAAGAACAGTCTCCCGCCAGAGCATGCCACTCGCAGGGGGTGTCAGACTGTACACTAGGCCGCAACCGAATTGAGGCGCGCAGCCTGATCCGCCTGCTCCTGTCACGCCATACAGAACACCATCCTTCCCGACGGCCGGCACTCCGCCCGGGAAAGCGCCATCGTTCGCAGCTTGCCCTTGAAAGCTGTAAAGGGTCCGCTCCGTCCATGTTTCGCCGGATGTTCCCGCGGGAATCAACTGAAAAACCGTCCCGCATCCGGCGCCGTCGCATCCCGTACCACCACCGTTACTGGACACCCCATAGAACGTGCCATTTCCGACCGGAACCAAGCCAAAATTCGGACTAGCGCCACGCTGGCCGCCTTGAAAGCGGTACAGGACCGTCTCGGTCCACGCGCCGCCTTCGTTTCCCGGAAGTAGAAGTTCAAACAGCGTGCCACATCCGAAACCCGAACATCCCGATCCTCCACCCTCTGAGGTAACGCCAAGGAGGATCCCTGCAACGCCTTGCAGCAAGTACGAATTCGGAAAGGCCCCATCACTGCCTCCCTGGAAAGCATATAGCTGCTGATACCTCCAACTGCCTCCTGGCGTGGTTGGTGGGGCAAGTACGAAAATAGTGCCGCACCCACTGCCGCCGCATCCGGAGCCGCCACCCACAGTCGTCATCCCGTAGAGAGCTCCATGGGGGCCGAGTGCTAAACCGCCGTTCGGCCCAATCCCGTCAGCGCCACCCTGAAAGCGATATATGACGGATTCACCCGAGATCGGGGACCAGCTAAAGACCGTGCCACAACCCAGACCCCCGCATGCAGTCCCGCCGCCGTACTGTGTTGTGCCGAATAAGATTCCTTTCGAATCCGCAATCAGAGTGGAGTCTGGGCCGCTGCCATCGGTGCCACCTTGGAACGTGTAAAGAGTGCTGAGATTCTGTGCTGACGACACCGCGACGGTAGTGAACGCGAACAGCAAGCCAATCTTGAGCCCAATATTCATCCAGTCCTTTATACCTTGCTGGCCGCTGCGAGGCAACCAATTAGGGTCTAGCCGGGCTAGCCCTCAAAGAAAGCCCCTCCGGCGTTTTCTCAGTGTGGCGGCGACAACCCGCTGCGGCATGGAACACGACGGCGAGCGGCGAAGTTGAGTTACCATACGAATTCATAGGAGACTTTCCGGTATGAAGGTGCCCTTTTACGGTCACGTGAAGCAGTACCACAGCATCCAGGCGCAGATCGACGCCAACATCAAAGAAGTTCTGGAGAGCGGCCAATATGTAATGGGGCCGATGCTTAAGCGGTTCGAGGAGGAACTCGCCGCTTACCATGGCATGCGATATGCAGTGGGCGTCGGCAACGGAACAGATGCGCTGTGGCTGACGTTTCTGGCGTTGGGAATCGGTCCGGGCGACGAGTGCATCACCACCACCAACACATTCTTCGCTACTGCGGAAGCGATCTGGATTGCGAACGCCACGGCGGTCTTCGTGGATTCGGACCCGCGCACGAACTGCATCGATCCGTCGAAGATCGAGGCGGCCATCACCCCAAAGACCAAAGCCGTGGTGCCGGTGCACCTCTACGGGCAATGCGCGGACATGCGGGCGATTCGCGCGATCGCCGATCGGCACAAGCTGCTGGTGATCGAGGATAATGCGCAGGGCTTCGGGGCGCGCGGCGACGGCTTCCGCATCGGCGAGCTGAGCGACGCCGTCTGCACCAGTTTCATCGCACAGAAGAACCTGGGCACTTTTGGCGACGGCGGAGCGGTGATCACGAACCGGGAGGACGTGGACCGCGCTATACGCCGAATGCGGAATCACGGCTCGGAGAAACGCTCCTGCCACAGCATGGGATACAACAGCCGGTTGGACGATCTGCATGCCGGCGTGCTGAGCGCCAAGCTGAAGCACATCGACGGTTGGAACGATCTACGCCGGAAGTGGTCGGCGCGGTATGCCGCCTGCCTGAAAGATGCGCGGAATATTGCGCAGCCCTACGAGATGCCAGGGTTCCGGCACATCTTCCATCTGTACGTGATCGAGACCAAGAAGCCAGAGCACCGCGACGAGCTTCTGGATTTCCTGAACCACAACGGAGTAGACGCAAAGTGCCACTACCCGATCGCGATTCACCAGCAGGAAGGATATCCCTGGGGCAAACAGGCGCGCATCGCGGGTCCAATCCCGAACTCCGAACGCAACGCGGCGTGCTGTATTTCGCTGCCCATGTTTCCGGAGCTCACGGCGGAAGAAGTCGACTATGTGATCGGCAAGACGCTGGAATGGGACAGAAAGCATGAAGGATAGATACAAGGTTGTGGTGGCTGGCATGGGCAAGCGGGGCACGCACCATGCCCTCGCTTTTCAGGCGAATCCGCGCTTCGAAGTAGCCGGGATTTGCGAAATCGATCCGGCGCGTTTGGACGCTGCGGCGGCGAAACTCGGGGTGACGATCAAAGGCGCGGACGTGCGGGAAGTGGCGCGCGCCGTGCGGCCGGACGTGTTCTGCTTCTGCACGCTGCCGAATTTGCGCACACCGATGATCCAGGCGGGCATCGAAAGCGGCGCGCAATTGATCGCCATGGAAAAGCCCGTGGCGCTGACCAGCGCCGAAGGATTCGAGGTGCGGCGCCTGCTGCGGGCGAGCGGCGTGAAGGCGGTGGTCAGCCACCAGCACCGCTATGGGACGCATTACCAGAAGGTGAAAGAGATCGTGGCGAACGGCGCATTGGGGCGGGTGCACACGGTCTACGCCACCGCCACCGGCTGGATGATGCACATGCTCTCGCATTTGATCGAATACATACGCTGGTACAACGGCGAGGCAGACGCGCAGTGGGCGATGGCGCAGGCCGCCGGGCGCGGAAAGCTGAACGACCTGCATCCCTCGCCGGATTACATCGCCGGCTTCATCCATTTTGCGAACGGCGTGCACGGGGTGATCGAGTGCGGGGCAGGCGCTCCGGATGTGCCGGAGGTGGATTACTGGTGGCGGAAATGCCGGATTGGCGCGCAGGGAAGCGAAGGCTTCGCCGAGGTGATGACAGGCGGCGGCTGGCGCGCGGTGACCAAACAAGGCGCCTCCGCGGGTGGCGGTGCGATGGATTACGACCTCGACATGCCGCCCTACATTCAGGAGATGGCGGATTGGCTGGACGATTCAAGCCGGGTGCATCCATGCAATTTCGAGAGCGCTTATAAGGGCTTCGAAATCATGATGGCGTTCTGCCGCTCGGCCGCTGAAGGTGGACAGATCGCGCTGCCGCTCACTTCGCCCGCCGATGAGATGCAGTTACTGAAGGACTCTTTGCCGGATCGGAAGGTCATCCTCTCGATGCCAACCAGCGCTAAAGAGTATCAGTAACATCGTGGGGCAGGCGCTTTCGCCTGCCAACCCCAGCAATTAGCACGCGTCTTCGGATGAGGAATTATTCCGCGGCAGGTGTCGCGGCTGCTGCTGTTGCGACCGCTGGCTGCGGCGCTTTCTTAGCAACACGCTTGGGAGCTGCCTTGGGGGCCTTCTGGGCTTTGTGGAACGCCGCCCAGCGCTTCTTTGTGGCAGCTATGATGCGCGCGCGTCCGGCTGCGCTCAGCTTGCGCTTTTTTGTTTTAGGCTTTGCCGGCGCCGCTTGCTCAGCTTTGTACGCTGCCCAGCGCTTCTTCTGAGCCAACGCGATGCGCCGGCGTGCGGAGGCGCTCATCTTCCGCTTCTTGGGAGTGGCTTTGTCCTCAGCGGCGGCCGCGGGCGCTGGCCGGGAAGCGGCGGGTGCTCCAATCCGGCTACGGATTTCGGTGATGCGCTCCTCAACCTGGCCCAGCATGTGCTGCAACCCGATTAAAGCCGCGTTAAGGATTTCGTGGTCGTGCTTCGGTGGTCGTGGCATTGCCTGATTATACTCCTGTAACAAGCACGCGCAAGTCACTTGTTACAATCAAGCGATGTCTGTTGTGGTGGTGGGTTCAGTGGCGTACGACGGCGTGGAAACGCCGCATGGCAAGGTGGACCGCATGCTGGGCGGCGCGGCCACGTATATCGGGCTGGCGGCCAGCTACTTCGCTCCCGTAAAAATCGTGGCGGTGGTGGGCGACGATTTCGCCCGCGAGGATGTCGATCTGCTGGCCGGCAGGGGGCTCGACCTGGAAGGCCTGGAGCGCGTGCCTGGGAAGACATTCTTCTGGGAAGGCAAATACACGCCCGACATGAATGACCGCGTCACTCTGCGGACAGACCTGAACGTGTTCGCCGATTTCCAGCCCAAACTGCCGGAATCCTACCGCGCGGCGCCGTATCTTCTGTTGGGCAACATACAGCCGGCGCTGCAACGCGGCGTCCGCGCGCAGATGAACGGCCTGCGTCTGGCGGGCGGCGATACGATGAACTACTGGATTCGCGATTATCGCGAGGAACTGCTGGAAACGCTGCGCGATTGGGACTTCCTGCTGATCAACGACAGCGAGGCGCGCATGCTCTCCGGCGAGCACAACCTGCGGCGTGCGGCGGCCACAATTTTGGAAATGGGGCCGCGCACGCTGGTGGTGAAACGCGGCGAGTACGGCGCAATCCTGTTCGCGGAGGGCTGCCATTTCCTGGCGCCGGGATACCTGCTGGAGAACGTGTTCGACCCGACCGGCGCGGGCGACAGTTTCGCAGGCGGCTTCATCGGGTACCTCGCGGAGCGCGGCGTGAGCGCGGCGGCCGGCGCCCGCGATATTCAGGAATTGCGCCGCGCCGTGATCTACGGGTCCGTGATGGGCAGCTTCTGCTGCGAGCAGTTCGGAGTGGACCGGTTTCGCACACTGACGCGGGAAGAGGTCGAGGAGAGGTATCGCGAATTCCAAGCATGCACGGATTTTTGAGACCGCGGCAACGCTCGCGCTGTTGAGCGGGTGGGGCGCCGCGTGGACGCGGTTCTTCTACCAGCGCGGCTACCTGGCGTATTACGGCGATGCGGAAGCGCACCTGAACATCGCGCGGCGCATCCTGGATTCGCGCACCCCGGGATACGATCAGATCGGCTCCGTCTGGCTGCCGTTGCCGCATGTGCTGCTGATGGTGTTCGCCCGGAACGACGCGCTGTGGCGCAGTGGGCTGGCGGGCTCAATCGTTTCCGGCATCTGCTTCGTGCTGGCGGGCGCGTTCCTGTTTGCGTCGGCGCGTCGCATCTTCGAGGGTCGCGCGGCCGCGGTGGCAGCCACCGCGGTGTTTGCGTCGAATCCCAACGTGCTGTATCTGCAATCCACGGCTATGAACGAACTGCCGTTCATGGCCGCGGTCATGGCCGTCTTGTACTTCACGGTTCGGTTTCGCGATACGCAATCATGGGGCGCAGTCTGCGCGGCTGGCGGGGCCGCGCTGTGCGGCACACTGACGCGCTATGACGCCTGGTTCCTGATTCCCTTTGTGACGCTGTTCGTGTTGCTCGCTGCGGAACGGCAACGAGTGGCGAAGGCCACGCTTTTCACGGCGATTGCGTGCCTGGGACCGCTCTACTGGCTCGGTCACAATTGGTGGTGCTGCTCCAATGTGATGGATTTCTACGACGGCCCTTATTCGCCCAGGGCGATTCAGAGGTCGGCATACTACCCCGGCCTGGGTAACTGGGCCAAGGCATGGTTGTATTTCCGCAGCGCCGTGCGCTGGTGCGCGGGAACGCCTCTGGCATGGCTGGGCGCTGTGGGGTTGGTAGCGTCAGTGGCCGTGCGCAAGGCCCGCTGGCCTGCGTCCCTGTTGATGCTGCCCGGAGTTTTCTATGTATGGAGCATGCATTCTTCCGGGGGTACGCCGATCTTCCTGCCGGACTTATGGCCCAACACCTATTACAACTCGCGATATGGGTTGGCACTCTACCCGGCGCTGGTGTTTGGCGCGGCGCTGCTGGTGTCGTTGGCGCCGGCGCGTGCACGGCCCGCGGCGGGAGCGGCGGTGGTGTTGATGGCGGCGGCGCCGTGGCTGATCGACCGGCGGCCCGACGCGTGGATCACCTGGAAGGAGTCGCAGGTGAACTCTGAAGCGCGGCGGGCGTGGACCCGCGAAGCAGCCGATTTTCTGGCGCCCCGCTATAAGCGCGGATCGGGAATCATCACCACTTTCGGCGACATCACAGGAATATACAGGCGCGCGGGCATTCCGCTGCGTGAGACGCTGACGTGGGATAACTGGCCGTTCTGGCCGGCGGCAGTAGCACGGCCCGACCTTTTTCTGCGGGAGGAGTGGGCCGTGGTCACGGGAGGCGACCCGGTGCAGACGGCTGTGCTGCGGGCCGGCATCGATGGGCCGCGGTACGAGTTGGTCAAGACTATCAAGACACCCGGCGCTCCAGTGGTAGAGATTTATCATTGCTGTATAGGACTGGCGCAGCTAAACAACGATGCGAATTCCATTCACAAAAGCGCATGGAGCGAAGAACGACTTCCTGCTGACGAAGAAAAGTGAGGCTCCCGCCGGAGACCTGCCGGCCATGGCGCGTGCCATCTGCGATCGCCATACCGGCGTGGGCGCCGATGGGTGGATGCTGGTGGATCCCGCTTCGGCCGGCGATCACGATGTGGTGATTCGGCTATTCAATTCCGATGGGAGCGAGGCGGAGATCTCCGGTAACGGTACGCGCTGCGCCGCGGCTTTCCTGATGGAGCGCGGACACGAGCGGGAGGAGGTGCGCGTGCGGACCGGCGCTGGCATCAAGTTGCTGCGGCTGCTGGAGCGCGACGGGCGGCGCTTCCTGTTCGAGATGAACATGGGCCGGCCGGAGTTCACGGCGGAGCGATTCGCGCTGCCGCTTGCGGATGGTCCGCGTGACGTCACGCTGGTGTGGGTGGGGAACCCGCAATGCGCGATTCCGGTGGAGGACTTCGATTTCGATTGGAGAAAGCTGGGTGCGGAGATCGAGCGCCATCCGCATTTTCCCAAGCGCACCAACGTGTCGTTCCTGCTGGCACGCGACGAGCACACGCTGGAAGTGCGCTTCTGGGAGCGCGGCGCGGGCGAGACGATGAGCTCCGGAACGGGGTCGGCCGGGGCGTTCGCGGCCGCGGTGAGAAGAGGATTCATCAGCAGCCCGGGGCGCGTGCTGACACCGGCCGGATCCATGGATGTGCGGTGGGATGGCGACGTCTACCTGACCGGTCCGGCGGAGATTGTGGCCGAGGGGCTGTACTTTGTGCGGAGAGGATTGCTACAAACGGTTCCCTGAGGGAGCGGTTTTCGCTTCAGCGAGAACAGCCCTGCGGGTCGTCACCAATATCAGAAAACCTTCCGCCGGGACGTGGCGCGAGCTTTAGCTTGGTGCGGGACTTCAGTCCCGCCTTTTCCACAACTTCTAGATTGGTTCTCTGGGAGAGGCTGCCAGGCACATCACCGCACTCGGGAGTCAATCCCCCGCCTCGCTGACGCCCGCCAAGTCCCGTTGAGCCTGCTGCTGAAACGCTTCCAGGGCGGCCCCGTATTCGGCATCCATCCACGAGGGCTGATCGGCCAGCCAGTAGGAACATCGCTGCCCAAGTTCCTCCAGCGTCAGGCCAGTCCACAGCGCGAGTTCGGACGTGTTACTGACGGACACCCGGCCGCTCTCGCCATCCACCACGGAGGGATCGCAATGCGCGGCAACGAACAGCGTGGCGAACTTCTGCTCGTCCTCGATGACCGACCGCAAATATTCCGCGGCTTCGTCCGGATTGCCCCAGGTGCGCCAGGCGAGCAGAACTCTGTCGAGGTACGGCGTCGCCAGCAGTTCGCCCTTTTCAGCGGCGGCGCGAATGCGCTCTACGACCAAGCGCTGCAGCTCGGTGAGCTCGTCGGCTTTCAGCAAAGCATCGCGGCGTTTCTCCTGGCTCCTGTGCAGCATGACGAATCTGGTCATCAGCGACAGGGCCGCGCCGTTTTGAAATGCATCCTTGACCGTTTGCACTCGAGTGGCGGACGCTGTCCGAGACATAAGTTGTCGGGCGATGCGCAGCAGTTGCCAATCGTTCGAGGTGAACGCGCCGCCGGCGCTCTCTTTCCTGGTATACAACTCGTCCCCAACGAGAAAAACGGTTTCCAGAAACCCGGGGATGAGTTCGTCTCGGATATCTTGCGCCTGGTCCCGGACCTGATCGAGAAAGGCCTCCAGCTTCTTTCGGCCCTGCAGGCCGCCGCGGCGGCACTCCCGCAGGTAATTGACCAGTTCCTTCGGTTCCGCTGCGCTTTCCAGCCGCGCCCACAGTTCGGCCGGGCTGACGGCGCTGCTCGGGATAGCTAGCCGAAAGTAGAAGTCAAACCCATCGGCGCTAGAGACCCGGTAGTCCCGCCTTTCCGGACGTGCCTGATCCCGGGAAGCTGGCGAACGCCCGTCTCGCGTAATCGCCCACATGGGGAAAAGACATCTCATGGTGTAGTCGATAGCCGCCCGATACTCTTCTCTTACGGCACTGAGCTCCTGATCCATAATCACCTTCAGCCGCTTCGATTCCACCTTCTTTTCAGCCTGTACCTTGCCGGGCGCGCTTAAGTCGCTGGTGAGGATCGCTTTGTTCGCCAGCGTGAACCGGAACAGCGAGGGCGCAAAGACCCGCACCGATTGCACGGCTACGAAGTCGACGAAATCGACGTCGCCGGCCACCGCGGCATAGGCAGGCCGAACTGCATCGATGATGTGCTTCACATCTCGCGCCGTACCGATCAAACGATCGAGCCCTTCGCTGCAATACTCCACCCAGCGTTGCCGGTTCCAGCGTTCCGGCGGCGTAATCTTCACAAGTCGATCCAGATAGCCCTCTAGAAGTTCGCGCAGGGATGCTTTGTCCGGCGGGGAGACGTCGAATTGCGACTGAACGATCTGATCCAGCAATGTCTCGGGACTCTTGACGCCGGCGTCCGACAAAGCTTGATGAACCACCTGCTGGTTGAACGCCAGCAAATAGATGGTTTTCGGAAAGTCAGCGACGGCTTTGACGATTTGGAACACGCGCAGCAGTTCCTCGGGGCGTAAACGATCGAGGTCGTCCAGAACGATCAGGAGCCGGCGGTCGAGTTGGCGCAGTGAGTCCGAGACATCTTGTCTGGCTGCATTTACATCCTGAGAGCTGTCGCTGCCACTCTCTGGTGCGATGCAGTTACCCAGAATCTGCAACTTGTCGCAGAGTGACTTGATATCCGCAGACAGATCCGCGCCTTTCCCGATTTGCGCCCTTACACTGCGAAAGAATTCTACTGTGAGACGACCGCTCCCCGAAAACCACCACGGGTTGTAGCGGATCACGGTTATGGGATTTACGCGCTCGGTATCGAGGCCGAGCAGGCCGGGATGCTCCAAATAATGCTGCACAAAGTTCAAGATCGTCGACTTGCCGCTGCCCCCGGGACCTTGTAGCGCGAAAATGAACGGTTCGCTCGCATCCATTCTTGCCAGGGCCTGCGCCAGCGCCTGCGCGAATCCGGTTCGATCCAGCCGGTCCTGTTCCGGCAGCGCCAGCGGAGAGTCGTACAATAGGTTCGTGTCGAGCGGGAGCATTCACACAATTCGTACCGCATCTCAGGGGAGCCCGCAACTTTGGGCTGCACGCGCCGGACGGCCGCACTGATGTAAGACGGTCTCCATGGCCTCCCCGATCACCCACTTTATAGTCGCCTCCGCGCTCGCGCTTCCGGCCATGGAATCCCGCGCCATCCGAGGCGTCATGCCGGCGTGGGCCATCCCGGTTTCCTCCGGTTTGCTGGCCATGGCTCCCGATCTCGATCTCTTATTGCGGCGTGCGTTCCACACCCCGTATGGCAGTTTTTTCGGTCATCGCGGATTCTTCCACTCGCCATTTTTCCTGATCCTGGCGGCAGGGATGCTGGCTGCCATGGTGGCCGGGCGGCGCTCCTGGCGTACGGCTGCATGGCTGGGCTTGCTCTGGGCGGGCTGCGCCGTGACGCACCCATTGCTGGATGCGCTCACCGACGGCGGTTTCGGAGTTATGCTGCTGTTTCCCTTTTCCACCGGCCGCTTCTTCTTCCCGTGGCGGCCTATACACGTGTCGCCCCTAGAGGCTTTTGGGTTTTACGGGCGGGCGGGCTATATTTTACGATCGGAGATCCCCTTCTGGATAGCGGCCGTGGAGATCGGCGGAACGGCCTTTTGCATCGCACGCGCCGCCCGCCGGATGGGTGGCCGGTAAGCGCCCCGCGGCCGGCTACTGCAAATATGTTTGCGTTTCCCGGCCGTCTGTGTTTTACTTGAATGATCGTTCAAGTAATGCCCGGCGAACCTCTCACGGCACGCGAACTGCTGCTCGACGCCGCCCGCTACCTGTTTTGGGAGAAAGGCTACGCCGCTACCGGAGTCGCCGAACTGCTGCATCGCGCCGGAGTGAATAGCGGCAGCTTCTACCACGTCTTCGCGAGCAAGGAGGCGCTGCTGCTGGCCGTGCTCGATGACTACCTGGAGGGCCTTGCGCCTGCCATTTTGCAGCCGGCATTTGCCCGCAGCCGCGACCCTATCGAGCGCATCTTTGCCATCCTCGAGGGGTATCGCGGAAGCTTGGTCGCCACCGGGTGCCAGTACGGCTGCCCGATCGGGAGGCTGGCGCTCGAGATCGAGGCGGAAAACCTGCCGGTCCATCAGCGCATCGCCGCGAATTTCACGGCCTGGACCACCGCTGTTCGCGGCTGTCTGGAAGCGGCGCGCCACCGCCTGCCGCCGCAGTGCGATCTGGATGGCTTGGCCACCTTAGTCCTGACGACCATGGAGGGCGGCGTCATGCAGGCCCGGTCGTTCCGGCGCATGGAGCCGTTTGATCAATCGGTCGCCCAATTACGGAATTACTTCACGTGCCTGCTCGCTCAGCGGGCGCGCTCAATCACCAAACCAAAGAGGAGATGAAAGATGAAGATGCTGCTGTTCGTGATCGCGTTCTGCGTGGCGCCCGTCGCCTCGCACGCCCAGGAGGTCCAAAAGAAGGACAGCCCGGTCAAGGTCACCAGGGTAAGTGAGCCGGACAAAGCGCTGAAGTTCGAAGTGGTCGTCGCGGCCAAGCCCGCCGACGTCTGGCAGGCGTTCACCACCAGCGCCGGCCTCAATACGTGGCTCTGGCAGGACTGCACGGTGGATCTGCGCGAAGGCGGCGGCTGGATCGTCCATTATCCCGGGGGAAAGACCGGCGGTGGGACCATCGTAAGTTTCCGCGACGGGCAACAGTTGATTCTGCGGGCCATGGCCCCCGAGCGGTTTCCGGAGGTGCGCAAGACGGGCACCACCGCCGTCTTCGACTTCGCTTCCGAAGGCGAGCAGACGCGTGTGACTCTTACGCAATCCGGCTGGAAGCCCGGCAAGGAATGGGACGATGCCTACGAGTATCTGGCGTCCGGCAACGCCCAGCTCCTGGAACAGCTTTACGTAAGATTCGCGCGCGGACCCATTAAGTGGCAGTGAAGTGGGGCAGGCGCTTTCGCCTGCCAACTGCGCTACCTTCCCAGCAGGCGCGCGTACCACGGCCGGGGCTTCTGTATGCCCTCCAGAATCCAGATCTCCCGGCGCGGCCGGTTCACCGTGTAGACGATGCTCTTGCCGTCCGAAGTGAGCGACGCGCGCAAGCCCGGGTTGAGTCCTTCGTACGGCCGCAGCCCAGGAAGTTCGCGCAGCTTCTGTTCGCGACCAGTAGCGATCTCGACCGAGTAAAGCGCCGGAGGGTCCATGCGGACCTGGTACAGAATCTTCCCGTCACGCGACCATGCCAACGGGCCGCCATCGCCCGGCAGTTTGCGCGAGGTTTTTCCATCCGGGCTGAAGAGCGTGAGTTTCTCCTGGCTATCGCGCGCCGCAATCCATTCGCCTGTGGGCGACCATGCGGCGATGGGCCTGGACAGCACGGCGCCGATATCCATGGGTGGCTCGCCGCTGCCGGGCCGCACTTTGGAGAGCATCAGGGAGTTGTGTATTACCCGCATAAATGCGAGCCAGTTGCCGTCGGGCGACCATACCGGCGCATCTTCGATGGGGGTGCCGCCGGAGGTAGCGCGCACTGGCGAGCCGCCGGAAACGAAAGCCGTATAGATATGAATCTGCGTGCTGCCTTTCGCCGCCACCGCTACACGCCGGCCATCCGGCGAGAAGACTGGCGCCAGGAACAGTTGCGCAGCACCGCCGTCTACCTCAAGGTTCTCCGGCGTAAACAGCGGACGATCCCAACCCTCAGCCAGGCTGGTGATCCATACTTCCTGCGCTCCACGGCGGTCGGTCACGTAGACCAGTTGCGCCGACACCGGCGACGCATCCGCCATCTGCTCGGTGCGCGAGGTGCCCAGCAATGTACGCACCGGGCCCTCACCCAAGGGCACGGCAATGACGTCTGCGTGCGAAAGGCCCGACTCATAAGCCATGCGCGATCCATCCGGCGAAACGCTCGGCGCCGCCGCGGGCCGGTCTTGCACCAGCACGGGCCAGTAGCGGCTACTGCGCATGTCGGCCATGTAGATTTGGGAATGCAGCGAAGCGGTCGCATCCGAGAAAACGGCGTAGCGCGAATCCGGCATCCAGGAGAACTCCGGCGTGAACGAGAATGGCAGCCCGCCGGGGAACACCGCGCGCGACTTTCCCGCCGGCCACGGCGCCAGGATGATATTTTCGCCGCGGCCCTCCAACGCGATGGCCACCAGGATTTCCTTCCCGTCCGGAGAGAACGAAATGTCCGGGTTGTTGTACTGAATGCCGGGCTGGAAGGGCTGCGGCTCATACGGGCGCGGCGGCGCTTGCGGCGGACTGGAAGTCGTCAGGATCAAGTGGAAGTCGCCGCTCGGTGCCGGGTTGAGCATGGCGAGCGTGCGGCCGTCCGGTGAGATCGCGGCGCGGTTGACACTCGGGTGGACTATCGCAGTCTCCCCTCCGCCTGCCGGCGCCTGGCACAAACCATCCTGCCCACCCTTCACGCAAAGGAAGTAAACCGAGCGCGAATCCGCCGCCCAAAACGGCCGATAGTACGAATTCAGAGAGGTCACGTCGCTGCCCGTGATGGCCACCGCAGTGGGCGCGTCGAGGGCTTGCACGTAGACTTGCGTGGGTCCTGATTCGGTTGCGCCGTAAAATGCGATGCTCTTGCCATCCGGCGACCAGGCGGGAAATGCCTGCACCGGCAAGGCTGTGGCAAACGGCGTAAGCCGGTAGCGCGCGAGATCGATGGCGTGTTCGTCGTGCAGAAGCTGCGCCGTACACCACGCGACTGCGGCAGCCGCTATGGCCACCGCCGCGACCACTGTCCAGCGCTGCTTTCCGCGGCGCGGCGTCGCGACGGCCGGCTGGAGCCCGCTCTGCGAAGCGGTGAATTCGCCGTAGTGATCGCGAAGCTGCGCCAGTTCGCGTGCCAGGTCGCGCGTGGATTCGTAGCGGGCTTCGCGCTCCTTGGCGAGGCAGCGCTCGAGGACCCAGCGCAGTTGCGCCGGCAGAGTGCGCTCGATGGGCGGCGGATCGTCTTCCACGATCGCCGACATTGTCTGCACAGCGCTGGGCCGCTCGAACGCAGGCTTGCCCGCGAGCATCTCATACAGCACCAGGCCGAGGCTGAACTGGTCGGAGCGGTGGTCCACTTCCTCCGCGCGTGCCTGCTCGGGACTCATGTATGCGGCCGTGCCCACCACCGCGCCCAACGCCGTACGGGCCAGTGTCACGGTGGCGTTGTCCGTGGGGGCAGTCTTGGGATCCAGGCGGGCCACTCCGAAATCCAGAATCTTGGCCGTCCCTTCGGGCGTGACGATGACGTTCTCCGGCTTGAGGTCGCGATGCACGATACCGGCGGCGTGCGCGGCGGCCAGTCCTGCGGCGATCTGCGCTGCGATGTCGACCGCCTTGCGCGGCGCGACAGGCCCTTTGCCGATGAGCGCGCGCAGCGATTCCCCAGGGACGAATTCGGCGACGATGTAGGGCGGATGCTGATCCAAACCGACGTCATAAATCGCCATGATATTGGGGTGGTTCAAGGACGCGGCCAGCCGCGCCTCGCGCTCGAAACGGCTCCGCCGGTCGGGATCTTGCGCCAGGGCTTCGGGCAGAAGCTTGAGCGCCACCTGGCGTCCCACGCGGGGGTCTAACGCTTTGTAGACCACTCCCATTCCGCCCGCGCCTAGCTGGCTAAGAATCTGATACGGGCCGATGGTAGTTTCCGCCATGCAGATAACAGTATAAAAGAGGGGGAGCGTGAACGATGGACAAGCGGGAGGCACGCAAGGAAGACAACTCCAAAAGCGGTATTCGCGGTACGCTGTGCGGCTTCGGGGGAAGCGTGGGTCAGCGCCTCCGATCACCTGGACACGGCGCGCAATGGATTAGGGTTTCAATTGCGCAGGCTGCATCCCAACAAGCGTCTGCAGGCCGCATGGAACGCTCACGGGGAAGCGGCGTTCAACTACCAGGTTCTCGAAACTTTTGACGAGGACTTTCGCCGCTGCTGCTCAAGGACCTGTCGCGCGCGAGGCCAGAGACACTGGGAGCGGGAGTTGGGAGCTGCGTGGGTGTATTCCAGTTAGTGTTGGCAGGCGAAAGCGCCTGCCCCACACGCCTGTCAACCTCTAACCACCGCGATCAGCGCTCCAGATAGTGCACCTCCGGCATCGCCCGCAGGCGTTCCGCCGCGCTCTCCGCGGTGAGATCGCGCTGCGGAAAGCCCAGCAGCTCGAAGCCCACCATGAATTTCCGAATGGTTGCCGAACGCAACAGCGGCGGAAAGAAATGCGCATGGAAATGCCACTCCGGATGCGCCGCGCCATCGCTGGGCCGCTGGTGAAAACCCATCGAGTAAGGGAACGGCGCTTCAAAAACGTTGTCGTAGCGCGTCGTGATGCGTTTCAGAATATCGGCGAGGTCGCGGCGTTCGCGCTCGTCAAGCTCATCCATGCCGCCCAGGTGACGCCGGCTGATGACCATCGTCTCGAACGGCCACACCGCCCAAAATGGGACCAGCGCGGCGAACGACTCATTCTGGCAAACGAGGCGTTCGCCGGATTTCTCCTCGAGCGCGAGGTAATCGCACAGAAGGCACGATCCGCGGATGGCTTGCCATGCAGTCTGCTCGCGCTGCTCGGCGGCAGATTCGCCGGGGATGCTGCTGCTGGCCCAGATCTGGCAATGCGGGTGCGGATTGCTGGCCCCCATCATCTCCCCGCGGTTCTCGAAAATTTGTACGTGGCGGATGTTGGGCAGGCGCGCCAGTTCGGCGTGTTGCGCGATCCAGAGATCCACCACCAGCGCCAGATCGGCCAGGCTCATGCGCGCAACCGTAAGATCGTGCCGCGGCGAGAAGCAGGCCACGCGGCAGACGCCGGGCGCGCCTTCGGCAATCAGCAGGCCGCCGCGATCCCACTTCTCAGCCGGCGTCGCAGGAAGCAGCGCGGCGAAATCGTTGTCGAATACGAACGTGCTCGTGTAAGCCGGATTGCGCACACCGCCCGCGCGCGCGTTTCCGGGACAGAGATAGCAATCCGGATCGTAAGCCGGCTGCATGCCATGCGCGGCCCGCTCGACCTGTCCCTGCCAGGGCCGCTGGGTGCGATGCGGCGAAACCAGCACCCACGATCCATTTAGCGCGTTGAAGCGGCGGTGCGGGTGCTGCGTGAGGTCCAGCATCCCCCTCATGATACGATAGTGAATTGTCAGGTCTCGGGCTCCGTGCGACGGGCGGCCGCAAACCCCGCCAGGTCCGGAAGGAAGCAACGGTAGTGGTTTAACCTGTGTGCCGCGGATCACCCGGGGCCTGGCATTCGCCCACCCATGTACCAGGTCATCGCCCGAAAATACCGGCCCCAATCGTTCGCCGACGTGGTCAACCAGGAGCACGTGAAGACCACGCTAGAAAACGCCATCGCGCAGAATCGCATCGCGCACGGCTACATCTTTTCGGGACAGCGCGGGACCGGCAAGACCACCGTGGCGCGCATCCTGGCGCGTTGTCTGAACTGCATCAACGGCCCGACGAACAAGCCCTGCGGCGTATGCGCGAGCTGTTTGGAAATCGCCGCGGGCGGATCCCCGGACGTGATCGAAATCGACGCGGCCTCCAATCGCGGCATCAATGAAATGCGCGAGCTGCGCGAGAACGTGCGCTACCAGCCGGCGCGCGACCGCTACAAAGTCTTCATTGTCGACGAAGCGCACCAGATCACCAACGAAGCCTTCAACGCGCTGCTGAAGACCATAGAAGAGCCGCCGGCCTGGGTGGTGTTCGTGCTCTGTACGACCGAGGCGCACAAAATTCCGGCCACCATTGCTTCCCGCTGCCAGCACTTCAGTTTTCGCTCGGTGGATTTTGAAGAGCTGGTCGCGCGCATGGCATGGATCTGCGAGCAGGAAGGTATAAACGCGGATGCCGAAGCGCTCTCCGTGCTCGCGCAGGCCGGCGAAGGCAGTGTGCGCGATTCGCTCTCGGCCCTCGATCAGGCCATCGCCTGTTGCGGAGAAACGCTGGTGGCCGCCGAAGTACGCGCGCTGCTTGGCGCGTTTTCGCTGGATGCGCTCGCCCAGGTGAGCCAGGCGCTCGCCGACGGAGCGTCCGCGAGCATGCTCGAAGTGGTCAACGAACTCGAGCGCAACGGCCAGAACCTGCAGCACTTCAGCCGCGAGCTGGCGCGCTATTTCCGCAATCTGTTGGTGGCGCGAATCGCGGGCGGCGATACGCGGCTCATCGCGGCATCATCGGCAGAACGCCAGAAGTTTGCACAGATCGCCGCCCAGTTCTCGGAAGAGGATTTGACGCGCTACCTGCAGCTTTCGCTCGACATATTCCGCGACCTGCAGTTCTCGCTGCAGCCTCGCTTCCACCTGGAGATTGGCCTGCTGCGCATGGTGCAGGCGGGGCGGCTGGTGCCGATCGAGGAAGCCTTGGCTGCGATCGGCACTGAGCGGGCGAGCGGGCGAGCGGGAGAGCGGGCGATCAAAACCACCAGCCACCAGCCACCAGCCACTAGCCACGCGTCATCGGCGAAGCCGGCACCCAGCACCCAGCACCCGGCACCCTCCGCCCCAGCACCCAACACCCAGAACCCAGCACCATCTTCCTGGCGCGAGCGGCTCCACGCTTCCCTGATGCAGTTGGGCATGACGTTCACCGCCGATGCCGTCGAGCACTCTGAAATTGTCGAAGCCAATGGCGAGCTGCAATTCACGACGCCAAAAGAGTTCTCCATCGGCATGAAGGAGGCCGATATTATCCAGGCGGTGCGGCAGATCGCCGGCAAACCGCTTAAGATCAAGATTACGATTGGAGACGCCGCCGCGCAGGAGAAGCTCGGGGCCGCGCCCGCGGCGCAGGAAGACGATCTCGCGCGCCGCGCGCTCGCCCATCCTGAAGTGCAGCGCTTCCGGGAGCTGTTCGGCGGAGAGGTCCGCACGATTCGCAATCTAAAGGAGTAGCAACGTGAAATTACCAGGCAACATGCAGGCGATGATGAAGCAGGCGCAACAGATGCAGGAGCGCATGCAAGAAGAAATCTCCCAGATCCGCGTGGAGGCTTCCGCCGGCGGTGGTATGGTCACCGTCAAGATGGACGGGCACAAGAACGTGCTCGGCGTCAAAATCGATCCAGAGGTCGCGGGTGATGTGGAGATGCTGCAGGATATGGTCCTGGCCGCCTGCAACGAAGCGGCCAAGAAAGTCGACCAGGAAACACAGCAGAAGACCCAGCAGATGTTGGGCGGAATGCTGCCGCCGGGCATGTTCTGATCCATGCCGGATTTCGCGGAGCCGCTAGCGCGGCTGATCAACGAATTCAAACGCCTGCCGGGCATCGGCCAGAAATCGGCGCAGCGGCTGGCGTTCCATGTCATGCGCGCCTCGCGCGAAGACGCCGAACACCTCTCGCAGGCCCTGCTGGATGTGAAGGACAAGCTGGGCTTTTGCCGCGTATGCAATAACATCAGCGAGAGCGAGCTGTGCCTGTTCTGCCGCGATCCGCACCGCGATCCGAAGCTGCTCTGCGTGGTGGAGGAGGCCCACAACATTCTGGGTATCGAGACTACCCGCCAGTTCGCGGGCCTGTACCACGTGCTGCACGGTTCGCTATCGCCGCTGAAGGGCATCGGGCCGGAGCAACTCAAGATCAAGAGCCTGGTGGAACGCATCGGCGCGGGGCAGATTGAAGAGATCATAGTGGCCACCAATCCCACGGTGGAAGGCGAAGCTACCGCCGTTTATCTTTCGAAGCTGCTGAAGCCGCTGGGTGTGAAAGTGAGTCGCATCGCCATGGGGATACCAGTGGGCAGCGACATCGAATTCGCCGACGAGGTCACCATGTGGAAAGCCATGGAAGGCCGGCGGGAGATGTAGGGATTACGGGTGACCGGCTGCCGTTTGCAAGGCAGGCGCTGCCGCGACACTCTGGGTCTCCGCCTGGAAGTTCAGAACGTAGCGTTTCAGGCCCACCTGGGTCCAGCTCATACCGTACGACTTGGCCTCTTGGAGAGCTTGCCGATTGTCCCAGTGATCGTGAGCGATCCGGTAGCAGGCGACCACCGTCCCGGTGCGGTCCGCCCCGCGCCGGCAGTGCACGAACACGGGCCCGTCAGAAGTCGCATCGAAAAGTGAGAGGACTTTCGAAATCTTCTCGTCCGGCGGCGCCACGACGCCGTGCATCGGCACGTTGATATAACGCATGCCGGCCGCTTCCACCGCCCGCTGTTCTGCCTGGGCGGAGTGCTCGTCCTCTAGACGCAGGTCGATGATGGCCTTTACCCCCAACTTGGCCAGGCTGCTCCAGCCTTCAACCGTGGGTTGACCGCCCCTGAAGATATTTTCATTTACCTGATGAAAATTAGGAACGCCTGGAGCCGTCGTATCAGCCGCCCAGACCAGCATGGGCACGAGGGCCGGAACCAGGACAGAAAACCGCCCAAAAACGTGCATTGTGTTACGAATACCCAAAATTAAGACGGGTCGCGCAGGTGGTTGGTTTCAGGATGACACACGCCCCCTGGGGTCGGTTTCGGTGACGGGCCATACAGACCCATGTTAAACGAGGTTAAACGAGCAGGCTGCGCAGCCGCCGGGCGCTTTCCGGCTTACGTAGTTTGCGCAGCGCCTTGAGCTCGATCTGGCGCACGCGTTCCCGCGTGACTGCCAGCCCCGCGCCGATCTCCTCCAGCGTGTGCTCCCGCCCGCAGCCCAGACCGAAGCGCAGCCGGAGCACCTGTTCTTCTCTTGGAACCAGCGTCCTCAGGAAGCTGGCGGTCTCCTGATGCACCTCGGAGGCAAGCAGGGTATCAGCCGGCGAGTTTCCCTGGCGATCTGCAATCAGCTCGCCGAGCGTGGATACGTCATCCGACCCGACGGGCGTGTCTAGTGAGATAGGTTCCCGCGAAATGGTTTTCAGCTTGCAAACCTTTTCGCCGGTAGTCTTCATGCGGGTGGCAATCTCCGCATCCGTGGGAGCCCGTCCCAACTCCCGTTCCAGTTGCCGCGACGCCCGGAAGAACTTGTTGAGCTGATCGTTCATGTGCACCGGAATCCGTATGGTACGGGATTGCTCGCCGAGGGAACGCGACACGGCTTGCATGATCCACCAGGTCGCATATGTGGAGAACTTGTATCCGCGGCGGTAATCGAATTTGTCGGCCGCCCGCATCAAGCCCAGGTTGCCTTCCTGAACCAGGTCGAGCAAGTGTAGCCCGCGATTCATATATCGCTTGGCCACCGAGACTACCAGGCGGAGATTTGCCTTCACGAGGTCGGCTTTGGCTTGTTGGGCTTCTTGCTCGCCCTGGCGGATCCGGCTCAGAGTGGCGTTCATCTCGGCGTGCGTGGCCCCGGCGGCGCTCTCGCATTTCCGAATCTCACTGCGCAGCACCCGCGCGCGAACCTGCGCCTCTCGTCCGGGCGCGGCTTCCGCTCGCGCTAAATCGTGGTGGAGTCTATCCAATTCGGATGCTCGCCGCTCCAGTTCGTTGGTGAACTCGCTCCACTGGCCGGCGCGAAACGGAATCTGGCGGATGGCCTGCGCGGCCGCCACTCTCGCCCGCTTCAGCCTGCACAACAGCCGGCGGCGTAATCCCCGGTTGTCGACAGGCGCCGCGGCCAGCCACTCTTCGTTGCGCCGCACTTTGGCATACTCGCGCTTCACCTCGGCAAAGCGATTGGCGATCTCGGCCCGGCGGTCACGATCCTCCACGCTCTCCTCCTCAACGTCGCTTCGCTCGAGCAGATCGTCCAGGGCCAGTCTGCCGTTCGCGATCTGTGCAATCATCTCCACCACCGTGGATTGCACCAGCGGGGAGCGGCTGATGGCCCGCCCGCGCCGCAACTTGCCGCGTTCCATCCGGCGAGCCATATCCACTTCTTGCTGCCGGGTCAAAAGAGGAACTGCTCCGATTTCGCGCAAGTAGAGCCGCACCGAGTCGTCCGGCTCGGGAGCAGCCGCGGCGTGCTCTTCCAAAACTATCGGATGCTCGAAAATCTCGGGATCGTCTGCAAGGCCGATCCCCAGCACCAGCGGGTCCGCCGAGTGCATTGGTGCGTCAAACTGGGTGCCCTCACCCACTCTCATTTGATAACTGGATGTCATGAAGCCCCTCAATTCCCCTCTGCCCCGCCCTGTGCGGGACGAAACTCGCTAATCATCAGCAGGTTGCACTAGATTTCAGGTGAACCTACTGTCGATTGCACGTCGGGAAATGCAGGTAAGGGGCCATTCCTGGCTAAAGTGGAGCAGGTTGTTTAACCTGCGGGCGATTGTCAATCGGCTTGCCCCGGTCCATTCTAACGGCGCTTACTTGGAGCGGCCGGCGGCCTCCGCCTTGCGGACCGCCTTCTCGCGCATATTGTATGCGTCGATAGCCACCTGGGAGGCTTCCCGCGCCATGCTGGTGCTCAAGCGTTTCTCGGCCTCGTCGAACATGTCCTCCGCCTTCATGCGGACGCTGTAGGCTTCGTCCAAGGCGTCTTTCACTTTCTTTGCCGTGGCCTTGATCTGGGGGTCTACGTGCTCGGCCTCCTTCTTGGCCTTCTCGTATTTCCGCTTCGGCGGAGCGCCGCCTTCGGCAACGGCCGCTTCCGCCTCTAGCTCGGAGGTAGCCTTCTGGAGGTCGTCGCTCCAGGCGCTTTTGACTTCCTTCTCCAGGACATCGAAAGCTTCCCAGGCAATGTCGGCCGTCTGCCGCACTCTTTTCTTTTCCGTGAGCCATTTCCAGACGCCCCAGTTCTTGGCGACTTCCAGCAGCGACTTGGCGTCTTCCACTTCGACGAGTTTACGCATAGAATCTGCGCTCAGTATAGTTAAGTGCACCGCCGATGTCCAACAGCCGGTGGCTGGCCGTGTCGCCACTCGGTGCGGGCTGGGTGGCCGTCCTGGCGGCGCAGAAGCACGCACATTCGGTCACGCGCTCGGCCGCACCCGCTGCTGTGCATATTTGATTCGGAGCCGCGACCGTAAGGGAGCGGATGCCTGAACGCGCAGGCTACTTCACGTCGGCGCTTTTGATCCAGCCACCTCGGATTCGATTGTTCAACCGCGTGCTACCCCCGCCATCGATCAATCCACCCAGGCAGGCAAAGGTAATCGGTAATCCCGGCTGTGATCCCGTATCGAAACGCTCCTTACGGTCGCGGCTCTGTATCCATTCGCTCATCGGGGATCAGAGTTGCGGATGAATTCGCGTTCTGGTGAGAATGAAAGATTCAGGAGCTTAATGCAACTTGCCGGCCAGCATCGACAGACGACCTAGCCCGGAAGAGCTCTTGCGCCGCGTGCAGGCGGAGGAGCGCCGCGCCCGGCGCGGCCGGCTCAAAGTGTTCCTGGGCTATGCCTCGCGCGTCGGAAAATCGTACCGCATGCTGGACGAAGGCCGCCGGCGCAAGGAGCGCGGCGAAGATGTGGTCGTTGCCTGTATTCAATTCCCGGTCACACCCGACCTGGAGCCCCTGTTGCGGAAGCTGGAAGTCATTCCGACCCTCAAGGGCGCCTACGCTGGAAAGGAATTCGAAGTCCTCGACGTAGCGGCTACCTTCCGCCGTCACCCACAGGTCTGCCTGGTGGACGAATTGGCTTACGATAATCCGCCAGGCAGCCGGAATCCCAAGCGATGGCAGGATGTGGACAATATCCTGGACCAGGGAATCGCGGTCATCACCGCCGTCAATTTGCAGCACATCGAGGAAAAGCAAGACGCCGTAGAGCGCATCACCGGAAAACGCGCGCGGCAGACCGTGCCGGAGCGCTTCCTGCGTTCCGCCGATGAGATCGTGCTGGTGGATGCGGCGCTGGATGACATGATGCAGCGCGCCGGCGCGCGGGAGCCAGTGGATGTCCGCCGGCTCTCGGAACTGCGGGAGCTGGCGTTGCTGCTGGCGGTCGACGTCATCGACGACCAGCTCATGAACTACCTCCGGTCGAATGGGGTGGAACTTCGCTGGGGCACCCAGGAGCGCATTCTGGTGTGCGTGACTCCGCGCAGCGACGCGTGTGCCATGTTGCGCAGCGGCCGGCGGAACGCGGACCGCTTTCACGGAGACTTGCTGGTCTGCCACGTCCGCCAGACCGGCCTCAGCCCCAAGGATCAGGAGACCATCAACTCGAACCTCGCGCTGGCCCTGGAACTGGAGGCCGATGTACATGTTCTGGAGGGTCCCGACCCCATCGCCGCTATTATGCGGTTCGCTCGCGAGCAGCGGGTCACCCAGATTTTCGTGGGTCACAGCGCTCCGGACCGCTGGAAGGAGATGTGGTCGCGCGGCCCGGTCGACCGTTTGATCCAAGCTGCCAAGGATATAGACATCCGCATCTTTCCGCATCCGCACACGCCATGAGCAACCCCACTGGAGCTCCGGATTCCGAGGCTGTGCCCACGCCACCCAAGGGGAGGCTCAAAGTCTTTCTGGGCTACGCTGCCGGTGTCGGCAAGACTTACCAGATGCTCGCCGAAGCGCAGGAGTTGCGCCGCAAAGGCGTGGATGTGGTGGTCGGGTACTTCGAGCCGCACGGGCGGCAGGACACTATAGGCCGCACGGCGGGATTGGAATTCGTTCCCCGCAAGAAGATCGAATATCGCGGCTCCGTCTTCGAGGAGCTCGATACGGAGGCGGTCCTGCGCCGCAAGCCGGCTGTGTGCCTGGTAGACGAATTCGCGCACACCAACGTGCCCGGTTCGGAGCGGTTGAAGCGCTGGGAAGATGTGCAGGTGCTCCTCAATGCGGGTATCGACGTCTTCACCACGCTCAACGTACAGCACCTGGAGAGCCTCAACGACGAGGTGTGGGGCATCACTGGCGTACGCGTGCGCGAAACCGTCCCGGACTGGGTAGTGGATGCGGCCGACGAGGTGGTGCTGGTGGACCTCACACCGGAAGCCTTGCAGAACCGTTTGGAGCGCGGCGCGGTCTACTCTACCGAGAAAGCCAAGAAGGCCATGGAGAACTTCTTCACGGAGACCAACCTGACAGCTCTCCGCGAGATGGCCCTCCGCCATACGGCGCACGAGGTGGAAGGCCGGCTTTCGGACTTGAGCGCGCTCGCGCGAGGCAGGGCCGCCCTGACCGCGCGGCCGGGGGCCGAACCGCCTACACGGCACGAGCGCATCCTCATCTGCCTGACGGGCCGGCCGTCCACGGCCATGCTCATCCGGCGCGGAAAGCGGGTAGCGGATTATTTGCATGCGGACTGCCTGGCCGTGCACGTGCAGCGCAACTCTTCAAACGGCGGAAAGGAAGCCCGCAGCGAGGCGCTGGAGAAGCACCTGAGCTTCGCGCGGAACCTGCATATTCAAACGCACGTCTTGAGAGGCAAGGACGTGGCGAAGTCTATCGTGGATTTCGCACGCGAACAGAATATCACACAGATCTTTTTGGGGAGGGCAGGCGCAAAATCGTTGTGGCGGGCGGCCAGTACGGTGCACAGGGTGGTGCGTTTAGCGCGCGACCGCGAGATCACCATCGTGGCCGAACGGCGGCGGTAACAATTGGGCAGCCAAAGGGCATGGCAGGCGAATCCGCCTGCGATCCCGTCTGCGATCTTCGCCTGTTAGGATAAGGGAGAATGCTCCGGTTCTGGACCTTTGGTTTCCTGTTCTGTTTCCCGATGATGGCGGCGTCCGGGAGCGCCTGTGGCTGCGATTCCCCCGAACTGGCGGCAGCCTTCGATCAGCTCTACAACTTCAATTTCCCGGCGGCGCACGCCACGGTAGACAGATATATCGCCGGCCATCCACAGCAGCCATTGGGATACGCGATCCGCGCCTCCGCTTATCTTTTTTACGAACTGGACCGGTTGGGCATCCTGGAGAGCCAGTTCTTGACCAGCGACAAGCGCATCGGCGACAAGAAGACGACGGTGCTTAAGCCGGATCCGGATGTGCGGGCCAAGCTCCTGAAAGCGCTCAATGACGCCGAGTCGCGCGCGACGTCGGCGCTGGCGCGCAACCCCAATGACCGCGAGGCGCTCTTCGCCATGACCATCGTCATGGGTGTGACTACCGATTACATGGCCCTTGTGGAAAAGCACCAGATCGCCAGTCTGTCGCCCGCAAAACGCTCCAATAGCTATGCCCAGCAGCTTTTGAAGATGAATCCGCCCTGCTATGACGCCTACATGACGGCGGGACTTTCGGAATACATGGTGGGCAGTCTGCCGTTTTTCATCCGCTGGTTTGTGCGGTTCGACAACGTGGAGGGCAACCGGGAGCAGGGCGTGAAGAACCTGCAACTCGTCTCCCGGGACGGTCTTTTCTTCAAGCCCTTCGCCAAAATCCTGCTGGGCATCATCTACCTCCGCGAGAAGAAGCCACACGAAGCCGAGAAACAACTGGAGGAGTTGGCGCACGACTACCCCTCCAATCCGTTGTTTCGGAGAGAACTGGCCAAAATCTCGACTCAAGCTGGCGCCGGCGCTGGGAGGAATTAGGGTACTGATCGCGCCCGTTCATGCGATTTGAGAAGCAGCGTGACTTCTCGGCGTAGATTTGCTAACATACTCAGCTATCAGTGCTTTGCTGGTGCAGACGGGCCGGTTTCGATGCAAACTCCTGAATCCATTGAGATCGCACCCTCTCCTCGCTTATAGTCGTGCCGCACAAAAGTAAACCCCGGCAATCATCTGATTCAGTGTCCTGAGGCGTCGGTATGGCAGTCGATCAGAGCAACGGACAAGTGGACGAGTTGGTCCAGCCCGATAGCGAAAGCTACGAGTCTTTGCTCGACGAGTATACGCATCTGGCGCCCCCAGCCGAGGGAGAGGTCCTTCAGGGTACCATCCTCAAGATCACCGCGAAGGACGTGATCGTCGATTTCGGTTACAAATCCGAAGGCCTGGTGCCCATCGAACAGTTCCTGGGACCGCAGGGAGAATTGACAATCCGGCCCGGCGATGCCGTGGACGTGATGATCGATCACGGGGAGCCGCAGGAAGGCTACGTCCTGCTCTCGCATGCCAAGGCCGCCCGTCTGCGGGTTTGGGACAACCTGGAGAAGGCCTTCTCCGACCAGTTGGTGATCCTGGGGCGCGTGCTGGGAAGAGTCAAAGGCGGGCTCTCCGTGGATGTCGGCATTCAGGCTTTTATGCCCGGCTCGCAAGCGGATCCGCGGCCGGTGCACAACCTGGACTCGCTCATCGGCCAGGACGTTCCAGTCAAGATCATCAAGCTTAACCGCCGTCGCGGCAACGTGGTGGTTTCGCGCAAACTGGCTGTCGAACAGGAGGTCAACCAGCGCAAGGCCGCCACCTTGGATCAACTACATGAGGGCGCCGTCGTCACGGGCGTGGTCAAGACCTTGACGGAGTATGGAGCCTTTGTGGATTTGGGAGGTCTGGATGGCCTGCTGCACGTCACCGACATGTCGTATGGCCGCGTCGGGCATCCCTCGGAGATCCTGCACGTGGGGGACACCGTCACCGTCAAAGTGCTCAAATTCGACCGGGCCAAGGAGCGCGTCTCGCTGGGCCTGAGGCAACTGGAGCCCGATCCTTGGGAGACCGTGGCGCAGCGCTACAAGCTGAACAGCCGGGTCATGGGACGCGTGGCGAATGTCACCGATTACGGCGCGTTCGTAGAGCTGGAACCCGGCGTGGAGGGGCTTATCCACATCACCGAAATGACGTGGTCGCGGCGCATGAAACATCCCTCGAAGGTGGTGCGGGTGGGCGACGAGGTGGAGGCCGTGGTGCTTGAAGTGCACCCCAGAGAGCGGCGCATTTCGCTCGGCCTCAAACAACTCGAGCCCAACCCCTGGACCACCATCGACAGCCGCTACAGCATCGGTTCGGTGGTAGAGGGCCGCGTACGCAATATGACCGATTTTGGCGCCTTCATCGAAATCGAGGAAGGCATCGACGGACTGGTGCACGTCTCGGATCTCTCGTGGACCAAGCGGGTCAAGCACCCGTCGGAAGTCCTCAAGAAGGGTCAGCTCGTGCAGGCCGTGATTCTGAATATCGACGCCAAGGGCCACCGGCTGTCCCTGGGCATCAAACAACTGCAGCCGGATGCCTGGGAGACTTATTTCCAGCATCACCAGCCCGGGGATATCGTGCATGGACGCATCTCGCGCCTGGCGGGTTTTGGCGCTTTCGTGGAATTAGCCGAAGGCGTGGAGGGCCTTTGCCATTTTTCGGAAGTGCCGGGCTATTCCGGGCGCCGCTCCGCCGAGCCCCCCGTGACCCCCGGCCAGGAATTCGATTTCAAGATCATCAAAATGAGCGAGGCCGAAAAGAAGATCGGCCTGAGTCTCAAAGCCGTGAGTCACGACGAGGAGAAAAGCCGGTTGGAGGACTATCAGCGCCAGGCGGCGGCAGCCACCAGCACTATTGAAGAGGTGATGAGCCTCAAAGATCGCAGCACGGAATAGCTTGCAAAAATCCCCAGTTCAAGCGATACTGCGGTCTGTAACGGCTTGAGAGGACAAGGAGAGCACATGACCAAGGCCGACCTGATTGAAGAGGTCTCGCGCGTAGTGGAGATGACCCGGAAGGAGTCCGAAGTCATCGTGGAGGCGATTTTCGACAGCATCGTGCGTTCCCTGCGCACCGGCGACAAGATCGAGATCCGCGGCTTCGGGAGTTTCCGTACGCGGCAGCGCCAGCCGCGCATCGGACGCAATCCGAAGACGGGCGCGCGCGTCGAGGTCCCGGCCAAGAAGATTCCTTACTTCAAGCCCAGCAAGGAGCTCAAGGACGTGGTAAACAACTCCACCATCCGGCCGGCTCCCGAACCCGCCTCCAGCGAACCGACCCCTATGCTTTAGCCGCCGGTATGGATTATCTTTGGAGCCCGTGGCGCTACTCGTACGTGACCACGGCCGAGCAGGCGACGGATTGTATCTTCTGCGCCTTGCCAGCGGAAAACCGGGACGCGGAGAACTATATCGTTTACCGCGGGCGCCTCAATTTCGTCATCCTGAACAGGTTCCCATACACCTCCGGTCATCTGATGGTGGTCCCCTATGAACACCAGCCGGTGCTCGAAGCCGTAGCCGAAGATACGCTGGTGGAGATGATCCTGCTGGTGCGGCGCACGGAGGGTTATCTGCGCGCCAACTACAAGCCCGACGGCCTCAACATGGGCATCAATGTCGGCAAGGCCGCCGGCGCGGGCGTAGCCGGCCACATTCACATGCACGTGTTGCCACGCTGGGTGGCGGATGCTAATTTCATGACTTCGGTGGGCGAGACGCGGGTGCTGCCGGAGGATCTTCAGGTGACTTACGAAAAGCTGTCGCGGGCGTTTAAGAACGGCTAAGAGGATTATGTCTGCGGTGGCGGTGGCGGGTTCCAGCGTTTGACAAGTTCGTCAATCGCGCGTTGCTGGGCAAATTGGGTGTTGCGGAGATCGGTATAATCCTTTTCAACACGGGTGGCCCAACGATTCAGCGCGGCGACCTCGGTGGCAACTAACGCGTTGGTTTCGGCAACGCGATACATGCGGTTTTCAAGGGTGTCCATCCGACCGCTCAACTCTCGGCGGAGCTGTGAGAATTCATCGCCGATGGCCACTACGGCGGCCCCAAGGCGCTCGCTGAATTCTTCGCGGAGGGCCGCGGCGAGGGCCTGGTTTGCGGCGCGCATTTCTTCGCGAAGGGCTTGGTCGCCGGCCCGCATCTCGTCGCGGAGAGCCGTGGCGAGGGCTTGGTTGCCGGCGCGTATCTCGTCGCGGAGCACTTGGTTGTTGCTTGGATTTCCTCGCGCACGACGGTGCGGATTTGCTTGAGATCCTCGGGGCTCACGTTTCCAGTCTCGCACGATTCCGCGACAGATTCCGCCAAACCCGCCAAACGAGCGGCGCTGGCGTGATAGAATGCCTCTCTCGTGCAGAAAAATACTCTCCGTGCGGAATTGATCGCCGAGTTTCTGGGCACCCTGATCCTGATCCTGTTCGGCGATGGCATCGTGGCCATGGTGGTGCTGTTCGCCAAAGGCGTTCCCGGCGAAATCGTACATGGCGGGTTCACCAACATCACCATCGGATGGGGCCTGGCGGTGACCATGGGATGCTACACCGCAGGGCGCATTTCCGGCGCGCACTTGAACCCGGCAGTCACGATCGCCTTTGCGATCTTTCGCGATTTCCCCTGGCGCAAGGTGGCGCCCTACGTCCTGGCCCAGATCGCGGGCGCATTCATCGCTGCAGCACTGGTTTTTTGGAATTATCTGCCCGCCTTCCGCGCGGCCGATCCCAACCTGGACCACACCGCCGGCGTATTCACCACGTTCCCGGCCTATCCGGATACGCCCAGCGCAGGGCTGCTCGATCAGACCATCGGAACTGGGCTGCTGCTGTTCATGGTGATGGCCCTGATCGATGAGCGCAACCAACCGCCTGGCGCAAACCTGACCCCCGTGCTGATCGGCGCCGTCGTGGTTGTCATCGGCATGTCTTTCGGCGGGATGCACGGGTACGCCATCAACCCGGCGCGGGACTTTGGCCCGCGGCTGTTCACGGCGGTCGCCGGATTCAAGAACAATGGCCTGACCGATGGGAGTATGGTTTTCTGGGTGCCGATCGTCGGGCCGATCCTGGGCGGCATTATCGGCGCAGCGGCGTACGATTGGGGCGTGCGGCGGTTCCTGCCGGAATAGCCGCGGCTGGTCTGCGCTATAATGACAATTTGCGTCTCCCCGCACCCCGGTATCCCTATGTTCCTGAGCATTCAAGAGATGGAATTGCGAAAGATTCGTTTCGACGAAATTTTCGCGCCCGGGGAATTGGATTTTCAGGATGATGAGATCTGGCAGGCGGGTCCGCTGCGTGCCCAGGGAACCGCGGAACTGCTGGCCAACACAGAAGGCGAGGTCCGTATCCAGGGCAGGTTCGACGTACGGCTGGAGGCGGAATGCGACCGCTGCTTGGGCCGTGCCCAATTTCCGCTGGACGCGGCCTTCGACCTCTTCTACCGGCCAATGTCCACCATCGCGCGCGCGGCCGAGGTAGAGATCGATGAAGGCGAAGTGGAATTGGCCTTTTACGAGGGCGGCGGGATGGAACTGGAAGACATTTTGCGCGAGCAAATCCTGTTGCTGATGCCCATGCAGCGGGTCTGTAGCGAGGAATGTAAAGGGATCTGTCCTGCCTGCGGGCAGAACCGAAATGAGAAGCCGTGCGACTGCAAAAGCGAGCTCACTGCCGACCGGTGGGGTGCTCTCGAACGTTTAAAAGACTTGAAAGCACTTTAAAAAATCCGCGGAAGCGGGTAAGATCTTTGAGGTACCGAAATGCCGAATCCGAAACGACGACACTCCAACCGGCGGACCCAGAATCGCCGGGCGCACGATGCGCTGAAAACTCCAGGGATGTCCGAATGCCCGAACTGTCACGAGCCTAAGCTGCCCCATCGGGTCTGCCCGCACTGCGGACAATACAAGGGGCGCGAAGTGATCGAAGTCGAACAGGAGTAGCCAGCCCCAACCATGCTCACCATTGCAGTGGACGCAATGGGCGGAGACCACGCCCCGAAGTCGGAAGTGGAAGGCGCCGTCATTGCCGCCCGGACCTGGGGGATCAGGGTCATCCTGGTCGGCCGCCAGGAGCTCCTGCGGAAGGAACTGCAACAATACGACGACTACCGGGGCCTGCCTATTGAGGTCGTCCACGCCGACGAACGGGTGACCATGGAGGACAGCGCCGCGCGCGCCGTACGGGCCAAGCACAATAGCTCTCTGCGGGTGGCCTCCCGCTTGGTGCGTGATGGCATCGCCCAGGGATTCGTCTCGGCCGGCAACACGGGCGCCGTGATGGTCACCGCCAAGATCGTCCAGGGGGTCATCCACGGAGTAGAGCGTCCCGCGCTTGCCGGCATTTTCCCAACGCTCATCGGCAAGCCAGTGGTGGTCATCGACGTGGGCGCCAACGTGGATTGTTCGCCGCGTATGCTCGCGCAGTTCGGGGTGATGGGCGAGATTTATTCCCGCGTGGTGCTGCACCAGCCGCGGCCTCGCGTCGGGCTGCTCTCCATCGGCGAAGAAGAGCACAAGGGAAACGACGCCACCCGCGGCGCCACACCGCTGCTGAAGAGCCTGCCCATCGATTTTGTGGGCAATGTGGAGGGCCGCGACATCTATACGGGCAAATCCGACGTAATCGTATGTGATGGCTTCATTGGCAATGTGGCCCTTAAGGTTAGCGAAGGGCTGGTGGACATGGTGAAGCAGATGTTGCAGGAATCGCTCAAAGCCACTATCACGCGGCAGATCGGATACGTGCTTTCCAGAGAAGCCTTCACCGATTTCAAGAAGCGCGTGGACTACTCCGAATACGGCGGCGCACCCCTGCTGGGCGTGCGCGGCATCTGCATCATCTGCCACGGCCGGTCCAACGCGAATGCCATCAAGAATGCCATCCGCGTGGCTGCCGAGTTCTCCAGCGGAAAAGTAAACGAGCGGATCGAAGCCGAGTTGGGCCAATGGGCTGCCGAACACGTCGCGTTTTAGGCGTGGCGCAGGCGCTCCTGCCTGCCGCATCGGCACTCCTGTCGATGCAAATTCTGCTTCTCGGGCAAGGTCCCAATAACGTAAACTGGTTGCTCTCGCTCGAACCCGCCACAACCTCGCCCGGTTCCAAGGTCGTGGCGCGTCTGGAGGGCCGGATCGACCCCGGCTGGCATCTCTATTCGATGACCACTGCGGCGGCCATCCCCACCACGGTCAAAGTGGCGGCGAATTCCGCCGTGGACAAGGTCCGGGTGTTCCAGGCGCCTCCCAAGAGAGCGTACGACCCGAACTTCCAGATGGACACGGAGACATACGAAGGCTCCGCGGTTTTCCTGCTTGAGCTGCAATTGAAGCCGGATGCGGCGGCGGGCGCTTCGGAGGTTTCCGCGGAAGTGCGCTACCAGACCTGCAACGACAAGGAATGCATTCCACCGCGGCGGCGCACAGCTATTGCCACATTGACCATCGATGCAGCGGCACCGGCGGCCGCAGCCACTATCCCAGCGGGATACGCCGAAGTCACTGGCTCGCTGAAACCCCGGGCTGCTCCTGGGGCGCCGGTCTCCACGGATACGCAGGGCTTGGGCGCGTTCCTGCTGGTCGCCTTCGGGTTCGGCCTGGCAGCCATTTTCACGCCGTGTGTCTTCCCCATGATCCCCATAACCATGTCGTTCTTTCTGAACCGGCAGGGGACGCGGCGCGAAGCCATCCTTCAGGCGATGCTGTTCTGCCTGGGTATCGTGGTGTTGTTCTCAGGGCTGGGGCTACTGACCACAGCCATCCTCGGCCCATTCGGTGTCGTGCAACTCGGATCGAATCCTTGGGTCAACGGCTTCATCGCGCTGGTCTTTCTGGCGTTCGGACTGAGCCTGCTGGGGGCGTTCGAGATCACCATTCCGTCATCGGTCTTGACGCGCCTGGACAAGGGCTCCCAAAGCGGCGGGATCGCGGGAACGCTGCTGATGGGGCTGACGTTCGCGCTGTCCTCGTTCGCCTGCGTGGGGCCGTTCATGGGCACGCTGCTGGCGGCTTCGGTCGGCACCGGTGGCACGCGGCCGCTGCTGGGTATGCTGACGTTCGCATCCGGGCTGGCACTGCCGTTCTTTCTGCTGGCGCTGTTTCCTTCGTACCTGAAGCGCCTGCCGAAAAGCGGCGGCTGGCTGGCGCGCGTGAAAGTGGTCATGGGATTCATCGTGCTGGCCGCCATGCTGAAGTTCCTGGCCAGCGTGGACCAGGTGCTGCAATGGAACGTCATCACGCGCGAGCGGTTCCTGGCCGCGTGGATCGTTCTGTTCGCCATGGCGGGACTGTATCTGCTCGGTTTCCTACGCTTGGAAGGCATTGCCAAAGATGCGCAGATGGGGCTCGGCAGGCTCCTGGTGGGGATGGTGTTCTTGATCTTTGCGATCAGCCTGGTACCGGGGATGTCGGGCGGCAAGTTGGGCGAACTGGACGCGTATATTCCGGTGGCTTCGGGCGGGGGCGGCGGGGCAGGGGGCGAGGGCGCGCTGGCCTGGATGAAGAACCAGTATCGCGAGGCTCTGGATCGCGCGCGCCGCGAGGGCAAGCTCGTGCTAGTCAACTTCACCGGCTATGCCTGCACCAACTGTCACTGGATGAAGGCCAACATGTTCACCCGGCCGGAGATCGCCGGCCAATTGAAGAACTTCGTGCGGGTGGACCTGTACACGGACGGCACGGACGACGCGTCGGCGCAGAACCAGCAATTGGAACAGAACAAGTTCAAGACCATTGCCATCCCGTATTACGCGATTCTGGACGCCGACGAGAACGTGATCGCTACATTCCCGGGCGCGACTAGGAATGCCGGCGAGTACCTGGCGTTTCTCGAGAAAGGCTCGCATCCGGCGCCGGCTGCGGCACCAACGCCCGATGCGGCTAAGGGGGCCGACGCGGCTGGGCCGCAAGGCGAGTTGGCCGGACTGCCGATCACTACCCTCGATGGCGGCAACTTCGACAGCGCCGTCTTGCAGGGCAAGGTGGTGGTGGTCAACTTCTGGGCGACCTACTGCGTGCCGTGCCTGAAGGAGATTCCGAGCTTCAACCGGCTGCACGAGCAGCTTGCGGACCGAGGGCTGGTAGTGCTGGGCGTATCCATGGACGTGGATGGCGGCGCGCCGCTGGTCGAATCGTTCCTTAAGGCGCACCCCATGAAGTACCGCGTGGCGCTGGGCTCGGAGAAACTGACCGAGCGCTTCCATATAGACCAGTTGCCCACCACGGTAGTCTTCGACCGCAGCGGCAAGGCGTTGCAGCGGTTTGAAGGTTTCACGCCGGCGGATTCGTTGGAGAGCGCGGTCAAGACGGCGCTGTGACCGCTGCCGGTGTAGCCGCTCCCTGACGGTCGCGGCTCTGTTTGTAGGATCATCGGCGGTGCTTGTAGGATCACTAATGGGCAAGAAGCGCGGTGCCCCTTCAAGCTCGCTCGTTCCAGAGGAGATTGACCGGGCAGTCTTCGATTATTACAACTCGCTCTCTGACGAAGAGGCAGCAGAACTGAGCCATTGGGGCCAGTTTGCGCTTCGCGAATTCAGCAAGCAGGACACCTACTGAGCCTCGTGGCTCGGTTGTCCGACCAGGGGGCCCAGCATGCCGGTGACCTCACACCGGCGCGCGAAGTGAGTGGTTCCTACGCCATGCGGAACAGGTGACGCGTGCGCGCGGTCCACTCCGTGCTCGAGAAGATGCGCGGGCCCACCTGGATGAGCCGCGGCAGCATGTCGAACACCGAGCCGGGGGTCCAGTTGGCGCCGCTGCGCGTGCGGAATCCCTTGCGGTTCAACTCCTCGGCCACCAGGGACAGCGGGGCGTCCTGAACGATCAGGTCCATCATGAGGATTAACGCCTGCTTCTCGGCGGTGTTCTCTTCCAGGTGGCTGCAATCGGCGGCCACGCGTAGGCCGTAGGGAACCTCTTCGCTCAATGCGCCGGCGGGCTCCTCGACCTCCCGCTCCCATTCGAGGGCCGTCAACTTCCAGCCTTCACTGGCTTTCTGGCTGATGTGGTCCTGCGATAACGGACCAGACAATGCCTCCCGAACCCTTTGCAGCTTAGCCATTGGACACCACCTCCGGCAAAGACTGAGCAACTGAATTTCCGCGCTAACCCGTGGATTTTCGCAGGGGACTAAAGGAAGGCTTGTGCGGAGGTGGGATTGGGTGTTGCGGCGATGGGACAGCGGTTGGGCTGACTGAACCCGTTTGGATGCCAACGCGCCAGGAGTGGGATTTGGGAAGGGCGGGTGGGATTTGGTGCCGGAGGGGACGCAGGGGCGAGGAGTACCTCGCCCCTGCATTCGAGTACAGGGTTTAGAAGCGGAGACGCAGGCCCAACTGGATGATCCTCGTGTAGTTCGCCGAAGCTCCGGAGCCTCCCAGCGTCAGCGCACCATATTGGCCTTCGAGCGCGCCAAAATCGCCGGGATCGGCCAGGGACACGAAGGGATCGCTGTACTGCATGTGATTCAGCACGTTGAATCCCTGCGCGTAGAACTGGAGGCCCACACGCTCGGTGATCATCGTATCCTTGGTGAGGCCGAGGTCCAGGTTCCAACGATTCTGGCCGCGGAGTTGACCACCACCGCCGCAAGACCCGTCGGTGCCCAGGATGAAGGGCCGGAAGTTGTTATACACCGCCGCCGGATTCGAAAACAGGTTTGCGCCAGTTCCGCCGTAAGCCTGGTCGTTATTGACGCCTACGGTGCCATTGCTGACTACGCTGATATTCGGCGTGGTGCTGTAGCTCATCGTCGTGAGCGGTATCGCCTGGCAGCCGTTGCCGACGTAGCCGTTCCCAAACTGCTGGTCGGCCTGGTAGTATTCGTCGTTATAAACGTCGAGCGGCGTTCCGCTGGCGATGGAGAGGATGGGCGAGATGGACCAACCTCCGAGGAGCCTGGTCGCCAACGGGTTGTTATTGGCCCAGCGCTGGCCCTTACCAAATGGGAGATTGTAAGTTGCCAACAGGTTAAAGACGAATTTCCGGTCCCAGAACTGCGGACCGTAGTCGGTGCGGAGATCCCAGGGATTGTTCAGGTTGTTCTCGACGTAGGACTGGTTGAGGGCCAGTGTGCCGAGAGACCTACCGTAAGTGAAGTTGGCGTTCAGGGTCAAGCCGCTCGACATACGCTTTTGCACCGTGACAACCATGGCGTTGTAGTTCGAATAGCCTGTGGAGGCTTCCCCGTAGCATACCGAACATTGGAGGGAGGAAAGCAGCGAAGTTGAGGTGGGCCCGCCGCCCGAACTTGTGAAATTCCAGTTGCCTTCGAGGTCCTGCCACATGTTGGTCACATATTGGCTAAGGATGTTGCCGGACTCGTTGTTCACGACCGCGGAGGTGCAACTTGAGAAGCCCGTGCAGTAGGAACTGCCTTTCAGAGCCGCTTCCAGGAAGGGTTGCGGCGCCGGGGTCTTGCCCGCCGCCAGGGAGAAATACAAGTCGCTGAACGCCTGGGCGAAAGTCTGTCCGCCCAGCTTCAGCATCCAGGGCACGTCGTTGAGATCGACGCCCTGGTAGAGGTTCCTCGCCCACACTCCTACGTAGCCTACTTCCAGTATGTAACCACCCTTCAACTGGCGCTGGATGCTGACATCGACTTGGTCCGAGGAGGAGGGCTTGAAGTTGGGGGACAGGAAAAAGTTGATACCTTCCGGCGGCGCATTCACACCCGGCTGAACTGGGGATGTCAGCGTCGATGCGACGGTCGGAAAGGGACTGACGTTGCCGTCCACACCGAGGCGCCACGCGGTAGCGGGCGTGACGCCGCCATTTCCGGCGCACGAACCGTTGGTCGCCGGGTTTATGCAGGATATCGGGTTCAGGAAGCCGTCGCCGAGCACCGGAGTGGAAACCTGGTCGATGCCGAGGGTATGGCTGTAGAAGCGGCCATAGCCGGCCCGGATGACGGTGTTCTTGTGGCCGAACAGCCGGCCCATCCAGCTATCGCCGAAATCCGGATTCCAGGCGATGGAGACGCGGGGTGCGAGCGCGCCATAGAATGGGTTATATGGATACTTCATGCCGACGTCGCTGACCGGCGAGAATCCGATCGTGGGGTTGTAGATCGTTCCGTTCTCGGCAGCGGTCTGGCGATTGGCCAGATAGGCTTGGATCGTAAGGGGGTTGTTGTTGGCGTCGACCAATACATCCTGCGCCCGATTCAATTCGTAAGGCGGCATCGGGACCGTATAGTTGAGGCCATAGCTCAAGGTCAGATTCGGCTTGAGACGCCACACGTCGTTGAAGTAGAGACTATAGGTATCCACGATGCTGTAGGAACGCATCGGAGTACCGGCAGGATTTGCGGTGAGATCCGCGCCGGTCCGGGTGACGATGGTGCCCGCCTGCTGGACCATTCCGGCCAGCATGGCATAGTAGTTCTCGTAACTCCCGAGCGAGCTGGAGGGCAGACAGTTCGTAGTGACCGCACTGGTGCATGAGATAGGCAAGGTATCCGGTGTAAAGTTGACGCCACTGTCACCGATTAGATATTTCGGTTGCGTCAGCAGGCCACTGACGTTGTCATAGCGGTCGAAGTGCATCCACTGATGGAAATACTCGCCGCCGAACTGGAACAGGTGCGTACCTCTTAGCCAGTTCAAGCTGTCGCGGAAGTCATAGTCGTGTCCGTCCCACAAGCGGGGGCGCGTGTTCTGGGTGTCGTCGTTCATGGGGACGAGGTCGCTGCCTTGTCCCGCGTCGCCGGGCATATTGATGGCGGCGGGCACGCCAGCGAGCTGCGGGAACCCCGCGCCGAGGCGGTTCCACTGCCAGAAATTCTTGAGGTAGCTGAAGTGGAATTCGTTGTTCAGCGAAGGAGTGATGGTGGTAGTCAGGCCGGTGACAAGGAAACGCGGGTCCAGCGGGAAGCTGGATTGAACGGCCGGCACGCCTAGCTTATCGCCGGGGACTAAGCCGCCGATGTCAACCTGATTGGTGACCGGATTGTCCGTGTGGAAATACCGGTAGCTGCTGTAGAAGCGCCACTTCGCTCCGAAATCATGGTCGACGCGAACCACCGCGAAGTTGGTGGCAAGCGGGTAGGCCAGGTTGGCCTGATAGCACTCGGTATTTAGTCCATCGCCAGTGCCCCCGCATTTGGGGCTAGTGGGCTGGGGCATGTAGGTGTTCCACAAGGTGCTAACGGCCGGGCTGATGCCTACTCCACGCGGGTCGCACTGCCCGTTGCCGTTGGGGCCGCACATGGCCATGGTCTTCAGGTTGTAATCCACGATGTTGCCGCTGGCATCGCGGATCTGGAAGATACCTTGTCGCAACAGGTCGGAGGGCACCACACTGGTGAACGGGCCAGAGCGGGGATAGCGCTCGCCTTCGTAATTCGCATAGAAATAAGTCTTGCCGCCCAGAAAATCCGGCAGCATGGGGCCGCCTACGGCGCCGCCAAAGCGGTTGTAATGCGACTTCGGTTTGCCGTCGTCATAGAAATTGTTGTAGAAATCGTTGGACGAGAGCACGTCGGACTGGAAGAAATCATAGGCCGAGCCGTGGAACTGGTTCGTGCCGCGCTTGGTGGTGATCAGGATCTGGCCGCCCTGGGAGGTGCCAAAGTCGGAGCTCATGTTGTTGGTGTTGACACGGAACTCCTCGACGCTTTCCGCAGGCGTGGGCATGACGCCGCTACGGGCTCCGACGTAGGTGCCGCGATCGCCGTCCATGTCGTCGGTGTTGTTGCCACCATCCAGCAGATAAGTATTCTGGTCACTCATACTGCCGGCAATCTGGCCGCTGGTAGTGTTACCCTCTGCGCCATTGAAAGTTGGAGCGACAGTCGGCTGCAGAAAGACCAGGCCAGACACATCGCGATTGATAGTGGGGAGGTTCAGGATCTGTGTTCCACCTAAGGAACTGCCCATGGTGGAGTTCAGCGTTTGCAGTTCCGCCTCGGAAGTGGCTTGAACCTGCACTGTTTCGGTGATAGCGCCCACTTCAAGGGAGAAGTTCACGGTGAGAGCCAAGCCGACCGCGACCTCCTGCCTCGGGACCACCGACTTGCGGAATCCGGGCTTGGTGGCCGTGATGTTGTAAATGCCCGGCTTCACGTTTTCGAAGACGTACAGGCCAGAGGCATTCGAATTGGCCGCTACGGGAATGTTGGTATCCGTATCGGTCAAGGTTATCGTAGCGTCGGTCACGATGGCGCCGGAGGCGTCTGTAACGCGTCCAGTAATCGTGCCGGCTCCAGTGGCGGTGTTCTGCCCCAGCAGGAGCGCCGGTATCAGCAAAGCCAATAGAAAAGCAAACGTAACCCCTGTTGCGCGTAGATGCATGCTCGTATCCCCCTAAAAGAGTTAACCCACGATGACATCAGCCGGACCGATGAACGGGCCGGGTTCGTACACCACGGTCATGAGTGAATAGCCCGTCGCAGCGTAGGCACGCTGGCGCGCGTATTCTCCCGCTTACACCTCTTGCGAACCGGCGCTCTCCGTAAGCGCCTTTAAAGCCAGATACACTTCAACCGGTCACAAGCGACCGGGTCAGCAGAACACCATCATGGGTGAATAGCCATGGCAGCGTTATCCGAGGCCTCAGCAGGTACGAAAACAACGCACGCCTTGCCCCCAAAGCCACAGCGCACGGTATACTCCCCCGTTCACACCAATTGCGAAACTCCAGCACACTCCGTTAGTGCTGGCGGACACCTTAAACAGCCGCAGTGTACTACCGCGTGTCGACGAATGCAACAAAAAAATTACGGATCGGCAAAAATTGTTATTCGAATACCATCCAAAGCTGTTCATGCCATCCGAAGCTGCTTTTGGAGCTATCCGTACAGTACGTGTAGGCCGATAGGGCCAGGCGAGGCCAAAGAGCCATGCCACCCAGGTACGAACTACAGCCTGGGCGGCGCGGGGCCTCCACCTGCGATCTGCCATAATCCAGTTGCAGCAGGCATCTGTGCCTGATGTTGCGGCCGTACACGTCTCCTTTTGATCCGCAGCCGGGAGCATTTTACGGACCATTCAACAGCGGATATCAGCATCTTTTGTTATCAAGAGATTACGCCGATTCGACGAAGCCGACAGTTCCATGTTCGGTAGCCGGGGATATGGTCAAATCTGGAAAACTGTAGCGAACGGCACAAATCCAGGCTGCGCGCCGGTCCCGCAGGCCTCGCCATTCGAAAGAAGGGTGGAGTGCCGCAATCTGCCGAAGCCAAGGTGGCGATCGGGGCTGAAGATCTCAGCGACGGAGTCTTCACGACCCAAATTGCCGGCTTGAACCTGAACGGGTGAAGAACATGTGGAAAAAACGGAATCCGCTATGCGAAACTGTTGTCTGTTGTGGCGCGTTTCCGTGTGTGCCTGTGGTGTTCGATTACTGCGCATCTGCTGCTCGGCGTCGCTTGGGCGCAGACCCCCATTGGCCGGATTCGTCAGAGGATGACGAGCAGCCTGGGCAACACACCGGATTTCGTCTGCTCCATCTCCATCGAAAGAACCGCGCGCACGGGAACAAGTGCGCCCGAAAGGCTCCTGCCCGTCCGCTTCGATACGGGAGTGCTCAACGGAAGGGAGTTGTGCACGCTGCCTGCCACGGAGGAAGAGAAGACCCGCTTCAGGGAAGTGCTGGCGGTGTACGACAAAGCCGGGACAGGCAACTTTGCCCTCTATTCGCGCGCAGTCTTCCTGACTGCCGGAGCTACGTTCTACGATGCGCCCGACGAAACCAAGGACAGCCAGCGGCTCTTGCGCGTGGACTTCACAATGCCACCCGATGTCAGCACTTACGCACTGAATAAAGCGGGAAAGCCGGTGAGGTTAGGTTATTCGGGATCGATTTGGACCGATCCTGGCAGTCTGGACGTGGTGCGATTGGCTCTCAAAGCCGATAACATACCATCGGATCTGGGCGTCAAAGCGGTGACTCAGATTTTCGAGTTTAACCATGCCAAAATGGCGGGGAACACGGTCGAGGTTCCGGCCGCCATGGAACTTACGCTCGAGGAACAGTCGGGTAGGGAAACGCGCTTGACGGGCCAGTTCAGCGACTGTCACCAATATCTGGCAAAACGCGGAGACATCTTCGTGGAGAGCGCGACTGGAACCCTGGGGGCGCCAATTTCCGGGACGGTATCTCCGACTGAGGCAATGGCGAAGGGATCTCCGCGGGAACGGCTGGCTAAGGCGCCGCCAGCGCCGGCGCCGGCCGGGCCCCTCTTTCCAGGGAAGTTTGCCCTGGAGACGATCCTCGTGGAGGCTATCGACGAGCGGACCACGACGCAAGGCAGCAAGCTCTCGTTTACGCTTTTGAAGGACGTCAAGAAGCACGGCAACACGATCGTGCCCAAGGGCGCCACATTAACAGGACATATTACGCGAATCATTCAACAAGAATACTCATGGATAAGCAATTTGAAACGATACTACCTTGTCGGCCTGCAGCTTGACAGTATTGTCGCTGGAGACCAGCGATTCCAAGTGCGCGCCAACCTCGAGAGTCTGGGTCCCCCTTACAACTTCCCCACTTATCCTTATCCCCCGTATCCTTCGTATGGTTTCGTGCCTTTCTCGCATGACCCCAACAAATGGGGCACCTTTGACGAGAGCCGCACGCTTTTCACGATTCCGGAACCCGACAGCGGCGAGTCGTTTCTGGGGGTCGTGAACGAATTTCTACGGCTCCCGGATCATTTGAAGATGTACTGGAGCACGCTGGGGCCGGAAAAATAAGACGGGGTTGTGCCAGGGGTCCGGCCTAAGCCGAGAGCATTTTGGCGCGAGGAAGTTGCGCGGCATCTGCTGCGAGTTTAGAAAAATCGGACGCCCATTACAACCACGGCAGGGTTCACAGGAGCCTGGGTCCGGGCATACCAGCGTTACGCGCGCCGCCGCCGCAAAATACCCACCGCGATCGGCTTCCACTTGACCACGTGGTCCGGAGCCTGGCTGGACCGCTGCTTCGTTCGAAGGACCAGAGATTTTCGACCGTCCCGACGGGCCGACGAGGGGCGTCGGCCGCGGTCCAGGGGGACCGCCCCACGATTTTCAAGGCGAGGTTTCCTCGTGATATACACTAGAGGTGGCTTCTTTTGGAAGCGCGATGGGGCTCCTTTGCTTGTTCGCTTTACGGCCTGGCATCCTCCTTTCCGTGATGGCAGCCGGCATATGCGCCGGGTTGGCCGGCGACCTCCCTCCGGAGGTGGTGTTCGCGCGCTTTAGGGAGAAAGTGCGGCAGGATGTCGGGCGCCTCGCCAACTGCACGTGCCTCGAGACCATCGAACGCTCGGTACGCCAGCCCGGAGCGGATTCCTATCAGTTTCTGGACAGGGTGCGCCTGGAAGTCACCACCGCGGGCGAGAAAGAGCTCCTCACGTGGCCCGGGGGAGCGCACTTTGAAGAATGGGCGGTGACATCGTTCGTGACCAGCGGGCTGGTCGCCACCGGAATGTTTTCATCCTACGCGCGGAATCTATTCCTGAGAGACGGCGCCACCTTCCAGTATGGCGGTCTCGAGGAGTTGGATGGCCGGCGCCTGGTGCGTTACGATTTTCGGGTTTCGCTGCTTTCGAACTCGTACAGACTACGCAACCGTAATGCCTCAGCCGCGGTGGCCAGCAAAGGCTCGTTCTGGTTCGATGCCGGCTCTCTGGAACTTGTCCGGCTTGACGAATTTGCGGACGAAATCCCCGCCGAGCTGGGGCTTACGGGAGCGCTTACCCGAATTCGCTACGAAAGGCTTCCCAACGCCGTCCCGGATCTCCTGCTGCCACAGTCCGCGGAGGTGGTGTTGCGGCATTCCACGGGCGAGGTGCGGCGAAACAAGATCGAGTTTGCGCAGTGCCGGGAATACCTCGCGGAATCCTCCGTCAGTTTTGGCCCGCCGGAGCCGGCCGGGCAGGCGCCGCAGGCCGAGCCGTCGCGCGTGGATTTGCCAGGCGGCCTGACGATCAAGATGGAACTCGACAGCAGCTTCGATTCGGCGACAGCCGCGATCGGAGATACGGTGCGGGCGCACGTGGTCGAGGATGTCCGGAGGAGCGGCAAACTGATTCTTCCCAAGGGAGCGGTCGCCACCGGGCGCATCCGCAGTATGGAGCGTCAAGCGCGTGCAGGAGGTTTTCTCCTCGGTATCGAATTGACCGGGATGCGATGGGAAAACAACCAGGCGGAGCTTAGGGGGGAGCTGCTGGAAGCCCGTAGCGCAAAGCAACTTGAGCCATCGATCCACGCGGCTTCGCAGACCTCGGGCGCCGGCGCGGTGTTCGTGAAGGGCGAGCAATGGAGCCTGCCCGCGGGGTTACGGATGGTGTGGCAGACTTCGCATCCTTAGGAGCTTGTTGAAAAACGTTTGATCGGTCTGCAAACGCAGGCGGAACCGCCTGCGCCACCACGGACGTTTTTCCAGCAAGTCCTCAGACAAAAAACCCCGGCCGCGCGCTCTTGCGAACGCGGGCCGGGGATTAAGTCTCGTGACAGGCGCGGCTAGAAAGTGAGCTTCGCCGAGAGTTGCACGACACGCGGCGACGAATCGAAGCCGAGGAACGTGCCGTACGGGCTAGTCGGAGTGCCGGCCATCGTGCTGATCAAGCCGAAGGTCGAGTCACCCAAGCCGTTGTCCGGGATGCCGAAGTTCGGATGATTCAGAACGTTGAACGCCTGGAACCCGACACCGATTGTGCGGCCCTCACCCCAGTTGAAAGTCTTAAACAAGGCCGTATCGACATCGAAGAAACCAGGGCCACGGAATTGGTTTTTTGTCTGCGGGGACCATTCCGTGTAAGGAGGCCCCTGTTGGAAGGCGCTGGAAATCAAGCAAGGAGTCCCGGTGCCGTCGGGGCTCTGCGTGTTGCCGTGACCACAACTGGCCTGCGCCATGGCGCCGGTCGGCGTGGCCAAAATGGATGCCGGACCTCCATTGAGAATGTCGCCATTGGCGTAATTGTCAACCACCGAGTAGGGCAGGCCGGAACGCCAGAACCACTTACCGGAGAACTGCCAGCCGCCGAACACGGCCTTCATAAAGCTGCTATTGAATTTCCAGCCCGGATTCATGACCCAGGCGGCGTTGAAGTTACTACGGACATCGTAATCCGAGTTGCCGTAGTTGTTAGTCCGCAGGCTGAGCGGATTGTTCTGCGACGACTGCACGCCAGTAAAGAAAGTATATTGGTTGATGCCGCCGTTGGAGATGTCATCCAGGTTATGCGACCACGTGTAATTAGCGATTCCGGAGAACCAGTGGGAGAACTGCTTGCGCACCGTTACCGTGGCGCCGTTGTAGTTAGAAATGCCGCCGCTCTGAATCAAGCTGACTTGGCCGTAGATCGGGTTGGCCGACGAACCTTGCTGGATGCCAGGAACGCCCGCGTAAATCCCGCCCGAATCAAAGGCATTAGACCAATTATTCGTGTAGGGTATGCGGATGCCGTGATTGCCGGCGTAGCCCAGGATCAGCACAGTGGAGCTGGTCATTTGCTGCTGCAACTGGAAATTCCACTCCTCCCAGCGCGGAGAGCGCAGAGTGCCTTCGATTCCGCTAACGTTGGGCGGGGAGAAGATCGAACCTGCAGGCAATGCAGCAGAGATTTGATTGAAGCTCTCTTTGATGTTGAAGGCCGCCGCCGACGCGTTGAAAATGGCTGGACCGCCGGTTGGACCGGTAGCAAATGGCGGCACGCCGAGCAACGTAAAGCCCACCGATTGCGGCGGGTTATGGAGCAGGAGGTCTACCAGGGATTCGGGGACATTATCGTAAAAGATCCCGAAGCCGCCGCTGAAGACGGTCGATCGATTACCTTGGTGCGGAGACCAACTGAAGCCGAAGCGCGGCGCGGGGTCAATGGCGTCTATGCCCATATAAGCCGCATGCTGCCCGCTGGAGATGTCGGAACTGTAAGGCACACTCGTTGGATTGGACGATAGCACGCTGGGTAAGCTGTTGTATGCCCCTACGAGGTTCGCGAAGCAGTTGAACTGGCAAACGGGATTGGAGGTCCGCTCCAGGCGTATGGCGAATGTGAGTGTCAGGTTGGATCTGACTTTCCATTCATCCTGCGCATAGGCGCCGATGCCCCACAGCGCGATGGGGACGTCCTGGCTGGGATTGTAATTTTGGATATATTCCAACGACAGGCCTTGCGCAAAGCTCCCGACGCCGCTGGGCTGCCCATTGCCCGCAGGGCCACCGCCGAAGAGCACGGCCGGGGAGTTTTCGAAGAAATTGTGATCGCTGACATCGTAGCGGCGGAAGTTCACTCCAAACTTCAGGTTGTGATTTCCGTGGATATGCGTGAAGTCATCGATGAACTGATACTGCGTGACGTTGCGCCCCTGCGGAAAGTTGTAGATGGGGTTGAAGCCGGTGAATTCCGCCATGTCCCCCACGAAGATTACGCCGTCCGGGAAGGCGCTGGAGGCTGCCGCGTAGTTCTGCTGGAACTGGGCGACGTAATGGCTAAAGGTAGCCGTGAAGGAGTTGGTCGAAGTGGGACCGAAGATATGGGTTTCGTTCAACTGCGCGTCATACGCCGGCTGATTGGAGAGTGCGTTGAAGGCGGGGCTGATGGGATTGATATAGGTCGGCTGTACGCCGTGATCCAATTTGTAACGGAAGAATAAACTGTCGTTGCTGCCGATCTTCTGGTCCACGCGGGCTGCCACAATATATTCCTGACCCAAGGACGATGCCGAATTCCGGAATTGCGCCGCACACGACTGCGTGGCGCCATTGAATCCCGGCAGCACCAGCGCGCTGCAGTCCGCATTGTTGGGAATCGCTTGGGCGCTGCTGGCGTTGACCGCATTGTTATACAGACCGAACATTTTTTGATAGAGGGGCACTTCCGACGGGTTGTTAACCCCCACGCTGGTCAGGACCGCGCTCTGGAATGCCGGAGTCGGAATCGTATTCGTATAAACGTTGGGCAGAATGAAGCGCAACCCTTCGTTATCCACGAAGAAGAACGTCTTGTTCTTGATGATGGGACCACCGATGGAACCGGCCCATTGGTTGTCGTTGTCGAAAGGCCGCGGCACGCCAGCCTGATTGTTGAACCAATTGTTGGCGTTCATGAAGCGCCCGTTCCACCACCACTCCGCATTGCCGTGGAATTGATTGGTTCCGGACTTGGTCACATAGGTCACCTGGGCGCCTGAAAGCTGGCCATATTCGCCGGCATACGCATTCGTGATGACGGTGGCTTCCTGGACCTCGTTCTGGCCGAGCGTCAGGTTGGTGGCTCCCGAGTTGTTGATGTTGAAATACGGGTCCATGTCATTCTCGCCATTGACTGTGAACAAATTGGAAGTCGCCGGCAGACCGTTGACAGTGAAATTTCCGTAACCTTCCATCGAGCCGGCCGTGTTCATCACGACGCCGGGGGCGGTCTCGGCGATATTGGTGATATCGCCACCCGCGCTGGGAAGTTCCTGCACCTCAGTGGGAGTGAAGGTCGTGGTGACGCTGGGCGCCGTACTGACCAGGGGCGCCGCGGCGGCCACCTCGACGGTCTGAGTAGCCGCGCCGACCTCTAATTTGATGTCGGTGGTCGCAATCTGGCCGACCCCTACGGTCGTTTCACGTTCAGCTTTCTGGAAACCTTGTTGCGTGACGATAACAAGGTAACGACCTGGCCTCAGTAGCGAAAAGCGATAAACGCCGGCGGCGTTGGTTGTCGCGGACTGGGTAGTGCCGGTGTCCAGGCTCCTTAGTTCCACCGCGGCGCCCGGAACGACGGCGCCGGTCGCGTCGCTAACCGTTCCACTGATGTCGCCCGTAGTCAAAGACTGCGCGAAGACCGGTGTGCAGAGCGCGGTTAAAACCACGGTCAACACAAACGTTAAGATCCACCTTGTGCTCATATTCACCTTTTCCTTTTTGGTAGACATGCAACTGCGCATACAAAATCCATCTTGGCTTGAGGCGAAGTGGAAGCAGTTGACGGGCCACTTGCTAACGGACAACTTCGTCTTTTGTTAGCAAGGATTTACAGAAGATAAATCAATATTAGAATTCCATGTTCCGTAGCCAACCGCGAACGCGGATTCTGGAAACCGTAGTTGCTGGCTGCACCGCGCCAGCGTAGTCCGTGCGGAAGCCTGATCGACCTCAGAATTTCCCTTTTTGACCCTATCCGGAGCCGGTTATCGTGCTATTGGTTACAGTACTTGAGCGTGGTCTTCCCGTTGTACGCGAACTTGCGGGTAAGCGGGTACCGGCCGTTGAGCCTCGCCATTCAAGGCAGTCTAGGTCCCTCGGCCCTCAAGGGTGGTTCTTTGTCCTGGGGGGGTGGCCGTTCAGCTTGTTACCAGCGCCGGAAGCAGTACCGCCAGCGCCTCGGTCCTAAATCTTGAGCATCCGTGTCGCGCCGGTACCCGATTCCAGCTCGTTTCTGCGCGCAGATTGGGTTCGTTTGGGGCCTGCTCCGTTGATTGCTGTTGTAAACAAGTGAGTTAGCTGACCAATTTGGGTTCGTTTGGTAATTTTGCGGGGCGGCCGTTGAGCCCGCTAGACCGGAGGACCTGCTCCTCAAGGGTGCTCTACCAGGCGGATGATATTTCAAAGGTCCGGCGGGTACCCCGACAGAACGCCGCGCGGGCGAGTGTGAGGAACCGATGAGATGACGATAGCACGCGGACAGAGGGGTGCGGCGTCCACGGGGCGCTTTTGGTTTTGTTTTCAATCAAGTGGGGGACTTTGGGACGCGTGAATGGGTCCCAGCTACTGAGGGAGGCAGTAGGCTGCGTCCGCCGTAGCGGCTGCTAGAATACTCCAGTGGAGACAGGAAATGCGCTTATCACGACGTGATTGTCTGGGACTGTTCGGTGCGGGTATGTCGCTAGCTGCCGCCCGTGGCGCGTCGCCGGCGCCGGGCAGCGAAGCGGACCGCGAGCGGCGCATGCAATGGTGGCATGCGGCAAAGTTCGGCATGTTCATTCACTGGGGACTTTACAGCGTCCTGGGCCGGCACGAGTGGGCGATGGAGGAGGAGGGCATCCCGGTGGCGGAATACCAGCTTCTGGCCAACCGTTTCACGCCGAAGCCCAACGCGGCGCGTGCCTGGGCGCGGCTCGCCAGACAGGCTGGCCAGAAGTACATGGTGATGACCACCAAGCACCACGAGGGCTTCTGCCTCTTCAATACCAAGTACACCGATTATTGTGCTCCCAAGCAGGCCTGCGGCCGCGACCTGGTTAAGGAATTTGTGGAGGCCGCCCGCAGTGAAGGCCGGCGCGTGGGCTTCTATCATTCGCTGATGGACTGGCATCATCCAGATGGCGCCCGCTGCCTGCATGACGAAGCCGCCCGCCGGCGATTCGTGGACTATGTGCACGGCCAGATCCGCGAGCTGCTCACCAATTACGGCAGGATCGATGTGCTTTGGTACGACGTGGCTTGGCCGCTGGACGCCGCCGGTTGGGAATCCGAAAAGATGAACAAGATGGTCTTCGAGCTGCAGCCGGACATCATTGTCAACAACCGCAATCAGCTCCCCGGTGATTTTTCCACGCCGGAGCAGGAGATCAGCGCGGCGGCGAGCGGGCGCGCGTGGGAGTCGTGCATGACGATGAACGAGAGCTGGGGCTATCAGGCTGCCGACGACGATTGGAAGACGCCGAAGCGCATCGTGAGCAACCTGGTTTCGTGCGCGCGGGATGGCGGCAACTACCTGCTGAACATCGGTCCTCGCGGGGACGGCTCGATTCCCGAGGAGTCCGTGAGAATTTTGACGGCGGTGGGCCGCTGGATGGACCACAACGGCCCGACGATTTATGAGTCCCAGCCGTGCCGGGTGCATGCCTCGGAGTTCGCCAACTTTACGCGTAAGGGCAACACGCTTTATATGCACGTGCACTTCTGGCCGGGCGAGACGGTGGCGTTGGGCGGACTGCAGAACAAGGTGCTTTCCGCGAGGGTGCTGGTGAGCGGGCAGCCGGTGGAATTCGAGCAGGAGGAGTTTAGGGTGCGCTTCACGGGCCTGCCGAAGGATGCGCCGGACGATCCGGTGACGGTGCTGGCGATCGAGTGCGACTCCGAGCCGGTGCAGGACACGGGCGCGGTGCGGCGGAACCGGCCGCGGCTGAAGGCTTAGAGGCGAGCGGGGCTCGCCAACATCGACAAACTGCGTCGATGTTACGAGCGGGCGAGGGGGCGAGCGGGTGAGCGGGCGACGGGGAAACACGGGGACGCGGGGCACGGGCCTCTAGCCGGCTACCGCCAGGCGGATGATTTTTTTCTGAATGGCGTACTGCACCAGTTGGGCTTTGTTGTGAATGTCGAGCTTGCGCATGAGATTGAACTTGTGCGCCTCGATGGTCTTCACGCTCAGGTTGAGAGTGCAGGCGATCTCCTTGACGGAATTGCCTTCGGCCAGGAATTTTAGGATTTCCAGCTCGCGCCGCGTCAGGGTGCTGAATCGCGGCAAGCGGGCGGCGGAATTCACACGGCTGCGGAAATCATCCACCAAGTGCGAAAGCATGCGGGGGCTCAGATAGCTGCCGCCGTGGTGGACGTCGCTAATGGCTGTCACCAGGTTTTCGGAAGGACAGTCCTTGAGGACATAACCGCTGGCGCCGGCTTCCATGCACTCGGCCAGGTAGTCTTCGTCGTCGTACATGGTCAGGAAGAGCACCTTGGTCTCGGGACGATTCTTGCGGATCTGGCGCGTGGCTTCGAAGCTGCTCAGGCCTGGCATGCTGACGTCCATGAGAACAATATCGGGCTTCAGCTCGGCGGCTTTGGCGATGGCCTCGGCCGCGTTACCGGCTTCTCCCACGACCTCCAGGCCGGGTTCGGCTGAAAGCAGCGTTTTGACGCCCTGGCGGAACAGGGTGTGATCATCGGTCAGAAGCGTTCGAATCTTGGCCATAGTCGCGTTTCTCTCCGGAGCTGGGACTTGCGGGTGGCAGGGGAATCGGCAAGCGCACGGAAATCGTGGCACCGTGTCCGGGACTGCTGCGGATCTCCAGGTGGCCGCCTAACAGGGCAACGCGCTCGCGCATGCCTTTCAGACCGAAGGACCTCGGTTGACCCACCGCGGAGTCCACATCGAATCCAACCCCGTCATCCTCTATGTTCAGCTCCAATAGTTTATCGGTGGAACGGAGAGAAAGGTTTACGTGGGAAGCCGAGGAGTGCCGGGCGATATTCTGATAACACTCCTGGACGACGCGATACACGGTGGTTTCGGCTTCCCGCGGGAGGCGGCTGCGGCAAGGGGTCAGGTGAACACGCAGCTTCATTGGATACAGCTTCCGGAAGCGGGCGCTCAAGTGGCGGATGGCCGAAGGCAAGCCCAGTTGCTCGACGACCGAAGGATTGAGCGCGGCGATGATGCGGCGGATCTCGGCGATAATGCGCTCGGCGACCACGCGCGCATCGGTCAGCTTGGCTTGCAGATCGGGCGGCGCCAGCTTTTCAAGCATCTCCAGGTGCAGGCGCAGAAACAGCATGGACTGTCCGGCCTCATCGTGGATGTCGCGGCTGATGCGCCGGCGTTCCTCTTCTTCGGCCCGCAGCAGGTGGCCGGCGAGGGCGCGCACCTGCTCCTCACGCGCAGCCAGGTCCCGGAGCAGGCGCGTACGCTCGGCGGCGCGCAGGCAACGCTCGGCAAAGGCGTTCAACAGGTCCAATTCGCGGGGGAGCCAGCGGTAGGGCGCGGAAAAGCCGAATTGGAGGAGTCCGGCGAGGCGGCGCTCGGAGAAGAAGGGAATGGACCAGTAGGATTGATGGACGGCGCGCATGCCGGGATCGAGGATCAACTCTTCGGCGGGGCCGCCGCCGCGGATGTAGCGCGGCCGCGCCAGGCGCTGGAGCGTGCGCGCGGCGATGTGGGGCGGTTCCGCGATGGGTATCAGGCGCCCGGCTTGCGCATGGAAGGTGCGAGTCAAGATGACGATGAAGCGGCGCAGCAGGTCGTCGAGGCCGGTGGCTTCCGCCTCGGCGCGGAGCAGGCTGAAGAAGGCTTGTGTTTCAGCCTCTCGCACCTGGTAGTAAGCGTTGTTGACGGTCAGCACGGAGCAAAAATGGAGTTGTTCACGGGCTTGTGCCAGCGGGGCGGCGGGGTGCGGGCCGCGGGCCAGCAGGGAGTCAAGCTGGCGATCGTATGCGCGCAGGGCTGCCACGACCTCGGCGGGTGAAACGTTGAGCTTGGCAAGGCGGCGGCCGTTGTAGGCCACCTGCTCGATGAAGTCCGCCAGGGGCCGGCCCGCCGAGAGCAGGCGCGCCGCGGCTCCTGGAGTGATGTGAGAGAGCGCCTTGAACTGCTGCGTTTCGTAGGGCCGGACCCCTGGCGCAGTCTTGAGACAGCGGCGGAAGGCAGCGTCCAGGAGCGGCAGATGCGGTTGGACGAGCCGGGCGAAGGACGCCAACTGCTTTCCCTGAGGCTCGTGGAACATTTCGGGAGGGTCCGCCGGCTTGGGCGCAGATTCCACAAGATGAGCTTGGGCCATCGGTACAGGGTGGGAGGAGGAGGGGAAAGTTCTCACTGGCGAGCAAGCTCGCCAACATCGACAAAGAACGTCGATGTTAGGACGCGGCGACACGGCGACACGGCGACGCGGCGACATGGTGATCCGTCTTCGGCGCGGGACGAAACGAAACTCTCCCGAGAAACACTACCTCCTGTGCGGGTCGTAACTTGACGAACCCGCCAGGAGAAAATCATGGACACCTATCATGTTGCGCTTGTCTCGGACACGCAAGCTGTGAGTTTTGCGGACGTTGCGAATGTCAGCGCCGCCCTGCAGAAGCAGGTAACGCGAGACTTCGGACCTCTTTGGGATGTGAACGCCACCGTCGACAGTTTTCAGAATCTGGAGTCGGTTCCGGTGGATTACTGGCCCGTCATCATCAAGGATGACATCAATCAGCCCGGAGCAGCCGGCTATCACACCGACAAGAACGGTCAGCCGTTCTCACTGGTGCAGGCAGACGGGACCTGGGCTCTCACCGCCAGCCACGAAACTCTCGAGATGCTGGCGGACCCGTTCGGGAACCGCACCATCGCTGGCGCGGCGCCTAAACAGGCGTCGGGCAAGGCTAAGAAGCTCGCACGTGTGCTGTATCTGGTCGAAGTATGCGACCCGTGCGAAGACGGATCGTTCGGATATCCATCCAACGGGGTCGGCATTTCGGATTTCATCACGCCGCACTACTACGATCCATCGACCGCCGCCAGTATTCAGTACAGTTTTGGCGGGCATATCAAGGCCCCGCACCAGGTTCTTAACGGCGGGTATGTGAGTTTTGGGGACCCGACGACCAATGAGTGGTATCAAGTGGTCGTGGAGAATGGGAAAACGATCACGCGCAGCCTCGGCATCCTGAACACTTCGGGCAAGAGTCTTCGTGAGACCATCGATCATGAGGTACGCAAGTTGACCAAGGGCTACCGCACCGGCAAAGCGGCGGGCGCCAAGGTACTCGCGGCGGCCGCCGGGCATGGCTCGGGGGTTGGAGAAGCCGCCGTGGGCCGTGCCACGTCATTACGCGCTTACATTGGCGAGTTGATGAAGGGCAAATAGCCATGCCGGACGAGAAGGACGATTCGCAGGCGGCGCGTGTGGAACGTGCCCGCCGGTTGCGGGAAGAGATCGCAAACCTAACAACCGGAAGCCCGCAGCCGCAACCGCCCGGGCGAAAGGAGTCGATCCGCGAACAGGTTGACGACGCCAGCCGGAAGCGCAAGCGCAAATCATAGGAGTGTTATGGGCCCACTGTGCCAGTCTCTATCCGCTGCGGGCAGGTTTGCCCGCCCCACCTTGAGAGGGGGCTACTGGCCGGTGTGGGCGCGCAACAGGGCGGCAATGTCTTCGAAGCCGTTGGCGACGGCGCCCTGGAGTGCCGTGGCGCCGGCATTATTGCGTAAGCTGGCGTCGGCGCCGCGGGTCAGCAGCAGCTCGACCACGGTGCGCCGTCCCCAGGAGGCCGCGTTGTAGAGCGGGGTGGCGCCGGCGTGGTCGCGCGCATTGATATCGGCGCTGCGATCGAGCAGCAGGGCTACCAAATCGCGGTGGCCGGCGAGCGCCGCGTCATGCAGCGGGGTGGCGCCAGTGGCGTTGCTGGCGTTGACCATGGCGCCATGATCGAGCAGGATGCGGGCGATTTCGGCGTAACCCTTCAGCGCGGCATCCGCCAGTGGTGAAGATCCTTCCGGGTTGGGCGCGTTGACATCGGCGCCTTTTTCCACGAGCAGCTCTACCATATCGGCCTGGCCTTTGAGTACGGCTTCGTCGAGCAGCGAGGCGCCGGACTGGTCCTTCTGGGCCAAAGTTGCGCCGGCGGCCATCAGCAACTCGACGACGCGGGCGTGACGGAAGCGTGAGGCGTCTTCGAGCGGCGTGGCGCCGGAGTTGTCGCGGGCGTTGACATCGGCGCCGCGCGCGAGCAACAGCGCGACCACCTCGGCGTGGCCCTTGGTGGCGGCTTCATGGAGCGGTGTGGCGCCGGTCTCCTGGTTGCGGGCATCGATGCGTGCGCCTTTATCGAGCAGCAGCGCGGCGACTTCGCGGTCGCCCTTAAAGGCGGCCTCGTCGAGGGGTGCGGCGCCGGATCGATCGTGCGCGTTGACGTCGGCGCCATGCGCCAGCAGCAGCGCCACCATATCGCGGTAGCCGCGAGTAGCCGCCAGGTGTAGCCCAGTCGCGCCGGAGCGATCGGTGGCTCCGACGGTGGCGCCATGCGCCAGCAGGAGTTCCGCAACATCGCGGTTGTCTTTGACGACCGCGTAGTGCAAGGGCGTGGATCCCGCCTCGAGATGCCGGGCGTTCACATCGGCGCCGTGGGCGATCAACAGCGCGGCGATTTCCCGGTTGCCGCTCCAGGCCGCATCGTGCAGCGGCGTGGCGCCGAGCGTATCGCGGGCGTTGACATCCGCGCCAGCGGCGATCAGCGCGCGCACCTGCTGCACATCGCCGGCGGTGACGGCGTCGTGCAGATCGGCCGCGGAGAGAGACGCACAACAGAGGAGAAGAAGCCTAGCCCACCGGACAGGCATGGAACCCCACGTATTGCACTTCTTCCTCCAGCTCGATTCCGAACTGGCGGCGCACGCGGTCCTTGAGTTCCTGGATGAGCGCGCAGAGGTCCGCGGCGTTGCCCCCGCCCGCGTTGTAAATCAGGTTGGCGTGATAGCTGGCTACGTGAATATCGCCGCGGGACATGCCATTCGCGCCGGCCTGTTCCAGAAAATATGCGGCTGGCACCTTGCCTTCGCGAATCACTTTTTCCGGCACGGCGGCGGCCGCGGCAGGGGGCAGTTCGGACAATAGAAAATTCTTGAATATACTGCCTGCGCACTTCATGGTGACTGGGAACTTTTCATTACGGACTTTCAGGATGCCGGACGCGGTTTGTTGCAGCGTTGCGGCATCGGCCGGCTCCAGGCGCAGTTCGGTGGAGAAGACGATCCAGTCTTTATGGCGCTTGAAGACGCTCTCGCGATAGTGGAATTCGCACGCGACGTTGTCGAAGACGCGCACGCGATCGCCGTCGAAGAAGCGCACCTGGCGCACGCGCTCGGAGATGGAGTGGCCGTACGCGCCGGCGTTGCCGTAGACCGCGGCTCCCACCGACCCGGGGATGCCGGCCAGAGTTTCCAGGCCCTGCAGGCCGCGCTCGATGGAGAAATCCACCAGATCCTGGAGCACGGCGCCGGCATCGCACTGGACCCGGTCACCCGCGGCGAGAATGCGGCTGGCCACGAAACGCAGCATGATGCCGCGGTAACCGAGATCGGATACGATCAGGTTGGTGCCGCCGCCCATAACCATGTAATCGAGACCGCTGGCGCGCGCGACGGCTAGCGCCTGGATGAACGCTTCCACGCTCTCGGTTTCGGCGTAGATATCGGCCGGACCGCCGATGGCGAAGCGGGTGTAGGAGGCGAGTGGCGCGTCGCGCAAAACGGTCAGATTCGGAATGGCGGCGAGGCGCGCGAGCGTGGAGTCCATTTGATTCAATTATAGAGGAGGCAGTTTATGCGTTCCGGTTTTCCCGGTTTTCCGCCCGAGGCGATCGCGTTTTACCGCGGCCTCGCGCGCAACAATACACGCGAGTGGTTCCAGCCGCGCAAGCACATCTACGAAGAGAAGGTGAAGGCGCCCATGGTGGCGCTGGTGACGGAGTTGAATCGGGCCATGATGGAATTCGCCCCGGATTACGTGACGGATGCGGACAAAGCCATCTATCGCATCTATCGCGACGTGCGCTTCAGTCCGGACAAGACGCCGTACAAGACACAGATCGCGGCGTCGTTCTCGCGGCGCGGCTTGGCGAAGCACGGCGCGGCGGGATATTACTTCGCGGTCTCGCATAAAGGGGTGGACGTGGGCGGCGGCATCTACATGCCTCCGCCGGAGACGCTGCTGGCGGTGCGCACGCACATCGCCGGGCGGCATGCGGACTTTCGGCGCATCGCGGGCGGCGGGGCAGTCAAGCGGTTGTTCGGCGCGGTACAAGGCGAGCAGCTTTCGCGGGTTCCCAAGGGGTTCTGTGCGGAGGATCCCGCGGCGGACCTGCTGCGGTTCAAGCAATTCCTGTTGTTTACTTCGCTGGATGCGGCGATCGTCACGACGCCGAAGCTGTTCGTGGAGTTGGAAAAGCGATTCCGTGCGATGGCGCCGTTCCTGGAGTTTTTGAACGCGCCGCTGGCGGGGATGAAGCGGGTTCGAGAGGAACGATTCTTTACTTAAGGGATGTAATCGTGTACGATATGAGGTTTAAGGTGTATTATTGTGAACGTTATGAGGAAGGGTCGATCAGCCCAGAGGATCCCCATACCGGTGATTCGCGCGCTTCGCAAGCTGGGACACGATATGCGCGACGCGCGGCGGCGGCGGCGCATACCCGTCGCGATCCTGGCCGCGCGAGCCTCCATTAGCCGGACGACCTTGAATAAAGTGGAGAAGGGCGCACCGGGCGTCTCTCTGGGCGCATACGCCACCGTGCTCTTCGCCCTGGGGATGGCCGATCGGCTGGCGGATCTGGCGGACCTCAGGCACGACCCGGTTGGGCTGGAGCTGGAAGAGGAGCAGCTTCCGGAACGCATACGGCTCTCGCGGCGGCGGAAGCCGATCAAGCGGAGCAGCACGGGTGCAGCGTAATGGAAAGGAAGTCCTCGTATATGTGGACCTCGAAGGCGCGCCTCACCTGGTGGGACGGTTGTGGGCACGCACGCGCAAGGACCGGGAGAGCGCTACCTTTGAATACGACAAGAACTGGCTAGCGAATCCCAACCGTTTCTCCCTCGATCCGGCGCTGAAGCTTGGCCCTGGCCCTTTCCACACGACATCCGGCAAGCCTCTTTTCGGCGCGCTCGGCGATTCCGCTCCCGATCGATGGGGGCGGGTTTTGATGGGACGCGCCGAGCGCCGGCGCGCCGAACACGAGGGGCGTACGCCGCGCACCGTCCGCGAAATCGATTACCTGCTGATGGTGGACGACGAAGCGCGCATGGGCGCGATGCGTTTTGCCGAGCGGGAAGGCGGGCCCTTTCTGGCCGAGCACGGCCCGGCGAAGATCCCACCGTTGATTGATCTGCCGCGACTGCTTTCAGCCGCCGAGCATGTGTTGAGCGACACGGACAGCGACGAGGATCTGCGCCTGTTGCTGGCCCCCGGATCGTCGCTCGGCGGCGCGCGGCCCAAGGCTTCGGTCCGGGACCGCGACGGTCATCTCGCAATTGCCAAGTTTCCGAACAAGGGAGACGAGGTAAACGCGGTGTTGTGGGAGGCGGTGGCTTTGACGCTCGCGGCCAAGTCCCGCATTGCGGCGCCTGCCTGGCGTCTGGAAACCGTCGGCCGCAAGCCCGTTCTTTTGCTGCGCCGCTTCGATCGCGACGGCGGAATGCGCGTGCCGTTCTTGTCGGCTCTGAGCATGCTCGACGCGCAGGACAACGAAACCCGCAGCTACCTGGAATTCGTGGACGTGCTCCGCCAGCATGGCGCGGCGCTGAAGGAAGATATGCACGCCTTGTGGCGGCGAATTGTATTCAGCATTCTGATCTCAAACACGGACGACCATCTACGCAATCACGGCTTTCTGTATGCCGGTCAGGCCGGATGGCGGTTATCGCCGGCGTACGATCTCAATCCCGTGCCTACCGACATCAAGCCGCGGGTTCTGACCACGGCGATCGATCTGGACGACATTACGGCGTCACTCGATTTGGCGTTGGAAGTGGCTGGGTATTTCGAACTGCGTCCGGAGGGGGCGCGTCAGATCGCGAGGCAAGTGGGGAAGGCTGTGGCCCGATGGCGGACTGTGGCGGCGAAGCTTGGGCTGACCACGGCGGAGATCGAACTCATGGCGTCGGCCTTCGAACATGCGGATTTGAAGGCCGCGCGGGCGTTGGGTTGATGAGGGTGCTGGGTCCTGGGTGCTGGGTGCTGGCAAACTCAGCAACCGTTTGCGCTGAGTAGGCCAGAACCCAGCACCCAGAACCGTTTTCACCCTTACTTGGGGCAGCCGATCGCGGCGACTCCCGCGGAGCCGGCATCCTTCGCGCCGGCGGCGCTGGCAGGCACCTCGGTACAGGTGGGAATCCACCAGACTTCGACGCGCCGGTACTCGGCCCGTTTGTCGCGCGCATTGATACGATCGCTGGCGCGTTCGGTGACGGAAGACTCGCAGAAGTGCGGCTTCAATTCACCGCTCTGATCCTCGCCGATCGATTGGACCAGTACCTGCGACACGTTAAAGTTCGAACAGATGCCCGTGGCGGCGGTCAGGACGGCAGCGGCGTTGAGAGCGCGCTTTTCATCCAGATGCAGCTTCTTCAGCTCACCCTTATCGAAATGGCCGACCAGGAGCACCTTGCCCGTAGGATCGCCGTCGCGGTAAGTCTTCAGCTCCTCGAGCAGAATGCGCTTGCCGCAGTTGTTGACGCGGGCGCTGTTCCGGGCAAAGATGATATCGGCCACGTGGACGGCGGGCAGGGCGACCTGCTTCCGCTTCACCACGATGGTGGTCGCCGCGGTGCCCGTGGCGCCGCGGTCGTTTTTCAAGTTCGCCGTGACTTTGACTTCCTTGCGCTGTTCGCTGCAGGCGGCGGAAGCAAGTTGGACACTAGTGGAGTCGTACGTGGAGCCGGATACACTGCCTTCCGACGTGGAGTATCCGGTTACCTGCACCGATGTGGCGCACTGACCGGCGTTTCCATTGAAGCTGAGTGCGCTCTTGTCACCCAGCCAGATCTCCGGCGGGTTGGCGGTTAGCGTTCCACTGGGAATCCCGACCGCTTGCACGTTGACGGTCACGCTGCCCGTTCCGCTGTCGTAGCCTGGTGCAGAAACAGCCAGGGCGATCGTGTAGGATCCAGCGGGACGATTGCCTGTGTCGAAGGTCAAGGATTTGTCTTGACCGGCTTGTTCGCCGTTGATTGTCCAGCGGTAGGTCGCGTCGGGCGGGTCGACCGTGGCAGTCAAGTGCACCGGCTCGCCGGGACAGACCGTGGTGCGATCGGCGCTGACGGACGCCTTGGCCTGCAGGCTCGGACAGGGTTGGTCTATCGGAATCTGCCTGCCGTGGCATTCTTTGGTTGCCGGTGGCGGCGCCACTGGGTGCTTACCCCAGGCGAAATCGATGCCCAAACTGGCTAGCAGACCGAACTGGCTGCCGCGGGGGGGATCGTAGAGCGATCCCGGAGTGGCCGGGAAGCTGGCCAAACCCCAATGCGGGTTCTCGGTATACGTACCGCGCACATCCAGCCGGAAATTCACGTGCTCGGTCACGCCGAACTTCACGCCGCCGCCGAAGCTCAGGGCCGGCGCCAATTTCGTGGCTAAGGTCAGCGTGTTGTATGCCGCCACATCGTGGACCTGCCGCGTCGCGTCGAAAGTAGGCTTGAAGTACTCGAAAGCAGGTCCCACCGTGAGGAACGGCCGCACCCTCGATGATGGCGGCGCCAGATAGAACAACGGCCCGACATAGACTTGGCCATTGCGCGCTCCAAGCCCGACCACGTCATAGGTATAGGGCTGCCCGGGCGTCAGCCGCAGGTTATTCTCGGCCCAGAAGGTCCAGGACTCTTCCAGTCCGACGTAGCGGGTAAAATCCTGATCAGCCCGGACACCGAACGCCAAGCCGGGCGCCAACTGGCCGTTCGGGGGGTTGCCATTCTGAGTCAACTTCCAAAACTGGACGCCTCCGAAGACGCCGATCGAATACTTGTTCCAATTGTCGTTATCAGAGGCTGCCGGTTGCGATCCGGCGTTCGTTTGTGCTGCCACAGGGGAGCTGAGGGCGATCGCCAAGCCGCCGGCCAGCGCGAGATAGCCGAAACTCCCGAACATGTTTTTCATGAATTCCTCCTTTTGCGTCCGGGGCCCTCCTTCAATTGGAAGCATCGGACGCGATTGCTTCCAGCGGTAATGCAAAAATGCCCTGACGTTCGGTCAGGACAAGAAGGCGATTTGCCTTTTCGGGCAAAATAGTCATCTCCCGAATCGAAAGACGTGGCTCATCGGGTGAGATGCGAGCCCACGACTTGCCATTATCCCGACTCTCGTACACCCCATCATATTGAGCCGCCATCAAAACGCCGGGCCGGGTGGGGTGTTTACAAATTGCCTGCACCGTACTGCCCGGGAGACCTCCGCGCACCGGCTGCCAGGTACGACCGTGATCCTGCGAATCCATCAATCCGGACGACGTGGCCGCAAAAAGCGACCCGGATTCCACGACCCCATGCGGCGCGGCGTTGTTCGGCAGCGGACCGGCCGCTTGCCATAGCATACCATCTCTTGAGAAAAAGATTCCATTAGTGCTAATCGCGGCCACCTGGCCAGCTTCCAGCGGAAAGAATGCGCGCAGTTGCCCGCCGGTTGCCGAAACGGGAACGCTCGTCCATGTTTTTCCGGCGTCCGCGCTCCGGTAGACTCCGGCGTCTGTGGCGGCCAGAAGGTAACCGCCTTGCGGCTCGCGAAACAGGTCTGTCACCCTGGACTTGGGGAAGGCCGGCAGAACGTTCCAGTGTCCTCCGGCGTCCACGGAGGCCATGAGCGAGTTGAAAGCCGCACCGTACCACCGGGACGGGCCGGCGCCGTCCGGAATGACGACAAATAACTCCTCACCATTCAGGCGCGGCGCGGGCGCAAGTTTGTCCCACTGTTCTCCATCGGCGTGTAAACGGAAGATTCCGCCGCCATCCGGCTCATAGATCGTATGCGTGTAGAGCGCGTCTCCCTCCGCCACCGTGGCTGGCAACTGGCGGTTGCAGAAACCTTCGTTGATGCTGCGAAGGGTTTCTCCTTCATCGTCGCTGCGCTCGATGCCGCCGTCCGTAGCCAGGTAAATCCGCCCCCGCTGATGTGGATCGAAGGCCACGAAGCGCGTGGGGTGCGTGGAGAGCTGCCGCCAGGTTGCGCCGCCGTCGGTGGACTTCACCACACCACGCCGGGTGCCTGCAAATACGGTATCCTGTTCGCGCGGGTCGAGAGCCACGAAATAGGTCCGGTAGGATGCGCCTTGAGCTCCGGCCAGCTTGCTCCAGAGCGCCCCGGCGTTGCGGCTGCGATAGATGCCGCTACAGGCGCTGGCGAATACGCGCTGCGGATGTAACGGATCGACAGCGATCGAAAACACGTCGGAATCGTCATGCATCCCCGTGTAGACGGGCCGCCACGTGGTTCCAGCGTTTGAGGTCTTCCACGCCAGGTGGGGAGTACCGGCAAAAAGGATATTGCTGTCCTGGGGGTCGAAGGCCAGCGAGACGATGATCGCCATTTCGCGATTGGACAGGTCCGAGATCAGGCGCCACGTTTCCCCGGCATCGCGGGTCAGGTATACACCGCTGGCTGTTCCGACCGCGAGCACCGCCGGATCGCGGGGCCACACCGCCACGGACCAGACCTCCCTTCCCAACAAACCCGGTAAGACCTTCCAGGTTATCCCCGCGTCGTTACTGCGCAGCAGGCCGGAGGTTTCCGCCGCTCCGCCGGAAAAACCCGCCAGGTAGGTATCGGGTTTCCGGGGGTCGATCAGAAATGCTCGCAACGTCCCGCGCAGCGCTAAGGGAAAGGGCAACGCCTGCCAACTGGCGCCCGCATTTGTGGATCGGAACAACAAGCCGTTGCTCGCGGCGGCGAGCACGGTATCCGGATGGAAGGGATCGGCCTGCACGATAGCAGCCGCTCCGCCAAACGGACCGAGCGCCTGCCACCCGGCCACCAAAGGCAGGGCGAGCAGGAGGCCAAAGACTATTTTCAAGAAAACACGTGGCGGCGTCTGAAGCATTTCGATTACTACAGTTTAACGTAGCGCTCGGTTCCGTTGCAGACGGGTAATGCGGTAAATGTGACATTTAGCGCACTACCGGCAGGCATCAGAGCGCGGTATTTCGGGTTACAATTCCCAGGCTTGGCCAGCAGGCGGCTCCATCGTGGCGCCGACACAAGAACCGCTCCGCGAGCGCAGTCGGCGGCGAGTTGGTGCGCTAGAGACCTCCTAATGTCCGTTCCGTGCCAGGAAGACCACTCCCTTACGGTCGTGGCTTCGATCGGAATCGCGCGGCGATTTGCAATTCCGGCCAGGCGAGGCGGCGAGCGACAGTAAGTCGATCTCCATCGGTGGCTCATCCCGCGCGGACGCTATCCGAGGTAGTTTGAGTCAAGTCACCTGTCGGCCTGTTCAACGCGTCCGTCAGGTGGCAGAGATGTTACGGGCCTGGGGCTTGTTTTGCTTTTTACCCGGCGTTACCGTTTATGCAGGCGTCGCACGACGAGGCGCCGATCGTGAGGAGGTCTGCAAGTGCGAAACAGTACTCTTACACCACGCTGGCCCTTGACGGTCTGCATTACCATTCAGATAATCGGGAGCACGACTTTCGCCGCTAGCCCGAAGGAGGCTGTGATTTACAGCTTCCAGGGCGGCAGCGACGGCTCGTATCCACAGGCAACACTGGTTGCGGACAAAGTGGGGAAGCTCTACGGGACTACTTACCAGGGTGGTGGCGGAACCTGCCAGGGAGGTTGCGGTGCACTCTTCCAATTGACGCCGCCAGCCGCGCCGGGCGGCGAGTGGACGGAGACCGTGCTCTACCGTTTCATGGGTGGCAGCGACGGCGCTTTGCCAATAGGTGGCTTGATTTTCGACGGGGCGGGTAATCTGTACGGTACGACGCTCTTCGGCGGTGGCGGGAAGTGCAGCGATGGGTGCGGCACTGTCTTCGAACTGACTCCGGCTACGGCCGGAGGGGCTTGGACAGAGACGATTCTCTACAGCTTTAAGGGCGTCCGAGAAAGGGACGGCAATGGCCCTTACGGCAGCTTGGTTTTCGACAAGATCGGCAACCTCTACGGTACGACCTATGCGGGAGGCATAGCGTGCTCGGACTCGGGTCCTTGGGGCTGCGGCACGGTGTTCGAACTGAGTCCGCCGGCTACGCCGGGAGGCGCCTGGACCGAGACGGTGATTTACCGGTTCGACCCCAGCTTCTACGGAGGTCCGGCCAGCGGCCTGCTGATCGACGGCCATGGAGATCTGTATGGCACGGCGGTCAACGACGGGTTTTTCGGGGAGGGCACAGCCTACAAATTGACGCCGTCAACGTCGGGCGGCTGGACCAGAACCGTTCTACACAACTTCGGCAGTAATAGCGACGGCGGTTACGTGTATGCCGGCCTGGCCTTCGGCAAGGGCGGGGTCTTGTACGGCGCGACGACGGGATATGGCGGCGAGGTGGGCGATGGGGGCACGGTGTTCCAACTGACGCCGCCGACGGAGGCTGGTGCGGGTTGGAGCGAGAATTTGCTATATGTGTTTCCCAGCGAGAACGGTACCAGTGAAGGGCCCTACGGAGCCCTGCTGGCCTCGCCGACTGGCGCGCTTTTCGGCATGACAAACAGTGGTGGCAGCGGGCCCTGCCAGATCAACGGCTGGCTCGGTTGCGGGATGGTCTTCAAGCTAACGCCGCCGGCGACACCGGGTGGCGCCTGGACCGAGACCACGCTACACAATTTCACCGGCGGCGCGGACGGCGCAGTTCCCTATTCCGGCCTTATCTTCGGCCTCGGTGACGCGCTCTACGGCACGACCTATGCCGGCGGCAACGGGCCGTGCTCGCAAACAGGCCTCGCCGGCTGTGGGACTGCGGTGGCGATCGTTCCCTGATTGCGCGCACTCGAAAAGTCGGCAAGAGTGCCGGTTGGCAGGCACGAGTGCCCAATACCACTTAGTTTTTGATGGTCGCCCGAAGCGGTCGCGCACGCTTTCGCTGTTGGCAGGCGAAAGCGCCTGCCCCACCTTGTTGCACAACAGTGCCACCAAGGCACTCTTTGGGAAGATGTAGAAACTCGAGACTCACCTGCCGAAGTCGATAAAGCCGCGCTGCGGGTCGGTGCTGAGCAATTGCACGCGAATCTGGTCGCCCACATCGAGACCTTGCTCGCCGCGCATGAGGCGGCCTTCCACCGGCGGCGACACGAGCCGCACGAAAGTCCCCTTGGGGGTGACTCCGGTGACCACGGCGGGGAAGACCTCGCCGATGCGGTCGTGCATGGCGACGGCGGCGACGCGCTTGCCCATGCCTCGCTCGACCTTGCGCGCGGCGTCTTCACGCTGGGTGCAGTTGCGGGCGATGTGGTCCAGTTCCGCGTCCGCGTAGGGCGACGGGCCTTGTGCGACTACTGCTTTCACCAGGCGCTGCGTGACCAAGTCCGCAAAGCGGCGATTGGGCGCTGTGGAGTGCGTGTAATCCTGAGTAGCCAGCGCGAAGTGGCCGATTTCCGGATCCCCGGGACGCTCGAGCACGTACTCGCCGGGACCCATCAACTTCACCACGGCCAGCGAGAGATCCGCGTAATGCACCGGGTCCTCGGCTTTGCGCTTGATCAGAAAGCGGTTCAGTGCGCCGGAGTCCGGATCGGTGGGGAGTTGATCGCCCGAGCGCGCGGCCAGTTCGACGATGCGGTCCCAACGCTCGGGAGTTTTCACGACGCGGCGGATCGAGGAGACGCGATGATCGCGCAGCAGCCGTGCGATTACGCCGTTGGCGGCGATCATGAAATCTTCGATCAACTGCGAGGCGCGATTGCGATGCCGCGCCGCGATCCCGGTCACATGGCCGTCGGACATGACCGCCTCGGTCTCGGTGCGGTCCAAATCGAGCGCACCCATGCGATGCCGCAGCTCGCGCAGGTTCTGCGCCGCCTCATCCTGAAGATGAAGCTGTCCCTGGAGCTCTTGCGACGCGGCGACTTTAGGCGGCGGCTGTCCGTGGCCCTCGAGCCACGGTCCCACGGAGCTGTAGGCCAACTGGGCGGTATTACGGGTGACCGCGGCGTAGGCCGTGCCATCCCGCACGGATCCATCCGCTGCCACGATCAACTCCACGACCATCGAGAGCCGGTCCTTGTTTTCATTTAGCGACGTGAGGTCCGTGGACAGCTCGTCCGGCAGCATCGAAAAGTTCTTGACGGTGGTGTAGACGGTGGTGCAATTGGCGGCGGCATGACCATCGACCGGGGAGCCCTTGGGGACGTCGCTATCCACGTCGGCAATGCCGATGCGAATGCGTATATCGCCGTTGGGAAGGCGCTCGGCCATTTCGATCTGGTCGAGGTCGCGGGAGGTATCGTTATCGATAGAGGACCAGGGCAAGCCGCGCATATCCCGCAGTGCGCTGCTGGGGACCGCCGGCGCGGGATTTGCGCGTATAGCCTTAACCTGGCTCTGCGCTGCAGCCGAAAAATCGGGTTGGAAGCCCTCCTGAAGCATCTCCTGGCGAGCCAGCGCGGCGAGATCGTACATGGTGGCTCAGACCTCGTGACGGCGCGTGCGGGACAAAAGCTGACGGGCGCGATCCAGAGCTTTCTGCTCGGCCTCTTCGCGAGTGGCGCCGCTGGTGCGCGCCAGCCAAGCGCCGGGCGAGACATTGTCGGCCTTGCAATGATAGAGGTCTCCGAGCTTGTAAGACGTGAGGTTGACCTTCCAGCCGTCTACCTCGACCTGGCGTTCACTGTATTCTTCGGGCTTCATGCGTGCAACTCCTCTGGAGCGGTTGGGACGGGCTCGGCGACAGGCAGACCGCTGGATTTCCAGGCATCGAACCCGCCGGTAACGTTGTAGACCTGCGGAAAGCCGGCGCGCTGCAACAGGCTGGCGCCAATGGCGCTGCGATATCCGCTCTTGCAATGGACGGCGACGGGGCGGGCGCGGTCCAGATCGGCGGCCAGCGCGCGCAGCTTGTCGAGCGGCTTCAGGAGCGCGCCGGCGATGTGGCCCTCCTCCCACTCGATGGGGCGGCGCACATCCACCACCTGCACCGATGCGCCCTGCTCCAGCATGCGGCTGAGCTCGAGGACGGAAATGTTGGGTGTCTGCTCGACGGGCAAGCCTTCGCGGATCCAAGCGGCCATGCCGTCGTCGAGGTATCCGGCCACGCGTTCCATGCCGACGCGGGCCAGGCGTACACGGGCTTCGGTGGCGAGCGGCTGGTCCTCGGTGATCAGAACCACCTCGGCGTCAAGGCCCAGCAGCGTGCCGGCCCACGAGGCGAACTGTCCCGCCAAGGCGATCTGGACCGCGCCCGGAATATGCGCGGCGGCAAACTGATTGGCGGGGCGGGTATCCAGGATTGCCGCGCCTTTCTCTTGCAGCGAGAGGATGTCGCCCGGCCGTAGGGCAGGCAGCACCGGCAGATCCTTCAGGGGAAGCGCGCCGGCGCGGTTGATCTCGGCATCCTGCGCGAAGTACGCGGGGCGCTCCGGCTGATCGGCGGTGATGAGGCGGACGAACTCCTGTTCGGTGCGGGCTTGCAGCGCGTAATTAGAGGCGCGCTCCTTGCCGATGGTGGAGAGGCGCTCGTTGCTCAACTGGCGGCCGCAGAGGGACCCGGCGCCGTGCGCGGGATAGACCTCCACGGAATCCGGCAGCTTCATGAGCTTTTCGTGGAGGCTGCGATACAGCAGCGCGGCAAGCTGCTGCGGCGTGTAATCCGCCGAAAGATCGGGCCGGCCCACATCGCCGATGAACAGCGTATCGCCGGTGACTACGGCGAAGGGCTCGGGCGCGCGGTCCAGATCGGTGACCAGGATCGAGATGCTGTCGAGCGAGTGGCCGGGGGTCTCGAGGAACTTCAGGCGGCAGCGGCCGAACTGGATCTCATGGCCATCGGAAACCGGCACATGCGGAAACTTCGCATCGGCCTTGGCGCTGAGGTGTATGCGTGCGCCGGTGAGGGCGGCCAACTCGATGTGGCCCGAGACGAAATCGCGATGCAGGTGCGTTTCGACGATGTATTCGATGGAGAGGCCCTGCTCTCGGGCGGCATCCAGATAGATGCCGACGTCGCGCTGCGGGTCGATCACGGCGGCGACGCCTTCGGAGCCGATCATATAGGAGGCATGCGATAGGCAGCCCAGGTAGAACTGCTGGAAGTACATAAGGACTATTCTAACTGCTATCCGTCGCCTACCCGCGCCACGGCAGACTATCAGTTCGCCGCGCACTCGAAATTCGCCGAATCGTTCGTATCGCCCGTACCCTTGTATTTCGCGACCTCCGGATAAGGACACAGCGGGCGCGTCATCTGGACTCCCTTTGAGGAGCTGTCGTCGACGTACTTGGTGGCGACGATCTCCCCAGGCGCGGCGTCTTTTTCCACCCACTGTTCGAGAGCATCGTAGATGCCGTGTTCGGGGCCCTTGGCGGTGGTGGTGCCGAGCTGGCCGAAGGAACTCGGGCCCGGGCCGCCAATACAATGCTGCATTCCCGGAACCATGTAGAGCCGGACGAAGGCTTGCGCGTTCCCGGCGCCCATGGCGTCACGCACGCTGTTGTAATACTGGATGGTGTTCAGCGCCGAGATGGCGGGATCGTTCCAGCCATGGTACAGGATGAGCTTGCCGCCGCGGGACTGGAAGGGGTGCAGATCGGGATCGGTGGCGTTAAGCGCGCCCGCGGTTTTCTCGTCGGCGGTCTGCAAGACGGTATCGACGCGGGCGGTGAGCGGATTCCAGACGGGGTCCTCGAAAACCATGTAACGGAAGTAATTCTCGGTGTAAAGGGAGCCGGAGCTACCGCCGGGCGCATTGCCAATGATCCAAGGGACCCAGCCGCCGCGCCCGTCCTCCGCGCCGGGCAGGTAGCCGGGGAAAATCGGCGCGCCATGCGAGTCCCGGCCGCCCGCGTAGAATCTCTTCAGAGCGGCAACCTGAGGCGCGGTCAGGCAACTGCGCGAGTCAATATCCTTGCATAGCAGCGAGGCGGGGTCGAAGTGACACTTGGTGGGGTCGTTGAGTATCCCGTCCTTCACGCCGTCCTGTGCATCGCAAGCCGCCAGTACGGCAGCCGCGATGGCCGGAAATTTGATGCTGGAGATGTAGCCGGCGGGATTGGTGTAGATTGCCTGGCCGATCTCGACGCCCGCTGCCAGCATGTGCGTCCAGTTGTTGGCGGGCGCCCCGGCCAGGATGCCGTCGAAATCCGCCGGAAAGCGCTGAGCTTCCATCAACGCTTCGCGGCCGCCATCGGAACAGCTATCGAAATAGGAGTGCCGCGCGGGCTGGCTGTAGAACGACTGGATGAGGGTCTTGGCGTTCGCGGCCGTCAAGTGTAGCGCGCGATAACCGAAGTCGTTCACTTTTTCCGGATGCTGGAACGCCCAACTTGCATCCTGGCCATCGGCTTCGTGCCCCGTGTCCGTGCCGGCCGTGGCATAGCCCCGCTTGAGATCGCCGCCCATGGAGGTGAAGCCGATCGCTCCGGCGAAGCCGCCATTGCCGACGCCCAGGAACTTCCCATTCCAGCCGGCCGCCGGCAACCAGACCTCGAAACGAATGTACGAGTCGCTGGTGGGCCTGATCACACCCGCCACGCGGCAAAACGCAGGGAGCTTGTCAAGCGTAGGCCCGTAGGGCGGAGTGAATTTGCCGGCTGGGACGGATTGAGCGACGGTCACGGTGGTGTCCGGCAGGGAGACGTTCGAGAGACTCTCGCAGTCGGCCCCTCGGGCGGGAAGGACGGCGAGCAGAGGCAGAGCGGCGATGAAGACCGCAGTTGTGTGAGTGCGCATGATAGGGTAAATCATATCACCGACCGCGCTGTGCTTCACCAGCGCGCTGGGCGCGTACTTCGAAGACCGTGATGGCGGAAGCGCCTGCCCCACCAAGCAGGAGCCTGTGCTCATTCAGCCCAACCTACGCGTCAATGCCCGCACTACCATGCGCAGGCGATCGGGCCAGGGCAGGCGCCCTAAGTTCACGCGCACTACGCCGTTTGTGAAGTATGTCTTTCGCGAGTAGTCTATGTTGACTTCCACCACAACGGGACGCTTGGCTTCCGCCAACGCGCGGGCTTGCCGCAGGATCTCTCCAATCTCGGCATTCCGGGCCAGTGACAGATACTCAGCACCCACCGCGCGACAGAATGCGGGCAGATCATAATCCGGCAGTTCGCTGCAACTCTTGCGGCCCAGCGCGGTCTGCTGGAACTGGGCGATCTGGGCCAATTCCCGGTCGCGCAGCAGCAGCACAATAACGGGTAACTGTAGCTGCGCCGCCGTCAGCAATTCCAGGCCGGTCATCAGGAATGCGCCGTCGCCGGCAAGCGAAACCACGGGGCGGTCGGGACAGGCGAGCGCCGCTCCCAACGCCGCGGGTACGGCGTAACCCATGCACGAATAGTCGATGGGCGCGAGGAACGAGCGCGGTTGATCGAGCCGCAGGCATTCCATCGCCAGAAACGTGCCGTTGCCGCTATCCGTCGTATAGATCGCATCGGGACCGACGATCTCCTGCAGGGTTTTCAAAAGCAGGGGCGGCCACACCTTCGTGGTTTCAGCCGGAGTCTCCCAACCCGACCATACTTTCTCGTGTCCCGCGCGAATCGCCTGCCTCAGTTCCGTGTCGGACTTGCGCGGCTCCGTCTTAGTAAGGTTAGTAAGTATGCCGGAAACGAACTTACCGGCGTCGGCAACCACGGGTAACTCGGCGCGATAGTTCTTATCCAGCACCGAAGGGTCGATATCCACATGGACTAACTTACCGGCCGGCTCGAGGCCGTAACTTCCGGTGCCGACCTCGGAGAAACGGCAGCCGATGGCCAGCGTCAGGTCACAGGACGCGGCGATCTTCTGCACGAACGGAGGCGCGGCCGCACCGAATCCGCACCACAGCCACAGCGGATGATTCTCGGGGAAGACACCCTTGCCCGCGATAGTCGTGGCTACGGGAGCTTCGAGCCGTTCGGCCAGGGCCACCAGATCCGCTCCAGCGCCGGCCGACCCGAGTCCCAGGTAGAGAAGCGGGCGGCGGCACGCGGCCAGCAGGCTCCTGGCCCGCTCGAGGTCCGCTGCCTTGAGACTCGGTAACTCCGGCTCAGGCGCAGTCGCATCGAGATCCACCTCGTGGCGAAACAGGTACTGGTCGGCGGGGACCTCCACGAATACCGGCCCGGCAGGCGCGGCGCGCGCGATCCGGCAGGCGCGCCGGATGGTGGCATAGAGCTCCGACCCTTGCGCAACGAGGAACTGCGCCTTGGTAACGGGACGCGCGATGGCCTGCTGATCCACATCGTGAAGTTGAAACGCTTTCCCCGTATCGCGCCGGATGCCACAGGCCAGCACCAGCATGCCAATGCCGTCCAGGTACGCCTCGGCGATTCCGGAGAGCGAGTGCGTGAGTCCCGCACCGGGCACCACGTTGGCCGCCGCGAGCTTCCCGGAGGAGCGGCCCACGCCGTCCGCCATGAATGATGCGCTCTGTTCGTCGGTGACCAGGATGGGGCGCACCTTGGTGGAGCGCGCCAGGGAGTCATACAGTTCGATGTTGTGGGTGCCCGGAATCCCGAAGGTGAAGGGAATGCCTTCGTCCTCGAGCGCGCGCACCACGATGTCGGCGCCGGTCATTTTCATAGCAGCGTGCGGACGTCCTCCTTGATACGCTGGGCCACGCGGTCGGCCAGCGCCATGATGGTCAGGTACGGATTGATTTCGAGCGAATTGGGGAACAGGCTGGCATCCGCTACGTACAACCACGGAATGCCGTGCACGTGTCCATAGCAATCGGTAACGGAGTCACTGGGCGCGCTCCCCATGGCGCAGCCGCCCTGAAGATGCGCGGCGGACACCGGCGTCTTGCCCGGTTTGAATTCCGCGCCGGCGGCGATCTGCTCGAGATCCCCGGCGTCGCGCGCCTCTATCGTGGTGTTCTTGGCGACGGGCATATGGACGCGCATGGCGCCCGCTGCGAAGAAGATTTTCGCAGACGCGATGGCTCCGCGGATCAGGCCGCGAATGGTTTCCGGGGTGAAGCGGTAGTCGACAACGGGCCGCCCGCCGCCATCGATAGCGATGCGATTGTCGGGATCGACTTCATCGCAGCCCAGCACCAGGATCATCTGGAGGCGCGGGAAGGCGCGCATGAACGCGCTGTGCGGCGCGCCGAAGCCCGCCAGGCTCTTGGCGGTAACAAACGGAAAGTACATGCAGGTTTCCAGCACAAAGCGGTCACTCTGGGCGAACTGATCCAGGTAATAACTCTTGGGATGGCCCACGAAGTTGGTGATCGGCCGGTCGTGTTCGGCCACCATGATGAAGGCCGGATGCGCTGTGAACCCATGACCCAGCCGCGGTAAGGTTTCCCCCATTCCCGAGCGCAGCAGCAGCGCAGGCGTACTGACGGCGCCAGCGCACAACACCACGATCTTTGCTTCGATCTGGTAATCACCCGGCTCCCACGGCGAGGGATCTCCCTTGGCGCCCGGAGGTTTGGCGGCGACCCGGACGGCGAGAGTTCGATCAGCGATGCGCAGCACCTGGCAGCGGGTGACTACTTCGACGCCGTTCTGTTCCGCGCGCGGCAACTGTACGCGGTCGGTGCCTTGCTTGGCCTGATTCGGACAACCTAAATTGCAAAGGCTCGATCCGCGGCAACCCTTGATATTCACCGGGAATTGTTGGACGTCGTAGTCAAGACGGCGGCAGCCTTCGAGGAAGAGTTTATTGTTCTCGTTGATGAACTCGTCTTCCACCAGGTGCACGTTATTCTCGGCCATGAACTTCCGCGCGCGGCACTCCAGGTCGGCGTGGGTGAGTCCCGGCACATTCCAGTGACGGATGATGCGCTCGGGTGGAAGCATGGAGGTGCCGGTGTAAACCGCTGTGGAGCCGCCATAGGCGCTACCGAAGGCCAGCGTCATGGTTCCGTCGGCCGTCAGGAAGCCGCCGCCGTCTTCGTAAAGCGCCGCCGACATCTCCAGTTCGCGGCCGGTGAACTCTTCATCGCGCAGCCGGGGTCCTTTTTCGAGAACGGCGATGCGCGCGCCTTGCCGGCAAAGCGGGGAAAGTTCCTGCGCGATCGTGCCTCCGCCGGCGCCGGAGCCCACGATCACGATGTCGTAAGCGAGCTTCTTCATCGCGCCGCCTCCCACCCGCGCGGACTGGCGGCGTAACCGATGGCTTGGGCCGCCTCTTCGCGCGCATAGTAGCCCGCCAGGACAATGGTGCGAAGTCCCCAGAATCCCACGCGCACCTTTTGGATCGGATCGTTCTGGAGGTGCGCGAGGACACGCGTGCGCGCGGCGAAATTCAGCGACGTGAACGGCCGGCAGTAGCGGACCAGGGGCAGCCACTGAATGAAGCGGAGGAACATGCGGAGTTGACGCTTGAGGCTTTCGGGCCGGTCTCGCAGGAGCGCTTCGACCACCCGATCCAGGTCACGCCATCCTTTCTCATCCATCGCCGAGGCCTCTGGAACGATGGTCGAAACGATGGCGCGAAAGATCTCCGGGTCGAGGTCAAGCGGCATCCCCCTCACGTTATCACGGCGGTGATTGGTGGGGCGGGAGATCTTGCCTTGGCGGGACGAAGTCCCGCGACCAGCGAACTGAAGCTCAGGGGTTGGCAGGCGAAAGCGCCTGCCCCACCCGGGCCAGAAAATATAGAAACTCCAGGCGAGAGCAAAGCTCGCCTGCGCCGGCAAGAGTGCCTGCGCCACGACAATTGGCTGTCAGTCGGCCGGCAGATAGATTTCGAAGCTCGTGCCTTTGCCGGGTTCGCTGGATACCCAGATCCAGCCGTCGCTTTGCTTCACGATTCCATGAACGGTGGACATGCCGAGGCCGGTCCCTTTCCCGGCAGGTTTCGTCGTGAAGTACGGCTCGAAGATGTGCTGGCGCGTCTGCTCGTCCATGCCCACGCCGGTGTCGATCACCTTCAATTGGACATAACGGCCCGCACGCCGGGCAACCGCGTCCGCATGCGAGTGGACGTTAACGGTCTGGATGACGAGAGTCCCGCCTTGCGGCATGGCGTCCCGTGCGTTCATGACGAGGTTGATCAGGACGCGGTGCATCTGGCTGGCATCCACCAGGACATCCCGGAGCGCGTGATCGAGCATCATCGTTACCTGGATGCTTTCCCCCACCAGACGGGCGATCATGCGCTCGCTGTCCAGAATCAGCCTGTTCAGATCCAGGGGCTCTTTCCCGGAGATCTGTTTCCGGCTGACGGCGAAGAGTTGCTGTATGAGTTGTGCGGCGTGCTGCCCGGCCCGCCGGATTTCCTCCACACCCTCGCGGGACGGGTCGCGCTCCGCCAGGCGCTCCCCAACCAGATCGGCGCAACCGTTGATTACGGTCAGCAGGTTATTGCAGTCGTGCGCCACGCCGCGCACCAACTCCTCGACGCTCTCCACACCGTGTGCCTCCGCGGACGCCACCTGCAACCCGCGCTGCCTGGTGACATCCGCGCCCAGACTGGCAAAGCCCACGGACGCTCCGGCGGCATCCCGCAATACGATGCTGTTCCACTCGATCCACCGCCGCCCGCCGTTCCTGGTCAGTAGGGCACTCTCGGTGGACGTGCGGAGCTGGCCGGTCCGTTGCGCGAGTTCGATGGTTTCGACTAACTGCTGGCGGCATTCCGGGGCGAAGAACTGGCTCGCGGGATGCCCCATCACCTCTTCCCGGCTCCATCCTGTGATGGCCAGGCTATAGTCGTTGCAAAAACAGATGTATCCTTTCAGGTTGACGATGACGGCCACCAGATGCACACTGTCCAGAAGCTCCCGGAAGCGGCGCTCGGATTCCTGCAACGCCTCCTCGGCGTACTTGCGCGCGGTGATCTCACGCTCGCTGCCTTGTACTCCAATCTGGCGTCCGGCGTCATCGAAGATCGGGGTCCAGGTAGCGCTCACCCATTTGGCGCGGCCCTCCTTGGCCAACAGCCGGTATTCTTCTTCCTGGCAGGCGCCCCCGCAAAACAGGTCTTCCCAAAGCGCGAGCACGCGAGAGCGGTCATCGGGATGAACCCAGAAGATGAATCCTTCCTTTTGCAGGTCGCTCAGTGAGTAACCCGTGAGTTTCTCGATGGCGGGACTCGCAAAAACGAGCTTTCGATCCATGTCATAAACCCGCACCAGCCCGGCCTGATCGTTCACCAGGAGCCTGCGGCTCTGCTCGCTGTCCCGGAGGGCTTCCTGAGTCTTCCTGTGCCGGCTCTTCTCCATGCGGACGCGCCCCGCGAGTATCAGCGTGACAACGCACAGAGCGGTGCAAAGTGCGACGGCGCCGATCAGCCACCATGCCGGGTGCCCGGCAGCCATGCGCGCCTCTATGGGGTCCCAGTGGGGCATGACGATCGCATGCATGCGGGCAGCCCCCGCACGCATCATTACGCAGCTCCGCCTGGCGCAGCGGAGCGACTCGGTTTGCTGGCGGCGGCCCTTTCCGCGTACGCCAGAGCGTGGGCGAGTATGTTCATAACCGATTCATCGCTGTTATCCGCATGCAGGACGTCATAGGCGCCGCGCTCCAAGGCTTCGCACCAGAGATCGGGATCCGACGTGCGGGTGTACACCACCACCCCCACTCCCGGATTAGCGGTGTGCGCCTCTTCCAACACGTCACGCCAGCCCCGATCCGCCAGCTCCATATCCACCAGAATTAGGCGCAATCCTGGCCGGGACTCGAGAAAGGGCTGCAAGCTGGCGCCCGTCTCGGATATGGATGCCACTCCATGCGCGCGCAGCAACTGTGCGATACGGTCACGGGCAATCGGCAACATCAAAAGCAGAATTGGACAGTTTTCGTTGACTTCCATCGAGGCTTCTTGTGAACACCAGGCGGAGGAAATGGCCCAGCAGGAACGGTTCACACTTCTCTTCCACTCTGCAACATACAGACGGGCGGACTGGAGGGAGGGGAGGTTAGCTAACAGTTAGCAGAAAAGTGCCGCAATTTCGCGATAACCTGCGATAATCATGGTAGGCTGTGTGCGAAAATCGCTCCTTGACGGATCGCGGCTCCGTAACGCACGGGAACTAGTGGGCTGCGCACGTCACCAAGCGGCTTTAGAATAAGTCCTCCGGTGGGCAATTATGGGACATCCGCTAGCCAATCCAATTACACCGGTGCTATCTCCTGCCGAGATCCGTGCCGCGCTGGAGAGGATTTTGGCTAGCAGGATTTTTGTCAAATCCGAGCGCCTTTGCCGGTTTCTTCAGTTCACCGTGGAGCGGACGCTGGGAGGCGAAGCCGGACAACTGAAAGAATATGCCATTGGCCGCGACGTGTTCGACCGGGACGAGAAATACGACCCGCGCATCGACTCGATCGTGCGGGTGGAGGCGCGCCGGCTGCGCGCCAAGCTGAAGCTCTATTATGACGGGCTGGGAGCGGACGATCCCGTGCGCATCCTGTTCCGGCGCGGAAGCTATGTGCCGGTATTCCGCACAGCGGAGCAGCGGAGTATCCCCACCTCACTAGAAGCGCCGCTCTCGGCTCCGGCCTTCGATACCCGCTCAGTGGCGGTGCTCCCATTCGCCAATCTGAGCCCGGAGCCGGATCAAGACAGTTTTTGCGACGGTATGACCGACGAGATCATCAACACCCTTGCCAGCATCCCGGACTTGAAGGTAATCGCGCGAACATCCATGTTTCACTTTCGTCAAGACACGGGCGACGTGCGCGAGATCGGACGCAAATTGGGCGTGGGGACGATCATTGAGGGCAGCGTGCGGAAATCCGGGGATCGCGTTCGCATTTCCGCAAGCGTGGTGGATGCGTCGACCGGACATCGTCTGCGCACCGCCAGCTTCGATCGGGAGATGGAAGGCGTATTCACGATTCAAGACGAGATTGCCGGAGAAATCGCCGGGTCGCTGAGGATCACTCTCGCGCAGCCCTGGCGCACGGCCCACTCGCAAACGCACCATGATCTCGAAGCCTATACGCTGTTTCTGCGGGGCCGTCACGCGTTGAACAAGATGACGCCTGCCGGATACCGCTCGGCGATCGAAATATTCGAGCAGGCGATGTCCCGGTTCCCTGCCTACGCACCACCTTACGCAGCCTTGTCCGAGGCATTTTCGCGGCTGTACCTATGGGCGTTGCTGCCCCCGCGAGAGGCTATCCCGCGGGCCAGGGCGGCCGCACTCGAGGCGTTGCGGCTCGACGACCGCCTGGCCGATGCACAACTCGCGCTGGGCGCCGTCCTGCTGCATCACGACTGGCAGTGGGACGAAGGGGCGCGGGTCGTGCGGGGCGCGCTGGAGCAGCAGCCGAGTAATGTCCAGGCGCACATATACGCGGCCACCGAACGCATGGTTCGCGGCGGGCCGGAGGACGCCATCCAACTCCTGAAGGCCGGCATCCGCCTGGACCCCATCTCGCTCAACGCGAACCGGGCGTTGGCTCTGGGCTACTACTACCTGCGGCAGTACGACAGCGCTATCGAATGGCTTACCCGAACGTTGGAAATCGATCCGGATTTCCGGGAAGCGCATTACTTCATGGGGCAGATTCTCTTGCGCAGGGGATCGTACGACGGGGCGGAGGCGGAATTCCGCAGGATTGCGGAACAGCCTGCTCTCCCGACCACGCTGGGTGCGCTCGGGGAGACCTACGCCCGGGCGGGCAGAATCGGCGAGGCCCGCGAAATGCTGGCGCAATGGAATTCCTGCGCCGCGCGGCAGTATGTGCCGCCCGCCAGTTGCGCGCCAATCCACGCGGCGCTGGGGGAATGGGACGCCGTGTTCGCGCGGTTGGAACAGGCGCATGGAGACCACTCTGCCTGGCTGATATTCCTGGGCGTCGATCCGCTCTACGATCCGATCCGTTCCGACCCTCGATTCCAGAGTCTGCTTTCGCGCATGCGACTAGCGTAAGCGCCCGAACGCCGTAATTCGCGATCCTCGATCGGGACATCTACGAGAAAAGGAATCCGGTCGAGGAACGCTTGTTCGACGCAACTACGCGCCTCCGCGATGGGCGGCCAGAGTCCGCGCCATAACTTCAGCGTGTGTCGCCATGCCTGATTCTGGCACGGACAGGTAGACTGAGAGTTGGTAGTGTCTGCAAGACCCCTTTCGGGTACTGCCGGGTTGAGAGACGAAAGCGTTTGTCCCACCTCGCTGCTGCGGGTTTTGCAGGCATGGTGAGGCAGGCCCTTTTGCGTCCGCTAGCATATGGAACATCTCGAGATTGGCGCGATCGTCTTTCCCCGTATGGATCAGATGGACTTCACCGGACCCTTCGAAGTGTTGTCACGGATTCCCGGTTCGAACTTTCACATCATTTGGAAAGACAAGTCGCCCATTCGGGACATGAAGGGATTGGTCCTCACGCCGGAAACGACTCTGGCGGAAGCGCCGCCGGATTTGCTGGTGGTCCCGGGTGGAGTTGACAGGCGTCGTCATGCGCAGGCTGGATACCCTTCCGCTCTTTGACCTTGTAAGGTTGCAGTATCTTCTGATGTAGAAGGCGTAGTACGTCTTCCCGTGATATGGCATTGGGGCGGGGCGAGATCCTCAAAAAATTCGCGATCAGTCCGCGCCTGGAATACTACTGCGACTGCGACGGTTTTTGGACCGGCGTCCCGCAGCCTCTGAAAGAGTTTACTCTGACGGGCGAACGCAAGCTGAACGATTCATCACCCGGCTCGAGTGGCGCCACGACTGGTCGGACAAAACGTTTTTTCAACGTTTCGAGCGCGGTAATATCCACTTCGCCGTTGCCTTGGCCGGCGTGACGTCGCCCACCTGAAACAACGCGCCGCGGGCATTTGACGGGGATATACAGCGTGGCGCCCACCACAAACTCCTTATTGTCGATGTTGCCGGCGTGGAACCAAGGCGGCACGCTGCTGATGCGGCCCAAGGCCTCCGGCGGCGCGACCCCCATGCGATCATCTTCTCCCGGTCGAGCGGGATGATCTTGGTGCGGGCGTACGGAAAGTCGTCGGGCAGGAAACCGGCGCCCGGACGGAAGGTGTTATAGGCGTACGGAATCGCGAGTTGAATGGATCGAATCCGTACCTCCAGGGTGTCGCCGGACTCGGCGCCTTCGACGTAGATGGTTCCGGCGAGAATGTGTCCGCCCGGCCCTTTGTCGGTGACTTCCTGGAAAATTTCGCGCAGAGACGGCTCGATTTCCGCGGGCGGCACGCCGGCCGCTTCGAGGCGCGCCGGACTGTTGGTGATCAGCGTTTCGACCTGGACTGAATCGCCGGAGCGGATGCGTAGCGCCGGCGGTGTGTTCGCCGCATAGTATCCCCACGCGACGGTTTTCGGCGTAGCTTTCAATTTGTAAAGGGCCGGCTCCGGCGCACCGGCCCTGATTACCGCCACGATCAGGATCCCGCTCAGAATCAGCTTGCGCATAGCGCCATCGCGGAATATTTGAGCCGCGCTTTGCCAACGGGTCGCCGGGGGCGTCTCGACGCTTCCCAGATCTCCGTGCCTGGGGATTTCAGCGGGGGTGAGGCGATTTTGCCGGTCTAAAACGAGAAACAGTCAAAGTGGACGCGGCCGATGCTGCCCGGCAACGATTTAGCCGCGTGCTAAAGGACTAGCAACTCCAGGTCGGGAGCGATTCGCCGCAGATCGGCTGCGTCGCTGGTGACGACGGCCTGTCCAGCCCTGCGCGCACAAACAGCCACGTGGGCATCGACGACGTCAGCGGTCGCGGTACGCGCTAGTAGCAGGCCGACAGCCGTGGCATCCGGTCCGTTGAGCGCAATGAGGTCCGTACCGGCTTGTCGAATGAGCCGCGAGAGACGCGCCTGCCGGGCGGGGTTGCGCATGGCCTGTGCCAGCGCCGTCGCTGGGATCGTGATCCGCATCCGACGTTCTGCCGCGCGCGCGACCAATGCAAGCACCCGCCGATCGTTCCGGTCCAACGCAATCAGACCACCAGCGTCGAAGGTGACGCCGCTCACGCAGCCTTCCCTTTCTTTCGGCCCCTCTTCGGCTCCCGCGGAGAGAGAAATGCGTCAGCCCATGTGCGTTCGTTCCTGGTTAAGGGGCCGCCCGTTCGCTGCAGTGCGTCCTCCAGCATCTCTTTCCATCCTGCCGCATCGTGCAGTGCGACACCCACGGCGTGCTGCACGAAGGCAGAAACGCTTGCCGCCTGTCCTGCTGCAATCAGAGCGCGAATTTCCCTAACCTGGTCGCCGTCAAGGGTCACCGTGATCTTTTGAGTCGCCATACCAATTACCATACCACGGAGCCGGCCTGTTTCAGTAGGCTCCACTTGGAAGTCGAGTCTCCGCATCTGCCGGTATCCATTTGCGGCAACACCGCTCCGGCCGTCTGAAGTGCAGACGCGAGGCGGCTGCGCAGCCAAGTCGTTGTGATCGCACTTGCCACACTTCCGTAACGGGCGTATCACGGAACTTTTTGAATCGGCGATGTACTCGCGCCCGTTAGCAAGTGGTGCTCCAATACGTAACCGTAATTCAGAACGCGTGTACTAAGCTGCCATGAACGGCGCTCACGGAACTAATAAGTCAATGACTTGGGCGTGAGACGGCCATGGGAGGGTGCAGATTGCCGATTAATTTCGAAAAGAGGGCGTCGCCGCTGAGATCGATCTCCGTTATTTGCTTCCGTGATACCGAGTGCGTTGAAGTGTGCACATAAGCTGCAAATTTGTTTTTTTTAAAGGCCGTTACATACTCGCGTCATCTCCTTGCATTGGCTGGGCTTAGCGCTTGGCGGAGTTCGGCAAGCAGTGTTGCAAGATGTTGCAAAGTGTTACATTTCGTTGCATTGGACTGCGGCAATTTTTGAGACAGTCGCGACATGCAACACCCAGCGTAGCCCTTGGTGGCACCGGGTTGGCAGGCGAAAGCGCCTGCCCCACCTTTTCTGCACTCACATTAGCACGCGGCTAGCCGCTTACCGGCGCTCTGGGGATTAGAAAGCCTGTAGGTGATTGGAATATCGGGCTAAGATTTCTTTTCAACGATTGTCACCGAGGACGTAGCGGCGAATCCTCGGCAGTTCGGGACGGTTATTGGAAGAACTCAGTCATGGCTACGGCGGTATCGGCCCAGCCAAGGCTGGTTGTGGGAACCCCCAGTCCTTGCGCGATCGTGCGCAGGATGTTCCCTTCGTCATAGCCTTTGTTGTAGGCTTGGGGATCTCCAGAGGTCTGTTTATGTCCTGCGATGCTGTACGGGCTGATCAGGACGGTCTCGACTTTTCCGCCGCACCCCAGTCCCTCGGTGAGAGTATCGCAATCCGGCGAGCCGTTCGTGGCGTTTTCGTCGAACGTGACGATCAGCAAGCCGTCGCCCCCGGCTTGGAAGTAGGAACTCGCCAGCAAGGGAGCGATTTCGGCCTTCAACCAGTTATCAAAGGCCTTGGCGTTTGAGTCATGTGCATCGTCATAGCCATTCGGCGACAGGTAGGAAAAATTGGGCAGGGCCTGGTTGGCCAGGTCCGTCGCAAACTGGCTGAAGCACACATAGTTGCTCTTGTCGGCGTTCACGTCCGTCATGTATTCGAGGGGATCGTGGCGAACATAGTAGGTGCCGGCATGATACGCCGCGCAGCCGCTGATGTTGGGATCGCTTTCCACATAATCCTTCCAGGTCTTGCCGGCTTGCTGTACTTCGTAGGCGATATTGTTGTTCGCGACCGGAAAGCTGGTCGGCGTCTCGTTGTCATTGTCGGTCAGAATGAAGCCGGTCGTGAGGTTCATGTAATTTCCGATCGAAGGATGACTGGACGAGTAGTAATTGGTCGCCAAGCCATAGGCGTTGGCCAGGGAGGTTAGATAGGGCATGTTTTTCGAGCTGTAGGTGGTTTTGTAATCCTGATTCTCGCCTACCACGATGAACACGTGCCCGAAGGACGGCAGCGCCGCCGGCTTCTGCGGCGACGCCTGTCCGGAGGCTAAGGGAACAGCGATGGTTGCGCATAGCAGAAACGCGACACACAATCCGAGGACTTTGCCAGATGCTTTCATGAACGAGCTCCTTGAATGACCGAATTTAGCCCATAGGGTCAGGCAGAGTCAAGCAGTTAGTGTTCCGTCAGCCGGGATATTGCGATCTGCTAAATCTTTTTGGTTTCAGAATCATGAGAACGACTTGTTTTTCCTCCGCACATCCTCACCGAACGGCTTCTCTGGCGGCTCCGTGAACCGCTTACCGCATGGCCGGCATTTGAACGGCTGAAAGGAACCTACCGTCAAGCAGGCCGACACCTTCATAGACAGGGATGCCAAGTTTCGGGGCCTATGCTCATTCAGTCTGCGCTTGCAGCCGCATCCGCGCCTGCGCGACCGCTGCGCGCGCCGCCTTATGGGGGCCGCGCAAGCGCCAGCGCGGTGGTGTCGAGCTGCTCGGCGAGGAGCCAGGGCGACACAGCACCATGGCGGCCACGGGCCCGCTCGAAATCGGCAAGGTCAGCATCATCAGCGCCCAGCAAGAGCCGATGCACTGGGCGTCCCGCGCCCGTAGCGCGCGATGCGGAAGAAAATCCGACCCTTCTGCCGGCACCGCCAGACTACGACGGGTTGACGCGACAGGCTGGCCGAGCGGTTCACGAAAGAGAGACGATCTCGCTGAAACAAAAAAGGCGCCTAGCGGCCCGTGGCAGAATTCGCCAAAACTTGGGAAGGCAGGCGAAACCGCCTGCCTCACCACTTCGAATCAACAGTTTGTGATGTTGGTGGGCAGCCATTCAGCCTGCCGGGACTCCTACCGCCGGCCGCTAGGCTTGGCCTCAGCCGCAGGAACGGGCAACGCTGGACCCGTTGATGTGCGGATGTGGAGGGGTCCGGAAGTCCGCCTCGGGTAGAAAACTCTTGAAACGAACCGCTCTATTCCGACGGGCAGGCAATAGCTCAATTCCTCGTTGGTGGGTCGGTATTGCGGATAAACTACAGAGATGGCCACACGCCGTCGTTTCCTTCTCTCCGCGGGCCTGGCGCCCGTTGCCTTGTCCGCCGTACCGCCCGATTCTCCGATCGCGCAGCTCAAGAGCCGGCGCGCCGAAGCTCAGCCTATCACAGCCGCTGAGCGCCAGGCACGCATCGAGCGCGCCCAGCAGTTGATGGCGGAAAACAAAATCAATGCCATCTGCCTGGCCGGCGGCACTTCGCTGAACTATTTCAGCGGCGTGCGTTGGGGCAACAGCGAGCGGCTGTTCATGATGGTGATTCCCGCGCGGGGTGAGCCCCTCTATATCTGTCCCGGCTTCGAAGAGGACCGCGCCCGCGAGCAGATCGCCGATGGCCCGGCCCCGCACGCCCAGGTCTTCACCTGGCAGGAAGACGAGAGCCCCTATGGCCTGCTGGCTGCGTGCCTCAAGGAACGCGGCGTTCTCACCGGCAAGCTCGGAATCGAGGAGACGGCGCCCTTCGTATTCGCCGACGGCATCGCCAATGCAGCTCCCACGGTGACTGCGGCCAGCGCCACGCCGATCACCGCTGGGTGCCGCATGATCAAGAGCGCGGCCGAGATGGCGCTGCTCCGCTTGGCTTCCAGCGTAACCTTGGAAGCTTACACAGCCGCTTGGAAATCCATACGGGAGGGCATGACCAATCGCGAGTTCGGCGGGTTGATTGGAACGGCTTACCAGGCTCTCGGCTTCCCTGGTTTCGCCAGTGTGCAAACCGGCGAATACTCCGCGCTGCCGCACGGCTCCCGGCAGCCACAAACGATACGGGAGGGTTCCATCGTGCTGATCGACGACGGTTGCACGGTGGAAGGTTACCAATCCGACATCAGCCGCACCTTCGTGGTGGGCAAAGCCACCGATAAGATGAAGCAGGTTTTCGAAGTCGTGCACAGGGCGCAAAGCGCCGCGCTGGCGGCCGCGCGTCCAGGATTGCCGTGCGAGGCCGTGGATGCCGCCGCACGCAAGGTCATCGTGGATGCCGGGTATGGTCCCGGGTACAAATATTTCACCCACCGGGTCGGCCACGGTTTGGGGATGGACGGCCACGAGTGGCCTTACCTGGTGCGAGGCGACCAGCTACCGCTGGCGGCCAACATGACGTTCAGCGACGAACCCGGTATCTACATCCGCGGGGAGTTTGGCGTTCGTCTGGAAGACGACATGCACATCACGGAGAGGGGCGCGGAACTACTGACGCCGCAGAGCCCATCGCTGGAGCAGCCATTTGGGGTTTAAAGGGCTTCGTGCCTTGAGAATGCCGGGGTCAGGCGGCCTCACTTAGCCGTCGGCCGGGCGGGCTGTCTACCTTCGGGCTCGCGGAGGTCAGCATGTTGACGAGCGTGTCTAAAGGTGAATGCTCGATCTTCCCGCGCGTCAGGTCCGAAATTCGGACGCTGCGAAACGCCCATGATCCGGCGGCGGTGGTTTGGCCAGGAATGCGATCATGGAGATAGCTACCGGGGGCGATCATCATCGGCGCGCGCGGAGGCTCTCGGCTTCGATTGGCGGGAATTTGCGATCCACAAAAACGCTGTAATTGCCCTGGGCGACTCGCATCACTTCGGCAATTCCACAGCTCGCGATAGCGCTTCCTGCCCAATCTATGTCATCGAAGATGACTTGCAGCGTACTTGAACTCGAATCTCAATCTCTCGTGGTGCGACGAGCTTCCCGGCGGCCGCCGCCGAACGGAGTGAGCGCGGGGTGGCAGGCGAAAGCGCCTGCCACCCCGGGAACCACCGTCACGCAGCGAGCGCGCGCCACAACGTGACCACCAGTGCATGTGTCACCATCGAGGCCCGGATGCTTTTGGCTTCCTGGTACGCCCGGCCGTAGAACCAGCCCGCCACCGCCGCGGCCAGCGCGAATCGCCAGTTGGGAAAGCTGCGGAAACCGAGATGCGCGAGACCGAACAGCGTCGCCGTACCCGCCAGCCCGATCGCGGGGCTCCCGGTCCACTGGACCATCCATTGCTGCAGCAAGCCGCGGAAGAAGAACTCTTCCGATAGCGCCAGCACCCAGAGCATCCCTAAAAAGGTCGCCGCGATTTTCCAGAGCGGCATGATGGGACCCAGGTGCACTAACCGCGTCGCCCAAGCCAGCGGAATCCCTACGATCAGAAAGTAGAGGAAATGCCGGAGGCCGATCTTCCAGTCGTTCGTGCTTGGCAGGAAACCGTAGTCGATGCCAGGGACTCGGCGCTCCACCAGCATCACCATGGCGCAGAGGCGCGTCAACGCCAGGTGGCCGAGAATCTCGATGTGCAGTCCGGCTACCGCTGAAGTGTAGATCGGCGCGAGATATCCGCGCAGGACCACGGCCGCCGCCAAAACCAGGAATGCGCCATCCGAGAGCGGCGTCCGCGGCAGGACGCTGTACCATAGGCTGAACACCGTGCCCAACGCCGCCAGTTGCATTAGCGACGACCAGCGGAACTGGCCGGTATTCGTCGCGTAGATGGCGTACGGCGCGACGAAAGAAACGACCAGGAACAGCGGCAGGCCGCGCTGCCAGCGTTCGCGCACGGCGGCGAAACCGGGGACCAGATAGAATGGATATTCCGTCAGGAACGCGGCCAGAATGGGAACCGCCGCCCAAGCAGGAATGCCTTTCAACCGAGCGTACAGCACGCCCGCGGCGCTCAGCGTTATCCAGCCGCCCAGCAGAGCCGCCCGGAAGCCGCCGAGCGATTTGTTCATCGGCCTCATTTTAGCATTGGGGTGTTGGGCAGCCGCCGCGTCCGCGCAGGAAGAACCGCCCGGCCTGGCGCGCCAGGTGGCCCATCGCGAAAGCGAAACACAAGCCGCCCGCAACGAGTACACCTTCCGGCAAACCGTGGTGTTCGCGGAGCTGGACTCGCACGGCGCGGCCACCGGCGAGTATCGCGAGGTGCGCGACGTGATCTTCTCTCCCGAACACGAGCGCACCGAGCAAATGGTAGGCAAGCCGCTAATAACCCTGACGCGGATCAAGATGACCGACGAAGACTTCGCGGACATGCGCAACTTGCAGCCGTTCGTCATGACCGAAGACCAGCTTTGGAATTACGAGACGAAGTTCCGGGGGGATGAGAAGGTGGATGGCTTGGACTGCTGGGTGCTGCAAGTGCGCCCGCGGCAGATCCTGCAGGGGCAGCGGCTTTTCGACGGGCTCCTCTGGGTGGACAAGAAAGACTACTCCATCGTGCGGCTGGAGGGGCAGGCTGTGCCCCAGATCCGCAGCATGAAGTCGGAGAACCTGTTCCCACGATTCACGACGCTCCGCGAGGCGATCGACGGGCAGCACCGCTTTTCGGTATACACCTACGCCGACGATACGCTGCCCTTCCGCAACGGCTTGCAGAGAGTGCGCATGACCATCCGCTACAGCGCCTATAAACGCTTCGGGGCCGAGTCGGTGATCAAGTTCGAGAAGCCTTGAGCGGCTGTTTTAGGCCTTCGACTTCTTCAGGGCCGCCTGGATTTTCTTGTCCAGGTCTTCGCTTTCTTTGGATGCGGGCACCTGTTTGAGGGCCTCCTGCGCACGGGTGCAGAAGATCTTCATCTTGTCCGGGTCATCCATCTTGTTGCGGGTGTAGAGCTGGGACTTTTCAAACAGCGCCGCCGCCATGGCCTGGATGAAGGTGGCGCGGGGCACCTTGGCGTCGCCGGTTTTGAGCATATCCAGGGCCTTGGCCGGATCGTCCTTAGCGCCGGCGGCGCGGCAGGTTTCCAGCAACACCGCACGTTCGACGGCGCGCTTCTGGGCGGTATCGATTTCCGCGTCGGGGAGCAAAGTGCCGCTCGAAACCTTGGTCAAAAGTACAACTTCGGTGGGACTCCCGGTAGGGTACGGGAAAGCCAGGGTCACATATTCGTCCTTGCCCTGGAATTTGGCAAAGTTATCGGCAAACTGCAGCGCCAGGGTGTTGGCGTTGCCGCGGTAGGTATTCACCTGGCGGTGGAACGACGCGACCTGCGCGTGGGTGGCGTGAGACCCGGCATCGAAGGCGTCGGCCAGATCCATGTAGCCGTGGGCCATACCCGAGGTCAAAACCAGCATCCACGGCTGGGCGCGCGCCACGAAATCGTTTTGGGTGGAGAGAATGTTTCCCAGGTGCTCGACCGTCTTCTGATAGTCGCCGGCGTTGTAGGTCTCTTTGGCGGCGGCCCAATAAAACGCGGGAGTGCCGGGCTCGGGCGCGCTGGTACCGGAACAGGAAAACAGGATCAGGTTAGCTGAAAGGAGGGCCCAAACGGCCACCCTACGGTTAGCCACTGCGGTCATGGATGTGCCTCCGAGGAAAGCAGTATCACAAGGCACCGCCGATTGCAAGCCGCCAACAGCCGCCGCCGGTGGCTGCGGGGGCGCTACCGCCGGACGCGCTGCATCCAGCCGCCCAGCGACAGACCGGCCCTGGCGCTAAGCGTGGCGATCGCCAAAGCCATCGCCATCCGCGTCCAGAACTCCGCTGCGCCGCTTTCTACCTGGGTATACACGTGCCGCACCCATTCATCGTCGAGCGGGACGAAGAATGGGAAGTAGTCCGTACCGAAGACCCAATTGCGCGAGGCCGGCGATTGCAGAAAATCGGCGAACGGCCATTGCACCGCTATGAAGACTCCCAGGAAAACGGCGCCGCAGGCCGCCGAGCGCAGCCAGCGGTTCCAGTTGCCGATTTTCGGACGCAGCAGGTCCAACGCGATGGCCGGCACGATGAGCAACAGCGGAAACGGCGGCGGTATGAAGTGAGTTACATGGTGATACACGGGACCCAGCTTGGGCTGGGCTGGAAACAGCGGCAGCAGCCAAAGGAACATCAGGTTCAGCGTCGTGAAGATGCCGGTGATAGCCGTAGCCGCCCAGCGAAAATCGGAAACCTGCATGACTGCCACTAGGAACAAGGGAACCATGGTGGACATCAGCAGGTAAAAAAGCGCGCTGTGCATGGAGTCGGTGAAGGTGTACTCCTGGAAAACGGCGATCGCGATTCCCAGCAGGAATGTGAACGTGTAAAGCAGCAACGCGTGCAGCTTGCGCCGCAGGACGCCTTCCGCGCGATTCATTTCTCCGAGGATCAGAACCACGGCGCCAAAGCGGATTGCCAGCAGACCAAGAATCAGCAGCACATGCGGCGGACTGAGAATCGTCACATCCAGTCCATAGGCCGAGTGCCACCAGTTATCAAAGGGCGCCGATGTGACCATGGCCATTCCTCCCCAGCAGCACATGAAGGCGCCCAGCGGCCCGTAGAATCCCCAGATGCGCACGCAGCCGACCTTACGCTCCGGGGAACCGCTGAAAGTGCTGGTGAAGATCAGCCAGGCCGCGGCTCCGCCGGCCAGGATACCGCCGAAGTGGATGAACAGGTGTGGCGCCGTCCAGAACGTGTCACGGCCGATACTCTCATGCCAGGAAATGTCCCAGACGCCTCCGAACGAGGCGGAGGTCACCGCCAGCGCGCACGCCCAGATATACCAGGGGACGGCGTCCGACCGTGCGGCGGTTTTCTCGGACCAGGTGATCGCAGCGCTTTGAGCCATAGATTCCCCTCTGAGTCGCCGATGCTAATCTAGCACAGCCAGCGACGCGTTTCATCTGGCTTATCGCCCTGCGAATAAAGTGATCGCTGGGGCCTTACGGTTTTTCGAGAGTGGCGTTCATCGTGATGTCGCTGCCAACAGTAACGGCGATCGTCCTCTGCCAGGCCTTGAACCCCGATTTCTCTATGGAGACCGTGTGGTCGCCGGCCGTTAATTGTAGTGTTGAGGGCGTGCTGGCTGCGTATTTGCCATCAACGATGACGTCGGCGCCGTTCGGGTCCGATTTGAGCGATACGGTAGCGGTCGCTGGCGCTGCATCGTTAGCGGCAGGGCCCTGCAATGCGATTTCGCGGTCGCCATCTACATATGCAATAACATCAGTACCCTTTGGGATGCTCACGTCCTTACCGCGCATGATCAAGAAGAGCGGAGACAACAGGACAGTCCCGACAATAACCGTGCCAGTCTTGTCATCTCCCTTTCTGGTTGAGGAGGCCCTCAGGCGCACATTGGTCCCGTCGGGAGCCTTTACATGATCGATAGCAAAATTCAATTTGCCCGCACGGCCCAGGCGCCGCCTTGGTTCGACTTCCACTACGTGGCCAACGGCAGTTGAGCCCTTGGGGATAGCTACCACATCGCCTACCTTGACGTCTTCCGTCACTTCGAAACGAACTGGATCATCGACACTATTTGTAGCCGAACTGAGGGATTCCATCAACGACAGGCGGACCGAGGTCGCGTCCTGGATTCTAAGTGTTGGTGTTGTGGATTTTGCGAGTAGCATCGCCGAAAAGAGGACAAAAGAGATGCAGAGAACACTCTTAAGGACCCAATGTGTCACGGTGTTTCACTCCTTCGGATCGGAGCAAGCGGTCAAGTTGCACTGTCCGATCGAGACAAGCATAAGTGTATCATGTAATGGCATAACCGGGTCTGTTATTCTCGAAACGCGATATTCGCGCAGTAGCTATAACAGCGTGAATGGGTCCACGTCGATCACCAGCGCTGTAGCATTCCATTTCTGCTCCCGTGCGAAAGCCTGCGCTCGCTGCAACAACTCATTAAGCGCATTCCGGCTGGCCGCCTTGATCAGCAACTGATGCCGGTATTCGTTCTTCAGCCGGTTCACCGGCGCCTCGGCTGGTCCGAGAATCTTGATCTTTTCCGGCGCAGGCGTAAGACAGTGCCCCAGCTCCGTGCTCATGCGCAGGGCCTGTTCCTGCCGCTCGCTGCGAACCAGAATATTGGCCATGGCGCTGAACGGCGGGTAATCCTGCGCGGCGGCCATGCGCACGGCATAGTGATCGGGATTGATGGTCTGCCGCGTCCGGCGGCCTGGGTGAGGAGTTGGGAGGTGCGCTCTGCAGCGCGGAAATCCGGCAGCCCGAGGTCCACATCGAATCTTCGGCTCGGATTTCATTTAGAATGAAGTTGAGTCATGCCCAGTCGATCTCATTCGGATACGCGGACGCCCGCGGTTCGTCGTCGGGCCGCCGGCTCGCCACAGGAAGCCTCTCTCGCCGATGAACGGAAGCGACTGATAGACGCGGTATTGAAGGGGCTCGCACCAAGGGATCGGGAGATCCTCGCTCGCTTTTATCTGGACGAGCAATCCCAGGATCGGATCTGCGCCGAAATGGGACTGTCGGAAGCGCAGTTCCGGTTGCTCAAATCGCGAGCGAAGGTCAAGCTTGAGGAACTCGGTCGGAAGGCACCGGCCCGCAAGCGCTCACCTTTCAAGATCGGCCCAGGCCGGCGGGCCTCCGATGATTTTGCGATTATAGACCTTGAGCACGTACTACCAATCGTGGCACATGCCGTGGCAGTTTTTGGGGACGAACAAAAGGCCTCCCACTGGTTGGCAACACCGTTGGCGCTGTTTGACAACCGCAGCCCGGCGCAGATTCTAGCGCGAGGTGACGTCGATGCCGTCGACCAGATCCTCACGCGCATCGAGTACAACATCCCATCATAAATGCCCCGGCGGATCTTCCGCGTTTGCCGCTCAATCCACGCGAACCTGGACGGCGAAGGCGCCAAGCGCGCTGGCGGCCGTTGGAATTCGCCAGGACGGCCAGTCGTTTATATGGCCGAGACGATCTCATTGGCCGTGCTGGAGAACTTGGTGCACATGGCCAGGCAGGACTTTCCGACTGGATACGTGGTGGTGGCGGCGGTCGTGCCTGAGAACATCCGCATGCTGCGAGATGCGGACCTGCTGCTCGGGTCCTCCGACGTAAGCCCCAGACGACTCGGTGACCGGTGGATCGACTCGCTCGATTCCGCAGTGCTGGAGGTCCGCTCCACGGTCGTGCCTTTCGAACACAGCTATTTACTGAATCCGCGGCATCCCGACTTTGCGGCAATTACAGTTGAGCCGCCGGTGCCCTTCGTTTTCGATGAGCGACTTTTCGGTTCTCGGTGACACGCCGATGGGGGCGTGATCGCCTGCGCTATAACAGCGTGAATGGATCCACGTCGATCACCAGCGCCGTAGCGTTCCATTTCTGCTCCCGCGCGAAAGCCTGCGCGCGCTGCAAGAGCTCGTTGAGCGCCTTCCGGCTGGCCGCTTTGATCAGTAACTGATACCGGAATTCGTTCTTCAGCCGGTTCACGGGCGCTTCGGCTGGCCCCAGAATCTTGATTTTCTCAGGTGCGGGCGTCAGACAGTGTCCCAGCTCGGTGCTCATGCGCAGAGCCTGTTCCTGCCGCTCGCTGCGTACCAGAATATTGGCCATGGCGCTGAACGGCGGGTAGTGCATCATGCGGCGGAACTGCAATTCCTTCTCGTAGAAAGTCTGGTAATCCTGCGCGGCGGCCATGCGTACCGCATAGTGGTCCGGGTTGATGGTCTGTATCAACACGATGCCTGGGAGGCTGCCGCGCCCCGCGCGTCCGGCGACCTGCGTGAGGAGTTGAAAGGTGCGCTCGGCGGCGCGGAAATCCGGTAGCCCGAGGCCCACGTCGGCGGAGACCACCCCGACCAGCGTCACGTTAGGAATATCGTGGCCCTTGGCGATCATCTGGGTGCCGACCAGTATGTCGTAGGAGCGCTCGCGGAAACCTTGCAGGATAGCTTCATACTGGCGCTTGGCGGTGGCCGTATCGCGATCCAGGCGTGCGATGCGGGCTTCGGGAAACTCGCGATGCAGCTCTTCTTCGACTTTCTCCGAGCCCACGCCCAGAAAGTAAATGTGCTCGCTCTGGCATTTGGGGCAGTGCGTGGGCACGCGCTCGGCATAGCTGCAATAGTGACACAGCAGGCGGCGATCGCGGCGATGAAAGGTCAGTGTGACGGAACAGTTCGCGCACTGCACGCGCTCGCCGCACGACCGGCAAGCCACGAAGCTGGAGAAGCCGCGGCGGTTGAGCAGAATGATACTCTGCTCGCCGTTCTCCACGCGGTGTGCGACGGCCTCCAGCAAGCGGCGCGAAAAGGTAGCCTGCTTGCGCGTCTCCAGAAATTCGGTGCGCATGTCGATGAGCTCGACCCGCGGCATGGGCCGCTCCTCTATGCGGCCGGGGAGCTCCAGCAGCGTATACTTGCCGCGCTCCGCGTTATAGCGGCTCTCCAAGCAGGGCGTGGCGGAGCCGAGAACCACGCAGGCGCCGGCGGCTTGCGCGCGCACGATGGCTACATCGCGGCCGTTGTACCGCGGCGTCTCCTCCTGCTTGTAGCTCTGGTCGTGCTCCTCATCCACCACGATCAGTCCGAGGTTGCGCATGGGCGCGAAGACTCCGGAGCGCGTGCCGACCACCACGGACGCCGCGCCGGACCGTATGCGGCGCCATTGATCGGAGCGCTCCGAGTCGCTGAAGGCGCTGTGCAGAATCGCTACGTGGTCGCCGAAGCGGCTGAAGAACTGGCCGGCGACGGCGGGGGTCAGGGCGATCTCGGGAACCAGCAGCAGAGCGCTGCGGCCCTCGGCCAGCGTCGCGTCGATGGCATTCAGGTAGACCTCGGTCTTGCCCGAGCCGGTCACGCCGTGCAGCAGAAACGTGTGGAATTTACGGGCCGCGATGGCGGCGCGGATCTGCTCGAAGGCGGCGGCCTGTGCCGGATTGAGCACATGCGGCGCGCGCACGGCCGCGGCGGCGATCAGCGCCACGGGCTCCGCACGCAGCGTCACCAGCTTCTTGCGTGCGAGGGCGCGGGCGGCGGGGCTGGCGTCGCGCACCATGGATTCGAGATCCTTCAGGTTGTGCGATCCGGGATGCAGCTCGAGGAAGGCCAGCAACTCGCGCTCGGGTTTGGGGAGTTTGCCGGCCGGAGCGGCGCCGGTGGCTTCCAGGCGGAGGCGCTCGGAAGGCGCGCGCAGCGGATCGCGCTCTGTCTGCACCTGCTCGGCGATGACGAAGTGTTTGCGTTCGAGGGCGCGCAAGGCATTCGCGGCCAGCGGCAACTTGCGCTCGATATAAGACGCGGAGAGCGGCTGTCGATCGAGCATGCGCAGGATCTGCACGACGGGGTCTTCCGGAGATGAATCGAACAGAAGCTGGCGCGCGGCGTCGCGTCCGGCGTCGGTGAGCGAATAGACTTTCCCGCGGCGTATGTCGGAGGCCAGCGGCAGCATGCCACGCAGCACCTCGCCCAGCGGCGCGCAGTAGTAGCCTGAGATCCACTTGCCGAGGGCGATCAACTCCGCGTCGAGCACTGCCTCGGAATCGATCAGGCGCAGCGCTTCGCGCGTGGCTACCTCGGGCGGTTCGTCGTGACAGCGCAGCACCACACCGGTGAGCTTGCGGCTGCCGAAGGGCACGAGCACGCGGCAGCCCGGATTCACGCGATGTCGCAGCGTCTCCGGCAGCGCATAGGTGAACGGCTGGTCGAGCGGGACCGGCAGGCTGACGTCGCAGTAGAGATGGGGACCCTCGGGCATCTATGCTGACTACAGGATAAAACGGCGCGCGGTGCGCTTTCGCCGGCCGCCCCTTGCGGCGACGACCGCCGTGCTGTATCGTCGTTTCGTGACCATTACCCGACGCACCATTCTCGCTGCGCTGCCGGCCGCCGCTGCCGCATACGCGCAGCGCACTCGCAACTGGAAGCCCAGGCTGGGTGTCCTGATGGACTATTCCGATTCGAACCTGGAGTTCGTGAAGGCGGAAGGCTTCACCAGCATGCAGCTCCGCCTCGATCCCGACAAACTGGACGATGCGGCCATTGTCTCCCTTAAAGACAAGATCAAGCGGTCGGGCATCTACGTCTCTTCGCTGGCCGTGGATGGGAATCACATAGATCCCGACCCCGCCAAGCGCGCGGAGCAGAACCAGTACGCGGCGAAGTGTATCGAGCTGTGCGGCAAGCTCGGAATACCGAACATAGGGGGGCAATCCGGCACCATCAAGGGAATGCCGCTTAGCGGGCAGGTGGACGAGATTGTGCGCGTCTACCATGAGAAGTATTTCCCGCTCTGCGAGAAGCACAAGGTCCGCATTCTCTGGGAGCCATACGCTGGCGGGCCCAACATCGCTACCGGCCCTGTGGGTTGGGAGGCGCTCTTTAAGGCATTCGACAACAGCCCGCATGTGGGGCTGCAGTTCGATCCTTCGCACCTGGTGTGGCAGTTCATGGACCCCGTGCAGGCGGCGCGCGAGTTTGCCGACAAGATCTACGACGTGCATCTGAAGGACACCGAGATTTTGTGGCACGTGGTGCGCCGCGCCGGTATACAGCCGGTCAACCATGCGCGCTGGTGGCGCTTCCGTGTGCCCGGTTATGGCTCGATGGATTGGAAGGGATTCTTCTCGGTGCTGGCGGAGGCCGGCTACACCGGGGCGATGAACATCGAGAACGAAGACGAGTTTTATTATCCGGCTTACAACAAGGAAAACTTCACCGAGCAGTACAAACGCGGGTTCCGGGTGGCGCACGAATTTTTGAAGACGCTGGTGCCGCCGGTCACGGCATAGGCGTGGCGCACGCTTCAGCGTGCTGCGGCGAACTTCAGTTCGCCGGTTGGCAGGCGAAAGCGCCTGCCCCACCACACGCCAGCAAATGCAGAAAGTCCAGCGGTGAACTTCAGTTCACCGGTTGGCAGGCGAAAGCGCCTGCCCCACTGGCCAGGAAATGTAGAAAGTCCGGCGTTTGAACTTCAGTTCACCGGTTGGCAGGCGAAAGCGCCTGCCTCACCGGGCTTACGGGTGCGAGGCAGTCCATCCAAAGAAATTGCGGGACTGCAAACCTCCGCCGGGAGGCCCGAACACACTGAACGAACCCGCCAGCATCTGCGGGCCGGAAGGGTTCGAAGCGTCCGCGGGAAAAAGGAAGCCAGTGAACGACTGGTACGAGAGCGGGTTGGTTACGATCCCGAGCCGCAGGAAACTGATCTGCTGCGCGCCGCTGCTCCACAACCCGGTGACCACGTTGCTGTAATTCTCGAACACCATGCTGCCAGCAAAGCTGCCGTCACTTTCCAGCGCTGGAATGCAAAGCAATCCCAGGCTTCCATTAGCGTTCATATTCCAGCATCCCAGAGGCAAGGGCGGCGTCGTCTGGGCCGGTACTCCCGTGTCCGCTCCGAAGCTACATGGGAGAACCAGGGTCAACGTGAACAGGATGGAAACGAGCATGCGTGCTTTCGTGTTCATAATCTCCTCCTCGGGTAAAGATTTATGTTTCGACTTGACCGATGGTATCATACGCTGCCTGTTCTGACTCGAATTCCGGACACGCGGAAATTATCGTCCTATTTGGGCAAGTAGATCTTGACCGTGCCGTCCTCGCTGGATACCCGGATCTCCCCCGCTGCCTGCCGCACAATCTCGTCGAGACGCGGCAGATTGGTGGCTGGATTGCGCCGGGCATCCTGCGGGGTTACGGTAAGCATGGCGTAGCCATCGTCTTGGTCCTCGCCGGGGATGGCGGAAGTCTCGACGGAAAAGCTCCCCCCAGTTGCGGAGTCGTGGGCTGCGAGCGCGAGATTCATTAACAGCAGCTCGATTTGACCTGGCTCAGCCCTTACTCTGCCCGTGCTCGTACCCAGAGCCGTCCGCAATTCGATTTCGCCGCCGAGGGCGCAACGCAACAGATCTTCCAGACCGGCCACCAGTTCGTTGAGATCCAGAACCCCGGCCGGCGCGGGTGGGTGCTGTGCGAAAACAAGCAGCCGGTGGGACAGTTGCGCGGCGCGCTCCCGCCCCCGGCTGGTCTTCAGGAGGCTGGTGAATTTATGGGCAACGCCCTCGGTCAGACGGCCCAGGATCTCCAGGCGGCTCGTCGACACGTGGTCCGGCGCTCCCCAATTCTCATCGGCGGAACGCTGGTTCGCGGCGCGAAACAAGAGGCAAACGCCCACGGCCTCGGTGTTGCCGTCGCGCACCGGGGCGGCGCTACCCTGAATCGGGATGCTGGTTCCATGCCGGCCGCGCAGCAGCGTTTTATCACCCAACCCGACGCTGAGGCCTTCGCGAAGCACCTTTCCGACAGGAGAAGGCTGCAGCCCTAAGGTTACGGCATCGAGAGTGACGAAGATGTCGCCGAGGGGTTTGCCGAGAGCCTCCTCCTGAGTCCAGCCCGTCAGATCTTCAGCCACGCGATTCATCACCGTGATCCGGCCGCTGGCTTGCGTCACGATCACGCCTTCATCGATGCTGCCGATGGCAGCCGTCAGGCGCTCACCGCCTTCAATCAATTGTCTTTCGCGCCGGTGGCGGTCGAAGGCGAGCTCGATGGCGGTGCGCAAAGTGCGATCGTCGAACGGCTTCAGGACATAGCCGGAGGGCGCAGTCTTCTTGGCGCGTTCCAGGATTTCCGCATCGGCGTGGGCCGTAAGGTACACAACGGGAATCTTGAGCTGATCGTATAGCGCGCCGGCCACATCGATGCCGTCCAAGATGCCTTTCAATTTGATGTCCATCAGGACCAGGTCCGGGGAGGCGTTCACCGCCAAGCGGAGGGCTTCCGCGCCCGTGGCGGCGGATCCCACTACGTCGTATCCCAGTCCTTTGACGCACTCTTCGATATCGGCCGCGACGACCTTTTCATCCTCGACCAACAGGATCCGAGATTTGTTCATCTGATTTAGTCTCCTTTGATTTTTTCACTTGAAACAGGAGCCGGCACAGTGTACCGGCCTGGCTCGACCGCTCGACGGCGGCGTCGATTTGCTCGGCCAGCAGATCCACCAGCCGTAGTCCCAGAGACCGTGTGCCGGCGGAAGCCGCGCTTTCGGAAAACCCTCGGCCGTCGTCGCATACGGTGAGCTCAATCTGGCCGCCGGGCTGCGCGCGAAGGATCAGCCATACGCGGCCTTTTTGGCCCGCGGGGAAGGCATGCCGGAGGGCGTTGGAAAGCAACTCGTGCATGATCAGCCCGCAGGGCATGGCGGTGTCAAAAGGTACGGAGATGTCCTCGACCTCCATGCGGAGCTCGATTTGCGCCGAATTGACGCCATAAGAGCAGAACATGCTGGCGGCCAGGTTCCGGCTGTACTCGCCTAGGTTGATGTTGGAAAGATCCTTGGCCCTGTGCAGTTGATCGTGCAACATGGCCATGGCGATCACGCGCTCGCGGCAATCTCTTAAGACCTGCGACAACGTTGCATCCTTGGAGCGGCCGGCCTCCAACCGGAGCATGCTACAAATCACTTGCAAATTGTTCTTGACCCGGTGGTGCACTTCGCGGAGCAGCACTTCCTTCTCCCTCAGCGCGCGGCCGATTTTGTCCTCGGTTTGGCGGCGTTCGGTGACGTCGCGGAAGTACACCGACAGACCCTCCAGCGAGGAATAGGCGTGGACCTCGAACCAACGATTAGAAGGGGGATAAAGTTCCTCCAGATGAGCAGGTACGCCGGTTTGCATCACCTGGGCGAACATACGATGAAACGGCCCGTCAGCAGCTTCTGGAAATACTTCCCAGAGATTGCGGCCGAGGAGATCCTGGCGAGGGCGCGTCCACAGCCCCTCGGCCTGCGGGCTGACGCGGATTAAACGCCAGCCACGGTCCACCGCAAGGAAACCATCGGTAACGCTTTCGAGCGCGTTTTCGAGGCGGGCGTTGGACTGGCGCAGGGCTTGATCGTCAAGCCTTTGCGCGGTTCTGTTGCGTGCCACGGCATAGGCCAACCCTTCGGCAAGGGATGGAGCGATGCTCCAGGCCAGACACTTGTAGGAGCCATCCTCGCAACAGAGGCGATTCTCGAAATACACGATCGGATTGCCGCGGGCAAGGTGTTGCAACTGTGCGGCCGTCGCTTCCCGGTCGGAGGCGTGTACGAAATCCAGAATTCCACTGGATAGAAGGTCCTGTTCCGGGTGGCCCAGAGTCCTGGAGAAGGCTGGATTCACACGCCGGAAGCGGCCGTCCAGGGTGACGACGCACAACATATCAAGCGAGAGGGTGAAGAAGCGCTCCCGCTCCTCTTCGCGTTGGCGCAGGTTGGCGCATAAGTTTTCGAGGGCCCACTCCACGCGTCCGATTTCATCGCGGCAGTGGGAGGGAGGGGGCAGCGGAAGCCTTTGCGCCAGGCGGTTGGCGCGCCGCTCGACACGTGCTACTGCGCGCAACACACTGGAGGTGAAAAGCAAGATCGCGAGCACTCCGCCGCCGAGCGCCAGCAATGCATCACCGGCGAGGGCCACCGACTCTTGCTTGCGCAGGTGCGTGACGCGAGCAGTTTGTATCGCGAGCAGCGTTTCCTGTCTGGCCCGCACGGCACGCAGTTCTTGACGGAGGGCATCTGTAATAGCGCCAGCGCTCGACAGCTCAGTCCGCATGGATTCTTGCCGGTACAGGCGGCGGATCCGGTGGAGACGCGCCAACTGGTCCGGCTCGTCGCGGAGGAGCGTTTCGAGGCTGGAAAAGTCCGCGTCCATGGTTTTAGTGGCGGCTTCCAGGCGGGCAAGTTGCTGAGCGCGTACGGTGAGCGCGTACCCGTGAAGGGCAGACTCCCAATCGAGTAAATGGGCAAGCGCGTTCCGTGTACCATTGGCGGCTGCGGCCGTGCGATCAACCGAGACGACCGCCTCACGTTCCACGCGTTGGAAAATCTGGCAGGAAAGTGCCGCCGCCGGGAGCGCTACGAGCGGGATCGCCGCCACGAGCAGGCCCTTGGTGCGCAGTGGGACGTCTGCCCAGAGGCTGCTGAGCGTGCGGGAGGCTGCGGCGAAGATAGACTGCAGGGCCATGTGGTCTCGCAGTCATTGTATGCGCATGGCTGTGCGCTTCCTTGGTGATAGAAGTGTAGTTTAGTTGCAGAATCAGTGACTTACAGGGCAGGGATGACGTGTGATCGGGAAACGGCGGCGCCATGGCGGAGCCTATCTGGCTGGCCGCCGGCGAACTGAAGTTCGCCGGTTGGCAGGCGAAAGCGCCTGCCCCACCAATGCTCACTCGGCTTCGGACTCACCAATCAGCCTGCGGTACACTTCCCGCGCCTGATCGTAAGCCTTGCGCGCCGCGCCTAGGTCGGCCACCGATATGTGGGGCGCCTTCTGCGTCCAGCATTGGCTGACCGCTGCCAGGCACCATTCCGCGCTGCGCCGCGATGCCCGCACGGGCTTCTCTCCCACCAGCACGAAGATCGGGTTTGTGTGCGAGGACGGCAGTATGCGCACCGCCACCCAACTGCTCCTGTCGATGGCCACGTCGAAGGCTACGTCCCGCACCTGCCCGTCGGCGGGTACGTTGCGGCGCGCCACGGCCCGGCCGTTGACTACCAGCTCCACCGGCACCTCGCGCGAGTTGCCTATGCGCGCGCGCTCCACATCCCAATACGGCTTCTCGTCGTAGCGCTTGCCGCGAATGGATTCGTTCGGCAGCGGGTCGAGGTATGCCGCCACCTTGACTTGCGCGTGAACGCTGCCCGGCGCGGCAAGCCGCACCTCGTTCGCTCCGGCGCCCACGTGCGCGCTATTGACCTGAAAGTCCATGAGGTGGCTTTTCCCGTCGGACACATAACTCCTCCCGGCCTTCAGTGCTTCAAGCCAACTCGGGTAACTCAAGTTGTCCAGCTTAGTGTAGGTGCGCCCGATACCCACCCGCTGGTCGTAGATGCATGGGAAATCCGTCTCACCCGCGATGCGCGTGCGGAACCCGACATTCAGCGCGTGATACCAGATACTCAGCTCCCAGACATATGGCGTATCCACGGCCGATATGAAGTCCACTAAGCCAGGCTGTGTGACATCCACGATATACTCGTTGGCGCCGATTCCGTCGAAGCCCGGCATGTCATACGATGGCAGGTCTTTGCTCATCACTTCCAGACCCCAGCCTGAGTGCGCGAATCCTGTTACAGCGCCTTGTGACTTGGCCCAGCGGAAGACCGGCAGGTCCCAGGTGGGCCAGTTTTCAATGCGGCTGGCGCCTGGGTAATCCTGCTCCTTCAACCCGAGCAGCACGATGTGCCCCGCATGGCTCGATGGAAACCCGGAAACTTCCAGATCGTAATGCATCAATTGACTGGCTTTTGAAAGCGGATCGTCATGCCCTGAAAAGAACTGTTTCTGATAGTAGTAATCGGGGCCCCAGGTCAGCACCGAGCCGATGTTCAGGCGCTCACCCAGTATCTGCCGGATCATATCGCCCGGCAGCACGCCCTCGGTGGGATTCTGATAATGCGAGCAACCGGCGGCGTGCACGTGGTGATCGCCGGAATACCACCCGTATTGCGCCGGATCGATCCAGCGCTCGAGCTGAAACGAGAGATCCGCGGGGCCCTTGTCATCCACCGCGAATTCCTTAGTATGCGTCAGATACTCAGGTCCGCCGCTGTAAGCGATCGTATAGTAGCCTTCCGGCAGACTTATAGTCTCTCCATCGGCGCGATAGATCTGGGGTTGAAAGAAGAAGTCGGGCGCCAGGCGTTTAGAGGGATTTGGGTAAAGGCGGTCTAACCGATCGCGAATAATAAACGAAGCCATGGCCGCCTGGCCTTTCTCGTCGCGTACGTGCAGCTCCACAGTGCGCGCCGGTAAGGCGTTGAACAGTATCAGGATGTCATTGCGAAAGCCGATATCCTGGCTGCCTTGGCCGACATTCAAGCTGATCTGCGCCGAGCGTTGCCCGCGGTCGCGGCTATAGATCTGCAAGATGCGATAGTCCAAAGCCAGTCCGGAGAGGCGCCGCTCCATGGGCGGTTTGTCGTAGATGGAGATTTCGGCCCACCGCTCTGCGGCGCCCTGCGGCGTCAATTCGAGCTTGGGCTCCGGATTGCCGGTCGATTGAATGTATACGGGGCCGCTGTTCGGACTCGCCACCCGCAACGGCGCGGTCACGTTGGCGAGGTTGACGACCTTCACCAGGAACAGCCGCGTGCCGCCCTCGACCAGTTCTGGCTTGGCAGGTCCCGCCTCCACTTTCACGCGGCTCTCCGCATTGATGTCCACGAGGGCCAGCGCGTACTTGTCGAGGATCTTCTCGAGTCCGGAAACGGCGGCGCCTTCGTCCGCGTTCGCGATGGCGGCGTTGATTGCCGTCTGGTCCGCGGCCGGGAACGGCTGACCCAGGTAGCTCATGGCATCCTCCAGCCGCCGCACGTGCTGGGCGAGCGGCTGCAGCGGAACCGCCTGCGCGAACGCACAGTACGCCCCAAGCAGAAGAAAGAACGCGCCCCGGTGCATGTTGTAGACCTCCAACTGTCTGGGAATAAGCATATAACAGCCAGGGCGCGACGGCACCGACTCAGGTGTAAAGTAAGCCGTGCGAAAGCAACCAGAGCGGCTGATTGCGCGTCATGTATTTTGGATGTTTTGTATGTTTTTCCTGGCTGACCACCTCGAAGATCTTCAGCGGATCGCTGCGTTTTCCGCGAAGCTACGCGGGCATGAGCTGGTCGAGTGGCGCGCCGGCGAGGGTTTCGCGCAGGCAGCCTGCATTCTGTGCCGGGCCGAGTTGCGCGTGTACAGTTCGCTCGCCCAGCCCGACATGGACGGTCCAGCGCTCGATGGGCTGTGCGGCGTCCGCGCAAAGTCGGCCGCGTAGACCCCGCTGGTGAGAGTTTCCACCGGCTGCGTGCCCTCAGCTATAATGACTCGGCATGTCCACACTGGCTGGCAAGACCATCTTCATTTCAGGCGCGAGCCGCGGTATCGGCTTGGCAATCGCGCTGCGCGCGGCGCGCGACGGCGCCAATATCGTCATCGCCGCTAAGACCGATGCGCCGCATCCCAAGCTTCCGGGCACCATCCACACGGCCGCGGCGGAGATCGAAGCGGCGGGCGGCCACGCGCTGCCGCTGGCCGTGGATATACGATTCGAGGACCAGGTCTACGCCGCCGTGGAGCAGGCGGTCCGACGTTTCGGCGGCATTGATATCCTCGTCAACAACGCCAGCGCGATCAGCCTCAGCGGCACGCTGCAGACGCCCATGAAACGCTTCGATCTGATGATGGGGGTCAATCTGCGCGGCACTTTCCTTTGCTCGCAGGCGTGCCTGCCGCATTTGGCGAAAGCGTCCAACCCGCACATCCTGACGCTCTCGCCGCCGCTCGATATGCGCGCCAAGTGGTTTGCGCCGTGCGTCGCTTACACCATGGCAAAGTACGGCATGAGCATGTGCGTGCTCGGCATGGCCGAGGAATTCCGCCCCGAAGGCATCGCCGTTAACGCGCTGTGGCCGCGCACCATTATTGCCACGGTGGCGCTCCAGGTTATTCCGGGCGCGGAGCCCGAGCGCGGCCGCAAACCGGAGATCATGGCCGATGCGGCGTGGCACATACTGACTCGCGACAGCCACAGCACCACGGGAAATTTCTTCATCGACGAAGAGGTGCTGGCGGGGGCGGGCGTTACCGACTTCTCAGGCTACGCCGTGTCACCGGGGACGAAACTCAGGCGCGACTTGTTTCTCGACTGAAGCGCTACGCTCCACGTCTTGCGCGCAGCGCCTTTCGGGCGGCTCGCCGGTTGGCAGGCGAAAGCGCCTGCCCCACCCGGGCCGGCAAATGTAGAAACTCCAGCGGCCGCCTTTCAGGCGGTTTTGCGGCCAACTTCAGTTCGCCGATGGGCAGGCGAAAGCGCCTGCCCCACCACAAGCACCGAAGCTGCCAACTGATTTATTGACAGAGACTGCCCCCGGCGATCAGCGTTTCGATCGCGGCGATATCGTGGTGCAGCACGCGGTCTCCCTCGAAAGCTGGCGAGACCGCGCGGATGCTTTGGCGAGCTTGCTCGATCGGAGGGCTGCTGCGCAGGGGCCGCAGCATGTCCAGGGCGCGGGCGGCGGCGAGGGCCTCAATCGCCAGGACGGCGCGTGCGTTCCGCACCACGCGCTGCCATTTAAGCGCCGAGGTCATGCCCATGCTGACGAAATCTTCTTTGTTGCCGCTGGTGGTGATGGAGCCGGATGACGCCGGATGCGAGAGCACGCGATTTTCCGCCACCAGCGCGGCGGCGGTCACTTGGGCCATCATCAGCCCGGATTCCAGGCCCGCGTGTCCAGCCAGAAACGGAGGCAACTCCTCGTTGAGCGCGGGATTGACCAGCCGGTCGATACGTCGCTCCGCGATGCCGGAGAGCGCGGTGAGGGCCACGGCGAGATAATCCAACTGGAACGCCAGCGGCTCGCCGTGAAAATTGCCGCCGGATACGATCTCGTCGTCGAGCACCAGCGGATTGTCCGTGGCCGCGTTCAGCTCGATGGCGAAGACTCGCCGCGCCTCCGCCAACGAATCGCGGACCGCGCCGTGCACCTGTGGTGCACAACGCAGCGAGTAGGCGTCCTGCACGCGGCGGCACGTGATGTGCGACTGCCGGATTTCGCTGCCTTCCAACAACTGGCGCAAGCGCGCGGCGCTCTCCACTTGGCCGGGATGCGGGCGCGCGGCATGCAGCCGCGGATCGAAGGCGCGCGGGGTGCCGCGCAGCGCATCCAGCGTCATTGCGCAGATTACGTCGGCGGAGTCGGCCAGGATCTCGGCCGCCGCCAGTTCCAGGCATCCGATTGCCAACATCGCCTGCGTGCCATTGATCAGTGAAATACCTTCTTTAGCGCGGAGCGTGAGCGGCTCGATACCCGCACGGCGCAGGGCTTCGGCGCCAGGATAGACGGCGCTTTCGTACTCCGCTTCCCCCTCGCCGATGAGCACGAGAGCCATGTGAGCTAGCGGCGCCAAGTCGCCACTCGCGCCTACGCTGCCTTGCGAGGGCACTACCGGGGTGACGCCACGGTTGAGCAGATCGCACAGGCGCTGGGCTACGACGGGCCGGATGCCCGAATAGCCTTTGGCAAGTACGTTGGCGCGGATCGCCATCATGGCTCGCACATCCGCGCGGGCCAACGGATCGCCGACGCCGGCCGAGTGCGAACGGACCACGTTGCGCTGGAGCTGGTCGAGATCGGCGGGCGCGATGCGCACATCCGCCAGAAGGCCGACGCCGGTGTTCACTCCGTAGACTGGCGCATCTCCCGCAGCCAGGCGTTCGACCACGGCGCGCGACCGTTCCATCTTTGCGAGGGCATGCGCCGCCAGAGTGACCTCTGCGCCGCCCGCCGCCACCGTGCAGACTTGTTCTATGCTGAGTTGCTCGCCATCCAGTTCCATCGCATACCATTGTCTACGATCCCAGGCTCGGCGTCGCCTATCCTTGTTCCCCGCGTCCGTTAGGTTTTGACTAGTGCCTGTAAGCGGTTGATTTAGTTGTGGTGCGACCTTCGCGCACTCGGTGTGGGCTTCGGCCCACGGTCGAATTCGGCGAGCTGAAGCTCGCCGCAGCACGCTTGAAGCGTGCGCCACGAAACCCGGCAAGAAACCCGCTACATTATCGTCTGAAATATATGCGCGTGCTATTGCTGATGGTGACGGCCTGCTCCGCCGTCGCTGCGGACCTGCCCAAGGTGGTCTTTCTGGAACCGGTCGGCAAGGTCGACACCGCGGCCGCCGAGATCCGCGAGGACATGCCAATTTACCGCCAGGTGGCGGATGCGTCGAAATACGAACCGTGGCTGCATAACGAATCCGCCGAGCGCGCGTTGCGGTTGTATGCGCAGGCAGCTCGCATCGCGGCGCCTGGGGCGAGCCTGCCGAACTATTACGTGGCGCTGGTGAAGGGCGGCAATCATGGGGCCGTCGGATTCCGGATCGAGACCGCCGACGGCGTGAAGGAGTACCCGCGAACTGCTTACATCTTGCTGGACGCCGATCCCGGGCTGTTCGGGACCACCATGTTTCACGAGACCGGCCACGTCGCCATGGACATGCTGGCGGGCGGCCGCCGTTTGGACGGTGCGGAAATGGCGTCGATTCCGCACAGCACCGCCGCATTGTCCGACCGGACTACCGCGTTTAGCGAGGGCTACGCAATTCATCTGGAAACGCTCGCGGCGCACCTGGCCTACGGCGCGGACCTCCGCGGGCGTTACCAGCATTACTCAGTCGGATTTGGCGACGTGCCATATCGCCAGAGCGAGTATTACCGCGGCGCTTCCGATCTGACAACTTTCTCGCAAGACTTAGCGCGCTACTTCGAGGTGCGCGAGAACTATTTCGCGTTTGAGAGCGCTTTCCGCGGGCCGGACTATCTGCGCGTGCAGTTGGAGAAATCCCGCGACTTCGCGACGCTGCGCGACGCCAACCAATTGCTCCAGGCCGAGGGTTTCTACGCCAGCTTCTTTTTTCTGTTCGCGATGCGCGGCGCGCGGATGCCGGACGAGGAGACCGTCGCCCAACGCGAGGAGCAAGTCATGCGCGCGATGGCCGCGATGTTCGCCGAAGTAAAGACTGACAAGTCGACGCCCTGGCTGTTGGAAATGGTGACACAGTATATGCGCTTGTTTCCCGAGGAGCGAACGGCGGTGGTCGACGCGCTGAATGATCTCAGCCACGGCGTTTTTGTGGACCCCGGTGCGGCCGCCATGTGGCGGGAACATTATCTCGCCAGCTTGCGCCTGGACCTGGAACACCTCAATCGCGACGCCATCAATGCGGCGCGCAAGCGCTGGCGGGAGCAGGTTCTGGCGAACCCGCGCGTCCTATTTTCGCGCATCGGGCCGGAGATTCCGTGTACCGTGCCCGCAGTCACCGTGCGGCTGGTGGCGTTTGGCGAAGATGCTCCGCTGCTGTTCGACGTGAACACAGTGCAGGAGGGGATTGTGCGCTTGATTCCCGGCATTGCCGACGACGAGGTCGCGCGCTGGATTGCCGAGCGCGGCAAGGCGCCGTTCGCCAGCACCGAAGATTTCCGCCGCCGTGCAGCCCTACGCCCGCCAATTCTGGCGGGAATAAAATTGTAGTGCGCGGCGCAGGCTCGCCGAGACGGCGAACTGAAGTTCGCGTTGGCAGGCGAAACCGCCTGCCCCACCAGACTGTTTAACAGTGCCACCAAGGCACTCTTTCCCTTCAGGAAAATGTAGAAATTCAAGCGGCGAGCATTTGCTCGCCGCGGGACGCTATCCAGAGTACTAATCTGGGGAGTTGTCGAAAAGGCGGGACTGAAGTCCCGCTGCAAGCTAAAGCTCGCGCCACGCGCGCACGATGTTATCCTCATACTTTCTATGGCGCGAAAAGTGGCGGTGATCGGAAGTGCCGGGCAACTCGGCGTGGAGTTGGTCCGGGAGTTGAACCAGCGCGGCTACGAAACGATTGGCTGGGACCGCGACAAGCTGGACATCACCGATAACGCTCAGGTGGAAAGCGTGCTGGCGCCCTGGTATCCCGAGATCGTGTTCAACGCCGTGGCCTACAACCAGGTGGATGTGGCGGAAAGCGAGCCGCACGCATCCTTCCTGGTGAATGCGCTGGCGGTGCGCAATCTGGCGCTGGCATGCCGCCAACTGGATGCCCGCTTCGTACATTTCTCGACCGATTACGTCTTCGACGGTACGGCGGGGCGGCCTTATGCCGAGACCGATCCCACGCATCCGCTGGGGGCCTACGGAGTATCGAAGCTGGCCGGCGAGCATTACGCACAGGCTTACCTGGATGCGCCGCTGATCGTGCGCACCTCCGGCCTGTTCGGGCCAGGCGGATTGAAGACGGCCCGCGGGAATTTCGTGGAGCTGATGCTGCGGCTGGCGCAGTCACCGCAGCCGATACGGGTGGTGAAGGACCACGTGGCGTCCCCCACGTATGCGCCCCTACTGGCCGCCCGCACGATCGACCTGGTGGAGCGCGACCAGGCCGGCGTCTTCCATATAGGAGGCGGCGCACCCATCTCCTGGTTTCACTATGCGCAGTTGATCTTCGCCGCGGGGTTGCCGGGACAAGCCGTGGAACTGCATCCGGCCGACGATCGCGAGTACCGCACAGCCGCGCGGCGGCCCAAGTATTCGGCTCTATCGAACGCCAAAATGGAGAGTCTGGGACTGCAGCCCATGCCCCCGCTGGAGGAAGCGCTGCGCCTCTATTTCGCGGCGCGCGAGCAGATGCTCAGCTCCGTTCAGGCTTGATGGCGTAGTATCCCTTGCGCACCTGCACCTTCAGGTTCTTGTCCGTTACCCGCACATCGAGGCGGCGGAAACCGCCGTCCTGCTCCGGATTCGTCGAGGTGTAAGCGATGGAGTACTGGCTGCGCATCTCGTCCTGAAGCTCCTTGAAAGCGTCATCGAGGGTATGCTTGCGATCCACGTGGTAAACGCGCCCGCCGGTCTCGCCGGACATTCTCTGCAAAGCGGAATCGCTGACGTGGCCGAAAGTGAGCGGGCCATTGCCGTAGGCGCTGGGATCGGCATAATCGATGCTGTAGATCACGGCGTCGGACTTCTGCGCGGCTTCGATGGCCTCCTGGATCTTGAGCTTGCTGCCCTGATCGATGCCGTCGGTGATCAGGATGATGGCTTTGCGGCCGACTTCGCCCTTCAGCTTTTCATTCGCGGCCAGATAGACGGCGTCGTATAACACCGTGCCGCGCGGCTGGCTGATAGTCGGCACGGGTCCGGGACCCAGCCCGGAGGCGCCGGAATTGATCTGCAAATCCTTCAGGCCGGCCTGCAACAGCTTAGGGGAATTCGTGTAATCCTGCAGCAGCTCCGACTCCTCGCCGAAGCTGATGAGGAAGGCTTCGTCCTTCTTACGCAGCACTTGCTCGAAGAATTGGTAGGCGGCGCGCCGCTCGATATCGAGCAGGTTTTTCTGGCTGGCGCTGACGTCTATCAGCAGCCCGATGGTCAGGGGCAGGTCGGTTTCGCGGGTGAAATACTTGATGGTTTGCGGTTTGCCGTCTTCCAGGATGGTGAAATCGTCCTTCGTCAGGTTGCCGATCAGGCCGCCGTGCTTGTCGTGGACCGAAGCCAGGATGTTGACGAGGGCCACCTCTACTGAGATTGTAGGAGGCTTGTCTTCGACCGGCTTGTCACCGGCAGGCTTCTCCTGCGGCCACGTCGGCGCAGCCAGCAGGATGAAAGATGCCAGGACGCGGCCCAGCGCGGCGTTCGAAAGTTCCATAGGGTTACAATGGGGGACGTAACTGGCCGTACCCCTGTTTCAATAATGCGCAAAGCGATACGTCATCTGCAAGCGGCTGATCCGGTGATGGGCGGAATTATCGAGCGGGTTGGCGCTTATCGCATACGCTTTCGAGAGCCGGGGTTCGAAACGCTGGTCAAATCCATCGTCTACCAGCAGCTTAGCGGACGGGTAGCGCAGGTGATTTTCGACCGGCTGGTCGCAGCGGTTCCAGGCGGCACGCTGACCCCGGAAAGCGTGCTCGCCCTTCGTCCGGCGAAGATGCGAGCGCTGGGCCTTTCCAAGCAGAAGACCGCCTATATTCGCGACCTGGCGCGGCTCACCCGCGCCGGCACGATCCGATTTGAGGAGCTGCCCGGGCTGCCGGATGCGGTGGTGATCGAGCGGCTCACGCAAGTGAAGGGCGTGGGGGTTTGGACGGCCCACATGTTCCTGATCTTTGCACTGCGGCGCACCAACGTGCTGCCGAGCGGCGACCTGGGGATCCGTGCGGCGATTCGCAAGGCATACGGTTTGCCGGAGCTGCCGAAGCCGGCCGAAATCGAAGCGCTGGGGCTGCGGTGGCATCCCTACTGCACGGTAGCGGCCTGGTATCTCTGGCGGAGCCTGGAGCCGAACGCAAACCTGTGAGGGCTATTCCAATTCCTCTTCTACCGTAACCGTTGGAATCGGCGGCAGGGACGCCAGCCACTCGCGGGCCAGGCTCTCGGGGTTGGCGGATAGATGCACGCGCGCAGAGCGCACCTCGGCGTTGTTTTCAATGAAGGCGGCGACGATGCCCTCCGGCGTGGGCCGCAGTTCCAGTTTGTGGCCGCGCGCTTCCAGGCGCAGGGTCGTGCCCAGCCACGCGAGGTGAATCTTGGTGCGGGAAGCATACCCGAGCCGGGTGGCCTGCCGGATCAGCTCCGCGGTATACGGGCTGTTCTTGAGTTGCGCCGCATTCGCCGCGGAGGCCTGCACGCGGGCGCGTTCGGACTCGCGCGATTTCGCGTTACGACCGTTCTGGCCGCTGCGCTCCTCCCGCGATTCCATGCTCTTCAGGTTGCTTTCGAGATTGTCCAGGAAACTCATGCCTTTTTCTAGTGTGGCATACTGAGGACCTTGCCTGATGGAGCAGTCCGCCGACCGGCCTGCGCTGGCATGGCGAGGATTCAATTGAATCGATGAAACGAGCTGGAACAGCGTGGCGCACGCTTCAGTGTGCCGCCGTGGGCTTCAGCCCACGGTCCAATTCGGCGAACTGGAGCCGCCGTTGGCAGGCGAAGGCGCCTGCCCCACCCCGGTGTACAGCAGTGCCACCACGGCACTCTTCAGGAAAATGTAGAAACTCAAGCGGCGAGCTGAAGCTCGCCCGGCGCAGGGGCACCACGCGCTGAAGCGTGCGCCACGCATTCACTTACGCGATCAGCTTCTCTACCGCGCCGCAGAACGTGTCGATCTCCGGCACGGTTGTATAAACATTCGGCGTGATCCGCAGGCCCTTGAACTGCGGGTGCACGATACCGACCGTGAGGATGCGGTATTTCTCCCAGAGCTGGTCGGCCAACGCCCCAGGGTCCTTGCCTTCCACCGAGAGCAGACCGATGCCGCAGCTTTGGCGCGGATCCGAACTGGTCGGCGTGGAGACGCGCGGCAACTGCGTGAGACGCTCGGTCCAGAGGGTGCGCAGGTAGCGCATGCGGGCGGCTCTGCGTTCCACGCCGATCGCCGTATGAAACTGCAGCGCGTCGGAAATGGCGTTGTGGTTGGCCGCCGGATGCGTGCCGATTTCTTCGAATTTGCGAATGTTGTCGGCCATCTCCTCGGGCGCGGGCATCATCGGCCAGAGCTTCGCGATCTTGGATTTGCGCACGTAGAGGAAGCCCGTGCCGATCGGCGCCAGCAGCCACTTGTGCAGGCTGGTGCCGTAATAGTCGCAGTCGAGGTCGTCGTGTTTGAAGGGGAAATGGGCGTAGGCATGCGCGCCGTCCACGATGGCCTCGATGCCGCGGCTGCGCGCCATTTGGCAGATGCGCTTGACCGGAAAGATCTGGCCGGTGAGATTGGTGATGTGGCAGAAGTGAATCACGCGGGTGCGCGGCGTGATAGCGCGCTCGAAGCGGTCGGCGAGGTCGTCGAGCGAAGGCGGCGGTGTGGGGAATGAAATCATTTTCAGCACGATGCCGTCGCGACGCTCACGCTGTTTCCAGGTCGTGATCATGCGCGGGTAGTCCTGATCGGTGGTCAGGACCTCGTCGCCGGCCTTCAGATCGAGTCCCAACTGGCAGTTTTCCAGGCTCTCGGACGCGTTGCGGGTGATGGCGATCTCTTCGGGATCGCAGCCGAAGTCGGCGGCGAGGGCGCGGCGCACCGATTCCACTTCCGGTTCCAACACCGCCCACATCGTGCGGGCCGGGGCGATATTGCTGAACTCCAGATAGCGGCGCATGGCCTCCTGCACGATGCGCGGAGAGGGACTGACGCCGCCGTTGTTCAGGTTGATGATGTTGCGGTCCAGCGTGAAGGCGGATTGGATTTCTCGCCAGAAATCCTCGTCGCGCGCCAAGTCCTCGGCGGTGCGATGGTTCCCAGTGGTAGCGGCGCGGGCGCGATCGATGGCATCGGGGCGGAAAAAAGCCAGGCCGCCCGCGGTCATGAGAAATTGACGACGCTGCATGGAACCTCCGTTGGACGGCGCTTGGGCCGCGATGTCCATTGTAACGGAAATAAATTAGTTGGCAGGCGAAAAGCGCCTGCCCCACCTCATTTCGTACGCCACGCCGCCAGTGCGCTCGCGAAGCGGTCGCGCACAGTCACATACTGTGCGTTGTCGTATTGATTGGTCTTCTCGGTGACGTCCACGGATTCGTCGTATAGCTCGTTGGGACCCTTGCCCTGGTCCCGCAGAATCAGCTTGTACCGGTCGTCGCGCGCCATCTCGGTGTTGCGGAAGCGGGCGAAAGTCACGCCGCGCCAGGATTGCTTCTTGGGCAAGCGTCTGCCATATGCGAACGGGAGATAGCTTTGTCCGGTCAAGTCGCGGCCCGGGGGCGGCGCTGCGCCGGTCAGCTCACACAGCGACGGCAACAGATCGTTTGAGCCGACCACCTCGGTGCGCATGGTCTGCGGCGGAAAGCGGCTGGGCCAGGACCAGATCAACGGCACGTGCACCACTTCCTCGTACATATTGATGGGATCCGAGGCCAGACCGTCGCCCCAAAGTCCGTGGTGGCCCGCCAGATAACCGTTGTTGCCGGTGAGGACGATCAGCGTGTTGTCTCCGAGGCCGCGCTGCTGGAGCTTGGAAAGCAGCACGGGCACCTGCTCGTCGAGCATGGAGAGGCCCGCCGCGTACTTGCGCAGATTGCTCTGCGGGCTCCGCATCATCTCTTTCTGGGTGGCGTTAGGCGCGGCGGATTCCCAGCCGGTGGCTTCAAAGCTGGTCCCGGCGTAGAGGTCGAGATACTTTTGCGGAATGGCCGCGGCGGCCGGACGCGACCAAGTCAGGGTTAGAGAAAACGGCTTGGCGGGAGCCTGCGCTTCCAGGAACTCGCTGGCCTGGCCGGCCGAGGTGGCCGACCCGCGGTTGTAGCCGGCGCTGGCCAGGACATCGCCGATCAGGCCTTCCGGCAGGCTGCGTTCCAGCGCGACGGGCGAGCTCGAGAAAGCGTTCGAGAAACGCACCCCGACTAGCGCCAGGCGGTCGATATTCGGCACGCGAATTTCCTTATTCCCATAACAGCCGAGCATGTACGCCCCCAGATCGTCGGCCACTATGAGGACAATATTGGGGCGTTCCACAGTGGCTGGCTGCTTCGCTGGCTGCTTCTTGGTTGCGGCGAGAGCGGGGGCGGCCAGGGTTCCCAGCAAAAATTGACGGCGGTTCACAGGCATTCGATTCAGTATACGGTTTTGCTAAACTCGATAAGACGGCGGCGTAGCTCAGTTGGTTAGAGCGACGGTCTCATAATCCGTAGGTCGAGCGTTCGAATCGCTCCGCCGCCACCAGTTTCCCGTCTACCTCACCTCGGCCTCGATGGCCTCCAGTTCCTTGCCGGCATCCGCCCATTTTCCTTGGGCGGCGAGATCGCGATAGCGGCGCAAATGGTTGCGGACGCGCTCCAGACGTTGGTCAGCCGAGCCGGGCTGCATCGTGGATGTGGGCGGCGCGCCGGCAGGCGGCGGGGTTGTCGCCGTGGCTTGGCGCACCAGGGCTTGGGCTCCGGCTGAGAGCTGCGCGATCCCCTGCTCGTACGTATCCGTATAGATCAGGCGATTGCCCACGGCTAGCACGATCTTCTTAAGCTGCGGCATGCGGGCTTCGGTGGCCTGGATATAGATGGGATCTACGTACAGAAAAGTGCTGTCCACCGGCAGCACCAGCGTCTGCGCGCGCAACACCTGCGAGCCCTGCTGGTTCCATAGGGTCAGATCCTTCGATATGGTCTGATCCTGGTTGATGCGCGCCGCGATCTGCGCGGGTCCGAAGATGAGCTCCTGCTTGGAGAGCTGCAGCACCACGACTTCGCCCAAATGATCGCCGTCGCAGCGCGCCAGCATCAGGCCGATCAGGTTGTCCTTGGTTCGTGGCGTGAACGGCAGCAGCAGCAGGAACTCGGACTGGCTTTCACCGGGCAAGCTGGCCACCACGTAGGTAGGCGTGACCGCCTCAGGCTGGCCCTGCTGCCCAGCCGTGTAGCGGGCCAGGTCCCAGACGTCTTCCTTGTTATAGAAGGACTGGGGATCGAGCATGTGATACGTGCGATAAATCTCGGCCTGCACGCGAAACATCATTTCGGGATAGCGTGCGTGCCGGCGCAAATCGGCGGGCATCTCGGAGGCGGCGTGGAATAGCTGTGGGAAAAGGCGCTGATAAGCCCGTATGATGGGATCCTCCGGCGCGAAGATGTAGAGGTGCGTGTCGCCGTCGTATGCGTCGATGGTCGCCTTTACGGCGTTGCGAATATAGTTCACATCGCCCAGGTCCGTCACCTCTAAGGTGCGCGAGTAGGGATGCGCGTTCGAAGTGGTGTATCCATCCGCCATCCAGACCAGCCGGCCGGCATCCGTGATGACGAGATACGGGTCCTTGTCCCACGAGATGAAGCCGGCGAGTGTTTCCAGGCGCTCGCGGATCTTGCGGCGGATCATCATGCGGCTGTTGCCGGTGAACGGGTTGCTGAGCAGGATGTTGATGTCGCCTTCGCTGACCGCGGCGGCGATCCGCATGGGAAGTGAGTCCACCGGAAAGCCGCCGTTTCCGTCGTAGCGCGAATGCACGTTATCGGCGCCGGACGGATAGTTGAACTCCTCCTGCGCGGTATGCACAAAAACGGGTTCTTGAACCACTTCGCCGTAGTAAATCTCCGGGCGCGTCAGCTTCAGGCTGGGCGTCTTGATTTCCGGCGGAGCATTCTCGATGAGCAGCACGGGCAAGCCATCGGGGGTAATGCTGCTGACCGGCGCCAGCACCACGCCGTATCCGTGCGTGTAGACGAAATGCGGGTTGATCCAGCTCTTGCTGGCGTCGGGCAACTGGTTGATGTCCAATTCGCGTGGTGTGAGCAGCACCTCGCGGTAGGCGCCGTCGATGGTGTAGCGGTCAACGTCCGTGTCGGAGAACACGTAATAGGGCCGCAGGGCCTGTATTTGGGTGACCGTGTCGTGGAAGGCGTGCCAGTCCCAGAGGCGCACGTTGTCGATGATACTCTTGTATTGGGTGGGATCGATGGCCGACTCGGTGTGCACTTTGAACTCGATCTCGCGCATGCGATTTTCCAATCCGTAGGCGGAACGGGTGGCGTGGATGTGGGTCTGAATGTAAGGGCGCTGTATGGAGATTTCGTTGGGCCGCACGTGCAGCGCGGAGACCAGGCGCGGCACGGCGAACGAGATCACCAGCGAGAGGGCCATCGAGGCGGCCAGGATCCAGCGGCGCATCCAGACCAGCGCGGCGGCCGCGAGGCAGGCGGCGATGACCAGCCACTGCAAGGGCAGGGCGAAGTTCTGATCCACGTAATCGATGCCCACCATGAAGCCGTGGTCGTCATAAACCATTTCGTAGCGCGCCAGGAAGAAACGCAGCGCCAGGGCCAGCAGAAAGAACACAATTGCGCCGCGCAGGAACCGGCCTTCGAGCCCGCCCTCCAGGCGGAAGAACGACGGATCGATCTGGCGCATGTCGCTCACCTCCGGCAGTTGGTGGCGCAACTGCCAGCCGCGCGCGGCGATCCAGTAGACCAGCACGCAGACGATGACGAGCGCCAGCAGGTAGCCGCGCAGGTCGGAGTAAAACGGCAAGTCGAACAGGTAAAACCGCAGCGGCAAGCCGAACACGGAATCGTGCCAGGCGTTGGCCTCCGCGGGTATGCCGCGGGCGCCCAGGTAGCGCACCACGGTCCAGGTCTCGATGGAGCCGGCCGCGACCAGATACCCGATGAATAGCAGGGCGAGGCTGGAGATCCAGGCGTAAATAGGATGTTCGGAGAGGCTGGTGCCGGCGAACTTCAGCGCGCGGGCATGCGCCCACCAGAGGGCGGCGAAGGCGATCAGGGTAGCGGCAAGCAGGGGTGCGAATCCATAGGCCAGCATGCTGAGCCACGTGTCGATCTGGCCCAACTCCTTCCACCATTGATATTCGATGGAGAACGAGGCGAGCGAGCGGGCGCCCAGCAGGATAAGGACGGCGAGCACGATGAGGGTGACGCGTGCGCCGCGGCCCCCACGCTTGGGGGTGCCGCGTTCAATGCGGTACTGGGGCATGCCCGGAGTGTAGCACCATGCTGTGGCACACGCTTTGGCGAGCCGAACGGCGAACTGGAGTTCGCCGTTGGCAGGCGAAACCGCCTGCCCCACCCCATCCGCCCCGATCAAACTGTTACCCATCTGCCAGGCAGCACACCACTGTTCAACAGTGCTCCGAGGCACTCTTTTTCCCAGGAAAATGTAGAAACTCAAGAGGCGAGCTGAGCTCGCCTGTGCCGGCAAGAGTGCCTGCGCCACGCAGCGAAGCTAACTACGGAGGACAGCATTTTCTCATACAAGGATGAGCCTGGAGGCGGGATTGAGAGCGACCCGCCGCCAGGACTCCTTTCTGGTTTGATTTTGCGCCGTCTCGGTGCCGACCAACGGGAGGCCCTACAGAGGTC
>Ga0181532_10000040_pt1 | contig 126687 bp, 126 predicted proteins | sample PEATcosm2014_Bin_33_FD_119768 | JGI IMG/M metagenome (GOLD analysis project Ga0181532, IMG submission 119768) | Peatland microbial communities from MTU Mesocosm Facility, Houghton, MI, USA - PEATcosm2014_Bin11_30_metaG | ecosystem: Environmental > Terrestrial > Soil > Wetlands > Peat | place...
AGCAGAAACGCCATTTGACCGGATACAAGTCACGGATTACAAAGGGTTTAAGCAGTGACTTAGCAAAACAAAAGCGAAACCACAACCTGTAGTGCTTACTGGAGTCAAGTGAACACCCCAATCAAGTTAATAACAGGCTCCTGGGGGCTCCCACCTTTCGCCAAAAGCGGGCGAACGGATGGGGCATCCGGCAACATCGCTACTAACCACCCCCACCCCCCTCCCTCCTGCATAAATCTTTAGAATCAATAACTTGCGCAGAATTCCAGTCTAAATTATTGGTAGTCCTAGACTTATCGCAAAATCTTGATTCATAATGCTTTATCGCCACGCGCCGTCCTCCTCCTGACCTTCGAGGAATGCTTCGCCTTTAGGGCCTCCGCTGCGAGCGCCACCTTCGCGCAATTTCGCGCCTGCGAGATCCAGTTCGTGCAAGACCCTGCCTGCCTCGTCGGAGTCGAGGCGGCCAGCAGCAAGAGCTTGAACCACCTCGTTCAGGCTGAACAGGATGGAACCTTTGTCGTGAGGCGGCGGCAAGTGCAGGTCTCTGACCCCGAGGGTCCGCCGGCCTCGCCAAGTGCGCAGGCGATGTCCTTTGTAGCGCAGATGGGAGTGGCAGTAGCTCTCGCCACCGAGCGCAGGGGAATGGCACGCGATCCCGTCTTCCTTAACATGGCGACAATGCCTTGCTCAATTCATGGCCGCCTCCGCCTCTGGTATCTCAGCCGCCTGGCCTGGCGCTGCCTGACCTCCTGATGAAAATAGTCGCCCGCGCAGCGCGATCGCGCGGCACGTCACTCCTCCTTCCTTCCTATGGTGACAAAGTTTCACAAGCATAATCGCTCCTTGCGAACTGGATCCCATTCCCGAATTGGGAAATCGGGAAGGGTGTAGAACTCAGCACGCGCCCACCCTCTCGCCGAAAGCAGGCGAGAAGGGTGGGGCACCCAGGGTCAAATATTCGTTCAGAAAGGGTTGGCCACCCGTCCGAAAGGGTGGGAGAAGCAGTTGTTCATTCTACGTGAGGCCTCGGGAGGAGAGGTGTTTAACAGTTGTCAGTTGTCAGGGGTTTGCGCTACTTTCTGTGGCTGAGTGTTGAATGCTGACCCCTGACTCCCCAACTATCCACTCTTCTTCACGTATGCGAGCACCTCTTCGGCGTGACCATCAGGCTTGACGTTCTCGAAGATATGCACGAGCTTGCCGTCTGGCCCGATGAGAAACGTCGTCCGGGCAATTCCCATCACCTTCTTGCCGTACATGTTCTTTTCCTTCAGGACGCCGAACTTGTTCGCGACCTCCTTCTTGTAGTCGGCCAGCAGCGTGTACGGCAAGTCGTGTTTTTCTTTAAACTTAAGTTGTGCCTTCGACGTGTCGGGCGAAATGCCCAACACGACCAGTCCGGCATTTTGCAGCTTGCGATATGCGTCGCGGAACCCGCACGCTTCAATGGTTCAGCCGGGAGTGTTGGCCCGCGGATAGAAGAACAGCACTACGTCATTGCCGCGGAACTGATCGAGCGAAACCGGGTTTCCGTTTTCGTCGGGTAGAGTGAAGTCGGGAGCTTTCGAGTTGATTTCCATATCGCACTATCTATACCGCAAATCGCGCGATTGGGCTATTGCGGCGATGCTTGTTGCCTTGCTGCTGCCCGGTTTCGGCAGCGCTCAGCTTCGCGACCGGACGGAGCACAAGCCAGTTGGCCAGGAACAGACGGAGAGCAAGAAGAAGCCGGCCAAGCGCGGACCGCGCGCCATCGCTGTGGTCGAGTTTCTGCCCGGCGGCGGAGCGCGGCTGATCCCGATCGCGCTCTGGATCAACGACCGCTTCTACGATGCCAGCCTTTACGGCGCGAATCCCGAGCCGATGGCATTGCAGCCCGAGACCCTGTATCAGGCGACGAACTACGGCGAGCCTACTGGATGGTTTACCGTGACCACACCGAAACAGGTCAACGGGAATTGGGTCGCCGACGGCCAATGGAAGCCGCAAAAGGGCTCGCTTGACACTAAGATTGCCGAGCAAGCCGCGAAGCAGGCGAAGAAAAAGTCGCCGTCTCTGATGAGCGACGATTCGGGTCCGCCGGTGCTGCGGCGCTCGCCAGCCAGCGGCTCCGAGCCGGAACCGTCAGGCGGTAACCAGAGCAGTACGCCGAGTTCTACCAGCAGCAGTTCTCCTCCGCCGTCGGACGACGATCCTGACCGGCCCACGCTGAAGAACTCGTCTCCTTCCGCAGCCGCTTCTTCGTCGCAACCGACGCTCGCCGACGACACTCCGCAGGCAAATGTGCCGCCTGCGTCCGCTTCCTCTCCGGATGACAATGATCCCGATCGCCCAATTCTGCACCGTGGCAAACCAGCGGCCCAGTCTGGCACGACCGCGGCTGCCATTGCTGCGCCGAAGCCGAGCGCAAGCAAGACAGCATCACCCGCAGCGGCCGCTCCTGCGCTGAAGGCTTCCGCCAACGCACCAAGATTTCCGCAATCCGGTCACGCCTATCCCGCCATCTCCGACGCCGGCACTTACGAGATGCGCTCTCTGCTCTACGCCATGACCCCGGCGGAAAAGGAAGACAAGGCACAACCGATGCTGGCGCTCGCGATGGAAGAGGTCCGAAACTACGTCGGCAAACACACTGTGGCATCTCCCACGAAAACGCCAGCGAAAGTGCCACCGAAGGCGTCGGCGAAGCCGCAGAGTTTCGTTATCACCGACTACGATCTGCGCGCTTTCGATCTCGACTTTAGCAACTCGCCCACCTTCGTTCTGACGGCGAAGGTGCCCTCCCCAACCATCAAGCCGGCGGCCGGCGCCGAGTTCGATTACTTTGTCACCGTTGTGGCGCGGCTTGACATCAACGGCCAGGCGCAAAAGATCTTCAGTTCCGTCACCGACAGTACGCACCTCGACGCGTACCCGCAATTGGAAGTCATCGACGCCGTGGACGCCGACGCCAACGGCCGCGGCGACCTCCTTTTCCGCCAGCACTCCGACATCGGCATCAGCTACGCTCTTTATCGCGTGTATCCCTATCAGATGGTGAAGGTCTTCGAGGGCGGGGCGGGGATGTGAGTAAGGCAGCCGTCAGCTGTCCGCTTTCGGCAGAATAGCCGCGCGCACTTCTACCGCCGCTCGCTCGACCACAGCGTCAACAGCTTGCTCTACCGCAGAGGACAACTCCACGCCAGCGGAAAAATTCTCGCCCTCAATGCCGTAAAGGATCAGGTGAGCAGGCAGTTGATCCAGTGACCGAGCCAGTTCAACCGCCTCGGCCACGCTGAAGGCATGAGTAGAGTAATGGAAGAATCCAATCGGGACCGGTGCGACCCGGGCGTCGAGGCGACGAATCGTTCCCGGCGTCGCGCCGGAACGAACTGCGTCCACTAGCATCACCCAAGTCGCGCCCTTCCATGCCTCGATGAGCGTCCCGCCCTCACCGCTCTCCTCCAGGATTGTGACCCCGATTGGGAATAGCATTCGGAGTTGGCGCGCGACAGCAATGCCGGCTCCGTCATCGCTGCGATATTCGTTGCCAACGCCGATGACGACGATGCTTGGCTGTCCAGGTGTCATTCTGCTTCGATGTGTAGTTTTAGGAAGTGGGTGGCGCACGAGATGCAAGGATCGTAGTTGCGGACGGCCTGCTCGCACTGCCACTGCAGCTTGTCCTTTTGTATAACAAGGTGGGCTTGGACAAACTGCCAGAGATCGCCCTCGATGGTCTTCAGGTTTTGCGAGGTGGGCGGAACAATCTTGGCGTCAAGGATGATGCCGCGGTCGTCGAGGCGGTAGCGGTGATAGCAGATTCCGCGCGGCGCTTCCGTGCAGCCGTAGCCAGTGCTGACGCGCGGTTCGACGCTGACCGCAGGTGTGTTGGGCATCTCATACTGATCGATGATGCGCAGCGCCTCATCGCAGGCATATAGCATTTCCACGCTGCGCACGATGATGCTCTGGAAGGGATTGCGGCATACCGGTCCCAGACCCGCGCTTCGCGCCGCCTCCTGCGCCATCGGAGAAAGCTTGTCGAAGTTCAGGTTGTAACGCGCCTGCGGCCCCACGAAATATGAATTCCGTTCCTTGATGCGCGACTGCAGCGCGTTGGAGTGGGAAACATGGTCCTCAACAAAGTTCTGATCGTATTCGCGAACCGCGATGTCCATCTCTTTGTTGGAGACAATCCGTCCTTCGTTAAATGGATATTCGTCGGGATGACGCAGGGCGACGAACTCGTAATCGCGGTCAAACTCAGGGAATGCGAATGTCGCGACCCAGTGCACAGTTTCGAGCGCGGCATCGCGTGCCCACTTCAGTTCCTCCCCCAGCGGCGAAAATTCCTTCTTGTCTGGCACCTTGTAGAAGCCGCCGACGCGTACATTGATGGGGTGGATTTCCCGGCCTCCCAGCAGGCGCACGATCTCGTTGCCGGCTTTCTTCAAGCGGAGGCCTCGCTTGACCTCGACAGGGTGGTCTTTGGCCATGCGAATGGCGTCTTCGTAGCCGAGGAAGTCTGGCGCGTGCAACAGATAAATGTGCAACGCGTGACTCTCAATCCATTCGCCGCAGTAAATCAACCGTCGCAGGTCCCGGATCGGGCCGGTTATTTTGACTCCGCAGGCGTCCTCGATGGCATGGCAAGCGCTCATCTGATAGGCAATGGGACAGATGCCGCAAATGCGGGCGGTGATGTCGGGCGCTTCATTGAACTTTCGCCCGCGCAGAAACGCCTCGAAGAAGCGCGGCGGCTCGAAGATCCTCAGCTTAACATCCGTTACCTGCTGGCCCTTGATCTTCACCGACAGGGCGCCTTCGCCTTCGACACGCGCGAGGTAGTCGACTTTGATAGTCCTACTTTTCATGCGCTTCGCTCTCTCTGCGGAAAGGCTCAGCGTAGGCGTTGAATCCTCGGAAGGCCCGCATCAAATCGCGCTCGCTCACTCCCAACTCATTCCACCAGGTGCTGAGCGAGGCCGTGTTGGGCGTCTCTTTCGGCCCGAAGCATCCGTAACACCCGCGAGCGTAGGCTGGGCAAAGAGCCCCGCATCCGACCTGGGTCACCGGTCCGAGGCAGGGTGTGCCTTGCGCAACCATTACACAGACGGTGCCACGTTGCTTGCACTCAAGGCAAACGCTGTGCGGTGGCGTGTTGGGCTTGCGTCCATTCAGAAACGCGCTGAGGACTTCCACCAACTGATACTTATTGATGGGGCAGCCCCGCAGTTCAAAATCAACAAACACGTGGTCGGTTATGGGAGTGGATTTTTTGAGAGTTTCGATATAGTCGGGCCGGGCGTACACGATGGAGATGAATTCCTTCACCTCCTTGAAATTGCGCAGCGCCTGGATGCCGCCGGCTGTGGCGCAGGCGCCAATCGTCACTAGGAATTTGGAGGCGCGCCGGATGCCGTGAATCCGCTCGGCATCGTGCGGCGTGGTGATCGAGCCTTCTACCAGCGAAAGATCGTAAGGGCCTTTGACCACCGCGCGCGAGGCCTCGGGGAAATTGGCGATCTCCACCGCGTCGGCGACGGCGAGGAGTTCGTCCTCGCAATCCAGCAGGCTCAACTGGCAACCGTCGCAGGAGGAAAACTTCCAGACCGCGAGCTTTGGTTTGCGAATGGCCATGTCAGATCTCCGACCTGCCAAGAATTGCCGCGATGCGAGGGAAGGCGAAGACCGGGCCGTCCTTGCAGATGAAGGTCGGACCGTACTGGCAATGGCCGCAAAAGCCGATCCCGCATTTCATGTTGCGTTCCGCTGACAAGTAGGTGCGCTCCGGCGCCACGCCGCGCTTCAGGAGCTCCATCACAGTAAAGCGCATCATGACCTCGGGACCACAAACCATCGCCACTGTGTTGGTCGGATCGAAAGGAGCACGCGGAATCATTGTCGTCACCACGCCGACGTTTCCCCGCCAGCTACTGGCAGCCCGGTCGACTGTGACCTGGATTTCAAGGTCGAACTTGCCGCGCCACTGTTCTAGTTCTTGACGGTAGAGGATGTCTTCCGGAGTACGCGTCCCATATAGCAAAACGATCTTCCGGCACTTCTCCCGTTCCGCCATCAGTCGGTAGAGTGCAGGCCGCAGTGGAGCCAGTCCGATGCCGCCTGCCGCAATCACAACGTCCCGGCCGGTCGCTTCTTCCACCGGCCAATGGCTCCCGAACGGACCGCGAATCCCCATGATCTCGCCGCGCTTGAGCTGCCGCATGGCCTTGGTGACCGTGCCGACCACGCGAGTGGTGTGCTTGAGCAGAGGAGCGTCGTCGGGGTCGCTGCTGATGGAGATCGGCACCTCTCCCACCCCGAAGACGTAGAGCATGTTGAACTGGCCCGGCGCAAAGGAGAACCCCTTGCCCGAATCTTCGGGAAGAATTTCCAGCGTGAAGGTGTCGTCCGTCTCCTGCTTTACGCGCTGGATGCGGTAAGGCATGGGCAGCATTGGGTCTGGGGTCAGGTCGGCAGTCACAGCCTCGGGTTGCTCAAGCATGGTTGCCATACATATCCAGCAACTGCAATCTGGTCGACTCCAGGCGCTCGGTGACGATTTGCATGAATCGCTTATAGATCTCGTAGCCGAGGTCGTGGTCCTCATCGCACTTGGCGCGAAGACACTTGCCGTCAAATGCCAGCGCATGCGTAGGCTGCTGAGTCCTTGCGTCAAAATGCCAGCGATAAGGGGCAAACAGCCACGACCATCCCAACACTTCACCTCCGCCAACAGTTTGCACCGTCGTGAGGCCATCGTGCGGGATCACAAACTGCACCGACACCAGACCTTCGCGAATGAGGTAAAAGTGGTCGGCCGGGTCACCCTCGTGGAAGATGACTTGTCCTGCCTCGAAACGCACGTTCATGGAACATCCGGCGATCAACTGGATATGCCGATCCTCCATGCCCTGGAAAAAGGGATGGTCTCTGAGAATTGGTTCGAGTGTGTGTATCATGGCGCGTCCTTATTGTGGTCTACCGGCACCTTAGCAGAATCGCTTTCGCGGATGGCGCCAGTCTCGACCGTAATATCAATTCCTACCGGACACCACGTGATGCAGCGGCCGCAACCCACACAGCCGGAAACGCCAAACTGATCAATCCAGGTGGCCAGTTTGTGGGTCATCCATTGGCGATAGCGCGATCTCGGGGTAGCGCGAACACTTCCGCCGTGGATGTAGGAGAAGTCTACTGTGAAGCACGAGTCCCATCGCCGCCAGCGTTCGGCGTGCTGGCCGGTCAGGTCGGTCACGTCTTCCACCGTGGTGCAGAAGCAGGTGGGGCACACCATGGTGCAGTTAGCGCAAGACAGGCAACGCTCCGTCACGCTGTCCCACTGCGGATGTTCGTAGTTGCGATAAAGCAGTTCCTTGATTCCGCGCGTGTCCAATCGGCGGCCCATATGGCGCGTGGTGTGGTCCAGGAGGCGCGCGGCGTGCTGTCTGTCGGTATCGTCGGCAGGCTGATGCGGGGCCTCTGACAGGACCTCGCCGCCGCTTACTGTCCCCACTTCCGCCAGAAAGTAGTGTCGCCCATCTTGTGCCAACTCTGTGAGAGCGAGATCGAAGCCTGAAGTCGCCTTCGGTCCGGTTTTCATCGAAGCGCAGAAGCAGTTGCCGCCAGCCTGTCCGCAATTGACCGCTACGAGGAACAGGTTCTCGCGCCGCGCCTTGTAGCCAGGATCAACGAACTGGCCTTCCAGGAAGACTTTGTCCTGAATTGCTATCGCGTGCAGTTCGCAGGCGCGCACACCGATGAACGCATATTTCGGTTTGGATCTCTCTTCTTCTGGCAGGATCCGCAGTCCCTTCCCGTTTCGTGCAGCCTGCCACAACCGCTGAAGCGGGGGATGCAGAAACTTCTTCCAGGAGTGCGGACCAACAACGTAGCCGAATAGTGCGTTGTCTTTGCGCCGTTTCAGCCGATACTTTCCGCCGGCCTGCTCGTCTGTCCATCCCGCAGGGAGGTCTTCGGTCGAAGTCAGGCGGTCATAGACAATCGCGCCTTCGCGAAGTGTTGGTCCGAGAACTTCATAGCCTCGAGTGGCCAATGCCTGGAGCAGTTGCTCCAGGTTCTCTTTCTCAATAACAACGGTATCCCCGACGTGCAAGGGCTCAGCAGTCATGGCTCGGAGTGTTCTCACGAACACCACCTTCTATGTTCAGATTAGACAAACGTCCCGTTTGCCGTCGGTGACGTGGGTCACGTCGTGCAGTGTTGTGGGCGATGGGGGGTGCTCTATCGAAGATTTTGCGCGTAAGTGTGGATGCTTCTTCTCTAATGCTGTCTCTTGCTAGCCGGGTGTTACCGCAGATTCGTGACGCTCGAAAGACTCGAGGCGGGGTCCCCCTCACGGGTCCTTCGGTTTGACGGGCGCTTAACGCTCAGTCCGGCCCTTCGACTTCAGGGCGCGCCACAACTCGGCGCGTCCACGCCACATAACTCCCGAGAAATCCAGAAATCCGGTGCTCTGCATCTTGACGCCGGTATGGGTTTCGATCTTTTCACGCAAATAGGGGCTGCGCCACGGAGCCAGACGGTGGCCGGAGGTCCCGTTCCAGAGAGAGCGCAGAAGCCGGCGCAGGACTGCAACCCGATGAAAGACCCTTCCGGGAGCGCGGACTGAACTCGGCCCGGAGCTCCGCGGCAAGGCGTCAGACGGGCAGACCGAGTCAAAGGTACGTAATGTGTCCCATCGAGCACGAAGTTTTGCGACATCCACGTCGCGGGCAAGAATCTCGCGAAAAGCAATAACGTATTCCTCGGCTACGGCTCGCCACGTCCGCAGCGGAGCTTTTGGAGCCGTTGTCTCGTGCTCAAAGATCTGGAGTACGGAGTCTTGCAACTGGTTCAACGACTCGATGCGATGAAGATTCCTGTCGCTGGTGATCTGCGCCAACTCACGGGTCACCTCATTGTCGAGCACGATAACTGGCTTACCCAGCGCCAACGCATCCACCACTGGCAGCCCAAAACCTTCGTAATGGCTCGGGTACACCATTATGCGAGCGTTCACCAGCAACTCACGCATGTCCTGGCGGCTCAGGACCCCGCTACCTAAACGGCGGACATTCTCCGATTGCGGCTTAGTTTGCGATTTGCCCCCCATCACGACAACCGGCCATTTGCCGTTGAGTTGGGAAACTGCGTCTGCTACACCTTTATGAACATAGTCATTGCCCATGACCAGAATGTATTCCCCGGTTCGGAATTCGCCTGTAGTTCGGCCGAAATTCGTTCCAAGGTGGATCACATTCATCGTTATCTCGCTGTTGTAGTACGCCGCAAAATCAGAGTACGAAAATTCACTGATCGCAAATACGCAATCCGATAATTCCGCCGTCTTGCGAAATAAGATCTGCCTGCTAGCCGCTCCCAGGTAGTCGCAACGCACAGCTATGATATCCAGGAGGGTATAAGCTACTCGCGGCGCCAACCGGGCCATCCTACGAAACTCGTCCCAGGTAAATAGCTGGCATGGCATGAATACAAGATCAAACGTCATCTGGGCATTAGGCAGATCCTCGTAAATCCGGTAGCCAGTTAACTCATGAGCAAAGAACTCTCTGGCCTGATTAATTCCTACGTAGAGGTCGTAGTCATCTTCCACCAGGCGTCCGATTTCACGGAGGAGGTTTAGGGCGAATTCAGAGGTCCCCGAATGCAGGGCGGGCAAGTGAAACAGGTCGAACAATATCCTGGGCCGATGCGGCACAAACGACGACGCAAAACCCTCCACGGGATCTACGTTAAACCTTACATAATCGGCGACTTTGCGTTCGTATTCCGGATATCGGCTGAGCAAGAGCTTTCGGTTATCTGCCTCCAACTTCTTCTTGCGGGCTCCAAACGATGAACTCTCGTAATGGAAGACATAAGCCCAATTCGCTGCGACTGCCGAGTAGCCATAGCGATTAATTCGACAGACGAAATCATTTTCTTCGTTGTACCCGGAACCATAAGACTCATCGAACAAGCCAAAGCGCTCCAATATCTCGTGTTTAACGAGCATGCAGAAACCGACACAGGTCGGCATGACCTGATAGCGCGAAAGAAGAGAGCGGATCTGCTGCCACACCTCATAGGATTCTGCGGGCGGAAGGATCCCACCTGCCCACGGGACGGAAAAAATAGTGGCGTTGTTGCTTCGTGGCGTTACGACCGCATGCCGCTCGTGTAGATACAGAACGGCCTGCATTTCCTGCAGGAACCCGGCTGTGACTTCTGTATCTGAATTGAGCAGCAGCAGGTCAGCTCCTGCTTCTCGTAGGCGCCTGAATCCCCAATTACAACTTGCTACAAATCCTCGATTGACTTCACTCTGATGGTAGCTTAGCTGCGGGAAATGGGATTGTACGGCTTCGCAGGTTTTCCGGACGCTGTCATCCGGAGTCGCATCGTCGAGCACATGCACCCTGCAGTCCGTCGGAGCATGCTTTGCGAGGCTCTTCAGGCACACGAGCAACTTGTCGGCCGCTCTATAGGCGGGGATCAGGATTGAGATCGGGCGCGGTTTTTTCCCGTGCCCGTCAGCGGTTCCCGAGATCATTTGTGTACACCAATCATCGGCCTGCCCAGCCTAGTCCGTACAGCGAGCATGGAGCTTTGCATCGGTTCTGTCATGCGCGCAGCGGAAATGCTCCGTTGCCGTCCACGTTCCTCGCTCTACTTCGAGGGACCCTCGCACCGAAGCCAGATCCTATATCGCGCGGGAATAGATCTGAGATCGGCCTTCTCAGATGTTACCCTTAAGCACCTGCTCCAAGGGCTGAAATGCCATCAGATTCGGATTGATGCTAACGCCGGAGCAGCGATTAGTCTCCAACGGCTCTATCGCAGGGGCCTCTACTTCTTTCGCGAATGTCGCCACAGCATAAGGAGTCACTAGGGTTAACAGCCCACCCTTTCGAGCGTAGCTTGCCAGCTGATGGGCCAACCGTGGCATGTAAGCCCCGGTGACGGCCTCTAGGCCACCGACGGCGGAAAGCTGTTCGCGACGTATGGCGAAAAAGTAGTCGCCGATAGCCTCAACGCTCCGGACGACACTCAACTGTCCCATGTATCCGTGATGCGAAAACGTTATCCCAGCAAATGGGTCCATCAACTCTCCGTCGCGTCCGCCAATCAAGCCAGTATGCACCGTGCGGCCATCCGAGTTCAGCGAAATTCCAGTCACCAGGCCACATTCGGGACGCATCGCCTGCGCCGCGAGCTCATCAAAGAAGCGGTGATTGACGCTCTCAATCGGGCGATTGATAAAGACGAATACCTCGCCCGGTATCTCGCTCAGGCTGCGGATAGGGAGTGGGAGGGAGGCGACGGCCGTATCGTGAGCTTCGGTTCCCGGGGTAGTCGAACCCTGGCTTGCCAAAGGCGACCCGGCCTTGGATCCATCGAGCATAATGCTGAGGGGACGCATAACACCACCACCCACTTCATAAAGCCCTGTCGAGCGCCGGTCCACATCGGCCCCAATGGCGGCAGCCTGCAATGGCCCATCATCCCTTTTTACAAATACCGCAATGCCGACATCCTTCGGCCGCGTGTACTTGATTCGCGTCGAGCCGTAGAACAGACCGGGCTCGGCGCTCGCCTTCTTGCCCGTCCTTTCGATGTGCTCTGAGATGACCCTGGCCCAGGCATATCGTGCATAGGGTTTGGAGTAAAGGTCAAACGCGGTCGAATCCTCATGCATGCGCCAATGGTAAAGCGGCTTCGCAATGTGACCTACCCTGGATGGTCCTGTTACTTCCACGGCGCGAATGAGCAGGTCCCAATCCTGGGAACCATCGCAAACGGACCGGAATCCTCCTATTCGAGAGACCAAACTGCGTCTCAGTGCAACAAGGTGCCCAAGATAATCAAAGGACAAGAACATGTCCATGTCAAAATCCGGTTTGAATGCCGGTTGGCTCCGGCGTCCAATGTGATCGATTTTGTCTTCATCGGAGTAAATCAAGTCTGCGGTCTCATTTGTATTGAGATGCCGCACCACTTCCAGGAGAGCGAATGGATGTAGTTCGTCGTCGTGGTCGAGAAGGACCACAAAATCGCCCTTTGCCGTTTTGAGCGCCGTGTTGGAAGCGGCGGATATCCCGCCATTACTCTCACGCACGGTCACTACAACCCTGGGATCCTGGGCCGCGACACGTCTCAAATACTCTATAACGCGGTCATCGCTCGAACCGTCATCGGCCACACACAGTTGCCAGTGAGAATAGTGTTGTTCACGGACAGATTGCACACTGCGTTCCAGAAAATTTAAGTCGGTGTTGTAGGTTGGAAGAATGACCGAAATAAGAGGCTGGTAAGCCAGCGCCGACAACCTGTCTGCGATTTCATCCTCGGACCAAAACAAAGCCGGTTCCCTTTTTACAAGCCAATCGCGATATGTGGATACACCTCGCCCCTCGGGCGTCTTCGGTGTCTTGAGGGTCCGGGTCGTATTGAGGGCTATATTAACCAGAAGGACTTCACCCGTAGATGTCTGGTCGACAAGTCTGATGTTGCTATCGGCACTTGGAAGTCATGCTTGTCCTGAAACCCGTTCGTGCCCGACGGTCACCGCCGATGATCGTTTTGAGCGCGAAAACAGCTGAGAGGTCGATCCCAGTGGACAAGCTGTTCAGCAAGCGGACATTGAAGATTATCAGCGAATGGCGTCCTGCAGAGCAAGCCGCAGCCACCTGTCACCAAGTGCTGCCCATGCTGAAGCCCGCTCTGCTCGCATCGCGTTAATCGGAGGGTTTACCATTTTGATTGAGTTTGCTGGTCACCACTCCAGCCGCTCACTTTTATTTGAGTCGCGGTCCCAATGACGCAGCAACACCAATAAAGAGGAGATGGAAATGAAACGTGCTCTCTCACTATTCATAGCCGCCGCTGTTCTCGCAGCCGTTCCGGCGTTCGCCCAGAAGCAGTACAGGGTGGTCAATCGAGTCAAACTCGGAGGCGAGGGCGGTTGGGATTACCTCTACTACGACAAGGACAGCCATCGGCTGTTCATCACTCGCGGCAGCCATGTGATGGTGGTGGACACGAACACGCTCCAAGCGGCCGGCGACATCCCTGATTTGTCCGGCATCCACGGTGTGACCCTCGCACCTGAACTGGGCCGCGGTTTCGTCAGCAACGGCGGCGACAACAGCGTCACCATCTTCGACCTGAAGACGCTCAAGAAACTGGACAGCGTGAAGGTCGGCGAGCGGCCTGACGCCATCATGTACGATCCGTTCACCAAGCATGTGTTCACCTTCAACGCGAAGAGCAAAGATTCGACGGTGGTGGATGCTGCCACGGGCAAAGTGGTCGGTACAGTCCCGCTCGGCGGGAAACCCGAGTTCCCCGCCACCAACGAGAAGGGAAAAGTGTTCGTCAATATCGAAGATAAGAGTCAGATCGCTCAGATCGATGCCGCCAAACTCTCAGTGCAGGGCACGTGGCCGGTGAGCCCGTGCCAGGAGCCCAGCGCGCTGGCCTTTGACCGTGCGCACCATCGCCTATTCGCGGGATGCGGTAATAAAGTGATGGCCGTGGTGGACTCCGAGAGCGGCAAAGTCGTGACCACCGTCCCCATCGGTGAAGGCGTCGATGCCGGGCGCTTCAATCCCAATACGCAGGAGGTATTCATGTCCTGTGGCGAAGGTGTGCTGACGGTGATTCACGAAGACAGCCCGGACCAGTACACAGTGACGCAGAATGTGCCAACGGTGAAAGGGGCGCGCACCATGGCCATGGATTACGAGAGCAACACCGCCTATCTCGTCACCGCGCAGCGCGAGGCGACTCCAGCTGCTCCAGGGCAGCGGCCTGCGATGGTTCCCGGCAGCTTCGAGCTGATCGTGGTGAAGGCTGAATAATCTATTTCGCCGGCGCTTTCTGCGGGCTAGGCGGCAATAGATTGTTCAGCCGCAAGTACATTGCGGCAGCGCTGTAGTGGTCGGCCCAGCCCGTCACAAGAGCAATGAGCGCCGTGGCGCGCGTACCGGTGCGCCCGCCAGAGAACGCCACCGGCTGGCCGAGGGTGGAATCGTCGGCCTTGGCCAGCACCTGCTCGCAATAGGCGAACGAGTCCCTGACCGCCTTGGTCAGCACGTCCTTGGAATCTGTTTCGCTCAGCTTCGCCTCGCGCGGCTGGTCGCCGCCAATGCGCGCGCACATACCGTTATTTGCTTCCGCGACGTGTATGACCAAGTGCGCAAACGTCATCTGCTCCGGCGTCGGATGGTAACTGTATTTGTCGGCGGGCATTTCTTCGGCGGCGCCGATCAGGTTCTTCGACTGGCGCTCTTCCAGTTGCCGCACCGTGCTGACAACAGGATTGCTGGTATTCGGCGCCATTGTCTGCGCGACCACGGCCGGCGCAAGCACCAATACCAGAGTTGCGATGGTAATCAGTTTCATAGTCCTCCCCCACAAAAGCTGGCGAGAAGCATACCTCATTCCGCGTTTGCCGCGGTAGCTCCGAGGCACACTTGGCGCCGGTATGAACCCCTGACGACCCCAATCCGTATAATCACGCAGAAGAGGCGGGTGGACTATGCGCATCAGCGGAGCAAAATGGGCGATCCTGGCTTGCGGACTCGTGGCCGTACTGGCGGTGTGCTTGTATTTCTTAAATCGCCCATCTCCCAAGCCTCCGGCGGTCAGCCGGACCTTCGCTCTGACGGGCTTCGTTTTGCAGGTGACGCCAAAGACGAAACGGGTTTCTGTCGCCAACGACGAGATATCCGGTTTCATGCAACCGATGGTGATGGACTACGATGTGACCGATCCATCTGACCTCTCCAGTTTGAAGCGAGGAGACGAAATCCATGCCACCCTGCTGAGCGACGGCGCACAGCAGTGGGTCCTGCAAGACATCACGGTGACAAACCAGCGTTGATAGAGGATGAACCGGACAACCTAGTTTGGTTTGCTCGCACCCGACCCGGCGAGCATTCGATCGATCGAGAGCGCTCCCGCTCCCTTTATCACCACGACGAGCCCAAGCGCTATGGCCAGGAGATGATACTCAAAGCCTTCGCCCTTCTGCTGGCCAGTCCAATTCATGAAGAAGCCATTGACGTGGTGCACGGTCGCGATCGCAACCAGCATGTTCACAATGATTCCGAACGCTGCAACGCGGCTGAGCAGGCCCACGATGAGCCCGAGACCACCGAAGAACTCCGCACAAATCGCGAGAAAGGCCAACGGAGCCGGAATCCCCATCTGTTGTGTGAAAAATCCCATGGTGCCCTGGAAGCCGTAGCCGCCGAACCAGCCCAGCATCTTCTGCGCTCCGTGCATAAAGAACGTCACCCCGAGCACCAGGCGCACGACGGTGAGAGTCAAGTCGTTTGGAGTCGAGACAAGGTTGCGAAACATGGGAGTGCTCCTACCAGAAAATTCGATCGAGTCGGATGGCCGCCGCGAGGCGTTGAATACGGGTGTCCATCCCGGGCAGAGATTCTTCGTACGACGTGAAGGTTGCAAATTATGACAGAAGTCGAGGGAGGCCTCAGTGGTTTCTTACTCCTTTTCTCCCGCTTTGAACTCGGCCCAGGGATTGCCCTTCATGTTCTTCAGGATCGGGCGCTGCCAATCGAACTCGGGATGCTCCTTTAGGAATTTGTCGGCGATGAAGTCTTCGCCGCAGGGATGTCCTGCCCGCGCGTGCAGCGTCATGCTTGCCGCCATCGTGCTGTCGGCAGCCTGCGCCGTGACCGCGCCCGTGGGAGCATACGGAGGCTCGGCCCACACCGGATCGCCGGTGGGAGAACTCTCGCCGTGCCCGCACAAGCCGCGCAGATTGCGATCATCCTTGCCCTCGTACGTGTCCCAGTGGTCAGCCAGGAATTTCTCGCCCAACTGGACGTCAATCTGGCCCTTGTTGGCGGGCATCAGTTCCTCCCAGCGCTTGCGGCGCGCATTCGGAGAGCTGGACATGAGGTTGGGATTGAAATCGGTTTCCGCCTTGGTGAACGCGGGATCGCTGGGGAAGTTCGCGCCAACGTAGTATCCGTTCTTGGTTCGCCAGACGCGATGCACCTTCAGACCAAGTTCGAAGCGCGCGATCTCGCCGGTGTTGTTGTCAGCCAGCAGCCAGTCATTGGCATAACCACCGTTGTTTCCGTCGAGCATGATCTGCACATACTGGTCGATTGAATTTGCGTATTGCAGCGCCTTTCGAGCGCGCATGAATTCAGGTTTGCCGTTGGGATCGAACAGCGTAAAGCCGGTGATCGTGGTTTCGGTGACCATCAGTCCGGCGGAATTGATGCCAAAGTCGTCGTCGCTCATAATGATGCCCGGAAAGCCGTCCATGAGCATGTGATAGCCGTGGGTCGGCACGATGTCGAAGATGACGGTCCAGCGCGTGCCGGTGGCGAAGTCAGTCCAGTTGCTGTGCACGATGACCGGCTTGTGGTCTTTGGTCCACGATCCGGTGGCAACGAACGCGCTGCAGTTCTCCGGCGCTTTCAAGTCGGGCGCGTTGGCTCGCTTTTCCTGCTTGTTGAGCCATGGAACGTAGTAGTCAGGAATTTCCTCCATCGCGTTCAGCGCCACCACGTCCCACAAATCCATGGTCGAACCATGAGCTTTCAGGCCGTCTGCAATGCCCTGCAACTCCTGCTGATATTCGAGATCAATGTGAGGCCACAGAATGTTCTGCGCAGTCTGGCGATAGAAATCCCATTCGCGCTTGGTGCGATGTACGTCCTTCAGTTGAACGGTCCTGAATCCGTCCTCGATTTCGGGAGCGAGCAGATATCCGTGTTGATAGCCGATATCAGCCGGCGATCCTTCCAGATGGACATACAGCCAACCGTCGCGTTGGAAACGATAGGCAGACTTCAGACGCGCCTCATCGGGCTTGTTTGCATCCTGCTTGGCGAAGCCGAGTCCCGTGCAACCGAGCAGCATACAGACGGCGAGCCAGAACCGAACCACCGGGTGAAGACCGAAGCGCATGTAGATCCTCCCAAAATCCCTTGGCACGAACCGACAGACTATCGTTTCAGGTGGCGAATAGCAACGAACGCCAGCGGCTGCTGGATAGCACACGAAAAACTATCTCGCCATCGCAGCTTTTTTTGCAGGATAATCAGGCCCGGCGACATGATCTTGTGCTTCGAGGGAGGAGCATGGTCCAACACAGGCGTCACGTACCACTCGCGAAATCCGCCGCAACACAAAAGCTTTCCATTTGCGTCCTCGGGCTGCTTCTGGCGCTAGGCGCTGCTGCGACCCTACCTGCGCAAGAGCAATGGAACTCGGGCGGAAGCTGGAAGTTTGCTGTCTCCGGTGATTCGCGCAATTGCGGGGACATCGTGATGCCCGCAATCGCCCAGGGAGTCCGCCGCGATGGCGCCTCTTTTTACTGGCACCTCGGCGACTACCGTCTGATGTCCAACTTCGACCAGGACTATCGCCGCATCAATCCTAACGCCACGATTGACGATTATCTCGCCAACGCCTGGCCCGACTTCATCCAGCATCAGATGAAACCGTTCGGCGATCTCCCGGTCTTCCTGGAGATCGGAAACCACGAGTTGGTAACCCCAAAGACCCGGCCGCAGTACATCGCGCAGTTCGCAGACTGGCTCGATAAACCGGTGATCCGGCGACAACGCCTGGCCGACAATCCCGACGATCATCTGGTGAAGACCTACTATCACTGGATCGAGCGCAGCATCGATTTCATCAGCATGGACAATGCTTCGGCCGACATGTTCGACGCAAACCAGATGACCTGGTTCCAGAGCGTGCTGGCAAAGGATGCGAAGGACCCATCCATCCGCACAGTTGTGCTGGGCATGCATGCTTCGCTGCCTGATGGTCTTTCGGCCGGGCACAGCATGAACGACTCTCCTCAGGAACAAAGCAGTGGCCGAATTGTCTATTCCCAACTCGTCGCCTTCCGCAACAGTACGAAGAAAAACGTGTACGTGCTGTCAAGCCACTCGCACTTCGTCCTTAACAGTGTCTACGCCACGGCCTGCCGTCCCAAAGACGAAGTGCTACCGGGCTGGATTATGGGCAGCGCAGGCGCCGTTTGGTACCGGTTGCCGCTTGACCACGCAGCCGCCGATGTGGCCACGACCAACGTCTATGGATACTTGCTCGCAACCGTTGCGTCCGACGGCACCATTACCTTCGACTTCAGGCAGGTCAAGGAGACGGATGTTCCCGCGAGCGTGGTGAAGGAGTTCTCGCAACAGCAGGTGAACTGGTGCTTCACGAATAACACCTCAACCTACATGCCTGCTGGACCCACGTGCGCCAAAGGCGCGCCGGCCAGCGGGCAGTAATCGCGATTACCCGCAGCTTCGCTTATTGAGGCCAGCGCACCGAGGTGTAGTTGATCGCCTCCTGGACGTTCAGCTCGCGGGTACTCACACCGGTGCGCACATAGAGCCTCGGACTGTCGCCGTCCTTCAGGTAAACCGGCCGATGAGCCGGAGCGACTATGACGCGACAGACTTCCTTGTTCTCCAAGGAGTGGAACACCATCTGCACAACGTGGCACGCATCGCCGCCCAGCTTGGTGGCGACAGCCGTCATCAGCACTTGCTCAAAGCCGTCGCGATCGCGCTTCTTGAGCGTGGCGTAATCGTACTCCAGGCCGGCCAGGCTGCCGTCGTCGGCCACGCCAATGAGCAGCGTGCCACCGTTGCCATTCATATAGCCCGCAAGGGTTTTCAGCACCACAGCCTCAAGCGCTCGATTGAGCCTGTTTTCCCGCAGGTCCCATCGAAACGAGGACTTGAACTCCAGGTTGGCGCTTTCACCGCGCGCGATGAGCGCGCGCAGGTCGTCGCCAAGTGCGGCGCTCAACTGCTCGATCCGCTCGGAGCGACGGTGCATGTTGGAATAAAGCGCGGCTGCCGAAACACTGAGCACAACACCGACGATTGCATAGAAGGCCTTCTTTTTCGGAGTTCTACCTCGCAGCGAAGATTGCAGTTGCGACAACGCGAACTGCGCTGGCGTGGATTCCGATAGGGGACGATGCTCGTAAAAATAAACGAATTCGTTCGTGGGATAGAGAAGGAAGATTCCCGCCAACGCTCCGAGGAACACAGCGACAACGAACATTCGAAGCTGATCTTTGATTCGCCAGGGAAGCTTCATCGGATTTCCGCTGTTCTCAGCTTCTCCAGCGCAGTATTACCGGGCCGCTCATGGGATGTCGCATCGGAGCGCCCGTGGCTTGCGACTCCAGCCGCGCCTGCTTCAGTTCGAAATACCACTTCGCGGGCCGGTCGGCGTCGTCAATCAGCATCAGGCTGGGATTGTGTTTCAGCCCTTCCGCTTGCTGGATCATCGTCAACTGGTCCTGGCCCACGAAGCGCCGGCCGAAGAACTTGGCGATCGGCGTGAGGAACGGCACGTTGCGGAAGATGTTCCACGCCGCGGAAACGTCGATGCGGCATTGGTTCTCGGCAGTTGGAGTGACCGTCGTAAGACTGGCGAACCACTTGTCGCCGCAGCGAATGGTCTCGTACCGCCGGTTCGGCAAAACAAAATCAATCGTAGTTGTGATTGGCTGGCCATAAACGCCCAGCAACTTATACGGCGCGCTGTTCGCCGAGGGCTGATGCGCGGTCATGCGAAAGCCATTTTCGATTGGCTCGAACTGCTTGGCCTTCTCATGGATGCTGCGCCGCGTGCGCCACCACCATGCGTTGTGAACGAACGGCCCATGCGCGGGGTCCATCAATCCGATGATGCCGTGGTCCACGTTGCACGGCAGGTCCGCCCACAGGTGCGCCGTTCGATATCGCTGGCTGAACTTCGGCACCTCGGGCACCGGCGGCAGTTGCGCGGCCTCCGGCTGCAAACGTCCGCGACCCGGTTGCGGAACAAACACCCAAACATGCCCATCGCGCTCCTCGCACGGCAACGCCGCCGCGAAAATGCGCGAGGGATCGAGCGCATCCTGGCTGGTGAGTGACGGAATCTCGCAGCACTGCCCCGATACCGGCTCGAAGGCCCAGCCGTGATACTTGCAGGTCACCAGCTGGCCGTCGAACCAGCCATAAGAAAGCGGGATGCCGCGATGCGGACATGCGTCGCGCATGGCGAAGTATTTTCCAGCGGCGGTCCGTCCCATGACCAGTGGAATGCCCAGCAAGATGGCCTTCGCCATACGCTTGCCGCCCACCGCCGAGGAACGAAGCGCAGGATACCAGTCGTCGTACAGCAAGGTGGCCGTCGGTCCAGAAGCCGCAACTTGCGCGCGAGTGACTTCGCCAATCATGGGTTGAAACTCCATACTATCGCCGAACCGTATTGGCGACCAGTTGACCCGCGGCTCGCAATTTCGCCATTCTCTATTCGCCTTTCGCCTTCCGCCAAGAACAAGAAGATGTCATTGCGAGGCAACGGTTCGCCGCTCTGGCTCCTCTGATCTTGTCGTCCTCAGCGTAAACTTCGCTTCGTCGTAGGTTGTCATCCCTACCGAGGGCTTTAGCCCGAATGGAGGGACCTGCTTTTCTCGGGACAGCTGGCAAGCCAAAGCCGACACTCGCTGTTAACTAGTCGATGCACTGTATCTGCAGTCTTCTGCCCTTCCAATTTCTGGATCACATCGTGCTTGGCTATGCCCCTACCGCTCCCATCTGTCGACGTAGAATCAGCAGCTTAGGCATTAATTCGCGGCAATTATTACATAACCAAGGAGTTACTCTAAACTATTCCATATAAATGACTTACTGTGGTAATTTTCTGCCTTCTTCACGCCTCAAAGCAAGGTGCGATTAACCAAGTGATGAATAACAGCTGTCTTGGTCTGGCGACTGGCAACTGACCACTGCCAAACTGCTTTTCAAAGAACTTTTCCAGCCCGCACACTGGGTGCAACCCTCGAACACACATCAACTGCGTCCTCGCACTTCGGTGATACCGCGCCGAGCTGGTCACACGCAAGTACGCAGGTCATGCTTGCATGTGATAAGGCAAGAAAATTCCCACCCAAGCAAGAGAGGCTTAGGTGGGGCCACCCGACGATGGTCTCAGCGGAAGTCCGCCCATATGAAGTTCACCATGGTAGGGGGACGCTAGGTTCCCCACCCCCGAAGTTTCACCCTACGGATCAGCCCGCCTGCAAATACGAAAAATCCAGCGCCGAGCATGACCATCACACCGCTGGGCTCAGGGACAGCTCCGTGAGTTCCGTCAATCGTGAACGCCTCCGAGGGGATCGTACCCAGGTAGTTCTCATACGCCAGGGAAGGACAGCCGCCGCCTTTGCCGTCGTTTCCACCGCACCCGGCACTGCTGTTCTCATCCCAATAAAGAGGCGTCTCGCCAGTGCCGGTTACGATCCCATCCTGCAGTTGGAGCCAGTTAGTGCCCTTGCCGAGCTGAAAATTAAAGAGAGAAGTGGTTTCGCGACAGACGTCAAAAGCTCCCGCAGATGTGCTGTTGGTAAAGCAGTTCGATTGGGTCAGGTTCAGCACCTGGTCAAACAGTGTCTTGCCGCCAAACGGCTGGGTTGTGATTAGGGCCTCCACCGACGTCGCGGTGTCCCCCGGGATCAGCCAAGCCCAGAATTGAACCTGCTGCACATTGTTAGTCGCGGCCGTAAGCGTGAATGAGTCAGCCACCTGGTAGCCATAGTTAATGGTCCAGGCATCAGTTTCACCATTGACGGGACCGTTGTCATAGAGTTGTGCCGATGCCGGAACCGCAGCCAGCGCCAGGCAAAGAATTGTGAGCGATACGATAAGGGTTTTCATGGTGACCTCCTTGTGGTCAAGGACTGGGGCGGTACTTATGGTTAAAGGGTGAGGAGCAACTCACCGCCTAGCTGCTCCTCGCCGGGGACAGGGGCAATCCGATCGGGTACCCCACCCAAGCAAGAGAGGCTTGGGTGGGGCGAATCGCTACATTTTCCCTAGCTCGTTATTCCCCTGGCAGCCAACCCACATGTGGGCACCGTCGAAAGCAATCGTCAGAGGGTCCGACGATGCTGATCCGCACACTGAGTAAGGAGAACCTGGCGCCGCGGCGCCTGTACTCGTTGAGTTCTTGCCAACCTTGCCAGTCGTGTAACCCGTAGTCCAAACGTTGGCGCCGTCGTAAGCGATCCACCACGGCGAGAAACCTAGAGAAAAGGTCGCAATTTTCCCACCGGGGAGGGTTATTCGGCTTATGCTATTGCCGGTCTGGTTGGCTGTCCAAAGGTTGGTACCGTCGAAAACGATGCCAATCGGCCCCTCTACGGTGTAAGCGGTGGTTTGCGCGCAAGAGCTGTTGAGCCCAATCACCTGGTTGCTGTCCACAGCCGTTACCCACATGGTGCCGTTTCCGTCATAGGCCAGGCCATAGAGTCTCGATCCGAGGTTGTGGGTTGTGCATTTGACCGGACCGCACGTGACGCCAGCGCTCGTGTTGGTGTAGCCGAACTGGACGACGTAGCCGTTATCGGTGCTCACCCACACGTACTTCCCGTCGAATGCTACTGTATTGGGATAGGTTGCGCTTGATCCCAAGTTGCACGCCGTTGTAGTTCCATCGGCTGCTCGAACCGCGTACACGGTGGTGCTACTCGGACTGTGGTCCGGGGCCCAGATGTTGGTTCCGTCATAGGCAGAGGGGTCGGCATCGGTGCCTGCCTTACCCACCGTGTAACTGGCGATGAATTTCCCATCGCTCGCCTGCAACTTGTCTACTTTATTGGGGCCGCCGCTGACGACGTGTTCCACCCAGATGTTCGACCCATCGAACACAACGGTGCCCGGGCTGCTGAAGCTGCCGCCGCCCGGGTATAAACCCGTCACGATTGCCGAGAGGTTTGCCTGATACCACTCTTTGAGGGCAAGCTGCATTGGGTTTTGGTAAGTCGATCCTGCTCCGCCGATGATCTCGTCTTGTGCAACTGCGGACAGCGCAAGGGTGAGGGCCATCGCGACTATGACGGCCAGTTTCAGTGTGGTGGAGCTCTGCTTTTTCATACGATCCTCCTTATGGAGCGTTGTTGGCTGTTGAACTGCCGTCACGTTGGTGTGCTGGTTGCTAATTTGCGTTTTCATGGTGACCTCCTTGTGGTCATGGGTTGTGGCGCCGTCCAAGTCGAGCGGTGCCGGGTTGTGGTTGTGGCGAACACTTGCATTCGCGGTTTCTGGTTTCTCCGGAGAGCAGAACGGCCAGATTCTGCTCCCGGGTTCATCGACCACCGGCAAGCGCGGGTCACCGCGGGCTCGCCGGCATGATCGAACTGCGCAACCAAGGCTCGTAGCCGTGGGTCTTCCGCTCCGCCAGAGTCAGAACCATGGTCAGGAATGGCCCCAGAACTATCGGGCCACTGCGGACTGGTTGCTGGTGATTCGCGACCTCTTCCATCGCGGCGCTGATGGCCTTGACGGGAAGTGGCATGGTGGCGGTTGCGCCACATGACGGTTGGTTTTCCGTTTGGGTTCTGTGTTCCGCCAGGGTCAACATCAGCTTCAAGAATGGCCCCAGAGTAGTTGCGTTGCTATTAACGTGTTCCGTTTTCATGGTGACCTCCGACTTGTAATTTGTCCCGAGCAGTTGGTCGAGCAACGCTCGATTTCTCCGCTCTTGTGAACGCAGAATGCGCCGCTTCGCACGTGCGATCAATACTTAGGAGGTGATTTGGAGGTAAGTTGAAGGTAAGTTCGAGGTCATCGGCTAAGCGGCTGATGGGATGAGGCTTAGGATAAGATGTCATCAAAAAATAGAGAGGCCCCAGAGGGCGCACGGTGTATAATCCCGCCTAAAGAATGCTGCGACCGGTCAGGTGGTCATTGTGAGCGCCACGCAGAAGCTTCTCCGCTTTGGGGTGTACGAGCTAAATCTCGCAACGGAAGAGTTGCGCAAAGATGGAATACCCCTCAAGCTGTCGCCCCAGCCCTTCCGAATCCTAACTTTGCTCGCCAGTCGCGCGGGCCAAATCGTCGCCCGCGAGGAAATCGAAAAACAGATCTGGGGCGACGAAACCTACGTTGACTTTGAGCACGGACTGAACCAGTGCATCAAGCAGATCAGGACCGCGTTGAACGACAACGCGGATACGCCACTTTATGTGGAGACACTCCCGCGCCGCGGATACCGCTTTCTGGCGCCAGTGGTTTCGAAGACCGTCGAGGCGCCGGGGCCGCAGGTAACCGAATCCAGGTCTGGTATTCAGAGCGCGATCACGCCGCCGACGACACCTCAGGCCGGAGATAGTGCGCCGACGAGCGGATCTAGTGCATCGCGTGACAGGGTCGCTGTTCTGAACCCAGAATCAGTACCGGCGGTTGCACCTCCGACCTCCGCACCAACCACCGTAGCTGCAGAGTTAGCGGTTGAGCCAGCGCCCGCGCGCGAATCCGGACATCGTGTTGTGCGGTCCCGTCTTACGTGGGCCGCGGTGGTGGTTGCCGTTCTGACATCCGCAGGCGTGTACTGGCGCTCGACGAAGGCTTCCGCCCTCACGGAGAAGGATTCCATCGTACTTGCTGATTTCACCAACTCGACGAACGACCGGGTTTTTGATGGTACGTTGAGGCGGGGGTTGGCGATCCAATTGGAGCAGTCGCCTTTCCTGAACGTGCTTTCCGACCATAAGGTGGATGCGACGCTGAAACTGATGAACCGCCCTCCAGACGAGCGGCTGACACAGGAGGTGGCACGAGAGGTCTGCCTGCGCACCGAAGCCAAGGCGCTCGTGGCAGGTTCGATCGCCAGCGTCGGAGATCATTACCTGATCGGCCTGAAGGCGATGAACTGTCAGTCGGAGGACACGTTGGCGAGTGCCGAGGCGGAGGCGGAGAACCGGAATAAGGTACTGAAGGCGCTGGGCAATGCCGGCGACCAGCTGCGCGAAAAGCTGGGCGAGTCGCTAGCCTCGGTGAAGAGATTTGACCAACCGCTCGAAGAAGCCACAACCTCGTCGCTGGAAGCCCTCCAGGCTTTTACCCGGGCCCAACAGATACGGATGACCGGCGGCGGGGCTGACGCCATTCCTGACCTGAAGCGCGCACTGGAACTGGATCCAAACTTTGCCTATGCCTACGCTTCCCTCGGAAATGCTTACTCCAATCACTTAGAGACCAGCCTGGCTATCGACAACCTCAAGAAGGCTTATGAACTGCGCGACCGGGTGAGCCAGAGAGAGCGGTTCAACATTGAAACGCAGTACTACATTGGTGTGACCGGCGAATTGGATAAGGCTATTCAGACCAGCACGGCGTGGTCCTTGAGCTACCCTGGGGACTACACGCCGCATAACATTATGGGTGGTTTGTACGCGAGGCTGGGCCAGTACGAGAAGACCGCGGCTGAGACTCGGGAGTCGATTCGCCTGGCGCCCGCGGATGTCGATTACTCCAACCTGTTGGGTATTTACGTCGTCCTAGACCAGCTAAACGAGGCCCATGCCACGTTCGATCAAGCTCTCGCGCGCAACCAGGATGGTCCGTTTCTGCGCGAGTATAGGTACTACCTGGCCTTTCTGCAGGGCGACAATGCTGTTATGCAGAAGCAGCTGGCATGGGCGGCGGGCAAGCCGGGGGTCGGAGACATGCTGCTTTCAATGCAGTCCGACACCGAGGCGTACTACGGCGCCTTGAGCCGGGCGCGCGAGTTTTCAGGGCAGGCGGCGGAATCAGCCAGGCATGCCGATGCCCCGGAAACAGCGGCAGTGTGGAGAGCGAATGAAGCGCTTCGCGAGGTCGAGATTGGCGACGCGGGCCGGGCGCGGAAAAGGACCGCAGAGGCTTTGGCATTGAGCACCGGACGGAGCCCCACGGTCATGGCGGCATTGACCCTTGCGCGCATTGGAGAAGCAGCGCAGGCGCAGAGGCTGGCGGAGAAGCTCGACCAGGAGTTTCCTCTGGACACGATAATCCAAGGCTACTGGTTACCGACCATTCGGGCTGCGATCGAGCTTGACCGGGGCAACTCCCAGCAGGCCATTGTCGCTCTGCAATCTGCTTCCACCTATGAACTGGGTACACCGCCGCCGTTTCTAGTTGGGCCGATGTACCCAATCTACATGCGCGGGCTGGCTTATCTGCGAGCAGGCGAAGGGCAGCAGGCGGCTGCGGAGTTTCGGAAGATAATCGCCCATCCCGGCATCACGCTCAACTTCGTTACAGGTGCTTTGGCGCATTTGCAGCTCGGGCGAGCGCAGGCGATGATGGGCGACAAGGAACCCGCACGCAAGTCGTATCAGGATTTCCTGGCGCTGTGGAAAGATTCCGATCCCGACATCCCTGTCTACAAGCAAGCCGAAGCAGAGTACGCGATGCTGCGCTAGCCGGGTAAGGGCTTCCAAGTGGTCGGCCTGCCGGTTTGCCGAAAGCAGCTTCGATCAGCTATGATGGTAGTTCATCCAGCCAGCACGGCAATCTTCTGGAGCTTAGTCGATGGCACAAGTCTGTGAAGTCTGCGGCAAGAAACCGCGCTCGGGCAACAACATCAGTCACGCGCATAACGTGACCAAACGGCGGTGGAACGTCAACCTGCGACCGGTACACGCCAAGACCAAGACGGGCAACAAGCGTATGCGGGTCTGCACCTCGTGTCTGCGTAGCGGCAAGATTACGAAAGCGTAGCCCTTCAGACACTTAGCTGTTCCGCCCTCCCGTAATCGGGAGGGTTTTTCTTGACTCTTTCCTGCCATCCTGAGCGATGGCAACCTGGTGTTGGCCGCCGGAGTCGAAGGACCTCTATACTGCCTCAGGTTTCCCGCATGAACATCAGGGCCACCACGATCCCTATCGCCGCACCGGCAACGACATCGCTGGCGTAGTGGTATCCGTCATATACCGCTCCCACACACATGAGAAGAATCGGCGCCAGCAGCCAGGGCGCAACGCGCGGCAGGAACCGATACGCGAATACCAACACGACAAAAGCCAGCATAATATGCGCGCTTGGAAAGGCATTACCGTGAACGCCGCCATGGCTTTGAATCAACCGCACTGCGGCCTGGAACGGCCCGGCGTGCACGCTGGCGATCTGCTGCACTCCAAGACGGTTCGCCGGACTCTGTGTCGGGAAGAGCAGATACGTTCCGTAGCAGAGGACGTACGCGACGCTGAGTGCGTCGGTCACCTTGCGAAAGGCCCCCGCGAAACGCGGCTGGTCGCGCCAGGCCCAAAACACTCCGCCAAAGACGGGGTAGAGCGGATAGAACGCGAAATAGCCGAACTCAAGAAATTCGACCAGCCACGAGGAGGCATGCTCGTGCAACCACAAGGTCGGCGGCACAGCGAAGAGCAGCGACTCGAACGCGATGAGGTGCATGTTCTGCCAGCCGCCTCGAATGGAGAGCGACAGAAATGAGACCTCTTCGAATACCGTGAGGAAGAAAAATGCCGGCAGCCAGTCATGCGCAAACTCCCAAGCCCGGCCATCGCGCTGCTTGCGCGCGAGGAGAAAAATCACGGCGATCGCGCATAGGTTCCATGCCACGCATCGCGGCCAGTGCTCCACGCGTTCATGGCGCGCGCAGACCAGAACGGTCAGCGCGAGATGCACCGCAACGTAGATGCGATCGGTGAGGTTCACTCTCGAACGAGCATAACGCACCAGCAGCGGAAGCTTTAGAAAGTTTGGAAGACAGGCACGCCGCCCAGCCCGGTGTCGGCGGTCGGATCACGACGAAAACGATATTTCCAGGAGATGGGCTTCGGTTTGAACCAACTGGACGTGCCGCTTGGTACCTCGCCACGAGCGACTTCTAACGAACGAACTGCCATCAGGTTCAGCGCTTCGCGAACCGTGATGTTGTGGTAGATCGGTTCGTGTCGATGGTTCGCAGGCTCGCAGTCACCCATGAAATCGCCGACAACCCCGGGTACCATCTTGTCCTGGGCGCGATACCATGCCTCTTTCCTTTGCCACAAATACGCGCCTAGCTCGGGGGTGTAAGAAAAACCAGTTAAGGGATGGCCCATGGAATTGCTGATCTGCTGTAATACGCAATCGTCTGGCGGTAAGAAAAACTCGTGCAGTCGGATATCGAGCAACCCGACCGGATCCGCTGATCGCGTCGCAGGATACACATGGACGAGTTTGCCCTCCAGAAGCTCCACCCGATATTTCGGATCAACGCGGCGGATACAGGCCAAGACTTTTTCGAGCGTTGCATCGCTGGGACCGAGATCAACTTGCGGCTCTGACTCGGGACGTGGCTCAAACAGTTCTTCGAATCCGATCACGATCCGATCCGGAAACCGTCTCCGCAATTCATCCAGGGCCGCCTCTATCCGAGTGGATGGGATATGCGTCGGCCAGGTCTCAACAGGTGCAGGCGCAGGTTTATCGCTTGACGCCAGCAACTCAGTAGTTGCCGACGCGATATCCAGCGCTGCAACGATGACAATTGCGAATCCTGCGCTCGCGAGTGCGCGTCTCATAGCACGACAGACACCGTCGGAGGGTAGATGGTTCCCTCGGGCTTGAGCTATCCCAGCGCAATCACGTCAATCTCAACCAGCACGTCCTTGGGCAGGCGGGCCACCTCGACCGTGGAGCGCGCGGGCGGTGCTTGCGTGAAGCAGCGCCCATAGACTTCGTTCATGGCGGCGAAGTCGGACATGTTCTTCAGGAAGACGGTGGTCTTCACCACTTGCTCCGGAGAGCTGCCCGCGGCCCTAAGGATGCCAGCGAGATTCTGCAGCACGCGCTCGGTTTGCGCAGCCACGTCGCCGGAGATGAGTTGCTGCGTCTCCGGGTCGAGCGCGATCTGGCCGGAGAGAAAAACCAGGCCGTTGGCCTTGATGGCCTGCGAATATGGCCCGATCGCCTTGGGTCCGTCGTTGGTCGCGATTACTTCGCGCATGTGTCCTCCTGAATTGCGTTTGGCTGAGCGCCATTGATTTTCGCACACGCGCGGCCAAACTCCTGTGACAAGAAAAGCAAACGGCCGGAGATCCCTCTCCGGCCGCATAGCTTCGATGCCTCGCAACTGTTTATCTGTCGATCTTCTCCCCAATCGACTGCGCCTGGGTGAACAACAGTAGGTAGTCAGGGCCACCGGCCTTCGAGTCGGTGCCCGACATGTTGAAACCCCCGAAGGGATGCGCGCCCACCATGGCTCCCGTGCATTTGCGATTGATGTACAGGTTGCCGACGTGGAACTGCTGCTTGGCCACCGCGATCTTGTCCTCCGACGTGGTGTAGACCGCGCCGGTCAGCCCGAACTCGGTATTGTTGGCGATCGCCAGGCCGTCTTCGAAGCCGCGCGACTTGATCACCGCCAGCACTGGGCCGAAGATCTCCTGCTGCGAGATCGTCGCCATGGGATCGACGTCGGCAATTACGGTCGGCTGGATGAAGTAGCCGTCGCCCGCCTCGGTCGCGCGCACGCCACCGGTGATCAGCCGTCCACCTTCCGCGATGCCCTTGTCGATGTAGCCGAGGATCGACTTCATCGACTTCTCGTTGACCACAGGACCCATGTTCGGGTTCTGCGTCGGGTCGCCGACGGTTATCTTCTCCACGCGCTCCCTTAGCCGCTGCACGAACCGGTCGTAGATGCGCTCATCCACAATCGCGCGTGAGCACGCCGAGCACTTCTGGCCGCTGAAGCCGAAGGCCGAAACCGCAACGCCCTCGACCGCCGCGTCGAAATCAGCGTCGGCGTCCACCACGATCGAGTCCTTGCCGCCCATCTCGAGGACAGTGCGTTTGATCCAGATCTGGCCGGGCTGCTGCTGCGCGGCCCGCTGGTTGATGTGCAGGCCCACTTCCTTCGATCCGGTGAACGCGATGTAGCGCATCTTGGGATGCTCGACCACCGCGTTACCGAAGCTGCCGCCCTTGCCGGGGCAGAAGTTGACAACGCCGTCAGGCAGTCCGGCTTCTTCCAGGATCTCGAAGAACTTAGCGGCGATGGTCGGCGAGTCGCTCGAGGGCTTCAGGATGACAGTGTTGCCGCACACGATGGAAGCCAGCGTCATACCGCCCATGATGGCGCCAGGGAAATTCCACGGCGGAATCACCACACCCACACCCAGCGGAATGTAGCGCTGCCAGTCGCGCTCGCCGGGCAACTGCACGGGCGGCTCGGCCTTCGACAAGCGAATCGCCTCCAGCGCGTAGAAGTCGCAAAAATCAATCAGCTCGGCGATGTCACCGTCGGCCTCGGCCCAGTTCTTGCCGACCTCAAAGACCATCCACGCCATCAGTTCGAACTTGCGGCTGCGCATCAGCGCGCTGGTACGGAACAGCAGACCGGTGCGCTCTTCGACGGAAGCATACTTCCATGTCTCGAACGCCTTCAGCGCGGCCTGCATAGCGGGCTCGACCTCAGCCGCGCCCGCCGCCTGATGCACACCGACAATCTCCGACGGCTTGGCGGGATTGAGGGACGTCGTCTTCTCGGCGGTCTTCACGCGGCGCCCGCCGATCACCAGGTCGTACTCGCGGCCAAGTTCGTTGCGAACTTTTTCGATGGCCGTACGCATGCGGCGCGCGTTCTCGGGATTGCTGAAGTCAACCGATGGCTCGTTCTTGAATTCCGTCAGGACGTTGGTTTCTTTGAGACCTTCGCGGGTGGGTGCAAGCGTAGTAGCCATAAATGTTTTTTCCTCTCAGTAGGGTAATTCTCTGCCGATGCCGTACGCTTCGGCCACACTGTCCATATTCATTTAGTGGACGTCAAAGTTCTCCTGGTGCAAGGCCGGATCGCTCTTAATCAGCATCGTCTTGCCGGTGAGATCTTCCATCTCGGAGATCAGCTTGCCGTTGTTGGCCTTCAGAGCTTTGGCAACTTCCGGATTAACGCGAACCGTGATGTCGGTCTTGTCGTGCAGCTTCGCCATCTTGCGCATCTCGATGTAGAGTTCGTTGTAGACCGTCGGGACCGACTTGACGAAACCTGCGCCCGCGCAATAGGGGCAAGGCTCGCCGAGCGTGCGCTCCAGCGACTGCTTGACTCGCTTGCGCGTGATCGCAACCAGTCCGAAATCGTTGAACTGAAGTACCTTTGACGGCGCGCGATCGTTCCGCAGCGCCTCCTCCAACGCCTGCATCACCTTCTGGCGGTTCTTGCGCTCATCCATGTCAATGAAGTCGATGACGATAATGCCGCCCAAGTCGCGCAAACGGATTTGCCGCACGATTTCCTTGATGGCATCAACGTTCGTCTTCACGATGGTATCTTCCAGGCGCTGGGTTTTGCCGACGTACTTGCCGGTGTTGACGTCAATGGCCACCAGCGCTTCCGTCTGGTTGATGACGATGGAGCCGCCGCTCTTCAGCCACACTTTCGACTTCAGGGCGCGGTTGATTTCGTCCTGAATGCCGAACTGCTCAAACAGAGGCGTGTCTTTCGTGTACAGCTTGATGCGCCTGACCACCGATGGCTGGAAGCGGTTGGCGAAACGCAGGACGCGCTCGTACTCATCTTCCGTGTCCACCCAGATCTGCGAGAAGTCGGCGTTTACCTGGTCGCGCAACACCCGCTCCACCAGGTTCAGGTCGTGATAGATCAGTGCGGGCGACTTGCTGTTTTCGGCGCGGCTCTTGATCTCGGCCCACAAGTGCTTGAGAAATCGAATGTCGGCGCGAAGGTCCTCTTCCTTGATGTTCGCCGCAGCGGTGCGCACGATGAATCCACCCAAGCCGTTCTCGCGCTCGCTGGTCACGATGCGCTTCAGACGCTGACGCTCTTCTTCCGACGCAATCTTGCGCGACACGCCGACATGGTTCACCGTCGGCATGTACACCAGGAATCGGCCGGGTAACGCGATATGGCTGGTTATGCGTGCGCCCTTCTTGCCGATCGGCTCCTTCGCAATCTGGATCAGCACCTCCTGCCCTTCCTTCAGCAGGTCAGTGATAAGCGGTTGATTGCGGTAGGTATTCGGTCGGGCGCGCGCACCACGACGGGGCCCGCCACGCCGCCCGCGGTCGCGATAAGAGCGCTCGTAACCAGGACGCTCAGCCTGACGCTGCTGGTATCCTGCAGTAGGAGACGCGGCGCGCAACTCGGCGCGACCGTTGGGCTCCGCTTCCGCGGCCTCTTCGCCGTTCTCTCCCTCCCCGGTCTCGGCTCCGTAAATATGTTCGCCGCGCATTTCGGCAGCGACCACCTCGTCCTCATCCACGTCGGCAATTTTGGGAATCCAACGCTCCGAGTAGCCGTTATCGGAGTCGAGGGTTTCTTCCTCCAGGACGAGTTCCTCATCACCGGCCACTTCACTCAGCGCGCTGATGTCGTCGGGGACAGGATGAAACTCTATCTCCTCGTCTTCCAGAACCTCGTGCTCGAGTGTGCGTCCTTCAGGCGCTTCCGAAGGAGCAGAGTGCTGTGGAAAGACCGGAAATTCGTGCGCCGCGGTGCCCGCCGATTCAGGCCCGCCTTCCGACCGCTCTACGCTGACGGCCGGAAATTCGGAGGCATGCAAGGCAACGTCTGGCTCGGCGTCTACGACGGGAAATTCCTCTTGATTCTGTGGAGCGGCGGCGAGAACCGCAATCATCTTTACTTCTGGGCTCTCGGGCGTGGGCGCTTCCAAGTTCGCATGTGAAAGCTCCACTGGAGCTGCGTTCAGGCTCTCCGGTTCCTCGTGCTTCTCGTCCCGCCCTTTGGTTTCTGGCTCTTCGGCTTCCTCATGCACGATCACCGCAGCTACTTCGGCAGGAGGGGCAAACTCGCTGCGTGCTTCGTGCTGAACCTGGTACGGTTCGGCACTCACAACATCTAGCGGCGTAAAATCTTCCACCGGAGTGGAGGAGATCTTCTCTTCCTCGGCTGCGCCTTCCTGTTGGTGCTGCGGCGTAGGCTGCTGCGGCCGGTTGCGATACTTGGAGATCGACTCTCCCGGCAGCATCATCGGCGTGTACCCGGCGGGTGGACTGAAATCGGTGGGTGGCCGCCCTGCCGCGGCGGGCGGACGGAGCTCGATTCGCGGAGTTGAGATTGCTACCGGCTCGCTGGCGACTTCGGTCTTCGGTTCGGGACGGTCGTTCCGCCCGCCACGACGGCGGCGACGTCCGCGCCAAGGCCGCGCTCCTTCAGCGGAGTCCCGATCTTGGCCGGAGGCAGCGTCGGTCTCTCCCACAGTCGAATCCCCGTTGACGGAAGCCGCAAAGTCCTCGACAACCACCTCGGATTCCTCTTCGCTCTCAGGTTCGCCGAGCGAGGCGGGGCCTTCGATGGAACGAGCGTCTTGCACCGGCTGCGACTTGCTTAAGTCCAGCGTAGTGTGAGGCGCTGGAATTTGACCGAACTCCTCGTCATCTTCCTCGCCGCTCGGTAATTCCAGAAAGTCGGAGACGTAGAGAAATGCGTCACGCTCCAGCCCAATATCAACGAACGCGGACTGCATGCCGGGAAGCACGCGCGTGACTCGGCCTTTGTAAATTGATCCTGCCAGGGTGTATTCGTTTTCCCGCTCGAAGAACACTTCGGCGAGTTGATCATCCTCCACCAGCGCCACTTTGGTTTCGTGGGGCGTAGAGGACACATAAAGTTCCTTGTTCATGGTGCTCCGGTTTTACCGGCCCGATCGAGTGGGGAGGACAGGAAAACTTCTACGGGTGATTAGGCGCAGGCACACCCGGACCTTTGCCCGGATAAGAACCAGACCTGATTCGTACTATCACAATTTGTGGAATCTTAAGCACCGTATAGAGCACGCTCTTCAAGGTTTGTGGCCTCGCACTCAGCTTCAGCTGAGGGGCCGTTCCCCGCCTGGAGCAACGCGCTTTGCAATCCTGTCCGGCTTGCCTCGTTCAGCCAGCATGCCCTCGTACGTGAGGGCGCTCGTAATCTTGTTGTCATCCTTACGGAAACCCGACTTCCAGATCGCAAGATCTCCCCGGCGGATGAGACCGGCTGCCTCTGGGGCGCGCCCGATGGCGCAATTTCTTTTCACTTCAACGACAAAGCTGGTTTCTCAATTCACGAACCGGCGCATACGGATGTTCATTACAATCCCCAACGCCAGGAACATGAACAGTACTGACGATCCGCCGTAACTCATTAACGGCAATGGAATACCTGTAACCGGCATGAATCCAACCGCCATGCCCACGTTGATCAGGACGTGGAACGCGAGTACTGCAACCACTCCCATGACCACGAAAGCACCAGCCCGATCCGGGGCTGTCTGAGCGTTTTGAATGAGACGCATCAGTACTATAAAGTATAGCAGCAGCAGACCCATAGCGCCTAGGAATCCGTGTTCCTCGGCAAACGCGGCGAAGATAAAGTCTGTATGCGGCACCGGCAGAAACTGTCCTTGGGTCTGGCTGCCATGGGCCGTGCCCTTCCCGAATATCCCTCCCGAGCCCACCGCAACCAGCGATTGAATCACTTGGTATCCGTGGCGCTGGGGGTCGGCCTCAGGCTCCATAAAGCTGGTGAGCCGGTCGCGCTGATAGGGCTTCAGTACATGCCACCCCACCGGCGCCAGTAAAGCGGCAAGTAACACAATGACCAGCGCGTGCTTGGCCTTCATCCCGCCCAGGAATAATCCCATGATGGCAATCGGTAGGTACGTGAGCGCGGTTCCCAGGTCCGGCTGGGCGAGCACCATGAACATCGGAACGCCGACCAATGCTCCCGCCTTGACGATGTCCTGCGCTGTGCACTCCGGCTTCGAGTCGGCGAAATACTTGGCCATTGCCAGGATGAGCACCAACTTCACCCATTCAGATGGCTGAAAGTGGAAGGAGCCTATTTGCACCCAGCGGCGGGCGCCGAGGTACTTCTTACCAAACACTTCCACCGCCACGAGCGACGCGATGGACACCAGGTACAGTAGCGGCACCCGCTCCAGGAGCGCCGAATAGTTGAGCAGGCTCACGATAAACATGAGCCCCACTCCGGCCAGTATCCAGTACACCTGCTTGATGTGCACTCCCATGAACTTGGTGCTGAGCGTCGCGCTATAGATTTCCACCACACCCAGCGCGCAGATCGTGAGCACTAGTACGAGCAGGACCCAATCGAAATCGCGATAGGAGATGTACCGGCTCATGGCTGTCTTGTAGGCGCAACTGCGGCAGCTGGAGCAGGTGGCTTCACGTCAGGCTTCTCTTGGTTTTGCTGCTCTTCTGGCTTTAGATTTGGCGGCTTAGGCGGCTCCGGTGCAGGAATCTGGTTTTCAGGATGGGCCATTTCGTCATGCGACTCGGTGGCTTCGAGATCGGCAGCAGGTTTCGGATGATCGGACTGATCCAGGCCCGGCGCGGTCGTCACGGGCTTAGTCTTGCCGTCGGCGGTTACGGTGAACCGCCCGGCCTGCATCTTGTCAGGCTGTTTGGTGTCGCCATCGTGCCAGACTGCGGCAACCTCTGCCTGCTTGCTCGCCTGTCCGCTTGCCTTCGCTACCTGGGTCTGAAGATTGCGTTGCTTCTCGACGTAAGCCTTGATCACCTGCGCGGTGGCGCGAGCAGCGTAGTATCCGTGCTCGCCTTCTTCAAGCAGCACGGCAACCACGATCTCGGGATTGCGGCGCGGGGTGACGCCGACAAACCAGCCATTGTCCTTGAAGTGCTTTCCCTCCGCACCGAGGCGCTTCTTCAGGTCGTTGGAAATGGTCTGCGCGCTGCCCGTCTTTCCTGCGAAGTCAATACCTTTCAAGGCGGCGCTAGGCGCCGTGCCCACAGGCGAGACCACCTGCGCCAGGGCGTCGGTGATCAGCATCCAATTGTCCTCGTCCAGGGGAATCTGCACCCTGTCGGTGTAATTTGCCACTTGCTTGAAGCCGGGCGGGAACTGATCGGGGAAAGCTACATGCGGACGGACCAGCACTCCACCGCTGGTGATGGCGCCTACCGCGCGCATGAGCTGAATCGGCGTCGTTGTGACCGCGCCTTGACCGATGCCGACCGAGATGGTCTCACCCGCGTACCACTTCTGCTTGAAGTTCTTGATTTTCCACTCCTCCGATGGCATCACGCCGGAGACTTCTTGTGGCAGATCGACGCCAGTCTTTTGGCCCAGCCCCAGCATGGTTGCATACTTCGCAATACGGCCAATGCCCAGTTTTTCGGCCAGAGTATAGAAATAAGAATCGCACGACTGGTAGATCGCTTTGCTAATATTTACGCTGCCGTGAGTGGTATGGTTGGAAGCAATCCAGCACTTGAAGAAACGTCCGTAGAAGGTCTTTCCGCCGCCACAATTGACCACAAGGTCCTGCGCAATCCCTTCCTGAAGTCCGGCGGTCGCCATGATGACTTTGAATACCGAGCCGGGCGCGAGCTGTGCCTGGATTGCTTTGTTGAGCAGCGGCTTGCCCGGATCGGTCATCAACTGGTTCCACTCATCACGGGTGATGCGCACGGCGAACTCGTTGGGATCGAAGGCCGGGCGGCTGACCATCGCCAAGATTTCTCCATTGCGCGGGTCCATGGCAACAACGGCGCCAGGCCTGCCTTCCAGCGCCTCTTCTGCCGCAATCTGAAGATCAAGATCTATCGTGAGCTTGAGCTGTTTACCGGGAATTGCCTGCACATCGCTAAGCGTGCCAACTTCTTTGCCGCGGCTGTTGACCAGCACCTGGCGCGAGCCGTTCTTGCCCATCAAAATATCGTTGTAGTACTGCTCGACGCCCGACATGCCAACGATGTCGCCGGGGTTATACAGCTCCCATTGCGGCTGGGTCAGCATATCTTCGCTCACCTGGCCGACGTAGCCGATGATGTGCGCCATGAATCCGTTCTTCGGATACAGGCGGCGATGGACGGTGATGATGTCGAGTTCCGGCAAATCCGCGCGGTGCGATTCGATAAACGCCAGCTCGTCGGGCGTGATGTCGTCCTTGAGGAAGAGCGGCTGATATCCCGGAACCGCAGCCATGCGCTTCAGGCGAGCACGCAACTCGTCTGGCGGGATGTGCAGCCCGGAGGCAATCTTGTCGGCGTCGACATCGAGGTTGCGGTTCTGATCGCGCAGCAGAAGCACGGAGAACGATGGGTAGTTGTCAACAATGATGCGGCCTTCGCGGTCGAGGATTTTGCCGCGCGGCGCGAGCATCGGAACCTGCTTGATGCGGTTTTGTTCGGCGAGCGTGGTGTAGTAGTCGCTGCGCGCGACTTGCAAGCGCCACAGTCCGAACGCGAGTACGAGGAAGATGCCCAGCAGGACGTACTGCACAGCGGTGAGCCGGAGCTGTGAAACTTTTTCCTCGCGACCGAACATCAGGGATTACAACTTTCACGCATGGTCGATAGTCGTCAACATCAGATAGGAGAAGCCAACCCTCCCTATCGTTCAATTCCGCCGAGGCAGTGGCCGCCGCGGAGCCAGGCATCACCCCAGTCCTCGCGCCTAGGCGCCGATGAGAACCCTGCGTTATTGTAGCCCGAATCGTTCGCCGCGCGCAGATGAAAAGAACGCCTAATCATGCACTAGAGAAGAGGCTGCGATAAGCTTGTTCCCCATGGGAGTTCGCATCTTCTTTGCGGCGGTCGCTCTTGGCCTTGTCGCGGCGGGCATGTGGGCCTATCACCACGACGACGCGCTGCGCAGAAATTCTGCCCAGATCAACCTGGGTGATCCGAACGAATTTGTGCGCGAACTACTGGGCAATCCCGCCCGCGAGGGACCGTGCGGCTCGTTGACTCCTGTCCCAAACAGCTGCTCCGACGAGTACGTGTACAACTACTGGTATTCGGTTTTCCGTCCGCAGTACGAGGTCATCTGGTTCGACCATGCGGGCAAGGTCCTGGGTGAGCAGCACGTGCAAGCGCCATAAGAGCAGTGATTTGTGGATAGTGGTCAGTCGAGGGTCGGGCGCGTGTCACGAAAATACTGCTCGGCCACAAGCCAGACGCAAGATCGGCCACCTTGTACCGCAAGCCGTGGGCGCCGCATTACCTACTTCGCCACCGGCCTCGGTCCCGCTTCCTTCACCTCGCGCGGAGCTTCGAACTGCTCAAAGTTCTTGGCGAAGCGCTGGGATAGATCGGCGGCCATCTTGTCGTAGGCGGCCTTGTCCTGCCACGAGTTGCGAGGATTCAACAGCTCGGAAGGAACGCCTGGGCATGCCTTTGGAATGCTGAAGCCGAATGACGGCTCGATTTCGAATTCCACATCCGCCAGCTTGCCTTCGACGAGAGCGTTGACCATGGCGCGGGTGTACGGCAGGCTCATGCGTTTGCCGACGCCGTATGGACCTCCCTGCCAGCCAGTATTAACCAGCCAGCACTGTGCCTGATGCTCGCGCAGACGGCGGCCAAGCATCTCCGCATAGACCTTCGGCGGCAGCGGCATGAACGGAGCGCCAAAGCAGGTGGAGAAGGTCGCCTGGGCCCCAGTGACGCCAGCCTCGGTGCCCGCTACCTTTGCGGTATAGCCCGACATGAAGTGGAACATCGCCTGCTCGGGTGTCAGCTTCGACACCGCAGGTAGCACCCCGAACGCATCGGCCGTGAGGAAGACCACGTTCTTCGGATGTCCGCCGAAGCCGGGAATGACAGCGTTGTCGATAGACTCCACCGGATAGGCGGCACGCGTGTTCTCGGTTTTGCTTTCGTCGTCGTAGTTCGGGAGGCGCGTAAGCGGATCGAGCACCACGTTCTCCAGCACTGAACCGAAGCCCAGCGCGTTCCAGATCTGCGGCTCGTTCTCCTGCGAGAGGCGAACGCACTTGGCGTAGCAACCGCCTTCGAAGTTGAAAACGCCCGTCGCGCTCCAGCCGTGCTCATCATCCCCAATGAGCCGGCGGGTGGGATCGGCCGATAGCGTTGTCTTGCCGGTACCGGAGAGCCCGAAGAACAGCGCGCTGACGCCGTCGGCGCCGATGTTCGCGGAGCAGTGCATGGGGAAGACGTTGCGCTGGGGCAGAACGAAGTTCATGACGCCGAAGATGGATTTCTTCATTTCGCCGGCATATCCCGTGCCGCCGATGAGTACGAGCTTCTTGGTGAAGTTGACCAGCACAAACGCCTCGGAGTTAGTGCCATCCCGCTTGGGGTCGGCAAGGAAGCTAGGCGCGCTGACGATGGTGAACTCCGGCTTATGGGTCTTGAGCTCTTCCGGCGTTGGGCGGATGAACAACTGCCGCACGAACAGGTTGTGCCAAGCATGTTCGTTGATCACCTGAATGGGGAGTTGGTATTTCGGATCGGCGCCACAGAAGAGGTCCTGAACAAACAGTTCCTTGTCCTTCAGGTAATCAAGGACGCGCTCGTAGAGTGCGTCGAACTTTTCCGGCGGGAACGGCTGGTTCACAGAGCCCCACGCTACCTTGTCTTGCGTGATCGCGTCCTTCACCGTGAACTTGTCTTTCGGCGCACGGCCAGTGTGTTTGCCCGTTTCAGCGACCAGCGAGCCGCGCGCTGCAATTACGGCCTCGCCACGACGCAACGCCGCTTCCACCAACTGAGCGGGAAACAAGTTGCGGTGTACCTTGTCCTGCGAAAGCAGTTGCGATACTTCAGGAGTTTGTATGGTGGAGGACATAAAAGGGCTCCTTGGGTGAATTCACTAAAGGCAGTGCACAGAAACCAACGACAGTAAGAACCAGGAAATCACTCTGCCGCGTGACCCACTTCGCGGAGCGAATCAAGGCAGATCCAGAGACTGTGACGTCAGCCTGGTACAGCTTGGTGGGCTTCGGCCATCACGCCATGGAGATGGTCGAGCGTTTCCTGCACCGTCAGGGTGCACATCTCGCGGCCGTTGTCATCACCGGATTCGATGGCCCACTTCAAATAATGGCCCGCAATCTGGACCGCCATGGGATCGCTAATGACTTTGCCAGTCTGCTGGTTGTATTCCACCCATGCGGGGTGGGGAAGCGCAATCCAGACTGGCCGATCCCCTACCAGAAACTTAATGTCGACCGCGTCTGCGTGCCGAGTGGCGATGGCCACAACCAGCGCCTGATATCTGCAGTGCACCGGCTTGCCGGTCCAGCGATCGATGGCCTGAAAATCGTCGTACATAGGCTGAACCTAAGACTATAGCCGAGGCAGTGAGGCAGAGCAATAATTTAGATAGGGTGGCGGCATAGCTTCGCCCAGGTCAGCGCCTGCCTTTGGAGGGAAACTACGCCCGCTCCCGTGCCTCCCCTAGCACGACCTTCACATCCAACTTGCTCCTGCTGCGATAGATAGTCACGGTCACGGTGTCGCCGGCGCGGTGCTTGTTCATCACGTTGGCCAAATCTTGCAGATCGCCAATCGAATCGCCGTCGATGGCAACAATGAGATCGCCGCCGATCATGATGGGCGTCGCCCCCAGATAAGCGCGCTGATTGCCGCCGTGCAAACCGGAGCGCTCTGCGGCGCCACCGGGAACCGTCCGCACGATGAGAATGCCGTAATCGGCCGGCAAGCCGATTTCCTGAGCCAGCTCCGGTCCGATAGGCAGCGACACAATGCCGAGCGAAGGACGGCGCACCGAGCCCAGCGTGATCAGGTCGTTGAGCACCGCCTTCGCGGTGTTAATGGGTATGGCAAAACCGATTCCCGCGCTCTGGTTCGGGCCTCCGGTGAGAATCATGCTGTTGATGCCGATTACTTCACCGTGCGAGTTCAGCAGTGGCCCGCCGGAATTGCCGGGGTTGATGGCTGCGTCGGTCTGGATGGCTTCCTCCATGTACGCTCCTTCCGGGCTACGGATGGGACGCAGAGAGCTGATGATACCGCGGGTCATGGTGCCGGCCAGCCCGAAGGGATTGCCGATCGCAAACGTCTTCTGCCCGACCTGAAGGCCCTTGGAATCGCCCAGTACAGCCGGAACCAACTCGGAAGCCTGTATCTGCACCACTGCAAGGTCGTGCGCGCGGTCGCGTCCGATCACCGTGGCCTTGTAGGTCTTCTTGTTGTGCAGTGTGACCTCAACTTGAGCTGAGTCGCCGACCACGTGATAGTTAGTGAGGATGTGCCCTTCTTTATCAATGATGAAGCCCGAACCTTGGCCCTCTTCCGGTACGGGCCCGTAGAAGAAATCGTAAGCAACGATTTTGGAGGTGATGTTGACCACCGCCGGTATGGCTTTGTGGTACACGTCAATATTGTTTTGCTCTTCAGAATCCAGCTTCTCCGGGCCGGCAGCTTCGCTGAGCTCGATGTGGTCGGGACGCGCGATCCAGCTTGGCGACGCCGTGCCGTGGTGGTGGGTGGTGAACCAGTAGAAAGCGCCAGCGAGAAAAATGCCGAGGACGAAAGGTCGTAGGAATTTCATAGGGTTGTAATGGTAGTTTTCCGCTCAGACTTGTCGGATAAGACTTAGACGGCTACCTGAGTAAAGTGTATCGAAACTAAGGCGAGTCGCGCATCTGGCGGTTGCGACAAGTCAGTGTTGCGAAGCCTGTAGCTCTCTCCAGATTTTCTCCACTTGCCGTTCGGCATCTTCGAGCGAACCCGAATTCTCGATGACATAGTCAGCATGGCGCGCTTTTTCCTCGTCGGTAAATTGCGCTGCGCTCCGCCGTTCTACTTCAAGCCGTGCAGCATCGAGAGTCGCGTTGGTTCGTCGCGCAAAGTGCGCAACCTTGCGCTCGAAGTCGCAGGTGACCACGATGACCTTATCGAAATCCTTGTTCGCGCCGGCCTCGATGAGCAGGGCGGCCTCGACGACAGCAATTCCGCGCGGATCAAGGTGCTCGATTTCAGACATCCAACTGTTCTGGCGCTTCACGACCTCGGGATGCAGGACGGCGTTTAACTCGTCAATGCGGTCCGGGAACACAACGTTGGCCAGCCTCGTGCGATTGATGGTTCTGTCCTCATTAAGGATCTCGCGGCCGAAGCGGCGCACTACTTCGTCGTAGGTGACAGCGCCTGGCTCGTAAAGCTGGTGTGCGAGTCCGTCGGCCTGCAGGTAATGCGCGCCACGTCGGACCATCATGGCCGCAATTGTGGACTTGCCGCAGGCTACGCCGCCAGTGAGTCCTACGCGGAGCATGATGTCTTACTCAATGATCGGAAGTTGGCAAGCGGCGGTCGCATAAGTGGGCATCAGGTTCAAGGCAGTATATACGGTCGCGCCAGGTGTTCAGAATTTACATCCGCCAACCAATTACGCGTTGCCCATTCCGAGATCGGTGGATTAGCCTAAGCTCGGTAGTTCGGAGGAACATGGCCGCGAAGAGACGCAAGCCGAAACCGTTCCGCGCGACATCGGCGGTGAAGGCGGCGGCCCGCCGGGCGATCGGGACTCCTCCGCCGACTCGCACCGAACCAGCCGAAAAAACCCGGAAGTTCAAGGCCGAAAAGCACAAGCCGACGCTTAGCAAGCTGCTGGGAGATTCCGGCTGAGCGAGTGGAAGGTATATGTTGCAGACCACGGCTTGGAGGCCCTGTGTGAGGCGCCATGTCGATTCAATCGGAACTCGAACTGGAACAGCTTCGCATCATTGGCAAGATCGTCCGGCTGGCGCTGAACGCCATGTCGGCTGCGGTGGAACCCGGCGTCACGACGGCGCAGCTGGATGCGGTGTGCGCGCGAGTGCTGGTTGAACATGAAGCGGCGCCTGCGCCGAAGAAAGTGTACGGATTTCCGGGCGCGGCTTGCATCAGCGTGAACGATGAAGTGGTGCACGGCGTTCCGGGCGAACGCGTTCTGGGCGAGGGCGATCTGGTGAAGCTGGATGTGACGGCGGAGAAGAGCGGCTTCTTTGCCGACGCCGCGGTGACGGTGCGAGTGGGCGAAGTCTCGGCGATGGCGGACGCTCTGGCGTGCTCCGCGGAAAGCGCGTTCCGGCAGGCCATGCGCGTGGCCCGCGCCGGGTACCGCATCTACGAGATTGGCCGGGCGGTCGAGCGCGAAGTTCGCCGCAGCGGCTTCAGCGTGCTGCGCGAGTATTGCGGACACGGCGTGGGAAGGACCATCCACGAGTATCCGAAGGTGCCGAACTATCTTGACCTGAACTATCGCGCGCGGCTGACGGACTGCCTGGTGGTTGCTATTGAGCCGATCATCGCCGCCGGTGGAGGCCGCAGCGTTCTCGACTCCGATGGATGGACGGTGCGCACCGCCGACCACAGCCTCGCCGCGCACGACGAGCATACGGTGGTGATCACGCGGAGCGAGCCGGTGCTGGTAACGGCGTAAGACCGCCGACTCCGCGATCCTAAAGCTATAGGGGTCCTTCGACTCGTCGCCCGAAGCCGGCTCCTCGCCCAGGATGACACATCAAGGACTATTGGCTGAAAGCTGACGTCTGAGAGCTGACAGCTTCTCAGTACGAATACCCGTCCGGCTGGCAGACCGCGCCGACCTCAACTTCGGTGTCAATGTAGCCGCGCCCGGCGGAGATAGCCAGCTTGTCCAACTCGAGCAGTTTGGGGTTCTTCACCGTCGCTTCCAGCACCGAAATTGCCGATTCCGCGGGCATACACTCGGTTTCTTCCAGCAGCGCGCCGAGCATGACCACGTTGGCGACCTTTGCCGAGCCGAGGTGGTCGGCGATTTCCGACGCGGGTACGCACACCACCCGCGCCTGGCTGACGCTGAAATCATCTGGCAGCTTGGTATGGTTGTATAGGACCAGTCCTCCGGAAGCCACGCTGGGCGCGAATTTGCGCAGCGAGAGTTCGTTCATCGCGATCAGCACTTCTGGCTGCGAGATAAGCGGCGTTCCGATGCGGTCGTGCGAGAGCGTAACGTGGCAGTGCGCGCTGCCGCTGCGCATTTCGGGACCATACGACGGCAGCCAGCTCACTTCCATGTTCTCGCGCAGTGCCATCTCGGCGAGCAGTTGTCCCATTAGGAGGATGCCCTGGCCGCCGAAGCCGGCGATCTTCACCGTCAGGTCGCGAGTGTGATGATGGCGCGGGGGTGCGGCTTCCGGCACGCCCTCTTCCACGTCAAGCGCTTCGGCGACGGTCTTCACCGGAATCTTCGGGCCAGGTGGTAGCTCGGGCTTGTGGTCGCGGAAAACGCCAAGCGGGAAGGCCTTCACCAGCGTCTCACCAACCCATTTGCGCGCAACCACAGGGTCCATCTTCATGATGGTCGGGCAAGGCGAGAGGATTTCGACGAATGAGAACCCCCCACCGTTCTTCTGGATCTCCAGCGCTTTCTTTACCGCGCGCTTGGCCTTCATGATGTTCTTCATGTCGTTCAGGGCGACGCGTTCGATGTAGGTTGGCGTCGCCAGCGCACCCAGGAGTTCGCACACGTGCAGCGGCAAACCTTCGTTGCTGGCGCGGCGTCCCCAGGGCGAGGTGGTGGTCACTTCGCCCATCAGCGAGGTCGGGGCCATCTGCCCGCCGGTCATCCCGTAAACGGAGTTGTTGATGAAGAATACGCAAATGTTCTCTCCGCGATTGGCGGCATGTACGATCTCTGCGGTACCGATGGCCGCGAGATCGCCATCGCCCTGGTACGCCATGACGATGGACTCGGGATGCGCGCGCTTGAGCGCGGTCGCAGCCGCGGGAGCGCGTCCGTGGGCGACCTGCACATTGCCCACATCGAAGTAGTAGTAGGCAAAGACCGAGCAGCCAACCGGGCTGACGAGAACGGCGCGGTCCTGCAAGCCAAGGTCGGTGAGCGCTTCGGCGATCAGTTTGTGCGCAATTCCGTGTCCACAGCCCGGGCAGTAGTGCGTCTGCTGTTGCAGTTCTCCCTTGCGTTGGTAGCGATCATAGAACGCCGGCGATTTTTCATGAATAACTTCGTAGCCTTCCACAAATGCCTCCTTGCCCACCTATACCAGGGCCGACATGCGCGAAAAAACCTGCGCGGTGATTTCTTCCGCCATGGGCACGTTGCCGCCGGTACGTCCGTAGAACTCCACCGGTAGCTTGCCGTTCAGCGTCAGCTTTACGTCCTCCAGCATCATGCCGGTATTCAGCTCCACTACCATCACCGACTTCACGTGCCCGGCCGTCTCGCGCAATTCGCGCGCGGGGAATGGCCACAAAGTGATGGGACGGAACAGGCCAGCCTTCAATCCCTGCGCTCGCAACTGGTCCACCGTGGAGCGCAGCACGCGGGAGACGATGCCGAATCCGACGAGTAGCACGTCGGCATCTTCCGTCAGATAGGTCTCGCAGCGGGTCTCGAGTTCCTGCGCCAGCAGGTACTTGGATTCGAGCTTCTGGACGTGGGCTTCCAGGACGTCGGGCTCGAGGAAGATAGAAGTGATCAGGTTCTTCTTCGACTCCGCAGTGCCTTTCACCGCCCAGTCCTTTTCCGGAGCTTCAATCTTGCGCAACTGAATGTCGAGCGGCTCCATCATTTGCCCGACATAGCCATCGGTCATGATGACAACCGGATTGCGATAACGGTCGGCGAGATCGAACGCCAGCACGGTGAGGTCGAACATCTCCTGCACCGACGACGGCGCCAGCACGATGTTGCGATAGCAGCCGTGGCCGCCGCCCTTCACGATACAGAAGTAATCGCTCTGCTCGGGTGCGATGTTGCCAAGCCCGGGCCCGCCGCGCACTACATCCACAATCACGCACGGCAGCTCAGCTCCCGCAATGTAGGAGATGCCTTCCTGCATCAGGCTTAGTCCGGGGCCGGAGGATGCGCTCATCACTCGTTGGCCCGCTGAGGCCGCGCCGTAAACCATGTTGATGGCCGATACTTCGCTTTCCGCCTGCAAGAAAGTACCGCCCACTTCCGGCAGGAGGAGGGCGGCATATTCGGCGATCTCGCTGGCGGGAGTAATTGGGTATCCGTAATAGGCTTTGCAGCCCGCCAGCACCGCACCTTTGACGACGGCGACATTTCCTTTACAGAGTTGCCTCATGGGCCACCCCCTGCTTCTGCGCGACCGCCGCGCTGACTGCTTTCGACGGAGGAATCAGCCGGTAGACAATGATGGCCCCGGGCTCAGGGCAGCAGTAGAAGCATGCCCCGCAGCCGGTGCAGTCGTGGCCGGTGTATTGCGCCGGATGCACGCCGTACTTGCTCAGCTCCGGCGCCAGGAACAAGCATTCGGGGGGACACGACTCGACGCACAGGCCGCATCCCTTGCATTCTTCAGGATCGATGATTACGTTACCGCGCGGTTGCGATGCCATTCTTATCCTCGCACTTCTGCTGCACAGACGTTGCGCTGAAACCAGCGCTGGTGCTCGCAGTATTCGTACAACTCGTCATGAAACTTGGGATGAGCAATCTGGATGAGCGCCTCGGCGCGCTGGCGGACGGTCTTGCCGTGCAGGTAAGCGATGCCGTATTCGGTGACCACGTAGTGCACATCGCCGCGGGTAGTGAGGACCCCCGCGCCATGCGCCAGGCGCGGCACAATGCGTGACACGGTTTCGTTCCTGGCCGTCGCGGGCAGCGCGATGATCGGCCTGCCCCATTTGGAGCGCGCCGCGCCGCGAATGAAATCGAGCTGTCCGCCAAATCCGCTGTAAAAGTGCGGCCCGATTGACTCGGCGCAAACCTGACCGGTCAGGTCGACCTCGATGGCCGAGTTAATGGCCACCATGCGATCGTTTTGCGCGATACGGAATGGGTCGTTGGTGTACGCCGAGGGATGAAATTCGAAGATGGGGTTTTCATCGAGAAAGTCGAACAGCTTTCTGGTGCCCAGCACAAAACCCAGAATGATCTTGCGCGGCTTGAAGTTCTTGCGCTGCCCGTTGATGACGCCGGCCTCGATCAGCGGAATGGCATTGTCGGAGATCAGCTCGGTGTGGACGCCGAGGTCCTGGCGATGCATCAGGTTGGGCAGCACCGCATCGGGAATGCCACCTATCCCACATTGTAAGACCGAGCCGTCTTCGATAAGCGAGGCGACGTGCACCCCAATCGCGTGAAACAACTCGCTGCTGGGCTGTTTCTGCAATTCGCACAGCGGGCGCGAGACTTCCACGATGGCGTCGATTTCGCTCACATGGATGAAGCTGTCGCCATAAGTGCGCGGCATCTGAGCGTTCACCTGTGCCACCACGCGACGAGCGCATTTAGCGGCCGTAAGCGTGCAATCCACCCCCACGCCAAAGCTGCAATAGCCGTGGGAATCGGGTGGCGACACCTGGATGAAGGCAACGTCAATGGGCATCTCGCCGCTTTCGAACAGCGCCTCGACTTCGCCTAGAAAAATCGGTGTATAGTCGGCCCGGCCATCATTCACTGCCTCACGTACATTGCCGCCGACAAATAACGCATTGTGGCGAAAGTGTTCCGCCATCTCGGGAAGGCAGTACGGAGAAGTGCCCATAGTGAGCAGGTGCATCACTTCGACATTCTTCACGAAGGGCGCGCGCACCATAAGCGCTTCCACCAGGGCTTCCGGCTCGGCACAGCCAGGGTGGATATACAGGCGCATCCCCGACTCAACGCAGGCAACCGCCTCGTGTGCGGTCATCAGTTTGCTGCGGTATTGGTCAATCCAGGACATGGGCTGTGTCCTCGTCAAGCAGTTACAGTTTCACCTTTTACAGTAAGGCCGGCGCTTGCGCGCTCGTGACCCAGCGACGCGTAGTAAATGGCGAGATGGAAGAACTTGTCGAGCATCTCCAGCAGTTCGAGTTCGCCAAAGATCTCGGCCGGACGCTCCAGCTCAGCATGTTTTTGCAGGTAGTCCCACAGGTTTTCGCGCACCAGGCAGATCATCCACACCACCTGGCTGATGGGAACGCCTTGCGCGGCACGCTCAGCGCCGATTTCCAGGTAGCGGCGCTCGACGTCGGCCTCGGTTTTGCCCAGCAACCACTCGCCCAGATGGCGGTACACTTCGTAAACCTTCTCGATCAGTTCGCTCTCGGGCACACTGGCGTAGGCGGAGCACTTCGTGCATTCCCGGTAACGGTTATGCAGGCTGCGGGCCAGCCCGTCGGAATGATTTTCAATCAGTTTGACCAGACGGTATGCAAGTAGCACAGCTCACCTCTTCTCCCGCGGCCGGCGGCTGCATAAGGCAGGGTGCATCGCGCTCGGGCGGAGCCACACTTACAAGCTAGTGTCACACTTCCACGGGCAGCGGAGCGGTGACTGAAATCACGTGAAGGTGTGATAGGAGTCACCCACTGGAATTTTTTCAGGCGACACTGAGGGAGAAAGTGCGCAAGTAAGAGCAACCTGTCGCCGCTACGCGTCTCATTCGCAACTGCTTAGGCGCTGCGTCTTTCTTGGGCCTGCCTCCTAGGCAGCCATTTTTCCGGGATGCAGAGGTGGCCTTGCTTGGGCTGACGGCGAAAGGTGAACTGCGGTTGCCATGACATTTGTCATTCCGCCAGCCTGACAATCAACACTACTGCGCGCCCTGCGCATGACCGATGATTGCTCCCGTGCTTGCAGAAACCAGAAGCACCGGAGTGAACGATGTCAACCGCTTTAGCTGAAATGCCACGCCCGCCGCGGCGGGCTCCCGCCCCGAGGCCGGCCAGCGTGGCCACAACTTGCAACCTCAACAAGAGCTACGGAGCGATCGTGGCCCTGCGCAACCTCAACCTCGACGTGCACACGGGTGAATTGCTGGCGCTGCTGGGTCCCAACGGCGCGGGCAAGACCACGCTGGTCCGGATGCTGCTCGGCCTGGCGCGGCCGGACGCGGGCAGCGTCTCGGTGTTTGGCGCTGATCCGCATCAGGGGCACGTGCAGCCTCGTCTCGGAGCCATGCTGCAGGTTGGCCGCGTACCGGAGACGCTGCGGGTGCGCGAGCACATTGACCTGTTTTCGTCCTACTATCCTGCGCCGTTGCCGCTGCGAGAAACGTTTCAGATCGCCGGCATCGAGGACATCAAGAACCGCCCATTCGGCGAGCTTTCTGGCGGCCAGAAGCAGCGCGTGCTGTTCGGCATTGCGATCTGTGGCAATCCTGACCTGCTGTTTCTCGACGAGCCTACGGTCGGCCTCGACGTGGAAGCGCGGCGCTTGATGTGGTCGCAGATCCGGACGCTGATCGCGCGCGGCAAGACGGTGCTTCTGACCACGCATTACCTGAATGAAGCCGATGCGCTGGCGGACCGCATTCTGGTGCTGGACAAAGGCTCAATCGTGGCCGAGGGCACGCCCGCCGAGATCAAGGCGCGCGCCATGGGCAAGCAAATCCGCTGCACCAGCCGGCTGTCGCTGGAAGAGGTGCGGCAGATTCCGGGCGTGCTCAGTGCCAAGGCCGATCGCGACGCCTTCGAGCTGCAAGTGAACTCTGCGGAGCCGGTGGTGCGCGAACTTCTGCAGCGTGATTCCTGGCTGGGAGATCTGGAAGTCACCAACGCAGGCTTGGAAGAGGCGTTCCTGGCGCTGACGCAGAACAACAACGCCGACGCTGCGAACGGGAGGAACTAACATGGCTGCCACTACTTTCCCCGCGGTTGCTGTTGCGGCGCGACGCCCGTTCTCAAGAACGCTCGCGCTCTACGCCAAAGAAACCAAGTACGAACTGCTGAAGAACACGCGCATTCCGGTGTATGCAATTTCCACGGTCGCGTTTCCCGTGATGTTTTACGTGCTGTTCGGCATCGTGCTGGGATCAGGAAATCCGGCAAACCGCAATGAAAATGCAACTTACATGCTGGCGACCATGGGATGTTTCGGCGTGATCGCGGTGGCGCTGTTCGGCTTCGGCGTGAGCCTGGCTATGGAGCGCGGACAGGGCTGGCTACAGGTGAAGCGCGCCTCGCCCATGCCGGTGTCCGCTTACTTCCTGGGGAAGCTGTGCTCCGCCGTGGCATTCAGCACGGTGATCATGCTGCTGCTGCTTGCCATTGGGTTCGCCTTCGGTAGCGTGCGGATGCCTATTGCAACCGCCGCTAAACTCGTCGGCATTCTGGTCGCCGGTTCGATCCCGTTCTGCGCCATGGGCATGGCGATCGGTTACTTCGCCAAGCCGAATTCTGCTCCCGGCTTGGTGAACCTGATTTACCTGCCCATGTCGTTCTGCTCGGGACTGTGGATTCCGTTGTTCATGCTGCCGCACGGATTGCAGGTGCTGGCCAAGGTGCTGCCGCCTTACCACCTCAGCCAGTTGGCGCTGAACGCGGTGGGAATGGTGAACAATCCGACGCCAGCATGGGGACACGTCGAAGCGCTGATCGCCTTCACGCTGCTCTTCCTGGGGTTGGCGGCTTGGGGCTACTGGAGGGATGAAGGGAAGACCTACGGGTGAAGCAGTAATCAGTGCCAGTAGTCAGTTGTCAGTTGAAAGACGAAGAGCGGGCGGCGAAAAGTGCAAAGGAGTACAAAATGCGCAACACGACTCTGCAATGGATTCTTTGGGGCATCGCAATGGTGGTGTTTCTCGGACTGACTCTGAGCGGGCACACCACTCTCCTGGGGCTGGCGATCACGGCAGTGGCTTTGATTTGGTATACCGTTGTGCCGGAAGCCCGCTCCAGACGACAATAGGTACAGGCGCTGACAAGGCCCGAAGGAACTATGCACACCCTTAAAGCAATCTGGTGGAAGCTTTATCCCAACGAGGATGAGCATGGCTGGATGCCGCTCATCTGGCTTCCGCTTATGGTGTGGCTCTTCGTCGACCCGTTGTGGGAGCACTACGGTGTGCTGGGCTGGGTCGCCAACACATTCGGCGGGATCGTCTTCATCCTGCTCTACCTGCAGGCGTTCTCGCGCCGTGATCCGTACAAGCTATTAAGCATATTGGCTATGACTGCCATGACGCCAGTCTTTGTCCAAGTCAACGGGGGCAACGTTGCGCTGCTGATTTACGCCGCCGCAGCGGGCGGTTTCCATCCCAACCTTCGCCGAGTGTCCCTGCTCATCGGCCTCGACGTTGCCATCCTTGGTCTCTACGCCTATCGGCTGAGTCTGCCATTGCCTTTCTGGGGCTCGATGCTGCTGCTGATCATCCTGGTCGGATTCGGCAACCATTACGGAGCGCTCAAGCACTGTGCGGGGGAAAAACTTCAGCGTGCCCAGGACGAGATCGAGCATCTTGCCAAGGTTGCCGAGCGCGAGCGCATTGCACGCGACCTGCACGATCTGTTGGGACATACTCTGTCGCTTATTACGCTAAAGGCCGAGTTGGCGCGCAAGCTGGTGGACCGCGATCCGCAGCGCGCCAAGCAAGAAATGCAGGACGTGGAGCAGACATCGCGCGCGGCGCTCGCCGACGTTCGCGAAGCGATCAGCGGATACCGGGGTCAAGGCTTCGCGGCTGAATTGATCCAGGCGCGCCGAACCCTGGAGACCGCCGGAATCACTGTGGATTGCGCTGCCTCGGAGGTCCCGTTGAGCCCGGCGCAGGAGTCAGTCCTGGCTCTGGCGCTGCGAGAAGCGGTTACCAACGTCGTGCGTCACGCGCAGGCGCAGCGCTGCAGAGTCCGGCTTAGCCGGGATGAGGAGATATGCACCTTGGAGATCTCCGACAACGGCCGCGGCGCCGACGCTCCCGAGGGCAATGGCTTGCGTGGCATGCGCGAACGGCTGGAGGCCATCGGAGGCTCGCTCCAGCGTCAGACCGAAGCCGGAACCCGCCTCGTCATTCATTTACCTCTCGCCGCAGCCGCCTCCGCTCTGCGAAACTGAGAGCGTGCCAGCCGCCAAGCGCGACAAAATCCGGGTAGTCATCGCCGAAGACCAGGCCATGGTGCTGGGCGCTCTCGCGGCCTTGCTCGAAATGGAGGACGACATTGAGGTCATAGCGCGGGCGCCTAACGGTGATGAAGCTCTCCGTGCGGTGCAGCAGACGCGGCCCGATGTCTTCATCACCGACATTGAGATGCCTACGCTCACTGGTCTGGAAGTCGCCGCCGAGCTGAAGCGCCGCGGAATTCCGGTGCGCGTCATAATCCTGACGACCTTCGCTCGCGCCGGATATCTGCGCCGCGCCCTCGATGCCGGAGCGTCAGGATACCTTCTCAAGGACATGCCTGCCGAACAACTTGCCGAGGCGGTGCGCCGGGTGCATCGCGGGCTGCGCGTGATCGATCCGCAGCTCGCCGCTGAAGCCTGGACGGACGAACTCGATCCGCTCACCGAGCGCGAGCGCCAGGTGCTGCGACTTGCGGGAGAAGGCATGGCCAGCTCCGACATCGCCACCGAACTAAACTTGTCTGAGGGCACGGTGCGAAATTATCTCTCGGAGGCGATCAGCAAACTCGGCGCTTCCAACCGCGTCGAAGCCGCAAGAATAGCCCGGGCAAAGGGATGGTTATAAAACACTGGGGCCAGTGACGGAAATCCGTGCTTTTGTCGGCTGAAAGGTATAAGCTGCGATTTTCTTATGCTACAAGTAACCGCACCAGTATCTCTGATCCAGCAGTTCACCGATTCGGCGATTAAAGCTGTCGCGACGGTGGAAGTCATCGACCGCACTCCCACGGCGTTGCGCGACGCCATCCTCCGCGCCGTCGGAGACGCGAAGCGCATTCTCTACGCTCCTCCGCAGGAATTGCCAGTCGCGCTATTCAGCGATTTCGCAACTGATCCGAGGGTCATTGCTGACGCCACTGCCGAAGAGCTGGTCCATTCCGCTGCCGGAGTGACCGAAGCGTTCGCCGCGGTGGCCAGCACCGGGTCGGTGTGTATCGATGTCAGCTACGAACGCACGGGGATGGTCAGCCTACTGGCGCCACTTCAGATCGCAGTTGTGGCGGCCGAGACGATTGTGCCGCAGCCGCGCGACCTCTTTCGCGTCGACGTGCTCGACGGCAAGGGCCTGGCGAGAGATTTCGTCTTCGTTACCGGCCCCAGCGCCACCGCCGACATGGGGCCACTGGTGCGCGGGGTCCATGGCCCCCACAAGCTGCACATCATCGTGTTGAGGTGAGCATGGCCACATCCGTCAATCCTGCCGACATCACCCCGCGCGAGGTGGCGAACAAGAGCGACAAGAAGGCGCTGCTCCAGGCCCTACGCATGACGCTGGGAGTACAGAGCGCCGCCGTTCGCCGCAACACCCAGACCTTCAACAACAATCGCTACGCCGCGATCGCTCGCCTCCCCGATTACAACGAACTGAAGGACCGGGCACGCCAGATCAAGGAAAATGCGATCGCAAATCTTCCTGAGTTACTGCGGCAGCTTGAGGCCAGCGTCCGAGCCAACGGAGGAAATTTTTATCTGGCGAAGACCGCAGCGGACGCCAACCAGTACATTCGCGACGTACTCGTGCACCACGAAGCCAAGCTGGTGGTGAAGGGCAAGAGCATTACTTCGGAAGAGACCAAGCTGAACCACGCGCTGGAGGCCGCGGGCATCAAGGTGGCGGAGAGCGACCTAGCGGAGTTCATCCTGCAGGTGGCCGACGAGCAGCCCTCACACATCGTCGCGCCGGCGTTGCATTATTCGCGGGAGCGCATCACCGCGCTGTTCAAGCGCAAATTCAACACGAACCTTCCCCTGGATACCGGCGAGGAGCTTACCAAGTTTGCGCGGGAAATCCTACGCGAGCAGTTCATCGCCGCCGATGCCGGCATCTCAGGCGCGAACCTCATCGCCGCCGACAGCGGCTCGATCATGCTGGTGGAGAGCGAGGGCAATATCCGCATGACCACCACGTTGCCGCCAGTGCACATTGCGATTGCCGGCATCGAGAAAGTCGTGCCCTCGCGCAAGGATTTCGGTACGTTTATCGAACTGCTGCCCCGCAGCGGAACCGGCCAGCCGTTGACATCGTATGTCAGCATTCTGCATCCGCCGCTGAAGGCGCCAACGTTCGCCGCGCCCGGCAAAGAGGCGGCCAAGACGCGAGAATTCCACATGGTGCTGATCGATAACGGACGCAGCCGCATGCGCGAGGACCCTGTGCTTTTCGAAGCGCTCTATTGCATTCGCTGCAGCGCGTGCCTGAATTCGTGCGCGAATTTCGAGACCGTCGGCGGCCATGCCTTCGGCGGTGAGACGTACTCCGGAGGCATAGGAGGCTCGTGGGAAGCGGGCACGGGTACGCTCTCGAATGCGCGCTTCAGCGAACTTTGCACCGCGTGCTCGCGCTGCGTGCCGAACTGCCCGGTGCGAATCGACATTCCCTGGCTCAATGAGAACCTGCGGCAGCGCATGAACCATGCACAGGGAGCTTCGCCCGCTAAGTTTCTTTTCGGCGAGATGACCGGCAGCGCGCCTGAGGATTCTGTCGCGCCTTTGCAGAAGCAGTTCTTTGGAAACTATGACGCCTTTGGCAAGTGGGGCACGCGATTCGCTTCTCTGGCGAATGCGTCCATCCACATGCCTGGAGCGCGCAGCCTGATGCAAAGCGCCTTCGGCGTGGATCGCCGGCGGAGTCTGCCGTCGTTCCCGAAGAAAACCTGGGAGCAGTTGTACCGCGAGGAACGAAACGGAAAACAAAGCACCCTCCAGCCCGGCCTGATGATGCTGGCGGACGTGTTCACCAACTACGGCGCGCCCGAGCGAGGAATGGCGGCGATTCGCGTACTGCGGGCCATCGGCCTCGATGTAGTGTTGAGTCCTGCGATGTCCGACGGTCGCGCCGCCATGTCGCAGGGCATGATAGACACCGCAAGGCGAGAGGCCCGCGCGATAGCGCCGATGTTAAGGCGCTATCTGGACGAAGGCAGAAAAATTGTCGTGACCGAACCCAGCGTGCTAGCCATGCTGCGCTTCGACTTCAAGCATTTGCTTGATGACGATGAGACCCAAAAGCGGCTTGCACAGAACAGCTTCGAGCCGCTCGAATACTTGTGGCAGGTCGCACAAGAGCAACGGCTGAATCTGGCGCAGACGTTTCCCACGAACCGGTGCCCTCAGGGCACACGGCTTTTCTATCACTCGCATTGCCAACAGAGAACGTGCAATTCGGCGGCGCAAACGATCGAGGTGCTGCGAGCGGCGGGCTTCGATGTCGTTACCTCCTCCGTGGAATGTTGCGGCATGGCCGGCAGCTTCGGATACAAGCACGAGTATTACGAGCTAAGCATCGCCGTCGGCGAGGACCTCTTCGCACAGGTGCGGCGCGCGGACCAGGAGGGCGGCCCGCGCACACTGGTTGCCAGCGGCACCTCGTGCCATGAGCAATTGTTGGCGGGGATGGGTCGCGAGGTCTTTCATCCGGCGGAATTGCTGGCGAGCACGCTGGCGTAGCCAATCGATAATTGCGGAGCTACTTGAATTTGGACGACCATTTCCCTTCCTCCGTTGGCACTACATGCAACCGCATGCATAAATATTTCAGTTGCGTGACAGATGCCGGTTACCTGAGGTTACTAATTTGTTACTGAAGAACTATTTACAAAAATCACAAATAGCGGCACAATCATTTTGCAGTCAGGCAGTTCTTGGGGGAGGGCTGCCTTCCGGGCGCTCTGCGTAACTCGCAGAGCGCCTTCGATTCTTTGCGGCAAAATGGTAGGGATGGTTGCCGCCTGCGTATCCGCATCCGCCCCTCCCCGAAAACGCGGCGATGCGTCCTGCAATGCGCTCGTGCATCTAATCTCACATCGGAGATGGTAGGATGAATTACGACCCTGTGCGCCACGTGGCCGGGGCGGAGTCGGCCAAAGACCCCTCAGGAGGAAGAATGGCAAGTGAAGCAATCGTAGAAGTGACAGACGCCAATTTTGACCAGTTGGTGCTGAAATCGGAGCAGCCGGTCATGGTGGATTTCTGGGCGACATGGTGTGGTCCCTGCCGGGCGCTGGCGCCCATCGTGGATGAAGTAGCGCAGGGCTACACTGGCCGGGTGAAGGTCGGCAAGATGGATGTGGACAAGAACGCTGCCACGCCGCAACGCTACGGAGTACGCGGTATTCCCACACTGCTGGTCTTCAAGGGCGGACAGGTGCGCGAGCAGATCGTCGGCTATGTGTCGCGCGACGTGATCGAGAAGGCGCTGGACAAGAACCTGTAAGCGGAACGTTTACGCGAGGCGCGGCTGCGGCCGCGCCGTTTGTGTCTTTAGCCTCAGTACTTCCTCAGTACTCCAATCACTCTTCCCTGCACTTGCACGGCGGCGGCGGGCACCACAATCGGTGGCATGGCTGCGTTCGACGGCTGCAGGCGGATCTTGCTGCCTTCGAGGTAAATTCGCTTCAACGTGGCGTCGCTACCGTTCACCAGCGCGACCACGATCTCGCCATCGCGCGCGATGTTGGTCTTCTCCACCAGCACATAGTCGCCGTTGACGATATGCTCGTCCTGCATGCTCTCGCCCGCCACTTGGAGGACGTACACCTCTTTGGAGCGCGTGAAGTCGGAGAGCGAGATGGACTCGGGATTCTCCAGCGCTTCGAGCGGGCGGCCGGCGGCGATGCGTCCCATTAGCGGCAGGCTCATGCTCGATTCGGCGGCGGCTGCCGCGGCAACGGCGAATGCCTGCTTCATCCGCCCGCGTGGCTTCAGCAGATCAATCGAGCGACTGCGGTTGTAGTCGCGCCGCAGCAACTCTTTCTGCTCAAGGTTGGTGATGTGCTTGTGCACCGTGGCCAGCGAGTTCAGGCCGAGGCCTTCGCGGATTTCGTCGTACGAAGGCGAATAGCCGTTCGTGTCCACGAATGTGGAGATGAAGTCATACACCTGTTTCTGACGGCGCGTCAGAGCCATGATCCCTCTGCCAGCATTGTGAGCGAAAAAAAGGCGAAAAGTCAACAAGGAAGATTAGCCTGGTGATTCAATTCGAGGTACCTCCAGCCGAGGCGAGCGACAACCATGCCACCAGCGTGGCCAGCTTTTCGTCCTGTCGCCACGGAGGACCTAACAGGCGCCCAATTGACGAAAGGTGCTGCTTCAAGGCTTCCTGGGAGATATGAAGCCCGTTCTCGCAATGGGGCAGCAATTCCTTTTCTTTCACTCCGATCACTTGCACTTCATCATGATGCTTGCAAGCATCCAACACCACTTTCCGAAAGAACTCTCCTTCGGCGGTGTGAATCAGTGCATGAGAGGCAAGGATGGCCGCAAGTGTTCCCAGGGGCCGTCCGGAACCGAGAAGAATCCCACAGCGGGTTACCTCCTGACCCTTTCTGTTCGCGTCGTCAATGCAGTCACCGATAGCTTTCTTCGCCAGCGAAACCGACCTTTCATTGCAACGCAGTAGAAATTGCTCCGCCTCTTTCAGCCCCAGTTTCTCGGCGGCGTGATACGGCTGCTTCGATCCGGGGATCTCGAGAGCAGCAATTTCGATTCGCCGTCGCTGAGTTACCGCCGGTGAAGTAAGACGTCCGGAAACGGCAACTACGGCGGCCCAGCCTGAATGTACACGGAAGCCGAGGGCCGCCGGAGCCAAATCTCGGGGCATGCTACGCGCCCACCTTCATCTCACTCAGGATCTCCTCGACCGTCTCGATCGCCTTTGTCAACTCCTCGTCGCTGTTGTAGAAGTGCGGCGAGAAGCGCACGCCCGCCTTGGGACGACAATCGACCAGCACGTCGCGCTTGAGCAGTTCCGCGCACACCTGCTGCGCGTTGGGCATATCAATCGACACCGTACCGCCGCGGCGCTCGGGATCGCGCGGCGTGTTAACCCGCCAGCCACGTCGGTCGGCCATCTCGATGAGGAGCGCGGTTTGCCGCTTCGATTTCTCGCGGATCTTCACAACGCCCACTTCAGCGACGATCTTCAATCCCGGCTGCGCGACCTTCAGCGCGGGAATATTCGGCGTGCCCTGCGTGAAGCGATAGATGGTCGGCGTGTAGCGCGTGGCGCCAATCTCGAAGCCAAACGGATTCTCGTGGCCGATCCATCCGGTAAACGTCGGCTCGAGTTTCCGCGCCAGATCGGGACGCACGTAGAGATACGCCGTTTCTGGTCCGCCGCACAGCCACTTCAGAACTCCGCCAGTACAGAAGTCCACGTTAAGCCGTTGCACGTCGAAGGGCAGAGTGCCTGTTGCCTGGAAGGAATCCAGCAGCACATACGCGCCGACGCGGTGCGCCTTCTCGACGATCGCCTCGACATCCTGGATGAACGCGCTGCGGAAGATGACGTGTGAGATGGGCACGACGAGCGTCTCGTCATCGATGGCATCGAGCAGGCGCTCGGTGTTTACGTGGATTCCGTCATCGTTGCGCACCATCTCCACGCGCGCGCCGCGTGAGCGTTGCGCCTCCCAGAAGTACATGACCGAGGGAAAGTTCAGGTCGGTGTAAACCACCTTGTTACGCCGCCCGCTGAAGTCGAGGCACGACGCTACTGTCGCCTGACACGTGGTCACGTTTTGCAGGCACGCGACCGAACCTTTGGGCGCGTTCATCAGCGCGCCAATCTGGTCGCCGACCTCGGCCGCGAGCATCCACCATTCGTCTTCCCAGGCGCGAACGCCGCGCTTGCTCCACAAGTCGGTGTAATGATGCAGCGCGTCTTCCACGCCTCGCGGCATCGCTCCCAGCGAGTTGCTGATGAGGTAGGTCGTGCGATCGAGGATGGGAAACTCGGAACGGTAGCGCAGAAGCTCGTCAGGCATGAGCAACATTGTAGCGGGTGAGGAAGCAGCAGCTAGTCTCAACCAAGCTCCACCCATCACTCGCTCCGGCTTAGATGGGAACAACCTGTTGAGACACCACAGCTAAGTAGTTTCGTCCCGCCGGGGGCGGGACTCACAGCTTGCATGGCAATCCTGAGAATCGGCTGTTCCCGTGACGAACATCACCCGTTGACATTTGCGTCCGGCAGATCGCCCTGGCGACCTAACCTCCGCTCAGCATGGCAATCAAAAGCACGTCCCTCCACTCGGGCTTAAGCACTCGATCGGGATGACAGTGACGTTGCAGGGCGGAAATGCTGACGCTCCCGGCCGCGCCATCTCATCTAGAATATCCATAAGTCCGGGTTGAGGAGTCCCACTCATGCGCAAAGCTGCATTGTTCGCTGTCGCCCTACTTGTCTCTGCCCTTTCACTCCAGGCACAACAGGTGGGCGGAGATTACATCGAGTCGCGCTCGACCGACGTGTACGTCGCGCAATGTTTCGCCAACGGCGAAGTCGGCCTCACGGGCAACTTCGCGCTGATGGCCTGGCATGTGCAGGAAGGCTCGTGGAATGGGGTCAAGCTCGACGGTCTTACCGTGGCGGCCGCAGTGCGCGCGCGGGCCACGCTGGGCGATCCCTACGGAGATCCTTATCCCGCTGAGGCGGTGCTGATGGTGGACGATGCCGCCAATGCCGCGCAGCGCGGGGCACTGATTGCGCTGGCGCAGCACGAGGGCGGCAAACTGCTGGAGAACATTGCGCGCGTCGAATACGTGCCGGTGGTTCTTGATGTGCCGCAGGATCCGCGTGAAGGTCAGGCGGTGCTGCGCGCCGGGCATCTGGCGACCATCGCGACCAGGCCGCTTAACCACCACGACCACATGTGCGGCAATGAGACGAACTTTTATCCTCCGCTGACCAAGGTGGAGCATGCGACTTCGGCAGTGGCGCTGACGGATGAGTTCCGCGGCGAGGGACTGGGATCGCAGTGGAGCGCGCATGGACGGCGCAGCGCGTATATCGCAAGCTTCAGCGAGGGCGGCGTGACGGTGGCGGCGGCATCGTCCGTGGAGCCGGGGATGCAGCACGAGAGTGAGTAGCTCGCCTTTAATAGCCGTATAGCGGTCCTTCGACTCCGGCGGCGCAACTTCGGCGGGGCCGCCGCTCAGGATGACAAATAAGGTATTCGCGTAGGAAAGTCATGAACGTCGCTGACATTCGAACTTTGTACGCCTACAACCACTGGGCGAATGAACGCTTGTTCTCGGCGCTGGAGAAGCTGAGCGATCACCACTTCACGGAGGCGGTACCCAGCAGCTTCCCATCGATTCGAGAAACTGTCTTTCACATCCTGTTTGCCGAGTGGCTGTGGTTGAAGCGGTGGCAGGGCAAATCGCCGCGATCCACTCTGGCTGACCCAGATGCTTCGCCCGCCACGTGGAGCACTCTGTCGCCGGGTGGAACGCCACCTGTGGAGGAACTTTCGACGCTGCCGGCGCTGAGATCGTTCGCAGACTCCATCGAACAAGAGCGGCAGGAGTTTCTTCGCGAACTGAACGATGATGTTCTTCACGCACGATTGCAGTTCAGCGATATGGGTGGGATGCCGTATTCCGAGCCGCTGGTGCATTTGATGCAGCACCTGGTCAATCACGGCACCTATCATCGCGGACAAGTCATCACCATGCAGCGGCAGATAGGCGTGGAGACGGTCGCGCTCGATATGCTGTATTTCTTTCGCGAGGGCGGGGAGAATGCGGCGGGGACGCAGAGTTAGAGAGCTCTGGTGTCGCCGCTACGCGGTTCCGTTCATTTTTCACTTGCCCCGGGGCTTGCGCCCTGGGCTCACTTCGCCGCCGCCGCTTCGCGGCTCTTTCCTGGCCCAGGCTATCCGCCTATTCCACGATCCGCCTTGCCCGTTGGCTACTGGCTCTTCCCATCATCTGCGGAATGGTGACGAACTCGTAGCCCTCTCCCTGGTAGCGAGTCAGGATGCGATCGCTGGCCTCGAGGCTTCGGCTGCGGTCGGCGCCCATGCGCCCGTATCCGCCGTCGTGCAGCAGGATGACGTCTCCGCCGCGAATTTGCCGCTCGGCGTGAGCGACGATTACTTCCGAGGATTTGGCCCTCCAGTCGTAGCAGGTGACGTTCCACATGATCGGCTCGAGGCCGAAGGCGCGCACGGTGCGGAGCGATGCCGGACGGCGCCCGCCGAAGGGCGGCCGAAACAGTTTGGGTGTGACGCCTGTCGCGTCGCAGATGGCTTTCTGCGCCTGCTCAAGCTGGCGCCGGACTTCGGACGTGGAGGCGAAGATCAGATTGGGATGGTCCCAGGTGTGGCTTCCGATGACATGCCCGGCGTCAACCAGGGCGCGCGCGATCTCCGGCTTTTGCTGAACAAATTGGCCGATGAGGAAGAACGTCGCCTTCACGCCGTGGCGCTCCAGCACTTCCATCATGCGCCAGGTGTAGGGATCGTTAGGGCCGTCGTCGTAGGTGAGCGCCAACAGGCGAGAGCCGCGCGGGAGCCCGATGAACGTTCGCCCGTAGAGCTGCGACGTCGGCGACATAGTGTTGTAGCCCGCCACCGTGGCGAGTCCCGCCACACCCAGTCCGCCGAGGAGAGTCGCAAGCATGTCTATGGGTGATTGTAGCTGGACGTGTGTCGCAGTATAGGGGTCCTTCGACTTCGTTCGGCTGCTGCGCAGCCTCGCTCCGCTCAGGATGACAAGCTAGGAATTACTCGCTCTTGAACACCTGCCCGTTGTGCATCACGAATTTCACTCGTCCCAGTTCTGTGATGTCCTTCAGCGGATCGCCTTGTACCGCTATGACGTCCGCGTAAGCGCCGGGAGCGATCACGCCGATGTGCCCGGACATGTCGAGCATCTCCGCGGCAGCAATGGTCGCGGAGCGGATCGCATCCATCGGCGACATGCCGAACTTCACCATGTAGGGAAACTCCTGCGCGATTGGCTCGTCCCACGAGAAACCGCCGACATCAGTACCGAAGACGATCTTGACGCCCGCCTGTAGCGCCTTCTTAAACGATTGCTCATGCTCAGCCGCGCGAGCGCGGTCGCGGCGGCCAGCCGGTGTGCTCTCCGGCGCCCACTCTTTGTAGTAAATGGCAATGGTCGGGCAGTACCAGGTGCCTTGGCGCTTCATTTGAGCAATGTTCGCATCCGTGAGCCCCAGCCCATGTTCGATGGAATCGCAGCCGCCGTCGAGCGCGCGCTGCAGTCCTTCGCCGTTATAGGCGTGGCAGGCCACCTTGCGTCCCCAGCTATGGGTTTCGTCGGTGATGGCCTTGATTTCTTCCGGCGTGAGCGTGGGCTGCGAAACCAGCTTGCCATTCTTGTCGCTCCACGAACGGTGCGTCATGTACACCTTGATCCAGTCGGCGCCGTGGTCCATCTGCTCGCGTGCGGCCTTGCGCGCTTCGACCGGTCCGTCGATGATCTGCACGCCTTTCGGCACCTGAATCTCAGGCGCGTAGCCTTCCAGCGGATAGCCGCCGGTGGTGGAAATGGCGCGGGTAGTGGTGAAGATGCGCGGGCCCGGAATGCGGCCCTCGTTGACCGCCATTTTGATTCCAACGTCGCCGTAGCCTGCGCCCTCGGTCTCCATATCGCGGATGGTGGTGAAGCCCTGTTCCAAAGCACGCCGGGCCGACACGGTCGCGCGTGCAGCGCGATAGGCCAGCGGAAACTTCAGCAACTGGATGTCGTAGCCGCCGAGCACCAGGTCCTCACCCTGGAGAAAGATGTGCGTGTGCGATTCGATCAGGCCGGGCAGCACAGTCGCGTTCGAGAGATCAATGACCTTCGCGCCCGCCGGGACCTGTGTCGTAGCCGCGTCGCCCACGCTCTCGATCTTGTCGTCGCGAATCACGATGACCTGGTTGCGCAGAGGTTCGTTGGCGCGCGGGTCAATCAGCGTGCCGGTGCGAATCACGGTGGCTTGCGGAGCGGCAGGATTGGACTGCGCGAGCGCGGACGCGAACGACAACAGGAATACCACGAACCACAATTGCAATGTCTTCATGATTTGAACTCCGACGCGATGATCGCGTCCGCTTCGATTTCGACCAGCATCTTGGACGAGACCAGCGAAGAAACCGCAACGAGGGTCGATGCTGGGCGGATGTCGCGAAAAATCTCGCCATGCGCTTTGGCGGCCTGCTCCCATTGGCTGATATCAGTCACGAAGGTCCGCGTGCGGACCACGTCGCTGAAGCTGGCGCCTGCCTGCTCCAGCGCGCGGCCGATGTTCTTCAGTGTCTGCACCGCTTGCACGTACACGTCGCCCTCGCCGACGAGATTGCCGTCCGGACCGGTTGCGACCGTTCCTGCGACCGAGACAAATGGTCCCACTTTTACTGCGCGCGAGAAGCCAACAATCGGCTCGTAGGGAGAGTTCCCCGAGATGTTTTTGCGTTCCATTATCGTTCCCCTCGCCGAACGCGGGCATTGTGCCACAAACGCACGTTCCGCGCACCTTTGAAGGTCGACTCGCATTTTGGCAGTCGACGGACATCTTTGCTAACAGACCTTCCCGAGGGCTCTGTTTCCGAGTTATCCGGACGGACCAAACCAGCATGAATGCTGCTCGATCTCAACATATACCTCTTGCGAAGACGACCGGCTGCGAAGTTGCGGGTTGCACAAGTGAACCCGCAAGGACAACCTCCGCGCGGGAGAAACTTCTTGCGTTCGATGAAGAAGTAGGTTATGAACACGCATCAATATAACGAGGGGTCGTCCCGAAGGAGACGAGCACAGACCATGGTCCCGGAATCGCACCCGCTGCAGGAGTTGTTCACGGATCTGATCCACCAGCATTTCGACCGCGACATCGGCTTGCGCGATGCCGAGGTGCAGGACTATATCGTCAATATCCTTGCTGAATTCTGCGAGTGCGAACAACTGTTCAAGGTTCGCAACGCCGCCGGACGTCCGCTCAACGATGTCGGCGAAATGCTGCTTGAGGCCGATCCCATCTACGGCCCGGCGCCGTCATTCGACCGCGAGCGCCAGGTGCGCAAACACGTCGGTGATTACATCCTGTTCTTCTCCGGCATGTTTCCCGAGAGCATTAACCATTACCGCCTGCGGCGGCAGCGGCTGGAGAACTTCGTCGACTTCATCAAGGCGGGCAAAGAGAGCTATTACATCGTCTCCAAGTTCGACCAGTTCGAGTACGCCCGGCTGGCGCCGCTGTTCTCAAAGCTGGCGCATGAGTTCGAGTCCTGCGTGTACGGACTGAACCTGGTCAAGGGCGATCTGGAAGAGATGCAGCACCCCATCACCCGGCAAGTGAAGCAGATCGTGATGTAGGAGACGGCTCACCACCTACACAGCGCCGCACCACCGCATCCGAAGCCCGCATCTTCCCTCCGGGTTTAGGGACAAACTACAAGAGGGCTTGTCATGTTGAGCGAGCATGGCCCTCGTTTGGCCGTGCGAGTCGAAACACCCCTATCTAGGCCAAACCGCCTCGCGGGAATAAGGGCGGAATAGGGGCCCCTCGACTCGCGGCAAAACCGGCCGCTCGCTCAGGGTGACAGCTTTCTTGGTCACGGTTATGCCGCGATGGTCTCTGTGAAGCCACGGCTTTTCTGCGATACTAGAGATGACGCCCGCAACTCGCGAGCCAATCATATGGACCCCGTTGCAGATCCGAAATCGGTCAAAGTCAATGTCACCACGGGCACCGGCATGGACATCGAGTGGAAAGACGGCCACCGCAGCGTCTATAGCTTTCCCTTCCTGCGCGATGCCTGTCCGTGTGCTCTGTGCAACGAAGAGCGAGAAAAGGATGGCCGCAAGCCAGGCGATCCCTTGAAGCCGGTCGCCGGGTCGCTGCCGATGTTCAAGGCCGCCGCGCGGCCCACGGAGGTCGAGCCGGTGGGCAAGTACGCCATTCGCTTCACATGGAACGATGGCCACCAGCACGGCATCTTCTCATGGGAATTTCTGCGTGAGCATTGCCCCTGCGCCGAGTGCAAGGCTCGCCGCGCCATGGAAGCGCCAGCCATAAGCAGCCGGCCGAATTGATCGCGAGTACTCCAACTTTGTCGTCGTATCTCAGCAATCTGAATCCGCCGCAGCGCGAAGCCGTCGAGGCCGTGAACGGACCGGTGCTCATCCTGGCCGGCGCCGGGAGCGGCAAGACGCGCGTCATCACCTATCGCATTGCGCATTTGATTGACGCCGTCGGTGTGCAGCCCGACTCGATTCTTGCGATGACGTTCACGAACAAAGCTGCGGGCGAAATGGCGGCGCGTGTCGAGTCGTTGGTGGGTGCGCGCTCGGTGACCAAGCCGCTCATCTCGACGTTCCATTCCTTCTGCGTGCGCGTGTTGCGCCGCGACATTGAAGCGCTGCAGATCGGCGGCAAGGGATACCGCAAGGATTTTGTTATCTACGACGAGTCCGACCAGCAGAACGTGGTGAAGGCCGCGATGCGCCGCCTCGGCGTTGACGACAAGCAACTGACGCCGCGCAGCGTGCTGTCGCGCATTTCGTGGGCCAAGAACCACATGCTCGATCCGCAGGAGGTGTATCTCCAGTCGGCCGATCTTAAGACCGAGCGCGTCGCGCACATCTACGAGGTTTACAAGCAAGATCTGGCGAAGTCGAACGCCCTCGACTTTGACGATCTGCTGTTGTTCACAGTGCGCCTCCTGAAGGCTTCAGGTGAGACCCGCGAGCGTTACAACCGCCGCTATCGCTACCTTCTGGTGGACGAATATCAGGACACGAACCGCCCGCAATATGAGCTGATGCGAATGCTCGCAGGCAGCGAGCACAACGTCTGCGCGGTGGGCGACGAGGACCAGAGTATCTATTCCTGGCGCGGCGCCGACATCCGCAACATTCTGGAGTTCGAGCAGGACTTTCCCGAGGCGCGCATTATCCGCCTGGAGCAGAACTACCGCTCGACGCAGAATATTTTGCAGGCGGCCTCGTCGGTGGTGTCCCGCAATGTTAGACGCAAGGGGAAAACCCTTTGGACGAGCCGCAGCGGCGGCGCTCAGGTCGGCTACTACGAAGCGCCCGACGGTGAGAATGAAGCGTTGTTTGCCGCCGACTTCATCGCCAAGTACCTGAGCCAGGCGCACGACGAGAATGGCGAGACGCCGCGCGCTGCCGTGTTATACCGCACGAACTCACAATCGCGGTTGTTCGAAGAAGCCATGCGGCGTTACCAGATGAACTACCACGTTGTGGGAGGCTTCAGCTTTTACGAGCGCGCCGAAATCAAGGACATGATTTCGTATCTAAAGCTCCTCCACAATCCGGATGACTCGATTGCGCTGCAGCGGGTGATCAACACCCCCACGCGCGGTATCGGCAAAAGTACGATGGAGACGCTAGAGCGCATAGCGCTGGAGACGGGGCTGTCACTGTGGGGCGCGATCAGCGAGGCACTGGGGCGACAGCTACTGTCTGGTCGCGCCCTGGGCGCGCTGAAGAGCTTCAAAGAACTCATTGACGATGCCCGCGCGACGCACCTGGGGACGTTCCGCGAGCGCGTGGAAGATACAGGTAATGTCGAACAGCCTGCCGTGGCATCGCTCGGTGAAGAGGACTTCCAGCACGCCATCGAGTTCTCGCCGGAGCAGTTCGGCGAGGAAGATGCCAACGATTTTGCGGCAGAAGCCTTTGTGGAAGGCAACTCCGCAGAGAACACCACTGCAAGCGACAAAGCCGAAGCAGGCGAAGAGCGGGTCGAGGGCTTCCGCGCTCCCGGCGATCCGGCGTCTACAGGCGAGCTGCTGAAGTTCTTGTTCGACCGCACGGGCTATATCAAGCAACTCGAGCAGGAGGATACGCCCGAGTCGCTGGCCCGTATGGAGAACCTGCGCGAACTGGTGAACGCCGCCATGGACTCGCGCGACCGCGGCGAGACGCTGAACGAATTTCTCGATCACGCGGCGCTGGTCAGCGAAGCCGACGATTACGACGAGAACTCGCGCATCACGCTGATGACGCTTCACGCGGCCAAAGGTCTGGAGTTCCCACTGGTGTTTTTGGTCGGCCTGGAAGAGGGGTTGTTTCCTCATTCGCGCACTCTGCTTGCGCTCGAGGACATCGAAGAAGAGCGGCGCCTGTGCTATGTGGGGATGACGCGCGCTATGGACAAGCTTATCGTCACGCGCGCTCGCTATCGTCGCCGCTATGCCACCAACATGCCCGAGCCCAGCGTCCCATCGCGATTTCTGGAAGAGATTCCACAGGAGCTGCTACAAGACCTCGGCTCGCCACGCCGCCCTGCCTACACTGAGCGCAGCGACTATGGGAGCAGCCGGCACTACGCCTACGAGGATGAGGATCAGCGCCCGCAACACCTGCGCAGCAAGACGCAGCGCAGCTCGTATACCGGGCCGGCATATAACTCGATCGACAACATTGCCGAGTTCTTCGCCTCACGCGGCAAGAAGTTTTCGCGGCCGAAAATCGAGGTCCCTGAGCTCACCGGCCGCACCGGCTTCCGTCCCGGACAGCGTGTGCGCCATCCCAAGTACGGGGAAGGAACGGTGTTCAAACGCGAAGGCGACGGGGCCGAGGCGAAAATTCTTGTACAATTTCCCAAGTTCGGCTTGAAAAAGCTGGTCGAGAAATACGCTCAGTTGGAAAAGGCGTAACCCGCCAATAAAGGACTGCAGAATTCATGGCAAATACCACGACGATTACCGACAAGTTGGAACGCAAGAAGGTCAAGCGCGCGGCGCGCAAGAAGGCCGCCCCGAAAGCGCCCCGCACTTACGCTCGCGGCTCGCAGAAGCGCAAAGTTAAGAAGATGGCGCGCGGGCAGTCGAAGCGTTAATCAGCAACGACATCCCAAAGGCTCCAGTTCCCTTCACCGGGGCTGGGGCCTTATCTCTTCCGAGGGTTGTTGCCGGATGCTGGGTCTGTAGCACCATTCGCCGGAGGGTTCTGGCTTGCTTCGTCCAAGTTTACTAGTTGCGAGCCGGGTGGCTGCTCCAGTGCGAACTGATCATCCCGGAGCGGTTCATTGATAGTCATCTTCTCTACCACCAGCCGGATCGAGTATTCCTCGTGAGGACGGTTAATCTCGATCACGTTCGGGAAGGTCACGCCTGCGTAATCTTTATAGACCTGATAGGTGGCTTCGGTAGCAACCTCGCCGCTAGTGTCGAAAATAATCTGGCGATGCGCGACGAGGTGCACGCGCTCAAATACGATCTTGCGGGCTACGTACCAGTCATTACCTGCGCGACGGATGATGTCGATGACATAATCCGGCTGTTCGACCATCTTTTTTGTTTTTTTATCCACGACGGTTTCGGTGTCGTTTTCCATCACTGCAATCTCTTGGTTGGCATCGATCTGCGGCAGAAACAGCGCGTTGTAAATCACCTGCGGGCGCAGGTTTTCCAGCGCGTTGGTTGAAGGCTTGGTCACCTCAGCACTGCCGATGTAGAACTTATTCTTCGCGGAGATGGACAGTTTGAAGCGGTTGCCGTCGCTTACCATGTCAAAGGCCGTGTTGCGTACGATCGGGAACAGCCCGATCATGCGCAGCATATCTGGTTTGCGCACCAGGATGTAACCGCGAATCTCCTGATAGTCTGTGACGCTCCCCTTTTTCTCTCCTCCCACCGAAGTATCGATGTCGACCGTGGCATTGAGGGTCTTTATGCCCGCGGCCTGCTGGTTGATGCGGTCCACCAGTTCCTGCTTGGTGGCAGTCTGCAGCTTGGCTGTGCTGGTGCGTATTTCCACAATCCGAGTGCGAAACAGGCATCCTGTCTCCCCGAGGAGAAGAGCGACAAGGCAGACTGTGAGGAGAATCGATGAGCGTCTCATGCTGGATCAGGAAGCCGACGGGCCGGATTAATCAGTATACCTGCGCGGCAGAATCCGGGGACATTCCACGCTAACCTCAAGAGGCCAGCGAGGCGCCGATGCTCGCCATCTATGCTACCGAGATGTGGCCAGCGACCGGCGGTAGGAGGCCACATTGCGGGCATGTTCTTCCATACTTCTCGCAAAGCGATGATGTCCGTTGTTGTCGCTGACGAAGTACAGAAAATCGGTCTGTGCCGGACGCAGCGAGGCTTCCAGCGAGGCTACTCCGGGACTGGCAATCGGTCCGGGAGGCAACCCCACGTATTTGTAGGTGTTGTAAGGCGAGTCGAATTGCAGGTCGGACTGGTAGATGGTCCCGCGGTATCGTCCGGCCAGCAGTGCCGCATAAATCACGGTCGGGTCGGCGGCAAGCAAGATGCTTTTCGCCAGCCGGTTGTAATACACGCCGGCCACGAGTGGACGCTCCGCGGGCACGGCAGTTTCCTTTTCCACGATGGAGGCCATGGTCACGATACGGTGCACGTCGGGATTGCCGAGCAGGCCGATCCTCTGCGCCTCCTGCCGGAAGCGATGCACCATGGCTGCTGCAATATCGCGTACGCTGTCGATGCGCGTGAACTGATAAGTGTCCGGGAAGAGATATCCCTCGAGCGTCTTCGCTTCCGGGTCGAGATCGCGGACAAGGGACGTGTCCCCTTCGGCGACGGTGATGAAGTCTGCCGCCGAACCTAGTCCCGCCTGCTCAACGGCCGCCGCAATGTCATAGATGTTGTAACCTTCCGGTACCACCACGGTGCGCGCATAAACATCGCCGCGGACCAGACGGCGCCACACATCCAGCGCGCTTGCGGGTTCGTCGAACTTGTACTCGCCCGCCTTCAGCGTCTTCATCCCTCCGGCGTATTGCAGCATGAGAAACGCCGTCGAGCTGCGGATGACGCCTTCGCGCTGCAAAGCCTGCCCAATGTGGCGCGTGCTCCAGCCGGGACGCAGCAGGGAAAATGTTGTCTGGGCTGGACTTACGGGCAGCAGCGCAGCCCAGGTGAACCAAATGGCGAGCCCTAGAACCGTCAGAACCAGCGCAGCGACGAGTTTAAAGAAAGTTCGCACGGGATATAGCAGCTTAGATGAACCATACTCCTCTCATGCCGCCCACGAAGTTTCTAACCGCGGATTCACGCGGATTTTCGCGGATAGTTCTTAAGAAAGTTTTCTCGACCAATGTTGTCCCGAGCCACTCCGTTTCTGAAGACGCAGAACTCAAGAGAATCCGCGCCATCTGCGCTAATCCGCGGTTGATGTTCTTGCTTTTCGGAACTCCAGGAAGGACTGCAGGATCAGCACCGCCGCCAACTGGTCCACCACTTCGGCGCGGCGCCGAATACTCATGTCGGTTTCGCGTAACAGCCGATTGGCCTCCACCGAGGTCAACCGCTCGTCGAAAAGATGGACCTGCAGCTTGAACTTACGGCGGAGCTCTTCGGCAAACGCCTGGACCTTTTCCGACTGAATGCCTTCGCTTCCGCTCATACGCAGCGGAAGACCCATCACCATTTCGCTTATGCCGTATTGCCGGATGACGCGCCGCAAATGGTCGAGATCGTTCCGTTTGTTGCTGCGGCGCAACGTTGGCAGGCCTTGGGCGGTCACGCCCAGTTCATCGCTAACTGCCAGGCCGATGGTCTTTGAGCCGAAATCCAGCGCCAGAATACGCGGCGGCTGATCGGAATTTCGAGCTGCCTGCGAACTATTTACCATTTGCGATACAGCCAAAGTATCATGTTCGGAATCCTACGTTTATGCGAGTACCATAAGGCGAAATGCCGGACCGACTGCTGGACAATCCGAATCCCGCGCTTGATCGCCAGGATCCACCGGTTCCCGATGCTGAGCTGAAACTTGCCGGCGGACCTGGGCCAGTTCCACAAGGGTCCATTAATCCCTCCACGGTTGCCGAGTCGGAGCGGCGCCGCATTCTGCGCCTTCAGACTTCAGCGCTGCTCATTCTGGCCGGGGCGGCCGTGCTGAGTCTCATCTATGTCGCCAAGCTAATCCTGGTAGTTGTCCTCATTGCTGTCTTGATGTCGTTTGTGCTGGCGCCGGTGGTGGATTTCCTAACTCACTTTCAGATACCGCGCGGGCTGGGTGCGCTGATCGCCGTTCTGGTGCTGGTAATGGCTCTTGCCGGGGCCAGCTACGTTTCCTACAGCCGGGCCATGGATTTCATGTATCAGTTGCCCCAGTACAAGGCCAGAATCCAGCAGATGATGGCCCATGTTCGCGAGGAAGCCCAGCAGATCGAACAGACCACGGAAACGGTCTTGCCGTCATCGGAGGAAGATAAGAAAACAGTCACCGTGAAACAGTCGAGTAGCTGGACCGACGTGGTCAGCAAGAACGCCAATTCGGTCTCCGAGATCGTGCTCGCCCTCACCTTTATCCCGTTTCTCGTGTTCTTCATGCTGAGCTGGCAGGACCATGTGCGCTCTGCTTCGGTCATGCTGTTCAGCATGGAGAACCGTAATACCGCCTACGTGATGCTTGGCCTTATCGCGCGCATGATTCGGTCATTCATTGTCGGCAACTTCATCATCGGCGTTTTTCTCAGCGCGTGCAGCATCGCTATTTTTGGCATCATCGGCTTGCCCTACTTTTATTTTCTCGGCGTCATCAGCGGGTTCCTCAGCCTGGTTCCCTACCTGGGCGTCATTCTCGCCGTTTTGCCGCCATTGGTCGCCGACCTGGGACACCTCACCACCGGCATCTTCCTGGTGGTCGTGGGCAGTGTCCTCGGACTGCACCTGGTCGCCATGAACGTGCTCTATCCCAAGATCCTAGGCAAACGCCTGCAACTGAATCCCCTGGCCGTTACTCTGGCGCTTTTGTTCTGGGGATGGCTGTGGGGCGCGATGGGACTCATCCTAGCCGTACCCATCACCGGCGCCATTAAGATCATCTGCGATAACATCGAGCGGCTGCGTCCCTACGGCGCGTGGTTGGGCGAATGACTGCTTTTCGCCTTTCGCTATTTGCTCTTCGCTTCAAACCGGAAGTCGCGGAGGCGGATCATCCAGTCCGCTTGTGAAAGAATTCTCAGCGTTGAGTAACACTTGGGATCGGCGGCGATCATCTGGCGAAAGGCGAAGAGCGATTCATGAATGGCGCAAAGCTGTGGCGCCCGCTAGAATCAACGGTTGGCAATCTTCCACAGGAGTTATGAATGGCACACATGGTGAAGTGCATCAAGATGGGCCGCGAAATGGAAGGCCTCGACGAGCCGCCCTTTGATGGCGAGCTCGGGCAACGCATCTACAACAATGTCTCCAAGCTGGCGTGGGAGCAGTGGCAGGAGCACATGAAAATGTTGCTCAACGAATACCGCCTCCAGCCCTGGAAGAAAGAGCACCAGGAATTCATCGTGCAGCAGATGGAAGCCTACTTCTTCGGCGAAGGCGCCGAGAAGCCCAAGGAGTACGTCCCGCCAACGCAGTAGGCAAGTGATGTGCGTTTCCATGACTTGAACCCGATTGGGCAGGCGCATCGTCCAATCCCCTGGCACCATGCAAATCCAGGACCTCGACATCTTCCTTGAGTATCTTGGCAAGGTACATCAACGTACCGTGCGCGTGGTGCGCTGCATTCCAGCGGATAAGCTGGAATGGTCCTTCCGCGAAGACAAATTCACGCTTGGCGACCTGGTGCGCCACGTGGCCGCAATTGAACGTTATATGTTCGTCGAAACGATCCAGGGCAAGCCCAGCCGCTATACCGGGTGCGGCGAAGAATTAGCCAGCGGCCTGGAAGAAGTCGTGACTTTCCTGGAAAGAATACATAGCGAGTCGATCGAGATCATTTCCCACCTGAGCGCCGAGAACCTCAATCGCAAGTGCACCACACCCGACGGGGCATCCATCGCTGTCTGGAAGTGGCTCCGCTTGATGGTGGAACATGAGATCCACCACCGTGGTCAGATCTATACCTATCTTGCAATGCTGAGCATTCCTACCCCGCCGCTGTATGGTCTGACCTCCGAGCAGGTGAGGGATCGCAGTATAAAGTGAAGGCGGAGCCTAAGCCCGGGCCGCGTGCTCGTCCGGGCCGAGCGGCAGGAAATACTGGGTACCGCGGATCGGCTCGCTGACGCGCCGCAGCAGCGCCTGCAAGTCTTCGCTGCGCTCGACGAAATCAATCTCCGAGGTGTTTACAATCAGCAGGTCCGACGACGTGTAGTGGAAGAAGAAGTGTTCATAGGCCTTGATTACCTCCTCAAGATAGTCGTCGCTGATGGCCTTCTCCCCCGGCGCGTTCTTTTTCTTCAGCCGTTTCTTCAGCACCTCGGGCGTGGCCTGCAGGTAAATGACGAGGTCTGGCGTGGGCACGTTCTGGTGAAACAGGTCGTAGTAGCGGTTGTAAACCTCGAGCTCCTGGTCCCCGAGATTCAGGCAGGCGAACAGCTTGTCCTTTTCGAAGATGTAATCGGCGACGTAGGTCTTGTTGGGGTTGCGCTTCACATCCAAACCGCCAAGCTGTTCGTAGCGCGCGATGAGGAAGGCGAACTGCGCCTGGAAGGCCGCTCCGGGCTCGCCATCGTAGAACGGCCGCAGAAAGGGATTGTGCTCAGGCTCGCTGATACGCTGGGCGTGCAAGGTTTCGGCAATGACCTGGCAGAGTGTGCTTTTGCCGACACGGATGGGGCCTTCGACTGCGATGTACCGAGGTGGTTCGAAAAGGTTCGCCATGGCGCGAGAAAAAAAGGCTACGTTCCGCAGAATATCTTGCTCTCGCGTCTGTGACAATTGTCGTGATGGTTAACCCTGTGCCAGGTTTTCCACACTGGGAGGCCGCCTTTCGCTAAGCCGCTATTCGCCCTTCGCTCTTGGCTCTTCGCTTCTTGCTTTTCGAGATTGGCTATGTGTCATCACGAAATCGAGGCAGCAGCGGAACTAGCTCAATTAGTGCCGACCGCTTCAAAAGCAAATGGCGAATGGCAAATAGCGAACGGCGAAAAGCGGCTACCTCGTCACTTCCAGCGCAATTGCCTGCCCTTCGTACACTCTCTGGCCGGCGGCAGGGACAGTCTTCACCACCATCCGCGTGCCGGAGGGGACGGTTTCAGTTGCATCGCTGTCGGCTGGCGGAGGCGACTGGCTGGCGATTCTGCCAACTCGCAGGCCCGCGCCAACGATCTCGTTGACTGCGTCGTCTTCATTGCGTCCTGCGAGGTCGGGCATTACAAACGAGTTACGCTCTTCGGGCGCGGCCAGCAGCACGCTGATCCTCGGCGCGGAGACGTTGACCGCATTTGCTGGCGGGCTCTGAGCCACAATCTGATCGGGTTGCGCGCCGGGGATGGTTGCGGTCCCGACACTGCCCAGCTCCAGCCCGCGGCGGCGGATGTTGATTTCGGCCGTGCGCTCGCTGCCACCCAAGAGATCGGGAATGACGACCCGCTGCGGGCCCATGCTTTCGGCGACACGCACGCGCCAGCCCCGCCTGACTTGCTCACCCGGCGCAGGAGCCTGCGACATGATGCGGCCCGGGGAAACATCGGAGCTGAAGAAACGGTCGCCGGGCTGGAGCACCAGTCCGTGGTCGGTGAGCGCTCGCTCGGCCTGCGACGTCGTCATACCCACGAGCTTGGGGATCTTGGTCTGGCGGCCATGGATGGCAAAGCGCATCGCGGTAAGCGCCGAGACCATGAACACGACCACCAGCACCAGCACTCGCACCACGTACCGGAAGAAGCTCCGCATCAGTGCGCCTCGCTATCGCCCACGGCATGGTCTTGCGTATCTTCCTTTTGTGCGACGGCAGACGGAGTCGCCGGAGGCGGTGCGGCGAAATCTTCCGACTCGCGTCCCTGAAGCGCCACGCGCATGAAGTCGATCCAGATAGGCAGCGCGGCCATGGCCCCGGTTTCCTTGTTACCCAGTGTCTTCTTCTCGTCGTAGCCCACCCAAACGCCACAGGTGATTGATGGCGAAAAGCCGACGAACCATGCATCGGTGAAATCATTGGTCGTACCAGTCTTGCCGCCCAGCGGATGATTGAGCTTACTGGCGGCAAAGCCGGTACCGTGCTTAATCACTTCCTGCAACATGCTGACCATGATGCGTGCGGTGCGCGCGCTCACCACGTCTCGTACCTCAGGATAATTCTCCTCCAGCACCCGGCCATCGTAGTCGGTGACTTTGCGAATGTAGCGTGGCACTACGCGAACCCCGTCGTTGGGGAAGGTGGTGAATGCAGAGGTCTGCTCTGTCAGCGTGAGATCGGCAGCGCCCAGCGCGACCGGCAGATATGCGGGCAGCGGCGAGGTGATGCCGAACTTGCGAGCGTACTCGATGACCGTCTTGATGCCGCCAACGCGTTCGGTCACCTTCAGCGCGGGAATGTTGCGCGACTCGGCTAGAGCGTGGCGGAAGGTGATGACCCCTTCGAACTTGCCATCGTAGTTGTGCGGCGTATATGGGCCTGACGGTGTGCTGAAGCTGATGGGCGCGTCGAGCACGGTGTCGTCTGGCGTCAGGCCCTGGTCAATGGCTGCGGTGTAGATGTAGGGCTTGAACGACGAGCCGACCTGGCGCTCCGCCTGGACGGCGCGGTTGAACTTCGACTCCTGGAAGTCGCGGCCGCCAACCATTGCCTTGATGTCGCCGGTGGAATTGTCGAGCGCCAGCAGCGCGCCTTGCACTCCGGATTCCTGCTCCAGCGAAACGTGGCTGTCGCTGCCGTTCAGCTCAACGATCTTCACGTACACCAGATCGCCAACGGTGAGGAACTGCTGCGCCGAGGCGTATCGCGTCCACTTCATCTCGGCGGGTCCGAGGCGCGCCTGGTAGCGGCCGAACTTTACCGTCGCCGCTTGCGGTTCGACCTCCGTCACCAGCGCGTGAACATAACTGCCGGGTGTGAGGTTCGCGTCCCAGTCCACATGGCGATAGGTAGCCAGCGAGTCGCCATTGGCGATGATATTCAGCAGGTTCCCCTTCCACCCATGGCGGCGTTCATACACGGCGAGGCCGTCGCGCACGGCCTGCTGGGCGGTGCGCTGCATCTCCAGATTGAGTGAGGTGTAAACCCGCAGTCCGGCCTCGTGCACCTCCTCCGTTCCGTACTTCTTTTCCAGATACTGGCGGATCTCCTCCACAAAATAGGGAGCAATGTCGTTGGGTTCAGCTTGGACATTGAGCTGCAAGGGTGCGCTCTTGGCACGTTGCGCTTCAGCAGCGGTGATCTTTCCATCCTCGAGCATGTTGTTGATGACGACATTGCGGCGGCGCAGCGAGCGCTCGGGATTGTTGATGGGTGAGTAGGCATTCGGCGCTTTGGGCAAGCCCGCGAGAACCGCGGCTTCTTCAAGCGTCAGGTCTTTGGCCTTCTTGCTGAAGTAATAGTTCGCGCCCGCCTCGAATCCGTAAACGCCGTGACCGAGGTAAATCTGGTTGGCGTACAGGGTGAAGATCTGCTGCTTGGTGAAGCGCCGCTCGATCTGGATGGCCAGCATCACCTCCTGGATCTTGCGCCGGAAATTGCGGTCAGGCGAGAGAAACAGGTTGCGCGAGAGCTGCATGGTGAGCGTCGAGGCGCCCTGCGCGCGGCTTTCCTGAAGAATATCGCGCCAAGCCGCTCCAAAGACGCGCCAGACGTCAACGCCCCAGTGGCTTGCAAACTCTTTATCTTCGGTTGAGATGAGCGCATCGCGCAGAACCTTGGGAAAATCGTTGTAGCTGTCGATGACCCGCCGCTGCAGCGCAAACTGCCCGATCACGCGGTCCTGGTCATCGTAAAGCTGCGTAATGGTGCTGGGGCGGTATTGCTCGAGCTCTGTGACTTGAGGGAGATCGGTGGAATAAACCAGCAACAGCCCGGAAGCCGCACCTGCCAACGCTGCCACAATGATCAGAAGAACAAACAGAGCGTTGCCGACGAGCTTGCGCCCGACGCGGCTCGGCTCCGCCTCGGGTTCGGTGCTGATGGGAGGGTCTTCTACATCACGCTTCATCTGAATTCGACGTGGGAGCTGGATTCAGCATAGCACTGAAAAGCAGACGTCAGCCGCGGAGGAGTGGCCAGATTGGCACCCGTAAAGGTTCGAGTGTTTCCCTTCGATCATCCAAATGTCAGCCTCTGCGCAGACCGGATAGCGAAAAGCGGAAATGTCGTAAGCTGAGAGCTGAAAGCTGCTTCATGGTCATCCACGTCCTCCATCTCGGACTTGTGCCGTACGGAACTGCATTGCAATTGCAGCGCACGCTGATGGAGCTGCGCAAAGCGGGCCGCATCGGCAACACGTTGCTGCTGCTTGAGCATCCACCGGTGATCACCCTCGGCCGCAATGCGCAGTTGAGCAATGTGATAGCACCGCCGGGCCTTCTGGCGCAGCGCGGAGTGGAGCTGTTCGACATCGATCGTGGCGGCGACGTGACCTTCCACGGGCCGGGGCAACTGATTGCATATCCCATCTTCGATTTGCGCAGCTTCGAGCCCAGGGTGGGCGCAGTGGAGTTCGTGCGCCGGCTGGAGGAGGTGCTCATCCGCACCTGCGGGGACTTCGGTATCGGCACGCAGCGTATCAAAGGGCTGACGGGTGTGTGGACCTACGCGCCGCCCGACAAACCCGAGGCCAAGATCGCGGCCATCGGAGTGCACATTTCGCGCGGTGTCACCACGCACGGCTTCGCACTGAATATCAGCACCGACCTGGATTTCTTCTCGCTCATCGTCCCCTGCGGCATCACCGGCAAGCCGGTCACCTCGATGGAACAGGAGTTGCGAAGAAAGTTGCCGATGGAAGAAGTGGCGACGGCGGCCTCCCGCAACTTTGGACACGTCTTCCAGTCGCAGATATTGTGGCTGGAGTCGCTGGACGACCTGATCGGCGAAGCCGCCACCATTGTGCCAGAGCCCGCCAATCAGGACACCCCTGCCCAGCCACCCAAAGAACTGCGCGAACTGCGCGGAGATAGCAGCGAATTGGCGTGACTTTCGCATTTGTTCCACGTGGAACATTAGGGGCGGCAGGAGCGTATCAGACGCCGTGGGGGCGTTAGGTCGCTGCCACAGGGTTTCAGTGTGCTAAGAAATGCAGCCGCCATCTTTCTAGCGTTCGCACTGCCGTGCTTGTCTGCCACCGCGCAGCAGCCGAAACCGCACGACAACTTCGCGCCCGAATCCAGGTCGGACGGCTGGGCAACCACCGACGTAGCCTCCGCGGGCCTTGATCGCACGGCGCTGTCGCACATGGAACAGGCGATCGCCAGCGAGTTCAAGAAGATCACCAGTGTCCTGATTGCGCGCCATGGCAAGCTGGCCTACGAAGCCTACTTCGAGGGCTCTGCGGAGTCGCCGCGCGACACGCGCTCGGCAACCAAGAGCATCACCAGCATGTTGACGGGGATCGCGCTGGATCAGCATCTGCTTCCGGGACTCGATGCAAAAGTCGTCAGCTATTTCCCGGAGAAGCAGCCGCTCGCCAATCCCGATCCGCGAAAGGACGCGATCACCGTCGAGGACCTGCTGACCATGAGCTCGCTGATGGAATGCGACGACTGGAACGATTTTTCGCGAGGCAATGAGGAGCGTATGTACTTGATCGAAGACTGGGTCAAGTTCTATCTTGATCTGCCCATCAAGGGGTTTCCGCCGTGGAAAACCAAGCCGCAGGATTCCCCTTACGGCCGCAGCTTCAGCTATTGCACGGCAGGCGTCACCACGACGGGTGCGGTGCTGGAGAAGGCCACCCACGCTAAGCTGGCGGACTTCGCCGCCAAGAACCTGTTCGGGCCACTCGGGATACAACATGTTCAGTGGGCGTATTCGCCGCTGGGGCTGGCCCAGAGTGGCGGAGGGTTGCAGTTGGAAAGCCGCGACCTGCTCAAGCTGGGGCAGTTCTACCTGAACGGCGGGAACTGGAACGAAAAGCGCATCGTGTCGGAAAGCTGGGTGAAAGCCTCGACCACGCCGCATGTGCAGATTGATGAGCAGACAAAATATGGCTATCTCTGGTGGCTAAAGGATTTCAAAGCGGGCGACCGCTCCTATTCTGCCTACTTCATGTCGGGCAACGGCGGTAACAAAGTAGCCGTGTTTCCTCAGCTCGAAATGGTTGTCGTAATCACCAGTACGAACTACAACACCAAAGGCATGCACGAGCAGACGGAACGCCTGCTGACGGACTACATTTTGCCGAAACAGTAAGAACGCTCATCGCTGTTCGCAACGATAGATTCCCGCGCGAGAAGCGCTCGGGATTTCGGCAGCAGGCTCTCCACCCGGCTCCCGCTCGCCAGAGAGCGGCTCGCTCACGCCTGCTAGACGCCTCAACTTGCCTCGCCTGCGCCATCCATTTATCGTTTCTTCTGCACCCTATGGCTCACAAGAAGAGGTCGGCCCACGGCAGTTCGCAGAAGAAACCGAACAAGAACGCCAACCCGGCCTCTGCCGCGAAAAAGACTGTTTCCTCGAAACCCAGCACCGAAACCGGGAGCGACGACTCAGCGCCTTCCTCGCTCCGCTCCTACAACATCACCGACTATCGTCTGGAGCATCCCGAGTTTCGCATCTTCGTGTCAGGCGAAGGCCCAGGCCTCGAGTACCGCGTCGAAGGCGACCTCACCGCCACACCGCCGCCCATTCGCGAGTCGAAGTACCTCTCGCGCGAGCGGTGCCTCGCCATCTACCGCTGGATGCTGCTCAACCGGCACATGGAGGCCGCGCTGGAGAACCTGTACAAGCAGGGCAAGGTCGTCGGCGGCGTATATTTCGGACTGGGTCAGGAAGGCTGCTCATGTGCGTCCGCGTACGCGCTAGGGCCCGACGACTGGCTGGGTCCGATGATCCGCAACCAGGGCGCCATGCTGGTGCGCGGTTTCAGCGCGCGCGACATCATGCGCCAGTACATGGCCAAGGGCGACTCACCGACCTGGGGACGCGATGCGTCGTCGCACTTCGGCGACTGGCAGCGGCGGAATGTTTGCGCGCCCATCTCGATGCTGGGGGAGTTGATCGGCGTGATGGCGGGCGTTTGCCTGGGCGCACGGCTTCAAGGCAGGAACGTCGCCGGGCTCACCTACGTTGGGGACGGCGGCCAGTCCACCGGCGTCACCTATGAGAGCCTGAACTTTGCAGCCGTACAGAAACTCGGGCTGGTACTCATCGTGGAGAACAATCTGTGGGGTTACTCCACGCCGGCCGACATGCAGTTCTGCGTGAAAGATCTTGCTGAGCGCGCAATCGCGTATGGCGTTCCGGGTGTGATCGTGGACGGCACTGATCCTTGCCAGGTATATGACGTCACGCACGAGGCCTGCGAGCGCGCACGCCGGGGAGAAGGCCCGACCCTGATCGAGGCCAAGATGATGCGCATGAAGGGCCACGCCATCCACGATGCCGCGCAATACGTGCCGGCCAAGCTCCTCGAGTTCTGGCGAGCTCGCGATCCCATCGCGCGATTCGAGAACTACATGGTCAACGTCAAGCAGTGGCTCACGGGCGAAGACAACCACAAGCTCATCGAGAGCGTAGAGCGCGAACTGGAGGCCGATCGCGAAGCCGCTGTGGCCTCGCCGATGCCTGATCCCGAAACCGACAAGACGCACCAGGGCGTGTTTTGCGATCCGTCATGCCACGAAATCAAGCCGAAGTACGGGCCGGTGGTCGTAAAGCCACGAGAGACTGGAGCGGCTAAGGCAAAGGAAGCTGAGGCGGCGGTGCACCTGAAGTAGCACGGTTCAACGATAGACATCGCGGCGATGTCCAACCTTGAGGACCCATATCACGAGCCTCTACTCTCCACGGTGTAAAAGCACACGATATTCGCCCACGCGAATCCGCAACACGCCATGACTGCCAGATAGTTTCTTTGAACCCTGTCGATTGGGATTCTCGGCTAGTGCGCTAAGCGCTTTTACAATCCGGACCTGAACCATTCGGGGAAGGTTATCAAGAGCTTTTCGAGCGGATGGCTGGAACTCTATCGAGTAGGGCATTGCACGCTCAGAGTCCCAGCTCTTTCTTGATCTGTTCCCACGGAATCCGAGGACCGGGTTCCTTCATAGCCTCCAGCACGTCCTGCAGATCGAGCTGGTCTTCAATTTGCTCCAATAGTCGAAGGTCGTCCATGGACACGTCCGCAGCTACAGGCTTCTTTCTCCGGTGCACGAGCGTCCTTTCGCCGGTGTATTCGGCCCGATTCACAATGTCTGCAAAATGTGACCGGGCGGTGCTTGTTGTGTATCGCTGTCAAGCGGGACACCGCCGGTAGGTGCTGTCTATCCCACCATCTCCTCAAACTTCAGCGGGTCTGGTGGCACTGGCGTGGGCGGAGGCTCGATGACCCGCAGTTGCTGGTAGGTGTAGCTGATCCTGTGGATGACCGTAATCGTGCTGAGCACGGCGATGACCCACAGCACCGGGCCCATGCGATTGAACAGCGCGCCAATAATCACCAGCACGATCCGTTCGGGGCGCTCCATGAAGCCGACCTTGCAGCTTGGAATGAGAGATTCGGCGCGAGCGCGGGCGTAGCTCACCATCACCGAGCTTGACATGACGAAGGCGGTCAGCACTACGTAGAAGAAGCGGTTGGCGCGGGCGTAGTAAACCACCAACCCAAAGAAGAGAACCACGTCACTGTAGCGGTCGATGATGGAATCGAAGAAGCCGCCGAACTGTGTGACCTGGTTGGTCGCACGGGCCACCCGGCCGTCCACCATGTCGAAGATGCCGGCGCCGATGATGACCAGACCCGCGTAGAGGAACATCCGCCGCTGGTTTTCTGCGTGGGCGTAGCCAAACAGCACACCGGCCACAACATTGATCAGCAATCCGATGAAGGTGAGCGCGTTGGGTGAGATGCGGCTGAGCGCCAGGCCGTGGACAATCTTGTACAACAGCCACTTCCCTGACCGTCCCACTGCGCTCGTCCACGTCATAAGCGGTTACGCCTCGTCGTGAATCGTGGTCAGCTTCAGCACCTCAAGTTCGCGCTTGCCTCCGGGCGTGACCACTTCACTGACGTCTCCCACCTTCTTGCCCATCAGTGCGCGGCCGATGGGTGAACTGGTGGAGATCAATCCCTTGGTGACATCCGATTCTTCGCTGGTTACCAGCCTGTACACGATTTCCTCTTCCTTGCTCGAGTCGTAAACCACCACGGTCGAGCCAATCGCGGCGCGGTCCCTGGGAATGTTCGCCATGTTCACCAGCGACAGCTCGCCCATACGCTTCTTAAGCTGGCCGAGCCGGGCGCGGACGAACTCCTGCCGCTGCTTGGCCATGTGGTACTCAGCGTTCTCGCTGAGGTCACCCATGGCGACAGCTTTCTTCAGCTCTTTGGGCAGCTCGTGATTCAGCTCGCGTTCGAGGACCGCGATCTCTTCTTCAAGCTTTCTTCGGATGTGTTCAGGCATACTTCTGAGTTGGTGCCTTGGGCAACTTGACGCCACCCCCAAGCATGCAAGGATTATACGCGAGGTTATGACTCTATCCGCCGAACCTACCAGGAGAACCACGGTCGCGACCCTATTTACGGCGGTATCGGAGAAAGACGGATTCGCTGAACATCCCGTCAATTGACCCGTTCCAGCGAGCGGGGGTACAATATCGACATTACGTAAGTGGTGGTTCTCCCCCATAAGATCCGGATGGTACCCGGGGAGCAGTAGTCCGGCCCTCATGAATAACCTGACCTTTAGCATCGGAGATAAGGTCGTTTACCCCAACCACGGGGTAGGCGTAATAGAGCAGATCAGCAGTCGAACGATCGGCTCCCAAATCGAGCGGTTCTACCTCCTCAAAATCAAAGCCAGCAGCCTGAAGGTGATGGTGCCGTTCCATAACGTGGGCAGCGTCGGCCTGCGAAAAGTGATTCGCAATGGCGAGGTGCAGAAGATTGTCGACTTCCTCGCCGATGGCAAATGCGAAAACCATGCCGACTGGAAATACCGGTTCAAGGAAAATTCAGACAAGATGCGCACCGGTTCTCTCCTCGACGTTGCCATTGTCTTGAAAGGTCTCCTGCTCCTGGCCCAAAGCAAGCCGCTCAGTTTCAGGGAAAAGAAAATGCTGGAACGCACCCGTTACCTGCTGGTCAGCGAGCTGGCGATGGCCAAGAACCGGGAAGAGACCGAAATCGAAGACCTGCTTAACAAGGCGTTGTCGAAATGCAAGCTGCGCTTCCCGGAAGCGTCCAGCATGGAAGCCTAGTAGTTCACCTCCGATCCGTGCGGAGTTTCCGTACTTGCACAACCCACAAGCCTAGTCATAAAATTCAACCGCTTCACGGCGGCCAGTCAATCCGCTCGAACGCCGCCATCGGAACGCTTATGCCAGGAACGCTGCACATCTTCCGCTTGAAAGCTGCTCCTCTGCAATACCAGGTCCACTACAACCTCGGCGCCAGCTCGTATGTGCAGGTGTTCGACGCCCCAGGGCTCAACGAATTCCTGCGCCACAGCGCAGCTCTGCCCGAAGGCGAAGTCGAAGCCATGCTGGAAGAGCTGCGCTCCAGCGGGCACACCACCGAGGCCAATGTGGATCTCCCGGAGTCCCACCTGGGAGAGATGGGCTTCGCCAAGTCGCCCAGCGACGAGTAGCCGCCCGCCAGACTACTCGCAGAAGATCCGCACGTGCTTGCCGCCGTCATCGATTTTGACGCAGAGCGCGTTCAGCGCTTCGTTCAACTTGTCGCCCTTCAACTCCGATAGCGCTTCCAGGTTGAATCCTTTGTCGGCCAGTTTCTCGGCGACGCGTGGCGGCAGCACACCGATCAAGCCGACCCCCGAGCGCACGAAGGCGAGTGGCACGCGCACATTGACGTCCTTGGCGTCGCCATCCTGCACCAGGATCCGCAGATACTTTCGGGCAGCCGTTCCGCCGGTGCTGTCCTGAGTTTCTGGCACGCTGTTCTCGGCCGGCTCTTTTGCCGCGGCCAGTTTGTCGAGCAGCCGCTCCGCGTCTTCGGACGTGATCTTTCCGGAGGCAAGCATTTCAAGCACTTTCCTGGTTTCAACTGACATCGTAGTTCCTCCTGGACTCAGCCCAATTTCTCCAGCGCTTCCTCCACCGTGATGTTCCCGCGTGAAAGCTGCTCCAGCACGTACTCGCGTGGAGACGGCGCCTGCATGCTCTTGTCGAGCTGCGCAGCGATGGCGTTCAGCCGGTTCTTCACCGTGGGATAACTCACCCCGAAAAGCTCCTCCATCTTTTTGATCGAGCCGTGGTGGCGCACAAATGCCATCACGAAGACCTGGTCGTCGGAAGAGAGCTGGTCCAAGGGGGACAGCTCAATCTGGCCTTCCATCGCCAGGTTGCACGTCGCACAAGCCAGCCGCGTGATCTTGAAGGGCTGATTGCATTCCGGGCAGGTTGTTCTGGAGATCGCCATGGTTTGAAGTTCCAAGCACATATTGCTACGAGAGATTAAGTTTGTCAATAGTAAAATTTAATTATTTAATTTAAAAGTGTAATATAATTCATTATATGAAGTTTGCCCTTGACGTCTTCTTGACATGGAGCGGAAACCGTCTGCTCCAATGGCTTCCCTCCCTCTTATCGCCTTCAACGACATTCTCTAGAATCATGGGATTGCGAATTTCCTCCTGGCAAGTTATTGAGCGGCAATAGGTTATTGGCATCCTCTTGACTGCCAACGACTTAGGTCCTCTCAGTGGATAGTGGGTAGTGAAAAGCGAATAGGCTTCTGTCAAGCATCTACTCTGCGGTCCGGTTTTTGTCGGCGTCGGCGGGTTATTCACCGAATCTTCCTCCTCGAGGCGCACGATTCCCCCGAGTTAAGACAGACTTCAACCCTCGCATCGGGACACCTCGCCCTTCGACCTCCGTTCCTCTCCGCCCACTAACGGAGTGCTCCACCGATCCCGATACAGCCACGGTGGCTATCGCCAGGACTACCCCACCAGCACCGCACCGCCGTTCACGTTCAACACCTCGCCGGTGATGAATCCAGCGTACGGGGTACACAGGAACAGAATAGGCGCGGCGATCTCGTCCGGGGTGGCGACGCGCCCCAGCGGGATGGTGGCAAAGATCTTCTGCCGCCGCTCTGGATCGCTGAGCGCATCGGCGGTCATGTCGGTCTCCACCCATCCCGGGGCGACGCAGTTGACGTAGATGCCATGCGGAGCAAGCTCGGTGGAGAGCCCCTTGACCATGCTGATGATCGCGCCTTTGGTGGCCGCGTAATCGACATGGCCGGCTTCGCCGCGCTGTCCGGCAGTTGAGCTGACCATAACGATGTGTCCGCCGCGTGCCTGCCGTTTCATCTGCGCCACTGCGTGCTTCGCCAGGGCGAATGTGCTGTCGAGGTTGACAGCAAGAGTGGTGCGCCACTGCTCGTCCGTCATCTGGTCGATGTCAACGTCTTCCGACAGCCAGATACCGTGGTTGACGACCAGAGCGTCGAGTGACCCGAAGCGCTCGACGACGGCGCGCACCAGCGCCTCGGCATTTGCGGTGCCGGTGAGGTCCACCTGCACGCCGTGACAAAGATGAGCTCCACATTCCACGACGAGCCGCTGGGCCTCAGAATGTGCGCGCACGTAATTGAACACGACGCGGGCGCCGGCGCGTACGAACAGCCGCACCGTCGCCGCGCCGATGCCGCGCGAGCCTCCGGTGATGAGGGCAACTTTTTCGTCAAGTGACAACGTAGGATGGGATGCCATGGCTTCCAGAAACCTACCACACGGCAGTCGTGGTCAGCGCCATGTGCTCGACCACATGGAATCACTCAGAGTTGGCGGTAACCGCTCCCCCAACCGGGTTGCCTTCTAGCGGGCCGTGATCCGCCTGTCATTCTTGCCGCAGATCATATCTGGCAGACTCAGGCGCCAAATCTCTGGGCCGCGCGAGCTTTTGCTTTCGCGGCCTCTTCTTCTCGATTCTTCGGCAGAGCGTTAGTTTCGAGCGAACGCAGAAGACGGGTCGAGGCCTGGGCTATTTCATCGACTGCCGCCAGAAACGAGCCTTCGTTGGGCTTCGAGGGTTTGTTAAAACCGCTGATTTTCCTCACGAACTGGAGCGAAGCAGCTCGAATTTCTTCGTCAGTTACCGGCGGATCGAAGTTGAAGAGTGTTTTGATATTCCTGCACATGGAAAATCAAGGTATCAGAGTTTGGGCGCAATCTTCCTGAATTGCGCACTTGCGCTAAACTGCTCTGCGCAGGGAGGAGCGAATGGACATTGAAGCAATTCGCCAGTACTGCCTCCAGTTCCCGCACACCACCGAAAACGTGCAGTGGGGAGCCGACCTGTGCTTCAAAGTGGATGGAAAGCTGTTCGTCGTGGCTGCCATCGAGATGGTGCCGCAACGTTTGTCGTTCAAATGCACGCCCGAGAATTTCGCGGAACTGTGCGAGCGAACCGGCATCATTCCGGCCCCTTATATGGCACGGGCGCAGTGGGTGAGCCTGTTAGGGCTGAACACAGTGCCTGATGACGAGCTGCACGACCTCATAGCCGAGTCGTACCGGTTGGTGTGGGAGCGCCTTCCGAAGAAGCGGCAGGCGGAGTTGGAGAGCAGCACGGTTCAGAAAACGAAGGCGCCGAAGAAGGCCTCACCGCGCAAACTGGCGGCCAAGCGCAAGCGTACTGGGACGAAAAGAAAGCGATGACAGGACCTTACATAATGTATGGGCTGCTCATTTGCGGACTCCTGTTGCTTGGGGGCTCCGGTTCTGCGGCGCAATCCGCATCGGCGGCGAGCAGCTTGCACCAGACAGCTTCGGAGCCGACAGCGGCGCTGCAGCGAGAATTCTTTGCCGCCATCCGCGAAGGTGATGGGAAGAAGTTCCTGTCCTATGTTCCGGAACAGGGCATGAACGTAGGACCGCAGGCGAAGCACATGAGCCGCTCCGAAGTGGAACAGCACTTCGCTCAGCATCGCGATCTTTACTGCAAGCTCTTCGATTCGTCGTGTATTCAGTCGCCGATCAAGCTCGATGCCAGCTCGCGCGTCTGCTCATACCGCGAGTTGCTGACACATTCGGAAAAAGTCCGTGCTGCGGCGACTGAGACGGTCCGCGGTGGTGTGCGCCAGGCAATCCTCGTCGCTGAGGTGAAAAACGATCAGTGCTCGGGCGTCGGGCTCATTGATTTCATCTTCAATGAAGGGCACAGTGGGTGGGAGCTGTTCTCGGTGCCGTAAACAAACAGCGTGATTTAGCATGCCTGACAATGTGGTACCCGTCCGTGATACACGCTCCCCGCTGCCGGAAATTGCCCTGCTTTTTCTGAAATTAGGTACGACCGCATTCGGCGGACCGGCTGCTCACATCGCCATGATGGACGAGGAGGTGGTGCGCCGGCGCCACTGGCTGACCGAGCAGGAGTTCCTCGACTACCTCAGCGCGGTCAACTTTATTCCAGGGCCGAACTCGACCGAGATGGCCATCCATATTGGGCATCGCCGTGCGGGCTGGCCGGGCCTCATCGTCGCAGGTACATGTTTCATCGTTCCGGCAGCAATCCTTGTCGGCATCCTCGCATGGGCGTATGTGCGCTGGGGCGCACTGCCGCAAGCCGAAGGCCTGCTGTACGGCGTAAAGCCGGTCGTCATAGCGGTTGTGCTTCAAGCGCTGTGGAAACTAGGCTGCTCTGCAGTAAAGACGAAGTGGCTTGCGGTTGTTGGAGTCGTGGCCTTTACTGCTACCGCGGCTGGCCTGAATGAACTGCTGGTGCTCGTCTTCGGCGGGCTGCTCGGACTTGCGGCGCGTCTGAAAGACCTGCGCGGGCAAAGGACCTTGCTGGTGGCGCCAGCGCTGAAGCCGGCATTTTCCGCGGCAGCCGTTATAGCGACTGGTGCCTCAGTCGGCTTGTGGCCGATATTTCTCATCTTCGCCAAGATCGGCTCGGTGCTTTTCGGCAGCGGTTATGTGCTGCTGGCCTTCCTACGCGCGGATTTGGTCGAGCGCTACCACTGGCTCACGCAGCAGCAACTGCTCGACGCCGTCGCGGTTGGCCAGGTCACGCCGGGTCCTGTATTCACGACAGCCACATTCGTCGGCTACATCCTGCACGGGCCGTCAGGAGCACTCGTGGCAACGGTCGGTATTTTCCTGCCGGCGTTTCTGTTTGTTGCGGTGAGCGCGCCGCTGATGCCGCGGCTTCGCGCTTCGCGCACAGCGGGCGCCATTCTTGACGGAATCAACGTGGCCTCGCTGGCTCTGATGGCCTTTGTGACGTGGCAATTGGCGCGGACGGCGTTAGTGGATTGGTTTACGTTACTGCTTGGAATTGTGAGTGCAGTGGCGCTCATTCGCTATCGCCGACTCAATTCAGCCTGGCTGGTGATCGCGGCCGGATTGCTGGGCATTGCGAAGCATGGCTATTTCTGGTAGTGGTGCTTTAGTTCAAGCTCTCCGATGTGATTGCAGTCTGGTAACCAGCGCCACGGCGCGTATCGCCACGTCATACTGCCGCATCCATGCTAAGTAACTGGAGGCCCGCGGTGAAACCAGCTCTTCCATGGGTTATATGTGTGATTGGTTCGCTCCTGTTACTCGTGTTACTTGGGAGCGGACGGGCGATGGTAATGGCTGGCATCCTCGCATTAGTCAATGCGTCAGTCGCGCTCGGACTTGGTGGTGGTGGATGGCGTGCGACTAAGTCGCGTGCAGTTGTGAAGAACAACGCTCGGCAGTTCTTGCTGCCGTCCCTGGTGTTCTTGGTTATTCTCTGCGTGATCGGCCTTATACGTATTCATCAAGTTTCCCTATATCCACGCTAGAGCACGTCTGCACCACTACCCTTTTTCTGAGCTGAGGCGAATCGCCGCCAACCGTGATAACTTAAGTAGCCCTAGATCTTCTCAGGAGCGCTGCCATGATGCTGGAAACCGAGGTCTTCCGATTCGAGCCGGATATTACCGGGATCTCTTGCGCCGGACGATTCACGCTGGGCAATCGCCTAAGTGAGATGGAGGGGCTGGTGAACTCGCTCATCAAGGATGGAGCGCGCAAGCTCGTGCTTGATCTCACGCACGTTGAATTTGTGGACAGCGCCGGCCTGGGCGTGATCATGCGGGCATCGGGAGAGATTGAACAGCTCGGCGGCAAACTGCGCATCTCCGGTTCCAACGCGCAGGTGCAGCGCCTGTTCGACATCACGCATACGGGAGCGATCCTGGCGCTGGACGCCGACCTGGTGACCAGCGTAAAGAAGCTGCAGGGCAGCGAGGCGGCTGCCGCCGGTCAGCCATCCTGAATCTAGTCCAATTGCAGCCCGCCCGTTAAGTCGCTAATTTTTTCGATGCGGTGCTCCAGGCACCACTTCTCCAGCGAATCGACCAGCGTCTCGCAGGCGCAGGGGTCCCAGAAGTTCACGGTGCCGGCCTCGATGGCGCTCGCGCCGGCGAGCATGAACTCGATCACATCTTCCGCGGTGCTAATCCCTCCGATGCCGATCACCGGTATCTTGACCGCCCTCGCCGCTTCCCACACCATGCGCAGCGCAATTGGCTTGATGGCCGGGCCGGAAAGGCCAGCGGTAATGTTCGAAATCCGCGGCTTGCGGGTTTCGGCGTCGATTGCCATCGCTACGAAGGTGTTGACCAGGGAGATGGCGTCCGCGCCCGCTTCTTCGGCGGCGCGCGCCACGTCAGGGATACTGGTGACGTTGGGCGAAAGTTTCACGATCAGAGGGCGCGTAGCGATTTTCTTCACCACGCTGACCACATCGAATAACATCTTCGGATCGCTGCCGAAGCTGATGCCGCCGCACTTGGTGTTGGGACACGAGACATTCAGTTCGTAGGCGGCGATGCCTTCGCCCTCATTGAGAATGCGAACCACGTCTTCGTATTCCTCCTGCGAGTGGCCGAAGATGTTGCAGAAGAAAACGATGTTCTTGATGTTGCGCAGCAGCGGGAGTTTCTCTTCCAGAAAGGCGCGCGCCCCGATGTTCTGCAACCCGATGGCATTGAGCATTCCGGCGGCGGTTTCGAATAGTCTCGGCGGAGGATTGCCCGGCATGGGTTCACGCGAGAGCCCCTTGACCACGAATCCGCCCAACCGGTGCAGCGTGACCACGTCTTCAAATTCCACGCCGTAACCGAAGCTTCCGCTGGCCGCCAGGACCGGGTTCTTCAGTGCGATCCCGGCGACGTTGACGCTCATGTCGAGCGCAGACTTCGGGACAGGGCTCACGCGGGCGCCTCCGTCATTGCGCCTCTCTCTCGCGGGCGACCGCGATTGGCTGCCTCACGGTGGCCGTGCGCTCCAGTTTATCCCAGGTAAATCCGCGGCCTTCCACGGCGCGCTTCAGGGTCTTGATTAGGACCACGGAAAAGAGCTGGCGATAAGCGAAGCGCTGCAACCAAACGTGACCCAGCAACAGAAAATCGCGTTTCCCTCCGGGCTGCTGCCGCTCCAGCGTGAAGGCAATGGCCGACGCGATGAAGTCAATCACCATGAAAAGCGCAAAATAGACGACCAACTTGTGAAAGTCGGCTGGGTTTGCCGATTCGGGATGGAAGCGCTTGTTGACGAAATAGGTCGCAGCTCCAAACACGAACATGATGTCGATGAAGGGCGACACCAGCGGCAGCAGTATCTGAAAGATGACCATGTTGGGTATTGCCACCCAGCCGAGAGCTCCTTTCTGCTTCACGGCCGCACGGTGTTTCCAGACCGATTGCATGATGCCAAAAGACCAGCGAAAGCGCTGCCGCATCAATCCGCTGGGTTTGCTGGGGGCCTCGGTATAGGCCAGCGCGCGGTCTTCGTAGTTGACCCAATAACCAGCCTGGAGAAGCGCCATCGTGAGGTCAGCGTCCTCGGCAACGGTGTCGGGCTGATAGCCACCCGCTGCGCGCACAGGAGCAGTGCGCCACGCGCCGATCGCCCCGGGTACCACGCTGACTGCGTTCAGGGTGTTCAGCGCGCGGCGTTCAAAATTCTGGCTGGTGATGTATTCCAGAGCCTGCCAGCGCGTCCACAGGTTCACGCGGTTGCCGACTTTGGCGTTGCCCGCCATCGCCGCGACCTTCGGGTTGCTGAAGTGCGGCACCAGCTTCGATACGGCATCGGGCGCGATGATCGTGTCTGCATCAATGCCGATGAAAAGTTCTTCCGTCACATACTCGAGTCCGTAGTTGAGCGCGTCGGCCTTGCCTGAGTTCGGCTTGGTGAGCACGGTGACGCGGCCGGCGGCAATCTCCTTCCGGAAAGCGGTGCGCGTGACTTCCAGAGTTGCGTCCTTCGATCCATCGTCAATCACAATGACTCGCAGGTTTCTGTAGTCGGATTCGAGCACCGAGCACACCGTACGCTCGATGACCGTTTCCTCGTTGTACGCCGGGATGAGCACAGCCACGGCAGGCCGATAGCTCGGATCGAAAACGGTCTTGCGGCGACGGAAGCGGTCAAAAATAGCCAGCGCACCCACCAGAACCAGGCGACCGGTCATCAGCACGTCGCCCACGAAGAAGATGAAGATGATGAGCGACGAAATGGCCGCGAACAGGGAGAAGTTGAGGCTGTCGATCCACGCCGCCCAGCGCTCGTTGGTGGTGATCGGCGGCATGATCTCGGCGCGAGTCTTGCCCAGCAAATCAGCCACGGTGACCACCTGGTAGCCACGCTGATGCAGGCCATCGAGGATCATCTCAAGCGCCTTCACGGTCTGACTGCGGTCGCCTCCGCCATCGTGCAGCAGGATGATGTTGCCGCATCGCAAGTTCGCCGGAGCGCAGGGCGGCAGGTTTGAGAGCACATCATCGGCGATTTCCTGTGCCGAACGCCTTGGGTTGTCGTGCCAATCGTTGGGGTCAATCTTGTCGCCAACCGTAATGAAGCCCATGTCCTGCGAGATCTCCAGGGGACGAACCTCGTCGGCTGTGTCGGGCGCCTCATCGATGGCGTAGGGCGGGCGCATGAGCACCGGTTTCACTCCCAGCTTGCTCTCAAAAAGGCGCTCGGTCAGATTCAGCTCGACTTCAAAATAGCGCTTCGAAATGCTGCTGATATCGGGGTGGGTGAAGGTGTGGTTGCCGATCTCGTGGCCTTCGTTGTAAATGCGCTTCGCAATAGCAGGATACTTTTCAACCTCCAAGCCAATGAGGAAGAAGGTGGCTTTCGCGTTCTTGTCCTTCAACACATCGAGGATCCTGGGCGTCCAGGTAGGATCGGGGCCGTCGTCGAAGGTGAGCGCGACTTTCTTCTGGGATGTCCCGCCGTACATATCAACTTGGTAAGGTGACGGCAGGTTCTTGAAGATCTCGTCACTAATCAGGTGGTTGGAATCAACCGTGATCTGCCGCTCGCCGGGAGAGGGGCGCGCGTCAATGCGGAGGATTTCCCCCTGGCCTTCGATGTCCACGTCTTGCCCGGGGGGAACGGTCTCGAGCTTGGCAGGTGCGTTCGCTTCGTAAGGCCGGTCCCACACCGCCCACAGGGAACGGTCCTCGGAACCGAGCCGCCACAGCGCAAAGGTATCGATGCCCAGGGCGTGGGCACTACGCATCTGATTCAGCGCGGAGACGCCATCGAGAAACCACACATCGTGGCGGACGTTGTTGTCGTCCAGGTAAGCAAAGTGGGGATTCATGGAGTCGCTGTCGAAATCCACGTCGGTCGCCGCGTCCGAGGCGTCAAGCCATGCGTCCTGCACGGAAGCGGGGCGGATGTCGGCCGGAGGAGTGCCTTTCTTCTGGCCCTTTTTCATCGCCCAGTCGTATCCGTAGTTGCCGACCGCGCAAATGATTTTTTCTTTGGGTATTACTTTCAGCGCGTCCCGCAGGTTATTGAGGAACCAATCCTGGCCAGCGATTGGCCCCGGCTCGCCGCCGGGATAATGCTGGTCGTAGTTCATCAGGATCAGGCCGTCGGAGATGCTTGCAATCGCCGGATAGTCAAACGTCCTGTCGTTAACCGGGACTGCGACATAGAGCTTCATGTTCTTGGCATGCAGTTCGTCGTAAAGCTCGTGCACAAGGGTTCGGAAGTCGCCGCGCGAGCTCTCGGGAAACGCTTCGATGTCGAGTGTGAGGCCCTTGTACTGGTCGGTAGCCAGGAACGTCATGAGCTCGCTGCGGAAGCGCTGGCGCGCCGCAGGATCGGCCATAAATTTCGCCGTGAGTTCGGGCCGCCACTCGTTGGTGATGGGGTCAAAATTATTGACCAGCGGCAGAACTTCCATCTGCGCCTTCTCGCCCTTGAGAAACGGCATGACCTTGTCGTCCACCGGCCGCGGTTTGCCTTTGTCGTCCATCACGTCATAGAGGGTATTGAACTCGGTGACAGCCTGCAGCCGGCCGTCCACCGTGAGGACGTGCATCCACTCGGGGAAGAGCAGGTCGATCTGCGGGTAATACTCTTTGAGCGAGGCGAAGCTGGCGGCGTCCCACTTCACGTAAAATGCGCCGCGAATACCTTCATCTGAGTTCAATACCACCTGCGAAGCGGGGCGCTTGGTCTTGCGGTGGGTATTCTGGCTGCGTGTTACTTTGTGCTTCTGGTTGTCCTTGAGCGCGTGATATGGCTTCTTGATCCCCGGAAGGGCGACGCCGGGGACCGACGATCCGCGAATGATGGTAGCGATGAAGAACATCACCAGCAGAGTGACGAGGATCACGCTGGTGTCCGCGATGAGTCGCAGGCGGCGCCACCGCTTACGCTTCGCGTCGAAGAAGATCTGTTTCGACTGGGGCATTGTCCGGGGTCAATTTAATCGTAGCACTTAGCGGTCAGCATTCAGCATTTGGCAGTTAGTCAACGCGCTTCAGCCAAATGCCAAGTGCTAATTGCCATAGCCAAGCTGCTATATTCGCCACGTGCTTGAACAGGAGCGCAAATCACTCGGAAGAACTGGGCCGCGGCCGTTCTGGCGCATGCTCTCGGGGTCTCGGAAGTACTTTCTGCTGGTCACACTGGCCGCATTTGCCCTGCGGCTATTCTTCTACGTTAGATTCCCCCACGTTACGGGCGATTCCTTGATTTATGGGGATATCGCCAACAACTGGCTTAACCACGGCATCTTCGGCCTTTCCCATGCCGAAGGCGTAGACCCGACGTGGATTCGCCTGCCCGGCTATCCGGCTTTCCTCGCGGCCTGCTTCGCGCTGTTTGGGCGCGAGCACTACCACGCCGTTCTACTGGTGCAGATCGTCGTTGACGTCGCCAGCTGTGTCTTTGTCGCCGACCTGGCACGCAGAACGGTCTCCGACCGCTCCGCGCGTTTTACCTTCCTGCTGGCGGCGCTATGTCCGTTCACCGCCAACTACACTGTCGCTCCGTTGGCCGAAACGCTGAGCATCTTCTTCGCCGCCGCCGCGCTGGATTGCGCAGTAGCCGCGTTCACAGCGTCAGAACAGCGTCGCAGAGCTTGGCCGGCCTGGGTATGCTGCGGGGTGACTGTTGCAGCGGGAATCCTGCTGCGTCCTGACGGCGGAATTCTTCTGGCCGCGATTGGATTATTTCTGCTCTGGCGGATATGGCGGCAACCGGCGGAGCGCGCCCGCTTGTTCTGGGCGGGAGCGCTGGTGCTGGCGATCTCCATTGCCCCGTTGGTTCCCTGGACGGTGCGCAACTGGCGCGACTTTCACCGCTTCGAGCCGCTGGCGCCGCGTTACGCCAGCGATCCGGACGAGTTCGTACCCGACGGCTTCGACAAATGGATGCGCACCTGGATCGCCGACTTTGTGTCAACCGACGAGGTTTACTGGAACATTCCAGGAGACGCAGTCGATTTACACCTCCTGCCTTCGCGGGCCTTCGATAGTGCAGAACAACGGGAGAAGACGGAAGCCATCTTCCGCGACTATGACAAGATCCGCTTCGTAAACCCTGATCTAAACGTTCGCTTTGCCGAGCTGGCCAACGAGCGCATAGGGCGGCATCCGTTGCGCTACTACGTTTGCCTGCCGATGTTGCGCATCGCCGATATGTGGCTGCGCCCGCGCACCGAAATGTTGCCGGTAACCTCGCGCTGGTGGGAATACTGGGAGGACCCTCGGGACTTCACGGTTGCGGCTTTTTGGGGCGCGCTGAATCTGCTGTTCGTTTTCGCGGCCGTGATGGGAGCAGCGCGTGGCCCGCGTCCGCAATATCTCGCGCTGATGCTGCTGTTCGTGGCGCTGCGGTCCGCGTTTCTGGGGACTCTGGAGAATCCTGAGCCGCGTTATACGCTGGAGTGCTATCCCGTTGTCCTCGTGCTGGCCGGGGCGTGGTTATCGGGGTGGAATGGGCGTCGATTATCTCGACGCGCTGGTTAACAGGATGTTGTCAATCAGCCGCGTCGCGCCGACATACGCGGCAACAGCCACCAGCGCGCCACGCGAAACATCTGCGACGGGATCGAGTGTCTCGGGATCGACGATGGCGCAGTAATCCAGACGCGCGCCGGGCTCTTCGGCGATTACCTGTTTCCCGATCTGAATCAACTTTGTGGTGTCGCGCTCGCCCGCATCGGCGGCCGCCTCTACGCGCATGAGCGAGCGACGCAAGACCAATGCCTGCTGCCGCTGTTGGGGAGTGAGATAGGCGTTGCGCGAGCTCATCGCGAGCCCGTCTTGTTCACGCACGATGGGACAGACCACCAGCTCGACGCCGAGATTGAGATCGCTCACCATCTTGCGCAACACTGCAACCTGCACGGCGTCCTTTTGGCCGAAGAAGGCGTAATCCGGGCGGACGATCTCGAACAGTTTCGCCACGACGGTTGCCACCCCGCGAAAATGTCCGGGACGGGAGGCGCCGTCGAGCTTATCGCTGAGCTCTTCCACTAGCACATAAGTCTTCGCGCCGCGGGGATACATCTCGTCCACGCTCGGGACAAAGAGCCAGTCCACACCGAGTTCCTCCAGCAGCCTGGTATCGCGCTCCAAGCTGCGCGGATACTTGTCGAGGTCTTCGGTCGGGCCGAATTGCAGCGGGTTGACGAAGATGGACACCGCGGTCGTGTCGCAGCGCGACTTTGATGCGCGCACCAGCGAGAGGTGCCCTTCGTGCAGCGCGCCCATCGTAGGCACGAGTCCCAGCGTCTTGCCGGCGCGCGTCACCTGCCTGCAGGCGGCCTTCATTTCGGCGATAGTCAGAATATGTTTCAAGTGATCTCAGTGTGGCAGGTTAGCCGGTGCTGTTTTTTCCGGCGGAACAGGTTTCCCTGGACCCTGGTCCTCCGTCTGGCCTGCTGAAGCTGGTTCAGGCAGGCTCCAACTCGCGAGCACCCCTGTGAGCGCGGGTTCCAGGCGCACCAGATTTTGCGGTGAACACTTCAGGACAACCGAATATATTTCATTCTCCGGGCCTTCGATAAAGACCATCTCCTCGATCCATTCGTGAGCGGATGCCTTCTCGCGATAACGCACTTTCAGCATCTGTGCCGGTTTCTGGTCTATGGTGCGCTGCTGGCGTTGCAAGGTCTGGAAGTCCTGTCCACTTTCGCGCAAGCCGGATGTAGCCTGCTCGATCACACCGTCCAGACCCGAGGGTTCTTCATCGCCTTCCGGGGGAGGCACGACCAACGCGACCGTGATCGCATCCCACAGCGCGCGCTCCTGCCTTTGCGGAGGCGCGACCACCACGCCGTTGCCGTTGAAGACCTCTCCCAGCATCATCCATGCACTCGGATATTTGAAACAGAAGCCGCCGCCCGGCTGACAGTATCGCTTCCACGGAGCGGTCTTGCGAGCCGGTGCAGAGGGAGGTGTCTGGCTCACCGCGATGGCGCCGAAGCTGAGCGCAACAGCAACCAACAGCGAACTGCGGAGCAAAAGCCGCATGCCCTACAGTGGCACAGCCCGCTTGCGCTCGGCAACCGCCTGCAGCGACGAGAGCGTCTCCTTCGGCAGATGGTACGACTCGGCGTCAGAAGGATAGCCGCACGACTTCACATCGTCCTTGAAAGCCAGCACAGCGTTGCGGATGACCGAGCCGACATCGGCATAGCGGCGAACAAACTTCGCGGGAGGGGCGAACGTCAGGCCAAGAAGGTCGTGGAAGACGAGCACCTGGCCGTCGCACTCCGGACCGGCACCGATGCCGATGGTCGGGATCTCCAGCTCGCACGTAATCATGGCAGCCACTTCGCGAGGAATGCCTTCCAGCACCACGCAGCACGCTCCTGCTTGCTCCAGCGCGATGGCGTCGTGCATCAGTTGCTCGATCGCCTTCAGCGTCTTGCCCTGTACCTTGTAGCCGCCCATGGAGTGCAGCGATTGCGGCGTCAGCCCGATGTGACCGACCACGGGGATTTCAGCCTCCACCATCCGCTCGAACAGCCGCGCCCGCTTTTCGCCGCCTTCGATCTTCACTGCTTCGGCGCCGGCTTCCTTAATGAAGCGCGCAGCATTGCGCAACGCCTCCCGCAGGCTGACGTGGTAGGAGGCGAACGGCATGTCCGCGATAAGGAACGCGTGCTTTACGCCGCGACGCACCGCGCGAGTGTGATGCAGCATCTCCTGCATGGTGACGGGCAGAGTATTTTCGTAGCCCAGCATTACCATGCCGAGTGAATCGCCGACCAGGATCATGTCAATCCCGGCCTCGTCTATAAGGCGCGCACTGCTATAGTCGTAGGCCGTGAGGCAGGTGATGAGTTCCTGGTGTTGTTTCTTTTCGAGAAGAGTGGAAGCCGTGATTTTGGAGCGAAAGTCGCCGGTGGTGATACTCACGATGTCCTCCAGTACAGTTCCGCGTCTGCGGATACCGCCTGCATTGGCCTCATCACACGGGAAAGTGATACCCGTTTAGGAGACGGCTGGATTCTATACCCGCCGCCGGGGCCGTCAATACCCTTTTCGATGTAGGCCAGTTGCGGTTCGGCGCAAAAACGCTCGATAGGAGGTAAAGCGGGGATCGGGGTGGCTTGCAAGCAGTTTAGGCGGGACGCTTCACGGCGTCGGGTTCCTGCCAGGGACGCTCAGGGCGTTCCGATTCCGGCAGATCACGGTCGCGCACCCGGTCGTAACTGTAGGACGCGCTGACGGTGCCCAGACTTTCGTTATAAAGACTAATGCTGCCGAGTCCTTCTTTCAGCTCTTCAGCGAAATCGTGCAACGCCTTCAGATAATCCGCCGTGGCCGGGTATTCGGCCTTGCTGGTCTTCAGCACTTTCTGATAGCCATGATCGACCAGTTTGGAGATCTCGCCACCGATCATGTATCCAGGGTAGGCGAAGATTTTCACTCCGCCACCTTCACTGGGCTCGATCGCAGCCGAACAGTGGTATTTCTTCAGGAAGATACGATTGCTGGTGCCGGGCGCCTCCAGCACGTCGAATCCGTGCTCGCGAAACCAAGCTACTGCCTCTTCGTATGATTTCGTTCTTATCTTCTTCGCCATATCAGTAACAAACCTCATGCGCCTCCGTCATAAGACGGAATATAACCTTCCGCTTCCCATCTGATGCGATAACTTGAGGCAAGGGCTCAAGCTGCCGCGCAGAGACAACTAGTGCGCGGCTCGCAAGTCATGAATTCACACTCTCGCACACCGCATGGCTATACAGCAACGTGCTGCACGATGAAAATGTGGCGAACAGCGATGGTGCTAAGTCGAAAACGGGAAGTTCTTTTCTGAAATCAGCTACAATCACCCTTCCCTATGCTGCGTTTTTCGACAGCCGGTGAGTCGCACGGAGAGGCGCTGGTGGCGCTGCTCTCCGGCATGCCAGCCGGCCTCTCGGTCGACCTTGATTTCGTGAATCGGGAACTTTGGCGGCGCCAGCAAGGGTATGGCCGAGGCGGACGGATGCGCATTGAGCGCGACGCGGCGCACATCCTGAGCGGCGTGCGACACGGCAAGACGATAGGCTCGCCGATTGCCTTCCTGCTGGCCAACAAGGACTGGCAGAACTGGACCGAGGCACTGCCGATTGACGAAGGCGATCCTGCGAAGCACAAGCGAGTGGCCTCGCCGCGTCCTGGTCATGCCGATCTGGCGGGAGCGTTGAAGTACAATTTCGCCGAAGCACGCTACGTTCTCGAGCGGGCGTCGGCGCGCGAGTCGGCGGCACGTGTCGCTGCGGGAGCAATCGCCAAACTCTTGCTGCGGGAATTCGGAATCCAGGTGCTGAGTCACGTGACCGCGGTCGGTAATGTGCAGCTTGATGCTTCCGTCGCATGGGAGACGATCCAGGCCCTTGCTGAGAAAGAAGAGGTCCTGCTCAACTGTGCCGTTCCCGATACGGAGGCGCGCATGAAGGAGCAGGTTGACATTGTGCTGCGCACCGGCGACTCCGTTGGTGGCATTTTCGAAGTGGTCGCTCGCAACGTGCCGCCAGGACTAGGCACTTACTCTAATTGGGACGAGCGACTGGACGCGCAACTGGCTGCGGCCGTGATGTCTTTGCAGGCGGTGAAAGCGGTTGAGATCGGTGATGCAGTGCGCGCCGCGACTTCACTCGGCTCCGCGGTTCACGATGAAATAGGCTACGTGCGCGATCGCGGAGAGTCATTCACGGGATTCACCCGGCGTTCGAACCATGCCGGCGGGCTGGAGGGCGGCGTTTCCAACGGCGAAGATATCCGCGTGCGTGGCTATCTGAAACCGATTTCCACGCTGCGGCGTCCGCTCGGCTCTGTGGATTTCGCCAGCCGGGAGCCGGTGAAGGCCGCCTATGAGCGTTCGGACGTCTGCGTCGTGCCTGCCGCAGGAGTGGCCGCTGAAGCCATGGTGGCACTCACGCTGGCGCGCTGCGCGCTGGAGAAGTTCGGCGGTGATTCGATGCTGGAAGTGCGGCGCAATTTCGAGGGCTACTGCCAACAGTTGCGAAACTTCTAAATGATCCATCCCATCGTGAAATTCGGCGATCCGGTACTGGAGAAGCCGGCCGCCCAGATCACAGTCTTCGACGACGAGCTGCGCAAGCTGGTCGATGACATGTTCGAAAGCATGTACGCCGCGCACGGCGTCGGTCTGGCCGCGCCGCAGATCGGGATCAGCAAGCGCATCGCCGTCATTGATGTCACCTTCAAAGAAGATCCAGAAGCAAAGATCGTGCTAGTGAATCCAGAGATCATCCACACCGAAGGACGGCTCACCTCTAACGAAGGCTGCCTCAGCCTGCCGGAATTTCGCGAGAAGGTGGCGCGCCCACGAGAGGTGACTGCCCGGGCGCAAAACCTCGAAGGCAAAACATTTGAGGTGAGCGGAGAGGACCTGCTGGCACGTGCCCTGGTGCATGAGACCGATCACCTCAACGGGAAGCTCTATATCAACCACATCAGCGCGCTGAAGCGCGACATGATGAAGCGCAAGATCCGCAAGCTGATGAAGCAGGGCGAATGGTAGCGCAGCCATGATGGACCTGGTGTTCTGCGGAACGCCGCTGTTCGCGGTACCTACGCTGGAGAAGCTGTTGGCTGCGGGCTTTCACGTGAAGCTGGTCGCAACCCAGCCCGACCGCCCCAGCGGACGCGGCATGGAATTGACGGCATCTCCGGTGAAACGAACGGCGCTCGCGCTCGATCTTCCCATCACTCAGCCGGAGACGATCAAGAACAATGACGAATTCCGCACGCAACTGGAGAGCATCGCGCCAGAGGCGATTATCGTGGTCGGCTATGGGCGCATCATTCCGCAGTGGATGATCGACCTTCCGAAGCTCGGCAACATCAATCTGCATGCGTCGTTGCTGCCGCGATATCGTGGCGCCGCGCCAATCCAATGGGCGATTGCGACGGGCGAGAACATCACCGGGGTGACCACGATGCGCATCAACGCCGGACTCGACACCGGTGAAATCCTGCTGCAAGCAGACGAATGCATCAATCCGGGGGACACCGCGCTAACCCTGGCGCCTCGCTTGGCGCAGACCGGAGCCGAGCTGATGATCGCCACTCTTGGCGGCCTGGAGAATGGAACCATTACGCCGCGCCCGCAGGACGACACGCAAGCCACGCTCGCGCCCATTCTCAGGCGTGAAGACGGGCTGCTCGATTTCTCCCGCACGGCAGTAGACACCTGGAACCGCCTGCGTGGATTTCAGCCGTGGCCGGGGGCCTTCACGACATTTCGCGGCAAAACGCTGCACCTGCACACGGCTGTACCCGCGCCCGAGGTTGCCGTAGTCGCGCCTGCGCACTTTGCGATGGAGAACGGCCGTCTCCTGCTGGGCTTCGCACATGGCACTGCTCTGGAAGCGCGAGAGTTGCAACCAGAAGGCAAGAAGCGAATGAGCGCCCGGGAATTTATGAACGGATATCGCCCCCGGGAGGACGAAGCGTTGGGGGCGTCGTCCTAGCCGGATATGCCAGTCTCTCCCGCACGCGCGGCTGCCTTCGACATACTTTTGCGCGTGGAACAAACCAACGCCTACGCCAGCGAGTTGCTCCACTCCGAACGGCTCGACAAACTTGCTATCGCCGATCGCGCTCTCGCGACCGAGGTCGTTATGGGTGTGCTGCGCTGGCGCTCACGTCTTGATCAAGTGATTGCAGCGGCTTCGTCTCGTTCGCTGGACAAGCTGGATATCGAAGTGTTGAGCGCGCTGCGGCTGGCAGCATACCAGTTACGGTTCCTGACACGAGTACCGGCGCGCGCCGCCATCCATGAGAGTGTGGAGCTAGTGAAGCGCGCGCAAAAACGGTCCGCTGCGCCGTTCGTAAACGCGGTGCTGCGAAAGGTAGCCAGCGCGGAAATCAAGCCTACGCCAGAAACGATCGTTGGCGATCCGATTGCGTTCTTGACGCGCGAGTTCGCGCATCCCGAGTGGCTGGTGCAACGCTGGGTGGCCGAGTTCGGGGTGGAACGCGCCAGGGCTATCTGCGAACAGGACCAGCGTATTCCGAACACCGCGATTCGCCTCGACAGCTTAGAAATCGAGCATGAACTAGCGAGTGAGGGCGTTGAGCTTGCACCCGGAATACTGCTCGCCAACGCGCGCATCGTCGTGGCTGGAGATCTGACCCAAACGAGCGCGTATCACGAAGGCCGCGTGTTCATTCAAGACGAAGCTTCGCAGCTCATCGCCGCATTGGTCGGCACTGGCTTGCGCCTGCTCGACTGCTGTGCCGCTCCCGGCGGCAAGACCGCAGCGCTGGCGGCCCGCAATCCCATGGCGGAAATCATCGCGGTCGAGCTGCACAGCAATCGCGCTGATTTGCTGCGCAAACGGGTGAGTGCTGCCAATGTCAAAGTCATCAACGCCGACGCCCTACAGCTGCCGTTGAGAGGCGGCTTCGATCGCGTTCTAGCCGATGTGCCGTGCTCGGGTACGGGAACGCTGGCGCGCAATCCGGAGATCAAGTGGCGGCTCACTCCGAAGGACCTCGACGACTTGCACGCGCGGCGGGTTGGCATCCTGCACGCTGCGTTGCAACAGCTCGCGCCCCGCGGACGCGCGGTGTACTCAACTTGTTCGCTGGAGCGCGAGGAGAACCAAGCAGTAGTGGAAGAGGTCTTGAGAACTTCCGCAGAGTTCCGATTGCGCGATTGCCGCGAAGAGTTGGAGCGCCTGCGCGCAAGCGGAGGACTGGTATGGAATGATCTGGACTCGCTGCTCAACAGCAACTACCTGCGCACGCTACAAGGTGTGCATCCTTGCGATGGGTTCTTTGCCGCGGTGATTGAGAGGCAGTAGTCATGAATCAGTTGCTAGTTGAGTGGACTCTGACCGTCCAAAAACCGGACCCGACAATTTCACAACTGCAAATGCAAAAGGCCGGCATGAAGCCGGCCTTTGCTTTAGTGGAGCGGAAAAATTACTTCTTGGGTGCGATCGAGTCCTTCGCAGCCTTGGCCACGCGAAACTTCACGACGGTCTTGGCAGGAATCTTGATTGCTTCACCGGTTTGTGGATTGCGCCCCATGCGCGCCTTGCGGTTCGACTTTACTAGACGACCTATGCCCGGCAGCACGAATACGCCGCTCTTCTTGGTTTCTCGAATCGCCACCTCTGCCAGATGTTCGAGAATCGCTGCGGCTTGTTTGTTGCTGAGTTCATGCTTCTCAGCCACGTGACGGACGAGCTGTGTCTTGGTCATGCCTGATGCCATTTAGAAAATCCTCCTTGAAGGTTTGAGCAGTAAGAATGCTCAAGTTGTCGGTATCTTACACCAACTTCATTTCGGTGGGAAGCGTTTTCGCCTGATTTAATGCGGTTTTTCCACAGGTCGCGCTCGGAAAGCCACTGCTCATGCGGCTCCGACAGACCCCCAGTAGGTGGAAGATGCCATAATGGGAACTTCGGGCCGGGTTTTCGGCCACAGAGGTGGTTCGGTTGAGTTGCGCGATTTGCAGTGTTCGCAAGGAAAAGCGCTTCTGTCCGGCGCTGCACGGGCGCATTTGCCCGCAGTGCTGTGGTGAGCAGCGCGAGGTCACCCTCGACTGTCCCTCCGACTGTCCTTACCTGCAGCAGGCGCGCCAGCACGAGGAGCCGAGGCGGCTCGAAGACCTTCCGGCGGAGGAGACGTTTCCCGCGATCGAGACTTCGGAGCAATTCCTCCGCGAGCACGAGCCGCTGATGCTGGGCGTTTGGCACACGCTTTCCCGGCGCTACGCCGCAGACCGCAACCTGACGGACCGCGAGGTCATCGGCGCGCTGGCGAACATGGCAAAGAGCCTGCAAACGCTGCTGAGTTCGGGTCTGGTGTACGAGGAGGCGCTGCCGAGCCTGGCGCAGCAGGCCATCATCGACGCGCTCCGCCAACTTTTCCAGGAGTTTCGCCAGCTCGAACAGAAGCACATAGGTCACAGCACTCTGAAGGATGCCGACGTTCTGAAGACACTGGTGTTCACGCTCCGTCTGGCTCATATGCAAACTTCGGGACGTCCGCGCTCGCGCCGCTTCCTCGATTTTCTGCGGGCACGATTTCCCGACGCGCAGACCTCGATCGCAACCGCCGACGAACCGTCCAGCCGCATCATTGTGCCGTAGGGCGTTTGAACCACAACCAGGCGTACAGGGTTGGCAGTACGGTCCCTGGTCGCCAACGAAGTAGTAGTTTGTTTCTCCCACCTGCCGAATTTCAGGCTTGGGCGGCGTTTCACCTTGGGCTGCCAGTCCCCGCCGCAAGTCGGCGTTCTCTTCCGTGAGTCGCAGGATGATTGCTTTCAAATCCAAAAAGTCATCATAGAACTTGCTGATGTTCTCTTTCAGTGCAGCATCCTTAGATGTCTTCGCTCGCTCTCGTAACGCATCAAGGGCCTTGGATGCCCGAGCGATAAGGTCCATCGCCGCTGCGACAGTAGTAAGTTCCATGAGCGAAGAATAGTATAGCTTGGTTGACCGTTTCTGGACGGACGGCCTGCCCTTTCAGTTTGTGACTATGCATCGCTCTTACCCATGGGTGCCCTACCTCGTCGCCCGATTCTGGCGACAGGGTGGGCACAATCTTCACCGGGAACAATTCTACCCTCTGCTTCTCAGGATCGCTGCCATGACGCGGGGACTGCGCTTTCCATGCATCACAGCCACAAACCACAGGGGCTTTTCCTCCGGTGCATAGGCAATCAGATATTCACGTACCCGGATGAAGCGCAAAGGCCGTGAAGTCAGGTCCGGGCGTCTGTGGCCCTGACGGGGAAACTGAGTCAGAGCCCGAATGGCGGACAGGATTTCCGCAATCACCCGGTCGGCGGCGTCGAGATTATCGGCGCGAATGAATTCCCAAATCTCGTCGAGGTCAGCACGGGCTTCCGGGTGGAAGTCGTATGCGGTCATGAACTGGGTTGTCGCGAGCGACGGGCAGCGGCGCTCTTCTCGCGGAAGTAAGCTTCAACCTCGTCGCCGGGAATGGGCTTCACCCTGCCGCTTTTCAGGTCGTCATAACGGCTATTGAGCATTTCGCGCGTCTGGGCAAGCTCGTCGAAGTATCCTTCCACGACATCCTGCACCAGTTCGTCGGCGGTCCCACGTCCGGCCTCCGCGGCGAGGTCCTTGAGCTTCTTTTCCGTCTCAGGGGTGAAGTGCACTTCCATGCCTTTCAAGATACGAGAAAAGCGGCTGTGAGGCAACGGAACTTCGGAGAGCATTGGATGGTCTCGGGCGGGTAACTCCTGCCGGTCTTGGCAGCCTTAACGCTCTCCCCCGTAGCGCAGCTTCATCATCAGCAGAGGCGCGCTGAGAAAAAAAGTAACAGCATTGGGCAGGATGATGGGCAGCGAGTGGATCATGAATCCGTAGCCTACCCACAGCACCAGCCCGACGTTGAGGCTGATCAGCATGAGCAGCGAGAGATCGCGGACGGACTTGCTGCGGAAGGAGTGCAAGGCCTGAGGAAGATACGCCAGCGTGCACAGCGTGCCCGCGGCAAAGCCGGTTAGCGACACGAGGAACATAGAACCAGCGTACCATCGGCGTTGGCGCTTTCCTGTATAGGGGTCCTTCGACTCCGTTCGGCCGCTGCGCGGCCTCACTCCGCTCAGGATGACAACGGAAAAGCGACGCGGGTTCAGCACGGCTAAAGCTGTGCCCTTCCACCGGTTCCTTGCCGACGTTTCTTTGGTCTACCCAATGGTCAGCACGATCTTGCCGTAGTTGGCGCGCCCCAGCATAAGGCGGTGCGCCTCGCCAGCCTGCTCCATCGGCAGGGCGTGGCCGATCTGGGGATGCAGTTTGTCTTGGTCGATCCAGGGCTGCATGGCTTGCAGGCTGCGCGTCATGAGTTCGTGGTCCTGGGCGAGCACACTCAGCCACAGGCCGTGCGCGCTGAGGCTCTTGGCCATCATGGCTCCGGCGTCGAACTGTTGGCGCTGGCCGGTCGCGGTGCCGTAGATGATGACGCGCCCGAACGGCCGGCAGCAGCGCAGACTTTTGGCGGTGTGTTCGCCGCCGAGCATCTCGAAGACTGCATCCACGCCTGCGCTGTTGGTCAGCTCGAGAACGCGCGGCTCGTAGTCAACCTCGCGATAGTTGATGCCGTGGTCGAGGCCGAGCTTCTTCACCCGCTCCAACTTTTCCTCGGACGACGCGGTCCCATAAGTTTCGATTCCCAGTAACTTGCCAATCTGAACCGCGGCCGTACCCACGCCGCCAGCGACGGCGTGAATGAGCACGCGGCGCTGGTGCGAGTCGAGCCATTGAATGGGTTCCATCGCATCGGCGGTCATGCCTGCTTTCCAGTACGCGAGGTAGGCGGTAAGGAAGTTCACCGGAAAGGCGGCCGACTGCACCGAGGTCCAGCCCTTAGGCTGTGGCCATAGCATCTTTCGCTTGGCAGCAATCTTCTCAGCGGCAGCACCGTATTGCGTGTAGCCCATCACGCGCTCGCCAGTGTTTTCAATGACGCCGGCGAATTCTCGGCCAGTGATGAACGGCGGGGCGGGCGTGCCGGGATAGCTTCCACGAGTGGACATGGTGTCGGCAAAGTTCACGCCTACGGCTTCCACGCGCACGATCGCTTCGCCCGGCTTGGGCTTGGGATCGGGCATGTCGCGGACTTCTAGAACTTCAGGGCCACCGGGACGGGTAACGACGACGGCTTTCATGGAATTGATTTTACGACGGCTATTGCGCGGGCGGCTGCATGAAGTCCAACGCACGCGAGATGTACTGCTTCATATCGCGGCGATGCACCACGGCGTCGAGCATTCCGTGCTGCAGCAGGAATTCACTGCGCTGGAAGCCTTCGGGCAGCTTCTGGCGGATGGTCTGCTCGATGACGCGAGGTCCGGCGAAGCCAATGAGCGCGCCTGGCTCCGCAATGTTCAAATCGCCCAGCATGGCGAAAGAGGCCGTCGTGCCGCCAGTGGTGGGATCGGTCATCACGGAGATATAAGGCACGCGGGCATCGTCCATGCGAGAGAGCGCGGAGGAGATTTTCGCCAGTTGCATGAGGCTGACGACGCCTTCCATCATGCGCGCTCCGCCCGACGCCGATACGACGATCAGCGGCAGCTTCTCGGCGGTGGCTTTTTCGACGGCGCGAGTAATCATCTCGCCCATGACAGCGCCCATGGAGCCGCCGATGAACGAATATTCCAGGACGCTTGCAATGACGGGCTTGCCGTTGAGTTCGCCGCGCGCGTTGATGACGGCATCGTTGAGTCCGGTGTCCTTCTGCGAGCGCTTCAGACGCTCGGCATAAGGCTTCAGATCGGTGAACTTCAGTGGATCGGTGGAGGCGATGTTGCCGTCTTCCGACTCGTAGTGCCCGTCGTCGAGCAGATACGAGAGGCGCGTGCGGGCGTCGATGCGAAAGTGGCGCTCGCACTTGGGGCAGACGTTGAAGTTCTGGTCGAGGTCCTTCTTCCAGATGATCTGGCGGCACTGGTCACACTTGACCCAGAGGCCCTCGGTCTTGACGCGCTTCTCGCCCGAGGTGTCGAGCCCGACGGATTCCCGCTTAAACCATGCCATAAAGGGTGATACGCCAGTGTAGCCGACTGGCAAGGAGTTGTCGCGCGCAACTAGATCGCCTCTCGAGTACCTGGGAGTGGGCCAGTCTGATTTCCGCAGTCAGTGATGTCCGAACGACTCGTTCAAGACTGAAATGCCAATGACGATGAGAATGGCTCCTATAAGGCGCATCAGCCACGACGGGCCGCGTTCGATCACCCACCACGCGTTTGGCGCATAAACGTCATAGACTTTGAGGTTCACGTTCCTAGTCCATTTGGTGCAGAACAGATAGAGAATGCCGCCGATCAGAGGAATGAGTCCGAGGACAAACAAGGCTGGATCCACGATAGTTCTTCCCCCAACTCACGCTTTCAGAATAATCTCTCTGACAACCCGCGAGGAACTGTGCGCATTGCTGCCGAAAGCCGAATCGGCCACTAAGCTGTAATCAATATTCAATTCCGCGTTGCGCCTCGATACCTTTGGTGTAAGCGTGCTTCACTTCTCTCATCTCGGTCACCGTGTCGGCGATCTCGATGATATCGCGGTGCGCATTGCGGCCGGTGAGGATGACGTGCACCATCTCTGGTTTCTTGCGCAGCGTCTCAACCACTTTCTGCGGGTCGAGCATCTTGTAGCTGATCGCGTAATTGATCTCGTCGAGGATGACAAGGTCCCACTGGCCGGAGAGGATCTCCTTCTCGGCCTCGACCCACGCTTCTTCGACCATCCGGATGTCCTCGGGATCAGTCTCGGCGCCGCCGACCTTCACGAAGCCGCGTCCCATCTGCTTCATGAGGAAGTTATCGCCGAATGCCTTTACCGCGTCCAGTTCGCCGTAGTGCCAGGAGCCTTTCAGGAATTGCAGCATCAGCACGCGCATGCCGTTGCCCACAGCACGTAACGCGGTGCCCATGGCGGCGGTGGTCTTGCCCTTGCCCGGGCCGGTGTTCACGATGATCAGTCCACGACGAACATCTGGCATACATATCTCCTGTCGCGAAAAAGCGTGAACCACGGATTTTCACGGATGTACAGAGATTCATTTCAGGCTGAACGAGGTAGCCGCGACCCGACTCGAAAAATAGAGTCAATAAAAAATCAGAACATCCGTGTTGATCCGGTAGAGTCGAGATGTGGCGCGGTGGTTTAGGTCTGGCCTATCTGTTTCCGGCCCTTTCGTTTGCCGGTGCCTCATTATTCAGACCGTGCTCCGTTTCCACATCCCGCTCATCGAACCGGACGTGCGCAATTAACGCATCCGGCTCTCGGAGAAAGCGTCACGATTTCGCCCACGAAAAGCTATGCGTCCGCTTCATGAGGCGGACCAGACCAAACTTATCGTGCAGGACTTCGTCGGAATATCTCCGGGTCGCCGCCCCTGACACTTTATGTTTGGCGCATAACCACTGACGCAGCCGTTTGCGAGCATGTCCTTCGACTGCCCGGTAGGCTTTGCTGACTGGCCCTAGACAGAAGTAATTGGCCCAACCGTTCATCATTTGGTTGAGTTTCGTCACCACGGTCTCATGGTCCAGCGAGCTTCGATTTCGTCCTGTTTCGCTGCTGATCGCCTCACAGATGCGGATCACCCGCTTCTTGGCCGGTACCGTGCCCAGATAGGCGCGTCCGGCCTTTGTCGAGTAGCAGCGACCGAACGAATAGCCAAGAAAATCGAACCTCTCTTCCGGCAGCTTCGCAACCCGCGTCTTGGTCTCATTCACCATCAACTTCAGCTTCGTCATCATGACCCGCATCGTGGCCAGAGCTTCTTCTGCTCTGCCCCGACAGCAGATCACAAGGTCGTCGGCATAATTAACGATGTACGCTCCAAGGCGCTTCTCGTGCCCCAGCTTCTTCCACCCGAGCACGAACCGGCGCATGTAAAGATTACTGAGCAGTGGGCTGATCGGAGAGCCCTGTGGAGAACCTCGACCTTCGTCCCGATTGCGCGTACTCCGATGCTTCTTTCCACGCTCATCCGTTTCCTCCACCGGTGCTTTCAGCCACATCTTGATCAGATGGAGCATGGCGCCGTCCACAACCCGGCGAGCTACCGACTTTAGAAGTTCGGAATGCGGAAGAAGATCAAAATAGCTGGCAATATCTGCATCAACGATCTCCTGATGTCCAGTGTTGATCAGCTTATGGACGTGTCTTACGGCGTCCAATGCGCTGCGGCCTCGCCGATAGGCGTACTGTTCCGGTTGTAAATCGGCCTCGAAGATGGGGTCGAGCACCAAAACCGCCGCCATCATGACCACGCGGTCGTGGATAGCGGGCACTCCTAAAGGGCGCTGTTTCTTCCCATCCGGCTTCGGTATATAAACCCGCCGCACGGGAAGCGGTCGATACGTCCGGTTTTTCAGCTCTTGCGTCAGTTCGTCCAACCATCGCTCTGTTCCGTATGCCTCGATGTCCTCGAACGTTTGGTTGTCTACTCCCGCTGATCCACCATTGGCTTTGCAGCATTCATAGGCGAACGTCAGTACGTCCTTCCGGTACACCTTGTCGTACAGCGCATAGAAGCGAAAGTCAGGCGATTTCTTCGCTTTGTCATGTAACGCTGCCTGTAACTTCTGAACGCTTTCTGGGGTTGTTAGGCTCATCACCAATCCCTCCGTCTTTGTCACTTCTTGCGTTTGCTTCCAACTAAGGCCCCTTCCCTCCACCGGCATTACCCGGCTTCATCGGTACTATAGGCCTCCCCGACACCCCAGACGGCCCAGCCTGGCTCTCGCGAGTTGCTGGTTGATCCCAAACTACGGATCGCCGCCGGGGCTTCCCGTGTTGCGTCTGGTCCCCTTTGCATACATGCCATCGCCACTACCACGGCAGGTTCAACGGAACCTGTTCGCTCGCACCGTTCCGTCGTCGTCGGCCTTCCCCGAATCTCAGGCGGGTCGGCTCCTGCATTGCCCGTTTCGGGGCCTGCTCAGCGTTTACTCACATTACGGCCTGTATGCTCGCCAAGTCGCCATTGCGACCCTCTACACCGAAGGCTTCAACGACTTCGTTGCCTCCGCCGTTGCTTCGATTGCTACCGGGTGGAGCGAACCAGTTCCCGGACGGGACTTGCACCCGCTGTTGACCAGCACCTTTCACGGCGCACTGAGAATCCGTGGCTAAGTTTCTACCGCAGTTGCGCCGAAGCTGATTCCACTGCAACTGGCGCCATGGCGTTTGCCGCTTCCATGCCGGAGCGGATGCAATCGGGCACGCCAATGCCGTGATAGGCGTTACCAGCGAGGGCGAGACCGGCGATCTCCGCTACGCGCTTTTCGATGCGTTTTACGCGCGCGATATGACCCGGCTCGTATTGCGCCATGGCTCCGCGCCAACGGTAAACGCGCGCGAACATGGGCCGGGCGTCGAGGTGCAAAATGTCGCTAAGTTCGCGGTGAACGGTGTCGAGCATTTCGTCGTCGGTGAGCGCAAGCACCGCTTCATCTCGCGCGCCGCCGAGAAAACACCTCAGAATGCCCTCACCTTCTGGCGCGCGATGCGGGAACTTGTTGTGCACAAAAGTGCAGGCCAGCATGCGCGTGCCCTCGCTCCGCGGCACCAGGAAGCCGAAGCCCGGCGGCAATTTCTTGAGCTGGTCTAGGTAATAGCCAAGCGTGACTGTAACCGATGAGCTGTAGGTGATGTCCAGGAGGTTGCGCGCCAGCCCGCGGTCCACCCCATCGAGCAATGTCCCGGCAACATTCGCCGGGGTCGCAAGAATCACAGCGTCATAGCGCTCGTCTCCGTTTATCTCGATCGAGACGCGCCATCCGCCGTCCTCGGGATAGACCCGCCGGACGTGATTGCGCACGCGGATCGCTTCGGGATCGAGGCGGTCGAGGATGGCGTCCACCAACTGCTGCATGCCGTCCCGCAGCGAAGTGAACAGCGGGCGCGCCGGCTGCTTGCCGGCCGCCTGCGCCATCTTCTTGTGCGCGGCCAGCATCGCCCGGCTCAGGCTGCCGTACTTCTCTTCCATTTCGACGAAGCGCGGCAGCACGGCGCGCGCGCTGAGCTTCGCCGCGTCGCCTCCGTATACTCCAGAGAGCAAAGGATCGGCAAGCCGGTCCACGACCTCCGCGCCGAAGTGGCGTTCCACAAGTTCGGCAACCGTTTCGTCGTCGTGCATGGGACGCGGCGGATGCAGCAGCTCACGCGCCATGCGGATTTTCGTGCTCCACGAGAACAGTGGCGAAAAAGCCGTAGGAAGAATCCTGGTGGGCACCATGAACATGAGACCGTCGGGCATTACGACGAGCCGTCCGTTGACGACGATGTAGGTCTTGCGCTGGGCGTCGTTGGAGCCGATAAGCTGGTCGGCGATGCCGAGCTCTTTGCATAGAGCGAGCGCCCACGGCTTTTCAGTGAGGAAAGAATCGGGGCCCGCCTCGACCAGGCAGCCCTCCACGCGATCGGAATACATGGAGCCGCCGACCCGCTGGCCGCTCTCGAAGAGCGTGTATTCCAGCTCCGCTCCGGAGGCGCGCGCCTTCTCCAGATAAAACGCGGCGCTCAGCCCGGAAATGCCTCCACCAACAATGGCAATCCGCTTCATGAGGCAGTATTCCTCATGAAATCTTCTCAGTCTGGACGGCGGCTTTGCAATCTGAACTGGACATATTGAGTCGCGTCCGTACCAAATCGGCAACGGCGCGCACGAACAGCGGCGAATCATTCAGGGATTCAGCGCGATAGAGCTTCATGCCGCGCTCGCTGGCGAATTCGCGAAACAGAATGTCGATGTCGAACAGGATTTCAACGTGGTCGCAGACAAAGCCGATGGGCTGCACAAACACGCCCGTGTGACCTGCGTCTCGCAAGCTTGCGATGGTTTTTTCCACCGTTGGCCCAAGCCATTCGCCGCCCGACATGCCCTGGCTCTGAAACGCAAAGCTCCAGGCGCCGATCTCGGGAACCCGTGCTGCCACCAGCGCTGCCGTCTGACGCGTCTGCACTTCATACGGGTCGCCCTCTGCGATGGTGCGTTGCGGAACACTGTGCGCCGTAAACAGCACCGGCACCTGCCCTCCGTGCTCGGTACAGGCCTTCGTCCAACCGGCGCGCAACTTCTCTGCGAAGGCTTCGATGAGCAACGGTTGATCGTGCCATTCTTCGACAAAGTCGATCGCAAACGGGGCATGGCTACCGAACAGCACCTGCTCGTACAGCCCGACGCTGGTTTGCGAATTGTGCGGCGCAAGGCAGATTGCGACCACTCGTTCCACCCCGTCGTTCGCCATCTGCAGTAGTGTATCGGCGATGAAGGGGTGCCAGTTCCGCATCCCGACGTAAACCGGAAGACCCAGCTCACGCGCGACGCCGTCCGCCTGCCGGCGAGTGATGCGGGTGAGCGGCGAGCTGCCAATCAGCGAGTAGCGATGCTGCACCTCGCGCACCACGGCTTCCGGCATGGGACGCCCGCGCGAAATGTTCTGCAGAAATTCGGGAATGTCTTCGACCCGATCGGGACTGCCGTGGGCGATCAGCAGCACGGCCTCCTTGCTCATCGCGTCCTCGCGGAGGTTGCCGCAGCCGAGCTGAACTCGTGCACAAACTGCGCGAGGTCCTTTACGTTTTCCACCGGCGTGTGCGGAAGAATACCGTGGCCGAGATTAAAAATGTGCCCCGGCCGGGCATCGGCAAGGCGGAGAATGTGCTCGGCGCGCTGTTTGAGTTCGTGCCACGATGCAAACAGCAGAACGGGGTCGAGATTGCCTTGCACGGCGTGTTTGTGTCCAACGGTGCGCCAGCCTTCGTCAATCGGGATACGCCAATCGAGACCGATGACCTCGGCTCCGGTCTCTGACATCGAAGGCAGCAATGTAGCACTGTCAGTACCGAAGTAGATGATGGGCACGTGCGTTTCTTTCTGCAGACGCTGGATGAGTTGCGTCGTGGGCACGAGCGCGTAACGGCGATAGTCCTCCACACTCAGGCATCCGACCCAACTGTCGAAGATCTGCAGCGCGTCGGCGCCGGCGCGTACCTGCTCGGCGGCGTATTCCGCCAGCACGTCCACCAGCTTGCCAACCAGTTCGTCCCAGACCTCGGGCGAGTTGTACATCAGCTTCTTGACTTCGAGGTAGTGGCGCGAACCTCCACCCTCGACCATGTAGCTGGCCAGCGTGAACGGCGCGCCGCAGAAGCCGATCACCGGCAATTTGGCGTCGAAATGCTTCGCCACGACGGCAACGGCATCGGCCACGTATCCGAGGTCGGCCGCGCGGTCCGTGCGCAGCACCTTTACATCTTCGGCAGTGCGGACGGGCTTTTCGATCACCGGCCCTTCTCCGGCGGAGAAATGAAACGGCAGCCCCATGACTTCGAGCGGCAGCAGTAAGTCGGCGAAGATGATCGCGGCGTCAACCTGGAGGTACTCGGCGGCGGTGATGGTCACCTCGGCTGCGAGTTCGGGCTTTTTGCAGATTTCGACCAGCGAGTGATGCTTGCGGATGTCGCGGTATTCCTGCATATAGCGGCCGGCCTGGCGCATGAACCAAACCGGAGTGGTTTCGACCGGCAGGCGCTGGCAGGCACGTACAAACAGGGAGTCGGGCGCAGACATAAACAATTATCGTAGCATTGCCGGTCACTCGAACGACTGATTCCCATCTCAACCCGTCCCCGACCTTATTCTCTGCACAAGAAAATGTCGCCCCTACCACGGGTGTGTCCGCCGTCACAGCCACCCGTGACTGTGTTTCCTACAATTGTGGCTAGAGGAAAATGCCGGAGAACGCACCCAAGCACGTCAATCCCTGGATCGTGACTGTCGCTGTCATGCTGGCCACGTTCATGGAGATCCTCGACACGACGGTGGTGAACGTCTCCATACCCCACATCGCGGGTAACATGGGCGCGACTGTGGAAGAGGGCACGTGGGTCGTCACTTCATACCTGGTGTCGAATGCCATCATCCTGCCGATGGCCGGGTGGCTGGCGAACCGCTTCGGCCGCCGCCGGATTCTGCTGACCTGTGTCACGGGTTTCACTCTGACCTCGCTGCTCTGCGGGATGGCCACCAGCCTGGAATGGCTTATCTTCTTCCGCATTCTGCAAGGCCTCACTGGCGGCGGATTGCAGCCGCTGGCGCAAGCGGTTCTGCTGGAGACCTTCCCGCCCAAGAAGCACGGCACAGCGATGGCGGCCTTTGGGCTGGGCATCATTCTCGCGCCCATCCTCGGGCCAACGCTCGGCGGCTGGATCACCGACAACTACACCTGGCGCTGGATCTTCTACCTCAACCTGCCGGTGGGCGCGTTTTCAGTTTTGATGATCAGCGCTTTCGTGCATGACCCGCATTACATCGGGAAGCACAAGACCGGCGGCGTTGATATGTGGGGCATCGGCTTCCTGGCGCTGGGATTTGGGATGCTGCAAGTCGTGCTCGACACCGGGCAGCGCAAAGACTGGTTTGGCAGTAATCAGATCCGCGTCTGGACGGCGTTTTGCGTCTTCGGGCTGGTTGCCCTGGTGATACGCGAGTTGAAGGCGCGCCATCCGATTGTCGACCTGCGCGCACTGCGAGACCGCACCTTCAGCGCCGGCGTTTTCCTGATGACCATGCTCGGCTTCGTCCTCTATGCCAGCCTGGTTCTGCTGCCGATCTTTCTGCAGACGCTGCTGGGTTACCCGGCCCTGCAGGCAGGATTGGCGCTCTCGCCGCGCGGCCTCGGCTCGCTGGTAATGATGCCAATCACCGGCCAACTCACCAACCGCTACGATCCGCGCAAGCTGATCGGCATCGGGCTGGTGGTCGGCGCCTGGAGCATGTTCAGCCTCTCGCACCTGAACCTGAACGCAGGCTACTGGGACATCTTCTGGCCGCAGGTGATCCAGGGCGGCGCCATGGCATTTCTGTTCATTCCGCTGATGGCGGTCAGCATGTCGGGCATCGCAAAAGAGAAGTTAGGCAACGCCACCAGCATCTACAACCTGATGCGCAATATCGGGGGCAGCTTCGGCATCGCCACCATGACCACCTTCCTGGCGCGGCGCAACCAGGTGCACCAGAACCAGCTCGTCAGCCACGTCACGCCCTTCGATCCGCGCATGCGCATGATGGTGCACGGACTGCGAAGCTGGTTCCAGATCCAAGGCTACAGCTCGGTGGACGCGGCGAAGAAATCACTGGGAGCGATTTACGGCATGGTGCAGCAACAGGCGGCCATGCTGTCGTTCGTTGAGGCGTTCTGGGTCATGGGCATGGTTTTCGTGTGCATGATTCCGCTGGTCTTCCTACTGCGCAACGCACGCGACCTGCATCCGCACACGCCGAGAGCCGTGAGAAAACGCAAAGTGATCGAGTCGCCGCCGGAACCGCAGGTCGAGCCAGAGCCGGAACTCACCGGCGCGCTGCACTGACGCAACACCTGCCTCCTTTTAGAATCGACTCATGCACGCCGTCCCGAACATGCCAGCCTCGCCCTATCGCGGACGGCTGGCGCCCTCGCCGACCGGGCTGCTGCACAGCGGCCATGCCCGCACCTTTTGGACGGCGTACCAGCGCGCAATGGAGCACGACGGCACGCTGGTCTTTCGTAACGAAGATCTCGATCCGCAGCGCTCGAAAGCGAAATTCGCGGAGGCGATGATCGAAGACTTGCGATGGCTGGGGATCAACTGGCAGGAAGGACCCGACGTCGGCGGTGCGTTTGCGCCATACGAGCAGAGCCGGCGCCGCGAATTCTATCTGGCGGCCTGGCGCAAGCTGCGCGACGGCGGATTCATTTATCCCTGCGCATGCTCGCGTAAGGACCTCGCTAACTCGGCTGCCGCTCCGAACGAAGGCGATGATGAGCCGCTCTATCCTGGGCGTTGCCGCGCGAAGATCAGTGAGGCTTCACGCTACGAAGTGCCCGCTGGCGTGAACTGGCGGTTCCGCATTCCCGATGCCGAGGACATCACATTCGATGATCTACACCTCGGGCCTCAGCGTTTCGTTGCCGGCAAAGACTTCGGCGACTTCGTGGTCTGGCGTCGCGATGACGTGCCGGCGTATCAGCTTGCAGTAGTCGCCGATGATGCTGCCATGCAGATTACCGAAGTGGTGCGCGGGGCAGACCTGCTGAAAACCACAGCGCGGCAACTACTGCTGATTCGGGCGCTCGGACTGCCGGTTCCTGCCTACCACCATTGCGACCTGGTGCGCGACGTAGCCGGTCTGCGGCTGGCCAAGCGCCACGATGCCCTCAGCTTGCGCAAGCTGCGGGAGCAAGGATGCAGCCCGCAGCAGGTACTGAATATGTGCGTTTCGCGGTGACTGCGATTGCTTAACTCACCAGAACAAGGTATTGTCACGCGCAGGACAAAGAGAGAGGCTATGCGAATAAACTGGGGCGCAGTTGCACTGGCAGGCTTTGCTGACTGGATCTTAGGGGCGGTGTGGTTCACCGCCTTGAAAGCACCGTGGCAGGCGGGGACGCGCATCTCGCCGGAAGAATTGCAGGCCTATACGGCTCATCCAAATGCTTGGCCGTATATTATCTCCCTGCTTTGCAGCATCCTGATCGCCTTTTTCATCGCGCGGTTGCTAAGCGGCTCGCAGTCGCACGGGCTGTTGCGTGGAATCAGAGTGGGAGTCCTGGTGGGCTTGGCCGCTGCACTGGCGATGCTCACCGAGATGGTCTTCGAGATGCGGGCCGTCTTGTTTGTCATGATTTCCGCCACTTATCCACTGCTGGGGTGCATTCTGATGGGCATCATTCTTGGCGTGTGGAAGCCAAAGGCAAAAGCTGACCTTGGCCGGGAGGTATCGGCTGCATGAAGATTGAAGGCAAGATTGTGCAGGGCTATATGAAAGCTCTGAATGGCCTGGAGCAATTACCCGGTCCCAATGGAGAGCGCTCGATCGAACTCTTTCGCCATGGCACGCTGACGGTGAAGTTGTATGCGCCGCGAGGCAGCGATGGGCAACATCCGCACACGCGCGATGAGATCTACGTCATCGCGACTGGAGCTGGACGCTTTCAGCGCGAAGGCAAAGAAGTCGCGTTCGGCCCTGGAGATGTTTTGTTCGTCGCGGCTGGCGAACAGCACAGGTTCGTAGACTTCACCGACGATTTCGCCACTTGGGTGTTCTTCTACGGGCCCGAGGGCGGCGAGGCCGGGAGGTCGTAAACTGTCGCTGATTCTTAGGCGACTGCTGCGGTGTGGTTGCAGAACTCGAGCCCCAGGTTTAGGCTGTTGGGCAAGTAGTGGGGTGTCCTGTGTTCAGCCTTAGTTTCGTCCTCATCATGGCTGGGCTCGCCTTCGGCGGCGCGACGACTGTCATCGGATTTGGCGGCCTGTTGGGGACCTCGTTTCACCGCGCATTGGGAACACCGCTGCCGCTCCCCACGATTCATAATCGCTTCGAGCGGCGGCTTTACGTTTACGTCGGCTTCGCAGGACTCGCGGTTTGGGTCAGCGCGTTTCTGTGCAGCCTGAACATCGCGCCCTAGTTCCTCAACGCTCGAACAGCGCAACCTGCCGGCTCGCTCCCGCCAACTCCGCGATCTGCTCGATGTACTTGTTCGCGTCGATTCCTGAAATTGCCACGGGCGCGGCCGATGGAATAGCAGTTCATGACTCCCCCGCCCTCAGCACTGCATCCGCCACCGCCGCTGCTTCCACCGCCGGTTTCACGTCGTGAACGCGCACGATGTGGGCCCCGCGCAGAATGCTTGTAACCATCGCAGACAGCGAACCGTAAAGTCGGTCGGTTGGAGGCGCGTCCTTGCCGCTGCGCTCGCCGACGGTACGTCCGACGAACGATTTGCGCGAGGTCCCTGCCAGCAGCGGGAACCCCATTCTGTGCAACTGATCGAAGCGCGCCAGCAGGGGATAGTTTTCCTCGAAGTTCTTGCCGAAGCCGAAGCCCGGGTCCAGTACGATGCGCTCGCGCCTGACTCCGCGCTCGAAGGCAACCTGCACTCGGTTCGCCAGGTCATGCCCTACCAGACCAATAATGTCCGACTCGCGAGGCATGCTGCGCCACTGGTTCGGGTGACCGCGGGTGTGCATCAGCACCACTCCGCATTGCAATTCAGCGCAGATGCGGGGCATTTGCGGGTCCCACTGAAAGGCGCTGACGTCGTTGACAATCTCCGCGCCCGCGGCCCCGGCCGCCAGCGCCACTCCGCTCTTGTAGGTGTCCACCGAAACCACCGTGCCGGGACGCGTCCGCAGTACGCCCTGGATCACCGGGATCACGCGCCGCAACTCTTCCTCTTCAGTTACAACCGGTCTGGTTTTGACGGTCGCGCTGGCTTCGTCTGCCGCGATCTGCGCGCCCGGTCGAGTGGATTCGCCGCCGATGTCGACAATGTCGGCGCCTTCATCCAGCAAGCGCAGGGCATGTTCGATGGCTCGTGCTGGGTCGAGGAACTTCCCGCCGTCCGAAAAAGAATCCGGCGTGACGTTTACCACTCCCATGATGAGGGTCCGCTGGCCTAACTCCAACGCGCGGGAGCGCAACTGCCAGCGATAACTGGGCCGCATGCGACGATTGTAACTGCCACGAAGCCGCAACAACGTTGCCAACGAGTTCAATTGCGCTGCAATGCTAAAATCCAAGCAGCAGTCTTATGTACCGGGTCCGCAATCTTGCCGCCATTGTGCTGTTCTTGGCTCTGCTCTCGCAGGCGTTTGCGGCTTCTCGCAAGCAACCCGGAAATCCTGACGGTTCCAAGAAGCTGGATCACGATCTTGACCAGATCCTCAGCGATCCCGCAGTGGCGCGCGGGTTCTGGGGAATCTACGCTGTTTCGCTCGACAGCGGCAAGCTGCTCTACGCGCTGAATCAAAACAAACTTTTCACGCCTGCCTCCAACGCCAAGCTTTTCACCACCGCGGCTGTCTTTGGGCTTATCGGAGCGGACTATCGTTTCAAGACCACGGTCGAAACCTTCGGCTCGCTGGACAAGTACGGACGCCTGAACTCCGATCTCGTGTTAGTTGGGCGCGGCGATCCCAATCTTTCCGGTCGCACCTTGCCTTACAACCTGCACACCGAGCGCAAAGCGCCGCCCATCCAGGTGTTGCAGAACCTGGCCGATCAGCTTGTGCTGCATGGCTTGAAATACGTTGACGGCGACGTGGTGGGCGATGACTCGTACTTCGTTTTCGAGCGTTACGGCGAAGGCTGGTCGCAGGATGACCTCGCGCGAGAATGGGGCGCTCCGGTTTCGGCGCTGACCATCAACGACAATGTCATTTTCATCGATATCAAGCCGGCTGACCGTCCGGGCGAGCGCGCGTTTCTCAACATCACGCCCTTCCCCGAATACTACAAGATTGACAATCGAGTGATGACCACGCCGCAAGGCACCGGGCCGCGGACTGTGTCCATTAATCGCGAACCGGGATCGAGCCAGCTCACCTTCTGGGGCAACATTCCCCAAGATGATCCTGGTTTCGGCGAGGCGTTGGCCATCGAAGATCCCGCCGACTTCACCGCCAGGCTCTTCCGCCAACTGCTTGAGGAGCGGGGCGTCACCGTCTATGGACGCGCGCGCACGCACCACACAGAGCTGGCCTCAACCGAGACCTTCAGCGTCACCTCGATCGCGTCCGGCGGCGGCGACTCGACGCGGCCAACCGTGCCAGCGCCACTGGTGCTGGCCAGCTACCAGTCACAGCCGGTCACGCAGGACCTGCGCGTCATCAACAAGGTCAGCCAGAACCTCCACGCGGAGCTGATGCTGCGCCTGCTCGGCAAGGAGAAGGGGACCTCTGGCTCCATCGCGGGTGGACTGGAAGTGCTGCGTGGGTTCCTCATCAACGCCGGCATCAAGCCGGACCAGTTCGTCTTCCATGACGGTTCTGGTTTGTCGCGCGAGGACCTGGTTACGCCGGAAGCGACCGTCGTCCTGTTGCGCTACTGTCATCAGCAACCGTGGGGTCAGCTTTACCAGGACAGCTTGCCGGTCTCGGGAGTGGACGGCTCACTCGCCGAGCGCTTCCGCAACACGCCCGCGGCTGGACGCGTTTACGCCAAGACCGGATCGCTGGCGCACGTATATTCGCTCTCCGGCTACGCGACTACGCAGAAGGGCCAGCACATCGCCTTCGCCATCATGACCAACAACAACAACCTGCCGGCCAAGAAGGCGCTCGACACCATCGACCAGATCGTAGAGAAGATGGTCGAAGACAAGCAGTAACAGTTATATTTACCCTTGCCTCAATAGGAGCTTTCCCTTACTCTGGAGGCGATGGAAGTACATTTCACCCCCGAACAAGAAGCGCAGCTTGCGCAAATCGCCACCAAAGAAGGCACCGACGCCGAGCAACTGGTGAAGGATGTTGTCTTGCGCCTCCTTGAGGGCGATGGCCACGTTCGCACCAGCGCTCCTGAGTTGCCCATCGTGCATCTCGGACCAATGGGTGCTCTCCACCGGCGGGACATCTACAACGATGTCCGTTGAGCCGGGGATTCTGGATGCCAATGTTCTGGCTTATGCCGTCAATGCAGATGCGCCGCAGCACGCGGCCTCACGCGCTTTGCTTGAAACTGCGCGCGACCCGTCTGCCAGGTTGTATGTAACCTCGCAAATACTTTGCGAGTTTTATTCGGTTATAACTAATCGCCGCCGCGTTGCTGTTCCCTCTTCTCCCACGGAAGCATTGCGTATACTTTCGGCACTGCTGGCGCTTCCCGGCCTGCATGTGCTGCCGGTTCCGGCCCGTGTGGTTGCGGGATGGATGGATCTGTTGCAGCGTCACCCTGTCACTGGCGGAAACGTATTTGACTTGCAAATTGTCGCGACCATGCAGGCCAATAACGTTCAGCGAATCTATACCTTCAATACCGAGGATTTTGAGGTTTTTCCAGAACTGGCGGTTCTTGTTCCACAAGTTTAGGCCCGTGTCGACTCAAATTCCCTGAGAGATGTTGAATCCAAGCTGCCGCACAGCTTGCCACGAGAGCTGGGACCGGACGACGGCGGGAGCGCATGGGACTGGCACTCCGAGTGAAGATTGTGCCCACCCTGTCGCCAAAAGACGGCGACAAGGGTAGGGCACCCACAGGTAAGAGTGATGCATAATCTCAAACCAAAGGGTAGGCCACCCGCCGTAATCTCAAACCGAAAGGGCAGGCCACCCGCCAGCGTTGATGTTGCCTGCTATGTCGCAGACCGCTCCGGCGAGCGCCGTCCCGGGACCAACGCCTCCCATCCAGAAGCCGGCCATCAACCAGCGCGAGGAGAACCAGCAAGACCGCATCGCGCAAGGTATCAAGAGTGGACAACTCACAGCCGGCGAAACCGCCAATCTCGAAACCAAGGAATCCGCGATTAACAAAGAAGTTCGTGCCGATCGCCAGGCTAATGGCGGCAAGCTGACGCAGGCCGAGCAGGTCCAGGTCAATCACCAGTTGAATCGCACTTCAAGGCAGATCTATCGCGACAAGCACAACGCCGCCCACCAGGGACACTGAACGCGGTTCAACTCTAGAAACCCAAGCTTGGCAGTTAACGCCTTCGGCAACGAAGGCGTTTTTCTTTCTGGCCGGATTTGTAGAGCTCCGATTCTAAGATACTTTCTCGCGCGGTGCCCCGGTCCCTGGGGCACCGGGCCCCGAGCTTCCCGCCGTTTTGCCGCCGGAACACGCCTGCAGTTCGCCCAAGAATTTCCACATCATACGAGATTTTCTGGGAATAAACCCGCGGCTTGTCAGTTATCAACGCCGACGGACATCCGAGCTGTTACCCGAGGAGAATGGCATGAATGAAAAGAATCGCCACGAAAGTGTGAAGTCAGCAGTCAGCGACGAGATCTTACATGACCACAACCATGACGGAATTGACCGCAGAGGTTTCCTGAAGTGTATGGCGTGGGCGGGGACGGGCGCCTTTTGCGTCATCAAAGGCGGCGTGCTCAAGTCCTACAGCTTGAGCGGTCTCCCGTTTATCGGAGGCCATGAACATAAGGGCGACCTGACTTTCGTCCAGATCAGCGACAGCCACATGGGGTTCGACAAGGCGGCGAATCCTGACGTGGTGGGCACATTGAAGGCGGCGGTGGAGAAAGTCAATGCCCTGCCGGCCGCGCCTGCTTTCATGCTGCACACCGGTGACATCAGCCATCTCTCCAAATCGGGAGAGTTCGACACCGTGGATCAACTGCTGAAGGCCGCCAGCACCAAGGACATCTTCTTTGTGCCCGGCGAGCACGACGTTCTCAATGATGACGGCAAGCAATATCTGGAGCGCTACGGGAAAGGCACCCAGGGATCGGGCTGGTACAGCTTCGACAAGAATGGCGTGCACTTCGTGGGGCTGGTGAACGTGCTGAACCTGAAGGCCGGAGGGCTGGGCAGCCTGGGCGGAGAACAACTGGAATGGCTGGAGAAAGACGTGAAGCATCTTTCGAAAAGCACTCCCATCGTGGTGTTCGCCCACATTCCGCTGTGGAGCGTTTATCCGGAGTGGGGATGGGGCACCGACGACAGCGCGCAGGCGCTTTCGTACTTGAAGAAGTTCGGTTCGGTCACGGTACTGAACGGACACATTCACCAGACCATGCAGAAGGTGGAGGGCAACATCACGTTCCACACGGCGGCGTCCACCGCGTTTCCTCAACCTAAACCGGGTCAGGCGCCGTCTCCCGGGCCGATGAAGGTCCCGGAGGATCAACTGAGGACGCTGCTGGGCGTAACCAATGTCACCTCCGTCCGGGGCAAGCACCCCTTGGCGGTGATTGACGAGAACCTAGTGTGAGTGACCAATCACTCTGCTGCAAACCAATAGATGAATAGTGAAAGGAGTAGTGTCATGAAAAAACAAACTTGGATTTTGAGCATGGCTGTTCTACTGGCGGCGTTCGCCTTTGCCACCCGCCCGGCCAACACCTTCGCCGCCACTCCGGACGACAAGTCCGCGTCGGAAGTGGCGGTGAAGATCGACAACTTCAGCTTTTCGCCGGCGACGATAACGGTCCCGGCGGGAACCACGGTTCGATGGACGAACCACGACGACATCCCGCATACCGTGGTGAGCGATGACAAGACTTTCAAATCGAAGGTGCTGGATACCGATGAGCAATTCACCTACACCTTCACCAAGCCAGGGACCTACAACTATTTCTGTTCCATTCATCCCAAGATGACGGCGAATGTGGTGGTGCAGTGATGGCGTTGAGCGTGAACCCGTTTGACCCCAAGACCGTCCTCTTCGCGAAACATGCGCAACATGTTGTGCTCATCCACTTTCCGATTGCGCTTTGCCTCGTCAGCATCGTTTTCGACTTCATCGCGCAGTGGACAAAGAAACGCATCCTGGCGGAGGTGGCCTACTACAACCTGCTGGTGGCGGCCATCTCAACCGTGCCGGTCGTTGCCACAGGGCTGCTGGCCTGGCACTGGCAACTCGAAGGGCAGCGACTCAAAGGAACGCTGCTCCTCCATCTCGTGCTGGGCCTCGCCGCCACTGGAATGATCTGGCTGGTGTGGAGCCTGCACTTCCGCGCGCATCGCAATCCAGACGGCAAGCTGCCGCTGTATCGCCTGCCCATCGAGCTTGCGGCCGCCATGGTCGTCTCCCTGACCGCCCATCTGGGTGGCTTTCTGAGCGGCGTCAACGGCCCGGGATAAATCCAACGTAACAATTAGGGAATAAAACCCCCGCCTTTCCGGTTACTCTTGTAGGCGTGGCGCTTGACCGCGACAAGGCGAACGAGTTCGAACACCTCTCCATGCCCCTGTTCGCCTCGCTCTACAACCTGGCGCAATGGCTCACGCAGGACCGCAGCGAGGCCGAGGACCTGGTGCAGGAGACTTACGCCAAGGCGCTGAAGGGGTTCGGCTCATTTCAGCCTGGGACCAATTTTCGCGCCTGGATGTATCGCATCTTGCGCAATACGTTTCTTACATCGCGAACCGGGCTGAAGGCGACCGTGTCGCTGGATGACGAGGACGATCCGCAATCGGTTTCGCCTTCGACCACCGAAACGCCGGAGTCCCTCCTGCTGGCGCGCTCCGATCAGGATGCCATTCAATCCGCGCTGCAGCAGTTGCCGGTTGCGTTTCGCGAGATCATCCTGCTGTGCGACGTAGAAGAGATGACCTACCGCGAGATTGCCGAAGCGTTGACCATTCCGATTGGCACGGTGATGTCGCGGCTGGCGCGGGCGCGAAAGGCCATGCGCCAGTTACTGGGGGAGAAAGTGCAAGGAGCTCACCGATGACGTGCGAGAGCTGGCAACAGAAGATTGATGCGTATCTCGACGCCGAGTTGCCGGAGGCCGAAACTCGGGAGCTCGACGCTCATCTGCGCACCTGTGCGGCATGCTCCTCGCAAGCCCTGACGCGCTCGGAGCTCAAGCGGAGCATCCATCTCGCCGGGAAAAAGTTCGTCCCCGATCCCGAATTTCGCAAGCGGATTCAGAGCAGCATCAGCCCCAGAACGTCAGGCCGGCGATGGGGATGGATTGTGGAAGTCGGCATTGCCTGCGCAGCCGTCGTACTGGTCATCTTCGGTTCGCTGGTTTGGGTGCGACAATCGCAGCGCCAGCAACTTATCGGAGAGCTGACGGACTTGCACGTGGCGACGCTGGCCAGCGCCAATCGCGTTGACGTAGTCTCGTCCGACCGGCACACAGTAAAGCCGTGGTTCCAGGGCAAGGTTCCCTTCACCTTTAATGTGCCCGAACTGCAAGGCTCGCCCTTTGAGCTAATCGGCGGGAAGATGACCTATCTGGACCAGAATCCAGCTGCAGAGCTGCTGTTCACCGTCAGGAAACATGTGCTGTCCGTGTTTATCTTCAAAGATTCTCCTGAACTGGACCGCGCCTTGGGCTCGGGCGAACCCATGCGCAAGCTCTCGTTCAACATCGAATCCTGGGCGGACGGCGGATTGCGTTTCCTGATTATCACCGACGCCACGCCATCCGACATTGACGATCTACGGGCGCGGTTCGTGCAAGCCGCGCGATGATTGACGGTCGCGGCTACGCTTTACGCCCGCTCGCAGGCGCGCAGCAGGGCGCTCGCCTTGTTCATGCACTCTTGATATTCGCTCTCGGGATCGGAGTCGGCCACAATGCCGGCCCCTGCCTGCACGTACGCCCGACCGCGATGCAGGACCATCGTCCGAATGGCGATGCAGGAATCGAGATTGCCGGCATAATCCGCATAGAGGACCGACCCGCCATACACCCCTCGGCGCACCGGTTCCAACTCCTCGATGATCTCCATCGCGCGAACCTTGGGCGCTCCGCTTAGGGTTCCGGCGGGGAAGCACGATGCCAGCGCATCCAGTGCGTCGAGATCGCCGCGCAGTTGTCCCTCCAGCGCCGAAACCAAGTGCATGACGTGCGAGTACTTCTCCACGTACATCAGGTCCCGCACCTTCACGCTGCCATACTGGCTCACGCGCCCAAGGTCGTTACGCCCGAGGTCAACCAGCATGACGTGCTCGGCCCGTTCCTTCTCGTCGTTGCGCAACATCGCCGTCAGGCGCTCGTCTTCGGCGGCATCGGCGCCGCGCTTGTGCGTCCCTGCGATCGGGCGGTACTCCAGCTTGCGTCCCGAAACCCGCACTAGCATTTCCGGCGATGCCCCGACTACGTGCATGTTGTCGAGCTGCAAGAAAAACATGTATGGAGACGGATTCACCGTGCGCAGTGCGCGATAGATCTGGAAGGGATCCGCCGGCGGCTTGAAGTCCAGCCGTTGCGAAAGCACGACCTGGAAGATGTCACCGGCGGCGATGTACTCCTTCGCCGTGCGCACACTCTCCACGAAGTTGTCATGCGACGTGCTGACGTGGACCTTGATCGCCTTTTTTTTGCTTGTCGCCGACCAGTGGAAGTCCTGCGCGCGAACTCCGCGTGCCAGTTTGCGCTCGATGGCGGCGATGTCGGCCAGGGCTCGGTCGTAAGCTTTGCGTGGCGATTCGGAGCGTACGTCGGCGGCGGCAATGATGTGCAACTGATGACGCAGGTGGTCGAACGCCAGCAGCCGGTCGTAGAAAGTGAAGACACAATCCGGCAGCCCTAAATCATCTTTCGCGCGCTCCGGCAGGCGCTCGAATTGCCGCACCATGTCGTAGGCGAAGTATCCGACACCACCGGAAGTGAACGGTGGCAGGTCGGACAAAGCTGCGGGATGGTATTGCCGCAAGCACTCGCGCAGTAGCTTAATCACACTACCTTGGCGCCGTTCGACCGACGAGCCCTGGCGGACCATCAGCTCTTTTCCCCGCGCGGTTATCACCATTCGCGGCTGCGCGCCAAGGAAGGTATAACGGCCAATCTTCTCGCCTCCTTCCACCGACTCCAACAGGAACGCATATTTCTGCCTGGCGGCGATGCTCAAGAACGCGCCAACCGGCGTCAGCAAATCCGCGCTCAAAGTTTTCGCGACCGGGATAAGTGTGAAGTCGCGGCTGAGTTGCAAGAAGCTTTTGTAGTCGGGAGTGAGCATCAGATGTTCGGACGTACGCTGCTGAGTTTACAGGGATTATACGGGAGGGGTGAGGGCGTAACGCGGGCTGCGCTAAACTGGATTGACGGGATAGGAGGTAGAGCGATCTGAAAGCGGTCTCCTCTAATAACCAAGTAGTAATAGGGGTGGTTCCGGAGGAACATAGAGGCATTCTCAACTTTTCCAGCAATCAATAACAGGGAAGGAGTTGCTGGCTTCCGACTTCACGCGTATCACATCACCTGGTGTCCAAGATCACTTGACGCAGGCGCCGGGTCTGGCGTACACATTTCAGGTGTGGAGAGTGGCCATTTATTGCTGGACGAATCCGGTAACTGAACCTGAAATAGCGCGACGTTGGTAGGCGACCTGTTTACCCTCGGATAGATGTTCGAAACCATTCCGCCCAGTCACCAAAATTCTCTCCACCCTGGCCCTTCAAATAGTTGTTCGCACGCACTTTCGGGAGACTGGGGCCGAACAGTTTTCTATCCTGAGAGCACCAGCGCAATACGGAATTTCGAACAGTATCGATCAGTCAGTGCATATCTCCGGCTTCTGGAAAGATCTAGATGTCGACGTGTAAGCGCTGCTCTTCGGAGGTATGAGATGAGCGTCGGGAGCATTTCAACTCGCAGCAAGGGCTCTCGAGGCAAACGGGCTCGATCGGTACCGCCGGTGCGATCCGCCAAAGCCGCCACAGGCGAAATTGCAAAGTGTTCCCGGCTTCAAATGTCCAAGCCGCAACCAGGAAATGGCGTTACGGTTTTTGATCCCAAGACCTTTCTCGCGAAAGCTGGGTTGGGCAGAACAATCGTCCGTCTGAAAAAAGGTGAGGTGGCCTACGCGCAAGGCGACCCCGCCGACGCGGTTTTTTATGTGCAGAGGGGTCGACTGAGAGTAACTGTCAGCTCCTCGGACGGAAAAGAAGCGACGCTCGCCTTAGTGGGTGCAGGGGAGTTCTTGGGGGAGAACTGTATGGTCTCACCTCATCGTATTCGACTCGCGACTGCCACCGCGACGACCGAGTGTGCACTGCTAA
>Ga0181532_10000041_pt1 | contig 125741 bp, 104 predicted proteins | sample PEATcosm2014_Bin_33_FD_119768 | JGI IMG/M metagenome (GOLD analysis project Ga0181532, IMG submission 119768) | Peatland microbial communities from MTU Mesocosm Facility, Houghton, MI, USA - PEATcosm2014_Bin11_30_metaG | ecosystem: Environmental > Terrestrial > Soil > Wetlands > Peat | place...
CAGCAGCTACAATGAACGCGTGGTCTTCGTCCTCGATAACTACGATTCGTTCACTTACAACCTCGTCCAGTATCTGGGCGAACTGGGCGCTGAAGTCGAGGTTCGCCGCAACGACGAAGTGACCGTCAGCGAGATCGAGGCAATGCACCCGGAGCGCATAGTGGTTTCTCCCGGACCCTGCACTCCGCAGGAAGCTGGCATCAGCATCGAACTGATCCGCCATTTCGCGGGCCGAGTTCCCTATAAAGTGCCGCTGCTGGGCGTCTGCCTCGGGCACCAGGCGATCGGCGCTGCGTTCGGCGGCCAGGTGGTTCGCGCGAGGAACCTGATGCACGGCAAAACCAGTCAGGTAGAGCACGACGGCAAGACCATCTTTCGCGGCTTACCTTCGCCGATGACCGCGACCCGCTATCACTCGCTCATCGTCGCCGAAGATGGCCTGCCTGCCGATCTCGAAGTCAGCGCCTGGACTCGCGATCATGACGGGACTCGGGTCATCATGGGCTTGCGCCATCGGAAGTTCCCGGTCGAGGGTGTGCAGTTTCATCCCGAGAGCGTGCTGACGGACGAAGGGAAAAAACTGGTGGCGAATTTCCTGCGGGGTTAAGCCCCCCTCGCGAAAAACATGAGGAGCGGAGCGTTCTGTATTCTTCCTGCCTGTTAACTCCGAAGGTATTAACCCGTGTCGACCACTACCCCCCCCTGCTATTGGAGTCATAGGGTTAGGAGGAATCGAGCCGCCAAAATCCAGAGCCTAAAGGACTTATTTGTAAAATATTCCGGAATAAGGACTTAGCTCTACATCCTATGCTTTTCGGGATTTTGGCTGCGGCTGACGCTTCCTCCAATTACTGTCCAAAGAGCGCTCGCTGAAATAGCTTTCGCAACGCGAGGGGCGTCCTGGGAGACAGACACACTGCGCCCTGCTCCAATCAGATTTTCATTGTCGGTGCAAGGCGGGTTGGAAGTCTGTGACAACGCTCACAGCCTGGGTGTGATGAAAAAAGTCAAAGACACCGAGAGTCAGGGTGGGTAGGGCGACTTCCAACTACGGCGGCGAGATCAGCCGCACGGCTACGGGAGAAGCGCCGTTGCCGATAATCGGCGTTGCGGTCCAGCCTGTTCCGCAACCGGCCATGTTGATGATGGTGGCATTCACACGGCCGTTATTCGGCCCGGCATTCGGCGTTGCCGTGCCGTCGGGATTCAGAAAAAGCTGGACAAATCCCACGATCTGCAAGGTGCCAGGCGGCGCGGGGGGAGCAACAAACGGTGGTGTTCCAACGTCAAATACTGGCACCGTGACCAGCGAGTCGCTGACCATTACATCGTTTGTGGCCAAACCCGCAATCGGATTGTCGGCACCCGCGATGAACTCAAACGGTGGTAGGATGGACCCTCCGGGGATGGATGCTGGAGTGACAGTATCTCCTTGGCTAGCGGTTGTGTGGGCAAGACAATTCACGGCATTTGCCGTCTGCGTACCTCGGTTGAAATAATCGGAATTGTCGATACTCACCGGGTTAGTGCTATTGGTGCTGTTGCTATTGCACGCGATGGCGGTTTGGACGCATCCGGCAATGCTTTGTTCGTATCCGGTAAATCCCGCCGCGCAAGCGGGCAGCGCGGTTGGGGGCGGGAATGACGCTGGATTGCCGGGGTAGTAACGCCAAGCTGTTGGTGCGGGCAGGGTCGTACAATTGGTGCAACGAGACCGCAGTGCCGTGCCATAGTTAGCATTCGTCCATCCCAGCAGCGCCGGGTTGTTGATCGCGCCGGTAGTCGTAACAAAAATTGGGTTGGGGGAATTGGTGGGATCGATGTTCGGCAGCAGCCAGGGTTTCACGCAAACGGGAGCGACCGGCGGCATCGTTCCACCCACAAGATTTGCGCCCGAAGGATTGTAAGCTTCCGCGGTGGCAGACGCAGTCACCGTGACCTGCTTGGTTCCCCAGATGCGCGCGAAGAATGTCGGCAGATCGGTTCTTTGCACGTGGACGGTGATACACGGATTGGTCGGCGCCGTACACGGATTCGCCACCGTTCCGGTAAAACCAACCACCACCACTTCGCCATTAGCGGCGATCAAGTCCCTTCCCCCAACCTGGCTCTGCTGCCCGACTTGAAGGGCGACCGCAGAGGCGAGGGTCTCGGCGTTTGCCATCGACGCGTCGGTTGTATCCGAGGTCGCCCCTGAGTTCGCAAGCACACGCGCCCCGGCCAGCGCCGCCGCATCGGCCGCGAGTTGCGCTTCACTGCGCGCGGTATAAAGCGTCACCACGTCGATCGACAGTGCGGCCATCGCGCCGATCACAAACAGCATGAACACCGCAACCAGCGTGATGATGACGCCTTGCTGGTTTTTCCGCCGCGAGACCTTTCTCCCCGAGATCTTCCGCTTTCGACGCACACACCCTCACATCTGGTTATGGACCGTAGCGCTCTCCGTCACCTGCGTTGTAGCCGCATAGCTTGCACCCGGAATCAGCAATTGAATCACACTATTGAACCGCCAATGATATGGATACTGCACTTGAACGTTGGTGCCGACGACTGCCGGCGACACCGAGGTGACTACCGTCCCGCGGTTGATGGTGATGATCAGACTGTCGGGACAAGGGGAAAGTGTGTACGTCCACGCCACCCCAGTCGGTCCGGATGCCGCGCCCGGCGGAGCGCAAGTGCCGGTGGGCAGAACCCCGCTGCCGACCAGCGAGTTGTAAACTGCCGACACTACCGGCAGCAGGGAGGCCGGGGCGGTGGCCGACGCAATGTCGCTCGTCGGCTGGGCTCCGGCAATGATGGCGCCTTCCTGCGCCGCCTGCTCGATCTTCTGCTTCTGGTTGAAGGCGCCGCTGAAATCGTAGATGCCCACCACGAACACCACGAGAAGCGGCAGTGAAATGGCAAACTCCAGCAGCGCCGCGCCCTGCACATCCCTCAGCAGACTGATCGTGCGACGATACGGAATCCGGAGGCGAAGCATCTAGTTCTCCATCCTGCTCTGTGCTTGCGCCGACAAAATAATCTGCTGCATGTTGAGCGACGTGCCCGGGAAGTTGAACTTGAATGGGTATTGAAAGCCCACAATGGTTCCACATTGTGGGGGCTGGGTGGAAGCGGGGGGATTCAGCAGCGCCTGCCGGCAGATCGTGATCTTGTCGGTGGTCGTACACGGTGGTGTGGGCGGCGTGGCGCAGGAGACCGGGTTAGGGGGATTGGAGTTTACGGGAATCTGGGCCGGATCGAGATTGGAGGCTTTCAGCACGGCTTCAACCGCAGCTGTCACGGTGCCATTTGTCGTCGGTGGTCCGTCGGTTGGGAAAGCATCACTGCAGGTGGCGCACGTAGCCCGGGCCGCGGTGACTGCTCCCTGCTGCGCCGCTTGCTGGATGGTGGAGTAAATGTTGAAGGCCCGTCCAAACCAGATGATGCCGAACAGGAGCATGGCCACCAGGGGCAGGACCAGCGCGGCCTCGGCGATCTCCGCCCCGTCAGTGCTTCGGAGTTGACGTGCGATGCGTTTGATGTTCGGCAAAGTGCAGGTCATAAATCGAATAACAATTACAAATTACGTATCACCAATTATAAATTCCCCATCGCCCGGCCCAGCCCGTAGAACAAAACCGTAACCGCCATGGCCACGCCGAAGGGAATTTTTGTTGCCTGCGGATCGTCGAGCGATACCTCAGGCCCAGGCATGCGCAGGCTGAACAACGCGTCCAGCAAATGCGCCATGTTCAGGAGCGTCCGTTTCAGCCGTCCTTTCCAGATGACCATGGCCAGCGCCATCACTCCCGCCACCAGAATCGTGCCCATGAGCACGGCGAACAGTTGCCGCGGACCGAGACACGCTCCCAAAGCGCCGGCCAGTTTCCAGTCTCCGGCGCCGAGGCTGCGGAGGAGCACGAAAGGCAGGAGCAGCCCAAGGCCCAACGCCGTCCCCAGCAACGCGGCTTTCAGTCCCGGCCAGCGAAAAAGGATCGTATTGACGGCGACGCCGGCCGCCAGGCCCGACACCGTGAGCCAGTTCGGAATCCGCCGGTAGCGCCAGTCGAGAATTCCCGCGCCCATCGCCACCAGCACCGCCGGAATCCAAGGGGCGAGAGTCATTTCGCTTCCTGTACTTTAGGGCTTTCGGGGCCGGCACTCAAGAGCGAAGTTCGAAGCGAATCGAAGCTCTCGGCTGTCAGCTCTCAGCCTCCAGTCCTAGGTGGCCTTCAACAGACAAACCGGTTTCCCTGAGAGCTGAGAACTGAGTCTTCGCCTCTCGAGCAAAGCAAAAGGCCCGGTTACCCGGGCCTTTAATTCGGAATCAAGATGACGTTCGCCTAGCGTGGAACCGGGACGGCCGAGTTTCGTTCCGCTATTACTTTCTTGGCATTGTCCGCCAGAGCCCGGGCTTGCGGCATCAATTCCAGAGCCTTCATCACGTCCGGATCGGTCTCCGCCCGCACCTTCAAGCCTTCTTCCTGGCCGAAGGCATCGATGAACAGTTCGGCCTTGAGGTTGGAGCGCAGCCATTCGTTGCTCTCGATCATCTCGGCTTCGGTATAGGGAATTTTTTCTTCGTCGAGGAATTTACGGAAGTCCTGCAGCAGCGCATCGTCCACTTCGAAGCTCTGCGTGATCTTGTGAGTGATGGCGTAGCGCTTGGCAAAATTAAACAGCGCGTAGTGCTGCAGCAACTCGTCCTGGAACTTGGTGGACTTGTAGGGCGGAAGTTTCACGTCAGGAGTGATGCCGCCGCCACCATACACCGGGCGTCCCCCGTCCGTGAGCTTGACTTCGTGGTTGGCGTTATTCTCCTCGCCCTCGCGATTGTAGTAATAGTCGTAGAGAGAGAGATTGGAGTAATCGCGCTGAATCAGGCGTCCGCTGGGGGTGTAGTACTTGGCGGTGGTGAGGGCGAGGCCGGTATTTTCCGCTAGCGGATACACGGTCTGCACCAAGCCCTTGCCGAACGTCACCTCGCCGACGATCAGGCCGCGATCGTGATCTTGAATGGCTCCGGCGACAATTTCGGCGGCGGATGCGGTGCCGCGATTGACCAGCACCACCAGCGGATAATCTTTTCCGCCGTTGCCGCGGGCCGCTACGTATCGCTTTTCCGGCGATGAGCGGCCGTGGTGCGAGACGATCAGCTGTCCCTTCTTGAGAAACTTGTCGGCGACGCCTACGCCTTCACTCAGCAGGCCTCCGGGATTCTGGCGCAGGTCGAGGACGAGGCCTTTCAGATCGCCCATCTGTTCGAGCGCTTCGGCCACTTCATGCTCGGTGGTTTCCTGGAACCCGGAGACGTGCATGTAGCCGATGCCGGGCTTGATCATGAAGTGCAGGTCCACGCTGTAGCGCGGAATCTCGTCGCGGACAACGGCGAATTCGAGGGGATGGTCGGAGCCTTCGCGCAACATGGTGATGCGGACGGTGGTGCCTTTCGGTCCCTTGAGCAGATCGGCGACGTCGGAGGTGCTCATGTTGTCGGTGGGCTTGCCGTCGATGGCGGCGATAATGTCACCCGGCCGGATGCCGGCGCGATAAGCCGGCGTGCCGACGAAGGGAGCGATGACAATAACTTTATTGTTGCGCGGGCCGACCGTCATGCCGACGCCGTAATACTTGCCGCGCTGCTCTTCGCGGAGCGCGGAATAGGATTTCGGATCGAAAAAATTCGAGTGCGGATCGAGCTGGTGCAGCATGCTCGGAATGGCGCCGTCATAAATAACCTTGTCAGGATTCACCGGGTCGGCATAATTGTCCTCGATCGTTTTATAGACCTCAGTGAACTGCTTCAAGCTGTCGCGGACGTCGGAGTCGCTGCTGGGCGTGGCTGCCGGGCCGACTCTCTGCGCATACAGCATTCCCAGCAAGCCGAACAGAGCAAGGACAAAAATTATCAGGAAGAGTGAACGAAAGTTGGAACGACGAGAACTACCAGCCATGTGTCGACATCCTTGGGCAGGGACGTCGAGGGCCCCAGCCACCCCATCTGACGCCAGTATAGCATGCGAAAGCGCCTCTTAATTTGGATGCAAACCAGCGCCCAAGGTTACGGCGGTTCGAGGTTTTTTGGAGGTCTGTGGGGACGCCGGGACTTCGAACTCGAAGAAAATCCCAAGCTTCTTGTTCCTAATAGATCAAGGTAACTTTGGGCGCGCAATTGGCGTATCGGACGTAATCTGGCGTGCAAACCTTCCCGCCGATATAGCTTCAGTCGATGCCACTGCGGACGCGGTGCACAGGGGAAAGTTTTCTATGAGAATCTGTAAGTTCAGCCTGTTTTTGGCTCTGCTCGTGGCGGTTTGTCTTCCGGCTGTCGCCCAAACGAAGATGGGGTTGGACATTCCGTTCAATTTCGCCGTTGCCGGTAAGTCTCTACCTGCCGGCCACAACACGGTTGGGCCTGCATTCGGATCGGATAGCACCGCATGGAGTATCTGTAACGACCTAAGTGCCTGTGCCATAGTGCTTACGCACGCGGAGACATCGCCGTTAACGCCACATCGCCGCACCATGGTTTTCCTGCTGACAAGCGAAGGGTATGCCCTGGTCCAATTCTGGCCCACGGAATCCCTCGGCCGGGATTTGATCGCGCCCAAGGTGGAACACACTCTTCTGGCGGGCAGCGGCAAAAAATACGTCGAGGTCTCATCCAAGTAGCCGTCACGCTGACACTCCGGCGGACGTAAGCGGTGCCAACACGCGCCCCTTGCAAAAAGCGCAAGGGGCACTTACCCCCAGTTGGCTGTAAGCACAGACCTCGCCTACCGTTCGTCCAGTCCTCTGGCATGATGTCTTCTCCATCAGCCGGCGGATCGCTTACTCCTTCTGCGACGTTTTTCCGTCGAGGAGGTAAGGCAGCTGAGCATTAGCCCATTCTGCCGCCTTGACGAGATCAAATCACTCCTAGGGGTGCCACCCTGGACCGGTGCTGGGAGCGGGACAGCTATCACCTTCCCCTCTTTGCTGATCAGCAGCGTCATGGCTGCTGAGCAGCTCTGGCACAGCCAGTAATATTCGGGCTTCTTGGGATTGGGCAATCTGAGATCTGGGTCAGGTTCCAGCCGAAAAAGTATCCCCTCTTGCATGTGGCGGAAGGAAGCGGAGCACGAAGGGTTGGTGCACTTGCCGAGCATTTCAAACCTCCACCGCAGCTCGGGTCCCTATGATTATCTTCCTGTGATTATCTTCCTCACCGTGGTCACCGCTTGCAGTAACCGAGGTCACGCATCAGCGTGACGGTGGCCGCGGGCTCGGCCTGGCAGAAGCACTCGCACTTCGGAGAGTGCCGCGTCCGGGCTCTCGGGGATGCAGCTTTGGCCTTGCAAAAGCTCTCATAAGCAGTACAATTCGGGCGAATTCCGAGCTGAAAAACTAAACGGGACCGGATCACGGCGGATCCGGTCTTTCTTGTGGTAAGAGACTGTGATGGAACGGATAAAGTATTCGAGATCAATGAGGATACGGGTCAGAACATTTTCTGGAGGAACGGAGTATGAAATTTTATCGTCTCGCATTCGCCCTTAGTGTCATCAGCGTTGCGATCCTGACAGCAGGATGTAGCTCAACCGAGAATAAGCCGAAAAAGAGTACGCCCGCGCCGGCCACCACCGCGCCGCCGGAGAAAAAGGAACCCATGCTTTACACCGGTCAGGAGGCATTCAATCGAATGCTGGGTCTGGCCATGAAGTGGTCGTCGGACGCGGAGCCGGCTCGGGTGGAATCCGTTGTCACCCCGGAAACCACCGGGCAGGACGGGAAGGCAGCCATCTGGCGGGGGTACTTTGTCTCGCCCGCCCAACGGTCGGTCAAGACCATCGTTTGCTCGGGAAGCCGTCGGCCGGATGCGCCACCGTTCGGAGTTTCAACCGAGGGGGCCGATAGCGCCTATAACGCCCAATCCGCCGGCCTTGTCTTTTCGCAGTACCTGCTGAAAACCGATACGGATAAGGCATTCGAGATCGCGCAACAACACGGGGGCGACGCCATCCTGAAGAAGGATCCGAAGCAGCCCATCATGTACCTTCTGCTCCGGGACCCGAAGCAGAACGTGCCCGACTGGTATGTCATTTACGGCACCAGTGCGACTGACCGGAAGGGCATTGGCATCATTAACGCGACCACCGGCGCTTTCGTAAGCGCCAAGTGAGATTGAGCCGGGCCCGATGGCAGGCCGCGGCTTCCCCCTTGCCTGACCTGCCGCAGGAAATGGAGTGACGGGCGTCCTCGCCCGTCCCGCAGCGAGGTGCCCGGACGAAGACGCCCATCGTTCCATTTTCGCGCTTGCCCTAACCCTGGGCGCGCTAGCCTTGCGCAGGATGCAGCACGCGAAAAGTGCTGCCACCCTGTGACCATACCAGCACCAGCGCATCCTGACCGTTCGGTACGCTGGACAACTCCTGCGCTACCTGGGCCGAGGATTTCACCGCGTGCCGGTTCACTTCCATGATGACGTCTCCACGCTGCAAGCCGGCGTTATCGGCCGGGCTGCCGGGCTGGACGTCCTCGACAATGGCGCCTTGAACCGATTTTTGCGCTTGCAGTTCATGGCGGTCGTCCGGGGTCAAGTCGGCAAGACTCAGCCCCCAGCGACCTTTTCCGTGTTCGCCGCCTGCGGTCTCAGTGCCTTTGCCGTTCCCCAGAGTGGCGAGCGTCACCGAAATGGCCGTTGGTTTGCCATCCCGCACCACCTGCAGGCGAATGGTGTCACCCGGGCGCTTTTGTCCAACTGTCATTTGCAGTTGTCCGGCGTCGGTCATGGGCTTTCCGTCGAGTTCGGTGATCACGTCTCCGGTGCGCAGACCAGCCTTTGCACCGGGCGCGTCCGGCTGAACCTCGCTGATTACAGCCCCCTCGGCTCGGTTCAGTTGGAAGAACTTTGCGTTGTCGGGTGTGACGTCCGAGATCTGAATTCCGATAAACGCATGAGTCACTTTGCCGTCCCGAATCAAGGCCTCCACCGTGGGCTGGACAATCTGGGCGGGAATCGCAAAGCCCATTCCTGAGAATGATCCCGAGGATGAAATCAGGAAGGTATTGATTCCGATAAGCTCGCCACGCGCGTCCACCAGCGCTCCGCCGGAATTTCCGGGATTGATGGCGGCGTCGGTCTGAATGAACTCACCCGGTTTGCGTCGATCGCTCGGGTCGGGATTGGGACGGTTCAGCGCGCTGATGATGCCGCGCGTTACCGTGAAGCGGAACCCATACGGATTGCCGAAAGCCAGCACCGTTTGCCCAGGATGCAGGCCCGCCGAGTTACCCCAGGGCACGCTCGGTAAGTTCGTCGCATTTACCTTGATGACCGCGAGGTCCGTCAGCGGGTCGGCACCCACCAACTTCGCCGGCAAGACTTCCCGGTTACTCATGGTGACGCGAATATCGACGGCTCCGTCGATAACATGGTTGTTAGTGACGATATATCCGTCGGGAGAGATGATCACGCCGCTGCCCAGGCCGTGTTCCACTGGGTTCTGAGGCTGGGACGGGGCATTGAATTGACGCCCGAACTGACGACCGAAAGGACTGCCCGGACCAAAAAACTGTTGCATGTCGGGCATGCCTTCCAGACTGCTCTGCGGCGCGTTTGACTTCGACACCACCGTGACGTTCACGACCGCCGGTGTAACTCGTGCCGCCAGCGTTTCCATGGCGCGGTCGAGCGTGAGCAGCGCTCCGACACTGTTGTCATCAAGCGCGGGCGCGGCCGGAGCCGCCACCGCTGCCTTTGCTGTCTTCGTAAAGTTGAAGGTCGCCACTGACCCAACTGCCACTACGGCAATCAGGGCCACTGCCAGACGCCTTGTCACCACTGCCTTGCAACGTGCTTTACAACTTTTTAGCCACATCTTCATTTTCGTTTCTCCTTGTCCAACTAATTAAGTCCAACTGATTACGTCCAACTAACTTTGTGCAACTAATTATCTAGTTGTTGCTTGCAAAAAATTGGGGATCTAAATCGAATTGGCTACTGGCACCCTCGCCAACCGGCCCGGAACTGTGCTCACCCACGTCACTCGCCACACCTGGACGCTCCACACCGAAGAATCGGCGGTCCTATACTGCGTGGCTTCAATGAAGACCAGGGTTCGGAATTGCGGCGCGAAATCCCGCCCGGCGTTCGCGCTGACCGCGACTACTGCGTTGTTCGGCGCCGCCGCGTTCAATCGGGCAGCAACCACATGGGCGGGAGGAGGCCGGTGTCCGACAGTAGCGTTTGGACGTGTAGTGGAGCGACGGGCGTCTCGCCCGTCCAGCCGAGCTGAAGCGCCCGGCTCTCCCTTGGTGAACGGCAACGGCTGGAACGCGGCTGGAACGACGGCGACCGAGTACGCTTCGGAATTGCTCGCCTGCAAACCGCGATCAATCCCCTGATCAAACGCGACGAACTGTGGCGCGTGCGGCAGAGCCATCAGGCAGACCACGGAAAAAGCGGCGACCATACCCAGCGCCGGTTTCCAGACGCGCGTGGCCACTGGCCGCTTTGTGTCGAGAATCTGCGCGAGCCGCAGCGCAGCCTCGCGGGCCCGGTCGACAGCGGCGTGGGCGAGCGATGATGACCGTCGTTCGTCCAACAGGCGGTGCGCTCGACGATGCGCGAGACTTTTTTCCAGCAGCGAGACCAGACAAGTGGCGTATCCGCGCGGGTTGGCGGTTTCGGCCAGTACGGCGTCATCACACGCCATCTCGCGTTCCACCGAGAGCCGGTTCTCAATCCACCACACTGCGGGATGAAAGAAGAACAGAGCGCGCACGATCTTCTGAATGAGGTTTGTCCAGTCATCCCCGCGCCGCAGATGTGCGAATTCGTGCAACAGGATGACGTTGAGATCTTCGGGCGGCAGTTCGCGCAACGCCCAAGCAGGCAGGACGATGGTCCGCTTCCAGAAACCGATGGCGGCTGGCACACGCACGCATTCTGACGTCGCCACCGTTACTGACTTTGACGCGCCGATTACTTCGACGGTTTTTCGCACGACCGGATCAAGATCCGCTGCGACGACCAGAGTGCAACTTCTCCGCAACTGTCGCAGGTGCCAAAGCCCAGCCGCCAGACGCGCCATCGCCACGCCCACCCCCGCAGCCCAGGCCAGGAAAACGAAAAGCGCCCAGCGACCGGGAATGGCGACCACAGGCCGCAGGCTTCCTGACAGCGACGCTGACATTCGCGACGCTCCGCCGACGCCGGAACCACCCAGCACAGGAAGCGCGGCGACGGCCAGCAATGCCAGGAACCAGACGGCAAATCGCGTTCCAGAATTTTGCCTTCGCAACACGCGCAGCAACGCCCAGACAAAGAGTGCAATCAGGAATCCCTCCGGAAGCGCGTTGAGAATACGCTCGACCGAGATCTGCGCCACTGTTTGCAGGGGAAGCCAGTTCATTTCGCGTCCTTCTGAATCGTGTCCTTATCCTTTTGAACCAGCATCTCCCGCAGACGACCGATTTCCTCCGACCCGATACCCTGGTCCTCGAGGAGGTTCAAGACCAGTTGCTCGTGAGAGTTCTTGAAAAAGCGGCTCACCAGGTGCCGGATTTCCGAGCGCGTTGCGTCCTTCTGCCCGACCAGCGGCGTATACACATGCGCCCTTCCATCCTTTAGATGTTTCAAATAGCCCTTTCTTTCCAGAACGCGGATGGTGGTCAAAACAGAGTTATAAGCGAGGGCAGGCTTTTCGGTAATAGAATCAAGAACTTGCTGAACCGTACCCGATCCTCTCCGCCAGAGCACGTCCATAATCCGCAGCTCGGCTTCGGTCAAAGTTCCAGATTGTCTCGGCGGCACCGGACGCCCTCCTGCACCTTAGACGCCCCACACGGCGAAAGGTAACTAATTGTTTAGTTGCAGGACGAAAGCCGAGGGTTGCTTGCCGGGTGGAGAGCCGGGCGTCCCGCCCGGCAGGAGGAGACACGACCTTTGCGGATTTGTTGTTGGACAGACGGGGCTATTCCTATCGTGGATGTGACACGCAATCGCAACCCCGCTTGACTTGAAGTGCCTTCCGCTCGCAAACTCAAGGCAACCCAAGACAAGCCGAGAAAGAACAGCAAGTACAGCGCAAGATTCGTATCAGGGTATCCCTTTAGCGATACTATTGGGTTCTTCGACGTTGAACGCCCTTTAGGGGCTGGGCATCAAGGGAGCCATCCTAGGAGAAGCATATGGCGATCACAAGACTCGGAAAGATGGTGGCAATGTGGGCCGTGCTCGCAGCGGCATTTCTGGTGGTCTCGGCCTCGGGCGAGTCGAAGGCGCGCATCGTCCGCTTGAGCATCGTTCAGGGCACGGTGCAGTTCGACCGCGCCGCCGGAAACGGTTTCGATAAAGCGTTTATCAACTTGCCGGTAATCGAAAGCTCGCGGCTGAAGACGGGCAACGATGGCCGCGCGGAAGTGGAATTCGAAGACGGCAGCGCCCTGCGCCTCGCGCCCAACAGTGAAGTGGACTTCATTCGTCTGGCGCTCGGCGACGATGGCCAGAAGCTCAGCACCGTGCAACTGGTCTCCGGCACCGTTTATGCGAATCTTCACCCGAAAAACGCTGGTCAGAAAGCGGGCGACCAGTTCCTGCTGAATTTCGACCGCGAGTCCGTCACCGTACTCCAGACGGCGCACTTCCGCGTGCAACTCGGTGATGCGAGGGCGACTCTGGCCGTGTTCAAAGGCAAAGTGAGCGTGACTTCGCCCACGGGACAAATTGATGTTAGCCAGAAGCACAGCGCAACCATCGAGCGTACCAAGAACGATCCTACGAAGAAAGATCTTGCGAAGAACGACGTTGCGAACAGCGATCCCGCCAAGAAAAACACTTTCGTGATTGCCAGTAATTACAAAGACGATCCCTCCGACGACTGGGATCGCCAGCAGACCGACTATCACGATCGCTATGCTTCCGCCGGCGGCTCCAGCCTGTCGTCGCCCTATGGTTACGGCATGAGCGATTTGAGTTACTACGGCAACTTCACGACCGTACCCGGTTACGGTTTCGTCTGGCAGCCCTACTTCATGGACGCCAGCTGGAGCCCGTTCCAGGATGGCGGCTGGGCCTTCTACCCCGGCGCCGGCTACATGTGGGTATCGGGCTATCCCTGGGGATGGATGCCCTACAATTACGGCAACTGGGCCTTCGCTCCCGGCTATGGATACTTTTGGCAACCGGGGAATTGGAATACGTGGAATGCGTTTCCGCTGGTGGTGAATGCGCCGGCCAGAATGATCATGCCGACAGCGCCTGCGAGCGGGCATCAGACGGTGATGGTGGGACGCGGCCTCGGAGCAAACCCGGCCGGGGATGCGCCGCCGCGCCTGACCATCAATCCCGGCTCCGCCGGCTTTGGCGTGCCGCGCGGATCGGTCGATCACCTCAATCGCCTGGCGAAAACGATGGAGCGAACTTCCCGTCCCGTCGTAGCCTCGACGGTTCAGCCAGTTTCGGATCTGCAGCCGGCACGCGGCTTCGGTACGACCTCAAGTCCACGTCTAAGTCCCGGTCCAGGAATGAGAGGCGGGATTTCTACTGGAACCGCGCCGCCGCACACGTCGACCGCTTCGCCGCGTCCTTAGCACTGTATTCACACGGTGGAGCGACGGGCGTCCTCGCGCGTCCTGCCGGGCGGGACGCGCGGCTCTCCACCTTCTTCCTACTCCACAATAATGCCCGCGTAACCAACCACTGACTCGTAATCGCCAGAGACCTCGCCCGATGTTGCATACTTGACCAGCGTCGCTGAAGTCGCCCCCAGAAGCTTAGCTGCCGTGAGCATGACAATCGTCGGCCCGAACCCGCACATGCTGATGTCTTCATTCATGACCACCTCCCAGAGTCCGCGCGCATCCATGGCCACCACGCGTTCGATTGCCTTGTGGTCTTTGACGCGAGTGATCGCGTCGGACTCGTAGTGGTTCATGTCGCTGGAGGCGACGATCAGAACTTTCTCTTGTCGATCCTCTTCTAGATCTTCTTCCTGACGATCGGCAATCACATCCGCGAGCGCTTCGCCCAATCCGCGGAGCACATTAAAGTCGCCGGTGCCGACGGCGATCGGGACTATATTCAATTCCGGCTGTCGCGCTTGCAGGAAGGGAAGCTGCACCTCGATGGCGTGTTCGGCGCGGTGCGCGGCGCTGTCCTCTTCAAGCGCCGGAAAGCGGCGCAGCAATCGCGCGCCCATTTCCGCGTCAGCCGCAACCTCGCCCAACGGAGTCTGCCACGTAGTGTTGGCCATAATCGAAAGCGGACGTCCCTTGCCCGTGTGATTGGGGCACAGAATCACGCAGCACGCGGGAATTTCCACGCGCGCATACACAGCGCCCGCGACGCCGCCGGAGTATATATATCCCGCATGGGGAGCGACGCATCCGATGGCGGCAATGCGGCCGGCCTCGGCCGGGGTCTTGCCCGGAGAAGTATATTCCCGGATGTCGCGCAGCAATTCGTCAGCCCGGCCGGGATAAAATCTGCCAGCAACAGCGGGAGTGCGTACAGCGGAAGTCATAAGCAGCCTCCTGGCGGAGACAAGGTTCGTGTGGCCGCGGGCATTTGCCCGCGAAAAGTAGGCTCGCGAAAGTAAAGCCAGCGAGAATCAAGATCTGCCGTCGCCCAGCGCGCGGAACAGCGCGGCGGTTCTTTCGAGCGGCAGCGCTTCGGCCCGGATCGTAGGTTTCACGCCGCTTTTTGCCAATGCCGCCCGCAGCGCATCTTCATCGTACGCCGTCTTCAGATTATTCCAGAGAGTTTTCCGTTTCTGCCCAAAGCAAAGTTTGAGGAACTGAATAAACTCGGCCTCCGGAACCCGCAGCGATGCCAGTCGCGGTTTGATGGTAATGCGAACCGCGCTCGAATGAACCTTGGGCGGCGGAACAAACGCCGCTGGCGGAAGCGTGAAGAGTTGCTCGATCCGGCCGTACAGTTGCGCCGTCGCCGAAAGCAAGCCATAGTCGCGGCTTCCCGCCGAAGCCGCCAGGCGATCGGCAACTTCCCTCTGCACCATGATGACAATGGTCGAAAAGTAACGGTGATATTCCAGGAGGCGCAACACAATATCGGAGGTGATGTAATACGGCAAGTTGCCGACAACGCGGGCCGGTTCGGGCGCGAAGTTCAGGCCGGTGCGAAGGCTGCCCGGTTTCGCCCCGAAGACGGTATCCAGTTCGATGGTCAGGATATCGCCTTCGATGATTTCGACATTGGGTTGCATGGAGAATTTCATCCGGAGCTGCGCCGAAAGGACGCGGTCCAATTCCACCGCGATCAGCCGTCGCGCCTTCCGTGCCAGCAAATCGGTGAGGGCGCCGCGGCCGGGGCCGATCTCCAGCACCGTGGCCTCTGAAATATCGCCCAGGGCCTCTACAATGCGCAGAGCCGCCGCTTCGCTCGCCAGGAAGTGCTGTCCCAGTTTGGGCTTGCGTGAACCCGTTTGTACGCTAGCGCCCTTCGTCACGTTGACCCTCTTTCTTTCCGGCCTTAGACTGAAGCCAATTGGTAATTGGCGATTTGTAATTTGCAATTGAACGAAATGATTCAAAGGCGATTTTCAATTACAAATTACAAATCGCAAATTACAAATGTCCCAGGGGCGTCTCGACAGAAAGTTAATCATAACGTGAGCGAGGCTCATCGAGTTCTCGCTCAGGAGGTTCTTTCGCAATGCATATCGCGTTCGCAGCATCCGAGTGCGTTCCCTTTTCGAAAACTGGCGGACTGGCCGACGTGGTCGGCGCCTTGCCGCGCGCGCTTGCCGCTCTGGGACATCAGGTCAGCGTGTATCTTCCGCGCTATCGCCAAACCAAGCTGTCCGATCCGCAGACGGTCGTCCGCAGCATCACTATCCCGTTCGACGACAAGTATCGCTTCTGCTCGGTGGTCACGGCGGGTGCGAATATGCCCGCCGGGGTCCGGTTTTATTTCGTGGATTATCCGCCATACTTCGACCGGGAGGCGCTCTACGGAGGCCCGGCCGGCGACTATGCGGACAACGCCGAGCGCTTCGCTCTGTTTTCGCGGGCGGTGCTCGAAGCCTCCAAGGTCCTGGGTGTGCCGCAGGTGTTTCACTGCCACGACTGGCAGTCCGCGCTCGTGCCGGTGATGCTGCGCACGCTCTACGCCGAGGATCCCGCGTTTCGCGAAGTCGCCACCGTGTTCACGATCCACAACATGGGATACCAGGGCTTGTTCTCGCCCGATACCTTGCCGCTCCTGATGCTGCCGTGGGACCTGCTCACCATCTCGAAGATGGAGTTTTTCGGCCAGGTGAATTTTCTGAAGGGGGCGCTCGTGCTCTCCGACTACGTCACCACCGTCAGCAAGAAATACAGCCAGGAGATCCAGACCACCGAATACGGATTCGGCCTGGAAGGCGTGCTGCGCGATCGCGCCGCGACCGTGACCGGCATCCTGAACGGCGTGGACTACGACGAGTGGAGCCCGCAGACCGACAAATTCATCACCGCGAAGTATTCGCCGCAGGATCTGAGCGGCAAGCTGCAATGCAAGCACGACTTGCTGCACGCCTTCGGAGTGACGAGCGCCGATTCCAAAGTGCCGGTGATTGGCATCGTTTCGCGATTCGCCGCGCAGAAGGGTTTCGACCTGATCGCCCAGATCATGGACCGCCTGGCGCGCGAAGAGATGATCGTGGTCGCGCTCGGTGCGGGCGACAAGACGTACGAAGAAATGTTCCAGCGTCTCAACAAGCAGTTTCCCAACAAGATCGCCACGAAGGTAGCGTATAACAACGCCATCGCCCACAAAATTGAAGCGGGCGCGGACATGTTCCTCATGCCTTCCCGCTACGAGCCTTGCGGCTTGAACCAGATTTACAGCCTGAAGTACGGCACCGTTCCCATCGTGCGGGCGACCGGTGGTCTCGACGACACCATCGAGCCCTGGGACGCGCGCACCGGCAAAGGGACGGGCTTCAAGTTCTCCGAGTACACCGGCGAGGCCTTGCTCGCGACCATCAAGCAAGCATTGCTCGCCTACCGCGATCCATCGTCGTGGCAGACGCTGATGCGCAACGGAATGACTCGCGATTTTTCCTGGGGAGCGTCGGCGCGCGAGTACGGCAAGGTCTACGATCGTGCGCGACAAGTGCGGGCCGCCGCGAACGCGGTCCCAGTCATCGCGGACTTGAAGAAGGAGCCGGTGCTCGGGTAGCGCGGCTCTCGTAGTTTTGCGACCCAGATTGGATTGTCATCCCGAGCAAAGCGAAGGACCTCATGCTCAGCATAGTCAAACGCAAAGGTCCTTCGCTTCGCTCAGGATCACAGTTGGGATTTGTACTCAAGCGCTCTCGCGGTACACTTCTGCAAGGCACCCAGCACTCCCATGACCACCCCCTCCCCACGCACCATCTTCCACGTCGATATGGACGCCTTCTTCGTCTCGGTCGAGGAATTGTTTGACCCGTCGCTGAAGGGCAAGCCGGTGGTGGTGGGCGGGCAGCGCGACGAGCGGGGAGTGGTCTCAGCCGCATCGTACGCGGCGCGAAAGTTTGGCGTGCACTCGGCCATGCCGCTGCGGACGGCGGCGAAACTCTGTCCGCAGGCAATTTTTGTGAATGGGCATCCGGAGCGTTATCGCGAGTATTCCGCGAAGGTGCATGAAGTGCTTGGCCATTTTTCTCCGCTGGTCGAAATGGCTTCGGTGGACGAGGCGTATCTCGACATGACGGGCACTGAGCGCCTGCATGGCCGGCCCCTGCATTCTGCGCACCGGCTGCATGACGCGATGAAGTCGGCTACACAACTGAACTGCTCGATCGGAATCGGCACCTCGCGCCTGATCGCAAAGGTTTCCTCCGCCAAAGCCAAACCGAACGGAGTGCTCTGGATTCTGCCCGGAGAAGAAGCGAAGTTTCTGGCGCCGCTCGCCGTCGGTGACATCCCCGGCGTGGGCAAGGTGATGGAGCAGAAGCTGCACGCGATTGGCATTCAGAAGGTCGGCGACCTGGCGCGCCTGGAGGATCGCGACCTGGAACATCGCTTCGGAAAATGGGGGCTGGCGCTGGCCGGCAAGTCGCGCGGTGAGGATGCGGGCGGATGGTTCGACAACGAAGTGGGAGAGCACGTCGATCCCAAATCGATCAGCCACGAGCATACGTTCGATGAGGATACGGGCGACGCCGAGCGCTTGCAGTCCACGCTGATGCGGCTCAGCGAGATGGTGGGACGGCGGCTGCGTGAGGGCGGATATTTTGCGCGCACGCTGCAGTTGAAGTTGCGCTACAAGGATTTCTCGACCATCACGCGAGCGCAATCGCTGGAGGAGCCGACACAGATGGATAACCAGATTTTCGATCATGCGCGGCGTCTGTTTTTCGCCAACTGGAAGCCGGGCGCGCCGGTGCGATTGCTGGGCGTGCAAGCGTCCAATTTCGAATCGGGTTCCACTCAACTCGATCTGCTGGAGCCTGCGCAGAACGAGCGCTGGCAAAAGGCGCTGGCGGCTGCGGATCACCTGCGCGATAAATTTGGCGAAGCCTCGATCGGATTGGCCCGCGGGATGAAGGGCGGATTCCGCGAGCGCATCCACGAAAATCCGGCAGCGTTGCCCGGCAAGCGTAGTCGGGAGAAAAGCGCTAAACGCGAGGGCTCCGCCTTTACTGAAGACTGACAACTGACCGCTGACAGCTGCTCTGCTACGAAATATATTCGCGAATATATTCGTCGCGCGAAGTGGCCAGCTCGTGAGCGTCGCCATCGAAGATGACTTTGCCGTCGCGCAGAATCAGAAAGCTCATGGGCACATCGCAACGCTGGCCTTTGGGTAGGACAACCATCTGGTTGGTGGCCTTATCGAACTGGTGAGTCGCCATGGTGAAGGCATCCTGCAGGCGGTGGGTCACCATGAGGGCGCTGGTTTTATAGACGTCGCGTTGTTTCACGATAAGTTCGACGATCGTATTCGAAGTTACCGGATCGAGCCCGCCGGTAGGCGAGTCGTAGAGCAGCACCTCGGGCTCGGTGATGATGGCGCGGGCGATGGCCACGCGCCGCCGCATGCCACCCGAAAGTTCGGACGGAAACATGTCGTAGGTTTGTTCCAACTCCACGAAGCGCAGCACCTCGCGCACGCGCCGCTCGACTTCCTCCGCGGAGATCCGCTCTCCCATCAGGCGGAAACCGACGTTTTCGTAGACTTTGAGGGAGTCGAAGAGCGCGCTTTCCTGGAACACGATGCCCACGCGCCGGCGCAACTCGAACAGTTCCTGTTCCGACATGCGCGTGACTTCCTCTCCCAGCACGTAGATGCGGCCGCTGTCGGGCCGCAGCAGCCCTATGGCAAGCTTGAGCAGAGTGCTCTTGCCTGAACCGGCGACGCCAAACAGCGCCTTGGTTTCGCCATGCGGAAGCTGGAAGGAAATGCCGTCGAGAACGACTTTTTCATCGAACGCGATTGCCACCTTGTCGAACTCGATGGCGTAGCCGGACATGGTCGCCACTGCGGCCGCCGGATTTTCGCTGGGCAGAGTGGGAGCCGACATGGCCTACCTGTAACCGAAAATTGCGAAGATCAGCTTGGTCACGAAGAAATCCGTTATCAGAATCAATACCGAAGCAGCGACCACGGCCTGAGTAGTGGAACGGCCCACCCCCTGCGTGCCGCCCCGCGTGGACATGCCGTAATAGCAGCCTACGGTCGAGATGATGAACCCGAATAGCACGGGCTTGATGAGACCGGTAAACACGTCGCGGAAGACGAGGACCTGCCACACCGAGGTCCAATACTGGTTCGTGTCCACCCCGAACAGCAGGTGCGCGACCCCATAGCCGCCGATCAGCCCGAGCAGGTCGGCGATGATGGTCAGGAAAAACAGCATGAAGGCGGTGGCGCCCACTCGTGGCGTAACCAGCTTCTTGGTGGGGTCGGTGCCCAGGGCGCGCATGGCATCGATCTGCTCGGTCACGATCATCGATCCCAGTTCGCTGGCCATGCCGGACGAATTTCGCCCGGCCACCATCAGCCCGGTGATGAGCGGTCCCAGTTCCGTGACCATGCCGAGCGACACGAGTTGTCCGATGAGAGTAACCGAGCCGAATCGTTGCAACGTGCTGGCCGCATTCAGCGCCAGCAGCGCACCGACGGAGAGGCCCGTCAGAATTACAATCGGCAGGGAACCGACGCCGATCAGGTCCGCCTGCTGCAGCATGTCAGCCACGTACAGAGGACGACGGAAAAAGTTCGCGAGGGATTGCGCCGAGAGCAGGGTGTATTCCTGAACCGCCAGCACATACCCCTTGGCGACTTCAACGGGCGAAATCAGTTCGAGTTCGAACGCCATGGGTGGTCGGGGAACTTCTGCTCAGGGAACTATAGCAGAGGAAAAAACAGCGGCAAACCGAAGTTCGCGTAGGGACAGCCGCCCTCGGCTGTCCAGGCGAGCCCCGCTCACCCAAAAGCCGTGAGTGGCACCAAGCTAGCACAAGGTCACATCCGCGCGGTGACGGATATCACTGCCCTCTATGGCGATCCTAGCAATACTGAACGCCACCAAGTTTTGCATGCCGAAATCATTCTACCGCCGCAATCTCCCCCACCTGCAGCGCGATAATAAGTCCCACTTCCTGACTTTCTGCACCCACCGGCGCTGGACGCTTCCCGAGGCTGCCCGCGACATCACACTCTCGTCTTGTCTTCATGACAACGGTTCAAAGATAGATGCCAGCGTTGTCGTCGTCATGCCGACCGTGTGCTGAGGTCATCTGAAAAATTGGATGAGAAGATTCAGTACATCCTGGACAATCCGGTGAGAAAAGGACTGGCGTCAGCCAGCGAAGAGTATCGCTGGCTATGGTTTCGCGGTCCAAGGAACCCATACAAGCCCGATCAACTCGCGCAAAACCGGGGCGAGCTGCGCTCGCCTGGACAGCCGAGGGCGGCTGTCCCCACTTGAGCTACTCCCGGTTTTTCTTCTTGATCTCGATGGCCAGCCGTTTGATTTTCTGATTCAGCGTGGAGAGCGGAACGTGGAAGTGTTCCGCCGCTTCGGTCTGGTTCCAGCCACACTTCTCCAGCATGTCAATGATGATCCGCCGCTCGCAGTCTTCCATGATGCTGAACAGCGTGGCCCCCGCGCTCGCGTCCAAAGCCGGAACCGAGCTGCCCTGGCCCACGATATGGTCGGGGAGCAGATCGATTCCGATGTCACTGTCGGAAGAGAGCACCACGGCGCGTTCGATCGTGTTCTCCAGTTCGCGGACATTGCCGGGCCAGGAGTAGGTCACCAGCGGGCGCAAGGCCTCGGTGGTAATGCGGCGCCGGGGCCGCTCATTTTCCTCGGAATACTTCTGGAGGAAGTGCTGCACCAGGAGCGGAATATCTTCGCGGCGCTGCCGCAGCGGCGGCAGATCAACGCTGATTACGTTGAGGCGGTAGAAAAGGTCCTCGCGGAAGCGGCCTTCGCGCACCATCTGGCGAAGATCCACGTTGGCGGCGGCGATGATGCGCACGTCCACTTGAATTTCCTGCACTCCTCCCAGATGCATGAACTTGCGGTCCTGCAACACACGCAGAATCTTGCTCTGCGTGTCCATGCTCATGGTGCCGATCTCGTCGAGGAAGATCGTGCCCCGGTCGGCGACTTCAAACAATCCCTTCTTCGACGCAACCGCGCTGGTAAAAGCGCCCTTGACGTGCCCGAACAGCGTGGATTCGAGCAGGTCAGGCGGCGTGGACCCGGAGTTGACGGGCACGAACGGCCGGTCGTGCCGCGTGGAATTCAGATGAATCGCCTTGGCAATCAGCTCCTTGCCCGTTCCGCTTTCGCCTTGCAGCAGCACGGTCGAGCGGCTGGGCGCCACCTGCGCGACCAGATCAAAAATCTTCAGCATGGGCTCGCTCTTGCCCACGATGTTTTCAAAGTTGTAGCGCTGTTTGAGTGCGCGCTTCAGTTGGATGTTTTCTTCTTCCGCCTTCTGGCGGGCGACTGCGGCGCGCACGTCGGCCAGCAGTTTTTCGTTGTCCCACGGTTTCTGGATGAAGTTGGTGGCGCCGGATTGCATGGCACGGACCGCGTTCTCCACCGTTCCGTAGGCGGTGATCATGATCACTGCCTGCTGTGGATGGAGCAGGCGAATCTCCGAGAGCACATCCATCCCATTCTTGTCGGGCAGGGCCAGGTCGAGCAAAACCACGTCAAAAGCGCGCTGGCCAATCTGCGCCAGACCTTCCCCTCCGCTTCCCGCCACCGCGACGGTGTAGCCCTCGAGCTGAAGAAGCGTCTCCAACGACTCCCGAATTTCCGCTTCGTCATCAATGATGAGGATTCTGCCCGCGCTGGGCGGTGTGGTTTCCGGCGGGTTCCGGCGCGACACAGCCGCGGCTTCAGGCGTGGCCGCTTCAGGCGTCGTTACTCCAGACGTTGTTACGTCAGACATGGATTGCCTTCCTGGTCGATATCAGCGGAAAATCCAAGGTGAAGGTGGTGCCTTCGCCCGGGCGGCTCTCCACGCGGATATTGCCCGCGTGTTCCTGGATAATGCCGTAGGTAATAGAAAGGCCAAGACCGGTACCGCGATTCTGACCCTCGGTGGGCGACGTCTTGGTGGTAAAAAATGGATCGTAGATACGGTGGATGTTTTCCTGCGCAATGCCCGAACCGGTATCAGAGACGCGCACGCTCACGAATTCGCCGTTCAGCGTCGACACGCTCAGGACTCCGCCTCCGGCCATTGCGTCCTTGGCATTCAAGAACAAGTTCAGAAACACTTGTTGCAGGCGCCCGGCGTTGCCCTGAATCGAAGGAAGGCTTTCAGCGAGCTCGGTCTGTACCTGGATGTGAGCCACCTTGAGTTGGTGGTCGAGCAATGCCAGCGTATCCGCGATCACCTTATTCAGACTGATTTCCGTCAATTCCGTACCCGTGGTGCGGGAAAAGTTCAGCAGATTATTGACAATCTCCGAAGCGCGGAACGTCTGCTTCGTGATTTTCTCAAGCAGCCCGGCTTTCTGCGGATCCGACTTCAACTGCTTGGCCAGCATCTGGGTGTAGGAGGAGATGACTGCTAACGGCGTATTCACTTCGTGGGCCACGCCGGCGGCCAGCAGCCCGATCGAAGAAAGCTTGTCGGCTTGGGTGAGCTGGACTTCGAGTTCGATCCTCTCCGTGATGTCGTCCATGATCACCAACCGTCCCACCACGTTGAACTTGCGGGTTACCAGCGGCGCCATCGCAACATTCACAATGCGCGCTTCGCCGGTGGGAGTCGCCAGCCGGAACTTATAAAGATTGTGGATGCCCGGATTCTGCCGAACGCGGTAGAACTCCTCGACGAAGGCCGCCGGAAAAACCTCACTCAAGGAACGCCCCACCACCTGCCAACGCGGCTGGGCATACATGACTTCCATCTGCGAGTTCCAGGACTCGATGCGGTCCTGCAAGTCCACGGCCATCACGCCGACGTTGATGGATTCAACAATATTCTCGTTGAAATCCTTGAGCCGCTCGTACTCGCTGACCTTTTGCTCGAGCGAGGCATAGAGCCGCCCGTTCTGGATGGCGATGCCGATGTAGCCCGCCAGAACCTCGAGCAACTCCACATCTTCGCTGGAGAGGAAGTCGCCTTGCACGGTCTTCCCCAGCCCGAGGAAGGCGATGGTTTTGTGCCGCGCGTGGCAGGGAATGTAATAGTTCAGATCCAGGCGTGCGATGGCTTCTTGCGCGGCGGCATTTTCGCGGGGCAGCTGGTGCGTATTTTCGAAGAAGATATGCCCGGCAGCGTCCTCGATGCGCGGCTTGGCGAGGAACGACAAGTCGAGACCGGTGACGTGCGCGATGCCAAACGACTTTGACAGTTCAAAGCGCGAAGAGTCGCTGTTGCCGAGGAAGATTGCGATGCGGTCCACCAACAGCGTGCGTGCTACCCGGTCGACCAGCGAGGAAAGCATCTTGTCGAGGTCGGTCTCCGAACTCAATTCGCGTCCGAACTCGATCAGCGTACGCCGGTAGTCGTAGCCTGTGCGGAAGAAGAACTGGTCAAGCTTCTCCTGAATCCATTTCCGTACCGGATCAAACAGCAGCGCGGTGACCACGACGGCCACTATCAACCCGTAAGGTCCGGAACTGGGCACACGGGTATGCACCAGCTCTGCCACGGCAGCCACGCCGGCGAAGTAAACTCCCACGATGGCCGCCGCCGCCAGCGTATACGCCATGCCGCGCTTGAAGATCAGATCCACGTCCATCAAGCGGTAGCGGAAAATGGCGTATCCAAAGGTCAGCGGCAGTAATCCAAGCGACAGCACCGATACCTTCATGAGTGGTGAAGGCATCATTCCGAGCAGAAACGGCAGGACATAGAAAACGGTAAATGGTGTTATGGCGACGATGGTGCCACGCGTAATCCACTTGAGTTGCTGTCGCAAGATCGGAGTGGTGGCCTGGCGGTAGTTTTTGAACAGAATCCCCGCCGCCGAGAAGAAGAAAATCGTCAGATAGGCCCAGTGCACCCGGTTCAGATTGAAGAGCAGCGAGTTGCTGGCTTTCAAATACTGAAGAACCAGTAATTGGATTCCGAGCAGTACCGCTCCCGGCAGGTAGAGCAGCGGAATCGACGAGCGATGCTTGCTGACGAACTCTCGCCGTTCCGGGAAGGTCAATGCGAAGTGCAGAAACAACGCCGGCTGCAGCAGCCACGCCACTTCATTGGCCCACAGGACGATCCAGTCAAAAGCGTTGAACTTGCCGGTATAGTGCAGCGCGTAGAAAACGAACGATACCAGGCAGAAAATATAAAAGTGCGTGGAACCGACCGCCGTCCAGCGGCGCAGCAAGACATAAAGCCCTATGCCCAGGTAAATGAGCGCGATCAGCCGCAGCCAATCGTTCATCGAGCGCTCAGCCGGAGCCAGCACCAGTTGCACGTCCAGTGGAACCGAGCCGCGGACCAGCGAGTAGGTTGCCTTCGACCAGACGCCGGAATAGTAGATCTGCCGCGTAATCGCCGCTGAGGTGTCAACCGCGTGCCCGTTGACGCTGACGACCGTGTCCCCACGGCGGATTCCGGCCCGCTCTGCCGGACCGTTCGGCTCCAGCCGGTCGGCCACAAGGCGGCCGTTCCGTTCCATCCACCACGCGCCGTCGTCTGGAACCGCAAACTGGTGCTCGATCTTGTAGTTGAAACCGGCGAACAGTACGGCTGCGACTGTGAGCAAAGTCAGCAGTATGGCGGTAAACCGGGCCTCAAATTCGCGGTTCATATTTCGCGACTCAGTTCGCGATTCACAGACTGGGACGGTGGCGGCGACGCCGCGGCCAAACATTCGACGCCCATCCGATATAAGCAACTTCACTGCCACCCTCTAATCTCACCCGGCGCTATAAGTCGCTTACTTAGAGCGACTTCCATAATTATAGAGAGGATTCGGAATGTCAGCTATGAATTATGGAAGGTAGCGTCTGCTTTTTGGGATGCCGAGCGCAAGCAACTTGGCCGCATAGAGAGGGGTCTGGGTGCCGGGTAAGGCTCCAGGGCGTTAGTTTCCGACTAAGAATGCGATGGTCCCGACTGAGAAACTGAAAACTGATAGCTGATAGCCCACTCCCGCCCTCGGTTCGTTCTACAATGAAGCCATGTCCCGCCTCGATCAGATTGCCGATCTTGAAAAGCGCTTTCTTCTCCCCACCTACAACCGTTATCCTGTGGGCTTTGAGCGCGGCAAAGGTGTTTTTCTCTATGACTTCGAGGGCAAGAAGTACCTCGACTTCGTGGCCGGACTGGGGGTGAACGCCCTCGGGCATGCCCACCCTCGCATCGTGAAGGCCATCCGGGAGCAGGCGGCCCGGGTCATTCACCTTTCGAACCTCTATTACAACGAATACCAAGGACAACTGGCCGAGCGCCTCTGCCAGCTATCGGGCTCTAATTTTGACCGCGTCTTTTTTTCGAACAGTGGAACCGAGGCGATGGAAGGCGCCATCAAGCTGGCGCGGCTTGCCGGACATAAGGCAGGCGGCGAGGCCAAGTGTCAACTGGTGGCGCTCGAGGGTTCGTATCACGGCCGCACGTTTGGCGCCATGTCCCTGACCGGCCAGGAAAAGTACCGCAAAGGCTTTGAGCCTCTGCTCGAAAACGTAAGTTTGTGGCGCAGAACAACGTCGGAGCGCTGCACGCTGCCGTCAATGTCAACACTTGCGCCATTGTGCTGGAGCCCATCTTTGGCGAAGGCGGCATCCTCGAATGTTCGGAAGAATTCCTGCTTGCATGCCGGACCCTTGCCGATCATTATCAGGCCGCGCTCATCTTCGACGAGATCCAGTGCGGCCTCGGCCGCACCGGCAAGATCTTCGCCTTCCAGAGTTTCGGTGTTGTTCCCGACATCGTCACCATCGCCAAGCCAATCGCCGCGGGAGTGCCGCTCGGCGCATTCCTGTCCAAGGAACACTTCGCCTCCGCGATTTCGCCCGGACAGCACGGCACCACCTTTGGCGGCGGTCCGCTGGCGTGCCGCGTCGGACTCGAATATCTGGCGATCGTCGAAGAAGAGCATCTGCTCGAAAACGTCGTGAAAGTTGGCGGATACCTGCATCAACAACTCCAGGCACTGGTCGACAAGTACGCCGCGACGCGCGAAGCGCGCGGCCGCGGACTCATTCAGGGCCTCGTGCTCGATATTCCCGCGCGGCCATTGGTGGAGCAGGCTCTGGCGGAGGGCGTGCTCTTCAACTCGACCCAGGACACGGTCCTGCGCTTCCTGCCGCCATTCCTGCTGCAAGAAAAGCACGTGGATAAAGGCATCAAAGTGCTGAAGAAGCTGCTGGGCAAGAAACGCAAGAAAGCGCAGAGCGCGGCTTCAGTAGGCGCATGAGAACTGGTTTTCGGGCAGCCCGGTGGAACGAAGCGCAGCTGCGGGGCTCGGAGCAAAAAAGGAGGGGAGCCAGGAGGCAGCTCCCCGAAAGCGATAGAGGCGATATCACTTATTAAGACGCAGCCTGCGAGGATTTCGTTGCCCATCGAAACGAAAAATTCCGGAGAAAAACTCATCCCCGCCGCCGAGCACCCAACGAGCCCGGCCTCGGCGGGGTTTGGGGTTGCAACTGGAGAGCATTGGCTGGAACTGGCCGATGGTCGCATGCGCTACCTCAAGGCCGGGTCGGGCCCGGCGCTCATCCTTATTCATGGGCTGATGGGATATTCGTTTTCCTGGAGATTCACCATCCCCGCGCTGGCGCCCCATGCGACCGTTTATGCCATCGACAATCTGGGCGCCGGACTGTCGACCGCGACTGAGGGCATGGACCGCACCGTACGGGCCACCGCCGAGCGCGTCCTCGAGTTCGCGGACGCTCTCGGCATCAAAGATTTCGACCTGCTGGGCACCTCGCACGGCGGTGGCGTCGCCATCATGGTGGCAGCGGTTTGTGCGGAAACAAACAATCCCCGCCTGCGGCGCCTGGTGCTGGTGGCGCCCGTCAATCCCTGGTCGCCCCATGGAAAGCGGTTCGCGCCGTTTCTGGGCAGTTCTTTTGGCTCCCTGCTCTTCCGCAACACCATCGAGCGCTGGCGCTCCCTCGACTCCCTATGGCTGCGCCGTCTGTTCGGCGACGGCGCAAAAATTCCGCCCGATTCGCTCGCTGGCTATCGCATACCCGTACAGAAGAATCACGGCTTCCGTCATGCTTCGCACATCGTCAGGAATTGGACGGCAGACCTTGCGGAACTGGAAAAAGCGCTCCCCAAGATTCGCGATTACCCCACGCTCCTCCTCTGGGGAATGAAGGATCGCGCCGTTGATTTTCATTCCGCCGAACCGTTGCGCCGGAATTTCCGCGATGCTCGTCTGGTGGCATTCGAGGGCGTAGGCCACCTGCCTTACGAAGAAGCGCCCGAGGACTTCAACCGCGCGCTGATTGATTTCCTAACCAGTTCTCAGTTCCCAGTTCTCAGTTCGCAGAAGACCGGTTTTGACTGAGAACTGGGAACCGGCAACTGGTTTCTTCATGCACCCCACGACTTTTCATTCGCTGCGCGCATTCGTTGCCGACTACGGCTACTGGGCCGTGGCTCTGGCCTTGCTGTCGGAGAGCGCCGGCATCCCAGTTCCCGGTGAGATCACGCTCCTGGTGGCTAGTTTTCTGGCCTATTCCGAACACCAACTCACTCTCGGCGGGATCATCGTAGTTGCCACCGTTGCCGCCACGCTCGGCGGTTATCTCGGTTACGCTCTCGGCCACTATGGCGGACGTCCGCTGCTCGATCGCTATCAAAGCGTTTTTCGGATTCCGCCACCCGCGCTGCAACGCGGCGAGGAAATGTTTGCCCGCTACGGGGCAGCCGCCATTTTCTTTGCCCGCTTCATCTTCGGCATGCGGACTTTCGCCGGGCCGCTGGCCGGAGTGCTGCGCATGCGCTGGCGAACATTTGCGCTTTTCAACTTTCTGGGTGCGGCGGTTTGGGTCAGCTTCATGGCCAGTACCGGATATCTGTTCGGTCATCATTGGCACACCCTGCTGCGAACCCTGCAGCGCTTCAATATCGCGGTATTGATCGTCGCCGGGGCCATAATCCTATATTGGTGGTGGAGACATCGCCGCCAGTTCCCAGCGGACAATGATTGAAACCTATCGCTGCATAGAGCGCCCCATTTCAGCACTCGTCGGCAACAATCTCGTGGAATTGAGAATGAATGCCATCTCCGAGCTAACGTGAATGAAGGCCGCCAGCAGCGGGTTCAGAAAACCGCAAGCCGCCATTCCTACCCCTATGCTGTCCACCACGAGAGTGCCCACGAAGTTCTGCATGATGATGCCGCGACAGCGTCGCGCGATCTGCAAGGTTTCGACAAGTTTGGAGAGATCGCTTCCAATCAAGATGACATCGGCGCTCTCCCTGGCAACGTCAGTTCCCGAGCCCATCGCAATTCCAACGGTTGCCTGCACCAGAGCTGGAGCATCGTTGATACCATCCCCGACCATCGCGACTTTCCGATTCTTCTCGCGAAGCTCGCTGACCCATCGCGCTTTCTGATCGGGCAAGAGTTCTCCCACGGCTTCGTCGACGCCGAGCTCACGCCCCACCATAGCAGTGACTCCTTGCGCGTCTCCGCTTAGCAGAACCGTTTTCAGGCCCATCTCTCGCATGGCCGCAACCGCACTCCTCGCTTCGGGACGCAGCACGTCCGCAATGCGGATCGTGCCCAGCATCTGCCCACCGCGAGCGACATGAACTTCCGAAACCCCGCCTTGACCATTGCCATGGGCAGGCACCCTCCCGCTCACGCCATGATCTTTCAAAAGCGTGCGGCTGCCGACCAGAATCTCCTCGCCCCGGTACGTCACTCGGACTCCTCTTCCGGGCGTGTAGAAGAACTCATCGGGTTCGACGACAGGAACCGCGAGCTCGGCAGCCCGCGCAACAATTGCCTTGGCGATGGGGTGTTCGGACTTGCATTCGGCAATGCTGGCAACGGCGATGATTTCCCGCAGAGCGAAACCATCGCTTGAGACGATCTCCCGAATTTGAGAAGTTCCGAAGGTCGAAGTACCAGTCTTATCCAATAGCACGGTGTCAACGGTCGCCAGTGCTTCCAGGTAAAGACCGCCTTTGACAATCGCCCCCAGACGCGCGGCGCGGCCAATCGCGCCGAGAATCGCTAGAGGAGTTCCGGCAGCTATGCCACACGCCCCAGCCACGATCACGACCGATATCGTTGACCGCACATTGTGGGTGACGATGAAGGTGAGAACTGCGGCCCCCAAGGCGAAATAAACCAGATAGCCGGCCAAGCGATCCGCCGTTTTCTGAATGGGAGCCCGCGATCTCTCTGCCCGCTCAACCGCTTCGATGATCCTTCCGAAGGTCGTGTCGCGGCCTAGTTTCTGCGCTTCGACTTCCAGGGCTCCCGATTGATTGATGGTTCCTGCGTAAACCGCATCTCCGGGCGACTTCTCAACCGGCATGGCCTCGCCTGTAATAGCTGCCTGCTCCACAAAGGATCGCCCGCTGAGCACGAGGCCATCCACGGGGATACGTCCACCCGGTTTCACAATTACCGCGTCACCGAGTTCTAGATTCTCAGCGGTTATTTCGACCACTTCGTGATTACGCCGGACGGAGACAGTTCGAGGAAGGAAATCGATCAGGTCCTGGATGGCACGCCGGCCGCGTCCGACCGTGAGGCCTTCCAAAACCTCGGCGGCCAGCACGAAAGCCGTGATCACCAGCGCGGTAAAGAATTCACCAATGGCCAGGGCGGAAAAAAGCGCGATGGTCATCGACAGTTCCATTGTCATTTTTCGTTCGACAATATTCTCGAAGGCTTCCTTGAAGATGGGATAGCCACCGACCAGGGCAGCCGCGAGACCAATTACACTGAGGCGCGGAAATGGCTCCCACACGCGAAACCAGACCGCGGCCGCGGCCAACGCCACGAACCCAATGCGGACGAGTTCAACCCATTCGAACCCATGCTCATGTTCGGCGCCATGCTCCCGCTCTCCGATTGGAGACAGCGGAGAAGTGGGTTCATCGTTTCTTTCAAGGAAACCGGAAGCGCTCATGCCTTTGCCCTTTCCCGCCAGTTGCAGCTTTGCTACTTCAGGTAAGACTTGACCATGTCGATGACTTCGTCGGCGGCAGCCACTTGTCCTAACGTTGGACGATGCTTTCCGTTGAGCACGTGACTGCGGACGTGGCCTTCCAGAAGCTCGGCCATCAAACTGTTCATCGCTCCTCTGGCAGCGCTCATGACTTGCAGAACTTCGGAACAATCGCGCTCTTCGGTAAGGGCTCGAACTAGAGCTTCGACCTGGCCCTGAATGCGTTTGGCCCGCAGAATCAGTTTTTGCTTGTCCTTGACAGTGTGGCTCATGATAAGGTACCTACTCCAAATATACCATACCGGGTATGGTATATTTGGGTTCGGATGGCTTGTGATGACCGGCTGCCCTGACTTCCTCAAGGTTGCGGAGAGACTGCGCAGAAGGTGCGATCAAAGTATCTTCGGTCACTTCCACTCGCCCCCCCCGCCGTCATATGCTGGCAGAGGCATCGACCAGCACCGGAGAACAGCCTGACTAACGACGTGATTTCCGAACGCACGCCAACCAGCCCGCAGAAGCCAGATGCGCCCCGCTTTCCGCGGCTGGGACTTTCGCAGGTCTGGGTGCGATTCCTGCTGGCCATCTTCGGCCTGATGCTGGCTTTCGCTGCGGCACTGTTTTCCACGGTCGCGGGCGAGGCGGGCAACATCTGGGGAATGATCATTCTGGCCTCGGGGGCGCTGTTGCTGGCCACCTTCGTCGGCCTTACCACCGTGCCCTACCTGGCGCGGCGGGTCGTCGCGACCCGTGTCCGCGAAGCCATGGACTACGACGTCACGCGCGCCGGCCTGATCTACATCCTGATCAGCGTCGTGATCGGAATCGCCGCCATCAACACCGGGAACAACCTGCTTTACGTCATCGTCGCCGCGCTGCTCTCTGCCATTGTGGTTTCCGGCATCGCCTCGGCGCTGGTGCTCCGTAGTCTCACGCTCGATGTCCATTTGCCCGAACACGTTTTTGCCTCGCGGCCAATGCTGGCGCGCCTCCTCCTGGGCAACGCCAGTTCGTGGCTGCCATCCTTTTCCGTGCGCGTGGTTCCCGCCAAACGCAAAAAGAAAGACGGCTGGCGCTGGGAAGCCTCGACCTTCGGCTGGCCCCGCAACCGCGCGCCTCAGGACCAGTGGCTCCGCCTGCCCGACCGGCGCTTGCGGCGCGTGCGCGAGGAAGCAGAGAAGCCCATTCTGCAAGAATCCGTTTATTTTCCTTTTCTCGCTCCCGAACAGGAACTCCGCGCCGACCTGGAAATAAGCTTCCCAGCTCGCGGACGCTATTGCGAAAAAAACTTCGGCCTGGCCACACGCTTTCCTTTTGCCTTCCTGATGAAAACCCGGCGGATTAGCCTTTCCCGCGAAGTGATCGTCTATCCCGCCGTCGAGCCCACCGAACAGTTCCGCGAAGTTCTTCCCATGGTCACCGGCGAGTTCGAAGCTTTTGTGAGGGGACGCGGCAACGATCTTTATCTCATCCGCGACTACATGCCGGACGATTCCGCCCGCCACGTGGACTGGAAAGCCACGGCTCGCACGGGGGCGCTCAAAGTGCGCGAGTTCAGCCGCGAAGATGAGCGCAAGCTCCGCATCGTGTTTGACAATCCCGCACCCGGAGTCCTGCAGCCCGCGGTGTACGAGCAAGCGGTGCGCCTGGCGGCCTCTCTCGGATGGCACTTCCACCACGAAGATGTCGAAGTCTCTTTCGTCGCACCGGGGTTGGCGCCTACCGAAGACGTCTTCACCTTCCTGCGATACCTGGCGCTGGTCGAACCGCAGGAGGCGACCCCCGTGTTCAGCCGTCTTCGAGCCAGCGAAGATTACAACCTGATCGTCACCGCCCGCGACGCCGCCGAAATGCCCGCCGCTCTGGCCGCCAGATCCTACGTCATAAGCAGTTGCCAGTTCCCAGTTGCCAGTTCTCAGTGAGACTGAGGACGGTCTTAAGGCTTTTTCTTAGAACTGAGAACTGGCAACTGCCTTTTGCATTTTTTTCTTCCCCCCAGACGGTTTTCGACATATACTGCGCCGCGCGGGTCCAGGCATGGAGCAGTTTTGCTTCCTTCGTCCACGATAAATTTGACGCTGTTCGCCGGGCACGTCGCTTTCCGGCACAAGTCCAATTGGAGGTGCAAATGTTGATCTGTGATCTGCTCGGAAATCAGGTCCCTATATCCGCTGAGGCCCACCAGACCGTGCTCGAAGTCGCCACCCTGATGGCGCAACACAACATCGGTGCCGTACCCGTTCTGCAAGAAGGCCGACTCAAAGGCATTTTCTCCGAGCGCGACCTGATGAGCCGGGTGGTGGTCGCAGGCAAGGATCCCGCCCGCACCCTGGTCAATCAGGTCATGACCGAAGATCCTCTGACCGTCGCTCCGAACGATCCACTGGAGACCTGCATGACCCTGATGAAGCGGCATGGCTTCCGGCACCTGCCGGTCTGCGCCGGACGCGAACTGAAGGGCGTCGTCTCCTTGCGCGATATTCTTCTCCACGACCTCGACGAAAAAGACTATGAAGTGCGCATGATGCGCGCCTACCTGCACTCCGCGCCCGACGTCGGATAGGTCTGCCAGCCCTTGCCTGACAGTTGGCCGCAAGGTGGCCGGCCAAGGGACAAGGGTAATGGTTACTCCGCCCACGGGTAAGGGGTAATGGTTACTAAGGTTACCTACCGTAGGTTGACCCGCAACTCATCGTGCCTGAGGATGTGGAAGAGGGCGAAGCGCGGCGGTTAGAGTGGGTCGCGTTCCTCCCGCTGCATCCTGCATGACTTGGCACAGCCATACCGTTGTCCTTTGTTTGTGGTGCGCGCAACCGACTCTGCAATCGATGGTTGCGTTGGTCCTATGGCACCGTAAGCTGCACAAGCAGTTTCCCGTATTTTTCTTGTTTCTCCTGGCGCAGATTGCGAATTTTGCCATCATGTTTCCGCTTTGGCTCACCGGCGTTGGCACGATGTATTTCTGGCTTTTCTGGCTGGGTGAGGCAGTCAACGCGGTCCTCGGCTTCAAGGTCATTCATGAGATTTTCCTCGACGTGTTCCGCCCCTACCACACTCTGAAGGACCTGGGTACTCTGCTATTTAAGTGGGCGGGCGTGGTGATGTTGATGGTTTCGGTGGTAGTGGCCTTTTCGGGGTCTTCTGACCAGAATCCGATGATGAACGCCATCACCACCCTGCAGCTCTCGGTCCGCATCGTGCAGGTTGGTCTTATCCTCTTTTTGCTGCTGTTTTCGCACTTTCTGGGAGTGTCCTGGAAGCAGATCAGTTTTGGGATCTCCCTCGGCTTTGGGCTCTTCGCCGGTATGGAATTGATGCTGTGGGCGCTGAATTCGGGAGGATTTGTCAGGCACGATAGTTTCGACCTGATCAACATGTTCACTTACAATTTTGCAGTTGTGGTTTGGCTTGGCTACTCGTTCTCGCGCCAAGCGGCGCGCGATGGCGCCGTGAACCGCCTGCAGACCCAGCGGTGGGAGCAGGGTTTGGCGGATCTTCAACACCCAGTTCCTTCCGATTCGCTGATCCCGATGTTTGAAGGCATGGTGGAGCGCGCGTTCTCGCGCAGCTCGAATTTAGAGCAAACGGCAGATCATTTGCCGCTCAACAGCCCCGGTAAGCCGGCCAGAGCCAACTCGGCGGCTGCCGGTTCCAATCGGCGAGCATAGCGCTCGCGGCCCCAAGTAGGCCTCTTGCAGAAACCTTGTCAAGAGGAATTTTGGGCGCCCCCGAATCCTCCTCCGGGAGCCGGAACCGAACTTCAAACCATTACCTTAAGAAACCAGCGTAAACGCCATTTATATTGCCTGCCGGACGACACCACCAATTCTCGGCATCTCCGCCAATTTGTCACATCGTTCAATGCGCTTGAAGTAACCCCCAATGAATCACAAAGTTGCAGGGCTGTGTATAATTCGCCAACGCCGAAGAGCTAGCCTTTTGAAACTAGTCTCTTGGGCAGACCCTAAGGAGAAAGAAAATGAAACGTTCGCTCAGAGCGATAATTTTGTTGGTAGGTTTGGTAGGTACGCTGGCGTATGCTGCAGCTCCGAAAGTTCCCACTTCTTCGGGGCCGATTCCTTGGTGCCCAAGGTACTGCAGCAGGTAGTTGCAACCTTTACATAACGGCATTAGCAGCCAATCCAGGCTGGCCTTCGTTTGGGGCCAGCCTTTTTTACTGCTCGTCTTTCTTACCCCTGTTTTCGGAGTCCGGCCGCGCGACTGCGGCGGACGGTTTTGCTTCTCCCGACTCTTCCCCATCCTTAAGTGAAGGTCGCGGTTCGTCAGTGTTGTTGCTGAGGTATTGCACGATGATCGAAACCCGTCGGTTCGACGGGTCCAGTGGATCCTTGGCGGTGCGCAGGCGTTGGTCCGCAAAGCCCCGCACCTGCGAGACCTGATCGCCGCGCAACCCCGACTGCTGCATCAATCGCCGCGCCGCGTTCGCCCGGTCCGCCGAGAGTTCCCAGTTGCTGTAGCTGCCCTTACCCGAATAGGGTTTGGCGTCGGTGTGCCCCTCGACCGAAACATGGTTGGGAACTTTCCCCAATTCCACCGCCAGCAGCGTTACCAACTCCCGCCCACTCTGGTTGAGCGTCGCGCTCCCGCTGTCGAAAAACGTTCCCCCCGCCGATTCCAGCAACTCGATGCGCAGACCGTCCTGGGTCACGGTCATCTCGATATTTTTTTTCAGCTTATCCAAATCGGTGATACTGCGGATGCTGTTTTGCAACTGGTCTTTGAGCTTTCCCATGTTCTGCTTGGTCAGTTGAAAATTCTCGCCCGATCCGGCCATGTTGTTTCCGCTCTCCATTGTCATGCCAACGCCACCCATCATCGTCATCAGGAAAAAAGGCGGCCATGGTGGTCATCATGGCGGCGCCTGGAAGGTCGCCTATGCCGACTTCGTCACGGCCATGACGGCACTGTTCATCGTGTTGTGGCTGATGAACACCAGTAAACCGATTCAGGTGGCCATTAGCGGCTACTTCAAAGATCCCAGCGGAACCGGGAAGCAGACCGGAAGCAGTCTGGACGGATCGAAGGTGACTACCCCGAGCACCGCCGCCACAATCCCCAGCCCGGGCAGCGAGTCCGCCATGGTGGTCAACGCGGACACCGGTGCGCTCGCCTCCTGATGGTGGACCTCCATGTCCGCTTCCAGCATCTGATCCAAATCGAATACTTCCACCCCCCCGCTCACCGCCATCCGCATCGTGTCGCAGACGAAAGCCACAGCATGGTGATTCTTCGCGAAGTCTTCGTATTTCGAGAAGAGCGGGCTCTTGTCCGGGTCCTCGATATCATTTTCAAGTGCCACCAGGCCTTCCTTGCGCGCCTTTTGCAACAGTTCATAAATCATTTTCAAGGAATCGATGTAACGCTGGGTGCCGTACTTCGAGGACCCAAATGCCCCCATGAGCCCGCTCATCATCTGCTTCAGAATGTGTATTGGATTGGAGATCAACAACGTGCCCAACGCCGCCCCGCCGATGATGATCAGTTCCGCCGGCTGCAGCAGCACCTTGATGTTGCCGTGCTCCATCAGGTAGCCCGCCACGATGCAGCCGAAAACAACCACGATCCCAATGATCGAAAACATGGAACATCATCCTCGCATTGGTCCAGAATTGTTGGCCGTGCCCGCCGCTGCCGCCTTCGCCGTCTTGCTCGAATGCGAAGGTTTCATTTCTCGCAGAAGCGATTCCAGGTCTTTGCCCACGGTAGCCACCGTATAGGCGACCTCCGCCTCAACCAGGAAACGGTCGCCCCACCATAAAACTTCCGAATGACTCAGCAGGTTCCATAAAACGTCCGCCGTCATTGCCACCATCATTGGACTCGCCGAGGTCAGCACGGCCAGAAACTCGTTCTCTTCCCAGCATCCCAGAAAGTTTTCCGCATCCAGGCTGTTGCGCAAGGTATGCGCCGCGGTGCGCAGAAAAGGCTCGACCGACTGCGGACCGTGTTTGGCGCGAAACTGCTCCAACCCCAGCACCCGTATCCGGAGCAACCCGAAGCCGATATGCGATTCCTCCATGCCCGCCATGCATTCATTAAGCACCGCGCGCGTTAGACGGCGCGAAGGAATCCCCGTCGCTGCATCCCGGCATCCGCACATCGGCGGCCCGGACGCTTCCTCGCGGCTCACATACGCTTCTTCGAATAGAACCGTCACACCGCCAATCGCGTCCCCGTGTTCAACGATCGGCCGCGTCCTGATCCTCACCGCTACGCGGTGTCCATTTTTGTGCAGGTAGAAAGCGTTGCATTGCTGCGGCGTTCGCTGGGCAAGGGTCATGGTCACCGGACGTTGCTCGCCACTTAAGCGGTTGCCCCGCCGGTCGCAGGCCTGCACCACATCTTCCGGAAGATGTCCTACTACGTCGTGCGACAGATGCCCGGTGATGGATTCCGCACCCCGGTTCCAAAAACGGATCCGACGCTCCCGGTCCACGATATAAATTCCCACCGGCAAGTCTTCGACCAAGTGCCGGAACAGCTTCGGGTTATCGAGAAGGTTAGAAGACACTTTTGGCTGCGCCTGCTACTAGTTTCATCGGCAGTGAAGGCAGGGAACTTAAGGGGCCAGCAGGGGAGCACGGCAGGGCGCCAGGTATTGCGCAATGTCTGCCGAGTGCGCGCAATTCCATCGTATATATCGGCGTGGGTGGGCAGACCTTCACACCTTGTTCCACTGCGTTAGAATTGGGCGGCAGCTCTGGGAGCTTTTCCGTTCATGCCGGATCCTGGCGACAGACTCAAAACTCCTCCCGTGGTTAACGACCTGGCAGGCTGCCGGGTGGGCCGATTCCTGCTGCAAGACCGGATCGGAGCCGGTGGCATGGGGCACGTCTATCGGGCTCAGGACACCATCCTGAAGCGGGTCGTTGCCATCAAGCGGATGGCGCCGCGCCTCCAGTTTGATGAGCGTGACCACGAACGATTTCTGAAGGAAGCCCAGCGCGCTTCCGCCCTCAATCACCCCAACATCGCTGCCATCCACGACGTGATCGAAGAGAAGGGAGAGATTCTTCTCGTCATGGAGTACATCGAGGGGCAGACGCTGCGGGAACGGATGCGGGCACCGATCAGCATGGCGGAATTTGTGGCGATCGGGATGCAGTGCACCAAAGGTTTGGCCGCGGCGCACGATCAGCGCATCGTGCATGGCGATATCAAGCCGGAGAACATCATGTTGGCCGGCGGGCAGCGCGTGAAGATTCTCGACTTCGGTGTAGCCAAGCGGTTCGCCGGCGCCGATCCCAAGGAAGCGACACGGAGTCTGGCGAGCATGACGTTCTCGACCAGCGGGACGCCGGGTTACATGGCTCCGGAGGTCTTGCAGCAAAAAGTCTACGACGGACGGGCGGATCTTTTTTTCTCTGGGCCTGGTTTTCTACGAGATGCTGGGTGGGCAGCATCCCTTCCTGACCGACAGCTTTGCCGGGACCGTCGGCCGTGTGTTGCACCTGGAACCACCTTCGCTGCACGAGATCAACCACAGCGTGCCCGCTCCGCTGGCGGGAATCGTTGAGCACATGCTGGTCAAGGACCCAGCTTTCCGATATCCAACCGCGCACGACCTACTGGCGGATCTGGAGGCGGTGCAGCGCGGAGACAAGCCGGTATTCGGCGGGCTCCCATCGAGGCCGATACGCAGTCGCCACAAGCTTTGGAATCTGTCTCGCGGGTGGAAGACACTTATCGCGGCGGGGGCGATATCCCTGCTCGTTGTGCTCCTCTTCCTCTTTGGGTTTGGGGCTCGATTCCGCCACGCCTCCAATCTGCCAGTGAACTCCAGTCGTGCGGCTCTGCCTCAAAACGTAAGTCTGGCGATTCTTCCGCTGGAGGTGCCGGAAGGAGATCTACAGTTTGCCGCGCTCGCGAATGGGTTGGTGGCCACGCTGGCGGCCAAGTTGACTCAACTCGGCGAGAACCACGCGGTGCAGGTGGTCCCAGCCAGCGAGATGCGCAGCAAGCACGTAACTACACTGGACCAGGCGCGCCAGGAATTCGGCGTCAATCTCGGCCTGCGCGTCGATCTGCAGCGCTCCGGAGATCTGCTGAGGGTCACGTCCACCTTGTTGGACGCCAAGACCGGGCGCGTGCTGGCGGCGAAAAGCTTCGACGCCCCCCTCAGCGATCCTTTCAAGATCGAAGACGAGGTTGCCGACGGCGCGGCCGCCGCCCTGGGAGTCACACTTCGCCCCGAAGAGCGCCGGGAATTGGTGGAGCACGGCACCAATCTTCCCGAGGCCTACAACTACTACCTGCAGGCGCGCGGCTATCTGGACGTTCCCTTCAAGCCGGAGAACGCCAACAGCGCGATCACGCTCCTGGGAGAGGCGCTGAAACTGGACCCTAACTACGGAGCCGCCCGAGCGGAACTCGGCATGGCTTATTGGTGGAAATACGATTCCACTAAGGATAAGCGGGCGGTCGCGTTGGCGAGGGAAGCGTGCGCGAAGGCGGTGGGATCGGGCAACGCCGGCGCCGAAGGGCACATTTGTGTTGGCGTGGTTGCAAATGGCACAGGGCAGCACGAATTGGCCGCGGGCGAGTTTCAAAAGGCGGTGCAACTGGACCCCACGAATGATCGGGCATACACTGGGCTGGCGATCGCCGAAGAGCATTTGAACCGGCTGGACGAAGCGGAAAAGACCTTCCAGCAAGTCATCCAACTCCGGCCGCAACATGCCGGGGGCTACCTAAGTCTGGGAGCTTTCTATTTGCAGCAGCAACAGGCGGAAAAGGCGATCGATATGTTTTCCCGTGGCATCGCCGTGGCGCCCGACAGCTACCGGGGTTACAGCAATCTCGGGGCGGCGTATCTTTACCAGGCCAAGTACGCCGAGGCCATCCAACCGCTGCGGCAATCGATCGCGATTCGCCCGACTTCTGACGCGTACAACAATCTGGGCACCGCCTATCTCCGCTTGCGGCGCTTCCCGGATGCGATCGGTGCTTATCTGGAAGCAGTGAGGCTGAACGAGAACCAGTACGCGGTATGGGGCAGTTTGGCAGACGCTTACCACTACAGCGGCGATCAGGCTGCGGCAAAAGCGGCCTATGAGAAGGCGATCGGTCTTGCCAACAAGCAACTTGAAGTGAACCCGAAAGATGCCGAAGTGAACGGCGACGTCGCCGATTTCTACGCCATGCTCGGGGACCGGAAACACGCCTTGGCATTCCTGGACCAATCGCTGCGCTGGGGCCAAGGCGACAAGGATCTCCTATTCAATGCGGCGACGGTTTACCAGGACTTAGGGGAAAGCGATATGGCGCTGGAGTGGCTGAAAAAGTCGCTCGACGCAGGAGTTTCCGTGGCAACTGTACTTGAGACGCCCCTCTTTGACTCACTCAAGGACGATCCACGCTTCCTAGCTTTAGTACAGGGCCGAACCCATTGATTCAAATTACGGACGATTCAAATTACGGACGATCCAAATTACGGGTGATCCAGGTTACGGGCTTCATCTAACGTCAGATCAGAGGAGACTCAAATGGCAGCGAATCCGTTACCCAGCCCAAGAACAGAAGTGGCCACCTTCAGCGTCAACGCAGCGACGGTCACCAGCATCGGTCCGGCGGCGTCACACGATACCATTGACTGGAACGCCCCCAGCGGCGGCGGCAACATCGCCATTGCGGTATCAGCTGTAAACGGCGTGTTTCCCCTCGATGTAAATTCTTTTACCATTACGGCGGGTCTGAAACATCCCAGCACCGTCGAACCGAATGTTCCGGCCGGCGATTACCCGTTCTCTCGGAACGGAGTCGCAGGAATCGGAAAGATCATCGTCGGACAAGGCGCGCCGATGCGTGCGAAATAGCAGACAACGAGCCCAACAGCAGGATTGCCGCCAACGCGGCGGCGATCCTGCCTTGCCTGTGCCGCGCTTCCGGTTGTCGTGAACGTCGCTGAGGAAAACGATGCGCGCGGCAATTCCGTTCTACAATTATTTCCGCATCAATTTCCGCAACCTGGACCGCCCCGGCCGCTACTAGTGGCCGAAAAGCCGCTGCCAGAGCGGGAAGTGGCCTGGCTCCATAAACTGCGCAGGGTATTTTTCCAAATTGGGAGGCGCCGTCGCTCCCAGTTTCACTTTGAATGAAAGTCCTTGCACAACTCTGCTAAGATGTGTTGTCTTGATGGCTAAGACCCAGCATCCGAGCCGGTTTCGTCGTGCGGCTTTGGATGACCAAATGCTCTATAAGGTCGGGTCTCCCTCTGCCCATTGGCCCAGTGGGGGGGTAGGAGTGCGGTTTTGAACGACGCGGCGATTGGAAAAGGCGTGCGACGAAGGCGGAGCTGGTATCGGCGTCGTCTGCGCATGCAGCGCATCCTGGTCGCTGTCGTTGTAGGGACTGTGCTCGCTGGCGCGTGCTGGCAGAATGCGGCGCGCTGTTTTTCGTTGCCCTCCTGGCATGCTTCCCAGGCTTTGCCCGCCTCCTTTTGGATGCGGGGGAACGTCCACAACATTCTCGCTTTGATGGCGGCGCGCTCCGCCAAGGCCGCCAAGCCTCTGGCGCGGGTCCCGAGTGTCTACCCTTACTCGGTGGTACCCGGAGGCGTGAAGGATCCCGACGATCTCCGTTATGCGGCGTTGCGCGATTATGTAGTTCGCCGGCATTACGCCCAATTCGATTACAGCCACGCCCGTCTGGTGCGCGCCACCGAAGCCCGCGAAGTTTATCTTTCCTATCGCATTCGGGACAGAGTTTTCTGGACTCGCAGAAGAGTTCGCCTGCATCTCGGTGAACTGCTGCTGACCGACGGCAAGATCACGGCGCGAGCGCGTTGCGGCAACCAGATTTCCGATACGGCCAAGCCCGAAGTTTCCGACGAAGAGCCTGCCGAAGACGTTACGGAGCAGCCCGTAGCGGCGATCGAATCCGCACCGTCGTTCCCTGTCCGGCCCATGTTCGGCGCGTCCGACTTGCCCGCCGGCGCACCACTTGCCCCCAAGCTCGCCGCTGGATTCTTCTTTCCGTACGTGCCGGTCAGTGTGCCGATTCCATCCGGAGTTTGCTCTGCCGGCGAAATATACACTGAAGCACGCTGCCACAAACACAAGAAGCCAGTGATTCCCGAGCCTTCGACCCTGGTGCTGCTAGGTTCCGGGCTGACGTTAATCGCGTGGCGTTATCGAAAAACCGCCGTAGCCAAGGCCAAGTAGGAACGGCCGCCCCCGGCCCGCAGCCAAGCGCAACTCGGCAGGCGCCGGGCTGTTTGTATGTTCACGGGCTCGTAGTATTTGCCGAGTATAATTTCTGCCGAGTTCACCGTGACACGTTAGGCGGTGCAACTCGCACGTGCCCGCTGATTCGACGTTGATCGAAGCATGATTTGGCGTTCTCTCATCGAAGGTCCTTGGATCGTCTTCGTCGTCTACTGGGCCGTAAGCGCCCTGAAAACGCGCCGCACCGTCAGTCAGGAGTCCTTCGCCTCGCGTTACGGCGTCCTGTTTCTGGAAATTATTGGCTTTGTCCTGCTCTTCAGCGATGCGGCGGGAATCGGCGTTCTTGATCGTCGCATTTTTCCTCAGACCTACGCTCTCGCCGTCGCGGGCGTCGCCCTCACCTGGATCGGCATAGGAATCGCCCTGTGGGCCCGCTGGCATTTAGGACAGTATTGGAGCGCGAGGGTTACTCTCAAAGAGGACCACAAGCTCATCCGCACCGGGCCCTACGCGTATCTCCGGCATCCCATCTATTCTGGAATCGATCTGGCCGCAATCGGCGGAGCGCTCGCGATTGACCGCTGGCGGTGCGTCGCCGGAGTTGGCTTGATCATCCTGGGCTATTGGATCAAGGCAAGGAAAGAAGAATCCATGCTGTCGCAGCAATTCGGGGAAACTTTCAAAGAGCACTGCCAACACACCGGTTTCCTGATTCCAAAGTTTTAGGACTCAATCCGGGCCTCGCCTTTCGCGTTCCGCGTGCGCGATGTCACACGCCAGTGTTCACTTGTCCTTGAAGCCGGGCCACTTCGGCGTTAGTATTCGGTTTTGCTTTTATCATGACTGCTTCGAGGGCTCATGCCACAAAACTACGTTCCCATCTTTCTGTTCCTCGCCGTCGTCGGCATCCTGATGCCCGCGACGCTAATAGTAGCCTGGGTCGTCCGCACGCAAAGTCCCAACCGCGTAAAGTTGATGCCTTATGAATGTGGCATTGATCCGTATGACAGCGCGCGCGGACGGTACACCATTCGCTTTTACATCATCGCCATCCTGTTTGTGGTCTTCGACGTGGAAACAATCTTCCTGTTTCCCTGGGCGGTGAAGTTCAGGGCGCTCGGTGTTTTCGGGCTGATCGAGATGCTGGTCTTTCTCGGCATCCTGATCGTGGGCTACGTATGGATCTGGAAGAAGGGCGCGCTCGAATGGGTATGAGTGCCTCGGCTCCAAATCCAGCCAATCCAAATTCGGCGGGTCCGGATGAGACCTTCACCGCGAGCCGCTGGACTAAGGGAAACCGATGGTTTCCGACGCGCATCGTGGTCAACCCGCTGCGCGTGAGCCGCGTCAAGAGGCGTTTGTTCGGCAGCAACGAGGAAAGCATTTCGATTTCCCAAGTCGCGTCGGTGAAGATCTCGACGGGTATCTTTTGGTCGGACATTCTGATTGAGTCGACCGGGGGCACGGATCCGATCGCCAGTCACGGCCATCGCAAGGCCGACGCGGTGCGCATCCGCGATTTGGTCGAAGGCTTGCAGGCGGCCCGGCGCTAGCAGCGCCTGCCTGCAGAGACAGGGCTCGCCCCGTCTCTGGAGTGATGCTGGGCATTGTGACGGCGGTCACTGACGGTGATGCGACCAGATGCTAAAAGTGAAAGTTTCCTAACAGAGCGGCTTTTGTAACGATAGACCCCAGAATGGCCGAGGACGTCAAAACGCCAGCTCCACCACCGCCGCCGGAAGGTGAGAAGAAGCCGACGGCGGAAAAGCCCGTAGCGGCAGCGCCCGCGACGCCTGCTGCTCCCGCCAAGCCCGCCGTTCCCGCCGCCAAGCCTGCCGCCCCCGCCAAGCCCGCTGGTCCAGTCCCGATGCCTTGGACCTCGCCGATGGTTGAAAAATACCGCAGCCAGTATGGCTCGGGCCTCGACCCGCTGACTTATCTGGGACAGAACTACCTTGCGGTTGACCGCTCGCTGATCCCCGACATCCTGCGCCTGCTGCGCGACGAGGAGCAGTTCGACTACTGCGTCGATATCACCGCCGTGCATTATCCGAAGCGCGAAAAACCATTCGACGTCGTATGGATCCTCTATTCTTTCCCGCGCAATGAGCGAGTGCGCGTGAAAACACAAATCGCCGACGGCGCTTCCCTCCCGTCGAGCGTCCCCATTTGGCCGACCGCCAACTGGCTGGAGCGCGAAGTCTATGACATGTTCGGAATTAGGTTCGACGGACATCCCGATCTGAAGCGCATCCTTCTGCCCGACGGCTGGAAAGGCTACCCGCTGCGCAAAGATTACGGCATTCTGCAGCAGGACCAGGAATGGGTGCAGATCAACCTGGGAATCGAGAGCGGACAATGAGCGATCGCAAGAACGACAGCACGAACGACCTCTCGACCCACTCGCTTTCCAACCTCGATCTCGAAACTCCCGAGAAGCCTTATCTCGATTCGAACGAACTCATCATCAACATGGGACCGCAGCATCCGGCGACGCACGGCGTGCTGCGGGTCATCCTGAAGCTCGACGGCGAAAAAGTTCTCGGCACCGAGTGCGTCATCGGATATCTGCACCGCGGCGTAGAAAAGATCGGCGAGAACCGCACCTACGCGATGTTCAATCCCTACGTCGACAGGATGGACTATTGCGCCGCCGTGTCGAATGGGCTGGGCTACTGCGAAGCGGTCGAGAAATTGATGAACGTGGAGGCGCCGCCGCGCGCGCAATACATTCGCGTGATCCTGACCGAACTGAATCGCATTGCCAGTCACCAGCTTTGGCTGGGCACGCACGCGCTCGATATCGGAGCCATGACGCCGCTGTTCTACACCTTCCGCGACCGGGAGGAGATCCTGAAGATTTTCGAAAGGTACTGCGGCGCGCGCCTGACCACGCATGCCTTTCGCATCGGCGGCTGCCAGTATGAGACTTACGCCGGCTTCGAAAAGGACGTAAAGAATTTCCTGACCTTCTTCGCGCCCAAAATCGACGAATACGAAGCGCTGCTGACCACGAACCGCATCTGGCTGGAGCGAACCAAGAATGTCGGCGTAATCTCCGGCCCCGATTGCATCGCTCTCGGCGTAACCGGACCGGTACTGCGCGCCAGCGGCGTGAAGTGGGACGTGCGCAAGGCCCAGCCCTACGCCAACTACTCTAAATTCGATTTTGAAATCCCGGTCGGCACCAACGGCGACACTTACGACCGGTACCTGGTCCGCATGCAGGAGATGCGCCAGTCGATGCGCATCGTTGAGCAAGCGGTCAACGGCATCCCGGAAGGCCCCATCATGGGCAAAGTGCCCAAGGTGATCAAGCCGCCAGTGGGCGAAATCTATCATTCGATCGAAGCGCCCAAGGGCGAACTCGGATACTTCATTGTCAGCGACGGCTCGACCCAGCCCTACCGCTTGCGCGTGCGTCCGCCCTCGTTCGTCAATCTGCAGGCGCTCGACCTTATGGTGCGCGGCGCGCTGGTGGCCGACGTGGTTGCCGTCATCGGCACGTTTGACATCGTGCTCGGCGAGGTGGACCGCTGATGCCCAATTTCATCACCTCCTATCTCGGCAGCAAGGTGACCCCCGGCGAAGCGGGGAACCAGTTCTGGGCGCTGATTTATGTGTTCATCATCTTCGCGGGAGTGGCGCTGACCGTGATGTGGCTCTTGAACTGGGTCGAGCGCAAGGCGCTGGCGCACTTCCAGATTCGCCTCGGCCCCATGCGCACGGGCCCGCACGGATTGCTGCAGCCGTTCGCCGACGCGCTCAAGCTGATTCTCAAAGAAGACATCATCCCCGCCCAAGCTGACCAGTTCGTCTTCTGGGTCGCGCCCATGATCGGCCTGCTGGCGTCGTTCACGGTTTATACCGTGATTCCGTTCGGCCCTTCGCAGGCGGTGAGCGACATGAACATCGGCATCCTGTTTATGCTCGGTGTCTCCTCGCTCGGCGTGCTCGGCATTGTGGTCGCGGGATGGGCTTCGAACTCGCACTATCCGCTGATCGGCGCGCTGCGGTCGAGCGCGCAGATGGTGTCTTATGAAGTCGCCATGGGACTGGCCGTCGTCTCCGCGATTCTGATGACCAGCATGAACGCAAGCGGCACGGGCACGCTGAGCATGCTCGGAATCGTCCGGGCGCAGCAGCAGCAGGGGATCTGGTTCATCTTTAAATTCTTCCCGCTCGGCTTCATCGCGTTTGCGATTTTCGCTATCGCCATGGTCGCCGAAACCAACCGCACGCCCTTTGACCTGGCCGAAGCGGAATCGGAACTGACCGCCGGATATCACACTGAATACAGCGGGCTGCGCTGGTCTCTGTTCATGCTCGCCGAATATGCGGCCATGATTGCTGTTTCTTCGATTGCGGTTGCGCTGTGGCTCGGCGGTTGGATGCATCCGTTCCCGAACTTGCTGAGCAGCCCGGCGTGGGAGTTTATCTTCTCGCTCTGTCCCGGCCTCACGTTCGTTGGTCTGGCGGCGATTGCTTTTATTGGCGCGGCGCGTATGCCGTCGTATTCCTTCTTCAGGATCCAGCGCCTCGGCCTCGCGGTATTTGCGGCGGTGCTCGGCTTCGTCGCGCTCCTGCTGCTGGTGATCGCGGTCGCCGGCCGTTCCGGGGACACGAGCCTGGCGGCCAGATTCCGCGAAGGCATCGACTACGTATATTGGTTTTTGCTCAAAGTCGCCGTCTTTATTTATCTGTTTATCTGGTATCGCGCGACGTGGCCGCGCTACCGCTTTGACCAGTTGATGAGGATCGGATGGAAAGTGATGTTGCCGATCTCGCTCGGCGTGCTTATGTTGACCGCCATCGTGGGGGTGATCGTTTCATGAACCCTGCGCTGAACACCGCTGTCAATGCCGGCATGGCCCCGGTCGCGACGCCGTGGTTCTTTTATGTCCTGGCGGGACTGGCTATCGCCAGTGGCGTGGCGGTCATCACGCGGCGGAACGCGGTGCATTCCGCGCTTGCGCTGATCGTGACCCTGCTTTCGGTGGCGGGACTCTACTTGATGTTGTATGCCCCGTTCGTTGCCGGCGTGCAGATCATCGTTTACGCGGGCGGAATCATGGTGCTGTTTCTGTTCGTGATCATGCTGGTGAACGTCGAACGCGCGTCCAAAGACCGGCGGTTCAATCGCATCTGGCCGGTGGGATTGGCGGCGGCGTGCGCGTTGCTGGCGCTGTTTGTGTCCGTGTTCATAAAAGGCAAGGCGTTGTTTCCGGATCGCGGAATGACGCTGCCCGAGTCGTCGAACACGCAGCAGATCGCCGCGCTGCTCTACGGAGAAGCCGGCAGGATGGGTCAATATACGTTCGCCTTCGAGATCGCCTCGCTGCTGTTGCTGGTGGCCATACTCGGGGCGGTAATTATGACGAAGAAAAAGATCTGAAACGTGGAGGGACGGGCGTCTTGCGAGCCTGCCCTGAGCGCAGTCGAAGGGTCCGCCGGGCGGGGACGCCCGGCGCTCCACCGACTGAGAACTGCGAACCTATGGCCGAGATCACTACGCTCCACTATCTCGTCGTCGCGGCGGCACTGTTCGTGCTGGGTGTGATCGGTGTGCTTACACGCCGTAACGTGGTGATTGTGCTGATGTCGATCGAACTGATTTTGAACGCGGTGAACCTGAACCTGGTGGCGTTCTCGCGCATATGGGGAAACCTGCATGGGCAGTTGTTCGCGATCTTTATCGTAGTAGACGCCGCCGCCGAAGCCGCCGCCGGCCTCGGCATTTTGATCGCCTTCTTCAGGAATAAAGAGACGATCAATGTGGATGAGATTGATTTGTTGAAATGGTAGCAAGGCCGCTGTTCGCTGTTTGCAGGTGGCTCGAGCGAAAGGCCGAGAGCTTACAGCGAACGACGAATAGCGAACCGACGACTAACGACATGTTCTTTCTAGACCACATCTGGCTCATCCCGCTCTTGCCGGCCTTCGGGGCCGCGGTGATGTTCTTTTTCGGGCGGCGACTGCAGAAGGCCACGGTTAACGCGGTCTGCGTTGGCGTGGTCGTGCTGGCGTTTCTGTTTGGCTGCTGCGCAGTTTGGCAGTATACGCAATGGGCCGCGACGCCAGAGCATTTCCACCAGCCGTTCCAGAAAATTGTTTATACCTGGCTGGGCAGCGGCGATGGGCATCTGAACTTCGTTAAGCGCGACGGCTCGCTTGCCTCCTTCAACGTTGACGCCGGGTTCCTGCTGGATCCGCTTTCTTCTATCTGGCTGCTTTTCGTGACCGGCGTGGGCATGCTGATCCACATTTACTCCACCGGATACATGGCGCACGAAGGCGGCTACTACCGCTTTTTTGGGTACATGAACCTGTTCATGTTTACCATGCTTACGCTCATCCTGGCGAACAACTATATGGTTCTGTTCGTGGGATGGGAAGGCGTGGGCTTGTGCTCGTATCTGCTGATCGGTTTTTACTTTCATCGTAACTCTGCTTCGACCGCTGCCAACAAGGCGTTCATCGTGAACCGCATCGGCGATGCCGGATTCATTCTTGGCGCGCTCACGCTGGTCTGGTATCTGGGGTCGTTTCGCTTCACTGACATCAACGCGCTGGCGCGGAGTGGGCATTTCGCAATCGGCGATCCCGTGCTCACGGCCGCCGCCCTGCTGCTGTTCGTCGGAGCCTGCGGCAAGTCGGCGCAGATTCCTCTTTATGTGTGGCTGCCCGATGCCATGGAAGGCCCCACCCCGGTTTCGGCCCTGATCCACGCTGCAACCATGGTAACGGCGGGCGTGTATATGGTAGCCCGTTCGAATGCCGTGTTCGTGCTGGCGCCGACGGCGATGAAAACCGTGGCCATCATTGGCGCGCTCACCGCCGTGTTTGCCGCGTCCATTGGACTGGTGCAGAACGACATCAAGCGCGTGCTAGCCTACTCCACTGTCTCGCAACTGGGATACATGTTCCTGGCGCTGGGCGTGGGCGCTTTTGCCGCGGGCGTTTTCCATGTGTTTACGCACGCGTTTTTCAAGGCGCTGCTCTTCCTTGGCTCGGGCTCGGTGATTCATGCCATGAGCGGCGAGCAGGACATGCGCAACATGGGGGACTTGCGAAAACGCATTCCGATCACTTTTGCGACGATGTTCATCGGCATGCTGGCGATCGCCGGGATTCCGGGGCTGGCTGGATTTTTTTCGAAAGATGAAATCCTGTGGCAGGCCTGGGCCTCGGAGGCGTTCGCGTATCACATCCTGTGGTTCATCGGTTTCTTCACAGCGCTCATGACCGCGTTTTATATGGGCCGGCTGATCTATCTGACTTTCTATGGCCAGCCGCGGATGAGCCACGAGGTTGAGCATCATGTGCACGAGTCGCCGAAGTCGATGACCGTGCCGCTGGTCATTCTTGCGATTTGCTCGATTGGGGCCGGATATCTCGGCGTTCCGCACAGCTTGATGGGCTCGAATCGATTCGAGAAATTCCTGGAGCCGGTTTTTGCCAAGGAAGCTCCCCTCATGCGGGCGGAAGAGCCGGCGCAATTGGCGGCCGGCAAAAAAGAAGAAGAGCATACCGATCCCATGGAATACGGTCTGATGGGCCTCTCGGTGTTGGCGGCCATCGTGGGACTCGGAATGGCTTACCGCTCGTACGCGAAGGCTGGCAAAGACTACGTCGAGCCCATTGCCGCCGCTGCTCCGCCGCTCTACACCGTGCTCTACAACAAGTGGTTTGTTGACGAAGGCTACGACTACCTTTTCACCGGACGCCGCAAGATTGGCGACATCCGGCTGGGCGTTATGGGCGCGGGCGAAGCCTCGTCATGGTTCGATGCCAAGATCATTGACGGAGCCGTCAACGATGTTGGCTGGGTGACTCGCGCTGTTGCCACGCTTTCGACCTGGTGGGATAAGTGGATCATCGACGGCGTTGGCGTAAACGGTCCCGCCATTCTTGCGCGAATGATCTCTTATCCGACGCGACTGTTCGAATGGGGATTAGTGCAGTGGTACGCACTGGTCATGGTCGCGGGACTACTTGGATTTGGCCTGTATTACGTGTGGAAGTGAAATGCCGGCTCTTAGCTATTGGCTCCAGCTGTTAGCTGGACGCTAAAGGCCAAGAGCTAACAGCTAAGAGCTCTTATGCAGAGTCATATACTTTCGATTATCCTCTTCACGCCGCTCGTGGGAGCGTTCGTTCTCCTGTTCCTCCCAAAGGAGAACAAAGACGCGATCCGCTGGACTGCGAACATCTTCGCTCTCGCCGGTTTCCTGATCTCGCTGCCGCTGGTGCCCATGTTCTGGGCGCAGCGCTTCTTGCCCGGCTTCAAGTTCCTCGAGGGCACGCCGAACAACTGGATCCCCTCGATTGGCGCGGGTTACAACCTCGGCATTGACGGAATCTCGTTTCTGCTGATCATGCTGACCACGCTGCTCGGCTGGATCTCGATTCTCTCTTCGTGGACCGCCATCGAGATCCGGGTGAAGGAATATTACGTTTGGTTCCTGGTATTGCAGACGGGAATGCTCGGCGTCTTCATGGCGCTCGATTTTTTCCTCTTCTTCGTTTTCTGGGAGGCGATGCTGGTGCCGATGTATCTGCTGATCGGCATCTGGGGCGGCCCGCGCAAACTTTATGCGGCCATCAAGTTCTTCCTCTACACACTTCTGGGCTCCGTGCTGATGCTGTTGGGCATCCTGTTCCTCTACTTCCATCACCACGCGGTTACTGGCATCTTCACCTTCAGCATTCCCGAGCTTTATAAGACGGCGCCGATGATTCCGTTCCAGACCGCCATCTGGCTTTTCGTCGCCTTCTTTATCGGGTTCGCCATCAAGGTTCCGATGTTTCCCTTCCATACTTGGCTGCCGGATGCGCACGTCGAAGCGCCCACCGCCGGCTCCGTGATTCTGGCTGGCGTTCTGCTGAAGATGGGAACGTACGGATTCGTCCGCTTCTCGCTGCCATTCTTTCCCGCAGTCGTGTCGCATCCCAAGGTGCAAGGTTGGGTAATCTTCCTCTCGCTGGTTGGCATCATCTATGGCGCGCTGGTTTCGCTCATGCAAAAGGACATGAAGAAACTGGTGGCGTACTCGTCCGTCAGCCACCTGGGTTTCTGCACGCTGGGAATCTTTGTGCTGAATTCGGCGGGCGTGACCGGCTCGGTGCTGCAGCAGATCAACCACGGCATTTCGACCGGCGCACTCTTCTTGATCGTCGGCATTCTCTATGAGCGGCGGCACACCCGCGAGATCGTGGAGTATGGCGGCATCTCGAACGTGATGCCGCTCTACGCGACCATCACCATGATTATGTTCCTCTCGTCGATGGGATTGCCGTTGCTGAATGGATTCGTCGGCGAGTTCACGATCCTGCAGGGAGCGTTCACCGCGAACTGGAGATGGGCGGCGTGGGCGGCGCCGGGCGTGGTACTGGCGGCGGCTTATTTGCTCTGGCTCTATCAGCGCGTCTTTTTCGGTACGGTGACGAATCCCAAGAATGAAAAGCTGCACGATCTGACGCCGCGCGAAATCCTGACGTTTGCGCCGCTGATCATCATGGCGTTATGGATCGGGCTTTATCCCAAGCCGTTTTTCCAGATCCTCGAACAACCGGTCAACCAGCTTGTGCAGACGATTCATAACAACTCCTACACCAACGCCAACGCGCCGGTGAGTGCGCAGGTTGCGCCGGCGCCAGCTCCCCCGGTGCCCGTTGCCGTCGCAGCGAAAGCGAGCAACTAAGTGCGAGGCCTCTCACCAACTGATTACCGGTTGATGTTGCCGATGGTGGAACTTACCATTTTTGCGCTCGGCATTCTGTTGATTGACCTGATGATTCCGCGGGGATGGAAATGGGTCAACGCCGTGGGCGCCTTTGTGGGCGTGCTGTTTGCGGCTTTGTGCACCTGGCAAATTCAGTCGACGCTGCCGCCAGGGGGCTCGTTGGGGTTTTATAACTCGCTGCTTGTCGATCGCTTCGCCGTCTATTTCTGGTATCTGTTTCTGGGCGGAGCGGCGATCTCGATCCTGATGTCGGTGCACTATCTCGACGTGGAAGATGAACACCACGGCGAGTATTATGCGTTGCTGCTGCTTTCCGTGGTGGGCATGATGTGCATGGCGGCGGGAATCGACATCGTGCTGCTCTTCATCGGGCTCGAGCTGATGGCGATTTCCACGTATGTGCTGGTTGGTTTTTTGCGCCGCGACCGGCGCTCCAATGAAGCGGCCTTGAAGTATCTGCTGCTCGGAGCATTTTCGTCGGGCATCTTTGCCTACGGCCTCTCGCTGTGGTACGGACTTTCCGGCGGCACCAACCTGGCGGTGATAAGGCGCGCGATCTCGGCGCTGAATCCGCACAATCCGGTGGTGGTGATCGCGCTGCTGACGACCATGGTGGGATTGCTGTTCAAGATCGCGGCCGTTCCATTTCATCAGTGGGCGCCGGACGCTTACGAAGGCGCGCCCACCTGCATTACCGGTTTCATGTCGGTGGCGGTGAAAGCGGCGGCCTGGGCGCTGCTGCTGCGCATTCTAGTGTTTGGGTTGTGGCCGCTGCGCTCGATTTACACGCCGATTATTGTCATCGTCTCCATCGCCACCATGACCGGCGCGAACTTCGCCGCACTCACGCAGACAAACACGAAACGGCTGCTGGCTTACTCCTCGATTGCGCACGTCGGATACATGCTGCTGGCATTTGTAGCCATGGGAACCTCGCTGCCCGGCAGCCCGGGCTTTAACGACGGCTTCAAGGGAATCCTGGTCTACTTGCTCGTCTATACGTTCATGAACCTGGGTGCGTTCGCGGTGATCACGTCGTTGCGGCAGCGCAACGTGATTGGCGACGAACTCGACGACATGGCAGGGCTCTATCAGCGCGCTCCGGTCGAAGCCGTGCTCATGCTGCTGTTCCTGCTGTCGCTCGCCGGCATTCCGCCCGCCGCCGGGTTCCTGGGGAAGTACTACATCTTCCTGAGCCTGATCGAAAGCGGACACTACGCCCTGGCCTCGCTCGGCGTGCTCTACTCGCTGTTCGGACTTTATTACTATCTGAAGATTGCCAATTCCATGTTGATGCGCGCCCCGATGGAGACCGAACGACTACCCGTCAGCCTCGGAATGCGTTGTGCGGTGGGCGTAACCGCGCTGGCGACGATCGTGATCGGAGTTTATCCGGAGCCGTTCATCCGCGGCGTCAATTGGTCGCTGAATATTGCGCAGTCGCCGCATGTCGCGGCGTTGATCAAGTAGAACAGGTAGCAGGTCCAAGGTCTCAGGTCCCAGCCAAAGCGTCCGCTTTTCTATGATGGATTCACGCTAAGAGCCAACAGCCAAGAGCTGGGGTAGAATTCCCTCGCATGCCTGAGCGTTCCAATCCCCCGGAGAAGAAAGATCCGATCGTCTCGCTCGCTCGCTATTCCGAGATGGGATTTATTATCCCGGCGGCGATTCTGCTGGGGTTCTTTCTGGGCAAACTGGCCGATTACTGGCTGCATACTAAGTGGCTCTATCTGGTCGGGCTGTTGTTCGGGGCGGTGGTTGGATTTTGGCAGATGGTCCGTATGGCCTTCGGCGCTTTCAAAAAAGATGAATGATAAGGATAAGGAACATCTCGATCAGCCCGTGGACGCTCCGCCTGCGGAGCGTCTCCATGAAAGCATAAGTCATGAGCGCATCATTCCCCGCGTGCTGCGGCACATGCTGGTGGTGAGCGTTCTGCTGCTGGGGCCGGCGTTCTGGTTTTACGGTTGGGCCGGGTCGATTGGGTTTGCCTTCGGAGCCGCGGTTTCCTACGTCAATTTCCGCTCGCTGACGCGCGGCGTCGAAGGCCTCGCCGATCGCATCGTCAACCGGAATAGTCGGGAGAAAGGCGGCTGGATCATCCTGCGCTTCGTAGTGCGCTACGGGTTGGTCGGGGCCGTTGCCTATGCTATATTCAAGAGTTCTCCCCTGGCGTTTCGCGGCTTTCTGTGGGGCTTGTGTGTGCCGGTGGCGGCCCTGATGGCCGAGGCGGTGTGGGAAGGATACGCCGCTTTATGGCGGGCATCATAGTTAATGTTTGTCATCCCGAGCAAAGCATAGGGATAGCAACTCCAAAGTCTGAAAATGGAACAACTGACTTTTACCGCACTTCTAAATCGTCTATTTGGCCCCGCCGTCTTGGCGTTTCTACAAGCGCTGCATATTCATCCCAAGCATCCGGCGACTCCGATATCGAACAGCTTCGCGATGGAACTGCTAGTGGTGCTGCTGCTCACGCTATTTTTTATTGCCGTGCGCGTGCGGCTTTCGGTGGAGCGGCCGGGCGCACTGCAGCACACGATGGAGTTTATCGACGGTCTCGTCAATAACATGGCCAGCGAGACGATCTCGAATCATCCGGAAAAATATGTCCCGTATCTGACCGCGCTGGGGCTGTTCATCTTGAGTTGCAATCTGCTTGGATTGGTGCCGGGACTGGAATCGCCGACGGCGGTGCCGATCGTGCCGCTGGGATGCGCGCTGTTGACTTGGGTCTACTACCATTATCACGGACTAAAAGAGAACGGCGCCATCGGATATTTGAAGCACTTTATAGGGCCGCAAGAGGGCATGCCGCTGGCTGTCCGGTTATTCCTGCCGATCCTGGTGTTCCCCATCGAGGTGTTCAGTCATGCGGCCCGCATTCTGTCACTTACTGTCCGTCTTTTCGCCAACATGTTCGCGGGCGAGATGGTGACACTGGTTTTTTTCTCGCTGGTGCCGCTGGGCCTTCCGATTGTGTTTGAGGGTCTGCACGTCGGCGTGTCGCTTATTCAGACGTATATTTTTGTGCTGCTCCCTTGCGTTTATCTGGGAGAGGCGGTGGCACATGAGCACTAAAAGAAGGTCTCAGGTCTTGGGTGTCAGGTCTCAGAAATTCGACGGCTAGGTTTTCCTGAGACCTGAGACCTTGTACCTGACACCTGCCCTTCAGTGTGAGGGCGCCGGCTCACTCGGGCACGGCGTCAACCACCCACTGGGAGCAATTCATATAAGGAGAAGCAAAATGCGGAAAATCGTAATGTTGCGGAAAATCGTAATGTTGTTGTTCGTGATGATGATGTTCTCAGTGCTGGCTGTCCCGGCGTTCGCGCAGACGGGCGCTGGCGGGGCTGGTTCAACCAACTGGGTGGCAATCACTTCTGGTTTTGCCATCGCCATCGCTTCGGGTTTGGCGGCGCAGGGCCAGGGGCGTGCCGCGTCGTCGGCTTGCGAAGCGCTCGGGCGCAATCCCGCCGCCCGCGCCGGCATCCAGGTGGCGCTGATTCTGGGTCTGGCTTTTATTGAGTCGCTGGTGTTGTTCGCGCTCGTGATTATTTTCGTGAAGGTCGTGTAAGGCGCTCTAAGCTTTATCGGAACCCACTCCTCGCAAAGTTCGCAAGGAGTGAGCTCCGCTTGATTCGCGAAAAAGCCCCTGCATGAGCAGGGGCTTTTTCTTGGGGCGGAATCGGTACTTCCTGAAAGCTGATTGCTCCTCTAAACCTTTCGTGCGCCGTCCCAGTCGGCGGAGCGATTCTCAGGGACTCTTTGCAAGGCCTCGACCAGTATGCGCCGGAGGCGGTAGCGGCTGTCGAGGTCCATGCTGACGAACTCGAAACCGATTTCATTGACGCGGGCGCGGCGCAGGAGAACCTCGCCGCGGATTTTCTTGACGCCCAGAGAAATTTCGACGTGGGCCTCGGAGCCGACGCGGAGATTGTCACTGCGCGTGCCCATGCCACCGCCGAGACTCATCTCACGCATGACGATGTTCGACTTTCCCCAGGAACTCGAAAGAGTGGCGGAGAGCGCACGCGGCAGGACGATGCGTTCGTAGCGGCGCTGGCGGACCCAGGGACATCCCGGACCGGAATCGAGGGGAGCGATGGCGAGTTCGCCGGATTCGAGGCCGCTTTCGGCAAGCGCCTGGGTGCCGTGGCGGGGATCAATCTTGGAGAGCGCCTGAATGGCGGCGATTCTCAATTCGCGGTGCTGGCTGTAACCGAAAAATTTCTTGTCGTCAACGATGGAGCGCAGAACCGGGACGGCCTCGTTCTCGCGCAAACGGCCGAGCGATTCGATGGCTTTCAGTTGCACGAACGGGGGACGATTCTGAGCTTCGCCGGCGGCGGCGAGCGCGATCAGGCTGGAACTGGCGCTGCGGTCCTGGCTCATGCCGATCTCGTCAAGGGCCTCGGGCACGATGTGGGAATCGAGCAGTTCGAGCAGTTCGAGCAGGGTGCGTCCGCGGTCGGGCGCGGCGCCGAAAGCGATCTGGCGAACGATGACGTCTTGATAGAAGCGGTTGAACTCGCCCATGCGGGAGGGCAGCAACTCCAGCAGCGTGCTCACCGCGAGGCGGCTCAACAGGCCGACGGTAGAGGCAGCCTGGCGAGGCTGGCCGGTGCGCAGAATGTCGCGCAGATCGTCGAGGCCGGGTTGTCCGAGTTCGCCGACGAGTTCGACAATGCGATCGCATTCGACGCGTTTTTGGGCGCGGAAGAAGCGGTCGGCGAGGTGTTCGACGGAACTTCTCGGAAGCTGCTGCAGGACGTTGACTAAATCCTCCGGCACCTGATCGGCGTTGATGGCTTCCTCGATCATCTCGGGCAGGCGATTTTCGATGCCGACGCGGGAGCGGAGATCCTGCACCAGGGTGGGGCGTTGCTGCGCGATGCTCTCGAACGAGGTGCAGAGTTCGGCGACGGCTTTGTATTTTTTGCAGGTGCAGGCCTCCTGCCCGAAACGGGCGAAGGCGGCGCTCAGCAGGCTCTGGATCTCGGGATCGTTTTCCTTGCCTAGTTTCTCGCCGATCTGGGCGAGGGCAGTGGGCATGACTTCGTCCGGCGCGCTGGCATAGAGGTCGGCGAGTTGAGCCAGTCCGATGGCGGTCTTGCGGCGGGGTTCGGCATCCTTGGCGTCGAGGCCAGTGCAGTAGTTGGAAAGAATTTTAGCGGCGATCTCGTTGTCGTCACGATCAAAAAGGATTTCGACGAACTGGCGAATGTTGCGGGGCGGCACGCACGCGGCTTCGTTGGAGAGCAGAACGCTTTTCTTGCCAGCTTCCGGAATCTCGGCCCAGAACATCCGGTCGAGAATGTCGGCGTGGGACTCAACCAGAATGCCGGCCTTGGACATCTTATCTTCCTGCACGCGCAGAATCTGACGGAGCGTATCCATCTGCCGGCTCATGTGGTCCATCATGTCGTGGACGGCATTGACCTTGACGTCCCCCCGCTGGTAGCGGTCGAGAGCGAATTTGATGGCCATGCTTTCGGCCGCCTTCATCAGAAGCGGTGTGTCATTCCCTTCGTTGGTGACGTTCTGAGAAGCCTGCGCAGCTAGTCCTTCAAGCAACTGGGCGAGATTCACTTTGGCGCCTTCGGGTACCTTGCTCAGTTCCGCCGCGAGATTTTCCTGAGAACCGTTCGGATCCTGCATCGCCTGCCCAAAATGAGTGAGCAGGCGAATCGTCTGGATGACTTCCTCTTCCTGCAAGGGAACGACGCCGCCCGTCCATGCTCCGCCGGAACCCGATCCAGCAGCGCCGGTAAAACCGGGAATAGGGATGGTTGGGACGCTGCCTAGGGGCGCGCCGCCGGGCACACCGCCCGCGCTCGCTCCCTGGGCGGCAGCGATCAGCTGCAGAAGTTTCTGAGGGTCATTGAGCCACTGCTTGGCCTCGGGGCCGAGGGCTTGGACGGCGAGTTGCGCCGCCATGGAATACTCGCCGGTTACAGGATCGGCGGCCACGAACTTGACTTCGTTGATACGGATGGAGGAATCCTTGTTGTCGCCGAGAGTTTCCTTGAGCTGCTTGGCGAAGTCCTGTGCTTTGGAGCCGCCCAGGGCAAAAGCCCGGACCAGCCGGGTGAAGTCCTCGAGCGTGACCTTGTTCGAAAACAGGATGCTGGAAAGTCCCGCGGCGGTCAGCAACTGTGCGAAACTGCGCTCCGCCTGGCCGGCTTCGAGCGGGATCCCGTCGAGAAGAAGTTTGTTGTCGGAGACGCCGAGCAGAAAACCAGTGTCACCGCTTTTGGGCAGCGCCTGTTGGAGTTCGCTCCAGGCGGTCTCGAACTGGCCTTCGGTGCGTTTATGGGTCACTCCGTAGAGCCGGGTGTATTTGATCAAAATATTAAGGCTGTGGAGGAAAGACCGAGCGGACGCACTGCGACCGGCATCGGTTTGGGCGGCATTAACGATAACAGCCTCCTTCGGGTACTGGAGTCGTCGCAACCAAGACTAAGCGGGAACGTGACTTAATGCACGATTACGGAGGTAATTGGGGAGGCGAGGATTGGGCGCGGGAGGCTGTACGGAAGGACAGGTCCTTTCGGATGCGGCGCGCTACACTAGTGGCGCGGGCGCGTGATTGTTATGTCGATCCAAGCTTGCTGGGGAAGAGCCGGGCGTCCCCACGCGGCGGGAGCCCTTCGACTTCGCTCAGGCAGGCGGGCGAGACGCGTATCTACGGGAAAGTCTGATGAAGATCGGCGTGCTTTTTTTTGGAATATTGAAGGACGTGGTAGGACGATCGGCCGAGACGGTTGATCTGCCGGAAGGGGCGCGCGCGCGGGAAGTGCTCTTCTATTATGCGCGAGAGGTTCCGCAGTTTGAAGCGATGGCGCCATCGCTGGCGATTTCGGTGAATCAGGAATATTCGGGAGCGGACCGGGTGCTGCGAGAGGGCGATGAAGTGGGGCTGCTGCCACCGGTGAGCGGCGGGGCGGCGGAAGACGGCGAAGTGCCGGGCGAAGTTCGGATTGTCCGCGAGCGGATTGATACGGAGGCTGTGGTTGGGCGGCTGCAGCGGCCGGAGGATGGCGCGGCGGTGATTTTCGACGGCGTGGTGCGGGACAACACGCGTGGGCGGCGCACGCTCTATCTGGATTATGAAGCCTATGAGGCGATGGCGCTGAAGCAGATGGAATCTCTGGCGGCAGAGGCGCGGGCGCGTTTTGGGGTGCGAGGCGCGTCGATCGTCCACCGACTGGGGCGGCTGGAGATTGGCGAGACGAGCGTGCTGATCGTGGTGGCTGCGGCGCATCGGGACGCGGCCTTTGACGCCTGCCGGTGGATCATTGACACGCTCAAGAAGACGGTGCCGATCTGGAAGAAAGAATACTTTGAAGATGGAGCGGTGTGGGCTGCCGGTGAGCCGTTTCCGAAGAAATTCGACGGCAGCGAGACCCAGCGGTAGAGCAGCTTGCATCCAAATGATTGACTCTCAAATGCAGCGCATCCGACAGGTCTTATTCGTCCTCCTCTCGTTCGTCCTCCTCTGGTTCGTCCTCCTCTCGATCATTTATGCCACCCCGGCAATACTGGCGCAAGAGCCCGAAACGACCTTCAAGGTCGACGTGAAGCTGGTCAACGTGTTCGTGACGGTGACGGACGCACGCGGGGCTCCGGTGGCCAACCTGCAGAAAGAAAATTTTGTACTGAAGGAAGATGGCAAAGAGCAGAAGATCGCGATCTTCGGCCGGGAATCGGCGCTGCCGCTGTCGATTGTGCTGGCCGTGGATACGAGCCTGAGCACCAGAAAAGATCTGCCGCTCGAACTGATCTCGGCGCGCAAGTTTGTACACGCGATTGTACGGCCGCAGGACGGACTGTCGCTGTACAAGTTCGCCGAGGAAGTGAGCGAGTTGGTGCCGTTCACATCCGATTTGAAAAAGATCGACGCCGGAATCGACCGGGTGCGCAATGGCTCGGCGACGGCGCTTTACGACGCGATTTTTCTGGGCTCGCGGGCGCTCAGCCGCCGCCAGGGAAGAAAAGTGCTGGTGGTGATCACCGACGGCGGAGACACGATGAGCCAGGTAGATTACAAAGAAGCGCTGCGCGCGGCCCAGGAGGCGGAGGCGATTATTTATAGCATCATCATCGTGCCCATCGAAGCGGATGCAGGACGGGATACCGGAGGCGAGCACGCCCTGATTCAGATTTCAACGGACACCGGCGGGAAGTATTATTACGCCACCTCGCTGCCGCAACTCGACGACGCGTTCCGCCAGATCAGCGACGAGCTGCGGACGCAGTATCTGCTGGCCTATTATCCGTCGCAGCACTATTCGAACTCGGAATTCCGCCAATTGCGGGTGGACCTGGCGAACCCGCCGGCGGGCGGTCCTTATCAGCCGCACTATCGCGCCGGATACTACACGCGGAAGGGGACGTTTTAGGCAGGCGTCCTCGCAGATACGTAATTCTGAATTGCCCCCCTACCGAAAACCATATATTCGCCGCCTCGGAGCCCCCAAGCCGAGCCCTCGTCTCCTAAGTAAGCATATTGTTTACAATACAATAGAGAACTGTTGTCAAATGAAGCTGTCTTGGATTGTGAATTGCTGTTAATACAGCGACTTCTGTACCCTAGAGGAGAGATTATGGCTCAGGTTCGCGTGCTGTTTCGGATTCTTACCCTTGTGTTCGTGCTGGCGCTGCTGGCGGCGGTTACGTTCGCCCAGGAAACTACGGGCGGCTTACAGGGTATCGTGAGAGACCCCACGAGTGCGGTGGTGTCGGGTGCGCATGTCGAGTTGACGGGTTCGTCGCTGGTCGGCAAGAAAGAAACGGACACTGACGGTTCCGGCTACTACCGTTTTGCCAACCTGCCGCCGGGTACGTATGTGCTTACAGTGAAGGCAAAGGGTTTTAAGGCAGTAAAGCGCGAAGGCCTGACGATCGAGGTCGGCCATCTTCCGTCGGTAGATCTTGCGCTTGAGGTTGGCGCATCGAGTGAGGTCGTGGAAGTAAGCGGCCAGGCACCCGAGATTGACGTCACGACGACGCGAACAGTTACCAATGTCACTGCGGACGTGATACAGGACGTTCCGCACGGGTATTCCTTCCAGTCCGCGATTCAGTTTGCTCCCGGAGCCCGCAACGAACCGCTGGCAGGTGGGATGGTAGGACCTAACGCCGCTGGCGGCACCGGAACCGGCGGCCAATCTGCTGGCAGCGGCACCAATGGACAGGCTTTTGGTTTCTCCATTGGTGGCGGCGCCGATTCCGAGAACGCTTACTTGGTGGAAGGGCAGGAGACGGCCGACGCCATCGGTGGCTTCTCCCATACCAATGTGCCCTTTGCTTTCATTCAGGAAATGCAGGTGAAGAGTTCGGGCATTGAAGCCGAATACGGCGGGGCGCTGGGTGGCGTGGTCAACGTGGTCATGAACAAAGGCGGCAACGGCTTCCACGGATCGTTGTTTGCCCAGGCTGAGAAGGGCGGGTGGGACGGTTCGCCAAACGACTATCCCAGGTACGATCCTACTTTTACTGGCTCTACAACCACCTCCTATCTCCAAGATCCTAATTATGAGGATTACCAGCCCAAGAGGGACACGATCACAGATATTTTCCCAGGTTTCACGATTGGCGGTCCGATCCGGAAGGACAAGCTGTGGTTCTTCGCGTCGTTCAATCCCGAGTTCCATGATCACGAACGCGTTGTGAATTGGGATTACGCTCCTCCGGTAGCTGGCCCGTTTCCAAGCGTGGTCGGTCCGACGCCGTTCAGCTCCAACCAGCAGACCTATTACTCGAACGCTCGAATTGATGCGGCCGTGACCCAGAAGATTCGCGTGTTCGGTTCCTGGCTCTACCAATTCCAGCGAACGAGCGGTGAGTTCATGCCTTTCGCGGACTCCACCACCGGGCTACCCAACACCACTTCCACGAGTCCGGTAGCGGTATACGGCCACGGCCTCGGATTCGCCGCACCCAACGTAACGACTAACGTTGGCCTGGATTTCACCATCACGCCACGCATGATTGGAACGTTCCGTTGGGGGTACAACTTCCAGAACTATCACGACTTCGGCATGCCAACCACCGGCGCTTTTGATGCGTTCGACGCGAGCGGTCTAGGAGCGTGCGATAACTCTCCCGTTGCCCCGACCACACCTTGCCCTACTGGGGGCGTTCCGATACCGGCCACCTCCCAACTGTCCCAGATTGCTGGCTTTATTAGCGCCCCCAACAACGCCAATAATACAACTTACAACGTAACGCATCGCAACCAGATCGATGCGGACTTTGCCTGGTTCAAGAGCGGATGGAAGGGCACGCACAATTTCAAGTTCGGCTACCAGCTCATGCGGCTTTCCAACGCCGTTGAACAACACTACAATGAACCGAACGTGACGGTGCTTCCTGGCGCGAACTACGTACCCGACTACGGTGGACCCTGGGCCGGCAATTGCGCTATAGCTGACCCAGGAGTGGACGTAAATGGCAATGCCTTTAATCCCCTGACTGGTACCGGCGGGATGTACGGCGGCTGTGCCGGACAATACGGTTACATCTGGCTCCAGGACTACGGCTCCCTAGGCCAGGCGACCAGCATGAATCATGCCTTCTTTGCCCAGGACGCCTGGACTATCGGCAAAGGTATCACGATCAATGCTGGGGTTCGTCTTGAACACGAATACCTGCCCGCCGAATCGCAGCCAGCAGGCGGCATAAGCCAGCCCATTAAATTTGGTTGGGGTAGCAAAATCGCCCCCCGCGTTGGAGCTGCCTGGGATCCGTTCCAAAACGGCAAATGGAAAGTGTTCGGCAGCTACGGTAAGTTCTATGACATTATGAAACTGAATCTGGCCATCAGCTCGTTCGGCGGCCAGTACTGGAATAACTGCTACTATGCCCTGGGCACTCAGGATCTGAGTTCCATCGTTCCGGTGTTCAATAGCGGTACCCGATACTGCGGAGGTCCCGGTGCCACTGCCACGACCGAAGGGAACTTCGGCTCAGGAGGAACACCTGCAGGCCTTACCTTCATACAAAACGCGAACTACCGCACGTTCCCCACTTCGTGTGCCACTTGCACCGCCACGGAAGAGGGAGTCGCCCCGAGCATCAGTCCCTACACGCAGCACGAGAGCGTTTTTGGCGTCGACCATCAGCTTAGCAAAGGCGTGGCCTTCGAAGCCCGCTGGGACCGCCGCCGTCTCGACCATGTCATCGAAGACGCGGCTTTATATAACCCAAACATTGGCGAGACCTTTGTGATCGTCAATCCAGGACAGGGAGTTAACCGCACCTTCGACGGTTTCTGGAACTTCCTGTACGGCAGCCCCAGCGGATGCATTCCCGCTGGACAGACGCCGCCGGCGGGACAAGCCAACTGCCCGGGTCCGCCCCCGAGGGCGGCTCGCAGCTACGATGGCGTGGAGTTGCGCCTGAGCAAGGCAACCAGCCATCACTGGGCGGGCATGTTCTCCTACACCTACAGCAAGTTCCGCGGCAACTACACCGGCTTGACCAACACCGACCCCTCTGACGGTGGCGGCGGCCGCAACGCCCCGAATAACAGCCGTGCGTTCGACGAGCCTTTCTTCTACTACGGCGCAAACGGCAATTCCAACAACGGACTCCTTCCGACCGACCGGCCGAGCGTCTTCAAGGGCTATGCCTACTACGAACTGCCGTGGATGCGCAAGTTCTCCACGAACTTTGGTATCTTCCAGTACCTATACCAAGGAAGCCCCGTAAGCAGCTACGTGGATGTAGGTAACTCATTCGCTCCCGACGTCAGCGCTGGTAACGTTGCCAACGCGGAAGGGGGTGCATTCCCGACCTACATCGTGGGCCGCAGCAACTTCCTGCCAATCTCGCAGAGCGCAAACGGCGTCATTTCCATGGGCAATCCCTACCAACGGCGCACACCTTGGTTCACACAGTCTGACCTACAGCTAACGCAAAACTACAAGATCAGAGAGAGCAAGGCCCTCAGCTTTTCGATGACTGTGCCAAACGCGCTTAATCAGCGTGCGACTACTGCGTATTGGGAGAATATTGACACAGACTACTACCCCCAATTCCTGGCGCCGCCTTCTGCCGCGTGCGGCGCGGCGCTCACGCCGCCTCAGGCGAGCGCTCCGTGCACCCAGGCCAACAACGGCTACCTGTTCTACGCGGCGGCGATGTCGCCGTACAACTACAAGGCGCTGTTCAACAGCGCGGGGGGGAAAACTGGCACAAGTGGTGCGATGACCATCAACAACCTTTACGGCCAGCCCTTGTACCACCAGCTCGCCCGAAACATGTTTATGTCTTTGAAGTTCACCTTCTAACCACCGTTGTAGTGAGTTCTTCGAGGAGCCGGATTTCCGGCTCCTTTTTTTGTGCTCCTTCATTATTGTGCTCTGAGGGCCAGCCGGAACTGGCTCGAACCCGGTTTTGGGAGCTTCCCCAGAAAAACCTATACATCGCTCCGTGCAAGTGGGCGCATCTAGTAAACTGTTCTATTCGATTTCAGTAGAAAATCATTGCACTGGAAAACCAGGATCCTTAGACGCGGAATCGCTTCCAGGTTCTACTTGAGGTTCTGCCCCCGGGAGAGTCACTTTGTTTGATTGGTCTGGATTGCAGCTTCGCCGTTCTCTGCCAGTTCGCCTGTTGCCCTTCATTGTGGTTGTGCTCGCGGTTTCATTGGGGGCGCAGGACTTGTGGGCCCAGGAAACGACCGAAGAAAATCCGACAGCCGCCACCATTCAAGGTACGGTGCGGGATGACACCGGCAACCCCGTGGAAGGGGCGCGGGTTTTGTACGGCTCGCAGGCCACCGAGACCAGGGGAGTGACGCGCACCGGCAACGACGGGAAGTATGTTTCCGAGGTATTGCCGCCGGGCCCTTATGTGGTGCGGGTGGAAGGCCGGAACATGGCGCCGGCCCAGAGCAGTGTGAACGTCGTGTTAGGAACTGCGGTCACGGCGGATTTCAAGCTGGAATGGATCAATCCGGGGCCGGTGCGGCTGGAGAGCAAGTTCGATGGCGATGCCAGCAACAGGCTCCCGATTGACGGGCGGAACTATCTGCATGCGGGAGGGCTCGAGCCGGGCGTGCAGGCGGTGGATGGAGGGATCCTCGATCCGGGCAAGAGCGGGTTCCAATCGCTTTCGATCAACAGCCTACTGGGACGAACCACGCACTACGACATGGATGAAGTCGAGGTGATGGATGAGACCAAGGGCGCTTCCACGATGAACCTGCCGGCGGAGGCGGTTCGGGACGTGATCGTCTCGCGGGTCATGCCCGAGGTGTTTCAGTCGCTGAACGCCGCCGGTGCGGTGCGGGTTTCAACGCGCTCGGGTGGAGATGAATGGCATGGCAATCTGTTTGCAGGTCTCGAAGACAAGATTCTTGGCCTGGCGGGGTTTCCGCCAGGCAGTGACTACAGCCGCCAGCAGTATGGATTTGGCGCCGGCGGCGCGGTAATCAAGGACAAGGCATTTCTATTCATCGGAGGGGAGCGCACCAAGCAAGATGGGGGTTTGCCGACGGTGTTCGGATTCCCAGCCCCTAACCAGATCAGCCTGCGGGACGCTTATTTTCGCGAGAACATGCTGACGGCGCGGCTCGATTACAACCTCAGCGACAACATGAAGTGGTTTGCAAGGTTCAGCTACGACAACGCGAACCAGATCGGGCCGCCGGAGAGCCAGTCGGATTTTCGCAATCAGTTGAACGTTCCGGCTGTGGTTCTTGGGCTCGATTGGAACCGGGGAAGGTTCGTGAACAGCGCGCGCTTCGGCTATCAAAAGATGGTGAACGCGATCAATCCGGACCTGAGCGACTCGGCGCCGGCGCCTTTCCACATGCAGATTGGATCGTATGCCCTGGGGCCGAGCGTGGCGGGTCCGCGGCAGACGATTCAACGGGACCTTTTCGGCCGCTACGACAGCAGCACGATTTATAACGTGCACACGATACGGTTCGGGGGGGCGATTCACCGCATTGTGCAGGGAGATTTTTACGCGCCGGGCAATTACGGGCCTTCGGTGACCACTTCGAACGGAATGGACGTGATCAATGCCATCAATAGCGACCCGAGCTTGCCGCCGATTTTCCCAGGCGATACGCGCGGAGCTGCCGACAATCCGCTGAACTATCCGGTGGGCACGGTCACGATTTTCAATGGCCTCGGAAATTTCAGCGAGAACTCGGCGTTCAACCGGTCGATGGGCGGTCACTTCGACACGCGCCTCGAGGGGTACTTGGGCGACACCTTCAACCTGTTTCCCAACCTGAACATCAGCTTTGGCGTGAATTATGTGCGGGACACCGGGCGCACGGACAGCGACTTGCCGGCGGTCCCATGTTCGGCGATCAACACCGAGATCGTACAGACCCCGCCGTGCACGACTGGTCTGATTCTCGATCAATTCGGTCTGATTGCGTACCCTGTCACACCGGGTCTGCACCAGTTTCTCGGCCAGAGCGTGAACCAGCCGAACACCAATTTTTCTCCGCAACTCGGTTTGGCGTGGGACCCGGGACACAATGGGCAGACGGTGGTGCGGTTGAGCGGCGGGTTGTTCTACGACAATTTTCTGCTGCAGAATGTGTACCAGGATCGCATCAACCGCTTGTCGAACGGGCAATACAACCGCAGCCTAACCCTGTGTCCGGCGGGATCGGTGCTATTTCCGAACGCGGCGTCGGATCCGTCACAGGGGGTTGTGAGTGCGAGTGATGGGCTCGATATCGCCACTCAGATCTGCGGGCAGCCTATAGGCGCTACCGTGACCGGAACCCAGGGGCCCGTTGTAGTTTCTAAAGCAATCCAGGATCTGCAGAAGCAGTTTATGGCGGCGCAGTCGACGGTGACGGGCGGGCCGAACGTGTACTCGCTGGCCAACAGCGTAGCGGATTTTGGCGGCATGCTGGCGCCCGGCTTCAGGACGCCCCGGGTTATCCATCTCAGCGCTGGAATTCAGCATCAGATCGGGGAACACGGCATGTTCTCCGTCGACTATGTGCGCGAGATGGGCACCCAGTTTCCGCTGGGCATTGACACAAATCGCGTGGGCGACGCAGGCTACATGACGGACGGGCACAGTCTGAACCCCTTACTCAATACCTATCAGGCGGAACTGAATGCGATCAATGCAACGCTGGCCGCCAACCCGGCGGCGGCGGCGTGCCCACAGGCGGCGTTCGCGGGCAGCAGTTCGCAAGCCGCCGTGACTTGCTACTTGAATGCAGTGACGGGAGCGAGCATCACCGACTTCGCGCGCCAGGGTTTGGATTCATCGAATGCGTTCTGCGGACCTTTTCCCTGCTCGGTCTTAGGCAAGCATCAGGCATCCTTCGGCGGGATCAACCCGGCGGTGGGCTCGAACATCATGTACTTTCCGAGCGGGCGGTCGAGGTATACGGGTATACATCTGGCGTACCGCGGGACCAGCGGAGACAACCCGATGAAGCGCGTGCGGCGGCTGGAGATGGCGATTTCCTACACCCTGTCCCGCTATCGCAGCAACCTGGCAGAGCCGAACGGAAGCGGAGGAGATTATTCGCTGATGAACGTGGCGGAAAATTACAACAGTCCGCACCGTGGATATTGGGGAGATTCGGGATTGGACCGCACGCACCAGTTTAACCTCACTCCCACGTGGGATTTGCAGTACGGCCTGCGCCTTTCGATGGTCACGCAGCTGGCGTCGCCGCTTCCGCTAAGCGCTTATGTTCCGCAGCAGGACGGGGGCGGAGTGGCGGGGGAAATCTTCCGCAGCGACCTTACCGGCGACGGCACCGTGGGCGATCTTTTGCCGAACACGAATATTGGAAGCACGGGAAAATACTCGAACGGCAATTTGGCCCAGGTAATCTCGCGTTACAACCAAACTTATGCAGGGAAGTTGACTCCGGCGGGTCAGGCGCTGGCAACTGCCGGTCTTTTCAGCACGCCGCAACTGCTTGCGCTGGGCGCGTATGCGCCTCTGATTCAAGGGCTGCCCTCGCATGCGGCAACAGCGACTTGGTTGAAGACGATGGATCTGCATTTGAGCAGGCCGTTCCAGGTTGCGGAGCGGGTGAAGCTGGAGCCGAACGTTTCCGTTTTCAACGTTTTCAACTGGGCCAACTTCGGAGGCCCGGGGTACCAGCTTAGCGGCGTGATGGACGGCGCGCCAGGCAGTTCATTGAATAACGCCAGTTCAGGGGGATACTGCGGGAACACAACCGCCTTCTGCACTGCGCGGCTGGACCGGGTTCTGCCTGGTTCGGGCACGTACGCGACCGGGGCCCCCCGGCAGATAGAGTTCGGAGTGCGCATCACGTTCTAACGTTGGGGCTGGTGAAAGAAGGCGCGCGGCGCGGCTTTGGCGTGGGGCAAAATGGAGCACCGGCAAGATTGCAAGGGTGTTTCGGGTGGAGACACTTCCGAAACGCCCCCAATGGTCCTCGGCCATGGTCTGCGACTTCGGTCTGCGGCCCCGCGCGCGGCGTGCCACATGAGTCTACGCCAGCAGAACTATCCCCGCTGAACTATGCGCTCACACTCAGCGCATTGCTGGAGCTGCTCTCAGTCAGGCTGGTCGCGGTGGAGTTGAGCACGTTCAGAATAAGCTCGTAGTTGCTTTGTTGGTTGAGGTTGATGATGAGTTGGTCGGCGGTGTTGCTGTTCTGTCCCTGAGTTGCGTCAATAGAGACCTGCGCTCCTGAACTGCCGCTGCCCAGATTGATCGCGACCTCTTCGGGAGAAGCAGACGAAGGACTGCCTCCTTCGCCAACGTTCACGACAACCTCCGGCGTGCTTGATGCGCTCGTGCCGGGCGCGCTGGACGCGCCTCCCAGGTTGATGACGACCTCGGGAACGCCCGATGCACCGGATGAAGAACTGCCTCCCTCGCCGACGTTCACGACAACTTCCGGCGCGCTTGATCCACTCGAAGCGCTCGTCCTGGACGTGTTGGACGCACCTCCCAGGTTGATGACGATCTCCGCACCACCGGAATCGGAGTTGTAGGCTGCGATGGCCGACTGAGCCTGCGGGCTTTGCTCGCCGAAAGTTCCCTCAAGAGTTGCGAAGGCCGACTGAGCTCCCGCAAGATCGCCGCTTTCGAGAGCTTGACCGATGGCCTGGAAATCCTGGACGCGACCGGCTTGCTGAAATGGTTGCCCATTCTGATTGGGGCCACTCTGGCCGAGTGCGGTCAGGGTGCTGAAGTCCTGCTGCGCTGCGTTCAGGTTGCCGGCTTCGAGGTCCTGTCCCAGTTGGGTGAGATCGGCGTTCCGCTCCTGCCGGTAGGATTGCAATTGCTGGTAGATCGAGGACGTACTGCCGGCGGTGGTGGCGCTGATAGGTTGCGCGCTGATGGGTTGCGCCTTGATGGGCTGCGCCCCGATAGGCTGCGCCTTGATAGGCTGTGCGCTGCTGAGGTTTACGACCGCGGACGGAGTTGCCTGCGATGTCCCTTCCGAACCGTTCGTGCCGGTTAGCGTGGCAAAGGCTGCCTGCGCTCCGGCCAAGTCGCCGGATTGCAGAGCCTGGCCGACAGCCTCGAAAGCCTGGGCGCGGCCGGACTTGGAAAAGGGCTCGGAATTGTCAAAGGGGCCGCTTTGCCCGAGCGCGGCCAGGGCGTTGTAGGCTTGCTGAGCGCCGTTCAGATCCCCATTTTGAAGAGCGCTGCCCAGTTGCCTAACATCGGCCTGCCGGTTCTGATAAAAGCTTTGAAGCTCCTGAAGAATCGATGAGCTGGAAACTGCCGCTGTTGACATGAAATCTTCTCCCGATGGCGCGTCGCCATTTACCTCACAACAGGGACTCAATTACCGCCCTTCAAACTTAATCGGTTGAACCCGGGAATGACTTTAGAGGAAACGCAGGGTTACCGGCGTGCAATCGCAACGCCATAGAGCCAGAGCGAGAATATAGCGGGAGTTTCGCTGTAGATTCCGCATACGCCGAAGTGAAGGCGGCATGACGCTGCATACTGCCGCTGTAGGGGCCTGTTTCCCGTGGCCGGAGACGGGAATTTCGCAAACTTCCTCCGTTGTGGGAGCGAGGCGCATGGCACGGTTGGTCCCATTTTCCTTTTTTCCACGCGGCAATTATAATCACCAATTCACCGTAATCTCGTGCCAGTGCTGACGGAAGACAAGCCCCGACTAGGAGGGCGTTCTTGGCGGGGCTGGCCCGGTTCAGACCCGAGTGACCGTGCAATCTGTATTCGGTCGGTTGTGGGCATTCTCGCATTCCCCGGAGGCGCTCTAACGAACATGAAAAAACTTGTCCACTTCGCTCTGGCAGCTCTCTTTCTTCTCGGCATCGCTTCCGCTCAGAACATTCCGGCAATGGATCTATTCGGCGGCTATTCGTACCTCAGCTTTCACATGCCGGCAAACTCGATTACGTCCTTTTCTAACGCTGAGACCCTGGCTCTAAACGGCTGGGACTTGTCTTTCTCTGTCACCTTGTTGCATCATCTTGCTGTTGAGGGAGACTTCAGCGGCCACCAGCTTTCGGATTGCGGCGGTACTATTTTGAACTGCAGCAACTTCTCCTACATGGGCGGGGCCCGCTACAATATCGGAAATCGCTCAAGAAAGCTCACCGGCTTTGCGCACGGTCTGATTGGGCAAGACCGGATGGATCTTCCTGAAATCTCCTCCGGAACCTCCGTTTCCGATACGTCTGTGGCGTTCGCCGCGGGCGGTGGCATCGATTATTGGGTCTTGCGTCGCGTCGGAATCCGCTTGGGGCCGGCCGATTACATATACACCCGTCACTTGAACAACACCGGCATCGTTCCCAGCCAATACGCCTTCCGCGTCGGTGGCGGAGTCGTTTTTCGATTTGGCCGTGGAGCTTATGGCGAGCCCTCGCCTAAGTCCAAGCGTGTTCCTTCCGCTGGTCAACCTTCTACGGTTGCCGTCCGTCAGCCGGCTGCCGTGAGTGTGCCAGGTCGCGGGATGTCTATCCCTGCACTCGGCATCTTGGTTGCCCCCCAGGAATTTGACGGGGCGAAAGTTGTGGAGGTCGTGCCCGGAGGCGTAGCGGAAATGGCATCCATGAAGCCAGGCGATCTCATCAGGTCAGTGGATGGCAAAGCAGTAAGGACGCCGATGGAGCTGGCCGCTGAACTCACGGACAAGTCCGGGAAGGTTCGCCTGGGCTTTCAGCGGGGTGACTTTGCAACCGAGACGGTAGTCCTACTGCACTGATCCCAAGAAAAAAATCGCCCAACGCAAAAAAGCGGCTTCCGGGGACACTCTGGGAGCTGGGAGCTGGGAGCTGACAGCCGAGAGCTGCCCTACAACTCGTACTTCTTCATCAAGTGACGAAACGACCGGTAGGAGATGCCGAGCACGTCGGCGGCCCGAACCTGCACGCCGTTCGTTTGTCCCAGCGCGGACTGCAGCAGCGAGCGCTCGATCTGCGCCACGTAGTTTTCCATGTTCACCCCTTCGGGCAGAACCGGGCCCACGGGCACGCTCACGGTCGTACTGCTTGCGCTTTCCGCGCCCGCCGCCACGGCGCGAGCTTTCGGACGCTCCGCCGGCAACTCGACGTGCAGCTCGCTCGTAGCTTCGAGCGCCACCGCTCGTTCGATCGTGTTCTCAAGTTGCCGCACGTTGCCCGGCCAGTCGTAACCCGTCAGGGCTTCGAGCGCCGCCGCTCGGACACCGTGGATGCTCTTCCCTGCCCCGGGCGCATATTTTTTCAGGAAGTGATTGGCCAGGAGTGGTACATCCTCGCGGCGCTCGCGCAACGCGGGCACACGAATGGGAATGACGTTCAGGCGATAGTAGAGGTCCTCGCGAAACGTGCCCTCGGTGACCTGCCGGTCGAGATCGCGATTGGTAGCGGCGATGACGCGCACATCCACCGGAATTTCGCTGGTGCCGCCGACCGGACGCACCGTGCGCTCCTGCAGCACGCGCAGCAATTTGACCTGCATGGGCATGGTCATCTCGCCGATCTCGTCGAGAAAGATCGCGCCCTGGTCGGCGACTTCAAACAGTCCGCGCCGGTTCTGGTTGGCTCCGGTGAAGGCGCCTTTGACGTAACCGAAGAGTTCGCTCTCGAGCAGCGTCTCCGGGAACGCGCCGCAGTTGACCGACACAAAAGCTTCGCCGGCTCGCGGCGAGCAGGTGTGGACTGCGCGGGCAACCAGTTCCTTGCCGGTTCCGCTTTCGCCGTAGACCAGAATCGTGCTGTTGGTGGTAGCCACCGTGCGGATGGTTTGCTTCAGCTTTTCGAGCGCCGGACTTACGCCGACGATGTTGTCGAGCGAATTGCGCGCGGCCGCGTCGCGCCGCAGGGCAAAGTTCTGACGGCTGAGCGAGACTTTCGTGAGCGAGCGGGCGATGGCGAGTTTGACCTCGTCCACCAGTCCCGGACTCTTGCGGATGTAATCGGTCGCGCCCCCCGCCTTGACGGCCTGCACCGCAGCTAGGTAGTCATCGACGGCAGTCATCAAAATGACCGCGGATTCGGGCGAGATCTGGTGCGCGTGGCGCAGGACTTCGACCCCGTCCACGCCCGGCATTTTGATGTCGGTCACAATCACGTCGAAGAGCGCGCTGTCGATCTTGCGCTTGGCCGCATCGCCACCCGTGACGGTTTCCACCTTGTGGCCATCGCGGCGCAGGGCAATATCGAGCAGTTCGCAGATCGAGCGCTCGTCGTCGCAGACGAGAATGTTACCCACGCGCGCCTCCTCCTGCTCCTGCGGCCACTCCCGCGGCGGCCAGCGCCGGTGCGGCGGATTCCGATGCGGAGGCAGTTCCGCCCGCGGCGCCCCGCTCCAGGCGGCGCAAGCGCAGCACAAAGCTGGTGCCCTTGCCGACTTCCGAACGCGCCCACACCTTGCCCTCGTGCGCCTGCACGATCTGGTACACGATCGCCAGGCCCAGCCCGGTTCCGCCTTCGAAGTTCGACTGGAAGGGCTCGAAGATCTTTTCCGTCTGCTGCGGGTTGATGCCCGGACCGGTGTCGGCAAAGCTCATCTCCCAGTCGGGGCCGCGCTCCGCCAGAGCCACGGTCAGGCTCCCGCCTTTACCCGTCGTCTTCATTGCGCGCACCGCGTTTTCCGAGAAGTTCCAGAACACCTGTTTAAGCTTGTCGCCATCGGCCAGCACCCAGGCTTCGGACTTCTGAAAGCTGCGCTCCAGTTTGATGCCGGCGTTCTCGGCGATGAGGCGGTGTTCGAGCAACGTAAGGGTGTCCTCCAGCAACGAAACCAGATTCACGCGCTCGAAACGGTACTGCTTGCCCCGTGAGTACGCCAGAAAATCGGTGACGATGTTGTTGAGGCGGTCGGACTCGCGGGTCACAATCTGCAGGAGGTGCCGCTCCTCGGAATTCAAGGTGGGCGCATCCGACAACATGCTGACCGAGCCGGCAATGGAAGTCAGGGGATTGCGGATTTCGTGAGCGATGGCAGCGGCCAAGCGGCCCACCGCAGCCAGGCGATCCTGCATGCGCACCTCGCGCTCCAGTCGCCGGATCTCGGTGAGGTCGTCAAACGAATAGACAAAGCCCAGGTCACCGCGCGCGCTCACGTTGAGCGCGGAAACCAGCACGCGAAACGTCTTGCGGAAGCCGTTGACGGTCGTGTAGCGGACTTCGGCATCGCCCCGGGCCACCCCGAAGTGGGGCAACGGATCCTGAAACAGATCGACCATGGAGCGTCCGCGCAGTTCGGCTTCCGACATCTCGAGCAGTTGCTGGGCCGCTCGATTGACCAGCGTGATCCGTCCGTCGAGCCCGGTCGTGATCACACCGCCGCTCATGGACTGCACAATATTTTCATGCAGCGCCTGCAGATTTTCGAGCGCGCCGCTGGCATCCTTCAGTTGCACATCCACCTGGCGTAGCTTGCTCATCAGCAACCCAGCCAGGTAGGCAATGGCGAAGTAGGCAAACAGGTTGACAAAGATGACTACCTGCAGCGCCTTCAGCTTGGGATGCGAGCTCGCAAAGGAGGGAATGACCAGGTAATAATCGAGTTCGAGGATGCTCCCGAACAGGATGAAAGCCAGAGCCGCGCTCAAGTATCCCCAGGCTCGCGGCAGCAGCATGCAAGCGACCACGATGACCAGGGGGTAGAGGAAATTCAGCGAGCTGTCGATGCCGCCGGTTAGATGGACGACCAGCGTGACCATGACCAGATCGGCGAGCACCTGCAAAATGGCCTGCAGGCGGTGTTCGTTCCAGACCGAAACCAGAAAAAGGAAAAACAGCGAGAGCACGAACCACAACACCATCCCGGTGAGAAAGGGCATTATCGGCAGCGGGCTGGGAGTGAGGCGGATGACGGCGAGTTCGATGGCGAGCAGGACCATCAGGATCAGGATGCGAACCTTCACCAGCCAGGTCAGCCAGTTCCGCTCATCGGAGATGGAGTGCATGAATTTAGCCGTCAGCCTTCAGCTGTCAGCCATCAGTTTTTCGTCGCTGGTCATTCGCCGTCGTCGGCCGCCGATATTCGGAGTTAGCTGACGGCTGACTGCTGATGGCTGACGGCTGTCTTTTCTATCCCGCCAGTTTTGAGATCATGGCGAACAATGGCATGTATAGCGAGATCACGATGCCGCCGATGGTGACGCCGAGACAGCCGATGATCACCGGCTCCAGCATGGCCAGCATGTCTTTGGTGGCGGAGTCGACTTCATCTTCGTAAAAGTCTGCGATCTTCTGCAGCATGGAGTCCATGGCGCCGGTGGCTTCGCCGACGCCGATCATCTGGGTCACCATGTTGGGGAAGACCCCGCATTCGCGCAGCGGATCGACGATGGTGCGGCCTTCTTCGATCGCCTTGCGCACCTTCATCAGCGCTTCTTCGAGCACGGCGTTACCCGAGGTGCGGGCGGTAATGGCCAGGCCTTCGAGTATGGGAACGCCCGAGGTAATGAGCGTGCCCAGGGTTCGGGTAAAGCGGGCGACCGCGATCTTGCGCAGCAGTATCCCGATGATGGGCATCTTGAGCATCATGGCGTCGAAGTAATAGCGGCCGCGCGGGTGCTTGCGAATCTGCTTGACACCGAAGACGGCGCCCACGCCACCCACGATAAAGAACCACCAGAAATGACCCACGAAGCTGCTCAGGCCGACGACAATGCGGGTCGGCAGCGGCAGTGCAACTCCCAATCCGACAAAGAGGTTGGCGAAGATCGGCACCACCCACTTGAGCAGCGCGCCCACAATCAGCACAGCGAGGGAGACAACGGCCACCGGGTAGATCAACGCCGACTTGACGGCCGCGCGCAGCTTGACCGCCTTTTCCACGTAGATCGCCAGGCGCTGGAGGATGAGGTCGAGAATACCGCCGGTCTCGCCCGCCTCGATCATGTTGGTCGTCAGGTCGTCGAAGACGACCGGATACTGCCGCATGGCATTGGCCAGCGTGGCGCCACCTTCGACGGTGGTCCGGACACCGAGCAGCGTCTTCTGAAAGCTGGGGTTCTCCTGGTTGGCGCCGAGAATCTCCAGACACTGCACCAGCGGCAGGCCGGCGTCGATCATGACCGAGAACTGGCGGAAGAACACCGCCACGTCCTTGACCTTGACTTTGCCACTGCCAAAAGTGGGCAGGGAGAATTCCTTGCCCTTCTCCCGGATGCGGCCTGGCGTGATGCGTTCCTTCCGGAGTTGCGAGGCCAGTCCGTCCTTGTTGGAGGCTACGCGCTCTCCCTGAACTTTCTCGCCCGAAGCGGTCTTTCCCGAAAACGTAAAAACCGGCATGGTTACCTTCTCCTTATCCGTGTTCCGCACGCGCGGGCTGCCCATCCTGACAACCGCCCGCGCCTGCTTGTCTCTTCGTTAGTCTCTTTTCCCTCGTCTTGCGGCTCGGTGTGCTACCGGGCATTTCTCGATGTCATCTTTTTACCGGCGCTGCACCCTTGGCCATCGGAGTTGGAGTGCCGCGGTTCATAAGGCCGGCGCCGCGCGCGATCATTTCCTGTAGTTCGTCCTGATTGCTGGAGCGCATCAGCGCCATTTCCATTGTGATCTGCTTCTGGAAATACGCCGTGGCCAGCGACTGGTTGAACGTCTGCATGCCGTACTTCTCCTGGCCGGACTGCATGGCTGAGTAGATCTGGTGAATCTTGTCTTCGCGAATCAGGTTGCGCACGGCCGCATTGGGCACCAGGATCTCCATGCACATGGCGCGTCCCTTGTTGTCGGCGCGGGGCAGCAGACTTTGACACATGATGCCTTCGAGCACCAGCGAAAGCTGGGCGCGGATCTGCGATTGCTGGTGCGACGGGAACACATCGATGATGCGGTTGATGGTGGACGATGCGGAATTGGTATGCAACGTACCGAAGGTGAGGTGGCCGGTTTCCGCGATACGCAGCGCAGACTCGATGGTCTCGAGGTCGCGCATTTCGCCGATCAGCACCACGTCCGGGTCTTCACGAAGCGCGGCGCGCAGCGCGTCGGTAAAGCCCTTGGTGTCAGAATGCACTTCGCGTTGATTGACCAGGCAGTTCTTGTTCATGTGCACGAACTCGATCGGGTCCTCGATGGTGAGGATGTGTTCGTGGCGCTCGCTATTGATCTTGTCGATCATGGCCGCCAGCGTCGTGGACTTGCCCGAGCCGGTCGGCCCCGTCACCAGCACCAGTCCACGCGGTTTGTCGCACAGCTTGCTGACGATCGGAGGCAGACCCAGCTGGTGGAACGACTTGATCTCAAACGGAATCAGACGGAAGACGCAAGCCGAAGCGCCGCGCTGGTTGAAGACGTTGGCGCGGAAGCGAGCGAGGCCCTTCAGACCGAAGGAGAAGTCCAGTTCGAGGGTTTCTTCGAAACGGTGCTTCTGCGAATCGGTCATCACGCTGTAGGCCAATTGCTTGGTCTCGGCGGGCGTCAACTGGGGCAGGTCGAGCGGCACCAGATGGCCGTGCACCCGGATTTGGGGCGGAGAATTGGTGGTAATGTGGAGATCGCTTCCATTCATCTCCAGCATGCGGCGGAGCAGATCGCTTAACGAGAGTGCCATAGTTTCCTTTTCCTTCCTGGTGCCGTTTCTAGTGGATCGTTTCCCGAGCCACTTCTTCGAGTGTGGTCCAGCCTGCCGCGACCTTGATCAGCCCGCTGCGACGCAGGGTGATCATGCCGCGTTCAATCGCTTTCTTCTTAAGTTCAACCGCCGACGCGCCGACCAGAACCAGTTCCCGGATCTCGTCGTCCACTTCCATCACTTCGTACAAACCGGTGCGCCCCTTGTAGCCGGTCTTGTTGCAGGTGGCACAGCCTTTGCCCTTCATGATCTGCACCGTCTTGGCCTCTTCGGGCGTGTAGCCTTCGTCGATCAGGGCCTGCGGAGGCATTTCGACCGGTTCGGCACAGTCCTTGCAGATCCGCCGGATCAGGCGCTGGGCACAGATCAGATGCACCGAAGTCGCCACCAGGAAAGGCTCGATGCCCATGTTCATGAGACGCGTAATGGTTTCCGGCGCGCCATTGGTGTGCAGCGTGGATAGGACGAGGTGTCCGGTAAGTGCGGCCTTGATGGCGATCTCCGCGGTTTCAAAATCGCGAATTTCGCCGACCAGGATAATGTTGGGGTCCTGGCGCAGAAAGGCGCGCAGGGCCGCCGCAAAATTCAGGCCGATCTGCTCCTTCATCTGCACCTGGTTCACGCCTCCCAGTTGGAACTCAACCGGGTCTTCGGCGGTCATGATGTTGGTATCGGGCTGGTTCAGCCGCGAGATCGAAGAATAGAGCGTGTTGGTCTTGCCCGATCCCGTCGGCCCCGTGACCAGCACCATGCCGTAGGGCTTCAGGATGGCCTTCTCGAATTTGACCAGCGACTCCTGCTCGAAACCGAGCTTGGTCATATCCAGACGCAGGTTTTCCTTGTCCAGCAGCCGGAGCACGATCTTCTCGCCCCAGAGCGTAGGCAGAGTGGAGACGCGGAAATCAAGCTGCTTTTTCTTGCCGCCGATCTGCATCTTCAGCATGATGCGGCCGTCTTGCGGCAGCCGCTTTTCGCTGATGTCGAGCTTGGCCATGATCTTGAGGCGCGAAGTGATGGCGTCCTTCAATTTCAGGGGCGGATTCATGATCGCCTGCAGAACTCCATCAATGCGGAACCGGACCCGGAATTCTTTTTCGTACGGCTCCATGTGAATATCGCTGGCGCCCTTCTTCACGGCATCGGTGAGCACCAGGTTCACCAGCTTGACGATGGGAGCTTCGTCGGCCGCTTTCTCCAGTTCCCGGAGTTCAAGTTCCTGCTCTACGTTCTGGAGTTCGATGTCGGTGCCTTCGCCGGCGTCGTTCATCGACTGCATGACCTGCTCGAGCTCAGCTTCTTTGGAAGTGCCGTAGGCCTTATCGATGCCCTCGATGATGGAGCTTTCCGAGGCCACGACCGGTTCGATGTTAAAGCCCGTCATGAACTTGATATCGTCCATGGCAAAGACGTTGGTGGGGTCGACCATGGCGATGGTGAGCGAAGCGCCGACCCGGCTGAGCGGCAAAATCTGATAGCGTTTCGCGGTTTCGAAGGGAATCAGCTTGACGACGGCGGGATCGATCTCAAAATACGAAAGATTGATGGCGGGCACGCCGTACTGGCGCGAGAGAAAGTTGGTGACATCCTCATCCGAGAGGAAGCCCAACTTCACCAGCGCCGAGGCGAGCCGGGAGTGCGACTCCTTCTGGAGTTTGGTCGCTTCTTCCAACTGCTCTGGGGTTATGACCTTCTCTTTGACGAGCAGGTCACCCAGCCGCTGAGACATATCTCTCCTGTATTCCCACCAAGTCCGAGTCAGGGCGAAGCCGCTGATTTACGGGGGGATCAGCGAGGTTGCTTTCGCACTGACACAAATTGTCAACCCAATGGGAATTCCGAAAAAGTAACTTAGGTACCTGTACTTCGCGGCGCGTAAGGTTTATGCCCGCTGTTGGCCGCATTTGTGCCAGAAAGTCCTTCGTATTGGGAAAATCCGCGCGGCAGGCCATGTTCTTCGGTGCGCGGACACCCATGTCACCACAGGAAGCACAGGGGTTTAAAGGAAAAACCTGTTCATTTTGGTGGTCGGTTGAAATGAATTCCCTGTGCATCTCTTTGCCCCCTGTGGGTTAAGGGTTCAGGCTCGCGGCTAGAATTGCGACGACGGCAAACGTGCACCCATGAGCGAAACCAAACACCACGCGATCCGCGCTTACTACCACACGTTGTCTTTCGCCTGGGGACGTCAGCACTGGTGGCCGGCACGGTCGCGATTTGAGGTAATTGTTGGCGCCTACTTGACCCAGAACACCGCGTGGGCGAACGTGGAGAAGGCGCTCGCCAACCTTCGGAAAGCGCGCCTTCTGACCCTCCGCGGCATCCGCCGCACGCCTCAGCCTGAGCTCGGGCAGTTGATTCGCCCCTCCGGTTACTTCCGGCAGAAAGCGCAGCGGCTGAAAACGTTTGTGAGCTTTCTCGACCAGCGTTACGGCGGGTCGCTCGCGCGGATGTTCGCGCAGCCAACGGCCGAACTCCGCGACGAACTGTTGGCGCTCAATGGTGTCGGGCCGGAGACCGCGGACTCGATTCTTTTGTATGCCGGCAATCACCCGGCCTTTGTTGTGGACGCTTACACCAGGCGCATTCTGGAACGACACGAGATTGTCTCTGGCTCGGCCGGCTATGACGAAATTCGACAACTTTTCGAGCAGGCACTGGCGGAGGAGGGAATCCCGGAAATTGATGCCGCGTCTGGTTCGGCCCAGTCTCGGTTGGCGAAGCCTGCGGTGGGGCCGCAGGGCTCGTGTCATCGTCCCTCGCGCATGAGCACAACCGAGCGCTCTGCGCGCGTCCAGGTGTTCAATGAGATGCACGGGTTGATCGTCGGAGTAGGAAAAACTTACTGCCTAAAGTCACAACCGCAGTGTGAGCAATGTCCTTTGCGGAAGTTCCTTCCTCAGGCAAAGTGATGGGCGGGAGGGACAACGTGGAGTGGCGAGCGCTGGTTTTGGTTTTGGCGGAAGCCGCTTTTTGCATGGGATTTGGCGCTGCGGTTCCAGAGCAGTCCCTGCGCGAGGCGGCGTGGGCTTCCGGGTTCCTGATCGGCGCGGCGGTGCGGCCGGCGCAACTTTCCGAGGCAGCCTACGCATCCACCCTCGCCCAAGAGTTCAATATGTTGGAACCGGAAGACGCGCTCAAGTGGGAAGTGGTGCATCCGGAGCCCCAGTCGTTCGATTTTTCTCAAGCGGACCAGATCGTGGATTTTGCGACCCGGCACGGTATGAAGATTCGCGGTCACACGCTGGTCTGGCACCGGCAGAATCCAACATGGCTGACAGAAGGAAAATACACTTCCGGCGAGCTTGCTGAAATTCTTGAGAAGCACATTAAGACCGTGGTCGGACGTTACCGGGGCAAGATATTCGCGTGGGACGTGGTCAATGAGGCCTTCGACGAACTGCACCCGGGAGAATTGCGCAGCACGATCTGGCGAGACCAGCCGGGAATCGGCTTGGCGGGAAACGGCAGCTCTTATATTGAGCGTTGCTTCCGCTGGGCACACGAAGCCGATCCGCAAGCTCTGCTGTTTTACAACGAGGCCGAGGCGGAGACGATGAATCCCAAGTCGGACGCGATCTACACCATGGTTCGCGATTTCCGGCAGCGCGGTGTTCCCATCGATGGCGTGGGATTCCAGATGCACATCGCGCACCTGCACGCCGATGTCGCGTCCATTTCCGCCAATATCAACCGCTTCGCCGCTCTCGGAGTGCAGGTCCACATCACCGAGATGGACGTCGCCGTGCCAGTCGATGCTAACGGCAATGCTAGCGCCGAGGACCTGCAACTCCAGGCGGACATCTATCGCCAGATTGCCACCGCGTGCGTGTCTCATCGTCTGTCGTATTCAGGGTGCGCGGCGATCCAGACATGGGGTTTCACGGACAAGTATTCCTGGATCGGATCGCACTCGAAGAAGACCGAAGGCGCAGCCCTGCTATTTGACCGGAACTATCGGGCTAAGCCAGCCTACCTGGCGCTGCGGAATGCGCTCGCTGCGCGATGAGCCATCCAGTCACGAGCCGATTCTGGCATTGTTAAGTGATATGGGGATATTACGACAACACCTCCCTGCGGGAGTGCGCTTACACAAGGTAAATGCCAGGTGAAACAGCGTGCGATTTTACTTGCACGCCTCGGGTGTAGCGCCGTTACGTGCCTTAAGGTTGATTTTGAGAGCCTGGTAGCAGACTTGGTTATCCTGACTGGGCCTCCTTATCCAGACGCCCAAGATGCGGTTTAGTTCCTTAAAAGAAGCCTCTTCCGCAGGAGTGCTTGCCTCCACGTCGGCCTCATCCAAGAAGAAGGAGACACGCTCCGGAGTTATGCCGCTCTCATTCGTGTAGATCACGGCCCGCAGTGCTGCCTTAGCGTAGTCATCGCCAATCCTGCTGTCCTTGCTCTGGGACAGGGCAGACGCGGTGAGGAGAACTATCAATGCCATGCCGATGTTCATTTTGTTAATCACTGGTTCTCTCCCGCCGCGCTGCTCTGTGCGGCTAATCTTTATGCCGAACCACCGAAGCGCTCCAAGAGGAGGTTCGCCTGCCTGTTCTTTTCAGAGAACGGTTGCCGAGAGCTTACTTGCGCTCTGAAGCCTAGCATCATTGCTGAAACCAGGCCATAGCGCTCAAAACCCGGACTGGCTGGGTTCGGATTCTGGTCGGGTCACGGGCTACTCAGAAGCGACTCGCTCGGTTGAGCAGACGGGGTATTCGCCACTGACCCGCCACTACGGCTCTATAATGGAGGCGATTCCGTCGCCGGCTATGCGTTCCTGCCGGGACGCTTAGCCTTGTCCGCACCGAATCCAATTCGCGACGAACCCAAGACCTCCGGCCGCCGGAAGGCAGTGATCGCGCTGGCGATCGGCGCTTTTCTGCTGCTCGCGATCCTGGTGTCGCAGGCCTCGTTCAACCTGAAGTTCATCAGCCCCGACAGCAATGAGCAGCTGCTCTTTTTCGCCGGATTGAGCGGCCTGATTTTCTTTGCCTTCGTGGCGCTGACCCTCGTTCTCGGGCGCAACCTGCTGAAACTCTACGCCGAACGGCGGCAGGGCGTGGCCGGTTCCAAGTTTCGCACGCGCCTGGTCGTAGTCAGCCTGCTGCTGTCGTTTTTGCCCGTGCTTGCCATGTTCTGGTTCTCCTACGGGCTGATGAACCGCTCCATTGACAAATGGTTTTCCCAACCGGTCGAGGAAGTACGCGCGGATACCGCGGCCATGTCGGCGCTCCTCTATGATTACGCGGGCCAGCGTGCCTCCTCGGAAGCACAATCCATCGCCCAGACGGACGAATTCCAAACCGCCTTTGCCAGCAAGAATTTTTCCGCCGCCACCGAGGAACTTCGGGAACACATCCCGGCGCTGCAGGGAGGATTTGTTCTGGCTCTGAAGGATGGCAACGGCAGCGCGGCAGCCAGTGTGAACACCCCGGCGTCCTGGACCGACATGAAGGATCGCTTCCCGGTGCAGTCTGCCCTGCGCGGAGAGCACCCCCATTTCCAATGGCGTGAGACGGACTACATTGTCGGCGCGGCCCCGTTCCAAGGCGGCGCTGTGCTCGTCGCCATGCCGCTTCCGCCAAAATTCGCAGAAACCGCCAGACTGATTCAGGAGAGCCAGCAGCGCTACATCGAACTGGCCGCCAAAAGAAAGCTGTTTCGGCGCACTTACATCGGATTTCTGCTGCTGCTGACGGTCGTCGTCCTGTTCGCTTCGACCTGGCTCGCGCTCCTGCTCTCGAAGTTGGTCAACCGTCCCGTGGCGGCGCTGGCCGCGGGTACGGAGGCGATCTCCAAAGGGCAACTGGACTACCGCGTCGATATCCGCGCCACCGACGAACTGGCCGAACTGGTGCAGTCTTTCAACAGCATGGCGGAGCAGCTCGAATCCAGCCGGCGCCAGATCGAAGCCTCCAGCCGCGATGTGGGCGCGGCGAACGAGGCGCTCGAGAGCCGACGCCGGTACATCGAAACCGTCCTCGAGAGCATCCCGACCGGAGTGATTTCGATTGACGCGGAGCGCCGTGTGACGCTGGCCAACGCCGCTTTCTCCCGCATGTTTTACATGGTTTTGGGCAGCGACGACCGGAGCGAGTACGTGAGCCCGGCATCGCTGGTGAATCTGCCGCTGCGCGAGGTGGTGCCTTCCGATGTGCTCGCCGACCTCGAACCGCTGCTCCGCCGCGCCGATCGCATGGGCATTACGGCAGCCAACATGGAACTTGCGCTGCCGCGAGCGCAGTTGAATGTCGCCGTAACCGTCTCCGCGCTGAGCCACGCCGCCGAGGGGCTGGGATATGTGCTGGTGTTCGAGGACCTGTCGGACCTGCTGCGCGCGCAGAAACAGGCAGCCTGGCGCGAGGTGGCGAGGCGCGTGGCACATGAGATCAAGAACCCGCTGACCCCGATCGCGCTTTCCGCCGAGCGCATCCATCGCCATTTGACGCGGGGCGCCGCGCCCGATGCTGCGTCGCTCGAGGTGATCCGCGGCTGCTCGGACACCATCCGCAACGCGGTCGAAACCGTGCGCGCGCTGGTCGACGAATTCTCGGTTCTGGCGCGCTTTCCCGCCTCCCGCCCGCAACCGGCTAGTTTGAACAACCTGGTGGAGAGCGCGCTCATCATGTTTAATGGGCGATTGGAAGGCATTCGTGTGCGTACTGAACTGGCGCACGATCTGCCGGCCGTGATGGCCGACCCGGAAGCGATCAAGCGCGCAGTCGCGAACCTGGTGGATAACGCTGCGGAGGCAATGCAGGACGCGATCGTGAAAGAGATCACGATTTCTACTTCGCTCGTAGCCAGCCGCGATGCCGTCGAACTGGCCGTCTCCGATACCGGGCTGGGAGTTTCGCGCGACCTGAAGGAGCGGCTGTTCCTGCCCTACTTTTCGACCAAGCAACGCGGCACGGGGCTGGGGCTGGCGATCGTGAGCAGAATCGTGGAAGACCATCGCGGTTCGATCCGCGTGGAAGAAAACAAGCCGGTCGGCAGCCGCTTCGTTATCGAGTTGCCCGTAGCGGTTGAAACGATCAGCGCTCCGGCGGCAAGCTAGTACTGCGACCGCGTGGCAGGTTATGCGTTGTTAGGTTAAACCATGGCCCACATCCTCATCGTCGATGACGAATCCAGTATCCGCGAATCCTTGCGCGGCATCCTCGAGGACGAGGGATACAAAACCAGCGTCAGCCCGAGCGGCGAAGACTGCCTCGAATTGCTGCGCAAGAGCGGCTTCGACTTGATCCTGCTGGATGTGTGGCTAACCGGGATCGACGGACTGGAAGTGCTGGAGAAAATCCGCGAGATGGATGATCCGCCCGAAGTCATCATGATCTCGGGCCACGGAACCATCGAGACCGCCGTCCGCGCCACCAAGCTGGGCGCCTACGATTTTGCGGAAAAACCGCTATCGCTCGAAAAGACGCTCATCCTGGTAAAGAATGCCATCGAAGCCCGACGGCTGCGCCACGAGAATCTCGACCTGCGGAAACAACTGCAATCGAAGAGCGTAATCGTGGGCGACAGCGTTCCCATGAAAGCTCTGCGCCAGCAGATCGCGCTAATGGCGCCGACCAACGGACGCGTGCTGATCTACGGCGAATCGGGCACCGGCAAAGAACTGGTCGCGCATGCCATTCACATGCAGAGCCCGCGCAAAGATGAAATGTTTGTCGAAGTGAACTGCGCCGCGATTCCCGAGGACTTGATCGACAGCGAACTATTCGGCCACCGCAAATCGTCGTTTCCGGGAGCGACCGCCGACAAGGAAGGCAAGTTTCAGAAGGCCGATCGCGGGACCTTGTTCTTGGACGAGGTCGGCGACATGAGTCTGAAGACGCAGTCCAAAGTGTTGCGCACCCTGGAACAACAGCGCTTGATCCCGGTGGGCAGCGACGATCCCGTCACCGTGGACGTGCGCGTGATTGCTTCCACCAACAAAGACCTGGAGGAAGAGATCGCCAAGGGAAACTTCCGCGAGGATCTTTTTTACCGCCTGAACGTGGTTCCGTTTGTGGTGCCGCCGCTGCGTGAACGCAAGGAAGACATCCCGTTGTTTGCGCGGTACTTTCTGAAGGAATTTGCCTCCGCCTACGGCCGCCGTCCAAGAGAAATCACCGATGATGCCATCGACGCCCTGATGCGCTATTCCTGGCCGGGGAACGTCCGCGAGCTGCGCAATGTGATTGAGCGCATCGTGATCATGAATCCCACCACCTCACGCTTCGAGCGCAAGCACCTTCCGCCGCTGGTGCACCGCGACGCCAGCCGGCGCGTGGCGGGCAGCGAAGGTTCCACGCTGCACCAGGCGCGCGCGGCCTACGAGCGCGACTACATTCTCAAGAAGCTGGACGAGAATCATGGCAACGTCAGCCGCACGGCGGAAGTGCTCGGCCTCGAGCGCAGCCACCTGTATCGTAAGATGAAGAGCCTGGGGATTGCGGCGAAGGAGTGAAGCAGGTGTCAAGTCTCGGGAAAAGCTTGGACTAATCTGCCGCTCGGTTTTCCTAAGACCTGACACCCAAGACCTGAGACCTATCTTTTCAGCATGTGAATCTCAGCCCCGTTCTTGTGAAACTGGACTTCGTCCATCAACTGATTGATCAGGTAAATGCCGCGCCCGTGCTCCGCATAGATGTTCTCACCCTGGCAGGGATCGGAAAGCTTGGAGGGATCAAAACCGGGGCCGGGATCGCGCACTATGATCATGAGGCCCCGCTCGTCGTCGCAGGCCACGTTGCATTCGATAACTTTGGAGGGATCGCTTTTCGCTCCATGCACGACGGCATTGGCCAGGGCCTCGGTCAACGCGAGTTCGATGTCGTCTTCGCTTCCTGGGGCACATTTCACTTCCCGCACCACATTCATAATGCTTCGGACGACCTGGTCCACGGCAGTGCGGTCGGCGGAAAGCGTCACGCTCAGCCTGAGATCAAGCTTCTTCGCCTCGAGATTACACGCTTGCGGCGGCAGCGATTGTTCTGGGGATCGCGGAGAATCGGCCATAAATGGGCTGTAGGCGTTGCTTCCCGCCTTTCACTTAACCTTTCTATGACTAGGATGCAGAAAAGCGCCCACCGATTCTAGGGACTTAGGGGCTGAGATGCAAATTTTATTTGGACCGCAGGCAACCCTTAGCGCATTACGTCGGTCGGGTTACCACAGTCGGGCCTTTAGTCTGGCGCCCAGGTCACGACTCCGGGTCCGGCGGACCTCCGATCTGCTGGAGTTGACGCCGCCAATCCAGTTCTTCCACAAAGCTGCGTGAATCGCGCCAGCCAGCCTTGATCTTGACAAACAGTTCGAGAAAAACCTTGGTCCCTACCATCTTCTCGATATCGAGGCGGGCTGCGGTTCCAATCTTCTTGAGCATTTGTCCGCCTTTGCCGAGCAGGATGGCCTTTTGGCCGTCGCGTTCGCAATAGATCACGGCGGCAATCCGCGTCAGCCTCGGGCTTTCTTCGAACTGCTCGATCAGCACCGAGACCGCGTGCGGCACCTCTTCGTGCGTCTGCATAAGCACATGCTCGCGGATCAACTCCGCCGCCATGAAGCGTACCGGCTGATCGGTAATCTGATCTTCGGGAAAATAGCGCAGGCCGTTGGGTAGAGCCTTCACGACGCAGGACAGCAATTCGTCGAGTCCCTTCTTCTTGAGAGCGGAGATGGGAACGATCTCCTTGAAATCGTGCAGCGTTTGAAACTGTGCGATCAGCGGCAGCAGCTTGCTCTTGTCGGCCAGCAGATCAATTTTGTTAAGCAGCAGGAAAACCGGAGTGCCCGCCTTTTTCGCCAGGTCGAGGACGAAGCTGTCGTCGCGGTCCCACTTTTTTTTCGCGTCCACGATCATCAGAATCAGTTCGCAGCCTTCGAGCGCCTCGCGTACCTCGGACATCATCTTGCGGCCGAGCGAGGAGCCGGAACGGTGAACTCCCGGTGTGTCGATCAGCACGATCTGCCCGGCCTCGCGTCCTTTCTGCTGGGGGACGTTGATGATGCCAAGAATGCGGTTGCGCGTGGTCTGGGGCTTCGGCGAAATGATGGCCAGCTTCTCGCCAACCAGAGCATTCAGCAACGTGCTTTTGCCGGCGTTGGGGCGGCCGAGGATGCAGACGAATCCGGAGTGGAAGGACATGGGGATAGGCTACTAGCTTCTGGCTGCTGGCGGGCATCTCAACTTACCGAATGACATGAATTCGGACGCCAATTCTCAGGTTTTTCCATGATTTATCCGTTGTGTAGACCGGAGCATGGAGTGCAGTTCCAAGCGCCAGACAGGCGCGGTCTCCCAAGGACAGGCCGAGCAGGCGCGTTTGAGTAAAGAGACTGCCCGCAATTCTCGCTTGCTCGGCGGTGAACGGCACCGGTTCATGGACCGCGCTGAGCGCGTCCTCCCAGGCCTCGTCGGGCTGGCCCCCGCGACTCACCAGCTTGGTTTGGACTTCGGTCAAATTAACCGTGCTCCCGGCGGCGTTGCTCAGCATCTCCGGAGTCATTTTCTCCGAACCCGGCTCATGATTGAGCACAGCGAGCATAGCCGACGCGTCCAGTACGATCTTATTCACGTTTTGCCGCCTCGCGCCGTTCCGCAATGAGCTCGTCCGCCAGAGACACGCCCGGTTTCACGTACTGCCGAATGCGCCGCCGTGCGCGCTCCAGACGCCGCTTCATGGTCGTGATCCGCAGTTCGTCGTCTTCCATCCGTAAAATCACTTCGTCTCCGGCCTTGATCCCCAGCGCTTTCCGATAGGAAGCGGGAATGACGACGCGCCCGTTTTCGTTGACACGGGCAAAGGTTTCGGCATCCATGTGTCACACTCCAATATATATGACATATTGTACGAACTTGTCACCTGATATACAAGATGACACAGGAATTTAAATCAACTTCATCTGCTTCGGCGCGGTTGTAATCCGCACGCGCTCGACCCGCCGGTCTGTCGAATCCAAAACTTCGAACCTCAGCCCTTCGTCTTCGATGACTTCACCTTTCTTGGGGATGCGTCCGGCGAGTTCGCTGACCAAACCGGCGATGGTGGATGATTCGTGGCCTTCGGGACGCATGCCGAAGAGTTCATCGAGGCGGTCTACATCCATGTTGCCGGGGACTATGTAGGAGTGGTCGTTTTCCTGCACTACCTGCGCTTTCTCGTGCTCATCGCCGATTTCTCCTACTATTTCTTCTACCAGGTCTTCGATAGTTACGAGGCCGGCTACGCCTCCGTATTCATCTACTACTATCGCCATGCGGATGTTACTGCGTTGCATTTCGCGCAGCAGGTCACTTACTAACTTGCTTTCCGGAACAAAGTAAACGTCGGTTCGCATCAGGGTCGCGACCGTCCGTGTGTGCGCTTCGGAGTCGGGCACTTGCATCACATCCTGGCTGTGGAGAATGCCTTTGATATGGTGAATCGAACCTTCGTAAACGGGAATGCGCGAGAAATGCTTGCCCCGGAGCAACTCGACCACCTGCTCGACGGTGTAATCGGACGGGACCGCGACCATTTCCGGCCGCGGCTTCATCGCCTCGCGCACCGTCTTTCCGCTGAACTCCACTACCGACTGGATCAACTCGCGATCGCCTTCCTGGATGATGCCTTCTTCCTGTCCCGCTTCGATCAGGGCGTCGACGGCTTCCGAGGAAGTTTCCGGTCGCGCGTCGATGTGCTCGCGGGTCAGCGCTGCAACAGACTGGCAGAATCCCAGGACCAGCGTCACCGGCAGAACCAGATAAATCAGCAGACGCAAAAGTAGCACCCAGTCCGCCAGCCAGCGTCCGCGCGTGCGCGAAAAAAAGACAAAGGGCAGCAGCCGATTAAAGAAAATGATGATCAGCACCAGGCTGAGGGTGGCTTCGAGGACCTCGGAGACGCTCCAGGCGCGATCGCGGAAGACGGTGAAGCCGACGATCATGGCGATGGCGGCGGTGACCAGTTGCGTCAGAATGGCCATGGAGAGCGAGGCGCGCTGTCGCGTCACCCCCAGCCGCGGCTCTACGATCTGCTCGAAGGCGTCGATGTTGTCCTGGAAGTCGCGCGAGAGGAATTTGCCAATCTCCTGGTAAAGACGGTCGACATAGGAGACCAGCGTCAGCAGGCCGAAGAGGAGCGCGAGAGCTATGCTGACACCGATCATTGTTGGCGCTTCCTCCCGGCGCGCAAAATCGTCGCTCTTTCGATCGTCGCTCTCTCGATGAGGCCGAGCGGAAGGTGGAGTTTCGCGCGCAACTGTTTTTCGCGCCTGGCCATCCTTCCATTGTCGCACTCGTGATCGTAGCCGCGCAGATGCAGGACGCCGTGCAACACTAAAATCTTGACTTCCTCGGCGGGTGAGTGTCCGAGGGTCCGCGCATTTTGGGCTGCGATCTCGGCTGAAATAGCGATTTCGCCCGCGAATTTTTCTTGGGCGCCGGGCTCGGCAGGAAACGACAGCACGTCGGTGGGTTGATCCTTTCCGCGGAAACGGCGGTTCAGGGACTTCATCTCGGCGCTCGAAGTCAGCAGCACGTTGACCCCGCCCTTCAATGCCGCGGCGCGGCGGGCGTGCGCCAGGAAACGGCGGAGCGCCAACTCGGTCAGATCCATAACGCGCTTTTGAAAGATGACCAAGTTCAGTTCTCTCCCACGCCCAGCGCCTGAAGGGGCGTTAATTCTGAAGCTGATGGCATCGCTAAAGCGATGCCCTGATACGAAGCTCGAGCTTTCCCGCAACCTTCTAAGGGCCCGACCCATGCGAAAAGGAGGGCAGCGGCTAGGCTCCCTCCTGTGTAGCGCGGACACTCTTCTCCGCGGCTTTTGAATTGACTCCGACTTTTCGCGGACAAGAGTGTCCGCGCCACACGTCCGCTCAATTGCGCAGGTGGGGCTCTTCCCTCGGGCCCGGTAAAGACGCTGGCCGCGGAGGAGCCTCGGCAATGTTCCCCTCTGGCGCACCGGACTTCGACTCGGACTTTGGTTCGAGCAGCGACAACTGCTGCTCCGCCAGCCGTACTTTGTGTTCGTCGTAGGCGCGAATGATCCTCTGCACCAGGTGATGGCGCACCACGTCGCTTTCGTCGAAATGCACGAACGCGAGGCCGTTTACACTTTGCAGAATTTCGACCGCTTCGATCAGACCGCTGCGGCGCGCGCTGGGCAAGTCGATTTGCGTGATGTCGCCGGTGATCACCGCCTTGGAATTAAATCCCAGGCGGGTGACAAACATCTTCATTTGCTCGGAGGTGGTGTTCTGCGCCTCGTCCAGGATGACGAACGAATCGTTCAGCGTGCGCCCGCGCATGAAGGCGATGGGCGCGATCTCGATGATATTTTTTTCGAGATAGCGTTCGACGCGCTCCGGCTCGAGCATGTCAAAGAGCGCGTCATACAAGGGGCGCAGATAGGGATCGATCTTCTCCTGCAAGGTGCCAGGGAGAAAGCCGAGACGTTCGCCGGCCTCGACTGCCGGGCGCGCCAGAATGATGCGGTTGACCTGCTTGTTGAGCAGGGCCGAGATGGCCATGGCCACGGCGAGGTAGGTTTTGCCGGTGCCAGCGGGGCCTACTCCGAACACCATGTCGTACTGCTCGATGGCTTCGAGGTAGCGGCGCTGGTTGGGGCTTTTCGGCTGGACGGTGCGGCGTCCGAAAGAACGCTGGCGCCCGGCTTCGGCCAGTCCGCGGAGAGTGGCGTTGGGATCGTTGACGACCATGCGCAACATGCTGCCCAGGTCGCCGTTCACGAACTGGTGGCCCGACTTCCGCAGATGCTCGTAGTCGGCGAATAACTGTTCGGCGCGGGCCACGTCGCGGGGCGCGCCTTCCAGTTCTATGCGATCCGAGCGCAGATCGATATTGGTGTTCAGGCCGTCTTCGAGCACGTGGAGATTTTCGTCGCGCGTGCCGAACAGGGTCTCGATGTCAGGGGTGAGTGCAATGCTTTTCTTCATTCAGGGTTATCGCGCTGCCTCCCGCAGACGAACAGGGCTCACTCTTCGATTGGTGTTGCTAGGACGTGTGGTACCGGAATATGGGTTGCGGGGACGCGCCGTGCCGGATTCGGGCGCACCCGTGCCTGCGTTTTTTGCACGCAAATAGCTGGATGTGGAAACGGAGCAAACCGGATTGCGCACCCCGACGGGGCGGTTACCAACCATTTGAGTTCAGCGTAGCGCGGGCGGGCGGGGGAGTCAATGGCTGCGCAGCCCTAAGGATGGTCCGGACTGCCTGTTCCCTTCCTTGACACTCGGTTTTTGGCCCTTTATTCTTAGATATTGCTCCCTAGAGACTTTCGTCTCTGTGCGCACTTCCGCGGGCCTTTGCGGTAATTTGAGTGGGGGCGGCGGAGGTTCCAATGCTCATCGAAATTGCGGATCTGGAGATTCACCCGGTCGATTTCCGGGAGGAGTTCAGCCCGGGTGTGATTGATCTGGGCGAGGAGGTCGGGCAGCGGTCGCCGCTCTGCACCGAGGGCCGGGCGGATCTGGTCGAGGAGCATCACGGCAAACACAAGGTGGTGCAGGACATCCGGGTGAAGGGGAAGCTGGAGACGAGCCTGGAAGTGCCTTGTGCGCGGTGCCTCGATCCGGTCGTGCATGAGGTGGAGCGGAGCTTCGATCTTCTGTACCGGCCGCTCGGAACCGACTCCGGTCACGCTGAGCTTTCGGTCACGGACGCCGAGGCCGAAATCGGGTATTACGAAGGCGAAGGGTTGCTGCTCGAAGATGCGCTGCGCGAGCAGGTGTTGCTGGCGCTGCCGTTGAAGTCGCTTTGCCGTGAAGATTGCAAAGGTTTGTGTCCGCACTGCGGCAAGAACTTGAATGAAATTCAGTGCTCGTGCGTGGACGAGGTTGAGGACCCGCGGTGGTCGGCACTGAAGGAAATACGGGATAAGCTGAATCAGTAAACCAGCTCCCAGCTCTCAGCTGTCAGCTCTCAGGGAACGCGCTTTTCCTGAGAGCTTGGAGCCGAGAGCTGAGAGCTACCAAGGACATTATGCCGAATCCGAAACGTCGACATTCACAAAAGCGCACCGCCACGCGGCGGGCGCATGACTCTCTCTCCAAGCACTCGCTGTCGGAGTGTCCGAACTGCCATGAACAGAAGATGCCACACCGCGCCTGCCCGAAGTGTGGAACCTACAAGGGCCGCGAAGTCTTAGAGGTCGAAGAGAAGTCCTAATTTTCTTTCATGCCTAGCGTAATCGCACTCGATGCGATGGGGTCCGACAAGGCGCCGAAGCCGGAGATCGAAGGCGCGTTGCAGGCGGCGCGCCATCACGGCGTCCGCGTGCTGCTGATCGGACCGGAACCGCGGTTGCGGGCCGAGTTGGCGCGCTATCCCGGGGCGCGGCGGTTGCCGATTGATGTGGTTCACGCCAGCGAAGTCATCACCATGGACGACAAGGTGGAGGCGATTCGCGCCAAGCGCGATTCGTCGATCCGCGTCGGACTGCGGCTGGTGCGCGAAGGCCGCGCCGCGGGCTTCGTGACGGCGGGCAACACCGGCGCGGCCATGGCGACGGCCAAAGTGGTGCTGGGTGCGCTGCCGGGCGTGGACCGTCCGGCGCTGGCGGCCGCGTTTCCTACCGTCCTGAATACGGCAGCGGTTCTGCTCGACGTGGGTGCGAACGTGGATTGTACACCCGTTAACCTGGAGCAGTTCGCGGTGATGGGAGATATTTACTGCCGTTCGATTTTCGGCATGCAGCATCCGCGGGTGGGGCTGCTTTCGATTGGAGAAGAGGAAAGCAAAGGCAACGAGCTGACGCGCGAGGCCTTTCAACTGCTCAAGCGGCTTCCCATCAACTTTATCGGCAATGTGGAAGGCCGCGATTTATACAATGGCCATGTGGACGTGATCGTGGCCGATGGATTTGTCGGCAATGTGGCGTTGAAGACTTCTGAAGGTGTGGCGCGGTTGGTGCGTGCCGTGCTGAAAGACACCTTGAAGGCAACGATCACGCGGCAGGTGGGCGCGTATATTTCGCGCAACGCGTTTTCCGATTTCAAGAAACGGCTGGATCATACCGAGTACGGCGGCGCGCCGCTCCTCGGCATAAAAGGCGTGTGCGTCATCACGCACGGTTCGTCGAATACGAACGCCATCAAGAACGCGGTGCGCGTGGCAGCGGAATTCGCCGTGGGCAAAGTCAACGAAGCGATCGAGCGGGAACTGGCGGCGCTGAGCGTGGCGGTTACGACGTAGGGAAGGTCAGAGGTTCGAGGTCAGATTGCAGAAGTTAAACCCATCGCATCAACGGCAGCGCCGATCCCGGGATTTTACCTCTGCAATCTGACCTCTAATCTTTGACCTCATTACTTATGACAAACAGTTCTTCTCAAATCGCTTTTCTCTTCCCCGGCCAGGGTTCGCAAACGGTTGGCATGGGTAAAGAGCTGGCCGAGAACTATGCGGTGGCGCGTCGAACTTTTGAAGAAGCGGACGAGGCGCTCGGCTACAAGCTGTCCGAGCTGTGCTTTGCAGGTCCGGAAGAAAAACTGAAGCTGACCGAGATCACGCAGCCAGCCATCTTGACAGTATCGGTGGCGGCGTGGCGCGTGTTGCAGGAAAAAGGTCTGAAGCCGGATCTGGTTGCGGACTATGTTGCCGGGCATAGCCTGGGCGAGTATTCGGCGCACGTGGCCGCGGGCACGCTGGCTTTCACCGATGCGGTGCGGACGGTTCGCAATCGCGGCCGGTATATGCAGGAAGCGGTGCCGGTCGGCGTGGGGGCGATGGCGGCAATTCTTGGCATGCCAGCCAACCAGGTCAGCGAAATTGCGGCCGAGGCGGCGCAGGGAGAAGTTTGCCAGGCGGCCAATATTAATTCGCCCGAGCAAATCGTGATCTCGGGACACGCCGGCGCCGTGGAGCGCGCCATCAAGCTCGCCCACGCACGCGGAGCGAAGAAGGCCGTGCACCTGCCGGTCAGCGCACCTTTCCATTGTTCGCTGATGCAACCGGCGCAGGATCGTCTGGGGCGCGACCTGGGCGCGTTGCAATTTCAGAATCCATCGTGTGCGGTGGTCTCGAATGTTGATGCGGCGCTGGTCACGTCCGCGCAGGCTGCGCGCGAGGCGCTGATCCGCCAGGTGACCGGCACGGTGAGGTGGGCGCCGTCGCTGCGACTGCTGATCGATAAGGGAGTCAGCCTGTTTATCGAAGTCGGGCCGGGAAAAGTTCTGTGGGGTCTGATGCGGCAGATCGACCGCTCGAAGACATGCGTGACGGTGGGCGATGAGACATCGCTGCAGAAGACGCTGGCGCAGGTTGCGGCGTTGGCGGCATAGCGTGACTGCGGGAAAAACTCCAACTGGCTGTGACCACAGGCGGCTGCCGAGCCGCGCTCGGCTTGGACGGCCGGGGGCGGCCGTCTCTGCACGAGCTAGTACGGATATACGGTCAGCGTCTTGTCTGACTTCTGCACGAACATGCGGGCGTGTTCGGAGCGCTCGTTGACGATGACCTCGACCACGACGCCTCCGCCGGCCAAACCTTTTGTGTTCGCCGATCCGTAGATCCTGTGGGATTTGACGAGGCCCCACTCACCGCCCGGTCCCCAGTCGCGATAGAAGTCGGCGTATGTGTATTGCGAATACTTCTGCTGATGCTGGCGCCAGCCGGGATCGTTGAAGTAAATGCCGTACGCGGTTTCGTAATCCTGACGCTGCAGGGCGGCGAAGAACTTGTCCACAGCGTGCTCTTCGGGCCAGTTGCGGTACATAAAGGCCAGCGCGGCCAGAACGATCACGACCACGACGGCGACCGCAATCTGGATCTTCCGCCGCCGTGCTTTCGCCGTGTTGTAGGGCTGCGCGTCGAGCAGGGTCATAAGCTCCACTAAGCATAACGGATAAAGACGGATTGAGTCATTGTCTCTGCCCACATGCAGCCAGCCGGTAGCCAGGTCATAGATGGATCCCAAACCGTTCCGACTACAACCTGGCCCATGGTGCGCGCCGCGGTGGATGGCGAGTTATCGCTTCTTTAAAGCAGCCAGTCGAACTGCCGATATACATCCTGTCAGGCAGAAAAAGACGGGACGCGCTTTCGTGGCCTGACCATTCAACCGCAGGGTAGTGGAAACCAGGGTGTGAAACTATGGATAAGATAACCGCGCTCATTGTGGATGACTCCTCGGTGATGCGCAAAATTGTCGAGCGTTCGCTGCGCCAGGCGGGCATCGAACTGGAAAAGGTTGTGGAAGCCTCAAACGGGGCGGAAGCGCTGGCCGCGGTGCAGAGTAACAAGATCGAGCTCATCTTGTGCGATATCAACATGCCGGTCATGGACGGGCTGGAATTTGTGCGCCAGGCCGCCACGATCGCAAGCGCCAAAGGGATTCCGATCGTGATGATTACCACCGAAGGCAGCGAAACGCACGTGGTGCAGGCGCTTACCGCCGGGGCTCGCGGATACATCCGCAAGCCTTTTACTCCCGATCAGGTGAAAGAGCACGTTTTGCCCGTGCTGGGGAAGAAACCATGAATACCGATGCCTCACTGGTTACGCGGTCTCACGAAGAGAACTGGCTCCCCATTCTCGAACTTGCGGTCGAGGAAGTTTTCGAGATCATGGTAGGCTGCCGGGTGAAGGTGGCGGAGCAATCTGAGCATAAGCCGAACGAGGAATTCACCGCCATGGTCGGTCTGGCCGGGGCGCTGTGCGGAATTCTGACAGTCTGCTGCGACGCGAAGACCGCCGGGGAGGTTGCCAAGCGCATGCTGGGGGACACAGCCGACTCCCAGCAACAGGTAGCGGACGCGCTCGGAGAGGTCTGCAACATGATCGCGGGCAACTTCAAGAACAAGCTCGCTGGCACCGATGGCCGCTGCATGTTGAGCGTACCAACCGTGATCAGCGGCGGAGAATACAGCTTCCACTCGCTGGCCGAGGGGACTTCCCTGGAAGCCGTTCTGTTGTTTGAGGGCGCACCCATTGCGGTTCGTCTGCAACTGGAACACTGATCAAGGCAGGTCTCAGGTGTCAAGTGTCAGGTGTCAGGTCTCAGGTGTCAGGTCTCAGGTTCCCGATTCCAAACTGAGAGAACGATTATGTGGTCGGCCTGTGAAGGATGCAGCCATGGAGTGGGCTCTCGGTCAGCTAGCAGGAGATGGAAACCACCTCCAACAATGTCGCCAATACAAACACTCCCGGATACACCCGCGAGGTTGCGGATGTAACGCCAGGCGACCCGGTGGAGATAGGATCGCTCAGTGTTGGCACCGGAGTGGTCCTCCAAAAGATCCAAAGCCTGCGCGACCCTATGCTCCAAATCCAGATCAATCAGGCAACGCAGCAGAACAGTTCACTCAACGCGTCGTTGACGCAACTGCAACAGATTCAAACCCAGTTCGCGAGCGACACTTCCGGCATCGGCGCCGATATCAGCAATTTCTTTAGCAGCCTGCAGCAGCTTTCCCCCGATCCCTCGGATCTGACCTTGCGGCAAGGCGTGCTGACCGCGGCCACCACCCTAGCCACCGACTTCAACAACGCCGCCCAGAGCCTTCAGACGCAGCGCAGCAATGTTGACCAGAACGTCGTGCAGTCGGTCACCCAGGTAAACAGCCTCACCTCGCAGATTGCCAGTGTCGACCAGCAGATCAGCAACCTTCAAAGCATCGACCAGGATCCCGGTACGCTGGTGGACACGCAGAACAACCTTATCCAGCAGCTTTCCGCGCTGGTCGGTGTGCAGGTCATTCCCACCGGCCAGGGCATTACGGTGGCGACTTCGAATGGGACGACGCTGGTATCCGGATCGCAGAGTTACGCGCTAACCACGCAGGCCGACGATGGAGTGCAGCACATCATGGCCGGAACCGAGGACATCACCAGCTCGCTGACGGGTGGGAGTCTGGCCGGTCTGATCCAGATTCGCGACCAGGAAATTCCGGGCATCTCCAGCAGTCTCGATCAGCTGGCAGCGGGCCTGTCCACCAACCTCAATGCCGCCAACGCACAGGGGTTCGATCTGGAAAACCCGCCCGTAAAGGGCGGCAACATCTTTGCGACTCCGCCCGCGGGCGGGGTGGGCGCAGCGACTGCAATGACCGTCACCATGACCGACCCATCGCTGCTTGCCGCCAGCTCCGACGGCACTACCGGCAGTAACGGAAATCTGGCCAACCTTTCCGCGGTCGCCGATCAGGCCGTTGCCAATGGGCAGACGCCGATCGATGCGTATTCCACACTGGTTGGGCAAGTGGGAAGCACCACCTCCAATACATCGGCCGATGCCGACGCCTCCAACGCGATCCTGCAACAGTTACAGGACCAGAACGGGAGCGTCTCCGGCGTGTCGCTCGACGAAGAAGCGTCCAACCTCATCCAGTATCAGTCTGCATATCAGGCCGCGGCCCGCGTCGTTTCTACCGTAAACCTCTTGCTGCTTGATGCCGTAAATCTGGGCATGGATGAGGCGGAGGAATAAAGAATAAAGCTTGAGGCAAATAGCCATGCGCGTCAATCCGAATCCCATGCCCGATCTGATGGCGGCGCTCAACCAGACAGAACTGGAAGAGCAACAGGCCGAGCTCCAGATTTCGACCGGCAAGAGTGTGAACGAGCCCTCCGACAATCCGACCGCCGCTGCCCTGCTGATCGAGAACAACGATCAGGCTACTTTCAACAGCGGCTATCTGCAGAGTATCAGCGCAGTGCAGGGCCAGCTCTCAACCGCGAGTTCGACGCTGAGTTCGGTCACAACCGCGTTGCAACAGGCCCTCAGCCTCGGCGTCGAGGCCGCAGGCGGCACGCTCTCCGCTAGCAACCAAGCTGCAATTGCCAATCAACTGCAGGGCATTCAGAGCCAGATTGTGTCCTTGGCTAACACGACTTACGAGGGCAACTACATATTCGCCGGCACCAAGACGAGTACCGCGCCATATGTGGTGGACAGCAACTTACCTGATGGCGTCGACTATGTCGGCAACACCGATGTCAATGAGGTATCGATCGGCAATGGATACAAGATCGCCGTCAACCAGCCCGGATCGCAACTGTTTTCCGCTCCCGGCAATGACGTTTTTCTTGCCATCAACAACCTTATCCAGGCGGTGCAAACCAATACCGGCATTGGTACCGCCGTCAACGCGGTAAGCGCAGCTTCCAGCTATCTTTCGGCACAGACCGTGCTCTATGGCAACGCCACGGACCAGACGCAGTCCGAGACTACCTACCTCAATGCCGCCCAGTTGCAAATTAGCCAGCAGCAGAACACGCTTGGCGGCGCGAACATGGCTGCGGCCGCCACCAATCTCTCCCAGGCTCAGACCGATAACCAAGCCGCCCTGGCCGCCATCAGCAAGCTCGCGCAGGATAATCTCTTCAGTTATTTGACGTAGAGCGGAGAGCGCGGCAGGGCTCGTGTGGGGACGGGCGTCCCGCCCGTCCAAGCCTAGCGCAGCTCGGCAGCTGCGAGCCCCTGACATCACAGGAACTCCACGAACGAGTCCGTGACTTCGGCGCCCGCGTTGTTGGCGATGCGGGTGGCCTGGCGTTCTACGTTTTTCATCAGGCCGTCGAGGTAATCGCGCGAGTGGGAGACACTGACGACGCCAATGGTCGCTTGATTCCAGAGCAGGCTAGGGTCGAGTTCGGCGACGGCAACGTTGAAAGAGGAGCGAAGCCGATCTTTGAGGCTGCGCGTGACCTGACGTTTGTCTTTGAGGGAGTGTGCGGCTTCGATGCGCAGTTCGAGGGTGAGGAACGCGATCATGGGGGATCCGAAGGTGCAGGCTGCCGGTACGGGAACCTTGTTGTCCCTACTACTGTAACGCGCAATTGAGAGCCCGGATGTAGAGGTTGCACGGAATTCCGGGGGCCGTCCGTTTGTACCTTCGCGCTTCTGGCTTTAACATGAGCAACAGCCAATTCTTTTTTCGGGGCCATTGAACTCATGATCCAGTTCACGATTCAAAAAGTGCATGTGCGCGTTGCCTTGCTTGCCTTGGTCATCCTGTTTTCAGCCACGCCAACTTTCTCCCAGCAAAAGGAGCGGAATCGCAAGTTGGATGCCGCGCAAAAAGCCGCGGCCGCCGCGCCCGCGCCTTCGGCTAAAGACGGCAAGGAAGAAGGCGATCCGCTGTTCAAGGGCATGAAGTACCGTTCGATCGGCCCTTTTCGTGGAAGCCGATCGCTTACCGCGGCTGGGATTCCCGGCGACCCGACCACCTACTATTTCGGCGCGACCGGCGGCGGCGTGTGGAAATCCACCGACGGCGCCAACACCTGGTCCCCGGTTTTTGACAAGGATGGAGCTCCTTCCATCGGCAGTATCGCGGTCGCTGCCTCCGACCCAAACATCGTTTATGTAGGGACCGGCGAAGGCTGCATTCGCGGAAACATCGGCCAAGGTGACGGTGTCTGGAAGTCGGTGGACGCGGGAAAATCCTGGAAGAACGTTGGCCTCAAGGATTCGCGCGCGATTGGCAAAGTGATCGTGAACCCGCGCAATCCCGATATCGTTTTTGTCGCGGCGCTCGGTCACCCCTTTGGCCCGAACACGGAGCGAGGCGTTTTCCGGACCACTGACGGCGGCAAGACCTGGGACAAGGTTCTCTACAAAGACGAGAGCACAGGAGCGATCGATGTGGTTTTCGATCCGCAGAATGCCAACATTTTATTTGCCTCGCTGTGGGAGACGCGGCGCTTTCCCTGGTCGCTCTCCAGCGGCGGGCCGGGCAGCGGAGTGTATCGCTCGACGGATGGCGGCGCCACCTGGAAACGGCTCCAGGAGCAAGAGCACGGCCTTCCGAAAGGGCCCTACGGCCGCATCGGGCTGGCGGTAGCGGCGAACTCCGAGCGCGTATACGCGCTTATCGAGGCCAAGGAAGGGGGTGGACTTTATCGCTCCGACGACGGCGGCGAGACTTGGGATCTGGTAAATGGCAGCCACGGATTATTTCAGCGGGCCTGGTACTACATGCACATCATCGCCGATCCGCAGGACGCCAATACCGTGTACGTGTTGGATGTGGAGTTCTTCAAGTCCACCGACGGCGGCCGCAGCTTCAATAAGGTGAAGGTTCCGCACGGCGACAATCACGGTCTGTGGATCGATCCGAAGAATACAAAACGCATGATTGCCTCGGACGACGGCGGCGTCACCGTCAGCCTCGATGGGGGCAAATCGTGGACACGCCAGGACAACCAGCCGACCGCGCAGTTTTACCACGTCATCACCGACACGCGGACGCCTTACTACGTATACGGCGCACAGCAGGATAATTCCACCGTGGCGATTGCTAGCCGCAGCGATGACGCCGCGATTGGCCGCGACAGTTGGTATGAGGTCGGGGGCGGCGAAGCCGGATATATTGCGCCCTATCCTCCCGACCCGAACATTGTGTATGCCGGCGACTATCAGGGCAACATCACGCGCTTCGACCGGCGCACGAACCAGGTCCAGGACATTGCCGTTTCGCCTGAACTTAGCGATGCGAGCGGCGCGGCCATACTCGAGCACCGTTTTCAGTGGACGGCGCCCATCGTGATTTCTCCGCATGACCCGAACACGCTTTACTACGGAGGCGAGCGCGTTTTCAAAACCACCGACGGCGGAACACACTGGGAAGCGATCAGCGGCGATCTGACGCGCAATGACAAATCGAAGCAACAGCCTTCGGGCGGGCCGATCACAGTTGACGATACCGGCACCGAATATTACGACACCGTTTTTTCGATTGCTCCCTCGCCCCTGGCGAAAGGCCTGATCTGGGTGGGCACGGACGACGGGTTGATCCAGATCACGCGCGATGAAGGGAACAATTGGACCAACGTAACGCCCAAGAACGTCGATCTTGCGGAATGGAGCCGCATCAGTTTGATTGAAGCGTCTCCGCATGATGCCGGCACAGCGTATGTCGCGGTTGACCGCCATCAGAATGACGATCTCGCCCCCTACATCTACAAGACCAGCGACTACGGCGCGACCTGGAACCGGATCACAACCGGCATTCCGGATGGAGTTTTTGTGCGCGCCGTTCGAGAAGACCCGAAGAAAAAAGGCTTGCTCTATGCGGGCACAGAGCGCGGCGTGTTTGTCTCGTTCGACGACGGCGCGCATTGGCGCCCGCTGCAAATCAACCTGCCGATTACGCCGGTCCACGACCTGGTGATTAAGAACGACGACCTGGTATTGGCAACGCATGGGCGCTCGTTTTGGATCCTTGATGATGTCTCTCCCTTGCGCCAGTTCGCCGATTCAGTTGCCGGGGAAGACGTGCATCTCTACCAGCCCGCGACAGCGTATCGCGTGCACACCCATACCGAAGATGCTGGAGATGCTTCGGCGCGCTTGGCCTTTGCCGGGAAAAATCCGCCCAACGGCGCGGTGATTTATTTCTATCTGAAGCAAGTACCGAAGCCGGAATTGAAGCAGGAAGTGAAAATCGAAATCCTGGACGCGGCGGGCAGCGTAATCCGAAAGTATTCCAGCAATAAAGCTGAGCCGCTCGATGAACCGCTCGACCCCGACGACAAGAAGCCGGAAAAGCAAGTCAACTTGGAAGATGGTTTGAATCGTTTCGTGTGGGATCTGCATTACCAGGAGGCGAACCGCGTCCCCGGCTATTTTCTGTGGGAATACAGTGACGGCGCGCGCGGGCCACTGGCGCTGCCGGGTAACTATCGGGTGCGCTTGACCTCCAATGGCAAGAGCGTAACCGCCCCGTTCGAAGTGAAGCTTGATCCGCGAGTTACTATTTCCGGGAGCGATCTGGAGAAGCAGTTCAAGTTCGAGATGGACGTGCGCGACCAGTTGAATCGCGTCTACGACGCGGTGAACCAAATACAGGATGTCCGTGAGCAGTTGGACGGGCTTAAGAAGCGCCTGATACCGGGCGCTTCCACGAAAGCCCTGTTCGATGGCGCGAAGGCGCTGGATGCCAAGCTGATTGCGGTTCGCGATCCGTTGATCAATTTCAAAATCAGCGCCAGCGAAGATTCTCTTGCCTATGCTCCGGGCATCGATGCGAAGCTGGCATTTCTTTCCATGGCAGTGGCGGGTTTTGCCGACTCTGCTCCCACCGCATCCCAGTACCAGGAATTCGACAAGCTGAAAAAGCAGACCGATGAATTACTGGCAGGCTGGGATCAGGTGCGGAATGCGGATATCGCAAGCTTTCAGAAGCTAGCCGCGGAACAAAACGTCCATTCCATCTTCGTGCCCGATGTGAGAAGTGAGCGGGTGCGGGGCGGCGGCGAAGAATAAAGCACGAGTGGAGGGACGGGCGTCTCGCCCGTCCAGCCGCGCGGGGACGCCCGGCGCTCCATTAAATGAACATCTCGTCTTGCGGGACGCCCGCGCCGTTTTTCGGATGGCGCCTTTTCTGGCCGAGAAAGACTTCCACTCCGGTGCTGATCGCGGCCATCAGTCCGTTGACCTGGCGCAAGGGAGAGATCACGGTTTTGTGCACGACTTCGCTGGTCTCTTCGACCTTGTCCATGGTGCGGTTCAGCAGTTCATCGGCGCGGATGACTTGCAGCCTGGTGCGGTCAAGCGCATCGGTGAGCGTGGCGTCGAGGCGACCGAGTTGATTGCGCACCAGGGTGCTGGACTCCGAGAGGTTGGTCGTTATGACGTCGATCTTCGGGCGTATCTCCACCAGCATGCTCTGAACCGTTTCCATCGTGGGCAGAGCCTTGCTTTTCACTTCGATGGCGAGAGCCTCCATCTTCGCCGTGCTCTTGCGGACCGCGAGGTAAAGGCCGATCAAAATTCCAGCCTGGATCACGACTGCGCCAGCGGTCACCGCAATGAAAAATATTAGGAGATTGTCATTCATAGCTGCTCCTGCTGCGGGTGCCCCACTCATTCGCGTTTTTGCGAATGGGTGGGGGTGGTCACAATCTTCGCTGTCGCCGCTAGATACTTTTGGGCGGCTCGGCCGCGGTTGTCTCGTTATATGCCTGGCGTCCCGCCTCGTAAGCGTTGCGGAACTGTTCTTTCTGCTGGTTGAGCACATCGCGTCCACGATCCACCCAGTCACCCGCCTGTTCGCGCGCCCGACGAGCCTGCTGACGCACCCGTTCGCCGCCTTCCTGCGCCTTGGAGCGAATTACGTCACGCATTTCATCGCCCGAGCGCGGCGCGTACAACACACCGACTACCGCTCCGACACCGAGACCCGCCAGAAACCACAAAAAGCCATTGCCATCATGATCCGCCATAACTGCCTCCTCAATTCTCTGTAACGGATGGTAGCACCGTGATATGTGAAAAGACAATTCACCGCGCCCCGGATGAGTCCAACGGTGGAGGGACGGGCGCCTCGCCCGTCCAGCCGGGCGGGAACGCCCGGCTCTCCACCAACACGCTCTTCCGGTAAGCAAAGAAACTCTTGTGCCAAACGCGCCAAAGGCGGAGAATGATGCGGTTTGCAGGAGGCACTTTTGTCCGACCGCAAGTATCGGCAACGCGGGTACCAGGATTCCGGAGCGGGACCGAAAAAAGAGTTCGAGAAGCCGTCGGCCCAGAAGAAAGAAAATACCTTCGGGCCGCGCCCCATCAACATGCCGGGAACGCGGACGGTGTCGCGTTGCGCGGAATGCGGAGCGCTGCTGCAGAATCCCACGGATCCGATGGGGCAATGCCCGAAGTGTGGGTTCGCTCTGCACGCCTGCAAACAGTGCGAGCACTTTGATCCCTCGAGCCGCTTCGAATGCAATCAGCCGATTCCCGCCAGAATCTCTCCCAAAGACAAACGCAACGACTGTTCGCTCTATTCCATCCGCGTGATGGTCGAAAAGGAAACTTCCAGTAAAGGCAGTCAGCGTCCGAATGACGCGCGCGCGGCGTTTGACAATCTGTTTAAGGACTGAAATCGCACGAATTCTCAATCCAGCCGTTTTCCAGGCGAAACCAACACTTCCACCCGCTCCATCCCACGTAAGTGGCTGAATTTAACCAGGATGGCTGAAATCAACCACCCCCTTTCTTGCAACTTTTCTTCCCCTTCTGTGTTCCAAGTAGGTAGAGACCTGGTCCACGGTTGAAGAGCAAAAAGGCAACCACGAAGACCACAGTCACTAGAAAGTTTCTGGATCCGGTCAAAGTTTCGGCGGACCTAGGAAAAGGAGGTCCATATGCGTTACCTGAGATATTTAGCGTTGCTGGCAGTCCTGATGTTGCCGCTTGCCTTCGCGCAGGCGCAAGTAGGAGTTGCCATCGGAGTAGGACCGGGCTACGTTGACGGGCCGCCGGCGTGTGAGTACGGGTACTACGATTATTCTCCGTATGCCTGCGCACCCTACGGCTACTACGGTCCGGAGTGGTTTAACGGCGGAGTGTTTATCGGCGCCGGCCCCTGGTATGGTTGGGGCTGGGGCGGCGGCTGGGGCCGAGGAGGCTGGGGCTATGGCCGAGGAGCCTGGGGTTACGGACGCGGTGGCTACGGATACGGAGGTTACGGACGCGGTGGCTATGGCCATGGCGGCTTTGCCCGCGGTGGTAGCTTTGCCCACGGTGGCTTTGGCCGAGGCGGCGGAGGTGGCTTCCATGGCGGCGGATCCCGCGGCGGTGGCTTCCACGGTGGTGGAGGCGGCGGCTTCCACGGTGGCGGCGGTCACGGTGGCGGAGGCCACGGTGGGGGACACCGGTAAGGAACTCTAGATAGAAAGAAGTTTCAGCGGCTGGCAGCACTGCGCTGCCAGCCATTTTTCTTTAGTCAACGTCCAGCCGCCGACGTTCAAACGACGCGCCGGACTTTCACTTCAGCGCGCGACCATCTAGCTCGCCCCACTGAATTCCCGATGACCTCGTTCCGCCTGATTGCCGAGAGCGAGTCCCCACGTGCCACGGCGGGGCACAATCCCAACTGGTCTGCGCTCTTCTGCATCTAACCTCGCAGGAGCGATTTGGCGGGCAAGCCGCTTGCCTTAGCGAGATTACATCCTTATAATCCGCTCACCGGAATAATGTTAAGCCGCGGCATATCGACAGGCGGCCCATGATTTTCGGGACCAGTCAGCGCGAATGTAAATTGTGTAAATGAAAGACTGGTTCATGGTGCAAACCCGACACCAGGTTTGGATGGGAATCGGGCAAGATGTCAACTCCAAATTTTTCCCGAAGAGTCAAGGAGCCACCGTAATGAAGAAGATTGTTCTCGCGATGTTGCTGGTAGCCGCGATTACCGCCGTCGCTCAAACCGCCGCCGCGCCCGCCCAACCTGCGGCGTCTCCCGCAGCGCCCCAGAAACCTGCCCCGAAAAAAGAGATCAAGGACCCCGCGGAGTATAACGCCTACGTGGGCGCCGCGCAGCAAACCGAAGCCACGGCCAAAGTAAGCGGCTTGGAAGCGTTTGTGACCCAGTATCCCAACAGCGTGATGAAGGAAGACGCGCTGGAGCTTTTGATGGGCGCCTATCAGCAGATGCTCGGCCAGGCGAAGACGCCCGACGAGCAGCGGCTCGATCAGACCAAGATGCTGGACACGGCGCAAAAGGTTCTGGTCGTGAACCCATGCAATCTCCGGGCGTTGGCCCTGCTGGCCTACACCAAGAACGCGCAACAGAATTTTGCGGAGGCGGGCCAGTTCGGCGAAAAAGGCTTGCAGTGTCTGCCCACCGCGGCCAAGCCGGAAGGCACGTCGGACGCGGATTTTCAGAAACTGAAGGATGGAACGGCGACGATCTTCAACGGCGCGGTTGGGGTCGGCGCTTTCTCGACTACCCTGCAAGCCAAGGGGAACGACTACACGAAGGCGCAGAAGTATTTGCGGGCTGCGGTGGAAGCGGATCCGGCTAACCTGCTCAACGTCTATGACCTGGGGCGCGCTTACCTGGAGCCGGGACCCGGTGAAAACATCGTGGATGGACTTTTCTTCATCGCGCGCGCTTCCAATCTGGCGCAGGGTGCGGGCAAGGATCAGATCGCCAAGTTCGGCAAGAGCAGATACAACAAATACCACGGCAGCGAAGAGGGCTGGAGCGATTTGTTGGCGATGACGGCCACCACAACTCTGCCGCCGGCCAATTTCACGATCAAGCAGTATGTGCCGCCGACTCCAGCCGAGCAGGCGGCGGCCTTGGTCAAGAGCAAGAAAGTTGAGGAGATGAACTTCGCGGAGTGGCAAATGGTGCTTTCCGACGGCACGCCCGAAGACGCCCTCAAGGTGTGGACCGTGCTGAAGGGGAAGCCATTGCAGATGCAGGCCCACATTATCAGTATCGACACCTCAGACAAGACCGCAACCAAGCTGCTGCTGGCTGGCAGTTCGGACGATGTCGATGCCAAGCGTGCGGACATCGATTTGACCATGTCGGCAGCGATCCCGGCGAAGCTGATGCCGAAGGAGGATACGGACTTCCAGTTCCAGGGAACGCCGGTCTCCTACGTGGCGAAGCCGTTTGTGATGACCATGGGCGACGGGGCCTTGCTGGTGAAAGCGGCGCCGCCAGCCCACAAGAGGCCGGCTGCACACTGAGGCTCAGGCGTCAGTGGCAGGTCTCAGGAAAACCCTGGGCTCGGAAAAATCCGGGAGCCGCGTGTCGTTTAGCGCACCTGTTTTCTTTCCAGCGTGAGAGGACGTGCGCTCCGCGGCGGACGCTTGGCGCCGGCGCGCAACGGACGAACATCAATCTTGAGCTCCTGCATGGTCCGGCTCAGCGTGTTCCGGTGCATGCCTAATTGCCGCGCCGCTTTGCACTGATTACCCCTGTTCTCTTCGAGCACGGTCACGATAAAGCGCTTCTTAAACTCACGGACTGCTTCCGAATAGAGGATATTGCTTCTGCACATCTGAAGTATGAGTGCTTCCAGTTGATCTTTCACCTGCCGCCTCGTTTCCGCACCTTCACAACTTAAAACTCTCAGGGGCTAAAGCCCTCGTCCTGCATTAGCTCTGGGCGGCTTGGCTAAATCCGAGCCCTACCCAAAACCATCTACGAAACCAGCCCTAACCGAACTACTTCGCCGGCCCGGATGATGGCGGCTGAATTGTGTCCTTAATCGAATGTACCTGCCGCATGTAATCCAAGCCCTGGTAGAAACGGTGGCGCAATTCCGACGGTGCGAGCCAGACCGCTGCCCTTCCGCCTACCAGGAAATATGGAGCCAACTCGGACCCATCCAGCCACTTCGCAGCGGGGGCAAAAGCCGCCATGGCGGTGAGCACTACCGCCACCACCAAGGCGCCCTTCAACAAACCCAGGACCGCCCCCAGGAACCGGTCAATCGCGCTCAGACCAGCTTTCTTCATCACCGAACGCGCGATCCGTCCGGCAATGCCGGCTATGATCAGGACCACGAAAAAAATGATCAGGAAACCGACGATCTCACCTAACCACGGCGATTTCAAATAAGGCGCGAACCAATCCGCCAGGCGATGATACTGCCAGGCAGCCAGCAGGTATCCCACAACCAAGCCAGCCAGCTTGAAGGCTTCGTGGAAGAAGCCTTCAAGGGCCGCCGCAGTCACAGAGAACACCAGAAAGCCGAGGATGATCCAGTCCGCAATGCTCATGGTTCAGAGATTCGAAGTTCACAGGATCCGAATGCAATGGTCGAATTCAATGACACCAGCGCACGCCGCCTAAATCTCCAACTCGCGTCCCGTTAACTGACGGTATGCCTCGAGGTACTTTTCGCTTGTCCGCCGCGCCACTTCTTGGGGGAGGGCCGGCGCGGGCGGTTGTTTGTTCCAGCGAATTTCTTCGAGGTAGTCCCGTACATACTGCTTATCGTAGGAATCCTGCGCCTTGCCCGGTTGGTAGGTGTCGGCCGGCCAGAAGCGCGAGGAATCCGGTGTGAGAACTTCATCCGCCAGCGTGATGCCCTTGGCGGTCTGTCCAAACTCAAACTTTGTGTCGGCGATGATGATGCCGCGCTGCCGCGCATAATCCGCGGCTTTCTTGTAAATACGCAACGTGATGTCGCGAAGCTGGCGGCTCAATTCGGGATCGACCAGCTGGCACATCTCTTCAAATGAAATGTTGATGTCGTGTCCGGTTGTCGCTTTGGTCGCGGGCGTGAACAGGGGCTCCGGCAGCCGGTCGGATTCCTTCAATCCGGGCGGAAGCTTGATGCCGCAAACCATGCCCGTCGCTTTGTACTCCTTCCATCCGGAGCCGGAAAGATAGCCGCGCGCCACGCACTCGACCGGACACATTTCGGCCCGCATCACCATCATGGAGCGGCCGCGGAGTTCGTCCGCGTGCTTGCGAATCGCCGCCGGGTAGCGGTTCACGTCGGCAGTGACGAAATGGTTGGGGACGATGTCTTTGAGAAAGTCAAACCAGAACAGCGAGATCTGCGTCAGAACGCGGCCCTTTTGGGGAATGCCGGTAGCCAAAACGTAGTCGAAGGCTGAGATGCGGTCGGTGGCCACGAACAGCAGGTGGTCACTGTCGAGGCAGTACACGTCACGGACCTTGCCGCTGGCGTGCAACTGCAATTCGGAGTAGTCCGTTCGCAGGAGAACGGAATCTAGAATTTCGGGGCTCATCTATTAATTCACCGGGAAAAACTTTGCGTATTCTAGCTGGCGTGGGGAATTTGTCAACGATTAGAATCACACACGCCGGGTTACGCCAAACGACGTCACGCCGAAAAGTGTTGACAGTTTGAGTGTAAGCTAGAAGCCTTGTCTGGCGCTTGTTTTCAAGAGGGCGTGATGTGGAAAAGCTGAGGAAGGCTCTGGAAAAAATCCCACGCCTTCTGGGGTAAAGAAAGCAAAATGCTGCCGACCTGTCAATGCAGGTTTTTCCAGGCAGTGGGTCAGTTTCCAGTTAGCCCGTAACTCGGGAGCCATCGTCGAGACTCAAGCCTGAAGCGGAGGGGATTGTTTCGCTAGCTCCAATGTAGAATTCGGATGTCGTAAAAGTGTGGCGTGCCTATGGAGACAGGGATGTCCCACCTGTGGAGAATATGCCTTACCCTGCTGTTCGTCTTTCCCGTGTCTCCAGCACAAGAGACACACAGCCACAGTGCACCTGAGAAACTGGGAAAAGTATCGTTTCCGATTTCTTGCGCACCCGCCGTTCAGGAGCAGTTCAACCGAGCTGTAGCGTTGCTTCACTCTTTCGCCTACACCGCCGCCGAGAATGCATTCCAGGGCGTGGGGGAATCGGACCCGCGGTGTGCGATGGCACATTGGGGAATGGCCATGGCGTACTTTCACCAGCTTTGGGAACCGCCCATTGTGCCCGCGACAATTTTGATTGCGCAAAAGGAAATCCAGCGGGCACAGCAGATCGGGGCGGGTTCCGAACGCGAGCGCCAGTTCATCAATGCGCTAGCCTTGATCTACCAAGACGCTGTCACCGTTCCATACCACACGCGAGCAGCGAACTACGAGCACGCGATGAGCGAGCTCGCTTCAGAGAACAGGAAAGATGTCGAAGCTCAGGTGTTTTACGCGCTCGCACTTCTGGCGAACGCATCCCTTGCCGACAGCACCCATGCGAAGCAGAAACAGGCGGCCGATCTGCTCGAGCCGCTTGATCGCACCTACCCGCAGCACCCGGGAATCCCTCATTACCTCATTCATGCTTACGACAATGCAGAACTCGCACCAAAAGGTCTCCCGGCGGCGAAAGCCTACACCCGGATCGCACCCTCAGCGCCGCACGCATTGCACATGCCATCGCATATATTCACGCGACTCGGCTTATGGGAAGACTCTATCACCTCCAACCTGGCGGCAAGGGAAGCGGCGCACCAGCAGGGCGACACGGGAGAAGAGCTGCACGCCATGGATTATCTGGTGTATGCCTATCTGCAGAGTGGGCGCGACAAAGACGCAGCTCAAGTTATTCAGCAACTCGAAGGCATGTCAAAGGTGAACGCAGGCGATTTCAAGATAGCGTACGCCTCTAATGCGATGCCGGTTCGCTACGTGGTTGAGCGGGGTCAATGGGCCGACGCTGCTAGCATCGTTCCTCCCACAGGAGCTCCGCCTCATGTCGTCGCAATTGCGGTTTGGGCTCGGGGCCTGGGACTCGCTCGGAGTGGCAGCGCCGCCGAGGCGCGCGTGGAAATTGATAAGTTGCGGCAGATCGAAGAGCAGCTCCGCACGTCAGGCAACGACTATTGGGCCACTCAGGTGGGAATTCTGAAGCGCGAAGTCACGGCGTGGGCCGCCCATGCGGACAGGAAACCGGATGAAGCCGCAGCTTTGATGCGCGCGTCCGCCGACGATGAGGACGCAATCGAGAAGGTCCCGGCGACCCCGGGGCCGATTGTTCCGGCCCGCGAACAGCTCGGCTACTTGCTCCTGGAGCAGAATCACCCGGCTCTAGCACTGAAGGAATTTGAAACGGCGCTCGCAAATTCCCCCGGGCGGCGCGGGGCGGTGCAGGGCGCGGCGCATGCTGCCGAACTCTCCGGCCAAAAGTAGACTTCATTTTCCAAGGATCGCCCCATTGCATATTCGTTCCGATCCACTGTGCGACAACTCCCGAATGGTCGGCAACTCGGGAGCTGACCCCATTACGCCTTCCCGAGCGCGTCCGGAATCAGCAATTGCCTCTGGGACAAAAGCGCGTCCATCGTTTTAGTAACTGCTCGGCTTCCTCATCGCTGGCAAACTCGCCCCGATCCGCCTCGGCTATACTCTTCTCGATTTCTTCAATTTGCCACTGTTCTAGATTGCTCAATTCGCGGGTTTCTTTTCCGGGCTGAGGCATAAGTTACGCCGCCCTGAACCTCACCGACACGAGCTTCGACACACCCGGCTCCTGCATGGTCACGCCGTAGAGCACGGGGGCAATGCTCATGGTCCGCTTGCTGTGCGTGATCAGGATGAACTGGGTCTGGACGCTCAGCTCGCGCACCAGTTCGGTGAAGCGCGCGATGTTGGCTTCGTCGAGCGGAGCATCGACTTCGTCGAGAATGCAGAACGGACTGGGCGTGTACTGGAAGATGCCGACCAGCAGCGCCAGTGCTGTGAGCGCCTTTTCGCCACCGGAGAGCAGAAGCACGTTCTGCAGTTTCTTTCCGGGAGGCGATGCCACCACGTCAATGCCGCTCTCCGCGCTGTTTTCCAGGTCGGTCAGCCGCATGAAGCCGTGTCCGCCGCCGAACAGCTTGCGGAACGTGGCCTGGAAGTTCTCGTTAATCTTGTGGAACGCTTCTTCAAATTTCTGCCGCGAGACTTGATCGATCTCGCGAATGGTGGCCGCGGTGTTTTCGATGGCTTCGATCAGGTCTTTCCTTTGCGTTCCGAGGAACTGGTGGCGCTCCGCCGTTTCCTTGTACTCTTCGAGAGCCATCATGTTGACCGGGCCCATGGCGTCCAGTCGGGCGCGCATTTCGCGGTGGGCCTGATCTTCGGCCGCAAGCTCATCCCCGGTAACCAGCGGAATCGTAGTGCCGGAAGTCGCTTCGGCCATCAGCACCGGGCGTTCGATGCCCAGTTCGTTCAGGCAGGTGTCGGCGAGGTGTTGCAGGTCGGATTGCAGCTTGGCAGCCGTGGCCGAGAGCTCACCCCGGCGGTCGCGAGCCAGATCGAGCTGCTGACGCGTGTTGCGCAGAAGCTCTTCAATTTCTGCGAGGCGCACCCGCACTTGCTCAGACTCGAGCTGCAGCAAGCCTTCGCGCGCTTCTCCAGCGTTGCGCTCGGCTTCGAACTGAAGAAATTGTTCGGCCAATTGCACGTTCTCGTCTTGCCGTTGCGCGATTTCGGCGCTCGCCGATTCCATTTGGATTTGCAAAGCGCCCGCCCGCTCCCGCATCTCGGCAACGAGCGTCTCGATGCGCTGAAGCAGTGTGGTCGCCGAACGGTGGCGCTCTTCGAGGGTGGCCACGCGAGCGGCGCGCTGCGAAGTGGTTTCAGCGGCAATGTCTCGCTGACCGCGCAGCGCGGTGAGGCGCTCTTGCCCGGCTGTAAGCTGCATTTCGAACTGGGCGCGCGCTTCCTCGATCGTGGCCAGCTCCGCTTGCCGCGATTCGATCAGGCTTTCCTGCTCCTGCCGTTCGGCCGCGAGTCGTTGCATTTCGCGTTCGCAGATTCGAATCCGTTCCCGCACCCGCGACATCTCGCTATCCAATTGCTTAAGCAAATGTCCGGAGGTCATCGCCTGCTTCTCGGCTTCGCGCTTTTCTTCTTCCAGGCGATCGAGCAGGGCGGTGTGCTCCTTGATCTCGCGCCCCAGGGTGAGCGCCAGCATTTCCTTCTCGCGCAGAGCTCGCTCCAATTCTTCGAGCAGACGCAGCACATCACGCAACTCACGCTTCATGGAAAGCGGTCCCTCACTGCGTTGCTTGCCCCCGGTAACAGTCACATTGTGAAAGCATTCGCCGGTCTGGGAGAGGAAAAACGCGTCGGGGCTGGAGAGCGCGAGCTCGCGCGCCACCGCCGGATCGGGCACGATGTAGCCGTTGCCCAGCTTCGGCAGGATTACTTCGAGCGACTTGCCGAACCCGTTCAGCACGCGAATCGAGTTCTTGAGCGGGAGCACCGTGTCGTTCAGCGGAGCGTAGTGATGGCTTTCATCCGCGACGAACGAGAACTTGGCTTGCGAGTCCTCCGGATGCACGAGGAATGTGGCGCGCCCGTTGACGTCGGAGCGCAGCAGGCGCAGGCCTTCGTCGGCGGCGTCCCACGACTTGACCACGACGAAGTTCAGTTCGTCGCGCAGGAAGTCTTCGACCACGCGCTCATAGCGGGGTTCGACTTCGAGGAAATCGGCAAGCACACCAGCGGGAGTATTTCCACCCTGCATCGCGCCCGATTGAAACAGGCGCCGCACCGACTCAGTGGAATAACCGTGCTCGGCGATGACGGCTTCGAGCGAGCCCTTCTTGCCCAGCGCCGTGGCGTATTCGGAACGGATGGAATCGAGATGCTTCTTGGTGTCGTTCTCGACAGAGCGCTTCGTCTCCAGGGTCCCGCGCAGGCTCGCGATCTCCGTGGCCAGGCCGCTGGCCCGTTGCGAAACGCTTTCGAATTCCAAAGCAATCTGGCCGCGTTGTCCGCCGAAGGTTTCCGATTGTGACGAGGCGGTCGCGATCTCGGCGCGCAGACGCTGCTCTTCGCGGCCTATGCCCGCCAGCCGCTCCTGGGACTGCGTGAGCTGGTTGCGGAGGTTGGACGCTCCGCCGACCGCCTCAAGGATCGCCGCGCGATGCGATTCCTGCTCCTGTTCGAGCATCGCCAGGTTGGTGGCTGCGCACGCCGTTTCCTGCTGGCTGAGCGCGAGCTCCTGCTGCGCCGCTGCGAGATCCGCAGCCGCTGAGTCGAGCAACTGCTGGTGACCATCCCGTTCTTCCTCAAGCGCCGTGAGCCGATTCTGGGCCTGCGCCAGTTCCGCTTCCGCGGAGGCCGTGCGCACGATGAGTTCCGCGCAGCGCTCCTCGTTGGTGCGGATGCGCGCCTTGCCGCGATCGCCTTCGATTGCGATCTGGCTCAGCCGCTCGCGGTTTTGCCGCGTCTCGGTCTCGATCGCGTATCCGCGCTGCGTGCGCTCCGACTGCTCCGCTTCAGATTGCTGCACGCTCTCGGTCTGCTGGCGGATTTCCTCGCCCAGTTGATGGATCTGGGTGTCGAGGGTCACGCCCTCCTGGTCCATCTGGGTGAACTTGCTGGCGAGCACAACCCGCAGCTTGGCCCGCATCTCGTCGCGCAGCCTGGCATAGCGCTCGGCTTTGCTGGCCTGGCGCTTGAGCGAGTTCATCTGCCGCGTGACCTCTTCGAAAATATCGTTCACGCGGTTCAGATTCTGTTTGGCATCTTCGAGACGCGCCTCCGCCAGACGCTTCCTCGTCTTGAACTTCGTAATCCCGGCCGCTTCTTCAATGATGGCGCGTCGATCCGTCGGACGGCTGCTCAGAATCTGGCCGATGCGTCCCTGCTCGATGAGCGCGTACGACTCCGGCCCAAGACCTGTTCCTATGAATAGTTCCTGGATGTCGCGCAACCGGCACAGTTTTCCATTCAGCAGGTATTCGCTATCGCCGCTGCGGAACAACCGGCGCGTCACCAAAATTTCTCCGGCGTGGTTATGCTGCTGATTGAATTTGCGCCGCCGGATTTTCAAGACCACCTGCGGCTCCAGCACTGTCCCTGCCGCATCACTAGCGGGCGCTTCGGCGGTTGTTGCTTCTGCGGGGGCCGGCGCTACGGTTGTCACTTCGCCGTCCACTGCTTCTGTTCTGCCGGGTTGCGCTTCTTCGACCGCACGTTCCGTTTCCGCGGCAGCTTGGGCGCGGATCTCGGCTTCGTCCCAGTTTTCTTCGCAGTTCATTCCCGCCGAAGGAAGTTCGTCCTGGATCTCGATCTCGGTGGGCGCGTTCGTGTCCGGTCCACCGTAAACTTCGGGGTCGATCAACGCCAGGGACACTTCCGCCATTCCGGTGGGGTTGCGGTCGCGCGTGCCGGAGAAAATCACGTCTTCCATACGCGAGCCGCGCAGCGACTTGGCCGACTGCTCGCCGAGCACCCACGAAATCGCGTCGGCGATGTTCGACTTTCCGCAGCCGTTGGGCCCAATGATGGCGGCGATGCCTTCGCCATGAAACTTCAGTTCGGTACGATCGCAGAAGGACTTGAATCCCAGAATTTGCAGCTTCTTAAGTTTGAGCAAAGTGACTCCTTCGTAGGCGGACACTGTGTTCCGCGGACTCGGTTTGCGCTGGCTGGAGTGCGCTGCAAATTGCGAGGATCCGGAGGTTAACTTCCGCTGTTAACTTCCAGCTGTTAACTCACAAGGTTCCTCGCTGGTCGCGTCGTGTGGCGCCGTCCCCATGAACCTGGAACGTCACCACTACTTTTGACCAACTCTAACGGCGAATACAGGGACGGGTCAAGTAATAAAACACCACATATTGGGGTAGTCGTCCAAACACCGCCTTTAGTTGCACATGCATTACAGCAATCGCGCGCTAGTTGCTGGTGAGGAATAAGGAGGCGGGAGGACGCGAGAGCATAGACACTGTATCGCTGGCGAGAAGGAGATTCAAGGGGCGTCAGTGCCGGGGCGTCGATTTTTTCATGGAACGTCGGGGACCACGTCGACGCGCGTCCCCACACAGTCAAAACGACTATTTCTTGCGCTCTACCAGGTAGCGGGCTAGGTCCTTCAGCGTCGCTGCGGCCTCACCGTATTTGTCCAGTTCCGCGCACGCCTGATCGACCAGGGCGTCGGCCTTGCGGATCGATTCCTCGATTCCAAACAACGCCGGGTACGTTGCCTTCTCCGCCGCCTTGTCCTTGCCCGCAGTTTTTCCGAGTTGCTCGGAGGTCTGGGTCAGGTCGAGCACATCGTCCACGATCTGGAACGCCAGGCCGATCGCCTGGCCGTAGGTCCGGAGCCGGGCGATATCTTCAGCGCTTGCTCCTGCGTACAAACCTCCGCTGACCACGCTGGCGGTGATGAGCGCTGCGGTCTTTGAACGGTGAATGTATTCGAGGGTGGCTAGATCGGGCCTCTTGTGTTCGGATTCGAGATCAACCACCTGGCCGCCGATCATGCCATCAATGGAGCCGGTGGCGTGAGCAACTTCGCGGATGATGGCGACGCGCGCCTCGGCTGGGCACGCGATCTGCGCCAGCACTTCATAGGCCTGCGTCTGCAGCGCGTCTCCGGCCAGGATGGCGATGGCTTCGCCGAAGGCTTTGTGGCAGGTGGGACGGCCACGGCGGAGGTCGTCGTTATCGAGCGCGGGCAGATCGTCGTGGATCAGCGAATACGTGTGGAGCATTTCGAGCGTCGCGCCCACCTTCTCGATGCCCGCCGGGAGCGAGCCGGCGGGGGGCCCCGTAATCGAACCATTCTGCGAACTAGCATTCGGACTGGCAGCCGCTGCCGCCGCAATCATGCGCCCCGCTTCCATGCAGAGGATTGGCCGCAGGCGCTTTCCGCCCGCAAACACGCTGTGGCGCATGGCTTGATGGATGGAAGTTGGATGCTGGGTAGCCGGCGGCAAGATTCGATCGAGCGCGGCGTCGGCGGCTTCGCGTCCCTGCTCCAGAACTTGTTTCAGCATGGCACCGCAGTATAACAAGGGGGCCTTGCGGAAATGAAAAGGGACGCCCACGGGCGTCCCGTCTCAACCTACCGTCTCAGGGTCAGGCCGCATGGCGCGCGCGCCTGTGCAACAACGAGCGCACCACGTCATCCTTGCGCGGCTCACATATGTCGGACGCGCCCAGACTCATTGCCTCGGCCCACAGTTTGTCGTCCGCTAGCCTGTGGGTACCGACGATGCAAAGAGCCGGAAACTCATGATGCAAACGCTGGACTTCGTCCGGCCCCGAAGTTTCCAGATCCAGCACCAGCGCTGTGGCGCGATGCCGGGCAACCGCGGGACGAACCTCTTCGTAGCTGCTGGCCAAATAAACAGATTCAAAGTGTTGGGACAGACTGACCGCCAGAGTTTTTGCAGTTCCGGGGTCATTCTGGTAGAGGACTACACTGAGTGGTTCCATGACTTCCCCCTGACCTCACCGCGATTCGCGGCGGCCTGGCTGTGACAGCTAAAGGCTGCTGCACAGGCGTTTTCAACTCCGAGCGGGACCGCGTTACTTGCGCAACGCTTTCTCGGCCGGGGGCTCGAACGATTCAGTTTGGAGCTTTCCGTTCTGTTTTAACAGAATCTCTACTTTTCCTTCCGCTTCCTCCAACTGCTTCCGGCAGGTTGCGGAAAGTTGCATGCCTTCTTCAAATAGCGTCAGCGACTTCTCTAAAGGAACCTCCCCTTTTTCCAGTTCCTGAACTATCTTCTCGAGACGCTCGAGGCATTCTTCAAACTTCACCAATCCATTTGCTCCTACACTCTATTGTAATGCCGCTTCCGGGACGAAATGTCCAGTGAATTTTTGTAATTTGTCCAATCTTTTAGACGCGGGGTTTCAAAACGGACGCAATGGCTGTTGCAAGACTACACAGACGTCGACCGTTTCGAGCCGAGAGCCTCCAGAACATCCACTGCGGAGCTATATCGGCCCAGCGGAGCGCTGATCTGCGCGCCCTGGACCCGGTCGCGGACGGCCGCCAGCATTTCGCGAGCGATGGCCACGCCTTCGGCGCGAGCCGCTTCCGGACTTGTCACCCTGGCCATCCGGTTCAGGATTTCATCGGGCACGGAAACCCGCAGTTCGTTCTTCATGAACTCGGCGTTACGGGCGCTTACCAGCGGCCAGATTCCGGCAATGACGGGGATCCGGCAGTGCTCGATCCGCTTCAGGAAATTCTCCAGCAGACTGATATCGAATACCGGCTGGGTAACCACGTATTCCGCCCCCGCTTGCACCTTGTACTCGAAGCGTTTGATCTCTTCGTCGAGGTTGGGCAGCCCCGGATTTGCACCCACTCCAATGACGAAACTGGTCCCGGCGCCAATCGGGTTCCCGCCCAAGTCCAATCCCCGGTTCAGGTTGTGGACGATATTCACCAGTCCGATCGAATCCACGTCAAACACCGCTGTGGCATCGGGATAGTTCCCCATCTTCGGGGGGTCTCCCGTGATGCAGATCAGGTTGCGAATCCCGGTGGCAGCCGCGCCCAGCAGGTCGGACTGAATGCCCAGCACGTTTCTATCGCGACAGGTGTAGTGCAGGATGGCCTCAATCTCAACCGCCTGCTGCATCAGCAGCGACAGCGCCTGGTTGCTCATGCGCGCCGAGGCCCGCGGGCTGTCGGGGACGTTGACCGCATCCACACCGACCGATTTGACGAACCTCGCGCCCTCGATCTCTTTTCGGATGTCGATTCCCTTGGGCGGCACAATCTCGACCATGGTCACAAATTCCCCAGCCGCAATCTTTGCCCCCAGCCGGGAGCGCTCCGCCATGGGAATGTTCGCCGGAGCCACCGGCGTGGCGCTGGAATGAGTCGCCTTTGAAGTCGCGGTCTTGCCGCGCGCCTGGTCCACACGTAAAGCCGATTTCATGGCGCGGATATGATCCGGCGTGGTTCCGCAGCAACCCCCAATCAGCTGCACTCCGGCGGCCACGAATCTGGGGGTGTAGGTCGCCATGTATTCCGGCGAGCAGAGATAGATATTGCGTCCTTCGACCGAGCGCGGCATGCCGGCGTTCGGCTGCGCCGCCAGGGGAACTGAGGTCACCGCACGCACGCGCTCGATCGCGTCGAGCATCGCGACCGGTCCAACGCTGCAGTTAATGCCGAGCACGTCGACCTTCCATTCCGTCAGCCGGGCGGCGAAAGCCTCGGGGTCGGAGCCATCGAGGCAGTTGCCGTCCTCGTCAATCGTGACCTGCGCCACGATGGGGAGAACGGCGGGAAGCTTCGCATTTACATCCCGGCAGGCCAGCACGGCCTGGTGCAACTCTTCGACGTAGCCGAAGGTTTCCAGCATGAACAAATCCACGCCGCCCTCGACCAGGGCTGCGACCTGTTCGCGAAACGCCGCGCGCGCCTCTTCAAACGAAGTCTTGCCCAGCGGTTCAATGCGAACGCCCAACGGGCCGATTGATCCGGCGACCCAAACATCGAAACCCTTGGCTGCCTCGCGAGCCACGTGAGCGCCGGCTACGTTGATGTCGCGCACGCGATCGGCCAGGGTGTGCCGCGCCAGGCGAAAGCTGTTCGCGCCGAAAGTATTGGTTTCGATAATCTCGGCGCCGGCCTGCAGGTAATCGTGGTGCACGGCGCGGATCAGCTCCGGCTGCGACAGGTTCAGCTCGTCATAGCAGCGGTTAATGAAGATGCCCTTGGCATAGAGAAGCGTCCCCATAGCCCCGTCACAAAGCACGGGCGATTGCTTCAGACGCTCAATAAAGTTACGTGCCATCTTCTTGAGAATACAAGATGCAGCGGCATAATTGAATCATTGAGCGATTGTGGCATTGAATCATTGAAGGTCAAAGGCTCTTGGATTTTCAATGCCTCAGTGTCTAAATGCCTCAATGATTCAATGCCCTTTCTGCCTTTGCTATAATCCTTATTCTCGCATCCAAGTGATTATCCGGCATGAGGTTGGAGTCCCAGACTTTGAAAAGATTGCTGATCGTTGTGTTGTTCCTGCTGCCCGCGACTTTGATGTGGCTGAGTTGCGTCGGCAGCTCCTCCAGTAGCGCCTCAAAAAACAGCGGTCTCGCCTACCGCGCCTTTATCTCGAATTACGTCACTTCCGGTTCTAGTTCGTTCGCTGGTGTGTATATCCTCAATGCTCTCAACGATACGCGTGGGCCCTTAGCCCCGATTTCCGCCGGCAACACTCCGGGAATAATGGTGGTCACGCCCAACATGGCCCAGACCCTGGTCTTCAGCGGCAACGGTACGCAATTCTCGGACAACCAGTTCACCATCGTCAACAACGCCACCGAATCCCCCACCGGTCACGTGGGCTTGCCCGGCATGACCTATAGCTTCGTGGTTTCGCCCGACAGCTCCACCGCTTACGTCGCCGTGCCCACGGGCGCGGTGACCGGGCAACCATCACCCGGAGTCATTGGAGTCATCAATCTGAGCTCGGCCGGCGTCACCTCCATAATTAGCTGCCCGCCTGTGAACCCGACCAACCCCGTCTGCGTTTGGCCCGCCACCGTGCCTCAAGGATTCAATCAGCCTTACCGGTTTCTCAGCATGGGCAATACCGGCACTCGCCTGCTGGCTTTCAGCCAGGGCGCGGATTCCGTCGCGGATACGATTGCGGTGATCACACCCTCGAGTGTGGCAACGGACTATCCCGTTATCACTTTCGTGCCCGGCTTTGACCATCCAGTGGCGGCGTTCTTCAACAGCGACGACACCGCCGCCTACGTGCTGAACTGTGGCGCCGAGTGCGGTGGGCAACAGGCCAGCATTCAGACTCTCGATTTGACGACGAATACCGCAGGCCCGCCTGGCGTCGTCTGCACTCCCGGTGGAAATCCATCGTGTATCGGTACTCTCAACCTGACCGCCGGCAGTGTTGCTCTGCTCAATGGTTCGACCATGTATGTAGCCGGCACTCCGCCACCTGCCGGGGGAGTTCCACAGCAGCCCTGCACAGGGGAGACGACTGCGGCACAATCCTGCGGGCTGCTCAGCATCATTGACCTGTCCACCATGACGGTGACCAATTCCGGGATCATCATCACCGACGGATATCACAACAAAATCTCGCTTGGCCCTAACGGACAGCTCTTCATCGGCGCCAGCACCTGCACCGAGATCGTTCCACCCATTCCGCCGCCGGCCGGAGCTGAGACCCGTGGTTGCCTATCTATTTACAACACGCTGACAACCACCGTGGGCGGTACTCCGCCTGGGGCCGTTGCAATTCCTGCCGAGAACGGAGACGTGACCGGCATCCAGCCCATCGGCACGCGCCAAGTGGTCTACGTGGTCCAGGGCGGATCACTCTACATCTACGACGCCACAACCGATGCCCTGTTGTACAACCCGTCCAATCCGTTTAACCCGGGTCAGATCAACGGCCTCCTAGGCTATTTCATCGACGTCAAGACCGTCGATTTTTGAGGGGCGCTGTCCATCGTTCGCGGTTGAACTCGGTTCTGGCGAATGGCTGACGACCAGCAACTAACGACCAACGACTGCCTTCCCTACCGTGGCTCGAGCGTCATCTCATGCGCCCGGTGCTGCTCGATCGCCGCCTGCGAGAAGGGGAAGGCGAAGGTCGAGCCTCCGTACCAGGCCGCCCATTGGTCCATGTAATACGGACTGAGGAAGATTCCGCTCTCTCCCGTCACCAGGTTCAGCGTGCTTTCGTCAAAGTTCGCGAAGTTCCACGTCAGCCGCTCGGAGGGGCCAAACCCGCGGTCCACCTGCTTCACCGTCTGCCCGCTCCCGCTCAACGGATGCATTCCCGGCCCTGTGAAGCGCCCAATCAGCGGAAGCCGGCTGAGCACGAGATGATGGATTTCAACCGGATAATTCTTTCCCCACTTCCACTCATTAAGGTCCGAGGGAGGTGCTGCAGCCGCTCGCGAAGAATCGCCCGCCTGCTTCACGACCTTCTCAAGCGCAGCCGTCAGCAGGCTCTCGTAATCGGAGTATCCCGGAGGCAGCCAGCGCACCGGCTGCTTGGTCAGCACATTTTCCAGCCACACCGTCGACATCATCCAGCGATAGCTCTTCCAGCTCAGCGCCCCACGAAGAGCCGGCATTGAACTCAAATCCGGCAAAATGCTATCCGCCGCCGCACCCAGCTTCGGCTCCAGCAGCAACCGCGCCAGTTCCTGACGCGCCTTCGTCTCAATCGTCGGCGCCGCTGAATCCGCCGACATCCGCCCATCCCAGTCGCGCAGGATTTCCGCTGCCCGCTTGGCGCGATCGGACGCGTTCGAGGCGTGATCGATCGCGTATACGAATTTGTCGGCGCAGAAGCGATCGTAGGTCGATGACACATCCATCTGTAGCGCCAGCATATCCGCGGGCGCAAACTTCTTGCCCGATTCGAGCACCCGATAGATCCGATCCGTCCGCCAGGGCGCTTCCCATTCCGTGCTGATCGAATATTTGTAGCCCTCTGGAGTGATGCGCCCGTTGGCGGTCGCCAGAATTCCCGACGGTGGATCATAAACATGCGGCATCTCGTCGAAAGGAATCCAGCCTTTCCACTCGTGCACATCGTCGCTGCCGCTCACCGGCAGGCTGCCATCGCCCACCGCGCGGATCGGCACGCGCCCCGTCGCCTGATATCCGATGTGGCCATCGACGTCTGCGTACATCACGTTTTGCCCGGGCGCGCCAAGGTTCGAGAACGCCTTCCGAAACTGCTCCCAGTTCTCCGCGGTGTCCGCGTCGAAGAACATCAATCCCATGCCGTCCTGCAACGTCCAACGCAGGGCAATCTTGCGCGTCTCGCCCGGAAGCAATTCAGTAATAATCGGTCCGTGCCGCGTCGTCACCACGTCAAGCGTCACATTCGGCTTTCCTTTGACGTGAATCGTTTCCTGCCGGTGCTGCGCATCAAGCCATCCTGCCGGAGTCTTGTACTGCCCCTGCGCATTGAACTCCTCTATGAAGTCGTCTTCCACGGTTGGCCCAACGTTGGTGAATCCCCAGCCGATGCGCTGGTTGTGGCCGACAATAACGAACGGAACTCCCGGCAGCGTAACGCCGGCGACGTCGAAGTTGCCGGGTTTTGGTTCTGTTGATGTCGCGGTTGTTGTTCTCAGGTGCGCCTCAAACCACAGGTTCGGCATCTGGTGGTCCAGGTGCATATCGTTCGACAGCAGCGGTTTCCCCGAAACTGTATGCTGCCCGGAAACGACCCAGTTGTTCGACCCCGGCCGAAAAGAATCATCGGGGTATCCAGCCCCGGAGGAGTATTCAGTGCCGGAAGAGAATCCAGCCCCGGAGAAATATCCAGCCCCGGAGGGGCGTCCGAGCTTAGCCCAGCGCTTCAGCGCTGGGAAAACTGGAACAAACGATTCAAGTCCCGGAGGGACGACCAAGTTCTCATTTACGAGACCAGATCCCGGAGCCAGCGCGGAAGTCAGCCGTCCCGTCCCTCCAGCCGGATCAACCTCTTCGTCGTCATCGTCGTCTTCATCGCCATGGTTGCGTGCGGGTTCATCCTCTATCCGCCGCACTTCGGTTGGAGGACGGTCCCGCCAGGAAGAATTGACGTACAGGTCCGCCGTCAGTTCCGGTCCCAGCTTCGCCAGAATTTTTTCTCGCTCCAGCGCATGCTCGTAAGGGTAGTGGTTCAGATACTCCACCAGGAGCGCGCCCACCAGCAAGGAATCCGTCACCGTCCACGGCCGCGGCGTGTACTTCATCAGGCGGAATTCGAGCGAAAGCTGGTCGCGATGCGATTCGAGAAACGCATTCACTCCCCGAGCGTAAGCGTCAAAATAAGGCCGGTCGCGCGCGGAGATACTCTTCTCCGCCGCTTCAGCCGCAAGCCGCAGCCCTAGAATCCGCTGTTCGCGATCCATTTTCACGGTGTCTTCGCCAATCACTTCCGAGAGTTCTCCGGCAGCGGTGCGCCGCATCATGTCCATCTGCCACAGCCGGTCCTGCGCGGTCACGTAGCCCTGGGCAAAAAACAAATCTGCGAGCGTGGCCGCCTCAATCGTCGGCACCCCGTGCTCATCGCGTATGACGCGCACCTTCGACGAAATTCCAGAAACAGAGACGCCGCCATCCAGCTGCGGCAGCGGACGGCGCGCGATCCAGTAAAGCCACCAGGCCCCGGCGATAAGCACCACCAGCAGAAGGCAAACCCCGTAGTACAGAATCCGGAGCGCAGGATTGCGCCGGTGGACTTCGGACAAGGAAGCAGTTACCGACATTACTCACGATTGTAGGGGCGCTCTCCGCACCTGACAACCGCGTGCCGGGGTCAGCTATACGAACGGGAAAGTTCCCCCCGATTCAGGCGGGCAAAGCGGCCGCCGTGCGGAGAGAGCGGAGCGGGGCGGCCGGCAGTTCTCAATGAGTGATAACGCGCTTTCGACAAATTTCCGCTCCCACCTTCCGCGTAATGCAAAAGAAAAGCCGCCCGTGACGGGCGGCTTTATGTGTTTCCCTGGACCCTCTTATGGCACAACGAAGTTCACAGACGTCCCCCAGTTTGCGTAACCATCCCTGGTTCCGTCGCAGGTCCCGAGTGTCAGAGTAAACTCAGAGCCGGTGCAGTTCGCGTACTCGATGTAGTTAGTGGCGAAGTAGATCTTACCTGAGCCCGAGAGGTAGATGGCATTACTGTAGTCTCCCCAGCGAGCTCCAGTAGGACCGGGATAGCCCGAGTACTCCGTAAAACCGTCTTGAGGCGCTTGGCCTAAATCTACAATGTTGACCCTCGAATTCAAGAGACCGTTCGAAGTGCTGGTTAGGCGGCCGAACGCGGTGCTGGGATAGACAGCCTTAGATTCGCCATTACTCGACAGCGTGAAGGTCATGATGGCTCCGCCGTTTCCGCCATCCTGGGACGACAAACCTTCCGCGGCCATTGACGGGAATTCCAGCTCCCCATGTTTCGGCGAAACATAACCTTGGCCGGCGAGGGTGAAGAACCCGGACTTGTCGAAAGTGTCGGTTCCGATGACCCAGTAAACGGCGCCCTGGTGCACTTCCGGGGCTGGTTCCGACGAATACGTTTGGGCGATCGCCGTGGTGGTCGCGCCCCAGATCTGGCCCTGCGCCTGCGAGACTTGCGTCATGAAATCGCCGTTCGTAGCGATTCCGCCCTCGGGGCAACTGGCGGGAGGCGTGGTGCCCGTACTAAGGCCGGCCGCTCCGCATTCGGCGCCCAACGGTATGGGCCCACTCTCTTGCTCAGCCAGGAAGCCCTCGCCATAGTAGAAGGACACACCGGAGAATAGCTGGGCGCCGAACTGGATATGGGAGCAGGCGGAGCAGTTGTGACTGTTCAGGTTCTCGAGTCCGGTCCAGTCAAAGACGGCGATTCGGGTGTCACCCAGGCCATAAAAGTCGAGCGTGCCCAGAAGGAATCCGGAGCCTCCATGACTGTTGTCGTACTGAGTTGGATCCGGTGGGTGCGCCGCAATTGCGGCGAACCAGCACGTGATCCCGGGTAAATGATATTGATTATCGGAAAAACAGGTTCCGTCAGGTGTGGGAAGCAGACCCATGTTCTCGATGACGACGTTGAAGGCGGGGTTTGGTTTTCCATGATTTCCAACGACGGGCAGGCCCAGTTCCAAGGCATTCTTATCGATTGCAAATTCCTGTGCGCCGTTGAAGCCGCCGCCGCCAAAGCCGGGTAGGACGAGCGGAAATTCATCGTAGAAAATGAGGAAGGCGTCTCGGGTGGTTGCGATCTTGGCGAAGTCATTTAAGAGGTAGGGATAGCCCGGTTCGCCTGGGTTGTAATTGGCATTGAGGAAGTAAACGTTGTAGGGACCAAATGGATCTGAGCCGGTGGTCACTGCAATCCCTTCATAGCAGGTATTGGCCACGCCGGCAAAACAACCTCCAAAAGTGCCCTCGTTGGACTCAGCGCTGGCAGAGACGATCTCGGTGAAGATCCAGTGTCCGCCATTGTCGTGATCATAGACACACGAAGGGTCTCCGCCGCTACTCCATCCTCGGCTCGTGAGCCCCATGAGGGTATCGAGCGGAATGACCGCTGATGCGCGCTGCAAGGCTGTGTCGAAAACCAGAATCTCACCGAGGTTGTTCGCCTCAACGACATACCCGTTTCCGGCGCATAGACCCTGGTCCGCCGGTTCAATGTCAAACCCGAAAACGTTGGTGCTTTGCGAGGCGCTGTCCACCGCGTTCAACCCTTTCACGCCGGTGGCGCCGCCCGAAGAAAGACTAATGTTGTCGCAGCCAGGACCCAACGGTTCGCAACTAACGGTTGGAGGCGTAACCGCGGCGGCAGCGGCAATGGCATCGCTGTGCGGGAGACGCGAATAACGGCGGGCACCCGGTTCGGGCATAACTCGCGGGAGAGTCAAAATGCTAGATCCGGCCCACGGGTTGGCGACCTCTGGTTGTTCCCCCGCGGCGAGAGTCGCCGTGGACGGAGAAACGAAGGGGCCTGTGAGCAACGAGCAACCATAATAGTCGCAACCGGTGGCGGCTGGACCAGCAAAGGACGGCGAAAATTCTCCGAAACTTGAGGATACAGCGGTGTTCGTGGTGTCGTTTGAAGCGCTGTTGCCTGCTTGTGCTGGATGGGCGAATCCGGCTACGACGGTCAGCGTGACCGCCAGCGACAGCAATGCGAATCTGGATTGGCGGAACATGTGGTCCCTCCACTAAACGATTTAGAAGCCGAGAGATATGAATTGGGCCCTGGGGTTGACTGCTGCTGTAACAGGATCGCGTACGTGGATCGATTCCGTTTCTACGTCAGAGTCCACGATGAAGCCGGCACCCGGAAACACATCCAGCAAACCGCGCGATAGTACTAGCGAGCCTAGTACTTGTCAAGATGCAGCGTCTTGCACTTCAATCTTCGAACCTGAGGATTTGTGGCGCGACTTGCAGTGGCAGTGATTTGGTCAACGAAGGTCTGCGCGGGTGAATGCGGATCTTCTTGGATACTCTGCAGGAAACTCCCAAAATACGTTCCGAAAGGTCTCAACCGTTCGGTTCATGCCTCGCGGCCCGCGGGCGCAAGGCTCCTTTCGCCAGTGTAGTTTGCGAAAAATCTCGATAACACTCATTGACCCGGATCGGCAATCCCTCAATGAGTGATAACGCTGTTCACAGCAATTGAGGCGGGGTCTTTGATCTTTTTCATCACACTCAGCCTGTGTGCATCATCGCAGACATCCAACCCGCCCATGCGCGAAAATAGCGATTGAATTGGGGTAGCTAGAAGTGTGCCGGTCTCCCAAGACGGCCCTCGAAGCTGCCCCAAAACCCATTTTCAGCGCTCTTTGACTCTTTGACAACCTAACTCCTTATTCTGGAATACTTTACAATTAAGTCTTTATTATTGAATACTTTACGCAAAATTGGGG